>Ga0233431_1000009_pt1 | contig 763827 bp, 645 predicted proteins | sample SI_118_April2016_FD_179867 | JGI IMG/M metagenome (GOLD analysis project Ga0233431, IMG submission 179867) | Seawater microbial communities from Saanich Inlet, British Columbia, Canada - SI_118_April2016_200_MG | ecosystem: Environmental > Aquatic > Marine > Inlet | place: Canada: British... | reverse complement strand
TATGATTTGAATATGCCTTTCTCTGTTGAGCCACCTGTTGATTATAAAGTTTTTGATTTGGGTGCGTTCTTTGGAGCCTTCTTGGAATCTGGAATGGATGATGAAGTGGCTGAGGTTTCTGGTGACGAGGTTGAGGATGTTGTTGAGCCGGAGGAGGTGGATGGACTTGATCAAGAAACAGAATTGGTTGAGGAAAATCCTGGTGATGATTGGGTGCCTGGGGAGTAAGATGTGAGGAAAATTTGAGAAAAATTTGAGGTTTGTGGAGTAGGGTTTTTGTATGACTACTATACTGAATGCTCCAAAGCGATTTTTGTTTTTGATGATTGGTTTTTTGATTGGGATTTTTTTTGTTGTGGAAGGTTGGATTTGGTTGTTGGTGATTCCTGTTGTTGGTTGGTTTTCGCCTGGTTTGAGGCGGGAGTTTTGGAAGATTGTGCTGATTGTTTTGATGGGAGTTTTGTTTGGAGCTGGAAGGTTTCTTTTGGCGGAAGTGGTTCTTGAAGATGATGTGAGATGGTTGAATGGAAAGGGGCAGCTTGAGGTTGTTGTTTGTGTTTCTGAGGAAGTTGACGTGAGGGCGGATAGGGTTAAGTATACGGTCTCTGGGGTTAGTGGTGGTGAGGGTGGAGTGGGTGCGAAATTTGAGGGGAAAGTTTTGTTGAATGCGAATCGGTATCCAGTTTATGAGTATGGAGATGTGTTGCGTGTTTATGGTGAGTTTGAGGTGCCGGAAGCTATTGAGGATTTTGAGTATGATAAGTATTTGGCGAGGTATGGGATTTTTTCAGTAGTGAATAGGCCTGTTTTGGAGAAGGTGGGGGAGGGGTGTGGGAATTGGTTTTTTGAGGGAATTTTTAAGTTCAAAGGTTTGTTTGAGGATCGGGTGGCAGAGATTTATTCTGAACCTCATGGAAGTATGGTGGCGGGTTTGCTTTTGGGAGTGAGGCGTGGGATTCCTGCTGAGTTGACTGAGGATTTTAATGAGACGGGTCTGACTCATATTGTTGCGATTTCTGGGTACAACATTACTCTTGTGATTATTGTGGTGTTTGGGTTGTTTGGGTTTCTGAGTCGTCGGGCGCGTGTTGTGGCGGCTTCTTTGTTTGTTGTTGTGTTTGTGATTTTGGTGGGTGCGTCTAGTGCTGTGGTGAGGGCTGGGATAATGGGAGTGCTTGGGTTGATTGCGGTTTATTTTGGGCGGGCAAATCAGGTGGGGATGGCAATTATGTTTTCGGCGTTTTTGATGAATCTGTGGAATCCTTATATTGCTGTTTATGATGTTGGATTTCAGTTGTCGTTTTTGGCTACGTTGGGGCTGGTTTATGTTTCACCTCGGCTGGAGGTTGCTGGGGGAGTGTTTGGTCGTATGTTGTCGCGGGTTCCTGTGTTTTTTGCTATACGCGAAAATTTGATAATGACTTTGTCGGCTCAGGCTTTTGCTTTGCCTGTGATTTTGAAAAGCTTTGGAAGGTTTTCGCTGATTTGTCCTTTGGCAAATATCTTTGTTTTACCTTTCATTCCGATAATAATGATTGTTTCGTTCTTTTCGGTAGTTGGAAGTTTTGTTTGGGAGGGGCTGGGGAAGGGAGTTGGGTTTGTTTGTTATGTCCTTTTGGATGTGGTTTTCTTTTTGGTTCGAGTTTTCGCGGAGTTGTCGCGGGCTTTGTAGATGTAGATGCGTTTGATGCGATTTCTTTTGTCAGATGGGATTGTTTTGAATGGTTTCCATCCGTGGATTTTGAAGGTGTATGAAATGATTGTGCAGCTGGGTTTGAGTTCGCGGGTGAATTTGGTTCGATATTTTTTGAGAGTTTCTGGGAGCATATAGCAGAAGACGAAGTCTGCATCTTTGAGGGAGTGGTTTTGGAAGTTGTCTCGGATGATTGTGCCTTTCCATCTGAAGAAAATTTGTTTGAAACGGGCTAGTCCGTATACGAATGGATCGATTTCAAATCCTGTTGCTTTTGCTCCGTAGAGTTTTTCTGCGAAGTGTAGGAATCGTCCGTCGCCTGCTCCAATGTCGTAGACTTTTTGGCCTTTGCTGATCTTTGTGTGTTTGAGGATTCTTTTGACTGAGCGTTTTGGAGTTGGGACAAAGGGGCCTCCCCCGAAAATGGCTACAACAAAAGATGTTCCTAGGGCTAGGATGAGAATAGATACTATTATGAAAACTGCGATGGTTATTATTGTGAGGAAGAACTCTGGCATTTGTGGGTGCTAAGACTAAGACATACGTTCTATCTTAGTTTTCGCTTTTTTGTCTAATTTTGCAAGGGCAGCTTCTTTTGCTCGAGCTAATTGATCTGGAGTTGGTTCTCCGTCTGGGTGCATGATTTTGGCTATGTCTAGCGCCATTTCCTCTGCTAGGGCTTCCTTTTCTTTTCTTTGTGCATTTTCGGCTTCTTGGCTAGAACGTGCGTCTAATGTTCGTCCTGTCTTTGCTTGTTTGAAGTCAATGACTGAAGATCCTCGTCTTTCTCCTACGCGATCTCGTTCTTGTTGGATTTGTTTTCTTAATTGTCGTTTGTCTTGTTTGCTGTCTTCTTTGTCGTAATTGAGTTCTATTACGTTTGTTCCTTTGAGAGTGTCTGTGTCGATGACTTCTTTGTCTTCTGAGTTTTCCGTGTAGTCTTGTGCGTATGCTTTCATCTCTTCATCGCCTTTGGTTTTTTCTAGGATTTCTTTTTTGTTTCGATCTGTGGCTTTCATTGTTTTCTTTTGGTCTTGATCCTTGCGGGTCATTTCTAGGGCTTGTTCTTTTGTTTGAACGTCGTCGGATTTCTCTTTGATTTCTGTGTCTTGGTTAATCATTCTGTCTGCGAGGTCTCCGTATTGTTCGTAGATTTCTTGTTGATTTTCTTGGTTTGCTTCTGTTGCTTGGCGGTCTGCGAATTTTGCGATTTCATCGAGAAGGCTGAGGACTTCTTCGTCATATGGATTGTCTGCTAGAAGTTTTGCGCAACGTTTCATTGCGGATCCGTATGCTTTGAGATTCAATAGTCCTTTGATTGCATCTATTGCTGTTTCTTTGTTGTTTTCAGCACGTTTGTTTGGATCTTTTTCTCCTTCTATTCCTTTTAGACCTGCTTTTTCTGCACGGGATTTGACTCGTGATTCTTGTGCTTTTTTGATTTCTTTGTTCAGGTCATCGTGTTTTTTCTCTCGCTTGGTCCAACCTTCGTCGTCGTAATCTTTTTCCCATTTAGCTAATTCTTTGTCTGTTATTGTTGGGTTGACGTCTCTTAAGGTTCGAAGTTCTACTTGGAATTTTTTTCTACGATCTTCGTATGCTTTTAGGTTCTTGTATTTTTCGTTTGCTACTGGAGAAGATAATATTTTTAAGAAATCTTGGACTTCTATTGAAGTTGCATCTTTTGCTTTTGTCTCTATCCATTTCTCGTAGTTGAGATATGTTTTTTCTGAGATTATTTTCTTTTGTTTGGCGGTTTTGCATTCTTGTTTGAAGGCTGTAATTCCCAGTTCTTTGTTGTGTTCTTCTTGGTTTAATTCTTGTTCTCGCTTTTTTTCTTGTTCTGTTATGAATTTTTCTTTCTCTACGAAATCCATGTGTTTGAAAGCTTGAGCTGCGAGTTTGTAGCCGTCTTTGTTTTTTGGATCTTTGTTGAATACATCTTCTAGTTTGTCTGCGAGTTTTGCTTCGTTTTCTATGAAGTTTGGCCATAGTTTTATGTTGTCGAATCTGTCTTCGATTTTTTCGATGTCTTTGTAGTAGTTGAGCATGTTGTCCATTGATTTCTGACTGATTTTGTTTGCTTGGACTGCTGTTTCCAGTTCTGCGTATCCATTTGTTTCTGCTCGTTCCAAGAACTTTGCTCTTTGTAGGGTGTGTTCTTGTTGTGCTTCGCTGGTTTGAGAAATCATTTCTTTCATGATCTCTTTTTCTGCTCTTGGTGAATAAAGTTTATCTTTGAGTCCGCCCATGACTTTTAATTGTTTTTCACGTTTTTCAATTCTTTCTAGGAATCGGGTTCTTTCTGATAGGCCTTCTGCTTGGATGAATGGGACGTCGGTTGGGTTTGAGATTCCGTATTTGTTGAGTGTTTTTTTGAGTTGGTTGTGTTTCTCCAATCTTGGAGGGCGTTCTGATTGGAAGAATTTAACCGTTTGTCTCTCAATATTGGCTATCGAAGGTTGTTGTTGGCGAATCCATCTTTTGTATTCTTCTGCGGCTTCGGTTCCTAGCAGGTGAACGTTGTCGTTTATTAATTGATCGTATTGTTGGTGTGCTCTTTGTAGTTCTGGATCTGAATGTTCGAGTTCTTCGTTTTTGTCTCTGGTTGTGTTTACCTGAGAGATTGCTTTTTGAAGGTCTTCGACGATGCCTTCACGTTCTTGTTTTCTTGATGATGTATTTAATTTTTTCTGATAGTTTTCCGCTTCTTTGTTTGAGATCTTGTCTTGGCCTTTTGCCATTTCTATCAAATTTTCTGCTTGTTCTCGGGCTTTTTCACTTTCTTTTTTTATGTCCTCTAGGCTTGCTTGTCCATGTCGAATTCGCTCTCTGTCTTCATGACTAAGAGCTTTCATTTGTTGTTTTTCGAATTCACGTGGAGTATTGGATAAATTTTCCTGATCTTCAGGTTTGTCTTGTACATCCAAGTCGTCGTCCAAAGCTGTTGCTAGTTCTGGTCCCACGTTTTTGTGGTTAGTAATTTTCCTCCTTTTTGGGGAGGTCGTAATATATCATTTTTCCGCAAAAAGTCAACCTGTTAGTCTCTGTTAGACCGTACAAGCTGAGAACCCACACGAGAGACAGAGTAAGCATCCTTCACCTATTTGTACGGTACTGCTACATTCTGGACATTTTTTTGACTGCAGAATGTCGTGTTTTGAAAGTTGCTGTTGTTCTCTTGGTTCGGTTGTCTCTGCGATTGGAGGTGGAGCTACTTCGTTTATTGGAGTAGCTATTGGAGTAGTTGACTCTATTGATGGTGGAGGTGGGGGAGTGTGTTCGGTTGCTTCTACTGTAGAGACAGTTGTTGGTGCTGGGATTGGGGTGTGTTCTCTTTCGTTTTTTTTGTTAACTTTTCCAATGTTCAAGACTTGGTTGTCTCGACTTCCATCTCTGTAGATTGTGACTCCTTTACACTTTAGTTTGTGTGCTAGGAGATATGCTCCTTCTACGTCTTTGATTGATGCTTCGTGTGGGAAGTTGATTGTTTTTGATACGCTTGAATCGACGTGTTTCTGGAATGCTGCTTGCATCTTGATGTGCCATTCAGGGGCGATGTCTTGGGCTACAACGAATATTTTCCTTATGTGTTCTGGGATTTCTTCGAAGCTTTGGATTGATCCTACTTTTGCTATTTCGTGCATCAATTCTATTGAATAGAAGCCTTCTGCTTTTGCTCGTTTTTCAAAATATTTATTTGTGTATACGAGTTCGGTTCCGTCCATTACATTTTTGATGAATGAAATTGCGAAGGTTGGTTCTAGTCCACCTGAAGCTTCAGCCAACATTCCTATCGTTCCTGTTGGAGCTACTGTTGTTGTGCATGCATTCCGGATTCTGATGCCGTTCTTGTGATAGAAAGATCCTTCCCAGGCTGGGAATGTTCCTCTTGTTTGAGCCATTGCAATTGATTTCTCTTTTGATTTCTCGTCTACGAATCTCATGATTCGTTCTCCCATTTGGATTCCTTCTTCAGAATTGTATGGAATGTCTAGTTGATACAGGACGTCTGCGAATCCCATGATTCCAAGTCCTATTTTTCTTGTTTTGCGTGATTGTTCTTTTATTTCTGGGATTGGATAATTGTTCATGTCTATAACGTTGTCGAGAAAGTGTGTTGCTGTGAATACTATTTGTTCGAGCTTGTTCCAGTCCAAGTCTTTTCCAGTGACAGAAAGGGCTTTGTTTAGGTTTATTGAACCGAGGTTGCAACTTTCATAGGGAAGAAGTGGTTGTTCTCCACAAGGATTTGTTGCTTCTATTTCTCCTAAATGTTTTACCGGGCTTTTTTGATTTACTTCATCGATGAATATTACTCCTGGATCTCCGTTCTTCCATGCGTTTGCAATGATTAAGTCGAATATCATTCGAGCTGGAAGTTTTTTGACGACTTCTTTTGTGCGTGGATTGAGTAGTTCGTATTCTTCGTCTTTTTCGAGTGCTTCGATGAACTTGTCTGTGACGCCTACTGAGATGTTGAAGTTTTGCAGAGTTTTCATGTCAGACTTCATGTTTATGAAGTCTAGAACATCTGGATGATCTACTCTGAGTATTCCCATATTTGCTCCGCGTCTTTTTCCTCCTTGTTTTATTACTTCTGTTGCTGCGTCAAAAACTTTCATGAATGAAATTGGTCCTGATGATACTCCTGTTGTTGAACTGACTATGTCTTCTGATGGTCTGAGCCTTGAGAATGAGAATCCAGTTCCTCCTCCGCTTTTGTGGATTAGGGCTGCGTTTTTGAGGCTTGTGAAAATCCCTTCCATTGAGTCTTCAACTGGAATTACGAAACATGCTGAGAGTTGGCCGATGCCCGTACCCGCGTTCATGAGGGTAGGTGAGTTCGGCATGAATTCCAGGTTCTTTATAAGTTCGTAGAATTTTTCTTCTGTTTCTGTTGAATTTTCACCTGCGTATTTGTTGTCTGCTTCTGCTATTGAGCTTGCTACACGTTTTACTAAATCTTCAGGTGTTTCTTTTATGTTTCCTTTCTCATCTTTAAGTAGATATCTTTTTTTAAGTACTTGGAGTGCGTTGTTTGAGAAGCTGAGAGTTTTGTCGGCTGTCCCTTTACCGAACATTAACTCTTTGTGTTCTCGGTCTTCTTTTCTTTTTTGTCTGTAGATGATGTATGCCTTTGCTGTTTTTGCGTGGCCGCCTTCTATCAAAATTTTCTCTACTAGATCTTGTATCTGTTCTACAGTTGGAATTTCAGATTCATCTTTGAAGAAAACTTCAAGGACTGCCGAAATTTGGTTTGAAATTTGTTCTGCAACGGTTCTGTCTTCTCCTCCGATTGCGTCGGCTGCTTTCCAGACAGCTTCGGTTATTTTGTTTTGATCAAAATCAACAATTCGACCATCTCTTTTTTTTATTTTTTTGATTGGGGACATAGGAACAGATTGTTAAAAAATGGGGTAGAAAAGGCGCAAATGTCAGCAAAAGTTGACATTTTCATAGGAATGGGGGGAAGACTACATTTAGTGTCTTGAAATGCACGGAGACACAAGATTTTGTGTGCATTCCCCATATTATTCATGAGAGGGGTGTCGAGCAAGTGATTATTATGCACTTTTGATTGACGCGCGAGGCTAAAGATTCTTGGCTATTACTTTCCCGAATTTTTTTGCTGAAGAGGGACCGTCTGCGGTGATCAAGAGGCCGTCCTTTTCTATGGATTTGGCGGTGTAATTCGCGCCGGTGGCTTTGAGTTGGTCTGCGCCGCCGGGATAGCAAGTTGCTTTTTTGTCACGAAGAAGGCCTGCTTTACCGAGGATGATTGGTGCTGCACAGATGGCACAGGTTGGCTTCTGTGCTTCGTGGAAGTTGCGAGCGAGTTCGTGAGCGGTCTGGTTCTCGAAATAGATTGGTGAGCCTGGGCCGCCGATGAACGCTATTGCGTCGTAGTTGTTTGGGTCTGCTTCAGTGATGAGAAGGTCTGTTTGGGTTGAGCCGCCTAGCGAGCCTGTGGCTTGCTGTGTGGTTGAGGCGGTGATGACTTCGTGGCCTTTTTTCTCTAGGACTCGTTTTGGTTCTTCATATTCAAAGTCTTGGTAGCCTTGTGGAGCTATGATGAAAAGGATTTTGGGCATGGGGAAGGGTTAGGATTGATTGATCGAATCCCAGTCTAAAGTCCCAGCTTCTTCTCGTCAATTTTTACTGGAGAGGCTTGGCGGAGTTTTTCTACTATTGGTGGAAGAATCTGGAGGACTTTGTCTATTTCTTCTTCAGTTGTTTTTTTGCCGAGTGTGAAGCGAAGTGATCCGTGAACGGCTTCTTTTGGAAGGCCGAGGGCTAGCAGTACGTGAGAAGGTTCGAGTGATTTTGAGTCGCAAGCTGAACCTGTGGAAACGGCAATTTCTTCGTTGTCGAGATGGAGCAAGAGAGCTTCACCTTCGATGTCGAGGATGAGTAGGTTTGCGTTGTTTGGAAGGCGTTTGGTGGTGTGTCCGTTGAGGTATGTTCGTGGCATTGAGTTAGTTAGTCCTTTTATTAGTTTGTCGCGGAGTTGGGTTAGGCGGGCTGATTCTTCTTCACGGGATTCTTCTGCAAGTTCGAGTGCTTTTGCGAGGCCTATGATACCTGGGACGTTTTCGGTTCCACTTCTTTGGTCTCCTTCTTGGCCTCCGCCGATGATTTGTGGCTCGAGTGGTGTTCCTGATTTTTTGAATAGAAGGCCTATCCCTTTTGGTCCGTATATTTTGCTTGCGTTGAGGGTGAGAAGATCGATTCCGAGGTCTTGTGTGTCTAGTGTTAAGGCTCCTCCTGCTTGGCAGGCGTCTGTGTGGAAGATGATTGATGAGTTGCGCTTGTGGGTTGTTGTGGCGAGTTCTTTGATTGGTTGAACCACTCCTATCTCATTGTTTGCGTATATGATTGAAACGAAAATTGTTTCTGGAGTGATGGCTGCTTCTAGGCTTTCTGCGCTGATGATTCCTTCTCTGTCTGGTTTTAAGTATGTGACACGGTATCCTTGTTTCTCGAGTTTCTTGAATGGAGCGAGGATAGCTGAGTGTTCGATTGCTGTTGTGATGATGTGGAGTTCAGTCGGGTCTTTCTTGAGTTTGTTTGTGAGGGCTTCTACTGTGCCAAAGACCGCGAGGTTGTCGCTTTCGGTTCCGCTTCCTGTGAAGATTAATTCGCCGTATTCACAGTTCAGAAGTTCTGAGATTGTTGTGCGGGCGTCTTCGATTGCTTTTTTTGCGGATCGGCCTTGAGAGTATATTGAGGTTGGGTTTCCGAATTCTTCGGTAAAGTAGGGTAGCATTGATTCTAAGACTTTTGGGTCTACGTATGTTGTTGCGGCGTGGTCGAGATAGATTTTTGTCATTCTGTTGATTCTTTAGTTGGTTTTTTTTGGTCAAGTTCTGCAAGTTTTTCTCTTATGTATCCTTGTTCTTTTATTAGTCTTCTTTTTATTATTTGAGCATTTCCTCTTTGTTCTTCAAGACTTTCTACTACTTTTTGAGCTAGTTTTGCGGCATTTCCTCTTGGATCATCTGATATTGCAAGTTTTAAATGCATTTCTTCCAACATAATATCTAATCTCTCTTCATGGTCTTCTGTCGTTAGGTCCTCGAAATCTTTTTTTGGGAGTTGCTCCCATTTGGCGTATAAGTCAGTTAGCATTTGTGTTAACTCCTCTGTTTCTAGTGTTAAAAGGTGCTCTAGGTGTTCTGGATTTAGTCCGCGTTGGTTTTTCTGTGTGTTTTGGGTTTCAGCCATGTTTTTATTGGTTAAATATTTTTTTAATTGTGTTTGTTCTGGTAGTTACTTTTACAACAATTTACTTGCTTTGGTCAAGGGTTTGTGTAAAATGTGCTCCTGTAAAATTCACATATGGCATATTTAGATAGAGTTATTGTAGTTGATAATCATGAGCCTCGGGCTACGGCGGTTTCTCATCTTGTGAGTAAACATGCTGCTACGGTTGAGGTTTTGTTGGATTCTGACAATGGTCCTAGTAATGCTTCTAGTAAGTTTCGAGAGCGAATCAATCAATGTTTAGCTGATGGAGAGAATGTGATGGTTGTTTTTTGTTGTATGACTGGAGTTAGAGGGGGAATTGTTAATATCTTGAGAGAAGCTGAGCGTATTCATGAAAAGGGAACCAGGAGATTTCTTGTGGATTGCAATCCTCCCAGTAAAGTTAATAGGGGCTTTAAACAAAGGGGGGTTTCTAGGAAAGGAATTAAACATGTTGTTTATGACCAGGATGGGAAGTGGCAGAATGAATTTTCGGATTTAATGGAGGGAGTTGAGAGGTAATGAGTTATACTGCTTCTTGCAATCTATCTCTACCATAAACGAATCGGAAGGTGGTCTTTGATTTGTCTGGATGTGGAATTAGTTTGAATGGGCGAACTTGTGAAAGTTCTGCTATTAATTCTTCTACTTCTGCTTTTGTTCTTGCTCCTGTCCTTGCTTTGATTTCTTTGTATGTTACCTCATTTAATAATTGTTTTTCAGTTTGGACTTTTTCTATGAGGTGGAGAGCTAATTTGATGATTCTTGGGTCTTCTGTTGATTGGTCTAATTTGTATAACCATCTGGCTAGAGTCAGTTCTGTTGGGGATAGTCTCAAGTGTGGTTCTCTCTTGTTCATGAAAACTTCCATGTGGATTGGATATGAATTTGGAAGGCTTACCAGGGCTGCTCTGTAGGCGTTTTTTAACATTCCTTTGTTTCTGGCCGTGACGTCTGCTCCTGGAGTCAATTGGTCTGGTTCGTCGTTTTTCATTGCGTGAATAAGGGCTCTTGTTTGTCCTGATTGAGAAACTTGCCATTTCTGGTATTCTGGGTGTTTGCTTATTGGTTGAGTTGGAGTTTCAGGTTCTCTAATGATTAGTGGTGGGGGAGGTGGTGGTGGCGTTGGTTTTGGGGCTTTGGGCTTCTTTGGTTTCTTTGGTGTGGCTGAAACGACTGCGATTGTTGTTTCTTCAAATTTGGGTAAACGTGATTTTTTGTATGATAGTCCTGGTATTTTTGATAATTCGATTGGTTCTTCTGTTTCTTTTGCGTAGAAAAGGTCCATTTCAAAGTCGAGAAATTCTAGCTGATCAGTTTGATCTCCAAGACGCTCATGATGTTCTATGAAATGGCAAAGGGCTTGGTGTAAAGCTATTAGGATTTTTTCGTCGTCTGTTTGGATTGAGTCTAGGTCAAATTCTGTAAATTTGTGTTTTGTTGGTAATCGGTCGTTCAATTCTGCAAATATTCCTAGGAGTTCATCTATTGCGTTTTCAGTTCTTTTCCCTGCGCATAAGCTTTCTATGATTGCTGTTGCTGTTGCGTAGAAACCATGAGGTTTTGTGTATAAGCCTCTTGGTTTTCTGGATTTGTTGTTTGGAGAAGTGTCCTTGAACGATCTTGTGGGGGGGGGTGGTGGTGCTGTGAAAATAGTGGACCCCATTTGAGCTGTTGCGTCCATGATTCTCATCTGTAGTTCTAATTTTAATCTTACTACTTCTGATTGGACTATTGATATGTTTTTCGGGTCGCGTTCTCCGGATTCTTTTGTTGCTTGTAGGGCTTGGTTTATTCTTTCCCATACTGCTTCTGGGTTTAGGGAGGTGTCTTCTATTAATCTCAAAGCTCGTTCAACGTCTGGTCTTATTGAAGCTAATACTTCTAGTGTTGCTTGTGGTCTTGGTTGGTTTTTTAACAGGGGATTAACCTGTGGGTCCGAGCTTATGAAGCTTGTAGCGGCTTCTATTATTGAGGCTCTTTTTGAGTCTGCGTTCATTAGTTTTGATGATTTTTAAAAAGGGGAAGAATCTATCACTTCTTGGTTGGGGTGTCAAATGTTAAGAATCATTTCTTTAGGGTAGGGGTGGAGTGGGTGAGGATTGACTTTTTGGGCTGATTGTGGTATTTTTCAGGCTAAACTTTTTTGTAAATTGTTTGTATGGAAAACGCGAAAACTACAAGTGTGATGTATTATAATGCGATGTATGGAATTGATGGGTCTAATCTCCCTGCTTTTCTTAAATCACATTATTACCATTTTGTAGGGCGTCATCCGGAAATGGATCCTATGTGTGATGTTACTAGGATTCTGGATGTTGTTGATTCGACTAGGGCTGATGTGTTGGCTCTTTCTGAGCTTTTTGGACGGGATCAGAGAAAGGAAGTGATAGGTGGGTTGGGGGAGATGGGATATAGAGATTTTTCTGTTGGTCGTGGACATGGATTCAAAGGGAAGCCAGGTGATAATGTTGAGATGTTGCTTGCTACGAGAGGTGATAGTTCTCAAATTGAAGTTCCTGAGATTCAGGCTCCTAGCAAGATGGGGCATGGGGGTGGAATTACTTGTTCTCATATAGAAAGTTTGAATTGTGATGTGATTGCTACCCAAATGGCTTTTCCTGGGAATAGGGAGACTTTTGATGCGCAAGTTGATGCTATTGTTGGGTTGTTGAAAAGGGGAGTTGAGGATACGTCTAGAAGAGTAATTTTGTTGGGTGATTTTAATGTTACGCCTGAAGAGGTTCAAAGTCAGTTTCCTGAACTGATTGAGGGGCTTGATTTACTTTCTCCAAATGAAGTGACCTGTAGTACAGTTCCATTGATTAGAAGGTTGTTTGGTAAATGTTTGGATCATGTTTATGGAAGAGGTTTTAATGTTTTGGATGCTAGGACTATAAAGGGGGCTTCGGATCATAAAGCCGTGTTTGTTGAATTGGAAGCTGTTTAGAATGGTAGTCCCAGGGGGAAGTCTCTCCCCATTTCTTTAAAATGGGGCCCCGAGACATGACCCTTCGGGCCCTCGAACCCTTTTGGTTCTCTTCCTCCCTTGGATCATACATGTTGAAAAACCATCTGTCACTTTGTGACAGCTGCTTTTCCAATGGTAGTCCCAGGGAGAATCGAACTCCCGTTTCCTGGATGAAAACCAGGTGTCCTAACCACTAGACGATGGGACCAAGGTTATTTCTGTGCGAATTACGCGGTGATTTTACCTATTGAGCTCTTATTATTCAAGGGAATTTTAATTGTTGTCCTCAAGAAGTAAGTAATCCGTTGATTCTGTCTCTGGTGGAGTCATGTCTTCGAGCTTGTTGCTTTTATCGAGAGTAGAGGTTGCTTGTGCGTCTGTAACTTTTGCTTTAAGGCCTTCTGATTCATCTTTTAGATCTTCGTTTTGAATTCTGGCTTGTTCGAGTTGGTATCCTTGTTGGGCTTTTTTGCTGGTTGAAAATAAGAATGCTATTAGTAAGACTACTATTATTATTCCTAAGGTGATGACGAGGAGTTTTATGGTTTTTTCTATTTCTGTTTTTAAGCTTTGTTTTTTGCGCATGAGGGGGAGGTCTGTTTATTCTGTTTGAGATATTATGTCGTATTGAATTGTGAGGACTCCTGTTCCAAGGCTTGCTATTACTTCGAATGCTCCAGATGATAGATCTATAACTCTTCCGTGTCCGTATGGGCCACGGTCTGTTATTTCAACTTGTACTGATTTTCCGTTGGCGATGTTTGTGACTTCTACGATTGTGCCAAAAGGCAACTCTTTGTGGGCTGCTGTCATTTCGTACATGTCGAATACTTTTCCTGAGGCAGTTGTGTTTCCGTGAAGAGCTGCTCCGTAGAAAGTTGCTCGTCCGAAATTGTATCCTTCTCCAAATTTCTTTAATCGATAGATGATTTCAGCGAAATATCCGCGAGTCATTATTTGTGCTGGTCTGATTTTGTTTGAGTCTGGGATGTGAACCATCTCTCTTGATTTTGCGTAGTTTACGTAATTTGCGTACCAGTCATCTACTGCTACGTCTGCAAATGGATCTTCTGTTGCGGGGACAGGGTAGTAGCGTGGCATTGCTTTCATGATCAGTTTTAACGCTTCTGCTAAGTTTATGGGTTCCCATGGTCGGAATGTTCCATCATCGTAGCCTGTGACGACCTCAAGTTGCTGTGCGGCGGTTATGTATTGAGAGTGCCATGCATCCAATGGAACGTCCTGAAATGGTCTCTTTCCTTCGTTGTCAAAACTTTCCAGATCTTCTTCACTGAATGTTTCTAAGATGATTTTTAATGCTTCAGCTCTGTTGATTGGCTCGTATGGTTCGAATGAGCCATCTGAATAACCTTTAATGGTTCCTTTCATTGCCAAATCTATGATTGGGATGTAGTGGTAGTTTCCTTCCTGGACGTCTGTGAATTCTGATACGAAAAGAGTTGAGGCTGGAGTGTTTTCGTCTGCAATTTCCAGTTCCTCTGCTGTTGCTGCTTCAAGGGCTTGGTTTGCTATCTCATATGAAGTAACGAAACCAAAGCTGACAAAAGCTCCTAGTATGATAGTGAAGAGTCTCTTCATTAATCTATAGGTTTGATAATTATGTATCGCGCTTCTCCGTCTCCTTGGCTTAGAGTTTCTACATCATCGAATTCTGGTTCCATGAGTCGTAGGTGGATAACTCTTCTGAAGTATCCCGACATAGGTGGAAGTGATTGTGCTCGGTTTGTTTTTCTCACGAAGTCTACTTTTCGTTCTGCAATGGCTAGGACGCTTTCTTCTTGTCTTTGTCTGTAGTTATCGACGTCCAAAACTATATTGAAGTCTTTTTTCTTTTTTGTTCTTGCCCAGCAAAGTGTTTTCAAAATGTGTTGCAGGCTGTATATCGTTTCTCCGTGGTGACCTATTAGTGTGGTTGGATCACCGGATTCGATATTAACTGAGAATGTGTTTTCTTCTTTTTCTTCAATCTCAAGTTTTGAATAATCTATCCTGAGTTTTTCGAGCATCTCTTCTAGAGATTCTTTTATAATTTTTTCAATTTTCATATTTTGAAAGTTAGTATTATTTGTCTTCGTCAGAGCTTTTCTCTGATTCCTTTGGTTCTATTACTCGAACTTTTACGTCTTCGGAATTCTTTGATTTACCTAATTTCTTTGTTGTCTTTGTGTTCTTTGTGTCAGGGGTATTGTCTTTATTTACAAAGATTTGTTGAACGATTCCATAGAGAGTAGATGTTCCCCAGTATATACCAACACCTGCTGGAAGAGAGGCTGTGAATACAGCGATCATGACTGGCATTAAGTATGTCATCATGTTTCCTGCCATAGCCATTTCTTTTGGTCCGCTGGTTTTCTTTCCTCCTTTCTTTTGCATTGCCAGTTTCATCTGTCCGAATTGGAGAAGACCTACTACAACTGGTAGTACGTAAAGATTGTTTTTCAACAGGTCTAATCCTAGGAATTGAGTGTTTATATCAAGGAGAGAGAACTCTCCGTATGATTGGTATAGTAGGTATGCGTTGTCTGGATTCAGTCCGCCTTTTACTACCCAGAACAAAGCTATGAGTACTGGGAATTGCAGGAGTAGGGGAAGGCAGCTGCCCATTGGATTTACCTTTTGTGTTTTCCAGATCTCCATTGTTTCGCTGGCGATTTTTTGTTGGTCTCCTTTGTGTTTTCTCTTTATCTCTTCTATTTTTGGTTGAACTTCTTGCATTCTTCTCTGTGCTTTCATCGCTTTTTGAGAAGGCATTAAAAGAATTGTTCGTATGATTATTGTCAGGAGTATTAGGGCTAGTCCGAGGTTGAATCCTGGCATGATTGATATAAGGAATATCAATCCGTTATATATTGGTCTGAAAAAGATTCCGTTCCAAAGTTTTGAGATTAAACCTTCTTCTCCTACTGTAAATTCGTTTGTTTCGTATGTTTTTACTATTGGTTCTGGTTCAGGAGTTTCGCTTTTTGTGTCTTCCAGTTCTACAGTGAATGCTATTTTGAATCTTCCCATTTGTGCGAAAAGATCATGTTTCCAATTGTCGTATGGGACTTTTGCTTCTTCTCCTGGCAGGAGAACGTAGTTCTCTGCTTTGCTGCAGTCTAAATCAGGATTTGCGTAGACTTGAACCCATTCACCGTCTTCATAATGGAATACGTCGAAAGGTTCACCTGGACAATCCTGTGGGATTACTATTTGTTGGTCTGTGTTGTTTTGAATTTCTACTGTTACGAGTTTGTTTCGGCTGTATTCAGTATCATCTGTTACGAATCCGAGGCCGGTTTGATTCAGAGCTTCTTGTTGTTCTTCTGATGGTTGGCAACTTTGGAAAACGAAATTTAAAGTCAAAAATACCAAGAGAAATAGTAGAACGTTTTTTAGTAATGAGTTTTTATCCATTATTTAATGAGGTTATTAACTTTTTAATATCTTCAGTTATTTTCGTGTATTCTACATCAAGGGCTCTTTTCTTGGGAATGATTGCGACTTTCCAACTTTGAGAAGTGTTTTTCACTTCATTTAGTTCTAGGCGGAGAGCTTCGTTTATTCTTCTTTTTACTCTGTTACGATCTACTGCTTTTTTTGCTAGTTTTGTTGAGGTGACTACCGTGAATTTTGGTGGATTTGCGTCTTTGCCTTCTGTTGGTTGGATTTTAAGATAACGAACGATGAATAGATCGGTCGTAAGGGATTCGCCTTTCTTTAAAACCCATCTGGTGTCCAGCCTTCCTAGTCTGTTTTGTCTAGAGATCATTTTAAGTGAATTTTCTCTATTTAGAGTGGACAGTTACTGCTAGTGATTTTCGTCCTTTTTCTCTTCTTTTTGCTAGCACACGGCGACCAGCTTTTGTGGCCATCCTATGCATGAATCCATGCTTTCTTAGTCTTTTCCTTTTTTTGAGCTTTCCGAGCATCTTATATGAAAGTTAGTCAAATTATGCGTGCATACTTTAGAGGCAAAGGTTTGGTTAGTCAATCTGAAATCAATAAAATGTTTACATATCGCATTTGGTTGGTATAATTTGGTGGCTTAAGGGGGGAATATTAATAATTAATGTATTAAATTTATGGGTTTAAATAATGGTTCTAGACATTCAGGGGGGTCTGTAACAGAGGCAAGAGCGCCTCGTGCGCCTTATGATTATGATACGATAGAGGCTTATGGTCATAATGATGAATGTCATGAATGTCGGTTTACTGGTTGGTGTTTAGGGGATGGTCCGAGAAGTAGAGTTGAGGATGGATCTGCGTCTACCAAAGAGGAGATTGTGGAGCTTATTCTTGAAGCTCATAAGAAAGAAGGGCTTACTCCGAGTGAAGTTAGAGCGAAGATGCGTGAGCGTTTGTGGACGAAGTATTCATCTAGAAAAGCTGATATATAATAATTTCTTGCCACCAACACCTGTAATCTTGTATATTTACACATAGGTAACTAATCCTTAAAAATATGGCTTTAAAAGCAAATTACGACTTCCTGTTTGTAGGGAAGGATGACAATAGCTATCTCGAAAACTACTCGTACGATCAATATGATAAGTATGGAGAGAAAAGTGGAGAGATTTTTATTAATCTGGAAATTCAGAACAATCCAGCTAATAGTGAAGAAATTGGAGAGGCAGTTTTTGCTACTTTCCAAGATGAGTTTTTCGCTAGAGTTGAAGAAGAACCTTATGCTCGTTTTGAGGCTTCTTTGAAGGCAGTAAATGATCTTTTGGCTAAGTTCAAAAGCGAGAAAGTTTCAGGTTACATTGGGAATATGAATGTTGTTATTGCAGCTTTGGTTGATAGCACTTTCTATGTTACTCAAAGTGGTGATGCTGAGGCTTATTTGATTCGAAAGAAATTTGTAAGTGTGGTTACTGAGGGGCTTTATGATGAAAATAGTGAGACTGTGTTTAATAACATTGCAAATGGAGATCTTGAAGCAGGAGATAAGGTTTTGATCAGTTCTACTCGTCTTTTGAGGTATGCAAGCAAGACTGATCTTGGACGAATTATGTCTAATCCTGATCCTGCTGTTGCTTTGGCTGAACTTCGAGATGTTGTTTCTACTGAAATGCTCGGGAAGGTTGGCTTAACAGCTGTTGGGTTCAAGGAAGGTGAGGCTTTTGTTGGTACTGAAGGTGGTTCACTTGAGAGTGAGGAGGATGTTTTACAGGATACTTTGGTTGATACTTCATCTTCGACTGAAAGAGTGGTTTCTACTCCTGTGAAGATTTTGTATAAGGTTGGAGGTGTTGCTAAAGTTATTATTGGTGGAGCTGCGAAAGGCGTGAAAGATAGAAGAGCTTTGAAGAGAGCGCGGTCTGTTGGATCAAGTCGATCTTCGAGAAGTGCTGGTTCATTCTTATCTGCAATTCAGAATAAATTGTCTGTTTTCAGTGGCGGAAAGGCTTTGTTTACAGCTGCTATAGTTATAGTTGTGTTGATTGGAGCTGTTTGGGTTGTTTATAGCCAAAATGCTAAACGTGCTGAGATTGAAGTTTTGGATAATACTTTGATTGATGTTCAGAATAAGATTTCTGAAGCTGAGACCAAAGGACAGTACGATAAAGAAGCTGCAGGTCAGATTCTTGAAAAAGCTCAGGCAGATGCAATGGATGTTTTGAATTCTGGTGAATTTAGAGAAAAAGCGTCGATTTTGTTGAAGCAAATTGAGGATACACGTGATTCTCTTGATCAAGTGCAGAGGGTTTCTGAGCCTACTCTTTTGGCTGATTTAACCGAGAAAAGGAGCAATGTGAGCGCTCTTGGATTTGTTGAAAATAATGATCGATTGTTTGTCTTTGAATATAACGCTCTTTATGAGCTTGTTTTGGATCAAGTTCAAGATCCTATAACTATTGATGATGAAGAAACTGTGATTGCTGCTACTGACTTTGATGATAGAGATTCTATGGTTTTCTTAACAAAGAGTGGGAAACTCCTTGAATATAAGGAGGGAACAATTTCTTTCATGGATTCTGAAGAGGGAGCATTCCACAAAGGTGTTTCTATTGAGGACTGGGCTAACAGGATTTACTTGTTGGATCCAGATAGCAATCAATTGTGGAAATATACTTATAAAGCTACTCAGGACAGGTTTGGAGCTGCTGATCAGTATACATCTGAAGGTGATTTGGCTATGGCCAAAGACTTTGCTATTGATGCTAATGTTTGGTTCTTGGGATCTGATGGAGTTGATAAGTATTATGGTGGAGTTGAGGAAGATTTGATTATTAGTAAGTCTCCATTCAATGCTTTTACTGATCCAGTTAAGATGATCACTGATGAGAATATGGCTCAATTGTTTGTTCTTGATTCTGATGGAAGAATTTTGGTTTTCTATAAAGATGAAAATACAGGTAACTTGATCTACTCAAACCAGTACGTTGTTGATGGAATAGGGGAGATAAGAGACTTTGTTGTTGATTTGGATGCGAATAGGATGAAGGTGCTGACTGCGACTGCGGTTTATGAGTTTGATATGTAGGGTATTAATTTAATCTATTTACTATGACTTTAGAAAGTAAAGGTTCTGAAGAAAGTAGAGGGGCTGGGCTTGGATTTTGGAGGCGGCTTGCGAGTCGTAATCTAAATGCTGCTTTTTTAGGTACCAGAGATCTTGAGGAAGGTAAAGACCCTGAGGCTAAATTTTGGGATGAGGTTGCGCGCATTAATGAATCTATTAATTCAGGAGTGGTGGGTTCTCTTGAGGTAGAGAGAGACTTTGGAGCCTCTCTTGATATTTTAGCTGTTCGTTCTAGCGTTGAACGGAGTACTAAAATCATGGAAGGAATTCTGGATGAGAAAGGGAATGTTGTTCCTGGTATGGAGCGTTTTGACAGGTTTGTGTCGGCTTCCTGATGTTGTTGTTGTATGGCATGTGGATCTCTATCTTTTTCTATATTCTAAATCGTCGTACTCTTTGGAATCTTTTCTGATTTGTAGTTGGTGTTTGGGCCTTGTTCGACTTTGATTTTGTTTCGTTCGAAGAGGTTGAATTTTGGAAGGACGTCGGGGTAACCTTCTTGGTAGACGACGCGTTTTATTCCAGCTTCGGTCAGCATGCTTTCACAGATGCGACAGGGGTGTTTTGTGACGTAACAAGTGGCTCCTTGTGTTTTTATGCCTTTACGTGCGGCTAGGGCGAGACACCATTGTTCGGCGCATAGGCCGTAGCAAATTTCTCGGTGTGTTCCTGATTTTACTTTGCGTTGGTTGCGGATGCATCCAATCTTGTTGCAAGGAGTTTTGGCGTGCCAATCGTTTGTGTGTTTTACAAGTATTCGGCCATTTTTTACTAGCATTGCGGCTACGTTTGCACGGAGGCATTTTGCCTTTGGCTCCATGCGGTCGAGTTGCTCTAAATAATGAATGTCTTTTTTGTTTATCCCCATATGTATGGATATTTTTTACGAATTTTTCGAATTAGTTTTCTTGGTTTCAAAACACCAAGTTCGGTTATTACTCCGGTTGTTTTGTTGAGTAGGATTTTCTCGAAGGCTGGGTTGTGGATTTTGACGTTTTTTGGTGGTTTGTCCCAAACTTCCTTTGGATCGCGTTGTTCAATTTTGGTGTCTTTTTGTATTGTGGATTCGGTGTCAAATTTCCAAGAGTTCGTGCAGACGTATCTTGGGACTGAGCTTTCTTCTGCGGCGTCGAAAAAGCTTTCTGTTCCGATTTTATTGATGACTTTTCCACTCTTTGTTATAGAGTCGCAGCCGATCAAGAACAGATCGCAGTCTCGGAGCATTTGGCGGCCTGATGAGTCAACCATGTGGGTAACTTTGATACCAGCTTTTGCGAGTTTTTCTGCTGTGATTCGGCCTTGGAATCGAGGGCGGGTCTCGGTGTTGTACACTTCGAATTTTTTTCCTTTTTTCTTTGCTTCGATGAGTATGCGTTCGACTGTGCTTGAGTGGCAGTGGGTGAAAACTTTCATCCCGTTCTTTATGAGTTTGGCTCCGTTTTTTGAAATCTTTGGTCGGCTGTCTTTGAAGTGGGCGAGGACGGTTTTTACGATGTTTGGATCTTTGTCGTAGTTTGCGAGGCAGTAGTCGAGGGCGTTTTGAAGGGCTGGTTCGGTTGCGCGAGCTGCTTTGAGTTCTTTGACTGCTTTGCTTAGATCTGATTTCTTTTGAGTTGTCTTGAGTTTGGTTGCGAAAGCTTCTACTGCTTTGACAGCGATGTTTTCTGCGCCTTGAATCTCGAGAGATTTAATCTTTTTTACGGTTTCTTTGAATGTGTATTTTGGCATTGGGTTGCGGGTTTAATTGTAGGGCGCAAAATATGTCTACGACCTCTTTGCGCTAAGGGTGAATGCTTCGTTGAGTGGGTATTGAGAGGTGTAGCCGAGGCGTTCTTCGATGTCTGCGTAGATTGTGAATAGTGGTTCGCCTTTTTTGACTACGCCTCCAATCTTTTTGTGAAGGTATACGCCGGCTTCAGCATCTTTTGGTGCGCCTGCTGTTCTGGCTATGTGAGCAATCAGCTTGTTGTTAATTCCGACTACTTTGCCGTTTTTTCCTGCTCGGACGATTTTCGAAAAGTTGCCTGGTCTGAGTTTTGTTCGTTTTGCTCCTTGTGCTTTGATGATTTTCATCATTTGGTCGTATGCTTTTCCTGAGTCTAAGAGTTTGCGTGCCATTGCTTTTCCACGAAGTTTTCGTGCTTTGCCGCAAAGCTCGAGGAGTAGCCCAGCCATCATTATTGATTTTTCTCTGAGTTCTTGTGGTGCGTCTGGTTCGTTTTTCAGGGTTTTAAGAACGTCCATTGCTTCGAGAGAGGGGCCTATTCCGTTTCCGATTGGTTGGTCTCCATTGCTGAAGATTACTTTGATTTTCATCCCAAGGCTTTTGCCGAGGGTTTCGAATCTGCGTTTGAGTATGCGACCTTCTTTCTTAGTTTTGATTTTCACTTGTGGTCCGACGGGAATGTCGATGAGGACGTGGTTTGAAGAGACTGAGAATTTTTTTGCCATGATTGATGCGAGTAACATTCCTTGAGGATCGAGTGATAGGGGATGACGGGCTTTGATCATTTTATCGTCTGCTGATGCGAGATCGACTCCTCCGCCCCAAGTTATGAATCCTCCAACTTTTTGGGCTATCTTTTTGAGTTTTGGTGCATCGTTCATGATGTTTGCCAATACTTCCATTGTGTCGGCTGTTCCGGATGGGCTTGTGATTGCTCGTGATGAAGTTTTTGGCATTATGATTCCTGCTGCTGTGATTATTGGGATGATGATCATTGTGGTTCTGTTTCCAGGGACTCCGCCGATACAGTGCTTGTCTGCGACGATTTTGTTGCCGAACTTGAGTTGTTGTCCGTTTTTTACAATTGCTTTCGTTAGATCGGACGTTTCTTTGTCATTGAGGCCGTGGACGTAACATCCAGAGACGAAGTATGCGACTTCGATGTCTGAGAGGTCTTCGTTCACTACATCTTTGATTATTTCGTTTATCTTTTTTGCGTCGAGGCGTTTTCCGTTTAATTTTTCTTTGATGTATGTGGTTGAGATTGGTTTCTTTGCGATTGAGATTTCGATGTCTTCTCCGTATTTGTCGATTTTAAGTTTGTCCCAGGTTTCTTCGTATAATCCGATTTCTGTTTCTTTGAGTTCGCTGTTATCTGTTATTTCCAGAATGGCACGAAGTTCTGGGACGCGGCTTTTTTTGATGATTACGCGGTCGCCGGCGTGTAGGTCTAGGAAGTGTGCGCGTTTTTCGTTGAGGATTGCGATATATTTTTTACCGACCCGAATTGGGATTTTTGTAGCGTTGAGTTTCATGAGGTTTATTTAACGTTAAGGGATTCTTTTGCTATTTGACATTCTTCGTCGGTTGGAATGACGAAGACTTTTATTTTGCTTGATTTTGATGAGATCAATTCTTTGCATTGTTTGTTTTTTGACTTGTCCAGGCGTAGGCCGAGATGTGAGAAGTGTGCGCAGATTCTTTCGCGAACGTAGAAAGCTTTTTCTCCCATTCCTGCTGTGAAGACTAATGCGTCGAGTCCGTCCAGAGCAGCGATGTATGAGCCGATGTATTTTGCCGAATGAAAGGCGAGATGGTCGATTGTGAGTATTGCGTCTGGATTTTTCGCTAATGATTCTGCATATATTTCGCGCATGTCTGATGAAATTCCGGACAAGCCTTTGAGGCCGCATTCACGATTCAAAAATTCGTCTACTTTTGCTGGTGTCCACTTTTTTATTTGTTGAAGTTTGAGTGGAATGATTGGGTCGATTGAGCCTGAGCGTGTTCCCATTGGGATTCCTTCGACTGGAGTGTAGCCGTGACTGGTGTCGACGACTTTTCCGCTTTTGGATGCTGTTATTGAGGATCCGTTTCCGAAGTGGCAAGTGATTATTTTGAGTCCGGATTTGTTTTTGAGGCGTTTGATTGTTTCGTTTGTGACGTACTTGTGACTAGTTCCGTGGAAGCCGTATTTTCGGATGCCGTGTTTTGTGTATAGCTCTTGTGGGATTGCGTATAGGTATGCTTTCTCATCTAATGTTTGATGGAATGCTGTGTCGAAAACTGCTACTTGTTTTACTCGTGGTAAGAGTTTCTTGCATGCTTCGATCCCTTTGAGATTTATTGGATTGTGAAGTGGTGCGAGTGGCGAGAGTTTGTGAATTTCTTTGAGAACCTTTGCGTCGATGCGAACTGCTTTTGTGTGTTTTTCTCCGCCGTGAACTACGCGATGTCCGATCAATGAAATCTCTGATAATTTTTCGATTGATTCCGATTTTAGAAGTAGGGCAAAGGCGTATTTGACTGCGGCTGTGTGGTCTTTGATTTTGTCTTGGAGGCCTAGGTTGCTGTCTGAACTTTTGAATGTTATTTTGCAGTCTGGTTTTCCTATGCGATCGATCAATCCTTTTGCGATTGAAGATGGTTTTGTCCCTCCTGTGAAGAGTTCGAATTTGAGGGATGATGAACCGCAGTTTATTACTAATGTGTTTTTCATTTGAGGGGTTTTATGGCGAGGTGTTAGTGTACGCAATATTCGCAGATTCCTTGTGCTTGGCAACATGTGAATGCTGTGACTGAAACTATATCTTTTGCATTGCAGCCGCGGGATAGGTCGTTGACCGGTTTTCGTAGTCCTTGTAGTAGGGGACCGATTGCTCGAGCGCCTGCTAGCCGTTCTACTAATTTATATGAAATGTTTGCTGCTTCTAGATTTGGGAAGACTAATACGTTTGCGTTGCCTTGAATGGCTGAGTTGGGACATTTTTTCTTTGCAACTTTTGGAACGATGGCTGCATCTACTTGCATTTCACCGTCGCAAACTACATCTGGGTATTCGTGTTTGAACATTTTCACTGCTTGTCTTACGCGATCGACTCTTGGATGTTCTGCTGAGCCTTTTGTTGAGAATGATAGGAAGGCGACTCTTGGGTCTACGCCGAAAGCTCTTGCTGTTTTAACCGTGTCTTCTGCTATGTCTACAAGGTCGTGAGATTCGGGTTCGATTGTGATTGCTGCATCTGCGAAGAGGAGTAGTCGTTTTTCCAATACCATGAAGAAAATTCCTGAAACTTTGTGAAAGCGTTCTTCCGTTTTTATAATTTTTAAGGCTGGGAGTATTGTTTTTCTTGTTGAAAATGTTGTTCCTGAAACCATCCCGTCTGCGTCGTCCATGTGGACCATCATTGTGCCGAAGTAGTTTATTCCTTCAGGGCTTTTAAGGAGTTTTGTTGCTTGTGCTTTGGTTGTGAAGTCTTTTCCTTTTCGGAGTTCGAAGAGTTCTTTCGAATATTTTTCGGTGAGTTTCGATGTTTTTGGATTTATGATTTTGACTTCGTCCCAGTCGATGTATTGTTTTGCTTTTTTTGCTAATGCTTTGATTTTTCTCGGATCGCCTATTAGGATAGGGTGTGCGAGTCTTTTGTTAACGATAGTTTCGGTTGCTTCAATTACTCGAGGTTCTTCACCTTCGGGAAATACAATTTTTTTCGGATTTTTTTTAGCTGAAGCACGAACTTTTCGCAAGAAGCTGTGATGCATAGAAATAAGGTTGAGAGAGTTAACGCGATTATATCATAGAAAGCATCTTTCTCAATTTTTGAAATATGAGTAGGGCTGCAATCTTTGTTGCCTTGTGTACGGGGAGTGGTTTAGTTTGAATTTGGAGATTGTTGTTGCGGAGTGCGTCGAGGATTTTTTTGGTTGTTAGTTGAGTTTTTTGGTCGAGATCTATGAGTGTGTGGGATTCGTCGAGGTATTTGAGAAGGTGACAGTCTGAAGTTGCGATCAATGGCTTGTTGTGTTTGTGGGCGAGTTGTTCAGCTTTTTTGTTGGCGCTTGTTGTGAGTTTTGTGTATAAAACGCTGTGTTCGATGGCGTCGAATAGGTCGATGTGTTTTTCGAGGGAATTTTTTAGAGAGCAGATTGGATAATATGGGTGTGGAGCGAAAACGAAGCTTTTTGGATGGTTTGCGCGATAGTTGCGAAGGTCTTCAAAAGTTTGGATTTGTTCTGCTGATTTGTGTGGGTTGAGAATTATTATGTGCTTTTTTTTGATCTCGATTTCGATTCCTTTTATCAAAAGGATCCCGTATTTTTTTGCGTATGAAATTGCTTTTGCGGGGAAGATTATTTTGCGATGGCAAGTGATGGCGAGGACTTTGTAGTTGTGTGTTTTTGCGCGGTCGATTAAGTCCTTCCAGGTATATGGAATTGCATCGGCAGGATCACCTTTGATATGGGTGTGCAGTTGGGCTTTGATCATTGCTTCTGGGAGATTATTCGAGGACTTCGTTTATTGCGTTCTTTGCATCTTCGATGTCTTCAGCTGTTTCAACTACTTTGTCTTTTGTCTCATTGAATGTTTCTGAAAGTTCGTTGAATTCTTCTTTTATGTTTTCGGCTGCTTTTATAACATCATCTTTAAGCAAATCTGCTTCTTCTTTCACTTGGTCCCAGCATCCTGTGAAAACAAGAGGGATGGTGAGAGTGAGGAGGAGGGGAGTTAAATATTTCATAGTTTATGGTGTAAAGAGTGCTTTAAAATCTCCATCAAAATTGTCCAAAAAGTTTCTCACATCTAAGATGTCGTTATCTGTTATTCCGTCTTTTATAACCCTGTTTATTAATGGAACTTCTGGCATTATCTGCTGGTGTCCATTTGGGTTCTTTTTGTTTGCAATGATGTCTGTGAGGGCTGTCTTTTTGCAATAATGACATTTGAGTTCTAGGAGTACTTCGTTTTTTGTTGATGCTAGAACTGAAACGTCTTTTGTGTTGTAGCGCTTGTCGCAATGAGGACAAGAGGTGCTTTGTCTTACGTGGCTTACTATTTTTTGTAGTTCGTGTAGATTCATGAGTTAGGGGGTGTGAGTTTGGGGAGGGGGCGCGAGTTGTGTGTGTGTGTGTGTGTGTGTGTGTGTGATTTTTTTGAGCTCAAAAGAGGAGGGCGATTCTTGGGTAAGATTGTCTAGTTTGCGCGGGGCAATGATAGGGGATTTTTTGTTTTATGTCGAATTGAAATGTTAAGGAAGTGTGTTTGAGGGTGGGGGCGGGGTGAGTGTCTACTCACCGTACAATTCTTTTGTGATTTTGTCTTGTTGAATTGTGGTTTTTTTGTGGTTTTGATCTGTTGGGGAGGTTGATTTTGTGGTATTGTTTGGGTGTTTTCTGGGGGGAGCGGAGACGCTTTGTATCGGTCCGTTTTAAATTTTATGTATTAGTGGTTCTTGTTGGCTTATTGCTGGTGAGGCTGTTTGTTTTTATTTTTCTAACCAATTTTGAAATGAAAAAAATAGATGAAAAGTCGATTGATTTGCATGCTCAATTTTCTGAGTGTGGCAAAAATGCTAAGGAGTGGGCTAGGCGGTGTATGCTGCTTTTGCCTGAAATTGATAAATATAAAGTATGGAGAAAAAAGGGGTTTGGAAGTATTTATGAATATGCTGCGAAGATTGCGGGTTTGGGGCGTTTTCAGGTGAATGAGAGTTTGCGAATTTTGGAGAAGATTGAGCAGATGCCTGCTCTTCAGGAGGTTGTGCGGAAGAAAGGATTGTGGGCTGTGAAGCCTGTTGCAACTATTGTTACGAAGGAGACTGATAAAGAATGGGCTGAGAGGGCTGAGAATATGTCTAAGCATGAATTAGAAGTTTTTGTCAAAGGTGTTCGAATCGAGTCAGGACGTCCCGGGACGTCCTTCCAACCTGTAAAGGAATCTATTACAATTACTCTTGATCCGGAGCTTCTAGATCAGTTGAAAAAAATAAAAGGTGATCGGGATTGGGATGATGTGGTGGACGAATTTTTAGTGCTGAGGTCAAAGGCTCTTGAGACAAAGAAGCCTGAACCTGTAAAGACAGAGTCTAGGAATATCCCTACCCAGATTCAGCGATTTGTGAGGAAAAGAGATAGTCATAGATGTGTTGTTCCTGGTTGTGGAAGGCAATATAGCGAATTTCATCATGCAGATGGGTTTTCTCGGGTTAAAGTTCATGATCCAGCTAGAATTTTTTGTCTGTGTACTGGTCATCATGATCTTGCTCATAGGGGGTTGATTGCAAATGAAGAAAAAGGTCCGCGGGAGTGGAGTGTGAGGAAAGAGTCTGATCGAACTAGTTCTCGGTTTGGAATTGATCAGCTGGTGCAAAAGCGGCGATTTCTGGCTACAGTTTAGCTGTTGCGGTTTTGATGCGCTCTAATGATTCGGTTTTCCCGAGTGCCCATAGCATTTCGAAAGCTCCTGGAGAGAATTGTTCGCCGGATGTAGCGGCACGAATTGGCCAGAGGAGTTGTCCGTTTTTCCATTCTTTTTCTTGGGCTAGGTCTATGAGAACTTTTTGAAGATATACTTCTGTCCATTGTGATTCATCGATTTCTTGAAGTTTTTCAATGCTTGCTTCTAGGGAAGCTTTTGCCTGTGATTCATCTACCTTCATCTTTTCGTGAGTGAGGAGGGATTTGTCGTAATTTGGAAGTTTTGAAAAGAATCTTATGTTTTCTTCGATCGTTCTTGGGTCTCGGAGGATTTTTTCTTCTGTTGTTATTAGTGCTTTTTCTAGCAATGCTGGTTCGTAATTTTGTTTTAGATGTGGTTTCACCATTTCGTGAAGTTCTTCTGCTCTTTTGGTTGTGAATACTTTAGTGTTTTCTTGTTTTGAGAATTTAAAAATACACTTGTCTTTCGCGTCTGATATTTCTACTTCAGGTTCGATTTTTTTAGCAATTTTGATTAAGTTTTCTTTGTGTTTCTTCTTTCTCCACAACCAGTTAAACCAATCCAATTTCTCAATATCAAAAATTGCTCCGGCTTTGTGGACTCGATCTAATGAAAAGGCTTCTTCGAGATCTTCAAGCGAGAAAAGTTCGTTTTCTTCTCCTGATCCTGGATGCCAGCCGAGAAGAGCGACGAAGTTTGTGATTGCTTCGCGGAGGTAACCTTCGTTGATGTAGTCTTCGACTGCGACGTGGCCTTGGCGTTTTGAGAGTTTGCTTCTGTCTTTGTTTAATAGGAGTGGGATGTGTGCGAATTCTGGTTCTTGCCATCCGAATGCTTTGTATAGGAAGATGTGTTTTGGTGTTGAAGGGAGCCATTCTTCGCCTCTGATTACATGAGTGATTTCCATGAGGTGATCATCTACGACATTTGCGAGGTGATAGGTAGGAAATCCATCTGATTTGACCAAGACTTGGTCGTCGATGTTTTTCCCGTCGAATTGGACGTTTCCTCGGATTAAATCTTTGAATTTTAGGTTTTCATATGGGATTTTTTGGCGGATGACGAAAGGTTCACCATCTGCAGCACGTTTGCGAGCTTCTTCTAGAGGAATTTCTGCGCATTTTCGGTCGTACATTGTTGCTTGTTTTGCTGACTCTTGTTTTTCCCGGAGTTCTGTTAGGCGACCTTTGGTACAGAAGCAGTGGTATGCGTGTCCGCTCTCGAGGAGTTTTTCAGCATGTTCTTTATATAGTTCTGTTCTTTCTGATTGAATGTATGGTCCGCAGTCTCCGCCGACTTCTGGTCCTTCATCATAATCAATTCCAACCCATTTCAAAGTTTTGATCAAATTCTCCATCGCTCCTTTGACAAATCTTTCCTGATCGGTGTCCTCAATTCGTAGGACGAATTTTCCGCCAGATTTTTTCGCAAAAAGGTAACAATATAGAGCTGTTCTAAGGCCTCCTACATGAAGATAACCGGTTGGTGATGGTGCGAAACGAGTTTTAATCATTTTTGTAAACTTATTCGGCAGTAATATAACCTCTAAAGGTGGTGGGGGCAAGAGTGTTGTGTTACAATCGCCGTCGGTATGACTAAGACAAATCTACATTTTCGAAGATGGGAATTTAAGTATAGAGTGCCGATCGGGATTGCTGATCGGATAATTCCGCAGATGTTGAATTACATGGATTGGGATGAATATACTCAGGATGATAGTGGTTATGAGGTGAATTCTTTGTATTTGGACTCTCCTCGATTCAAGTGTTATCATGAAAAGCTTGATGGTCTTCAGCTTAGAAAGAAGGTCAGGATTAGGAGTTATCACAAGTCGATTAATGCCGATTCAAACCTGTTTTTTGAATTAAAAAGGAAAAGTGGTGATGTTATCTTGAAAGATCGAATTGTTGTGAAAGGGGAGGATTATTTTGGGTTTTTGGAGGATCCTTTTAGTTTGATGAAGGTTGAAGCGTATGACAAGGATTTCTTGAATGAGTATTTGTATGAGATTTCTTATAATTTGATGAAGCCGGTGGTTTTGGTTACGTATTTGAGGAAAGCCTTTGTTTCGAGGTTTGATAAGAGATTTAGGGTTACTTTTGATTATAATTTGAGTTTTGCGAAGCCTGCAGATCCGAAATCACATTTTGATGTGGACTATGAAAGAAAATATGATGATTTGGCGATAATGGAAGTCAAGTTTAATGGGGCGATGCCGAAGTGGTTTCATGATATTATCGAAATGTATGGGCTTCGGAAGGATCGTTTCTCGAAGTATTGTAAGGGGATTGAAGCTCAGTACGGTGTGCCGGCCTGTTTTTAAAAATCGTTTAAAAATCATTTAAAAATATTACTATGAATTTCTTTGAAATTTTCAAATCGAGTGCTGTGGATAGTCTGATTGGAGATCCTCTCAAGCTCGTTGTCTTGCTTCTTGTTTCGATTGCTTTGGGGTTTATTATTGCTTGGACTTACAGGAAGACTCATCGTGGGTTTTCGTATTCGCAGTCTTTCAGTATTGCAGTGATTTTGGTTACGGTTATAACGACGCTGATAATTGTTTTGATTGAGGATAATATTGCTCGGGCGATTGGGATTTTTGGGGCGTTTTCGATTATCCGTTTCAGGACTGCGGTGAAAGATGTGCGTGATATTGCTTTCATCTTCTTTTCATTGGCGATTGGCTTGGCAGTTGGGGTTGGAGTGATTTCTTATGCTGTTACTGGGACGCTTGTGATCAGTGGGTTGATCTTCTTTTTGCACAAAACGAATTTTGGTGGGTTGAGGAAACTTGAGTATGTTTTGAATTTCAAATTTGATGTGACTATTGGTTCGACTGATGCTTTCAAGCCGATTTTGGATCGATATTTGAAGAGCAAGATTTTGTTGAATGTTGAGGCGAAACAGAGAGGGGATATGTTGGCCTATACATTTAATATCAAATTTAAGAATGATGATAAATTGAGTGATTTTGTTGCGGATATGATGACGTTGAGTGCGGTGAGTGATGTAAATGTTTTATCGTCAAAGAATGACCTTGAAGTTTAATATGATTATTAGAGTTTTGAAAACTGCAGCTTTTGTTTTGGGGATTTTAGTGATTATTTATTTAGGATTGAAAGTGGAAGCTGGGTATAGATTGGAGCAAAAGTTTTCTGAAGTTGAATTGAATTATTTCAAAGAGGAAAATGGTTTTTTTGAATTTACTTATAGATCGGATCATGAGGTTCGATTTGTTGATGAAGTTTATTATTTGAAGGATTTGGTGACGAGAGATGTTGCTTTTCAAGTTTTTAGGAATTCGGATGAAGTAGAGTTTTCTAGGTATGATTATGAGTGTGTTTTAGAAGAGGAAGATAGTTCGTGGGAAGGAGTTGAGATTTGTTATTCTATTGAAACTCCGGAGTCTGTCGTGACTGATTTGAATTTTTTTGTTGGTTTGAATGAAGGGGAGCGGTTTTATAAATATAGCTTTTTGTCTCGAGGGGAATATCTAAAGAGGGTTTTGGATTGGAAGATGCCAGATATGGATTTTGATTTGTATGCGGAGGATTGCTTCGATGATGTTGAGGAGGAAGACTCATTGAGTGGGTATATTTGTTATGCGAAATTGCAGGGGATTGTTTCTGGGATTGGGGGCTCGTTTTATCCTGAAAGTAGTATCAATTTGTGGGGTGTTCTGAAATTGCTTTTTGTGATTTTTGATGAGGGGGATATGTGGTATGACGAGACCAAATTGGATCCTGAAATGTTTGAGGTGATGACTGTTTATCATTATGCTTATGAACTGATGGCAAAGTCTTATTATGAGGGGCTTTTTGTGAATATTCATGGAGGAGAGATTTGGCCTAATAGGAATGTTTATCTTGAAGAGGCAGAGGAAATTATTTTGAATTTTGTTGAGTGGCAGTATGGTCGGAATCTCAAAAATTATGGGATAGAGGATGAATTCAAATTGACTGCCGAGGTTTTTGTCAGGGATGGGGAGCGGTATTTTGAGTTCTATAAAGATGAGGAGAGTTTGTGGAGTGGTGGTCGTAGTGGAAATAAGGATGTTGAATTGATTGAAGTGGATGATGGGGTTGAGATTTATTTTAAAAAAGAAGGTAGAGTGTATGAATATTTGTGGATTTTTGAGGGAGTAGGTTTGGATGAGATAGAGGATGTTGAATTGGAGATGAATGAGGGTCGGATTGAGGCTGAATTGTTGGTGGAGTTTGCGGATGGGAATGTTGATTATTATGTTTTGCAGATTGAAGAGGATGAGTTTGAGTATTTGAAAGAGGATGCTCGAAATCTAATTGATGATCCTAATATTTTGCCGAATTTAGTTAGTGCTCCTTCGTTGGGTGGGGTTGCGAAGGTTAATGTTTCTATGGGAGCTGAGGATTTTGAAATGATTTTGAAAAATAGGACCTTTAATACAAGGTATCCCGCTTATGTTGAGATTGATCGTCCGGGAGAGGAGGCGTATGTTCAGTCAGCTGTGATCAAAACTCGAGGAAATGCCAATCGTGGTTATATTAAACCGTCTTTTACTATTGAGCCTTTCAATGATCGGGAATTCAAATTGAGAAGTTTAATTGCGGATGAGTCGATGATTTTGGAGAAATTGGTTTATGGGATAATGGAGGATTTGGGGTATTTGGCTCCTGCGTTTGAAGAGGCTGTGTTGGAGATAAATGGAGTTCCATTTGGGATGTATCAAATCACGGAGCCTATCGATGATCAGTTTTTTGCTGATAGGGAAGTGGATGTTGATTATTATTATTACGCTCGAAATGTGACATCGCCTTATCCAGCTAATATGGCTTATCAGGAGAATGATGAGGTCACTTTGGCTCATTATGATGTGTATGGAGATAAGGATGCGGATGAGAAATTGATTCGTTTTATAAAAGCTTTGGATGCTGATGATGATAGTTTGTATGAGGATATTGATGTTCAAAATGTTTTTGATTATGCGATGGTGACTTTTTTGATAAATGCGCATGATTCATTGACTCATAACTATTATTTGTATCGAGAAGATGGCGAGTGGAAGATGTTTTTGTGGGATGCTGATGAGGGGTTTTTGGTGAGGCCGGAGACGTATCTGCGGAATTTTGAGGCTTATGTTGAGGATCATGAGGGGAGATATAACAACCTGGTCTATTATGTTTTTGATAATATGGGTTCTAGGCAGTTTGCGAGTTGTTTTAATGATTTTGTTAGGAGGTGGATTAGGAATGTGGATGTTTTGGATGACTTGAGGTACTACAGGGATCGGTATGAGAATTTGTTTGAATATGACAATGCTTTGTGGAATGGGAAGCATTTTGAAAGGAAGGAGATCTATTTTGATACGATGTCTGCGATAGACAGGTTGGAGGATGATTTCATCTATACTGATCGACAGGTTCGGAAGCGATTTTAATATTACATTGCCATAATCTGTTGTTTTGGCTATATTTTATACACTATGCCAAGGAAAAGAACATATCGAAAAAAAGCAGCACCTAGAAGGGTGGCTGTTTACAAATCTACCAATCGGAAGAGAAAGAAGGCTGCTATGAAGATCAAGGTGAAGAAGCAGATCGCTAGAGAGATTTGGGGAGTTGGACTTCTTGTGATTGCTGCTATTACTATTTTGAGTATTCAGGGTGCTTTTGGTTTGGTTGGTAATATTTGGGTTCAGCTTTTGAAGCCTATTATAGGATGGGGGATTTATATTATTCCTGTTCTTTTTGCTGTTGGTGGTTTTATGATTTTCTTGGCGAAAAAGATAACTTTTGGTGCGAGCAGGATGTTTGGGATGTTTTTGTTTTTGGTTTCTATATTGAGTGTTCTTCATATGTCTGTGCCGATTGATTTGATTCTTTCTTATGCTCAGGCCGGAAGTCATGGTGGTTATATAGGGTTTGTGACTAATTTCTTGTTTAGACAACTTCTTTCTATTGGGAATGTTGGTTCTGGAGTTGTTTTTGTAGGACTTTTCCTAGTTTCTTTATTACTTACTTTTGAATCGTCTTTGAGAGCTATTTTGAAGGCGGTTACTCCAAAGATTACTATCGAGATTGATAAATCTGCTGATAGAGTCTCGACTGCGGCGAAAAGTAGGCAGCACAGAGAGTTGGAAGATCCTGAAGATCAAGTTTCATTGATGAGTCGTTTGTTGGGAAAGAATGGGAAGGCTGAGGAGGTTGAACCTACAGGAGGATTAATGATAAAGAGGGCTATTGGGGCTCCTGAATCTGAGGTGGAGATTGAAAGTGAAGCTGATCCTGATGAGGAGGCGAAGAAGAAGGTTGCTGAGAATTTAGCGAAAGAAAAGGAAGTGGCTGGAGATAAAACTGATTCGAGTGGTTCGGGTAAAGATTTTGAAAAAGAGCTTTCGAAGGAGTCTGAGAAGAAACCTTTGGATGAGGATTTTGAATGGGAATTCCCGTCGTTGGATTTATTGAACTCTACAATCGCAGACATACAAGCTGATGATGATTTCTTGAAGAAAAGTGCGGATAACATTCATAGGAAATTGGGACAGTTTGGTATTGATGTGACTATGCAGGAGGCGAATGTTGGTCCGACTGTTATTCAGTATACTTTGAAGCCAGCGGAAGGTGTTAAATTATCGAAAATTACAGGTTTGAAAAGTGATATTGCAATGGCTCTAGCTGCGAAGGCTATTCGTATCGAGGCGCCGATTCCTGGGAAGAGTTTGGTGGGTATTGAGATGCCAAATGATCATCGTTCAAACGTTCATCTTCGTGAAATTCTTGAGAGTGATTCTTTCGATATTATGGATTCGAAGTTGCGTCTGCCTCTTGGGCGAGATGTTTCGGGAAATCCTATTGTGGCTGATCTCGAAACGATGCCGCACTTGCTGATCGCTGGTGCGACGGGAAGTGGTAAGTCGGTTTGTATGAATGCGTTTTTGATGGCTCTGCTGTATCAGAATACGCCTGAGGAATTGAAGTTGATTTTGATTGATCCGAAAAGGGTTGAGCTCGGCCCATATAATGGAATGCCTTACTTGTTGACTCCTGTTATCAAAGATCCTGAAAAGGCTGCTATTAGCTTGCGATGGGTGGTTGCGGAGATGAGTCGAAGATACCAGGTGTTGTCGGAGGCTAAATATAGAAATATCCAAGAATTCAATGCTGATGATGATACGAAAGAGAAGATGCCAAAGATTGTCGTTGTGATTGATGAGTTGGCGGATTTGATGATGGCGTCTGGAAAAGAAGTTGAGGCTTCGATTTGTAGAATCGCACAGATGGCTCGTGCTGTTGGTATTCATTTGATTATCGCGACTCAACGTCCGTCTGTGGATGTGATCACTGGTTTGATCAAGGCTAACATCCCTGCTCGTATTGCGTTTGCGGTTTCGTCGGGTATTGATTCTCGTACGATTCTGGATGGGACTGGTGCGGAAGATCTGCTTGGGCGTGGAGATATGCTTTATCTGCCGAGTGGAATGGGGAAGCCTTTCCGTATTCAGGGAGTTTTTGTTTCTTCTAAGGAAATCGACAAAGTTACAAATAAGGTGAAGCTTACTGTTGAGCCGAATTATGATGAGACGGTGACGTCGACTGAGATTGCTTCGAAGAAGTTGAATGGTATTCCGAATTCGAAAGGGGGAATGACTGAAGATGCGATGTATGAAGAGGCTTATAATCTGGTTCGTGATACTGGCAAGGCGTCTGCGTCGTTGTTACAGAGGCGTTTGAAGCTTGGTTATGCGCGTGCTGCTAGGTTGATTGATATCCTTGAGGACAAGGGTGTTGTAGGTCCTGCGGATGGTGCCAAACCGAGGAAGATCTTGGTGGAGTAAGAGAAGGTAGGTTTTTGTCAATGTTAGGTTTGTTTATATGGTTTGGAGGGAGGGTTTTTTTGTGGTATAATTTTAGAAATTTAAAAATAATTAAACTTACCTTATGTTCTCGGGACTAAAAAAAATTTTTCTTGGTTGTGTGGTTTCCTTTGTAGTTTGTTTTGTGTTTTTTGGTTTTGAGGGGAATGTGGCTTATGCGAATACTTGTACTTCTCAGGCAACTGGGAGTTGGGGAACTATTGCGACGTGGACTGGTTGTGGAGGGGTGGTTCCTCAGGTTGGAGATAATGTTGTGATTGCGAATACACATAATGTTACTATTGTTACTGGGTCTATAAATACTGTTACTGATATTACGATTCAGAGTGGAGGGACTCTTACTCAAAACAATACTAGTACTCAAACGATTCTGGGTGATTTAACTGTTGAGAGTGGAGGGGTTTTGACGCATGGTTACAATACTACCGCTCATTCTTATGAATTGGATGTTTCTGCTGCAAATGTAACTATTGATGGGAGTATTAATGTTGATGGTAGGGGGTTTATGGGTGGTACTCATGGACAACTTGATCCGAATGGTTATGGGCCCAGTGGGGGTGGTCTTAAAGCTGGTGGGGCTCATTTTGGGAATGGAGGATCTTTTACAGTGTATGGTCCATATCCTGGTGGAACAGCTTATGGAGTAATAGGGGCTATTGCGACTCTTGGGTCTGGTGGAGGGAATGCTTATACAAATAGTGATGATGGTGGTGATGGAGGAGGGTTGGTTATTATAACTGCGTCAGGTTCTGTAACCGTTAATGGTTCTATTACTGCGGTTGGATCTGGTGCTCAAAATGGGGATTCGGGAGGGGGTGCTGGTGGTGCGGTTAAGATTGTTGCTGATAATGTGTATCGTAATGCTGGAACGTATTCTATTTCTGTGAATGGAGAAGGGACAGGGAATTTGGGAGGAGGTGGTGGGGGAGGAGGTATATATGTAGGTTATTCAAGTTCAAATCAGATTGTTTCTGGAGAGGTTACTTATTCTGGTGGAAATTCTGCAAATGGAAATGATGGAGCGGTTGGGACTTTTTTGGCTGAGCAGCTTAATTCTGCGCCAGAAGTGACAACAGTCCCAGTCTTCTCGTCACAGGCTACCAGTGGAACCGGGTATGTGACTTTGACAATGATTGTTGATGATGCGGATGGTCATGCCTTAAAAGTAAAAACTGAATATTCTGATGATGGAGGGTCGACTTGGTATAATCCGGTTTTGAATTCTGTCACTGGTAGTGTTGAGGATGGGGCAGTAGAGTTTGATAATTCAGAGGCTTATCAAATAGGGACAAACACAGGTGTTCTTACTACATCTGCAAATACATTAACTATAGTTTGGGATACGCAATCGGCTTCGAATGGAAACGGAGCATTGGCTACGGTGGCAATTGAAGAGGATGTTCAATTCAGGATAACTCCTCATGATGGGACGGTTGATGGGAGTGTTGGTGGTTCTATATCCTTTACAGTAGATAATACGGATCCGGCTGGGTTGGCTGATTTTGCTGTTGATTCACAAACTGATACGGGTATTACATTCAGTTGGACGGCAGTTACAACAGAAACGAATTGGGATCATTATGAACTTTGGTATAGTACTGCTCCAGGGGTTTCTATTGGGACTGTTTTCGAATGGGATGATGTAGATGATGCGGATTTGGGGACAATGGCAACAACAGGGACGACAATGACAGGCTTGAATACACTTTTAAATGTTTATTATTACAAGATCTGGGCGTTTGATACTTTTGGGAATACTATAAGCGGAATAGAAGAATGGACGGCAGCATCGCCAGGTGTGCCGTCATTGGGAACCCTTGCACCTACAAGTTTGGTTGTGACTATTGACTACAATAGCAATCCAGCAGCAACTACATTTGCAATAGAGGAGACATTGAGTGGAAATTACGTACAGGCAGACGGGACAATAGGAGGATCTGCGGTGTGGCAAGATGAAGATACTTGGGGGCCAACAGTTTTGGTTACGGGTCTTACTCCTAATGCACTCTACAAGTTTGGATTGAATGCTAGAACTGACTCTAGTGTGGAGACGGGGGTTGATATGCCATCAAATCCTTCTTATACATTGGCGAATGTACCAAGTTCACTTGTAGTTACAGTTGATTCTTCTACTCAAATAACAGCGAGTTGGGGGTATAATAGTAATGCGATGGGGACAGAGTATTATGTAGAGAATGTTTCAACAGGTGCAAATTCAGGATGGATAACTGCTACGAGTACTTCTTTTAGTGGTCTTGGTTGTGGTACTGCAAATGCAGTCAAGGTGAAGGCTCGAAATACTGATTCTACGGAAACTGCTTATACTTCAGAGATAACGGTGACTACATCAAGTTGTGGTGGTGGGGTTATCCTTTCTCCATCTAGGAGTTCTTCAAGGTCTAGGTCTTCTTCTTCTGATGAAGAAGAGGAAGGTGATGAGGATGAAGATTCTGGAGATGATGATGAAGGAGATGAAATTGTTGATGAAGTCCCTGATGAAGTTGCTGATGATCGTGAAGAATATGACCGTGAAGATGAGTCTGTTCCTGAGGATCTAGACGAGGTGGTTGATTCTCCAGTAGTTGAAGTTGAAGATGTTGTGAATGTTGAGAGAAGACCTGTATATATTGCTCCTGAGCCTTTTGAGATAAGTTTGGATAATGAGCGTGCTGAGAGACAAAGGTTTTTGGATTCCTTTGATGATTATGCGGATAGGGTTGAAAGTTATAATGATGAAGTGCGTCGGTATTTTGAGGTGGATTATGATTTTGATGGGGATGGGATTTCTAATATGGATGAGGTTGAGGCTGGTTTGAATCCGGCTTCTGTTGATAGTGATGGAGATGGTTTTTCTGATGGTGCTGAAAGAGCTTATGGCTCTAATCCTTTAGATTCTAATTCTGTTGCCGAGCGGTTTGTTGGGATGGATGGGTCTAGAGATAGTGATGGGGATGGAATTTCTGATTTGGTTGAATTGATGATTGGGTCTAATCCTGAGGACTCAGATGATGGGGCTTCTGATCAATTTTTTGGAATTCAAGATGATGATGATACACCAACACTAACAGTTGGTACGTTAAGAAATATCGCGTCATCGGGAGGATCACCTGTCTTTTCAGGAATATCTAGCTCTAAACCAAATGGAGAGGTTACGATTACAGTGAAAGATATGGACGGTGCTGTTATAAAAACAATGACAGTAAAAACTGATGCTGAAGGAAAGTTCGTCGCGGCGCCGTTACTTGCATTGGCTGATGCTGGTGTTAAAGAAGGAGATGATATTTTTGCGCAAGTTGATGACGGTAAGACATTTATGTTAAGTATTGTAAAAGAAATCGCGTCTCCTGAGATAGAAGTTTCTGGTGCTGGAATTGAGGTGTTGGATAATGTGGACGTTGATGAGTTTGATTATGGAGTTGCACTACCTGATCAATGGTATAAAATTATTGTTTCTGACAAAGCACTTTTGTATATTAAAGGGACGAAACATGAAGGAAGATTTGTCGCTGCTTTGAAAGATCTCAGTAATCAGCCTGAAGATATGAAGATCTTTGCCGGAACGGCAAATCCTAAAACACGAATAGTATTTTTCTTTGAATCGATGATTACTACTTCAGTTGTTATTACTGATTTAGATGGATGGTTTGAGTTGCCTCTACCTAAAGGACTTGCAGTAGGACCTCATAAATTTACAGGGGTTGAGATTAACTTGAAGAATGGAACGGTCTCTGCTCCGGTGAGAGGTATCCTTACTATGGTTAGGCCAAACAAGATCTTGAATGATATGTTGGCGAAATTTGCTATTCAGTAATTACGCTATGACTTAGACGGGTTTTGCTGTTTTTTTGTGTTTTAGGGGTTGGGAAGTGCTTTTTTTTATGGTATAATATTGGGAATAAAAAATATTGTTAACTTTATAAATTTCATGAAAAAGAAGAGTTTTATTTCAATTTCCTTGTCTTGGATTGTCTCTGCAACTATTGTTTTTGGGACGGTAGTTTTTGCTGCTGCTCCTTCATGGAGTGGTGCGGAGCTTCATACTTTCTCTAATTCTAATTATCGTGCGTATGAAGCGGACTCTTATAATTTGTTTGGGGATGCTGTGGAAGAATTTTTTTATGGGACTCTGTGGGGATTTGGAATTATGTACAAAAATACTGGTACTGGAAATTGGGATATGTTTGATATTGCTGGTGATCTTGGTGCTTCTGTGACGGTTAAAAATGTGTCTGTTGGTGATATGGATGGAGATTCTAATTTGGATATTATTGTTGGTAGATCTGATACTAATACCACGGAGTGGTGGGAGGCTCCTGCGACGGTTGCCTCAGGGGATCCTCTGACTCCTAATGCATGGACTCTTCGGCATAGCTTTGCTGATCCTAATGGGAAGGATGTTGAGTTTGTTGAGTTTGTTGATATTAATGGTGATGGAAATGATGATGTTTTGGCGTTGCCGTCTTATACGGCTGCTCTTTATTGGTGGGAAAATGATGGAGGAGGGGATCCGTCGACTTTTACTAGGCATGATCTTACTGGTAGTTTGAGGTCTAGTCATTTTACTGTTGATGATCTTGATGACGATACTGATTTAGATATAGTTCTTTTTAATGGCTATAATGATGATTTGATGTGGTTGCAGAATAATGGGAATGAAACTTTTCAAAATCCTGCTAATATTGATTCAAATTTGGATCTTTCTCTCTATGCTCAGGCTCAGGTTATTGATGTTGATGAAGATGGTCACTCTGATATAGTCGCTTCTTCTCAAGCTAGTGATCATGTTGTTTGGTATCAAGCAAGTGCTGATGCAACTCCTACTTTTACTAAAAAGTATGTGAATGATGAGTCGAGTCCTGATTGTGATGGTGCAGCTGGTGTTTATGCTGATGATATAGATAATGATTCGGATATTGATGTTCTTGTAGTTTGTGATATCACCCGGAATTTACAGTTATACTTGAATGATGGTAGTGAAAATTTTTCTACTAATGTTGTTGTAACAGGAACTCTTCCTACGGATCCTCATGATATTGCTTTGGGGAATATAGATGATGATTCTTATCAGGATTTCATAGTTTCTTCTTATAGTGGGGCTGCTTATTATTGGTACGAGTCTACATATGCTTCTAATACAGCACCAACAGCTACAAGTTTGGCTGCTGTTCAGAAGGCAGATGGAAGCGGTGCTGTAGATATCTCTGTAATACTGGATGATGCTGATGGTGATGATACGGTTTATGCAACTATTAAGTATGAAGCAGGTTCTTGTAGTGGAAGTGAAGTAAACGCTGCTTTGGATAGTACTCCAGCGAATGTTTCAGCTACTACAGGGACTCCCGTGGTTTCAGAGGCTATAGTTGGTACGGAAGCTGGATGGATACTTACTTCCAGTGGAGCAAACACAGTGCAGTTTGATTGGTTAAGTGCGTCCAATGTTGCTTCTGCAGATGGAACGTATTGTATACAGTTAACTTCTCATGATGGGACCGCTGAAGGAACAGTTGCAACGAAGACTTTTACGGTGGACAATGTTGATCCGACAGCTTCAGGAAATTTAACTTTAAATGCAATTACAACTACTTCGATCACACATGATTTGGGAGTGGCTGGTTCAGATACTAATATTGATAATTACAAAATTTATTATAAGGCAGGGGCTTCTGGCGTTGCTACAACAAATGACTTGGATGTCACAATTGCTACTGCTGCATATGATGCGGATGGAACGAATGAAATTTCTGGATTGTCTGTGAATACACAGTATGTAGCGAATATTTGGACGTATGATGCGTATGGGAACGGGGCTGCTGCTACAGAAATTGCCAAATATACAGCTGCAAATGCTCCTGGTATTCCTACAGTGGATGGAGCGACTGTTTCAGCTTTGAATGTGACTATAGATGTTAATAGCAATCCAGCTACAACTGAGTTTGCGATACAGGAGACTGGAACTGGTTTTTATGTCCAGGCTAATGGAACTTTGAGCGGTTCTGCTGTGTGGCAGGCTGCTGGAACTGGTGCTGGTGAATGGGGAGAAACTTCTGCTGTTTCTGGGAAGGTGCAAGTGACGGGTCTTTCGTTGAATACACAATATACATTCCAAGTGATAGCGCGGAATGGAGACGATACTATAACTGCTTTTAGTTCTACGGCGGCTTCTTACACTTTGGCGGAAGCGAGTAGCGCACCTACGGTTGATACTCCCACAACGTCTAGTTTGGGAGTTACTATTTCGGAGGGAAGCAATCCTTCTACAACAACATATAAAATTCAAGAAACTGGAGGCAGTTTGTACGTGCAAGCTGATGGAACTTTGGGAGCTGGGGAGGTTTGGCAGACTGCTGCTAATTGGGGTACTGGTGGAAAGAAGATCGTGACTGGATTGAGTGTGAATGCTCAGTATACGTTTGTTACGACTGGAAGGAATGTTGATTTGGTTCCGACTGCAGCTTCTAGTTCAGCGGTAGCTTATACGGCTGCGAATGCGCCTGGAGTTCCTACAATGGATGGAGCTGCGACGACTACTTTGAATGTGACTATTGATACAAATAGCAATCCTTCCACTACTGAATATTATATATATGAGGTTAATACCGCACAGTATGTGCAGGCAGATGGGACTTTGAGTGGAGTGGTTGTATGGGAGCCAATTGGTATTAGTGCTGATCAATGGGGGAGTACTAGTGGTACTGCTGGGATTGTTGTTGTGAGTGGGCTTTCAGTTAATACCACTTATGATTTCAAGATAAAAGCTCGAAACGGGGATGATGTGGAAACGGCTTATGGGACGTCTGCGTCTTTGTATACTTTAGCGAATGTCCCTATATCTTTGAATGTGAGTCAAAACTCAGCTGCTTCGAGTTCTCAAATAGATGCTTCTTGGGGTGCAAATGGAAATGCGTCTGGCACAGAATATTATATAGAAAATACGACTGTTGGAACTAATTCTGATTGGATTACTGGTCTGACTTGGTCGTCAAGTGGTCTTAATTGTCAGACTACTAATTCTTTCAAGGTGAAGGCAAGAAATACTGATGCTGTTGAAACTGCGTATACAGCAGAGTTGAGCGCTGTGACTGCAGGATGTGGCGGTGTTGTTATTTTGCCATCAATGTCACGAACAAGATCGATTTCTACTCAATCAGTTGATGAAGAAGACGAGGTTGTTGAGGACGAGGATCTTGTTGAGGAGGAGGAAGGCGAAGAGGAAGTGGTTGTTGAGGATGAGGTTGAGGGAGAGGAAGAAATTCTTGAGGACGAGGATCTTGTTGAGGAGGAAGAAGACCAAGAGGAGGAAGTTCGCGAAGAAGAGGTTCGTGAAGATTCTGAGGTTGTTGAGACTGAAACTCGAGATGAAATAACTCGAGATGAGCAGTGGGGGCGTTATGTTGAGCCTGAATATATTGCTTTTGAGCCTTTTGAAATTAATGATGATAATGAGCTTGCAGAGAGAGAAGAGTTTATAGAAGATTTTGGTAGATTTGCTGAAAGTATGGATGGTTATACTAATGAAGTTCAAAGATATTTTGATGATAATTTTGATTTTGATGGAGATGGTATTTCGAATGCAGTTGAGCGTATTGCAGGTACTGATCCTCTCTCGGTAGATACTGATGGGGATGGATTTTCAGATGGAGCTGAAAGAGTTTATGGTTCTGATCCTGTTGACCCTGCTTCTGTTGCTAGTGAATTTGTTGAGATGGACGGTTCTGTTGATAGTGATGGAGATGGTATCTCTGATTTGGTTGAGATGATGAGTGGAGGTGATCAAGATATTGTTTTTGGTGGTTTTGATGGAGCTGAAAAAGTGTCTTTATCCGTTGGATTTGCTAATGGTGTTTCTGTTAATATGAATTTAGGTGGAGGATTGGTTCTTGGTCGAGCTAAGCCTAATTCTACGGTTGTGGGAGTGATAACTGATTTGAGTGGAAATCAATTGTTTGAATCTGTTGTTTCGGCAGATGAAGAAGGTAAATTTATTAATTATTTTGGAGATTTAGCTGGTTATGGTCTGGAGGTCGGAGATCAATATTATTTAACTGTTGAGAGTGATGGAGAAGTTTCTGATACTATGATCTTGGCTGTTAAGGATTCGTCAGATTCTTTGTCTATTGAAGGGTCTTCTTTGGGGGTTGAATTGATTGTTGATGATACTGAAGAGTTTTCTTCTGTTAGTTGGGATGATGAATTTGTAAATTCATATGTTTTTAAATTCATAAAAGAATCATCGTACTCTGATTATTTTGTTTCTTTTTTAGAAAATTTGAGAGTTTCTAATCAGGGAGTTTTGTTTACTGGAGTTACAGAACCTAATTCTAGGGTTGTGTTTGTGTTCGAATCTCTTCTTACAAACTCTGTGGTTATATCTGATGCGGAAGGAAAATTGTCTGTTCCAAAACCAGATAACTTAAATGATGGTATTCATAAATATACTGGTTTCGTAATTGATATGAAGAATAATTCTTTATCGCTTCCTATTCGTGGTCGGATGAAAGTTTTTAATGTTAATAAATACTTGGATGGGATTATTTCAAAGATTGTTAATTAGTCTATGTTAGAGATTGTGTAGTAGAAAATTGCTGCAGTTATTACGCTGAAGATAGTTGTCCCGAATATGCCCCATGTCACTAGGCGGGTTCGGCTTTTGCGTGCGGTTTTTGTGAATCCAAGATATGAAATAGTGAAACAAATCAATACTCCTAGTGCTATTCCTGCTGTGCTGAGGAGTTGAATTCCCAAAGAAAGAGTTGATGCTGCTATAAGCACGCCTCCTAAAACATATGAGATCTTTGAGAGGATCGTTGGTTGATTGGGGATTTTCTTAATTTTGATTTCCAACTTGTGATCGTTAGGGCGTTCCTACTGAAAATATTCTACCGCATTCTTGAATAATTTCATACCTTCTCCTTCTTCCGGAAGTGGTTCTCCTTTTCGTTTTAGCTCTTCTTTGATGCGAGTCCAATCTGGGTGATTTGTGAAGCAGTGGAAACGTTCAGGATGTGGCATTATGCCTAGTATTCGTCCTGATGGATCGCTGATTGCGGCGATGTCTTCTTGGGCTCCGTTTGGATTGTGAGGGAATTCTCCGTTTGCTGGAGAGCCGTCAGGTTTTGTGTATGTGAAGACGAGTTGATCGTTGTCTTTTAATTTTTTGAGAACTTCAGGAGTTGTGTAGAAATTCCCTTCGCCGTGTGCGACTGGGGTGAAGAGGCGTTCCACACCTCTGGTCCAAACACATTTTTGTGATTCAGTTTTGAGATGAACCCATCGGCATTCGTATCTTGCGGTGGGGTTCCACATTAGTGCGACTTCTCTTTCCCCGTATTTCCCGTCTAGTGCTGGGACTAGTCCAAGGTTTGAAAGCATTTGGAATCCGTTGCAGATTCCGATTGCCAGTTTGTCTTCTTGTGCAAAGGCTAGGATTTGTTCGTTTAGGTTGTTCTTTATTCGGTTTGAAAGTGCGTTTCCGGCACCAGTGTCATCTCCGTATGAGAAACCTCCTGGAATTGCGAGTATTTGGTAGTTTTTTATGTTTTTGTGTCCGTCTATAAGGTCATTTACATGAACGATGTCGGTTTCTGCTCCTGCTTTTTGGAAAACGTATGAAGTTTCTTCTTCACAGTTTATTCCATATCCTGTTAGTACTAATGTTTTTGGTGTTGCCATGGGTGTGTGGCGTGGGGCGAGCCCGACGCGGTTAGTAGTTTTTGAACGTTGATTTGTATGCTTCTTCTAGGTCTGCGATACTAGAGTTGATAAGTGTTTCATCTCCAGTTTTGATCATTAGGCTAGGGCCTTCTATTACTTTTCCAATTTCTGCTACTTCATGGTTGGCGAATAGTTTCTCGAATTCTTCTTTGTTTGCTGGGTTGATTGTTACGACGAATCTTGATTGTGTTTCTGAGAAAAGGAGGTGGTCGGGTCGTAAGTCCTCTGAGGTTGGAATTTTAGTTGGATCGATTTCTAGTCCGAGTTGGCTTGAGATTGCTATCTTTGATAATCCGACCCCGAGTCCTCCAAGGACGAGACTGATTGATGAAGCTAATAATTCTTTTTCGACTGCTTCTCCATATGTTTTGTATAATTCGTATGCTTTTTTTGCATCTACTTGTGGGATGTTTTTTCCTACTATTCCTTTTTCTCTGTAATCGTAGTATTCACTTGCTCCCAACTCATTCTTTGTTGTGCCAACGATGTAGACGAGATCTCCGACGGTTTTTGAATCCATTGTTACTGCCTTTTTTACGTCGTCCATTATTCCGAGAGAAGAGATGAGTAGAGTAGGGGGAACTGAGATGTTTGCTGGTTCTCCTTCGGCATCGAATCCTTTGAAATCATTAAACATTGAATCTTTTCCTGAAATGAAAGGAGTTCCGTATGCGGTTGCGTAGTCGTAACATGCTTGAACTGAAGCTTTTAATTGTCCGAGGCGTTCTTCTTCGTTTGAGCTGCACCAACAGAAGTTGTCCATCAATGCCATTCGATCGATGTCTGCTCCTAGTGCTACTGCGTTTCGGATGGCTGTATCGATAGCTGATGATGACATATGGTATGTGTTGATGTCGCTGTATCTTGGATTGATTCCTTGTGACATTACTACGGCTTTTTTGTCTCCGAGGACTGGTGTCACTGCGGAAGCAGAGTTGTTTACTTGGCCAGGTCCTTGAAGAGGGTAGACTGCTGTCATTCCTTGGACCATGTGATCATATTGATATGAAATGTAGCTGTATCCGCAAATGTTTTTGCGTTTGAGCATGTCTTTTAGTGTTTGGTTGTAGTCTGTTGGTTCTGGGAAATCTGGTTCTGGATTGTTTGGTTTTGTGTATGTTGTTGTGAGATGTTTTCTTGGTAGTCCGTCGTGCAGGAAGTCCATTTCAAGGTCCATTATGGTTTTTCCTTTGAAGTTTACGATGCATCTATTTGTGTTGTTGAATTCACCGATCACGGTGGTTTCGACTCCTCTTCTGTCCATGAGGCGGAAAAGCTCTTCGAGCTTTTCCATGGGTACTGACATTGTCATTCTTTCTTGTGATTCAGAAATCCAAATCTTCCAAGGTTCTAGGTTTGGGTATTTTGTTGGGACTTTGTCGAGTTCAATTACGCATCCGCCGCATTCTTTTGCCATTTCTGCTGCTGAGCATGAAAGGCCGCCTGCTCCATTGTCAGTGATTGAATTGTATAGATTCTTGTCTCGAGCTTCTTTCACGATTGCGTCGGACATTTTCTTTTGAGTGATTGGGTCGCCAATTTGGACTGCTCCTGCTGGGCTACCTTCGTTGAGTGCTTCTGATGAGAAGGTTGCTCCGTGGATTCCATCTTGGCCGACTCTTCCTCCGAGTACTACGATCTTGTCTCCAGGTTGAGCTGCTTTTTCCCAGCTTGGTTTCCCGTTGATGTAGCGGGGGATTAAGCCGACGGTTCCTACGTATACGAGTGGTTTTCCTTTGTATCGGTCATCGAAGTATTGCCATCCTTGTGTTGTGGGGATTCCTGAATGGTTTCCTCCGTTATTTACTCCTGCTACAACCCCGTCTGCGATTCGTTTTGGGGATAGCATTTTCATCTCTAATTTCGAGTCTTTGTATATTGGTTCTTTGTCTTCTGGGTCTGCGAAGCAGTATCCGTATTTATTTACGATTGGTTTTGCTCCTAATCCGAATCCGACGGTGTCTCTGTTTACACCAACTATACCTGTTATTGATCCTCCGAATGGATCGAGAGCTGATGGACTGTTGTGTGTTTCTGCTTTGTCTGTGACTACCCATTCGTCATTGAATATGATTCCTCCTGAATTATCTTTGAATACTGATACGCAGAAGTCTTTGTCTCCTTTCTTTTCTCGGATTTCGTTGGTGGCTTTTTGTATGAGTCCTTTGTATAGGCCTTTTGGGAGGTCGTCGTCGATTTCTGCTGCAAAGATTGTGTGTTTGCAGTGTTCTGACCAGGTTTGCGCGAGTGATTCAAGTTCGATGTCTGTTGGGTTTCGACCTTCTTTTTCGAAGTATGCTTTTATTGTGTTTAAAGAATCTTTCTCAAGGGCGAGTGGTCCTCGGAAAGTTCCGTCTTTGTCTTTGACTCCTTTCTTCCCGAGTTCAAGAAGTTCTTCTTCTGACATTGATAGGATATCTACTATGTCAGCCTTTTGTTCTTGTTGAAGGTGTACACGTGGGACTGTGATTCCCATTCCGTTGTCTGAGGCGAAACGTTCGTGTGATTTTATGTGTGCTCGTTCAATTAATGGATTGTGTAGTGCATTTGCGATTTGTTTTGCGTCTTCCTCTGTGAGTTCAGATGTTTTTATTAAGAGTAGGTTTGAAGTGAATACTCCTTCTTTGTCGAGGTCGAATTTGGTTTTGAGGAGGTCTTCAACGGTTTCTCTAGCTGTTGTTCCTACGTTGTCTGTCACTCCTGGTAGGAATCCGATTTCGATTGCCCAATCAAATGGTGTTTCGGTTTCGTGTCCGTCTATTTGGCAGGTTTGCGAAACTGGATTGCAGAGTGCGTCTGCGATTGATTCTAATTGATCTTGCTTGAGGTGTTTTTCGATGGTGTAGACCTCTATTAATTTGCATTCTTTCACTTTTTCTGTGAATCCTAAGCCTTTGATTTTGCTAAGATAGACCTGCGAACGCATGTCATTTGCGACTGTTTTTACTTCTATTCTGTGTGTGTTCATGTGTTTTTGTTTGTTGAACAGGATCGTATTCTAAATATTTTTGGGGCAATTTGCAAATTTTTGGTGGTTTTTCGGCGGTGATTGACCTGAGGGCGAATAAGTGTTATAATTACAGCGGTGAGTAATATTAATGTTTAACTATAATAGTTATGTCAAAAACATGTGAAGCTAAGAATCTTGAGATGGCTGATATTCCGGGGAGGAAACATATTGATGCAAAAGTGTCTTCGTCGGGTATAAAGATTGTTTTTGCGAGTCTTGAGCGGTTAGATGAGAATGATGATATTTCTTGGGCACCTGAAATCTATTTCCCGCAGGCGAATGTAGACGATCTTTCTGTTGATCCTGTAATAGAGGTTGGTGATGAAAAAATGGGATGGGCTGTTTACAAGGAGGCTTTGAAGTTATTTGCAACGGTGGAGATTGGTCCTGATGATTCGGGATTTGAAGAAATGCTATCGAGTAGGATTAAGGATATTCGGCGTTTTGCTATGGATTATGCGCGGGCTGAATTAGAAAATGAAGATTCATCGGTAACTGACGATGCTGGAAAAATAGGTGGTGTAGTTGAAGGAATTAGGGGATCGGTGTTGGGAAGTGGGGAAGATGATGAAAAATAAATGAGGACTTGATCTAGAGTAGTAGTAGCTGTTTTAAGTGGGGATTTTGAGGGTTGACTTTTTCGGAAAAAGCGTTACAATACATTACTTGTAAAATAACAAGTCTTATTATGAATCCTATTGAATTCCCTAGACCAGAAACTAAAGCTAAAATAGCTGCTCTCCCTAAGTTTAATGCAGATGTATCTGTATTTGCTAATATGCTTCTTGAAGATGCAGTTGATTGGGCAAAAGAGCAGGTTGGGGATATAACGGTCAATGCTTCCGAGATAACTCCTGGGGAAATAGAGTTTTTTACTGAGTTGGATGGTGCTTTGTCTGTTCATGGAAAAAAAGTTGTTTTATTTGATGAAAAGGTGAAAGTTGCTGAAATCACAAGAGAGATCGCTTCAGATATGGTTGATTTAAATGTTCTTCGTAAGGCTTTTAAGGCGTTTGTTTTAGATGTATTGGAAAATGATCCAGAAGCTTTTGTTGCTGAATGGAATACTTATTTTGCTGATCCAGAGAGGAAAAATACTTATGATACCGCTGATTATTGGAAGAATCTTGGGCTTGCTGATCCAGTAGATTCCTTGAGGACTTCTGTTACTGGTTTGATTGATGAGGTTTTGGATTCCAAAATTGGGGATGGTGAAGAGACTGTTTTGGAGCGTTTTGAAAGCGAGATTATTCCTGATTTAAAACCTGTTCCTGGTGTTGATTCTGTGCGTGAGAAGGGGCGTTCACTGGGACTTGCTATGTTTAGCAATATGGATAGAGGTGTTATGTATAACGAATCTGATACCAGTAAAGTTTACGGTATGAGAAAATTAGCTGTTGAGCATATCGAGGAAGCTTTGGCTGATCAGGCTGTTGTTTCTGCGGTGGATTTGCTTATTGATGAGGCAGAAAGAGACCTTCCAGGGATGGTGAGAGGTATTATGTCTGCAGCTGATGAAGGGGCTGCGAATGGTGAGCCTGAGGATGACTAGATTACTCAACCCTAAATGTATGTGCAATCTCTTCGAATAGGGCGAGATGGTCTATGAATTCTTCTGCTGTTGAGGCGAAGTTGACCATGTATCCCATTTCTTCGTGCATGAAGAGGAATGCGAGTGCTTTGACTTTGACTCCACTCATCTCATATGTGTATTGTCCCCATTTGGTTTCGATTTCTCCAATTGTGGTGAAGTCTGATTCAACAAGTTGGTAGTTTTGAAGAACAGCTCCTGTTGCTGACATGTTCATGTCAAAATATTGATCGAGAGTGAGGTCCATTGCTGCTGGGAGGTCTACTGCTACTAGAGTTATGTTTTCTGCAAAGATGTCGTTGGCTCCTGTTAGCTTGCTTAGTCCAACTAGATCAGTTCCCATAAATCCTTCTTGTGTTTCCCAATCTGATGGAAGTTCGATTGAGAAGTCTTTTTCTGGGTGGTAGTAGCGGCCTTCTTCTTTTGGGGTTCCGCAGGCTGTTAATAGGATGATCGAAAGAGAGAGGAGGAGTGTTTTTTTCATGGGAGATAGGTTAGAAATTTTGGAGATATGGGGATGGTCTATTTGCCACAGCATTTCTTATATTTCTTGCCGCTTCCGCATGGACATGGTTCGTTGCGGCCAACTTTTGGAGTTTCTGGTTGAGATGTTGGAGAGGAGGTGGTTGGTTCATTTGAGTCTGCGCTTATTGTTACGTGAGTTACTGCTTGAGCTGGAACTGGCGCTGCTGCGCCTGTTGGATTTGCGATTGCGGGATTTGCTACTTCGTCTTCGTTTGTCTTCATGTTCTTAACTTCTGAACGGGCAAGCATTTCTCGTGGAGCTACTTTTGCCAAATCTATTTTGAAGAGAGTGTTTACTGTGTTTGATCTAATCATTGCGACCATTTCTTCAAATTTTATATATCCTTCTGATTTGTATTCGGTTACTGGGTCTCGTTGGCCATATCCGCGCATTGAGACGCTTTCACGAAGCGTTTGCATGTCATCAATGTGTTCCATCCACAAAACGTCGTTTGCTCTTAGGAAAACGCTTTTTTCTACTTTTCTCATCATTTCTGGTTCTGGAAGTGATGATTCGAGTTTTCCGTATTCTTCTTTTAGAAATTCTTGAGTTTTTTCTACGACTTCTTGTTCATCTTTGGATTCTTCTAATTGTGATGGGGTAGTTCCGGTGATTGCTGTCAGAGCTTCTGTTACTTGTTCTAGATCCCAATCTTTCTTGTCGCGACCAGCTGTGTGATTCAATGATATTGCTTCTGTTTCTTCGTCTATCATTTTCAAGATGTCTTCTTTTAGGTCGTCGCTTTCTAGGAATTTGCGTCTGCGTTTGTATATTATTTCTCTGTGAACATTCATTACGTCGTCGTATTGGAGGACGTGTTTTCTGACGTCGAAATGATGTCCTTCGACTTTCTTTTGTGCACTTTCTATTGAGTTGCTGAGCATGCGGTTTTCGACTGGCATGTCTTCTGGAACTTTGAGTAACTCCATCATGTTTTGAATTTTTTCTCCACCGAATAAACGCATCAAATCGTCTTGCATTGATACAAAGAATTGGCTTGTTCCTGGATCTCCTTGTCGTCCTGATCGTCCTCTGAGCTGGTTGTCTATTCGTCGTGATTCGTGGCGTTCTGTCCCGAGTACGAATAGTCCTCCGAGCTCTTTTACTTCTTCGTCGAGTTTAATGTCTGTGCCACGACCGGCCATGTTTGTTGCAATTGTAACTGCTCCTTTTCGGCCCGCATTTTTCACTATGTCGGCTTCTCTCTCATGATTTTTTGCGTTGAGTACGTTGTGGGGGACTCCTAGTTTTGATAAGAGTTTATTCATTATTTCGGACTTCTCTACTGAGATTGTTCCGACTAGGACTGGTTGTCCTTTTTCGTGAAGTTCTTTGATTTTTCTTGCAGCTGAAAGATATTTTCCTTCTCTAGTTTTGTATATTACGTCGCCTTTGTCGTCACGTCTTATAGGTCTGTTTGTAGGGATGATGATTACGTCGAGGCCGTATATTTGATAAAACTCTTCTGCTTCGGTTTTTGCTGTACCGGTCATTCCTCCTAGTTTGTTGAACATTCGGAAATAGTTCTGGAAGGTGATGGTTGCTAGTGTTTTTGATTCGCGTTTTACCTCTACGTTTTCTTTTGCTTCAATTGCTTGGTGGAGGCCGTGAGAATATCGACGTCCTGGCATCAATCGTCCGGTGAATTCGTCGATGATCAAAATTTCGTCGTCTTTTATTAAGTAGTCTATGTCTTTTTTGTAGCAAGTCATTCCTCTTAGGGCTTGTTCTAAGTGATGAACTTCAGCGAAACCTGCTTCTGTGTATATGTTGTCGATTCCTAGGAGTTCTTCCATTCTTTTTATTCCCTCGTCTGTGAGGGTTGCGGTTTTCATTTTCTCATCTATTTCATAATGAGAGCCTTCAGTGAGTTGAGTCACTAGGCGTGAGTATTGTTGATATTTTGCTGTTGATTCTTCTGCTGGGGCTGAGATGATCAAAGGTGTTCGGGCTTCATCAATCAAGATCGAATCGACTTCATCTACGATGCAGTAATGGAGGTCTTTTTGAACTATTTCTTCTGGGTCGGTGACCATGTTGTCACGCAAATAATCAAAGCCAAATTCGTTATTTGTTCCGTATATTATGTCGCATGAATATGCTTCTTTTTTTTCTTCTTTGCTTTGGCCGTGAAAAACGTTTCCTACTGTGAGGCCGAGATATTTGTATAATCCTCCCATCCATTCCGAATCACGTGTAGCTAGGTAGTCGTTCACTGTTACGAGGAATGCTCCTTTGCCTTCTAATGCGTTTAGGTACATTGGCATTGTGCAGACGAGTGTTTTTCCTTCACCAGTTTTCATTTCTGAGATGTTTCCTTGGTGAAGTACTATTCCACCGAGTGTTTGGACGTCGTATGGGATCATGTTCCATTCGGATTCGGTGTCGCGGACTTTCCATTTGTGTCCGACGAGGAGGCGACATGCGGTTTTTACCAATGCGAAAGCTTCGGGAAGAAGATCGTCTACAGTTTCTCCCTTTGTTAGGCGTTCCTTGAATTCTTCTGTTTTTTTGAGGACGTCTTCGTCTGAAGTTATTTCTTTTTGGTAGCGTTCTTCGATCTCATTTATTTGTTCAACAATTGGGTAGAGTTTCTTCAGAATCTTCTCATTTTTATCTCCGAGTAGTTTGGTAATTGCTTTTTGGAGCATGTTTAAAGTTGTCAGGTTTTATGTGGATTTGTACGGCGAAAATTCTACCACTATTCTTTATACCCTTTCAATAGGATCCCTATTGTCTTGAAGACGAGTTTTGTGTCGAACCAGATCGACCAGTTTTCGATGTAGAAGCGGTCAAGACGGGCTTCGGTCTCGAAGTCTAGGTCTGAGCGGCCTGAAGTTTGTGGGAGGCCTGTGATGCCTGGTTTTATGGTAAGGACAAATTTGTGATGCCCTTTGTATTTTGCTACTTCTTCTGGAAGGTGAGGGCGAGGTCCGACCAAGCTCATGTTTCCTATGAGGACGTTCCAGAGTTGAGGTAGTTCGTCGATTGAACATTTTCTGATGAAGCGGCCTACTTTTGTTACTCTAGGGTCGTCTTTGATTTTTACTAATGGACTGTCTTTGCGGATGTTTTGTGAGGCGAGTTCATCTGAATATCTCATGTGGTGTGTTTTGTCACGCATTGATCGGAATTTGTAGAAGTGGAATAGGTGACCGTGCTGGCCAACTCTCTTTACTGGAGTTCCGTCGTCGAGGCGTGAGAATAGTATTGGGCCTTTTGATTCAATTTTTATTGCGATTGCTGTGATGAAAAAGATAGGGGAGAGGATGATTAGCCCAAGGAATGACCCGAGAATGTCCATTATTCTTTTTGCGACTTTTCCCCAGCCGTCGAGGGGTGTTTTTCTTAATGTGATTAGTGGAATGGCTCCTATTGTTTGGAGTTGGATGTTTGTTCGTTGGACTTCCATTAGATCTGGTACGAAGCTGTATTCTATGTGATGTTCATTGCAGAATTCTAGAATGTCTTTTGAGCGGGTTTCTGAGATGTTTGAATGTGTTTGGATAATCTCTTCTACTTTGCGTCGTTTCGCGATGTGCTCGAGTTGAGAGATGTTGCCTAGTATTTTGTATTTTCCTACTGCAACTGTTCCGCGAGCGATAACTCCTAGTATTCGATAACTTGGGTCTTGTGAGAGTTTTTTTATTAATTCGTTTGTGACTTCGTTGTTTCCTACGAAAAGTATGCGCCTTTGTCCTATTTTTAATTTAAGGGTGATTCGTTGAATGATTTTGATAATAGCTCTTCCTAAAATGACGAAGAGGATTGCTATTGCCCAACTATATATCATTCCTAGTCTTGAAAAGGGGAATGAGCGGGTGAAGAAAAAATAGGTGATGATGAGCATTGTCCAAACTATTCCGAGAACTATTACTTTTTGAATCTCTTTGCTGAATTTAAATGTTGATTTGAGGTTGTACATTTTCCCAAATGCAAATACTGCGATGAGAGCGAGTGCTGCGTATATACTGAAGTCTAGATATTCTCTTATGGTTGGTAGGACATCGTAGTCGATTGGTTTTGCGAGTCCTGGAATTGGTTCTGTTAACAGTCGAAGATTGTATGCAGCGAAGAATCCCAACACAGATGCTATAAAATCTGTTGGAATTCTCAGTAGTCCGAAAAATATTTCTGATTTTTTCATGGTGTGGATAGTTTATCTTTTTTGGGTTGAATTGACAACTGAAGGGTGGTTTGGTATCCTCTTCCCCAATTTTTAATACAAATTATTATGGCAGGGCTTGGTATAAATTATGCTAGAGAGACTACTGTGGGGGAGATTATCGATGATTTTATGGATAAGCATAAGGATCCAATAACATGTCCTTTAATGAGGGTGAGGCCTGGGGGGAAGGATGACCATCGGGGATATGATGTTTTTATTGAAGATAGGTCTGAAAGAGTTAGGAGTGCACTACAGATTGTTTTGGGTGGGGAGGGGAATCCAGCTCTTGTTCATCTTGGTAATGATGATGGTATGTTGACTAAATCGCATGTTTCTAGAGGATGGGAGATTGGGCCTAGGTTTTTAGTTGGGGCTTGTCGGGAAGGAGAAGAAGGACTGGCTGATGGGGATAGAAATGTATTAAAGCAGGAATTAATTGATAATGTGTTTGGTGAGTTTGTTGGACAATTGAGATTGATTGATTGTCTAACTGATCTTAATCATACTTTCTGTCGTCCAATTGATTTGTTTGTTACTGTTGATAGTCTTGGGTTATCTCTAAGGAAGGAAGTTGTTAATTCTTTGAATTTCTCTGCTGAGCAGGTTGAGGGAGTGAATAGGAGAAATGCTTTTGTTAAAAATATTGAGGATGTGGTCTCTTCGTTGATTGATAGATACATTTTTAATCATTTAGTTTTTCAGATTGAAGACGAAGGGGGGCTTTCTTGGATTGATGCTAATAGTGAAGAATGGCCTATTCTTGGACTTGAAACAAATTTGGGAATTGTTGTTTCTCCTCAGGCTGAAGATAGGTTTGGAATTACTTGTAATCTTGTTTTGAAGGATGATTTTGAGGTTGAGTCTTTGACTGGAGAGATTAAATGGAAGGAATAAGTTTTGCTGCTTTGATGTGGTTTCGTAAGCCGGATTCTGTGCCTCTGTTGTTTCGGCTGGGCCGATTCAACTGAGGTGTGATCATCTTTCTAGGCCTTACTTTGCCATGAAGCTAAGATTTTGGCTCGTGCGGTGAGAGAACTGGATCGACATTTGGGGGTCGAAGAGTTCTTCCGTCTCACTTTGCACCAGGTAGGGTTTTCCAGTTGATCTGCCTTCCAACAGATCTCTCTTGGGTAACCTTGCGATATCCCAAGACTTTTCACCTTTTACCTCCGAGGAGGTTAGTATAGTCTCTGCGGCACTTTCCCTGCACATACCTTATGAATTAAGTGATGTGCGCCCACCTTAGGTGGGTACCATTTCCCGTGGTGTCCGGACTTTCCTCTCATTAATCTGAAACTAATGAGCGATCACTTCCACCACATCAAAGAGCAGAAGGGATTATACTTAAATACTCCTGTTTTATCAAGATTAATTGTGGGTTTTTCGTCTACTCTTTCACTTCACATTCTGTTTCTAATTTTTCTTGAATTATGAGAATGACCTCTTCGTCATTTTCATATTTATCGAGGATTTCTAGCATTTTTTCATTGTCTTCGATAGGGAAGTCGTAGTTTTTGAATATTTCTTGTGATTTTTCTTTGCTTTTCTGAAAATCTATTGATAGAGATGGGTCTTTTAGTATCTCACAAGTAATTTCAGTGTTTGCTGCTATGAATCGTTCTTTTTCGGTCAATGGTTCTGTGTATTTCTTCACATAACAAAAAGCGGCAATCGCTGCTATTACGGCGAGTATTACTATTAGAGTAAAACCAGTTAATACGGACTTCTTTTGTCTTTTACGCATGAGAAAGGGATTTATCTTTTCTTCTTGCGTTTAAGTTTATCATATTCTCTTTTGAAAAACTGTACAGCGTTCAAACATTCCTTTGCCTTTTCGTTGTTTGGTTCTATAGTTAACGTTTTCTTGAAGAGTTCAGAGGCTCTATCGAAACCCTTATTATTTAAGTGACATACTCCAAGGTCGTTCAAAATTAGTGGATCGTGTGGTGCAAGGAACAAAGCTCGTTCCAATAATACGATTCCTCTAACTTTTTGATCACCATGATACATTGACCATCCAAGACATCGAAGAATTTCTGGGTGATTTGGATAAAGTTCGTCTGCGCTTTCTAGTAATTCTATAGAAGCAACGAATTCACCTGTGCATGAATGAACAAATCCAAGTAGATAATGAGCGTTTGCGCTTCTTGGATTCATCTTTACTGCCTGTTTTAAAGCTTTTGCTGCTTTTTCATACTCACGCAGGCTTAGATAGTTGTCTCCGATCTCTTCGTATGCTTCTGTGCACTTTAGATCGCTTATGAGTACCTTTTCACAGATCTTGATGGCATCTTGATGTCTACCATCGTTTTTTAATTGATCTGCTTCTTCTATCAGTGGGTGAATTTCAAACATGGTGTTTTTGTTTTAATTTTTATTTTTTTGATTTCATTTGTTTTGAACGAAATCAGATAATCTTACTAAAGATTTGAAAAAAAATCAAGTTTTGAGCTTGGGAGTGTGTAAAAGAGGGCTTGATAGATTCCTGAGAAGTTTTTTAATTCTGACCCTTTTGGGCTCAGGTTTGGAGTTCGTTTATCGCCTTTCTGTAGCCGTTTAACGTCCCTGTGTCATAGCGCTTACCTGTTAATTTGAGACCGTGTAAAGATTGTGATTTTTTTAGTTTTTTAAATCCATCAATTAATCGAATTTCTCCGCCGACTGAGGCTTCTGCATTATGTAATGCTGGGAAAATTTCTGGTGTGCAAACGTATTTTCCTATAACTCCCAAGTTGGATGGTGCGTCTTCGGGTTTTGGTTTTTCAACCATGTCTTCTATCTCATATAAGGATCCATCTTTTGATTCTTTTGGTTTGATTATTCCGTAACTTTCGCTCATATCAGGTTCAATTTCTTCTAAGGCGATTACTGAGGTTCCAGTTGTTTTATATGCTGATAGGAGTTGTTTTGTTGCATTGTCAGGAGAGATTAAGTCATCTCCAAATAAAACAACGAAAGGGCGGCCTGCAACAGTTTCCTCTGCTTGTAGGATCGCGTGTCCGTCTCCAAGCTGCTCTTCTTGGTATACGTAGTGAAATTTTACTGAATCCAACAATTTGTTCAAACGTGCTAGTTTCTCGTCTTTGCCTTTTTCAGTGATCTTTGCTGTTGATCCTCCATCATGTGAGAGATATGAGCGGATAATGGGTTCTTTTTCGTGATTTACTACCAAAACGATCTCTGACACTCCAGCTTCAACAGCTTCTTCTATTAATAGCTGCAAAATCGGTATTCCATTAATGGGAAGCATTTCCTTTGGAATGACCTTTGTGAATGGCAAGAATCGAGTGCCCAAACCTGCAATTGGTAGAACTGCTATATTAATCGACATTGATTTTTACGACTTTAGTTTTTTCTTCTTTGGTGCGTGGGATGTGAATTTCCAAGATGTTGTTGAGGGAGGTTGCTTTTATTTCTTTTGTGTTTACGTCTTTTGGAAGGACTATTGAACGGGTGAAGTTTCCCCAAAAACATTCTTTTGTTAAATACATTCTTTCTTCTACATCGTATGGTGATGGGCGGGCTCCTTTGATCGTGAGGACATCGTCTGTAACAGATATAGTTACATCTTTGAGAGATGTTCCTGCGATTGGGGCAAGAATGATTATTTCATCTTTTTCTTGGATGATGTCTAGTGATAATTGTCCGACTTCTTCCATGTTATTTGGCTAAATCTATACTACTAATTTAGAGGGGACTTTCATTCCTTTGAAGTATTTTTTGAACTCTTTGTCTGTAAGTGTTTCTTTTTTCAGTAGATCGGTTGATATTTCTTCGACTAATTTTGGGTATTTTCTGAGGAGGGTTTCAGTTCGTTTGTATGCTTTGTCTATGAACTTTTTGATTTGGACATCTATCTCTGAAGCGATTTCTTCTGAGTAGTTTCGTACGTGTCCGAAGTCTTTTCCTAGGAATACTTCTTTGTTTTTCTCTCCGAAGATGACTGGACCGATGTCGCTCATTCCGTATTCTGTTACCATGCTTCGGGCTATGTTTGTTGCTCGTTCTAGGTCGTTTGAGGCTCCTGTTGTTACTTGTCCGAATTGGATTTTTTCTGATATGTATCCTCCGAGGAGAGAGCAGATTTCGTCTTCGAATTTACTCTTTGAATAAAGGTGACTTTCTTGTTCTGGCATGAACCATGTTGATCCTAATGACATGCCACGAGAGATGATTGAGATCTTTCTGATTGTATCGCATCCGGCTAGCATGTGACCGACTACTGCGTGTCCTACTTCATGGTAGGCTGTGATTTCACGTTCTTTTTTTGAAAGGACTTTTGATTTTCTTTCAGGTCCCATTAGTACTTTTTCTATAGATATTTCTATGTCGTGCATTCGGACTTTTTTCTGATTGTTTTTTGCGGCAAGGATAGCTGCTTCGTTTAGTAGGTTTTCTAGATCTGCTCCTGTAAATCCTGGAGTTTGTTTTGCTATTCTTTGTAGGTCAACTGATGATGCCATTGGTTTGTTTCGTGAATGTACTTCTAGAATTTTTTCTCGTGCTTCGAGGTCTGGGGCATCCACTACGACTCTTCGATCGAATCGGCCTGGTCTCAATAGAGCAGGGTCGAGTACATCTGGTCGGTTTGTCGCGGCTAATACTATGACGTTTGTTCCTGTTTCGAAGCCGTCCATTTCTGCGAGGATCTGGTTGAGGGTTTGTTCTCTTTCGTCGTGACCACCTCCCATACCGGCTCCTCTGTGTCGACCGACTGCATCGATTTCATCTATGAAAATTATGCATGGTGCATTTCTTTTTGCTTTTTTGAATAAGTCACGTACACGGGATGCTCCGACTCCTACGAACATTTCTACGAATTCTGAACCTGAAATGTTGAAGAATGGAACGTCTGCTTCTCCTGCAACAGCTCGTGCCAACAAAGTTTTACCTGTTCCTGGAGGACCAACTAGCAATGCTCCTTTAGGTATCTTCGCTCCCATTGCTGAATATTTCTTTGGTTTTTTAAGGAAGTCTACTACTTCTTCTAGTTCTGCTTTTGCTTCTTTTACTCCGGCTACATCCTCGAAAGTTGTTTTTTCTTTTGTCTTGTCCATTACTCGTGCTTGGGATTTTCCGAATCCCATAGCTTGGTTGTTTGCGCTTTGAGCTGATCTCATCATGAATAGGAAGAATCCTATTATTAGAAGGAATGGAACGAATCCAATTAGTAGGTCGATCCAGAATTTATCAGCCGCTGTGTCTACGATTGTTGTTGGAAGGTTTGCAATTGTTTCTTCGTCTACTCCTGTTGTTCCGAGCATTGTGTATAGGTCTGATCCGGGCTCTTTGTTTGTGACTTGTTTGCTTCCGTCTTGGAGTTCGATTTCGATTTTGTTGTCGGAAACTGTGACTTGATGAACTGTTCCTGACTTAACTTCTTCGACGAATTTGTTGAGAGTTATCTCTTGTACATTGTCTGTGCCTGGGTTTGCGATCAACATGAATGCTGCTATTGCAAGAGCAACTACCAGCAGGTAAGTCATGCTGTTTTTTGATTTGTTTGGCTTCATTTTTTTCATCATTGGCATAGCTACTTCAGTATAAATGTTCCTTTCTGAATTTCAACAGTATATTTTCCGAGTTTTTTTTGTTTGCGACCGATGTTTTTGTTGATGACCTTTAAAACTTCATCTATATGTATTGCTGAAATGTTTTTGGTGTGGCCTTCCTTTTTTTTGTAGATACTGAGAAGGATTGCTTTCTGGACTGGTTTTGCGAGAGATTGGATTGCTTTCAAATCGAACGTGTCTGCTGATGGAGAGTTTTTTGCTATCCAATCATTGGTTTCTTGTTTGATCCAATCGTTAATTTCTCTTGTGTTATGACTGTTTTTTAAAACAGTGTTTTGCAGGTTTGGGTTGAGGCTTTTTAGTTTTGGGATGATGTCATGTCGAAGGAAGTTTCTTGGGATAGTTGTGTCCCAGTTTGTTTGATCTATTCTGTATGGGATTTCTTCTTCATCCAAAAAATGTTGGATTTCTTCTTTTGAAATTGAGAGGAGTGGTCGGAAAAGTTTTAAGCCATTCTTTTTGGTTGAAGTCTCTCTCATACCTGATAATCCTCTCAATCCACTTCCTCTGATGAAGTTGAGAAGGATTGTTTCCAGGTTGTCGTCGGCGTGGTGGGCTGTTGCTACGTAGTCGGCTTTGTATTTTTTGTATAGTTCGTTTGTGAAGTCGTATCTGATTTCTCGTCCGATTTCTTCTATTGAGGCTTTTTTTGATTTGGCAATTGCCATCGTATCTACTTTTGTTGAGTTAAATGGTAGATTGTGGGCTTTCGCCATTTCTTCTACGAATTTTGCGTCTAGTTCGGCTTCGATTCCTCGAAGGGAATGATTGATGTGGCCTACTACTATTTTGATGGGAGTTTTTTTGCTGAATTTGATTAAGCACTTCAGGAGGAAGACTGAGTCTGGACCTCCAGAGACTGAGCAAATTACAGTACTGTTTTCCTTTAAGTATTTATCGAAGACTGCTTTTGTCTTTTCTTCTGGTGATTTATGTCTGTTTCTAGGCATTTTGTGGTTTAGGGTTTGAAGATATTCGGATTAATTCTTCTTGGTTATCGTCATCTGAAACTTTGTTCGGGATCATTTTGCCGCATTTTGTGCATTTGTGAAAGACAATAAATCCCTTTTTGGCTTTCTGGTCAATAAAGACGGGTTCCATTAATGCTTTACAGGTTGAAAGTCTGTCTCCAGGGACGTCTTTGTCAACGTGAAGGCTATGTAGGCATTTTTTGCAGTGATTTCTGCATGTTTTCTTCGAGGGAGGGTTGTTTTCTCCGCATTTTTTACAGATAAATCCTTCGTTTATGTGAATAAAGTTCTTTCTCATGCGTTAACAGGTTATGGACCCTGGACTTGAGTCTTTAAATTTGGTATAATAGTATAATCAATTAATAAAAATAACAAAACAAATATGAATAGATTCTCATTTCTGTTTGTGCTTGGATTGGCCGTCGCGGTCATTCTTGGTGCGGTCACAGGTTTTCTCTCTTACAAAAGTTCAACTTTGGATGATGACCTCAAAAAGTTGGATATTAAAGCTTCTACATTGCAAAGTGATGTGGTTAGTTATGAGGGAGCCAATATAGAAGAGGCTTTGTCTGCGAAGGAAGCGGTTAATCATTTTGAGGATGGGTATGTTAAATGGTCTGAAGTTATAGATCAGATTATTTCTACTACTCCAAAAGATGAGGATACCAGAATTCCTCTGGTGGATTACATTTCATATTCGGGTTCTCAAGGGAATAAGCTTACTATGAATGTAAGGACTGATCCTTCGAGTGATGCACCATATTTTGATGTTGCGAAAATGATTCGGTCTTTTTCTGACAGTGAGTATTTCAGAAGTCCTTTTGTTCCTTCAATTTCACCTATTGTTAATGATGAAGGGAAACTTACTTTGAGTTTCAATTTCTCGGTTGAATATGTGCCGGGTGGAGCAGAAGCTGGAGCGCAAGCGGAGGCATCGGATGAAGATGCGGAAGCGGACGAGGCGGAAAACGACGCTGAGGTTGTTGAGGATGAAGAGCCAGTGAAAAAGTCTGCGGCTCCCTCATTCAAGCCTGTAATTAAATAAATTAATTAACAAAAATATAATGCAAGATACTGAAATAAGGGATGCTGATGGTTCTCAAGGAGGATCAAGCATTCGAAAAGTTACATCACTCATAGGCGTTTTACTCCTGATTGGAGGAGTTGCTGCTTATGCGTTCTTTGTTCGGCCGATGTGGAATGATTATGGTTCGGCCAAAGCTGATATTACATCAAAAGAAGACAAAGTAGCTGAGCTTACGGAAAAGATCGACTCGTACAGGGACTCTGAGAAAACTATGGATCTTGAGACTGAGGTTCAAAAATTGACCTTGTTGAAGTCTGTTCCTATAGGAGTTAACCAAGATGAGGTGATAGAGGATTTGGTTGATATTGCTGAGGAACACAAGATCTCTTTGAGGTCTGTTAGTTTTGGATTGTCGGATGGTTTTTATGAAAGTGTTGGTGCTTTGAGGATCAACGCGAGTTTTGAAGGAGGATATGGGGATTTGATCAATTTCTTGAAGGGGATTGAGACTAATTCAAGACTTTTCAAAGTAACTTCTATTAGTGTTCAAGTCAGCCAGTTTGAAGATTTGGATGTGAAAAAAGTTACATTTTCATTATCAATAGATGCATTTTACCAAGGATAATTTATGACTGAAGAAAAAATAAAACAAATTATAAAAAAAGAAGATAAGGTTGAATCTCCAAAATCGGGCATTCTTGGTCGACTGAAAAAAGTTGGCAGGAAGGCTAGAAAGGAGGTGATCTACGGAGTTTATGACAATAAAGGAGCTTCCATAATGGTGAGGCTGAATGACTTTTTTGTTGATCATTCGAAGGTGAAGATCAAGGAGAAATCATATTTCTTTCATATGTTGGCGGTGATGGTGGATGCAGGAATTCCTGTGGTTCATGCGCTGAAAGCGTTGTCATCTCGAACCAAAAATGAAAGGTTCTCTAGGGTTTTGAATACTGTTGCTTATAACAGTGAAAGGGGATCTACGTTGAGTGATTCGATGTCGAGATATACTGATGTTTTTGATGAGGTCGAAATTGGTGTTATCAAGTCTGGAGAGGCAGTTGGGCAATTGGGACCTATGTTATTTAAACTTTCTGATCAGGTTGGAAGGGCTCATGAGCTTCGAATGAAACTTTGGAGTGCGTCTTTTTATCCGCTTGCTGTTTTGGGTACTTTGATTGTTGTTGCGGCGGCTATGTTGATTTGGGTTTTCCCAACTTTATTGAATCTTTTGAATGATGGAGGAATTGCTTTCAAAGATCTTCCTTTGGCAACAAAGTTGATTATTTATTTGCATAAGGGACTTATTGAATATTGGTGGGTTGCTACCGCTGTAATCCTTGTATTTTATGGATTGTTCAAGTTCTATACGGGAACAAATTCTGGAGCTACTAATTGGGATTATTTCAAGTTGAGATTCCCTGTTGTGGGATTGCTTTTAAGAAGGGTTTATGTTTTGCAATTTGTGACTTTGATTGGTGTTCTGATTGAAGCCGGGTTGCCTGTGATTCAAGCTCTTGAAATTACTTCAAATGCGATTCCTAATCGAGTTTTTAGGTTGAAAATTAGAGATATTATTGAAACTGTTCGGAAGGGAGGGAAGATTTCTGATAGTGCTGCGGATAGTGAATTCTTGTTTCCTCCTGAAGTTATTGAGATGATTCGTGTTGGAGAAAAGACGGCTGCTTTGGGGCAAGTCTCAGAGAAAGTGTCGAAGCAATATAGTACTGAAATTGATCATAATTTACGCAGATTAACATCTGTATTTGAGCCTGTGATGATATTGATCGTTGGACTTTTTGTGGCGATTTTGGCTCTTGCGGTAATGGCTCCTATATTCAACTTAAGTTCATCTATTTCATAAATATGAAAAAAACTGGAAGACAATCAGACAAAGCAGGTTTCACTCTGATTGAGATGCTTATTGTGGTAACAATTGTTGGATTGCTGTCGATGATGGCGATTGGCAGTTATACTCATTATAGGAAATCGTCTCTGGTTGATTTGGCTGCGGATAATGTTGTTTCGACCTTGTATAAGGCTCGAGATGAGGTGAAGCTTGGGAAGCAGTCTGGTGATGATTATGTTTACTGTAAGGGGGTGCAGTTTGTTGCTGGAGATACTGGTGGTATGAAGGAGATTAGGAGTGTTTTTAGTTCACAGAAGAGTTGGGGGGAGAATTCTTGGGGGAAGGGGACTTGCAGTGATGTTTTTGATGAGAGTGATATAGATTTGGATGATTTGGTTGATGTGAAAGAAGTTAATGGACTTGATCCTGGCGATTGTGTGTTTTTGTATAGTCCTCCTGAAGGGGAAATTTTTGATGCTGGAGCGATTTGTGAGAATGTGATCTTGAAATATGGAGATAGTGGAGAGGATCAATTTGAAAGAAAAATCCAATTTAATCAAAAGAATGGTATTGCAAATATAACTAATCCTAGTTCTGAAGATGAAGGAATTGCTGAAGACAATTAGATCTACGAAGGGTTTTACCCTGACAGAAGTGCTTGTAGGAGTGCTGGTTTTGTCTACTGCGATTGTTTCAGCTAGTAATCTGCTTGTGTCGATGATTCGGTCGAATGCTGCGAATATGCATTACCTTCAAGCTTATTATTATACTCAAGAGAGTATGGAGGCTTTCCGTAATATGAGAGATACACATTTCATGCATAATTTAGATTTTTGTGGGAAGGAGGAGTTTGATTTGTTTGGAAAGCCGGGGAGTTTTAAGAAGGGGTGTTCTGATGATGATGGGGTGGATTATTCTGTGAATTTGGTTGCTAATCCTTTCGAGGGGGCTTGGACACTGGCGGAAGGGAGTTTTGGTTATTTGGTTCATTTACAGAAGTCTGGTCTCGTTGAACCTACTGTTTTTGATAGGGTTTGTAAGGTTAGCAAATACGAGGAGGATTTACCTGATGATGGGGCTGATTATGCTGGAAAGGCGGCTCTTGTGACTTGTAGGACGACTTGGGAGGAATATTCAAAGGAGAGAGAAGTTTCTTTATCAATGATATTAACCGATTGGCATAGTGAATAAATATCTGAATACAATTAGAGATCGAGTGCGATCGAATAAGGGATTCTCGTTGATTGAGATGCTTGTTGCTATGGCTATTTTTGTGATTTTCACAGGGTTGTTGGTCAATTCTTATATGGGGATTGTGAAAGCTTTGCGTGTGACTGAGGAACAGAGAATTATTTATTCTGAAGCTAGACATGTTTTCGATGTTTTGATTGAAGAAGCTCGGAATTCTACGATATACAGTGATGGTTGTTCTCCGACGGGTAGGGAGTTTTGTTCTGTTGAGAAGGGGAAGGTTGTGTTTGATTATGATGAGTATCAGGACGTTTTGAAGATCAAACGTGGGGACTTTTCTGCCGAGGCTCTTCATTCAGATGAAATAAAAATTACTTATTTTAAAACTTATGTTTGGCCTGCTCAGAACCCATTCAAGGTTCCTATAGATAATTTGGATATTTATTTGGATGCAAATTTGTACCAACCGAAAGTTACGTTTGTTGCGACTTTTGAGAAGGTTGATCCTTCTGGAAAGATCGATTCTTATGATTTACAAACGTCAGTTTCTTTAAGAACTTATAATTAATATGTTGAAGAATATGTTGAAGAGATTTATTAAATCAAATTGGAAAGCTATCCGTACCGACGTGAAGTCAGAGAAAGGTACGGCGTTGCTTGTTGCTCTTCTGGTTATGGGGATTTTGACATCTGTTTCGATGGCTGTTTCTGCTCTCATAGTTAGGGAATTACAAGTTACGCGGCTTGCGGTGAATGCTGGAAAGGCTTATTACGCTGCTGAGTCTGGAGTTGAGATTGCTTTGTTGCAATTGGAGAGTAATTTGCCTGGGTTTGAGAGGGATGATGATGAACCTGCTTATGGTGAGGATGAGTTTGAGGCAGGTTTTGATTGGACGATCGAAAATTTGGCTAATGAATATCCGTATTTGAACTCTGATGACTATGATGTTACTGATGCGCCTGCTTCTGTTTATTATGGAGAGTTGGCGCTGAATGAGTCGGTTACTTTTCCTTTGTTTAATCCTTTTAGAGATGTGAAGAAGTTTGTGGTGGCTTATTATGTTGATTTTACTTCTGAAGATTTGGATATTGGTGGTGGTCTTGATCTTTCTTCATGGGATATTTTGAGGTGGAAGATTTATGGGCTGACCAAAGAGGAAGGTGGGTTTGTGGGTGGAGTGACTCAGTCTATTAATGATTTCACTGCTGTTTCTACAATTATTCATGATGGAAATGAATTTGCTACTAATGCTGGGCAGCCTTCTTGGTTTGGGTCTGTTTCTCCTAATGATATGGGGGATTGGCTTCATTCTGAAGATGTGCAGTATTTTAATTATTATTTCAAAAAAACTATGTTTGAACAGGTTACTTCGACTGATGATGAGGGGAATTCGATTGTTCAGGATGTTTATGCGGGGACTTGTTTGCCGACGGAAGCTCGTGAGCATTATAGTTATGGAACTCCAGATGCTGGGGCTGATGTGGTTCATTGTTATCCTATCAAGAAGTTCTTGGAGAATCACACTTATAATTATTTGACTCTTACTAATCTGATGAATCAATCTGTTTTTCCTGGGGATTGGACTGAGGCTGATAGGCTGGAAAAATCAAAACTTTACTATCGTATAGAATCTTTTGATGCGGAGTTACCTAGGGAATATGCGGATATTACTTCTGTAGGGGAGAGTGGGGAGAGTTCTATTACTTTGAATGTTTTAAAGAAAAGGGATTCTTATCTTCCAGTTTTTAATTTTGCTTTGTATCATACAGCGGATAAAGAAGAGGAGTAATAGGAGAGGCAGAGTTTACTCATCCCTTGCTACTCTTACTCTTTTTAGCTAATCTTTTGGCGTGGTTCTGCGAGTGTTCGTGGGGTCGCAAGTGCCAATAGATTTAACAGAAAAAACATGTCGAAATTTTATATTACTACAGCAATTCCTTATGTTAATGCAGCTCCTCATATTGGGTTTGCGATGGAAGCTATTCAAGCAGATGTGCTTGCTCGTTATCATCGAATGAAAGGGGATGAGACTTACTATCTTACAGGAGTAGATGAACATGGAGTGAAGCTCTACGAAACTGCGAAAGAGGCTGGTGAGGATACTCAAAAATTTGCTGATAAGTATGCTGAAAAATTTGAGGCACTTAAGGATTTACTTAATCTTACAAATGATGGGTTCATTCGAACGACTAGTGACTATCACAAGAAAGGAGCTCAGAAATTGTGGAAGGTGATGGCTGAAAAAGGGGATATTTATAAGGGAGAATATGAGGGGTTGTATTGTGCTGGGTGTGAGGCTTTTGTTTCGGAAAAGGATTTGGTTGATGGTAAATGTCCGAATCATGACAAGCCACCGAAGAAGCTCAAGGAAGAAAATTATTTTTTCAAATTATCGAAATATTCAGATGCAATAAAGGAAGCGATCAAAACCGATGAGCTTCGTGTGTTGCCGGAAAGTAGAAAGAATGAAATGTTGAATATTATTGGGATTGAAGGTTTGAGGGATGTGAGTTTTTCGCGGCCAAAAGATATTTTGCCGTGGGGGATTGATGTGCCTGGGGATCCTGATCAAGTTATGTATGTTTGGGGAGATGCGCTTTCGAATTATATTACTGCTCTTGGTTATGGAGATGTTGATGAGCCTTTGAAGGGAGGTGAATTGTTTGAGAAGTTTTGGCCTTGTGACGCACATGTCATTGGAAAAGATATTTTGAGGTTTCATGCTGGAATTTGGATCGGAATGTTGATGTCTGCTGGGTTGCCGATTCCGAAGGGAGTTTATGTTCATGGGTTTGTTACGTCGGAGGGAAAGAAGATGAGTAAGAGTTTGGGGAATGTTGTGGATCCTGTTGAGTATGTTGAAAAATATGGAGTTGATGCACTTCGTTATTATTTGATGAAGGAAATCCCGACTGGTGATGATGGGGATTTCAGTAATGGACGATTTGAGGATGTTTATAATTCTGAGCTTGCAAATAGTTATGGGAATTTGGTGAATAGAGTTTGTATGATGGTTGATCGTTACCTTGATGGAACTATCAAAGGAAAGGAAAAAAATGAAGAGTTTTCAGGGAAGATTGAGAAGTTTTGGGAGGATTATGAAAAAGGTATGAATAACTTCAATATTAAAGTTGCGTGCGAGGCGGCTGTGAAGCTTCTTGATATGGGAAATAAGTATGTGGAAGATCAGAAGCCTTGGGAGCTTGCAAAGGTTGATATGGGCTCTTTAGAGGCTGTTTTGTATAACCTTTTGGAGATCGTGAGAAATGTTTCCCTTATGCTTTGGCCTGTGATTCCTGGGAAGGCTGAGGAGGTTTTGAATAGGTTGGGATTGGAAAAGGAATTTGGGTATGGTGAATGTTTTGGGTATTTGAAAGATGGTCACAAGATTAATGAGGGAGAGCCTTTATTCCCTAGGTTGGACTAATTTGTTGGTTTTATTGATCGAAGATTTTGAATACGAATCCAATCAAGAATTTTATGAGTCCGTATGAGAACATGATTGTGAGTAGCCCGAGGACTGCCCAGATTAGTTGTTTTTTTGCTGTTTCGACTTTTTCTGAGTTTGCGCTATTCATTGATAGGTTGAATGCTATTAGAGCGATTGATAATATTGCTACAGGAGCTGCGAAGTAGATGAGAGCTCCGGCTATGATTTGAAGGACGGCGATTAGGGTTTCTGTTCCTGGGTCTTTTGAATTCAGGTCCGATTCTGTGAAGTTGAAATCAAGCGGGTTGTTGGCTGGCATGAATGTCTTTGGGATTTGGTAGGCTGCGTCTGCAAACTGAGCAAATATTAAGCTTGATAGTCCAGCTGCCAATATGATTAGTCCTAATTTTGCTAGTTTCTTGTTTCTCATTAAAATAACTTGATTTGTAATATGCCTGAGATGATAGCGTATGATGCTGCTATTATGAGTATTCCTATTCCTAGATAACCTAGGAGTTTTCTTGCTTTTGTTAAGCTTTCTTCGTTTGCTGCTCCTACCATAAACATGTATCCGACAACTATTAGTCCCAAAGTTGCTAGGAATCCTGCTAGGTACAACATTGTTTTTATTGCTGATCTGAATATTATTTTTTCATCGAATGTAGGGAGTTTGTCGTATGTGGATACTTGATCGAATGTGGTTTCTAAGTATTCTCCGTCAGCTGATATTGGTAAGCCCATTATGTCTAAATCTGACCATCTCGGTAAAAGTTCGTCTGCTGCATTTGCAACTTGTATTACAGGTGTTAGAATTGCTGCTGTGATGCAGAGGATTATGATTGGTTTTACTAATTTTTTTAGGAAATTTTTCATTTGATTAGTCTTGAATTAACCTATTTGAATTCTTACGATTATTGATACGATTGTGTATGAGAACATTGCGAGTAGAAGCGCTAATATTGAATAAATGATCATCTTTTTTGCTGAAGTTGCGGCTTCTTCGTTGCCGTATGCTGTCAGGTATTTGATTCCGCTGACTACAAGCATCACGAACGATAAGCTTGCTACGAATCCTACGAGTCCTTTTGTCCATGTTGGAAGGACTGTCTCTGTTATCCATGCTTTGATTCCTCCTGATTCTCCCTGAGTGGCTTCTTTTGCGCCTGGGAGAGCGTTTGGTTTTGGGATTATTAATGTGTTGTCTGCTGCTATCAGAACTCTTGTGTCGTGTGTTATTGTGTGTCCTGATTCTGAAGCAGCGTGTGTTGTAGCGACTGCTGTTATGAGCTGAAGTGATAGTATGGTTACCAATATGTGAGTTATGATTTTTTTCATATTATCCTGCTGTGAAGAAAGTTGGATTAATTGTGTATAGAACTATTCCTGACAAGAAGAGGAGTGCGAGTCCTCCTAATGATTGAACTATTCTGTTTTTTGCGTTTGTTACTGCTTGTTGGTCTCCAGCTGCTGCTGAAATTTGTATTCCTGAAATTACCATTATGAGAACGGCTATCATCCCTATGATACTTGCTGCCCATCTATAGATTCCTCCTACATATATGAAGATCAGGTCTGTTCCTGACTCAGACATTATTAGTTGGACTTGTTGGCAGTAGATAGAGGCCTTGTTTGCTGGTTCTTTAGCGTAATTTATTGCGCCCTGAGAACAACTTCCTGGCCCTGCGGCTCTCAAGAAGGTAACACATTCTGTTCCTGGTTTGTCTTCTCTGTCAATACAGAAGGTGTTTCTTACACAGTTTCTGAAATTTGTTGTATCTGATAAGTCTGATTCAATAGGTTCTTCTATTATTGTTGCATATTTTAGATGTTTTTCTTCTGGGTTTTCTGGGTCGTAACAGAGGTTTGTTGCGATGTCGCTTATGTTTAGATTGTGTTTGACGTAGTCATTTATGGGGGCGGTTGCGGATTTGGTTGCGATTTGTTCTATTAAAGTATCTTCATTTTTTGAAATCATTTCTTGTTTTTCAGGATCGCAGGTTCCACTTGCACAAGCTTCAACTTCTTGTAGAAGAGCAGAATTTAATTTTTCATAGCATATATCTAGATCTTCCAAGCTGAGTTGTTCCAAAGTTTCCTTTTTCACTTCTTTGCTCCAGTCTTCTACTGGACAGGGACTTCCTGCCCTCACAACCTCTCCACCATTAATCATCGCAACGAATCCAGCTAGGATTGTAGCTCCGAGGATTACTGCCAAATTTTTCTTCAAAAAGTTTTTCATTATTGGGTGAATATGCTTTGAACTAGGGTTATTACAATGTATGAAAGGAATATTGCGAGTAGTCCTAGGATTTCATACAGAAACATTTGTTTTGCTTTTTCGAGTGTGTTTTGATTTCCCATCGAGAAGATCATCACGAAACCTGTGACAATTAGCATTATCACGGCTATTGTTCCAGCTGTTTTTACTAGAGTATCGATTATGTCTATGAGGAAACGGAAGATGGGGAAATATGTTTTGTCTCCCTGTGAAGTGTCTCCTCCAAAATATGATTGAGATTGAACGTTACAGATCCCTGGTGCTGCTTCGGTTGTTTTTGTGCAGGTTACACTCCCAGGGCAGTCTTTGTCCGTATCACAAGGAGTTGTTAATTTTAGAGTTTTGGTTACGTCGAATTGCAAATTTTTTAGTTTGTTTAGACTTTCTGCGGCGTCTGTATTTCCTGTGCCTGTGCCTGCTGGTGGGTCTGCTACTGGGTCTTTCGCGAATGCAACAAATCCTACTGTTCCCAGGAGTATTTGGCTTGCTATCAAGATTGTGAGTAGTTTTTTAAGCATTGCGGGCTTATTAAGTTTCGAATTCTTTAGGTATGTGTTCTAGTGCAGATTCCTCTGTTATGAGGCCTGCGTGGAATAGGTCCGTGACGGCCTTTTTCATTGTTTGCATTCCTTCTTTTGTTGAAGTTTCGATCACTGAATTTAATTGGTGAGTAGCTTGTTTTCTGATCATGTTCGCTGTTGCGTTGTTGTTGAACATGACTTCGAGTCCTGCTACTCGGCCTTTCTTGTCTTTTGTCTTAATCAAGTTTTGCCAAACTACAGCTGCCAAACTTTCGGAAAGCTGTGCTCTAACCTGATTTTGCTGTTCAAATGGGAATGAATCGATAATTCTGTTCACAGAATTTGCAGCTCCTGAAGTATGAAGTGTTGCTAGGACTAATTGTCCTGTTTCCGCTGCGGTTATTGCTAATTGAATTGTTTCTAAATCACGCATTTCTCCGACCATTATTACGTCTGGATTTTCACGAAGAGATGCTTTCAATGCTTTTTGGAAGCTCAAAGTGTGAACTCCTACTTCTCTTTGTTGGACGATTGATTTCTTGTTTTGGTGAACGAACTCGATAGGATCCTCTACTGTTATGATGTGTTTTTTGTCGTTTTGATTTATCTCATTAAGGATTGCTGCGAGGGTAGTCGATTTACCTGATCCAGTTGGTCCAGTTACTATAACGAGTCCTTTTTTAAGTTTAGTTAATCTTTTAAGTTGAGGTGGCATTCCTAGGTCGTCTAGACTCAAGACGTTTTCAGGAATTAGTCTGAATACTCCTGAAATACCTTTTCGTTGTACGAAAACATTAACTCTGAATCGAGCGATGTCTTCAATGTCGATCGAGAGGTCCAGGTCGAGAGTTTGTTCGAAGGTTTTCTTCTGATTTTCGTTCAATACTTCGAGTATGTACTCTTCCGCCATCTTTTTTGTGAGCGCTGGATGGTTGTCTACTGTTACTAGATCTCCGTTGATTCTCAAAACAGGTTTAGAGCCACTAGATATAAAAATATCAGAAGCTTTATACTTCACGGCTGTTCGGAATATTTTATCGAGTTTATACATTTTTGTTTTTGTGTTTTTTTGTCTGTTTTAATCTTACTATTATATCATAAAACAGGTTTGGGGACAAGAGTTGAGGGTCGTTTTGGAGGGTGGTTTTTTAGATCGATTTTAGGACTTTTAGGACCTCTTTTTCTGACCCTGCTTTCATGATTTCTGTGCGGAATTTTGAGGCATTTGGAAGGCTGTGAATATAGCCTGCGAGGTGTTTGCGCATTTCGAGAAGACCTACACGTTCTCCGTGGAGTTTTATGGCTAGTTTTAGGTGTTTTTTTATGATTGGAAGTTTCTTTTTGAATGGCTTTTCTTTGGGTGGTTTTGGGGTTTTGGCGTGTAGGGATGTGCGAATTTCTTCGAGTAGCCAAGGGTTTCCGATGCTTGCTCGGCCGATCATTAGGCCGTCGAGGGTTGTTTTGCCGTCTGGACTGGTTATGCGTTTTTGGGCTTTTTCTGGTGAATCGATGTCTCCGTTTCCTATTACTGGGATTTTCAGGGTTTGTTTTGCTAGGTATATTGGTTCAAAGTCTGCTTCTCCAGAGTAGGCTTGTTTGGTGGTGCGTCCATGAATCGTAATTGCTGAGGCTCCTGATTTCTCGAAAGTTTTGATGAGTTTCAAGAAATGTTTTTCATCGTATGATGAGTATCCAATCCTCATTTTTACAGATACGGGGAGGGAAGTTGAGGAGGTGAGAGCTTTGATTATCTTTCCGGCAAGTTCAGGGTCTTTCAGGATGGCTGAGCCGTAGCAGTTTTTTGTGATTTTTGGTGCTGGACAACCCATGTTGATGTCGATTCCGTCGACACCTAGTTTTTCTAATTTGCGGCCAGCTTCAATGAAGTAGTTTGGATCGTTTCCAAATAGTTGCATTATGAGGGGGCGTTCTGATTTGTTGAAGTTGAGCATTTTCTCGGTTCTGGTTGACCCGTGCTCTAGAGCATTGATGCTTGTTAGTTCAGAAAAACATATTGTTTTTGGGGCGATTTCTTTAACAATTTGTCTGCATGCGGAGTCTGTGTATCCTGCCATTGGAGCTAGGCAGACTATTGGTTTGTCAGATTTTTTCCAGGAGAAAGGCATGGTTGGGGGGGTGTATATGGTTGAGTGAATGGGCAAAATAAAAACCCGCTGTATTCTAGCAGGCTTTTAGGTTTAATTTAAAACAGTTTATTTTATTGGAGTGATTTTTATTGGAGTTATGGTTGGGGTTCCAGGGATTGAAAGGTCCTCTTCTGGTTCAGAAGGTTCTTCTGGATCAATCTCTCCTCCTTCTATTCCTTGTTGAATTGCGAATTCTAGCTCTTCTGCTAATTCATCTGATGCAGGAATCAATATTTCTGGATCAACGACCTCTATATCTAGATCAACTTCTTCCATAGGTGTCTCTTCAGGGGTTTCTTTTGGCCCCATGAGCATTTTGTACGCAAAAGTTCCCACTGCTATCAAAACGATAGCTACTATAACAGGAAGGGCTATTCTTGTGATTTTTGAGTATAGTTCTGCTTTGTTGTCTTGTTCTGGAACAGCTGTTTCGTTCAGTTTGTTGTTTATTCCTGAAATTTCTTCTAGTGTTTTTGAAGGTTCTGATGCTGGAGTTTGCTGAATAGATGGAAGTTCTGTCGTTGGTGGTTGTTCTCCTGGTTGTGGAATTTGGTTGTTTTCGTTGTCCATAATAATTTATTTATTTTTATTTTTTTAAAACTCTCCTTCGATATCTATGTCTGAGGCATCAGCTGGGAGTACGTTTTCGATCGCTCCCCATTCTGAATCTTCATTCTCAGGAATAACGAGAGTAATTTTGTCACCGATCTCAGCTTTGTGATAGGTGACCGAAGCCAAAAGGACTTTGTATGCTTTTGCTCCTGTTATTACTTTGTATTGTCCGTCTTCGTATGTGAGAGGTCCGATGATTTTCTTTCTTTCTACTGGGCCAATTTGTTTGAATACAAATGAACCATCTTCTTTTACTGTTAATTTGAGTACATCTCCTGGAACTAGTTTCGATTTTGAAGCGTAGTTTGCAGGGACTGGGAATTCTTTTTCTGTGCTATCTACCATCTTTTCTCCATCAAAAACTCCTTCTACGATTTTGTCTGTGTCGTCATCATTTTCTAGTCTGTCGGCATCTTCCATTAGTTCGGCTTTTTTTGCGAAAGAGGTTTTTCCGTTTGAGCCGACTAGTTCGTTCACCATTTGCTTGGCGCTACGAATACTAGATTCGGCAGACTCAATCATTTCTTTGATAAGAGCTAGTTTGGAAGCTTGTGACATAGTCTAAATGTTTATTTTTTATTTCTGTATTTTTCTATACTTTTACTGTCTGAATTATACCACAAATTGAGCCTTGATTGAATCGAGTGGAGTTGACTGGAAAGGAGGGATGTTGTGTGGTGTATGGGAGGGGTTTTCTACCTTCTTTTATAAATAATTTTTTCGCCACTTTCTCCTGTAATTCGAAGGTCGATGTAGTAGAGAGAATCGTTATAAATATCGAGTTTCACGAGAGCTTTTTTGAGTTTTTTGAGTTGTTGTTCGTATGATTTTTGGATGTCTAGCCAGATGTAGAAATATTTTTCTGTGCGGAGGTGAATTTCTCTGGGGGTTACTTTGTATTCGATTTCGATTATTTTCATGCCAAATTTTTCTTCGAAGTAGTTTGTCGCTTCGAGTATGTAGGTGAGTTCTTCTTTTTCTAACAGTGCTGTGGTTGTGTTGAGTGGGGCGTCTGTGTTGATTTTTATGTATGGAAGATTTGGGTCGTCGACGTCTTCTTTTACGACATAACCTATCGAATTGATTATGAATTTTTTGTTTGATTCGTTTGATACGTTTGTGATGTTGGCGAGAAGAGGGTATTCGGTGAATGAAATTTCGATTGTACTTGGGAAGTCTCTTCCTACGTTTATGTTTTCGATTTCTGGATATGAGGATTGGATTTTCTCTATTATTTCGACTTTATCTATCCAGAAAATGTTTTTGCCTTTGTATATTCTGAGTTCGTTTACTATGTTTGTGCTTAAGTTTTGAGTGTTTTGTTGTTCAGTTGAGACTTGGATTTCTTTGATTTCGAAATATGTTGAAAAGGTTAAGCTGTATATGGTTAAACCTATTGCTGAAATGATTCCGAGAAGAATTGCTAGGGCTTTAAATTTTGAGGGGATTTTGAAACTCATTGAATTGAGTCTCGATTTTCTTTTTGGAGTGTGGAAGTTTTTTGGGCTTTGCATGCTTAATTTTCCTGTCCTGTTTTTGAGAGTTTTTTGAAGAAGAGGGCTTTTCCCGTATTGATACTTGTAGTTTTTTTTTGTTGCGAGTTTTCGGCGTTTAAACATGAATTATTAGTGAATATTTGTTGGTGGGTTTTTTCTGCGTGGTTTTGAGCTTGTCTCTGAAGAATTTTGGCCAATCTAGAGATCTGTAGTTTTGGAGGAGTGGTTCGTATGGAGTTGTGAAGTAATAGCAGTATTTCAGGTCTGGATTTTGGCCGAGTTCGACTGCTAGAAGCGAATCTAGTTTGGATTTTTCTTTGTATAGTTGGTTTGAAGGTACTGATTCTCTTATGAATTTGCTTTTGAGTGGAGCTGTGTTGAATATTTTTGGATGGCGGGAGCAGCCAACAATTTCTCCTGTTGAATTGTCGAAACTGACTCCGTGAACTCTACAATCGTGGTTGCGATATGGATAGAGTGCACAAGTGCTGTCGGAGTTTAGTAATGGACAGATTGCGTCTGTTGATTGGAGAGCTCGGGTTAAGTCGTTGCGTGCTTTTGCGATGTCTTCCAAGGATCCGGAAGATGTTTCTAGCGTTTCTAATTTGAGATCTTTTAAGAGTTTTTTTTGTTTTTCTGCTTTGCGTTCTAGGTCGCGGCGTGTTGTGCGATCAAGTTTTTTGAAACCTTCGTTGATGTAGAATGCTTCGATAAACGAAATAGGAAAAAGCTGTTTGCAACAGTCGTCGCAGCCTTTGCGACATGGAATTTCTGGGATGTTTTTTGTTGCTTCTTGGCAAGTCTCATCGAGGTCTTCGAGTAGAATTGTGTATTGTTGCAAAAGAGTTTCTAACATGCTTTATTTATACCATGAAGATTTCTGATTTGGAATCCGCAGTTGAGTATTTGAAATCCTTTACTTCCTACGAGGATATTATTATTGGGAAGTATGATGAGAGTGCTTTTGACTTGGCGCGGTTTCGCGGTTTTTTGCGAAAGTATGGGGTTCGGTATGAGAAGGTGCGTGCGATTCACATTGCTGGATCGAAGGGGAAGGGGACTACTGCTGGATTGGTGTCTGGGTATTTACAGCGGCAGGGGAAGAAGGTTGGTCTTTTTGTTTCGCCTTATGTTCTGAGTATTACAGATTCAATTGAGGTTGATGGAGTCCCTATTTCAGAGGCGCGGTTTCTTCGGTATGTGCGTAAATTGCAGAAATTTATAGAGAGTTCTGGGTTGAAGGAGAAAGGGCAGATGATTACTTATTTTGAGCTTCTTACTACTATAATGTTCCAATATTTTTTGGATGAAGGTGTGGATTTTGCTGTGTTGGAGGTTGGGCTTGGTGGGCGGCTTGATAGTACGAATGTTTGCAAGTCGATTTCGACTGTTTTGACTTCAGTGGAGAAGGAGCATGAACAACTTTTGGGGAGTACTTATAGAGAGATTTTGAATGAGAAATTGGGGATTGTGAAGAAGGGGGCTCCTCTTATTGTGTCTCCTCAGAATGGGTATGTTCGTGGTGAAATCCGGCGGCGGAAACTTGGTGTGAAAGTTGTTTGGGTTCGTGATGGGGATCCGAATTTTGAGGGTGCAAAGGCTGTTTTGGAGGATTTGTCGGGGCGTGGATTTATTAAGGAGTTCGACGAGAAATTGTTTTTGAAGATTTATCATCACCTTGCTATCACTGGAAGGTTTGAGGTTGAGAAGTTTGAAGTTGGCGGGGCTTCTGGCGAGGAACGGACAGTGGTTTTTGATATTGCTCATACGGCTGGAAGTGGTCGGTATTTGCGGGCAAAGTTGGATCAAGAGTTTCCTGGGAGGAAGTTTGTGTTTTTAATTTCTATGATGAAGGATAAGGATGTGGATGGGTTTTTGGATGAGCTTGTTGGGAAAGATATTGCTGGGCATTTTCGAAGTCGCAAGCATAAGGTGATTTTTACGTCTTCGCATCCGGTTCGTGGGTTTTCTGGGGCTGAGCTTTGTTCTAAGTTTTATAAGGAGGCGAAAGTTAATGAAGATTCGGTTGAGGCTTTTCAGTTGATTTTAAAAGGGTTAAAAAAAGACCAGATCTTGGTTGTGACCGGGTCTCATTTTTTAGTTGGGGAAGTCTTGCGAGCTGTGAAGAGAAAGATCGTTTAAGCTTCTTTCTTTTCAGCGGCAGCAGGTGCTTTTGTCGGTGCAACCTTCTTTGCAGGTGCTTTGTCAGCGGCTCTTCTTTCTTCGATGATCTCTGATTTTCTTGCAACAGATCGGTGTTTGTTGTTTCTTTTTCGGAGTTTAGATTTAGGCCGTTGTTCGTTGTGCATCGCTGCTCCGTGCTGTTTACTTGCGTGTTTATTTGTCATTTTGTAATTTGTTAGTAAAAACGGCTTGTAAATTACTGGTTTGAGGGGTGATTGTCAAGCTGCAACAAGGATAAAACCGGTATAAAAGTTTTAAAATTTGCTTGAGGTTGGTACAATTGTTCGGATGAATCAAGTTGTTTCTCAAAAAAAGTGTGCGACTTGTGGGACTGGTTTTCCTGTTTTGGATAAAGATCGGGCTCTTTTGGATAAGATGAAGGTTTATGGTAAATATGATATTCCAGATCCAGTAGATTGTTGGGATTGTCGTCAGCAAAGGAGACAGTCTCACAGAAATGAGCGTAATTTGTATCCTAGTAAATGCGGAAAATGTGAGAAGGATATATTGTCGATTTTTTCACCAGAGAAGGAGGTGACGGTTTATTGTCCGACTTGTTGGTGGGGAGATGAGTTTGATGGGCTTTCATATGGTCGAGATTATGATTTTTCTCGGCCGTTTTTTGAGCAGTGGAAGGAGTTGTATCACGAGGTTCCGCGGATTTCTTTGATTGTTTTGGGGGAGATGGTGAATAGTGATTATGCGCATGATGCGTATCGGCTGAAGAATTGTTATCTGACTTTTGATGGTGAGCAGGCTTGGGATTGTTTGTATGGGGAGACGTTTTACAAATTGAAAGATTGTATGGATTTCTTGGTTACATATGAGAGTGAGCTTTGTTATGAAACGGTGAATTGTTCGAATTGTTATAATTTGAAATTTAGTAAATTTTGTGTGAATTGCTCGGAGTCTTCGTTTTTGCATGATTGTGTAGGATGTAAGAATTGTTTTGCTTGTTGTAATTTGCATCGCGCACAGTGGTGCATTTTTAATAAGCAATATTCGGAGCAGGAGTATAAAAAGAAGATTGCTGAATATGGATTGAAGGGGTATGAGGCTTTGGAGGCGTTCAAGAAGGAGTTTGCTGAGTTTGTGGCTGAGCAGCCGAAGCGGGCGTATCGTGGAGTGAAAAATGAGGATGTGGTTGGGGATCATATCGATAATTGCAAAGATGTTTATTATAGCTTTGATACTGTTGGGTGTAGAGATTGTAGATATTGTACGAACATGGCGATTGGAGCGAATGATTGTATGGATGTTGATATCTGGGGTGATAAGTTGAATTTGGCTTATAACTGTGAATGTGTTGGAGCTGGAGCTGCGAATTTGATGTGTGATTATTATGTTGCTCGTGGAGCGGTTAATGTTTTTTATTCAGCTTTTTGTTGGGATAGTGTTGCTGATATTTTTGGATGCGTTGGTTTGAGGCACAAGAAGCGTTGTATTTTGAACAAGCAGTATTCGGAGGAGGAGTATCATGTGATGGTTGAGCGGATTGTGGCTCATATGCGAGAGACTGGTGAGTGGGGGCAGTTTTTCCCTGTTGAGACTTCTTGGTTTGGATATAATGAAACAGTGGGGCATGAGTTTTATCCTCTTTCTGAGGAGCAGGTTCGTGAGCGTGGTTGGCAGTGGCGAGATGTGCCGGCTCGTGAATTTGCGAAGCAGGGGTATAAAATTCCGGATAGGATTGAGGATGTTTCAGATCTAATTGTTGGAGAGGTTTTGGCGTGCGAAGAGTGTGGGCGAAATTTCAAGATTACGCCACAGGAATTGAAGCGGTTGCGTGCTTTTGAAGTTCCTATTTCTCATAAATGTTTTAACTGTAGGCATTTTGCTCGGAGGCGTGCGAAGAATCCGCGTCGATTGTGGAAGAGGGAGTCTGCGAAAAGTGGAAAGCCTCTTTTTACTTCTTATGCGCCGGATCGGCCTGAGAAGGTTTGGACGGTGGATGAGTATATTAAGGAATTCTTTTAACAGGTTGGGTGGACGTCCCGGGACGTCCTAACAGGGAAGAGGTGTTTGACTTTTAGTGGGAATGTCTATGTAATCAATTCAAACATGAAAACTTGTAAAAATTGCCAATCTCAATTTGTGCTCGATGAGATGGATCAGAAATTCTATGCCAAGGTTGGTGTAGATGAGCCGACTTTCTGTCCTGTTTGTCGTGTTCAGCGACGGATGGCTTGGAGGAATGATCGAAGCTTTTATTCGCGAAAATGTGACAAGAGTGGCAAGGAATTTGTGGCGATCTATCCATCAGGTGCGTCTTTTCCGGTATATGATCCGGATGAGTGGTGGAAGGATGATTGGGATCCTCTTTCGTATGGTCAGGAGATTGATTTTGAGCGGCCGTTTTTTGAGCAGTGGAAGGATCTGATGAACAAAGTGCCGCGGTTGGGGATTGATATTGTGCATTGTGAAAATAGTAATTATTGCAACTACTGTGGAGATGACAAAAGTTGTTACTTGGATATAGCGGGGGAGGCGAATGAGGATTGTTATTTCAATTTGTTCACGAAGTATTCGAAGAACTGTGCGGATTGTACTTTTGCGTATCACAGCGAGCTTTGTTATGAGGTGATAAATTGTCATAAATGTTGGAATTGTAGGTGGTCGATGTATTTGGAGGGCTCGAATGATTGTGCTTTTTGTTTTGATTTGAAAGGGTGTAGCGACTGTTTGTTTTGTTGGAATTTGAGGCATAAAAAGCATCATATTTTTAATAAAAAGGTTTCGAAGGAGGAGTATGAAAAGTTCCGTGAGGATTTGAAGATGGGGGACTATGATGCGATGCAGAAAGCTCAAGCGAAGTGGAAAAAGATGATGGCTGAAGATGCTATTCATAAGTCTACTTGGGGATCGAATGCGGAGGAATGTACTGGTAATAATATTAAAAATTCGAAGAACTGTAAGGTTTGTTTCAATATTGTGAATAGTTGGGATTGTAAATATTTGTTTGATGTTTTGGATGCGAAAGATTGTTATGATTTGAGTTATTCGTTGTATAAGCCGGAGGTTGCGTGTGAGTTGATCTCGACTCTTGCGATGAAGTACAGTGCGTACAATATGGCGAGTCATTATTGTGATAATGTTTTCTATTGTGATCAGCTGAATAATTCATCTGATTGTTTTGGGTGTATTGCTTTGAATCGGTATAAGTATTGTATTTTGAATAAGCAATACGAGAAGGAGGAGTATTTTGAGTTGAAGGAGAAGTTGATTGAACATATGAAAAAGACTGGTGAGTGGGGTGAGTTTTTTCCGGCTTCGATTTCGCCTTGGGCGTACAATGAGACGGTTGCGCAGGAGTATATGCCTATCTCACGTGAGGAGGCGGAGAAGAAAGGCTATGGATGGAAGGATGATAAGGCTTCTGGTGGGAAGAGTGGGAAGGTGGCTGATGATGTTGTGGCGTGTGGTGGTTGTTCAAAGAATTTTAAATTAATTCCTCAGGAATTGAAGTTTTATAAGGAGCGGGTTTTGCCTGTGCCTAAGAAGTGTCCGGATTGTAGGCATTTGGATCGGATTGCTATAAGGACGCCTCGACGTCTTTGGAAGCGAGGGTGTTCGAAATGTGGGAATGAGGAGTGGACGACGTATTCACCAGAGAGGGAGGAGAAAGTTTATTGTGATGAGTGTTATAATGCTGATGTTTATTAACCTTTTGTTATGAATTCTAAAACTTTTAAAAATTTGCTTTTTGTTTTTGGGTTTGTTTTTTCTTTGTTCTATATTCCTTTTATTCTTGTTGAGCAGGTTGCAAATCTGTTTGGGGTTGGTTATACGAGTGTGATGTTAGATGGTGGATTTGGCGATTTGTTGGGGTTGATGATTTTAATCTATTCTGTTTTGTTTTTGAGTTTGGGGTTGGGGTATAAGTTTTCCAGGAAGATTGGGAATGTGGTTGTGTCTGTTTGGTTGATTGTTTTGTTCGTCTCTTTTGTCTTTTTCCTGTTTGATTAGTGTGGGACACAAAACTGGACGACCTATTCATTAGATCGCCCAGAGAAAGTTTATTGTGATTCGTGTTATGAGGTGGAGGTGTATTAATCTTCTTCTTTGTTCTTGAAGTAAAACAATGCAACATTTCTTCCTTCTCTTGTTCTTTCGAGGCCGATTTTTGTACTTTTATTTCCTATTAGATCTTTGTACTTTGTTAATCTTTTATCAAGATGTTTTTGAATGACCCCTTTTGCGTGATCTTCTATTGTTCTTATGAATTTACTTCTTCGGGCATGTCCTTCTATTTGATGAGGGAGGTCTGAACTATCACTTTCTGTTGGTGATGTTTTTCCTATACCATACTGATCTAAATCTAGTCTAATAAAAGGGTTGTTTATGTAATCATCATGCGATAGGAGTCTGTCTATTGCCCCGTTCATGTTGAAGCTTGCGCTAATTACTTCGGCTAATTTTCTGTCAATTTGAGTTTGTAGGCCTTTGTCCATTTCAGGGAGAATTTCTTTAAGTCTTGCTTCTGCTCTTTCATCAAGTTCTTTACTTGTTAACTCTTTTATTCTTTTATCTTGTGGCATTGGTTTTGGGCCTTCGTGAATCTTTACTTTTGTGATGGCTCCTCTTGTGTCTATTGCCATTTCTCCTATTGTCTCTTCAATTTCTTTTGGGTCATATTCTCTTACCTCTATAGGATTGTCAGTATCTTCTTCTATTTGATTTTGAACTCTTTCTGGTGTGGTTGCATTTTTAGTTTTTGTCATATTGGTGGTGTTATATGTTATGTATAATTATACTATATTTTGAGTTGTGAGTCAACGCCCCTGTGGGCCTAAAGCTGGACGACCTACGGGTTAGATTGTTCAGAATTAGCTTATTTTGAAGATTGTTATGAAAGGGGAGTGTGTTGGGTTTTTTTCAAGGCTTTTGCCAATATTTCTGCCAACAATCCTAATATTGCTCCTATTGCAAAGAATTGGATGAGGCCTAGGGTTGCTATGCCGATGGTGTTTAGTTTTACTCCTAGGAGGGTAAAAAGTTTTATTGTTGGGATATTGATGGCAAACAGGATCCAGAAAAATGTTTCATCGTTGAGTGTAGCGAAGATCAGGATTGAAAGGAGGATGTAGAGACCTGTTGATATTAGTCCGTATCGTAGCCATGGTTTTAGTGATTTTGCCATATGTGTTGGTTAAAGTGTATTAGCGTCGTTGGAATATTCTCTTCATTAAGGAAGGTGTTTCTTCGTTTGTTTCCATTACATCAAGGACATTGTTTAGGACGACGTTTTGTAGTTCTATTCGTACCTCTTGATATTTGTCTTTGTTGCTGGGGTCTCTTAGTGTTGCTCTTCCGAGTTTTTCGGATGTTCCTAGTAATATTCTACTGAGTTTGAGTCTGTTTTCTGGTTGGTAATCTATTTCTCTGTTGGTTGTTGCTGTTGGGTCGTCTGGGGTCTTTTCTGTGACGTAGCTTGCTTTGTCATGTTCTTGTATGTTGGTTTGGATTTCTTGGGCCATTCTTCCTATGGCGTCTTTGATTTCTTGGTCTTTGCTTTTTGGTTCTGCGGTTGGGGGGAGGTTTTTCCTTTCTCTTGATTGGCTTTCGAATTTAATTAGCTCCGTGCGTCTTCGTAACTGACTAACTAATGATGATCCCATATGTTCTTCTGGTGGGTCTGTATCTGCTTTTGCTAGCTTGAGTGCTGCTGATAGGACTGAGAGTGAATCGTCAATGTGGTCTGTGTGTCTGAGTCCGACTTGTCTTGCCATGTCGAATGGGCCTTTATCGCGGGCTTCTTCCAGGTATAGGAATTGGTAGTCCCATCTCTTTTTTTTAGAGTCTTTCTCTTCTGCGTGGTTTTCGAATGCGCGTTTTGAGTCTTTGTAGAAACTTTCGGCTATTGTTTCTTTTTCTTCTGGTGATATGGGTGTGTGTTCTGGGGTTTTCATGTTTTTATGGTTATTTAATTTAGATTTGCTTCTAATAGGATTTTCTCTGCTATAGAGGATGCTTCTGCTTGTGGGATATTTGTTTCTCTTAGAAGAAGGCGGATTGCGCTACTGATGTCTTCGGGGTCGTGTTGTTCGGCGCTTGTTTTCAGGGCTTCCATTAGTCTGGAATATGCCTCGGGATTTTCGTCTGTATTAAGAATGGCTGGTCTTAGTGTGTCGGCTATTTCATGGACGATTAGTGGTTTCATGTGTTGGGGGTTATTGACGTGCTGTGCTGGTTGCGCAATCCCAGCCGTATTCTTTCCAATGTCTTACTAATATTTTCAGGACTTCCTCTTCGTTTATTTTTCCTGTGATGAAGAAGTGGGGGACTGCGATTTGTTCTGTTCCTAGTGAGTGTTCGAATGTAACCTCTCCTGGGAAATCTGTAAGTTCTGGGAATTTTGTTGCAGCTGTTCCTTGTCTTAAATCTCTTAGGTAAGTATCCAGTTTTTCAATTGCTGTTTGTGCGTCTATTGGTTGAGGGGTTTGTTCTATCAGTAAGTCAATTGCTTCTTTGTAAATGGGGTAAGTGTGTAAGTCGCCTAGAGGGACACTGTTTGAATCGTCTTCTGGTGAAGTCATTTTAATAGTGGTTAATTAAATGAAGGACAAACAATAACACCGAATGCCTGGCTTGTCAAGACTGGCTGACTGGGCGAGGTTTTGGGGCTTGACATATAACCTGTTAAATTGCTACACTAAAGCTGTCGGTGATTCCTGACAACAGGCCTGTTTGCCAGGCGAATACTATGAAAGAATTGATAATAAATTTGGGTACAGATGAAAGGGGAGCTCAGACGTTTCTGAAGCTTCTTGAGCTTGGGGCTCAGCCGGTGAGTGTAATTGCGCGATATGTGAATGTGCCGCGACCAACAATGTATCTTATGTTGGAGGAGTTGAAGAAGATTGGGCTGGTGCAGGAGTTCGAGCGGAATCAGATGAAGTATTTTAAATGTATTCCTGTTCAGGAATTGGAGGATCTTCTTGAGGTGAAAGAGGCGGATCTGAAGAGAACGAGGCAGTTGTATGAGGTGAATTTATCTGACTTGGAATCTCTGGAAAATAAGCTTTCTGTGACTCCGAAGGTTAAATTTTACGAAGGAGAAGAGGCGGTGATGAAGGTTTATGAAGAGGTCATTAAGGAAAATGGGTTTTGTGCGTTCTTGAATCCAGGAGTGGAGAACAAGGTAATGCAAATTTATCTCAAAAAAGTTGATGATGCGATTCGTGCTAAAAAGTTAAAGGTTAATGAGTTTGTGATTGATTGCAAGAAGGGGCGTGATTATTTTGTGCGAGCAAATTCGGCGAATCATAAGATCAAAATTCTTCCGAAACGTGCGAAATTTGATTCTGATACAGTTATAACTGATGAGAAAATTTATATGTTCTCATATGGTGAAAAGGAGGTGGCTGCAGTGGAGATTTGGAATTCGGCTCTTGCGCAGACGCAGAGGGTGATGTTTGAGGAATTGTGGGGGAAGACTTCTTAAACCTCCAACTTCTTCTTCTCTCCAAACCTTCTCTTATGCCTGCAATCTGGGCATTTTCTTGGTACGGGGATGGATTGGCGTTTGTAGAATTTTAGTTCTGCTGGGATGATGCGGTAGTTTTTGCTGCAGTCTTCGCAGGCGAGGGTTGCGTCGAGGATTTTTGAGTCGATTTCTTGGATTGTGTCTGGAACTTTGAATTTTTGAGGGATGTATTCTTTTGGATCTTTTTCTTTCCAGCGCCAACCTTTCTCTGTGGTTTCTTCTTTTGTCAACGGGAAGTACTCGTATGCGATGGTTTCGTTGTATGCGAATGGAGAGATTGAGATTGGGAAATATTCACCGTATTCACCTGTTGTGCGCATGTGTTCTATTATTTTGGCGCGGAGGGTTTCAAATTCTTCTTGCTCGTACTGTTTATTGAAAATGCAGAATTTTTTATTTCTCATGCCGACGCAGCCGAAGATGTTTTGGCTGTTTTTTGTGAAGAATGAGTATTCAATGTCTCGGGAGTATGAGACGCGCATGCAGAATTTTGCGTTGTATGCTGCGGAAGAGGAAGTACATTCGTAGATCAATTGGCTGTCGCGGCCACCTGTGTATTGGTCCATGGTGTCTTTTGCGTTCATTACGTTGAAGACGTGGCGTCCGTCTTGGATGTTTTTCACGTCGAAGCATTGGAAGCAGTTTTTCGAATTGAATATGTTTCCTCCTGTGCAGTCTTCTGATTTTGAGATTCCGGGTCCGTCTGCGGGACGTGCTTTTTTGAGCTTTTCAAAGGCGTCTACGGCTTGTTTGCGTGTTGTGTGTGAGCCGAGGTTGAATTCTTCTAATTTCTTCTCATATTCGGATTTTGAGAGTTTTTTGTTGAGGAAGCAATATTGGCCTTTGTCTAGATCGGAGCATAGGAAACAGTTTGTGCATCCGCGGCAATGTGAAAGGAAAGCTGAGTGAGAGCATCTTTCGCAGAATTCTAAGTGTTGGCTGTCATAGCAGGTGATGCATTCGATGCATTCGTACAAAAGTTCGCTGTTTTCTGCGACTTGCATGCAATCGACGCAGTTTGAGGATTTGTTTCCGCGGTATGTGTAGAGAACTTCTTGGCATTTGTGTGTTCTTGCGCAGAGGTAGCAATCTTTTGAGTCGCTCATGTCGCTGTTGAATTCGCAGTTTTCTGAGTTTTCTACTCTGAGGGAGGGGAGAGGGATTTCCAGGAGTAATTCGTGGAATTGCTCGAAAAATGGCCGGTCGAAATCGAATTCGCGGCCGTATTCTAATGGATCAAATTTCTCGCTGTACCAGTGGTTTTTTTCGCAGACTTTGTGTGGGGAATCAGGAGCGAAGATCGATATGATGTCTTCTCCCGTGATGTCACATTTTCTGCGATAAAGGTTTCTTTCATTTCTGAATGACATTCTTCTTGCGAGTCTGCAGGCTGGGCAGTTTTGTGGTGGTGTGATTTTGGTGCTGTCCCCAAGTTTCTTCAAGAAATCCAAATCTTCTTGGTAGATCTCGAATGGTTTTGTGCAATTTTTGCAGGAAGTTGTCATCAGGTCTATTTGTATCAGAAAGAGAGGTGTGTTTGCAAGTTGCTGGTTGGAAAAATTGAGGAAAATTTGAGAAAAATTTAAGGTTGGTGTGTCATCATTTGCTTATGAATAATAAAAATACGGGAAAAATTGTTTTGTATAAATCTAAGGGAGGTGAGTTATCTGTTGATGTGAAGTTATATGAGGAAACGGTTTGGCTGACACAGAAACAAATTGCTGAATTGTTTGGGAAGGATGTGAGGACTATTAGTGAGCATATTAAGCATATTTTTGAAGAGGGGGAGTTGGAAGAAGGGGCAGCTGTCCGGAAATTCCGGATAACTGCTGCTGATGGGAAAGGGTATGAGACTAATTTCTATAATCTTGATGCTATTATATCGATTGGTTATCGAGTGAATTCTACTCAAGCTACACGGTTTCGTATTTGGGCGACACAGATTCTTGGAGATTATTTGGTTAAAGGCTATGTTCTTAATCAAAAACGGCTTCAGGAGAAGGGATTGTATGAGTTTGAGCAGGCGGTTGCTCTTATAAAAAGTGCTGCAGATACGAAAGGTCTTACGGATGATGAGAGAAGTGGTCTTTTGGATGTAATTACGAATTATGCTCAGTCGTGGATTTTGCTTCAAAAATATGATGAGCAAAAGTTGGGGAAGCCGAAAGGGAAAAAGGGGGTAAAGTATGTGTTGACTTATGATGAAGCCTTGGAGTCGATAATTGAACTTAAGAAAGATTTGGTTGGGAAGAGAGAGGCTGGTGATATTTTTGGGAATGAAAGTAATGGGTGTTTGGAGGGAATTATTGGGAATGTTTATCAAACTTTCGATGGGGAGGATCTTTATTCCAGTATTGAAGAGATGGCGGCGAATTTACTTTATTTTATTGTGAAAGATCATCTTTTTGTTGATGGGAATAAGAGGATTGGTGCGCTTTTGTTTATTGTTTTTCTTCTGCGTAATGATTATTTGTTGAAAATGAGTGGGGAGAAGAAAATTAATGATAATGCGCTTGTGGCTGTTGTTCTTTTGGTGGCGGAGAGTGATCCGAGGCAGAAGGAGGTGATGGTTAATTTGATAATGAATCTGATTACAGGAGATTGAATAACCTATGCTATAATCCCATTCGATGTCATTCTTTGAAGATTTTAAAAAACTGAAACAGAAAACTGTGCACCTGGGATTGCGCGGGTTCAAGAACATTGGGTGTGAGTATAATGATTACCTGTATTTTTCGAAGATTTGTTATATGTGTATGCATGGGGATTATTTTGAGCATTGTATGTATTGTGTTCAGGGGAAGAAGTGTAAATATTGTGGGGATTGTTATGTGTGTGATTTGTGTGAACTTTGCTATGAATGTGTGAATTGTGATGAGTGTTATAACGGGGTTTGGTTGCAGGATTGTAGGCGGGTGAGTGATTCGTTGTTTTGTTATGATTGTATTGGATGTTCGAATTGTTTTGGATGTGCTGGATTGAGACAGCAGCAGTACACGCTTTTTAATAAAAAGCTTTCAGAAGAGGAGTATGCGAGTGGAGTGGCAGAATGGAAAGCGAAAGGAATGGATGCAATTTGGGCTGAATTTGAAAAAACTAAAGAATCTGTGCCTCATCAACATATGATGAATTACAGAATTGAGGATAGTACTGGTGATCATTTGAAGAATGCTCAACGATGTGTTTCATGTTTTGATGCTGATGGTATTCAGGATTGTGGGTATATTTACCATCATTACAATGTTTATGGGGAACGGACGGTGGATACGTGGGATGTTGTGTCGAATGTGGACCTTGAGCAGTGTTATCAGTGTATTCAGGTGGGGAAGGGGTATAATTGCTCGTTTGGTTATTATTGTGAAGTCGTGAGAGATTGTGACTATTGTTTCCAAGTTTTTAATTCTAAGAATTGTTTTGGGTGTATTGGAGTCAATCATGGAGAGTATATGATTTTGAATAAGAAATATTCGCCTGAGGATTATGAGAAGAAGAAGGCGGAGATCATTGAGCAAATGAAAAAGGATGGAGAATGGGGAAAGTGGCCGCTTGGGGAGGGGGAGAAGTTTGATACAGATTAGATATGATTTATCTATGAGTTTTCTACAAGACTACAAAAAGTTGCTCCTTGAGACACCAAAGCTGGCGCTGACCCAGTGGTTTTGTGAAAATTCGGATTTCACTTCACATACGAATCACAGCAAGGATTGTTTTTTGACTCGGGGATGTGGTTGGCAGCGTGATTGTTACTATAATTATTGGGTTTATCACGGGGAAGACGTGGTTGATTGCTCGTATTGCGAAAAATGTGAGCTTTGTTATGAATGTACGGATTGTGCGCGGTGTTATGGATGCGATTTTTGTCAGGATTGCAAGGACTGTCGGGACTGTGCGCTTTGTTATGATTGTACTGGTTGTGAGGATTGTTTTGGGTGTGTCGGGTTGGTTCGTTCTCAGTATAGAATTTTCAATGAGCAGGTTTCGAAGGAGGAATATGAGAAGTTTGTTGGGCAGGTTGATGAGGACTCTTTGCGTCGATTTGAGGAATTGAAGTTAGGAATGCCTCATCGTGATTTTGTTCTGAAGTCAGAAAATTGTATAGGGAATCATATTGAGAATTCTCAGAGATGTTATTGGGGTTTTGATATGGTTCGTTCGAGGGATTGTATGTACTGTTTTAATTCTTATGAGGTTGTTGATTGTGTAGATTGTTCGTTTAATAAGGTTGAACTTGGGTATGAATGTATTGGAGGTGGATGGAATTTTAATTGTGATTATGGATGTTTTTTGGCGAATTGTACGGATTGTCAGTTCTGTTATCAGTGTCAGGATTGCAAGAATTGTTTTGGATGTGATGGATTGCATCATAAGGAATATCATATTTTGAATGAGCCTTGTTCTTCGAAGGAGGAATACGAGCGGCGAGTGGCGGAGATTTGGAAAGAGCTTCGGGAGGATCCGGAGGTTGGGAATTTAATGTCTGTTTTTGAAGATGAGGAGTTCGAGGGGATTGAGCATTGAGCCTATGCAGGTGCAGCATTTAGTTTCAGTTTTTTCGCTTGTCCTCCAATGTGTGACATTGGGGTGGATACAAGTCCTTCTACTGCCATCATTCCTGCTCCAAGGACTGCTTGGACGGAGTTTTTTATGTTTGTACCGATTTGAGCTGTTGCTATAAAAGGGGCTGCAAGTGTATTCGCGAGGAGGTTTTTTGTTTTTTCCCAGGTTTGGAGAGGCATATCTACTACGGCATGTTTCAATAGGTCTCGGGCGCTTTTGATTACGTCAAAAATAGGCTTGTCCTCGATTCTTGCGGCATTTTCGTTCATTTTTGTAGTCAATACAGGGTCGCCTGTCAGCACGTTTGTTGATGCTGCTGGACTTCCTACTAAGAGATCTGTTGCTTTTCCCATTTGGTTTTATATTCAAAAATTATCTTGTAATTTTATCACAAAATGGGCTTTTTGGCAATGGGGTAGAAGGGCTTATTTCCCTTTTTTAGCTGCTTTCCAACAAAGTTTGTACATTTGTTTGTGGAAGTCGGCGATCTCTTTTGACTTGATGATTATGGCCATTTTTTCACGCCAAGAAGTGATGAGGACTTTGTCGTCGTAGATGTTTATTTCAGGGGAGAAATTGAATTCCTCGGTTGGAATGAGTACCATTTCTCGATTTTCTTTTTTGTCTTGTTTGTGACGTTCTTTTGAGGTTTTGTTGTCGGGGGCGATGCATTTGATGTGAATGTTTTTTTCGACTCCGCGTCGTTTATAGTATTCGGGGAAAAAGTTTGGGAGGCCTTCGTGCATGTCTTCGACGTTTGCGTATGCTAGGATGTCTTCACTTGAAGTGAGGGTGTTTTCGTATGCTTGTCTCATCCCTTTTTCTCCTTCATAAAAAGTTACTTTTGGTTTTGTGCTTTCAGGGTTTTCGAGTGATGTTAGGGCTGGAAGCAGTTCTTCTATTTCCTTTTGTTGTTTTTCGAGTTTTTTGGTGTGTTCGATCTTTTCTCTTTCTAGGTAATTGATTAGTTCTTTTGGGGGGAGTGCTCTGAAGTAGGTGGCTCCGCCTTTTTTTGTTGAACTTATGAGGCCTCTTTTTGTGAGAGTTTCGATGATGTCGTATGTGGTGGTGCGATTGATTTCTGCACGCTTTGCTATGGTGGATGCCGGTTGTGAGCCCAGGCGAATTAGGTGTGTGTAAACGAGAGCTTCTTTTTCGGAAAATCCTATCTTTTTGAGTTTTTCTAAAATCATAAGTGTTGTCGGTTAGTTGTCGACAGTTTGAATTGTAACCTGTTGAAATGGCGAAGTCAAGACCTGTTCGGGGGTGTTGGCGAGGGGTTGACAGTTTGGGTGGGTTTGTTATTGTTAGTGTATGGAAACTGGTGAAGCAAAATTTAGGACTGAGTGGTTTGTGAGACATGTGTTTGAGGCTAATGTTGAGAGGCTTAATGATAAAAGGCCTCTGCAGGAGGTTGTAGATAATGTGCAAAAACTTACAAGGGAGTTGTCTAATGCTGTGAAAATACACGATGTCAGTAGAGTTGTTGTTGGGAACGTTGAGCTGATTATGAGGCGTGGATATGTACATCGGCCGAGATCCAATATGGCGGCATATCCTTATGGATTGCCTCAGGAATATGATATAAAAGTTAATGACCTAAATAACCAAGAATAAAATGTCTTATCTCAAACAAATGTATGATCTTAGGGCCAAACATCCACGTCTTGGTTTGATGGCGGTGAGGTGTGAGAATAGTCCTTATGTAAGTTATTCAGGAAATATGAAGAATTGTCATCTTTGTTCGGGAAGTGAATATGATGAGGATTGTTACTATTCGTTTTTCATTTTTAATTCAAAGGATTCGTCAGGGTGTGACTATTGTCGTGATTGTACGCTTTGTTATGATTGTTTGGATTGTAGGGGATGCTATAACACAAATTACTCTCAGGATTGCGTGAACTGTACGGATTGTGAGTATATGTATGATTGTGTTGGATGTAATAATTGTTTTGGATGTGTTGGCTTGCGTAGGCAGAAGGATACGGTTTTTAATAAGAAGGTTCAGGATTTTGCGGCTGAGATGGAACGTATTCAAAAATCTATGACTCCTGAAGAAATTGAAGCTAAGGTTGAGCAATTGAAGTGTGAAACTCCTCGTATGTATGTGCATCAGCTTCACAATCAAGAATTTACTGGTGATTATGTTTATGATTCGAAGAATTCGTTTGTGTGTTTTGATACGATCAAGTTGGAAGATTGTATGTATTGCAATAATTCGGAGGACTTGAAGGATTCCTTGGATATGAGCAACTCATACTACAAAACGGAGCTTTGCTATGATGTGATGAGTGAAATGGAGCTTTATAATTGTGATTATTGTGTGACTTGTTTTTATTCGAATGATTTGTTTTATTGTGAAAATGTGCACAATTCGCACCATTGTTTTGGGTGTTTCTCTATGAATCATGCAGAATATTGTATTTTTAATGAAAAGATTGATTCTCCTGAAGAATGGGAGAGGCGAGTGAAGGAAATTAAGGCGAAGATGATCGAGGATGGGGAGTGGGGTGAGCATTTGCCGTCGACTTATTCATTTGAGGACAGTAATGCGTCAATGCATTGGGATACGCCTTATTTTGAAGAGAAGGAGTTGGCGCGGTACAATTAAATTTGATATAATCCAATCGTATTTTATAAATCTTAAAACTATGGCTGACGATAAAAAAACTTGTAAGAAATGTAGTAAAGACTTTCTTATCATTGAACAGGAGCAGAAGTTCTATAAGAAAAAAGATCTTCCATGGCCTGATAATTGTCCTGAATGTCGGCAAAAACGTAGACTTTCACTCAGAAATGAGCGAAAACTGTATAAAAGGACTTGTGATCAGTGTAAAAAGGACATTATTAGTACTTATCCTGCGGATAGTAAGTACATCGTTTACTGTCAGGAATGTTTCTGGAAGCATATTGGCTGAAAAATTCACGGATGCGAATTTTTCGATGCGAAAGCAGGGGTTTCCCCTGTTCGCATCTTGTTGACACATTGATTATTTAGCGTTTTTCATGTAAAATATAGGTATGGCTACAACTAAAACTACATCTACAACCGACGGTGTTTTGATGCTGATAAAGGTTGCACATGACAATCCAAAAGATGAATTGATTTTCGAGCAACTTTTGGATACTTTGCATGGTGTGGTTGGGGGACAGAAGTTCTCTCTTGAAATAGTTTCTTTGCATCAGCATATTTATTTGTTTGTTTGGTGTAAAAGGCAACTTGTTCCAACTCTTCAAGGTCAGTTGTATGCTTCTTATCCGCATGCGGAAATAGAGTTTTTGAAGGATTATTCTGATGTTGATTTGAAAGCTACAGGAATGAAATTTGCGGTTGCCGAGCTTGGACTTATAAAAACGGATTTGTATCCTATTAAAACTTATGAGGAATTTGAAGGGTCGAGTATGTCGGCTATTTTCTCATTTTTGACGAAAACTCAAGAGAATGAACAAAGTTGGGTTCAAATTGTTGTGAAGCCTTCTTCGGGTGAGGGACGATTTAGCCTTGGTAAGAAAATTAGGTTATCTTTGAAATCGTTTTTCAATAGGTTTGATCCTAGAAAACTTTTTAAGACAAAATCTCGTGAGGATGTTATGAAGAAAGAACGTTCTTCTGCTGCCAAGAAATTTGGAAAAGATACCTTTAAAACTTCTATTAGAATTGCTTATTTTTCTCCTGATCAGCGGGTGGCTGTCAGTAAGTTGAAGGCACTTGCTAATACTTTTTCTATTTTTGATGAGCAAGATTTGAATGGATTTAAGGTTTCAAGAATTAGTTCTAGTCCTTTGATGTTGAAGAATTATCAGGCTCGTAATTTTGGATCAAAGAAATATATTTTGAATATTCAGGAATTGGCCTCTGTTTTCCATCTGCCAAAAGGTGCGAAACACGCAGTGCCGAATCTGGTTTGTACGGTTTCGAAAAAAGCGGAGCCGCCTATGGATCTTCCAAAAGAAGGGAATGTTGATCCGAAAACTGTTAGTTTTTTCGGGACAACGAATTTCCATAATCAGTATCTGAAGTTTGGGATTCCTCGAGAAGATAGACGAAGGCATCTTTATATTGTTGGGAAAAGTGGAACTGGGAAGAGTAAGCTTTTGGAGCTACTTATAATTTCGGATATTTTGAATGGAGAAGGAGTTGGAGTTCTTGATCCGCATGGAGATCTAGTTGAAAATGTTCTTAAGTATGTGCCAGAACATCGTATGAAAGATGTTGTGGTGTTCAATCCTGCAGATATGGCTTTCCCTATTGGATTTAATCCTATTGAATCTGTTGAGGAAGAATATAGGCAGCATGTGGCGATGGGATTTATTGAGATTTTCAAGAAGATGTTTGGTGACAACTGGACGTATAGGCTTGAGCATGTTTTGAGGTATACGGTTCTTGCGTTGTTTGATTATCCGAACTCGACTGTTTTTGGAATTTTGAAGATGTTGACGGATAAAAATTATCGTCAAAAAGTTGTTTCGCATGTAAGTGATACTGTTGTGAAAAACTTTTGGGTGAATGAGTTTGCTGCGTGGAGTGAGAAATTTGATAATGAGGCGATTGTGCCGGTTTTGAATAAAATTGGACAGTTCGTGTCGACTGCTGTGGTGAGAAATATTGTGGGGCAGCCGAAGAATAGAATGGATATGGATGATATTATGAATAATCAAAAAATTCTTTTGATGAATGTGTCGAAAGGTACTTTGTCAGAAGAAATTAGTGGAATTATCGGATCTATGGTGATTACTTCTTTGTATCGAAGTGCGATGAAACGTGCCGCGATGCCAGAGGATCAGCGTAAAGATTTCTATTTCTATGTGGACGAGTTCCAGAACTTTGCTACTCATACTTTTGGTGAGATTTTGTCTGAAGCGCGTAAGTATCGTTTGAATCTTTGTGTGTCTCATCAACATCTTGGACAGCTAGATGATTATACGAAATCAATGGTGTTTGGAAATGTTGGATCGATGATTGCCTTCCGTGTTGGAGCTGAGGATGCATTCAATCTTGAAAGGGAGTTTGTTCCTGTATTCAAGGCTAATGATATTATCAATCTTGGGGTGCGTGAATTTTATGTGAAAATGACTATTGATGGTAAATTGAGAGATCCGTTTTCAGGTTATACTTTGACTGTACCGAAAGTAACTCATGATTTGAGTGACAAAATTATTCAACATTCTAGAGAGACGTATGGTCTTCCTCGTGCTGAAGTTGAGAAGATTATTGAGCAGATGGAAAAGGGGTATGAAGAAGGTGATCAAGACGATTCTAATGAAGGAACTACCAATAGTCTTGGTGAAGAGAAGTTTTCAGCTCCGTTGGTTTAATTTGCCTTTTTTTACCATCTCAGCTACTTTGTCGTATCCGAGTTTTTCTACGAGTTCTGTGGCATCTACTAGGCTGCCGTCGTAAAGTTCTTTTACTCGTTTTTTGTTAACTTCCAAGCCATCGATGCAGCGAGTTCGGAACATTGTTGCTGTGTTTGTGAGGATTTCTATTGATTGAATTAGATTGTACATTATGATTGGGCAGTTTGTGTTGAGTTCGAGTTGTCCGTTGCTTGATGCGAGGCGAATTGTTTTGTTGTTGCCTGAAATTTGATAGAAGGCCATCTCAACTGCTTCTGGGATTGATGGGTTTACTTTTCCTGGCATGATTGATGATCCTGGTTGGACTGCCGGAAGTTTGAGCTCTGCTAATCCTGTGTTTGGGCCTGACCCAAGGATCTTTAGGTCCATTGCTATTCGATATAAGTTACTGGCCAATGATGTTACTGCGTTGCTGAAATCTGAGAATGGTGCGAAATTGGTAGCTCCTTCTGTGAGGTTTGGGCAGCTTTTGAGTTTGAGGCCTGTTAGTTTATTCAGATTTGTAATGACTGTTGTTTTAAATTTTGGATGCGCAGTTATGCCTGTTCCTAAGGCGGTTCCTCCTAATGAAAGTTCATATAGATCTTCTGATGATTTTATCAAAGTCTTCAGCGATCTATCGAGTGCTTTTGAGTATGAGTCGAAAACTTGTCCGTAAGTTATTGGGACTGCGTCTTGAAGGTGAGTTCTTCCGGCCTTCTTTAAACTTTTGTATTTTGTGGATTTTTTCGAAAGTGATTTTATGAGTTTTTTTGTTTCTTCTTCTAGTTTTGGTGTTGATAGAAGTATTGCGATTTTTGTTGCTGATGGATTGACGTCATTTGAAGATTGTCCTTTGTTTACGTGGTTGTTTGGGTGGATTGATTTGTTTGCGCGGTTTGCTATGATTTCGTTTGCGTTCATGTTGTATGAAGTCCCTGCCCCGGCTTGGATGGCGTCTAATCGGAAGTCTGTGTCGAATTTTCCTTCAGAAAATTCTTTTGCTGCTTGGATTATTGCTTTTCCCGATTGTTTGTTGAGTTCTCCGAGTGATGTGTTTGCTTCTGCTGCGGCAAGTTTGACGAGGCCGAGTGCTTTTCTGAATATTGCTGGAGCTTTGAGCCCTGAAATTTGGAAATTATTTAATGCTCTTGCGGTGAAGGCTCCGTAATATGCGTTTGATGGAACTTTTACTTGTCCGATTGAATCTTTCTCTGTTCTGAATGTTTTTTTTGCCATGTTTGAGTTGCTTAAATTAGAATTTTGTTTTTTTGGAGGTTTCAACTATATTGTTTTTGTTTGTTAAACTCAAGTTTTTGTATGGCTTCAAAGAATAAAATTAAATCGTTTTTGCTTGCTGGATTTGTGACGGGATTGGTTGCAGTTGCTTATAATGTATTGATTTTTAGTATTTTTGGATTTTATCCTGATTTTCTTGAGATGTTTAATGGGGATGGTAGATTTTTTCACTTTGGGAATCCGGTTTTTCTTATTTTTGTGAAGGATTTCTTTGTTGGATTTATTTTGGCATTTTTGTTTAGGATGGGATGTTCAAATATAAATTATAGGATGGGGATGGGAATTTTCTTTTTTATTCTTTACAGTGTTTTTGCATTTATAATGTTTTCTATTGGGGATTTGGTTTTGATGAGATCTAATGAGGGGTTGATTATTCTTTTGAGTCTAGATGGGTTTATTGAAACCCTGTTATGTACTATCCCAATCAGATTTCTTTCCAAGGATTGTTTTAGGTAAGAATTCGGCGTTTTTTCCTTGCTTTTTCAAAGGAAGTTGTTAGAATGGGCCAGCAAATTTAACGAAAAAAAATGTCAAGAGTTTGCCAAGTAACAGGAAGGAAACCTTCAGCTGGAAACAACGTTAGTCACTCTAATAGAAAGACTAAGCGTAGATTCTTGCCTAATTTGATGAAGAAAAAAGTCTACAATCCAGAGACTGGAAGGGTCGAGAAAATGACTATTTCAGCTAAAGGGATAAAGATTCTCAAGAAGAAGATGCAATAAATCCTTCTGTTTTAGTAGATGTATAGGGCTACATAAGGAAGTCCTATTGAAAATACTATTAATCCAATGAATGCCATTAGTGTGGTTGCTGTTTCTGATTTTAGGTAAACCTTTTTTGCCATTTTATAAATGGATCCTGGGAACCAGAGGAGCATGAAGCCTTTCAATAGTGTTAACCATCCTATTATTGGGATGATCATGAACCATCCGCCATTGAATTTCCAATGAACGCTGAGGAAGAGAAATGAGATTATAAATGTGACAAAGGCACTTAGTCGGACGAGGCTTTCTTCTTTTAGTGCTTTTTTCATTACTTTTTGCCATTTTTTGGGATAAAGAATGGCTGGGATTAGGATTGCTGCTACTAGAATTGCCATTCCAATTAGTAGTAAAGAAGGTGTAATAAACATGAGAATTGAGGTTAGGGGTTGTCCAATCGTTGATTTTACTTGCTAGTTGAGGTTTTGGCAAGTTTTGTGATGAGGGCCTTACTTGATTGAATGTGTGTATAAGGCGAGGGATGCTTGTTTGCCGAAGTTTGCTATGAATGAGTTGTCTAGCAGATGGAGTTTGTTTCTGCTGCTAGAATATAGAGATAGATTTCCTATGTAGTGAGATTTGACGTAAAGGGGTATTACTAAGCTAGATCTGAAGTTGTTTTCTGCTGCTAGACGTGGGCTTGTATATGAAGGGTTGTTTTGAATGTCATCTATGAAAATTGGTTGTCGTGATTGGAAGGCTCTTTCGTGTATTGTTCCTTTGAATGCTATTTTTGCTTTTCCCCACCATTCTGGGCTTACACCACTGGCTGATTTTAGATGAAGAAATTCATCTTCTTTGTCGTATAGGCGGAGAGTTGCTCCGTTTGCTTTTGTTAACATCATTGCAGCGTTGATGATGTAGTTGTCTATGTTTGGGAAGTTTTCGTCTCCTACACTGATGTTGAGTGTTTCAAGTAGGTAATCGAGTTGGCGTCTTTGAGTTCCTAGTTCCAGGTATGCGTTTTGCATTGATTCGAATCGTGCTTGGAGTTCTTTCTCGGCTTTCTTTTGGTAAGTAATATCTCTGTATATTATTCCAAAGCCCATGAATCTATTTTTTTCATCTGTTATTTTTGTTGCAGATATTGCTACTGAAATTTCTTTTCCTTCTTTTTTAAGTCGAGTTGTCTCGAAGCTTCTTAAAAATCCTTTTTCTAAAATCATTTTTACAACTTGTTCTAATTCTCCTTTTTTAAGTTTTTCGGGGGTTAATAGCATTTTTAGATTTTTCCCAAGGGCTTCTTCTTTGTCGTATCCAAACATTTTTTCTGCTCCTAAATTCCAAGTTTTAATTATCAAATTGCGATCTAGGCTCACTATTGCATCTATTGAGCTTTTTGAAATGTGTGCGAGTAATTTTTCTGATTTTGATAGTTCTATTATCTTTTTTTCTTTTTCGTTAATGTCTTTTAAGCTTGTGAATATACCTACGCTACCTTCTGGAACTGGGGTTGCGGAATATATTGCTGGAATGTTTTCTTTGTCTTTTGTTATTATGGTGACTTCGTGTTGTTCATTTTTTGTGGATTTTTTTGTGGATTTTTCTTGGTTTATTCTTTCTGTGCTTTCAGAGGTGAAGAGATCTGTGAAATTCATCTCTATGCATTCCTGATAGGTGATGTTTGTCATTTCTTGGAATGCTGGGTTTGCATATTTTATTTTTCCATTTTCGTCTCTTACCAAGAGTCCTTCATTCATGTTTTCAACGATGTTTCTGAATTTTTTTTCTGAGCTTTTGATGTCTTCATGTAAGTTTGTTGTGTAAATTGTTGCTCCTACAGCTTTACTTATTATTTCTAGAGTGGTGATTGTTTCTTTGTCGAATTTTTGTGATTTTGTGAATTCTAGATTTATACATCCTATAACTTTTCTTTTATGGAAGATTGGGAGGCAAATTTCTGATTCTATGTTTTTTCTCCATTCTGTGTAGTACGGGCTTTCCTTTATGTTTTCTTCTATCGTTATTTTCTTTGTTCGTATTGAGTGTTTTGAAATTCCGACTATGTTTGTGTAAACCTTTTGGACATCTCCTTTTCTGGTGATGCTGTATATGTTTGCTTTTTCACGATTGTTTGCATCCAAAAGCACAAAGTCTATGTATTCTGACTTTAAATTTCCTTGAATGATTTTACTGATTATTTTGAAAGTATCTTCGAGACTATCTCCATGTTCTGATAGTGATTCGTAGAGAGTGTTTAGTAACTCAATCTTTGTTACTTTGTCATGTATTGGTTGCCCCATTTTTTGTTGGTTTTATCCTGGATTATTCTACCTGAATTTTTGCACTTTCACCACTTTTTTTATGCTTTCTGGGCGTTCTCCTCCTTGAAAGTTTAATCTGTCTACTTCTTTAATCATTGTTAGAATGTAGTGAGTTATTCCGGCGATGAATACTGCTGTTTTCACTGGATAGTTTCTGATTCTGAGCTCTTGTGGCGTGTCTGATAGGTATACTGGTGTTGATTCTGAGTCAGCGATAACTGGACCTGTGTCCAATCCTTCATCTACTATGTGCAAACTTGCTCCTGTTTTGTTGTGAGGATCTCTTTTTCTTGGAAGATAGATTCCTCTTCTTTTTCTGTAAATCTGTCCTAGGCTTGCGCGATCTATCGCATCTTGGGTTGGGGTTGCTCCTGGAAGTCTGTTTGGATTTTTTAAGTCACTTATTCCTGGGTGGATGTTCAATACTCTTCCTATGCTGTATCTATTTGTGTTTATTAAGCTAATTAGTTTAACCATTAAATGGTCTGATATTAGGATGTCTGCTCCCATCTGTTGGCTGACTCTGTAAACTTCTTCCTCAAATTGTAGTCTTTTATATTCTCTCTCATCTTTAGCATCTGGTGTAATGGATCTGAAATCTGAAGGGATATTATGTGTGTTTTTTATTAAAAGTTCTCCGTTGTAATCTCTTGCGTCTATTGGGTGAAGCCAAGGTTTTCCTTTTTGTGGAACTAAGGGGATTATTGATTCCTGATCAGTCATAAGGTTATCTGTTGATGAATCATCTGTGATTATCCCTTTAATCCTCAGAATATGTTCTAGCCCTGACCGTCTATCGTTGATTCTTTCGTTTACGGCTTCTATTAGACCCTTCATGTAGTAGGGTCTTCCGTTGTGATCGATTATTAATCCGTTTTGATCTTCTATGATTGTGTCTCTCATCGATGTTACGAAAACTACTCCTGTTGGACCAGGGGTTTCGGGCTTTGGAGGTCTTCCACGGATTCCCTCATGAGTGTATACCATATAAGGTTCATATTTCCGTAGAGCAACTTCAATGTGGTCTGTCCAATTCTGTTGTATGTCGGATCTGTCCATAATTTAGTTAAGGGGAGAATTGTGACACTAATAACTCATTGTGTCAACCTGTTTTTGGTGATTTCTTAGTTGTTTTAGCCAGGAAAAGAGGGGAGTAGCTAGCTGAAAAATTTGAGTTTTTTTGGGTTGAATGTTAATTTTCTCGAAAAGGGGGATTTAACCTTAAAATTATGTCTAATACTGAAAAACCGGTTTTTCTTCTGAAAAAGTTATTTTTTGATGAAATTGAGAAGATTAAGGCTGAATCGGATGGGAAAATTACAGGTATGGTCTCGGGGCACGCGCATCTTGATCGTGCTTTCACTGTGGATGAGGAAAATTGGGCTCAATCGATGGCTCTTATGGAGGAAAAATGGAAATTGGTTGATGCTATTCGGAAGGAAAATGCTGCAAATCCAGAGGGAATGAAGGCTCGTGTTCGAGGAGTTCTTGATATGATGATTGATCAGGGAGTGACTGTTTTTCATACTCATGCAGATGCGGATCTAAATACTGGTCTTTCTGTTGTGAAAGCTTTTGGTGAATTGAAGGAGGAGTATGCTGGGCGGCTTTTGTTGCGATGGTCGGCGCATCCGACGCAAGGTTTGTTGAATTCTGATGGTTCGGGGCATGATTCTGAGAAATTGCGGATTTTCGAGGAAGCTTGTGCATTGAGTGATGGAGTGGGTGGATTGCCTTCTGCTGATCGGGCGCATGCTGGTGGAGATGGAGACTTGAAGCATATGGATGTGGTTTTTGGAATTGCAAAAAATTTGGGGAAAGATCTGGACGTACATATTGATCAGGAGAATAATCCTCTTGAGAGAGATACTGAAAAATTGATTATGAAAACTCGTGAACATGGATGGGAAGGGCGTGTGAATTTTTTGCATTGTCTTTCTGTGGCTGCTCAGGAGAAGGTTATTCGATCTGAAATTATTGCTGGATTGAAGGATGTGGGGGCGAATGTGATTATTTGTCCGACTGCAGCGTTGGCTATGAAACAGCATGATGATAAAACGGCTCCGCTTCACAACTCTATTGGACCTGTTCCAGAAATGATTGAAGGTGGAGTGAATGTTTGTATGGGGCTGGATAATATTAGCGATATTTATGAACCGGATATTTCTGGAAATATTTGGGATGAAGTTCGAACTTTGTCTTCGGCTTGCAGGTACTACAAACCTCGTGAGCTTGCTGAAATAGTTACTACAAATGCTTATAAAACCTTTAAACTAATTTAATATGGCTAAAACTGTAAAAAGAAAACTTTGGCACAAAGAGGATGTGGTTGAAATGGATCATACTGTTGAGGAGTATAATGCTGGGAAGGATCTTCAATATGATCAGCAATTGGTTGGATATGATGTTGATGGGTCGGTTGCTTATGCAAAAATGCTTCATAAGGACGGAATTCTCGATGATGGAGAATTGGCTGATCTTGAAAAAGGGTTGGGTGAGATTCGTGAGCTTTGGGAGAAGGGTGATTTTGAGGTGAAATTGGAGGATGAAGATTGTCACACTGCTATTGAGTCGTATTTGGTTGCGAATTATGGGGATGTGGGAAAGAAGATTCATACTGCTCGGTCGAGGAATGATCAGGTCATTGTTACCGAACGGCTTTTTATTAGGTCAAAATTGGATTTGATTCGTGAGTTTGCTGTGAAAGCTGCTCTTGAATTTGCTCGATCGGCGAAAAAATATGAATTTGTGCCGATGCCTGGATACACACATACGCAGAAAGCAATGCCGACTACTGTTGGAATGTGGCTTGGGAGTTTTGCAGAAGGGTTGGTTGATGATATTCGGTTTCTTGATGTTGTGGCGAAGTTGAATAATCAAAATCCTCTTGGTACTGGTGCTGGATATGGGACACCGTTTGGTTTTGATCGAGATTATCTTTCGGAATTGCTTGGATTTGAGAAAACGCAGAGTAATTCGATCTATTGTCACAATTCGCGGGCGAAGAATCATGCAATGGTTCTCGATGCGTGTGTGCATTTGATGATGACTTTGAACAAATTTGCGACTGATGCGATTTTGTTTTCGTCTGGACAGTATAGGTTTTTTGAATTTGGAGATAATATTGCGACAGGGTCGTCGATTATGCCGCAGAAGAGAAATCTGGATGTGGCTGAATTGTTAAGAGCTCGTGGGGCGACTGTAATTGCTGCTAGGGCTGAGATTCTGATGAATTATATGAATAAGATGTCTGGTTATCATCGTGATGGTCAGGAATTGAAAAGACCATATTTTCTTGGACTTCAATTTACTCAGGATTCTTTGGATGTTGCTGCTATTATTTCTAAGAATATAACTCCAGATGAAGATCGGTTGTATGATGCGATGACTCCTGAATTGTTTGCTACTCATAAGGCTTTTGCTCTTGTTAAGAGTGGGATGCCTTTCCGTGATGCATATTTTGAAGTTGGAAGTAATTTGGATCAGTTGACTGTGGATCGTGAGTCGATTGTGGATATGTTGAAGGAGTCGCAGCATAAAGGTGGGGCTGGAAACCTTGGGCTTGAACAGCTTATTGAGGAAATTGAAAATCTTTAAATAAAAATATAATTATCAGGCTGAATAGTTGAACATGTTCAACTATTCAGTTTTTCATCATCATGATGATGAAAAAGATAATTGAATATTTTTATTTCTTTCTTTTCAATTCCTTTAATCTTTTCAACCCCATAAAAATATATGGAATTGAGGAAATTGAAGGGTTGTAGTAGAATTGTGTAGAAAATTAACCTCGTCCTAATGCCAAGAGCCAAGGCTACAGAATCAGCGAATATTCCTGCTTTTCAGCGTAAGAGAAGTTTGTCTGCGAAGGCTAGGAAGAGGCCTGCTGTTGCCACCGCTCTTCAGAGAAAAGAAGCTGGGATTCCTGTAGTGAAGCCGAAAAGGAAGAGAAGATCTGTGAGACCGTCTCTGTCTGGCTTTGGAACCTCGAGTATTTCGAGTTTGTCGAATACTTCAAGTGTTTCGAGTTCGAGTGATGTTTATGCGCGAAGAGAGGCTTTGAAAGCTCGATTGGCTGAAAGGAAAGCGGCTCAAGAGAGTTCGAGCTCTTCGGGTGGTGGATTTGCTTCTTTGTCTAGGGCTGAAGAAAAGTTTTCGGCTCCGATGGTTGAAGGGAATTCGGCTTATGAATATGATTCGAGTAGCTATTCGAGCTCTAGTTCGAGTTCAGATGTTCGTGAAATGCAGCAGTGTGGGGTTGTCGATGCTTTTTTCGACAGCATTGATGTTGCGGCTGTTTTGGTTTCTTCTAGTATTAGAGTGGGGGATCGGCTGGTTTTTGAAACGCAGCATGGTTTGTTCGAGCAGGAGTTGGAGTCGATGCAGATTGATCGTGAAGATGTGGTGACTGCTTATAATGGGGATGATGTTGGAATTAAATTGAAGGCTACGCCAAAGAAAGGTGGAAATGTTTATAAAGTTCTTAATTAAAAATATGACGAAGCAGGCTTATCTAAAGGGATTGGGATTTGGTTTGACCTCGGGAATTATTACTACTTTGGGAATGATGGTTGGTTTGAGTGCTGGAACTAATTCTAGATTGGCTGTTCTTGGTGGGATTTTGATGATTGCGGTGGGGGATTCACTTTCAGATGCGATGGGAATGCATGTTTCTGAAGAATCGGCTGGAGATGGAAAAAGTTTGAGGGAGGTTTGGGTTGCGACTTTTTCTACTTTGTTTTTCAAATTTATATTTGCGTCAATTTTTATTATTCCAGTTCTGTTACTGTCTTTGGAACAGGCTATTTTGGTGAGTGTGATAGTTGGATTGATTTTGATTAGTGTTTTTAGTTTTATTTTTGCTAATAGAAAGGGAGAGAAGCCTTTGCATGTTGTGATTGAACATGTGGGAATAACTTTGCTTGTGATTTTCCTGACGCATTTTGTTGGAGTGTTTGTAAATAATTATTTTGGAGAAGTTTAAAAAAATCATTGGGAAATTTGGGAGACTTCATGCTTTTCTGATTGTTCTTGGTTCGATTGCTTTGCAGTATCCTGTTATGGAATATATTGCAGAGCTTCGGCCGGAGAGATATTTGCCGATGTGGATTGATCAATATGTTCCTTTTTGGCCGCCTGCAGTGTGGGCTTACTTTACGTATTATCCTCTTTTGATTATTCCGTTTTTGGTCATAAAGGATGTGGGGATTTTGAAGAAAGGAGTGAGAGCTTTTATTTATGTGCTTATAATGACGGATGTTTTTTATTTGTTTTGTCCTTTTTGGATGGTGAGGCCTGACGAAGGATTTACTCCTGTTACTGTTAGCGAGAAACTGCTTTCTTATGTTTGGCAGGTTGATAATCCTGCGAATGTTTTTCCTTCACAGCATGTGGCGGTTTCTTTTATTAGTGCTTTGATTTTTGTGACTGCTTTTAAAACGCGAGCTAAGTTGTCGATTTTTTATCTTTTGATGGCGAGTGTTGTGGCAGTTTCGATTGTTTTTGTTAAGCAGCATTATGTTTGGGATATCTTTGGTGGATTGGTGGTTGCTTTTGTTGCTTATTATTTGGTGTTTGTGAAAGATCGGGTATAATTCTGACCATGAAAACAATTTATTTAGACAATGGAGCGAGCACGATGGTTGATCCCAAAGTTGTTAAAGTTATGACTCCTTATTTTTCCGAGGCTTATGGGAATGCGAGTTCTGTCCATGATGTGGGAACGAAAGCGCGAATTGCTTTGAATGATTCTCGTCGGTTTTTGGCTAAGGCGATTGGTGCTAATGAAAAGGAAATCTATTTCACTTCTGGAGGAACTGAGTCGAACAATCTTGCTTTGAAGGGAGCGGCTTTTGCTCAACTTCGTGCGAAGACGGGGAAGAAGTATATTGTGACGACGAAAGTTGAACATAGTTGTGTTTTGAGTTCTTGTGAATGGCTTGAGGGACAGGGATTTAAAGTGACTTATTTGGATGTTGATCAGGATGGTTTTGTTCGAGTGGAAGATCTGGAGAAAGCGTTGAGTGATGATACTTTTTTGGTTTCGATTATTCATGGGCATAATGAAATTGGGACTGTGCAGGACTTGAATGCTTTGGGGGCTGTGTGCAAGAAGGCTGGAGTTTTGTTTCATACTGATGCGTGTCAGAGTTTCACGAAGGTTCCAATTGATGTTCGGAAGGCTGGAGTTGATATGATGACTTTGAATTCTCATAAGATTCATGGGCCGAAAGGAGTTGGGGCTCTTTATGTGCGAAAAGGTGTTGAGCTTGTGCCGTGGCAGCATGGAGGTGGACATGAAGGTGGTTTGAGGGCTGGGACTGAGAATGTGGCTGGGATTGTTGGATTTGCTGAGGCTGCTAAGTTGGCTATGAAAGGAAAGCATGTGAAAGAGATGGTGAAGATGCGTGATCTTTTTGTTCGTGGGGTTTTGGGTAGAATTGAAGGAGTGAAGTTGAATGGACCTCTCGATGAAGGGGCGGCTGATAAACGGCTTTGTAATAATGCAAATTTTTCTTTCCCTGTTGACGGGGAAATGTTGGGGGATTATTTGAATTCAGCTTGGGTTTCTACTTCAAAAGGATCTGCTTGTAGTGCGAATGAAGGAGAAAAGCCTAGTCATGTTTTGAAAGCAATTGGCAGATCTGATAAAGATGCGAAAAATGCGATTCGGTTTAGTTTGAGTCGGTTCACTTCAAAGAAGGATCTTGAAAAAGTGATTGATGTGTTGGTGAAGAGCGTGGGGAAGGTTTAGATCTACTGATCCAAAGCTTGAGCCAAGTCTCTTTCGTGTTCTTCTTCCATGAGAAGAATGTCTTCGAGTACTCTTGAAAGGCCCCACTCTTCTAGCTCACGGGCTTGTTTTACGCGTTCACGGTATCTGCGAACTGCATCTTGTTCTCCTGCGAGGTCTTGTTTCAACATCTCTGTTGAGTCGTCTGAGACGTGACGTTCAGCGATTTCAACGGTTGGGTCTCCTCCGAGATATTCGATTTGTTCTGCGAGTTGAAGTGCGTGTCCAATTTCCTCGTTTGCGTGAACAATCAGTTCTTTTTGAATTGATTGGTATTTTGCTGTTGTTACTTTTGCAGCGTGTTGAATGTATTGAACGGCTGCTGCGTATTCGAGAGATAGATCTTTGTTCAAGAGATCTATTAGTTCTTTTTTGTCCATTGTTGGGTTTTGTTAAGTTATTTTTATACTTTACCAAGTGTTTTTCCACCTGGACTCCATCCTACTGGACAAAGTTCTCCAGTTTGGAAGGCTTTAACCAGTCTTAAAAGTTCATCGACGCTTCTTCCTACTTCAAGATCGTTCACCATCATGCTTTTCAGAATTCCATCTGGGCTGATGATGAAAGCTCCTCGTAGTGAAATGCCTTGATCTTCTATTAGGACTCCGTAGTCGAAGCTGACTTCTTTTGTCATGTCGCTCAGGAGTGGGTAGTTGAGTTCACCAAGATCTTTGAGCCATGCTTCGTGTGAAAAGACGCTATCAACGCTAATTCCTAGGACTTGTGTGTTTAGTTCTTCGAATTCTTTATGACGTTTGCTCATTTCAACTATTTCTGTTGGGCATACGAAAGTGAAGTCTAGGGGATAGAAGAACAAAATTTTCCATTTTCCTTTGTAGTCTTCGAGAGAATAGTGTTTTTTGTCTCCTTTGTAATAGCCTTCGACGTTAAAGTCTGGGGCTTTTTTTCCTATTGTTGCTGTTATGCAATCTGATTCTTGATGACAACAAACATGAGGATCATTTTGGGTGTCCATTTTTATGTGGGTTATATTGTTTTATTTAACTTGCTTAAATTAATGGCATCCGCAACTTCCGCATCCTCCGCTTTTTTCGCCGGCAGAACAGTCGCATCCGCAATCGTTGCATGAATTCTCGCAGTCACACTTGCAAGAGTCACACATTTTGCATGATTTACATTCGCAGTTCATATTATTTAGGGTTAATTTTATGATTTTTTTATTCTGACTCCCAAATTCCGTGCAAGTTACAGAAAGCAATGGCTTTGTATTCTGGTTTGTATGGGATCTCTTCGAAAGTTGCTACTGGTAGGTTTCCTACTGCAAGATCAATTTTTTTAATAATCTTGTTTCCTTCGTGTAGTTCCACCCATAGGATGTGATGTTCATCGGTCATTGGATGTTCTACTGATCCTACTGTAACGACTGTTTTACTCTCATCTCCTTCTATTACAGGAACGTGTTTTTCTTGTGCTTCTCCGCCTGTTTGTTCTTCGCCCATGTGGTGAAGTTCTTCGAATTGGTCTTTTCCTACTCCGCAAATGGGGCATTTCCAATCTTCCGGAAGATCTTCAAATGCTACATTCTCGGTTGTTGCTGGATCGTATATATAGGCACAAACTTTACATCGTTGTTTTTTCATTTTAGTTAGTTTTATGGTTTAAATTATTTGCATTTTTGACATGTTCCCATTATCTCAATAGATGTTGGGTCTATGTTGAATCCGTATTTTTTTGATAATTTTTTTGCATCCATTAGTACGCAATTGCAGTCGTCTACATCTACAACAGTTCCACAGTTTTTACATATCAAGTGATAATGTGGGGTGGGAAATCCGTCGTAGTGTGATTTTGAATCTTGATCCTTGTATTGTAGCTTGAGTATTTGGCCGTCTTTCTCGAGGAAATCTAGGTTTCTATATACTGTTGCTAGACTTATGGATGGTAATTTTTTCTTTACCATTTCAAATATGTCTTCTGCTGTGGGGTGAGTGCGAACGGTTCTTAGTTCTTCCAAAATTATCACTCTCTGTTTGGTGAGTCTTGGTTTGCAGTCGCAAGTTGTGCAGATACAGTCTGTCATTAGCTTATTGAGAATCATTTGCAATAACAATATAGCAGTGGTATGCTCTGCGCGCAATACTTTTTTAACAATAATTCATAAAATGATTTTATCAGATAAAACATTGAAAAAAATGATAGGGGAGGGGACGCTTGTAGTTGAGCCTTTGGCTGAGCATTCTGTCCAACCGGCGTCGATTGATTGTAGGATTGGGACTCATTACTTAGTTGTGGATGATAATAATTCTGACATTTTGACTCTTGACGGAGAACCAAAGTATCGGGAGATTGAGGGAGAGGAAATGACTATTCCTCCTCATTCTTTTTTGTTGGCGACTACGATGGAATATGTGAAATTGCCTAATAATTTGACTGCTTTTGTTGAAGGGAGGAGTTCTATTGGGCGGATGGGTCTTTTTATTCAAAATGCTGGATGGGTTGATCCTGGATTTGAAGGACGAATTACTCTTGAGCTTTATAATGCGAATTCAATGCCTATTAAATTGAAGGCTGGTAGGCGAGTGTGTCAGCTAGTTTTTTGTAAGATGGATCAGACTGCAGAAAATCCGTATAATGGGAAATATCAGCGTCAAGCAAAATCTGTTGGAAGTCGAGTTTATCAGGATGGGGAAGTTCGAATGCAGACTGAGGTCCAAGCTGAAGCAAAAATTTAACCAAATAAAATATGTTCGAATATGTAGCGGATCTGATTGTTTATAGGTGGGGAGGGATGGTTGAAGGTGCTCAGTTGACTGAGGCTGTTTACTTTTTTGTTTATGATGTTTTTAAGATTTTGGCGTTGATCTTTTTTGTGGTGAGTTTGATTGCTTTTGTTCGGACTTATGTGGATGCAGAAAAATTTCGCAAGAGGATTGAGAAGACTCGGTTTGGTTTGGGGAATCTGTTGGCGGCTGTTTTTGGGGCTGTGACCCCTTTCTGTTCGTGTTCTTCAATTCCTCTTTTTATTGGATTTTTGAAAGCTAGGGTTCCGATGGGAGTGGCTTTTTCTTTTCTTATAACTTCACCTTTGGTGAATGAAGTGGCGTTTGTGATAATGGGGGGTCTTTTTGGTTGGAAGTTGGCTGCTATTTATGCAGGAGCTGGAATTTTACTTGGGGTGGTAGCTGGTTTGGTGATAGGTGCTTTGGGATTGGAAAAGGAAATCCTTTTGGATAAGGCTGAGGGGAGGGTTCCCGAGGCTAGGAAGTTTAGGAAGTTTGAATTTAGGTTGAGATATTCTTTCAAGGAGGGTTTTAAAACTTTTAAGCAGTTGGTTCCGTTTGTTGTGGCTGGAGTTGCGCTTGGTGCTGTGATTCACGGATATGTGCCACAGGAATTTTTCATGGATTATGTAGGACGATTTGAATATTTGGCCGTGCCGATGGCTGTTTTGCTTGGGGTGCCGATTTATGCCGGATGTTCGACAATTGCTCCTGTTATTTTCTCAATTACAGCTGGAGGAGTGCCTCTTGGGACTTCGTTGGCTTTTATGATGTCTATAGCTGGGCTTTCATTACCGGAGGCTTTGATTTTGAAGAGAGTTTTGAGTTTTAAGCTTTTGGGAGTTTTCTTTGGGATTGTGGCCGTGGGGATCGTGCTGATTGGGTGGTTGTTTAATTTGGTGGTGTGAGGAGTTGACTTCTGTTGAGAAGTGATGATAGGATCGGCTCCTTAAGTTTTTTTGTATGGATAATTGTGAAGATCCCAGTGAGGTAGATTTGTTTGCAAGGGGACCTGCTGTAGGGAGAATCGGCAATACGACAACTCATCTTGGTTGGCCAAAAGGTGATCCGTCTTCGCGTGAATTTATTGATGAGTGTCTGGTAGTGGTAAAGAAGGAATTGTTGGAGGTTTTTTATGCCAGAGGTGGGATGATTGAAATCCCTTTGAATAAATTTGGGTCTGAGATGAATTTGGTTAGGTTTTTAATGAGAGTTTGTTTAAATGACTGGTTTAGGGAAAATGGTTTGATGATTTTTTATTTTGGTAGAAAGGCAAAGGGGGATAGGTTCTCAATAGGTCTAAAAGGGCAGGAGTCTTTTTGGCATACTCATAAAGCTCGAGGTGCCTATGGAGCTGCAAAGATTGATACTTATGGAGTGCCTGAATATGGAGAGGAGTTGATGAGGGGGATTTATGGGGTGGATTAGGAAATGCCCAATTGTTTTGCCAAATTATCCCATTCATCTTCTGGTTCGAGTGTGGAGGATTTTCTGTAAAGTGAATTTTTCTCTTGATCAAATATTGGTTCTTCGTTTTTTTGAACAATATCTTTTTTTGGGGCTCTGATGATTGGGCTTTTCCCATTTGCTGATTTGAATTTAACTAATGTTTCTCCTTCTTTTAATCCGTATCTATCTTCCCATTCGTCATATTCTTTGGTTCCTGGCATTAATAAAATTAAATCACTGTCTTGAAGAGCGCTATATTGGTCGGATTCTCCTGGTTTTAGGTCTGGTTGATATCTGTAGGTTTTTTTATAAGCTCCAGCTCTAAAGTCTTCCAATGCTTCATTTTCGACTCTGAGTTTTTCTATCCCTGCTTCTAGTTTTGATCTGAGAATGTTTGAGAATGTTAATATTAAGGCTGTTACGTCAGTAATTTCTATTGTGTAGAATTTTTTGTCGATTATTGCTACTTGGAGTCCGAAATGATCATTTTTTCTGAATAATTCTATTAAACTTATGGTTATCGAGTGTAGAGTTCTTTCTTGTATCTGTGCCTCTGCTATTAATCTGTCTTTGGATATAGCAACTCCTTTTTTTCTGTGTTCAAGTAGTGTTGTTAGAACTCTGTGGAATAGTTCATGTCTATCGTTTTTTTCTACGTCGAAGATTTTTGATAAGTATTCTTGTATGAATTCGTGTTTTGTCCCAATCTCTGGAGAGATTCTTCTTGTTTGTGGTGGTGTTTTTTTTAGGCTTCTTGGTTGTTTTGGTTGATTGGGTTTCTTTGGTTTTCTGGTTCGTTCTTTGCATTCAACGTAGTAACTATAGGTTGTGTGTTTCACGAATCGAATACATGGAAATCTTTCTTCTAGGTAATTTTGAGTATCGTAGATTTGGATGTGTGGGTCTCTTAAAGGTTGGCCTCTTTTTTTGCATTCTGCTTCTACAATTTTGCTTGATATAGCCATTGGTTTTCCTTTTCTTTTTGAATAGTGTACGTATATTTCGAGTATTAATTTTTCGACGGGTCTGTCGTTCAATTTTTCTAGAATTTCTTGAAGTGTTTTTTGATCGATTTCTGGGGTTTTCTCAATGGGTGTTGGCCATATTTTTGCTCGTCCTGTGTAGTTTTCTTCGGATTTTGTATAGCTGGCAATTGGTACGAATCTGTATTTTGCTGGACCGTCTTGGATTACTGTATATCCCAATATGGATTTATGATTTCCAGCTGTGGCGTCTGCGTTTATCTCAATAATTCTTATGAACCATTGATGTATGAAATAATAATAGTTTTCTCCTAGGCTTTTTATGTTTTGAGATATTGTTTCTTTGGTTACGTATCTGCCTTTTATAGATTCTTCTACTATAAACCTGAAAACTTCTTCTAATTGATCAAGTTTTTTTACTTGGAAATGACGAAGGCTGTCCATGACTCTTCTTCTGAATGTGGTTGGTCTCAGTTTTGCTTTTTCGTATTCTGTGTCATGAGGAATGCTACTGGCTAAATTGTGATTTAGCTTGTCGACGAACTCTGGACTTTCTTCTTTGTCTGGAGAGGGGATTGCTTGCCATTTTCTGTCTTTTTGAAGAAGTCTGAATCCCAATTTTTCTTCTTCGGCTGTTTTTTGTAGTCTGAGGAATGTGTCTTGATAATTTCTTGCTGTTTTGCGATCCTTGAATCTGTGAAGACAGTACTCAGGGGTTATGCTTTCCCCTCTGATGCATGCTTGTATAAGTAGGTCTAGTATTTGTGGGATCAAGGTGTTGTTTCTTTCTACGAATCTTTTTTGTTTTGCTAGTTTTAAGTTTGATAATAGGTTTGCTTTTTCTTCAGTTGGGATTTCTTCGATTCCTGGAGACATGGTTTTGATGTCTGATTTTTTTGGAGGTTCTATGTCCAAGAAATATCCAGAGAATCTTGCGTCTGTTGGTTTGCTTTCGAATCTTATTTTCAAGTCTACCTTATGACTTCTGTTTAATGATTCTGCTAATTTTTGAACTTTTCTTTTTGCTTTTTCGATAGGGATTCCTAGTGCTTTTGCAATTTCTTCTGGGAGTACGACTTTGCCCTCTAGGGTGTATTTAAGGATTGTTTTTATGATTGTGCAATTTTCCTCTGTGAATCCAGCTATATCTCCTTCTTTGAAGGTTGTTATTCTTTCGACTGCTTCTTTTATTGCTTCAAATTTTGATTCAATATTTATTGAATGGTCGATGAAGTAGGTGTTTTTTGTTGGATCTAGTGTACGGTCTTTTTCTATTAGTTCTGTGATTGAGGAACAAGTTTTTCTAACTTCTTCTCTGATTTCAGTTATGTTTTTTTTAGCTTCTTCACTGGGGGTTGATGTGTGTGTGTCTACTTGATCTGAATTTAAATCTAAGGTGTAGCCTCCTATTTTTTTGTTCTCGGGAGATTTACTTGTTGTGAGTTTGAATGGGATTTGTTCTGCGTGTCTGTATCTTCTTGTGAAGTTTTTCATCCAATTGTTTAACTCTGAATCTGCTACGTCTATGCCTTGGATGATCCCTTGTGATTTAAGGGCTCTATTTTCTAACGTTGCTAGTAAAATTTGACCAAGAGCAAGTCTGTATTGTCTTGTGGTTGATGATGGGTCTTGTATGAATGGAAGACATGTGCCGGTTAGGGTTACTAAATCTTCTTCGGTTTTCCTTATGTCTTCTGGGACTTCGAATGAGTGGTCTTGAAGTGGGTCTGGTTGTAATTCAATTGCTGTATTTGCCATTGTTTGTTCATTTTGATAAGCAGCTAGACTTCTGTAGTCGTGATTGGCTAAATTCATTAAAAAGGGCGGCATTATGACTAAAAAGCCTTTTCTTGTCAACCCGTTGTTCAGGTTATGAATGAGATGTGAGCAGATCGCGTCCGAGACTCCAGATCCAGAGGAAAGTTAGAGTCACGAGGTATGAAGTGAGTAGGCCGAGCCATATTCCGTATTCTGGGAATGTGAGACTTGCTGTATAGCCGAAGAGTATGAATCCTATGGTTCCTGGCCAGAAGAGGGATTTGATTATTGAAGGGATTACTTCTGGGCCTTGAAGGTGATAATAGATGATGAATGTTGCGGAAAATGCTGCTGGGAATAGTGAGAAAATTCCTCCCCAGTGATTTCCTGCGGTTTTTGCAAGGACTGTTGCGAGAAGGATGATGGTTCCGCCGATCATTGATCTGATGAGGATGTGTTTTGTGTCTAGTGGAAATGATTTGAGTTTTTTTGTGTCTGGGACTTTTCGGATGATTAAATATAAGATGATTATGATTGGAAGTGCGTATATGAAAGTTGATTCTGTGTATGAGTTTGGAGGAAATTGAGTGAGCCCGTACGCAAGAATTGCCCATACAATGTATGGAAGTGCCAAGCCTTTCCATAGGCCGAATCTGACTGTGAATGAGAATAGAGTTATGAATGTGTATGCGATTGCTACTGCTGCTGGCATTACTACTGTTACTTCTGGTATATCTGCTGTTGATTTCGTTAGTGCGATGAAAAGTAGTCCCATGGACATTGTTGTGGGGATTGTGAGCACGACGCCACTCCATTTTGGGGGAACGCGTTCTGCTATCAAGGTTTGGAAGGCTATTACGAGACCTCCGATGATGAATGATGCGGCTAGTTGTATGTAAAGTAATTGCATGGTGGTATTTTAGCTTTTATTTAGGAATTAGCAATTTGACGTGTAAACCTGTTTGTGGTATAATTTAGGCGTGTTTTAGTAATATTTAAAACCAAAACAAAAATGAAAAATGCTAAAGAATCTTCATGTTGTGGGAGTGCTGGTACTCATTGTTGGGTACGTGTGTTGCTAGTTTTCCTTCTGGGAGCTCTAGTGGGAGGCATCACTGTAGGACTTTTGTTCTTCTATGATGTTTTTCCTCCAGAGACATTTGGAGCGTCAACTTTTCGAGATTATTCTCGAGCTGTTCCAACTCAAGTTGAGTTGAAAACTGTTGAGCCTATCCAGTTTGATATTAGAGGATTTATTCCTCCAACAGGTACTATGGAAGATCCAATGAGTTTCATTCCTCCAACAGGTACTTAGGTCGAATTTAGGCAGCAGCCTTTTTTTCTCTAAGGTATCTTATCATGTTGCGAATCGCATCTGCTTTCTCTGCGAGAGCTCCGATGTTGTCTGTTGGCATTTCTTCTGTTCCAGGTGTCGTCTCTGTTTCAGTAATTTCTCCTTTCATGAATCTGACTGTTTGTTTGATTGCGTTTCCATTCATGAATGGTCCGTCTTTTTCTGGTGGGATTAGAGGTTTTTCAATGTATGGTTCTAAAGCTCTGAACGCTTGGATGCTGAATCCTATTTGATTTAGATAAAAGCCAGCATATCCTTGGTAGTAATCTGATTTTGTGTATGCGAGACAGTGGTCTTCATCTGTACTGATGTAATCGAATAATTTGAATGATTCTTCGATGTATGGGGTGAGTTCTTCTGCAATTTGTTTCAAACGGGTTTGATTGTTGAATTTTTGTGCGACTGCGATGTCTTTTGCGTATGATTGACACATCAGTCCGTTTGCACTGATGATTCTTGATCTGATCATTAGGTTATTAAAATCGCTTTTTGGTATTTTCCCTGTTTCTATGATTGTGAGTGCTTTCCGATATGTTTCTACTGCTTGATGGATTTTTCCTCTGTCGAGGACTTCGCGTCTTTTTAATTCTCCTTCTAATCCTTCATAAGGAATGTTTTCTGATGGGACTGCTCTGGCTGTCATTATGCGAGCATCTCCTTTTAGGTATAGGGCGCGTACTCTGAGAGGGTGATTTTCTCTTTGACTTGCCAGTTTTAAAAGATGATCAAATGATTTGATGGCTTCTTCGTATTGTCCGAGGAATCCGTAAATTTGGCTGAGCTGATCTACTGAGCCTATCTCGTCTGAAGGATCGAGGGTCCCTGAGTTGATTCTGTCGCTTAAAGCTTTTCTCATTGATAAGAAGGCTGCTACCTGGCCTTCGTTTAGTAGCCAGTGTTGCATTTCTATTTCTCCGTCGTGGGTTTCATCTAGTCTGAATTTTTCAAATTTTACGCGATTTTTTATTCGAGTTGCTTTTATCTTTATCCTGCTATCTGTGTTGATTTCTGCGTCGAGTTCTTCTGTGCAGAGATCGAGAGCTGCTTGCAGTTTTGATGAGTCCATTCCTGCTTCTTTGAATTTCAGTTTTAGTTTGAGGTAGGCGAGTTCTGCTTTTGAAGTTAGTTTGGTCTCTTTTAGTTTTTCAAGATAGTTGTCCATTTTTTTAGCGTCACCTGTCACGTATGCTGCTTCGAAACCTAGCTTGTATATTTCTTCCATCTCAACATCTCTGACGAGATTTGGGTTGGTTGCGTGTATTTCTTCCAGTTTTGCTATTGCTAGGTAGACTGTGTCGTTTTGTCCTGTGAATGAACCGTATTTTGTTGCTGATTGGAGGGCTTGTTGGATTAATCCTTGGATTGAGTTGGTTGTTGAGAGGTCTTCTGATGTTAAGGCTTCAAGGGCTTTTGCTGATGGGGTTGTTTGAGTTAGTTCTAATATGTCTCCCAAGATGCTCATTGTGATTTGGAAGGCACTGTCATTTTGATGGGAGTTTTGTGCTTGTCGTAGGACGGCTGATGCGTTGTCTGTGTATGTGGTCCAGAATTCATCGTCATTTTCTGGCATGCTATCTTTCATATATTGGCAGAGAGCGAAAATTGTTCGTGGGGAATGGGCTTTTGATTGATGGTCGCTGAGTAATTTTTCTAGAAGCAATTCTGCTGTTGAAGTGCTTTGACCTTCACCAATTTTCAGGGCTGCTTGGCTGTATGTTGAGTGGATGAATTCTAATGGTTCTCCCTCTTTGGGATCGCCTTTTAACATTGCTTTTTCTATTAGGGAATCTATTAGGGCTTCTTGTTCATCTGAACTGGTGATGCCTAATGCTTCGAATATTACGCTTTGAATTGTTAGGATATCTTTTGTTCTTTCCATCATAGCTGCACATATCATGAATTGGCGTTCTTGTTCTGTGAGTTCTTCGCGGATTCTGTTTAGTGCGAAAGCTTCGCTGTCTCTTCCAACTTTCTTGTCGATTTCTCCTGATGTTTTGTCCAAAATTACAATCTCTGTTTCTCCGAAATGGACATATCTTTCCAAATTTTGACCCAAAACTACTTTTATATGTGTGGCGTCTAGTGGAATGCTCATTAATTTTGCTAATGGTAGCCAGTTTTTGAGTTTTTTTGGTTTTCCGTTGGCTTGCATTCTGTCTGAGACAGGAAGCATGTGGAATATGAACTGGTATCCTATTGAATCTTCTTCTGGTTCTAAAACTTTTTGGAAATCTAATATTGGAACTTGCATTCTGACGAATCCGTATCCTTGTTTTTTGATTTCATCTTCTACTTCTGCTTCTTTTGCTGTTGGGTATTCTTCAGGTCTTTTACCTTTTATGATCTTTGCGTTGATGTTTGAGTTTCTTGAGTGGGTGCGTTCTGCTAATTTTTGGATTAGGTCCATGATTAATGGCTCTGAAATTTCATCTGCATCTTGTTTGTCGTCGATTTGAAAGAAGAATTGCCCAACTTCTTCAAGTGCTTCTAATATTAAGTCGTTGATTGCTGAGTAGTCGTTATCCATTGCATATTGGATTTTTTCTTCTTCGCTTTGTTTTTCAAAATTGAGGAGTGCTTTTACGCCTGGACCGTCTTGAGGGGTTCCTTTTTGTCTTTTTATTGATTTTGCAACTTGGCTAGCCATCAAGATTAATTGGAAACCTGGATTGTTTCTTTGCCCAGGCATTAGAGAGGTGTCTAGGTATGGAATTCCGGTTGATTTTAAAAGTTTTTTAACTGCCTCTATCAATGTTGATTTTCCTCTACCTGCGACTCCTTCTATAGCTACTACAGTTGTGTTTCTGTTGCTGAAGTCTAAATATTCGAAGAGGGTTCTGATTGCGGTTTGAAAACCTATGACTTTATCTGTTCCTCCGAGTCTTAATTGTATTTCTGATATTATTTCTTTTATTTCGGCCAATCTTATTCCGTAGACTTCCATTATTTGTCCGATTTCGAGTTGGTAGTGAGTGTCATCTCGATTGAGATCTTCTTCTTTTGTGTGCTCTTCTGGTATTACTGCGTTCAGCGCTGATGCTGGCATGTCTTTGAATGCTCGCAGTTCCGTTAATTGAGGGAATCCTTCTATCCACCATTTCTTGCCATCTGTTTTGTAGTCTCCTGGTTCGTACCATTGTGGAACTGGGCATCCTTCAAGCAGGGCGACCCTATCTAATATGTGTCTTACTGGTGATCCTGTTCTTTCTGATGCAGTGGCCATTATTACTATGAATCCATTGACCGTGACCATGTGGACTGTTTTTGATGATGTGAGAGAGAGTTCTCTCTTTAGAGCTATTGCTAGTTTTAGGTCTTGTAAGTTTTTTGGATCTAATACTGTGAAGCTACATGGACTTTCTGGAGGGAGAGGTCTTAGTTCTTGTTCTTTTGCTTCTCTTAATCTTGCTTGAGATATGAACTCTGGTTGTCCGTTTGGTGTGAAGGTTGGAGTGTTAGGGTCTTCTGTGCTGGTTTGGGTTTTAAGTCTTACTAATTTTTCAAATGGAATAAATGATTCTGGGTGGAAAATTGCGATTGAATTTCCTGCTCGGAATGTTGCAACATCTGTTCCTGGGATCACTTTTGTTATAAAGGGTGCTCCTTTTGCTTTGCTGCGTATTATTCTCTCGATGTTCATTGCCGAGGAAGTGTTTGTGAAAAGGTATGTTGCAAATTTAATTTTTGGATTATTTGTGGCTCCTGTGAATTGAGTTGCTTGGAGTGGGGAAAGGGATGCTGATTCTGCTGATTCTCCTAAACTGGCAGATGTGTCTCTTATTGCTTGTTCTATAGCTTCGGCGTCTTCTCTTCGGTATGCGATTGTGAGTACTCTTGAATTTGGTGGTAATTTTTCTTTGAAAGAGACTTGGTCTTTGTGGCCAAGTCTTGCTAGGGATTGCTGGAAAGGGGTCAGTTTTTTTGGCGTGAGGAGGGTTTCTGCTAGACTTTCTCTACCGTCTTCGATTTGGCCTTTGGTTTCGGTGTCTTCGGGGGTGTTTTCATATGGGTCGTTTTCTACGTCGTAACTTTCGAGTGCTATGTTTGGGTCGAGTGGAGCGAGGCCTTCTATTTTTGACAATTTATCCATCATCTCTTGTGTTTCCGCGTCATTAATATGGACAATTCCGGTTCGTGTTGGAGGTGGTCTTTTTATATCGCTAGACATTTTGATATGGCTAAATAGTGGGTTTTTCATGAAAGGTTCGTAGGAGGCGGATTGTACTATGTAAGAGTTGAGTGAGCAAGAAAAACGAGTTGGCTTTTTGGGGTAATTGGAATACAGTTATACTCCAATTCTTGGCTTTGTCATTTTGAGAATTTCTGATCCTTGAAAAATAGGATTTTGTATGTCATGGGGAGGGACCTGTTTGCTACTTGTAGCAAGAAACACTTTGGGCGTTTTGCGCTTTAAAGTAGTCGATTGTTCGGACCTTTGGAGTAGATAGGTTGCTCTCTGTGAAATTAAATAGACTTTTTGCTCGCTTTGCGGGCTAAACAAACTTTTTGAAACGATGAAGTCGATGGAGGTATTGAATCATGGCAAATCGGAAGCCGAGCTTCGAGAACACAGGTTCTCTTCTTGGTTCTCTGGCTGGGCTTCTGTATGCGGTGCAGGGGCTTGGAAAGGGAATTCTTACTCTTCTTATCTATACCGCGGTCCCTGATAGGGGCGTTGCCTTCGCTGTTCTCAACGGCACTTGGGGACTCAAGTTTCTCGTGGTTCTACCTCGAGGATGGGGGGCTGCTTTCGAGCGGTTTCCCCACTGGGTTCAAGGGGTCGTCATGGGGGGAGCGACTCTGGTGATGGCGGGGGTGATCGTGGGATCTCCTTTGCTAAATGTGTGGACCGTGATCATTGCGTTCTCTGTGGCTAGGAGTATCCAGGACGTGTTTCTGGATGGCTGGGTCAATCGTGTCGTGCGAAAGACTAACTACTCCTCTGCTGAGAACAAAATGGAGATCGGTTCCTATGCAGGAGAGCTTCTGGTTGTTCTGGTCGGACTCCTTGGTGTGTCAATGGGATGGGCGCATGCTGTGATGGCTGTCATCGCGGTTGTGGTTGTTCTGATGATGCGCAAGGTGTTCCGGCGGTCTTGGGCTACTGGGCCTGAGCTTGAAGCTGTTTATGATCGGCCTTATGGAATGGTAAATCTCTCTGCGGAGGGACCTGTTCTTCTTCTGGTGATCGTGCTGCTCTTCTGTGAAGTGCTTACGTTCACCTCCCATTCGCTCAATCAAGTGTGTGAGATGTGGGGGGTTGACGTTATGACACTTGTCTCCTTGGAGTTAGCAGCCATTCTGGCCGGGGTCTTCTACGCTAGTAGAAAGTACTCTCGGACAGGGTGGTGGCAGCTGGCCTTTTGGGGCAATGTAGGGGTGGCCTTAGTTCTTGCACTGGGAGCCTTCTGCATGGCCTCTCTGGGCTGGATGGGGGCAGTTGCCTTAGTATTCGGGGCATTCTGTTTTGGGGTAGCGTTCCTTGCGACCCTGACTGCAGTTCGTCGTCGGGTGGGGAAGATCGATCCCACTAGGAGGCTTGCCTTCTGGTTCCTGCCAGTGTGTCTCTCTGGAGCCATCTTCCCGGTTCTCGGGCAGCTGGCGTTCAAAAATGCTGGTTGGGATCTCTCGACGATCTGGATCGTAGCGATGATAGGGCAGGCTGTTCCTCTAACGGCTCTCTACTTTCTGCCAAGTGGCTACAAGAAAACTCGAGACTGAACGGAAGGGGCGCCCTGCTCGTCGAGAGTGGGGCGTCCCGGGGGGACAATTAAAAGCCTGCAAAAGCTTGTAGCGAAAAGTCTTAATATTTTACAGAGAGCAAATTCCCAAAAATTTGACATGAAAGGTGGCATAAGGTACATTTCTCTCCTTTTTAGAATTAATAATTTTTGTCATGCATAGTTTGCCTGGTGATCAGAGATATATGTCTCTTCCTACGTTAGATGTTTCGCAAGAGACTCAGCAGGAATTGGACAGAGAGGTAAGGAGTCATCCTGAAATTTCTTCTATTCAAAGTGATGTGAAGAAAAATTGGGCGGTTTCTGAGATTCTTTTTGATTCTTCGATTGCACATGTTACTCAGAATATTAGTGCGGCATTGAATGAAAAGGCTTTTAGTGGAAAATCTGCCGCAGAGCTAAAAGAGGCTGGTGATGAAGATTATATGAAGTTTTATGCAAAGGCTGAAGCTGAGGCGGATCAACTTATGAAAGATCATGCTGAGTTTGCTGAGAGGGAAGGAGTTGTTAAAGAAGATCTTTTGAAAGAGTTAGGAAAATTATGGATATATTATAGATTGACTCATCCTATTTTGGAGCAATTGGAAAAATCTATATCTAGGATAGAGGGGTCTGAAGCTACTGTAGCTGTTCCTTCTGGACTGTCTGCTTTGGATGTTCTGCTTGATCAGTATGTGAAAACGCCTGGGCTTATAAAGGCTAGGAATCTTAAGACTGGTGAAGAGAAAGAGTTGCATGGGGCTCTTCTTCAGCATGATGAATGGAAAGATTGGGAGTTTGTTGATAAAATTGAACCTTCTCAAATTTTGATAGTTGGAGCAGTTTATGGAGGATCTCATCAACAGCTTGTTAAAAGGATGGAGCAAAGGGGGATAAGGACTATTTTTATGCCTATAAGTAAGTTTATTGAGGAAGGGGCTCCAGATGGAACTACTTTTATTATTAATGAGATAAGTAATAATCCTATTTTGAGGGTTTCGGAAATGGAAAAGACTTCTGATGAGAAAAAAAGGCTTGAAGAGCAGTCTGGAAAGAGAGTTCATGTGATTTCTGATAATACATTTACGACAGGGACGGTTCGGCCTCTAGATCATGGAGCTGATTTTGTGATCAATTCTGCTACCAAATACTATAGTGGTCGCAGTGAGGATATGGGTGGATTTATATCTGGTAGTGCTTCAGATTTGGTGCCTTTCTTGTCTCTTGAATATGGAGAGAGGATGGTTGATGGTCCTGTCATGAGTTTGAGTACAGTGAGAAATTATTTGAAGAATATACAGGATCTTTATGAGAGGCTTTATCTTGCTACCAAGAATGCGCGTGCTGTTAAGAAGATTGCTGAGAAGTATGGATTAAAGGTTCGGCATATAGAGAGTGATGATGTTCCTGGTTATTCTGATAGATATGCTAAGGTGAAAAATCCTAAAATTCCTGATTCTATTTCGAATGGGATGTTGATGATAGATTTTGAATCTGTTGAAAATGCTTTTGCTGTTTCTGATGCTTTGGAGGATGGTGGGGTTGGGAGTTCTTGTGTGAGTCTTGGTGGAGTGCATACTTACTATTGTAATCCTGCTACGACTACTCACTCAGAATTGTCTCCTGAAGAGCAGAAAAAGGCTACGATAAAGCCAGGTATGCTTCGAATGTCATGTGGAATTGAAGAAGATCTTCCTTCAAAATTTGAGGAAGTGTGTGAGAGGTTATTCCCTGAGAGAGAGGCTGTTGCTGTTGCTGCTGCTGTCTAATTTTTCAACTTAGTCTCTAGCTGGGCTAATTGTTTTTCGTCTTCTGCTGTGATTAGATCATCTAGCAGTTGGTTGCGGGCTTCTTCTGTTAGGGTTGTTGAGGCTTTTATTTTTTTGAGGACTTTTCTTTTTTGAGGGTTGGGTGGGGTTGGGCCTTCTATTTCTCCTTCGATCCATGTTAGGTAGTCAGCTTGTTCCAGTTCTATTTCTTCGTCTGCTGGCATGTCTGGGGATTTTGGTTCGGTGGGTTCTTGTATTCTAGGTACGATGGCACTTAGTCTTGAGAGTGGTCGTTTGCTTTTTAGCTTAATTTTTGCTCTTTCGAGTTCTTTTGGGAAGGAGTCGTTGGCCGTTTGAGGGCCGCTCGAGGGAGTTTCTTCTATAGGCATTGTGTGTGGATTATTTTTAGCTGTGAGTATTTTATCAAATTTTGTATAATAAGTCGTGTTGTAACCTTGTTTTTATGGAATATGTTATTGGGGGTGTAGTCATGTTGGTGTTTTTCGGGCTCCTCGCTTTTTTTGGGAAGAGGTCAATGAAGAAGGGCAAGGTCGACAAACATTGGCAGGATTATTAACCTTGTGAAATATGGATTTGAATACTATTGGAATTATTGTTGGGAATGTAGTTTTTGTTGGTTTTTTGGGGTTGCTAGCTGTTAAGTTGAAGAAGAGAAGGGATAAGCTTGGAAAAAAATATGACGACGCTGATCAATGGTAAAAAATATTATGAAGAGCTGATGTGGCAGAGGTTATTTGGAGGTATTTGAATTAAATGGTATGATTTTTGTATCTTTTAACCCTCTCTCTATGGAAACGTCTCTGTTCATTGCCCAGATCATTGCGGTGGTCTATGTGGCTGTGGGGCTTGGAATGCTCCTAAACTTCAAGTACTACAAGAAAGTAATGAAGGATGCTATGAAAAATCCTTTGTTAGCTTTATATGGTGGAATGTTTGCTTTGGCAATAGGTTTTCTTCTTGTTACCTACCATAACATTTGGGTGGCAGACTGGACTGTGATTATTACAGTTCTAGGTTGGGCTGCTTTGGTGAAAGGTGCTCTACTGCTTCTGATCCCTGGTCCTTTCCTGAAGTTTGGAAAGATTTTTATTAAATGGATGTGGTTTACACCAGTATTTGCATTGATTCTTGGATTGGTGCTTGGGTATTTTGGATTCTTTGTTTACTAAGAGGTTTGTTTGAATTTTAAAGCCTGCCGGATGTTAAAGTGTTCGGCGGGCTTTTTTGTGTGTTTCTATGATTGGGTTGACGATTTATGGTGGGCAAGATACTATTGGCCCCATAGTATTTTTAACCTGATTAATTATGGGAAAAAGAGGTGGAAAGAGTAGAAATCCTGAAGCGGATAGAGCATTTAAAGATAAAAAGAAAGCTTTGATGGAGGATTTTTCTAGGTTTGGAGGAGTTCCTAGTCATTCTAAGCTTGATGAGAATTTGGGTGCTTTTTCAGCTGATGAATTAACAAGGCTTGAGCGCTCATTTGAGCATTTTAGGAGTCAGCTTGATGCTGCTCAGATGATTCTTTTGGTAGAAAGATGGGGTGTTGCAAAGAGAGCTTTGGAGACTGCTGGGGGTGAGGTTGAGGAAGTTGATTTATAGTGACTCGATTATCGCTTCAGCCACTTTCATACCATCTATAGCTGAAGAAACTATTCCTCCGGCATGACCGGCACCTTCTCCGGCTGGGTGGATTCCTGAAATATTGGATTCGAAGTTTTCGTTGCGTTCGATTCGGACTGTTGATGAACTTCTGGTTTCGACTCCAGTCAGGACTGCGTCTGGGTGGTCAAACCCTTTGATTTTTCTAGCTAGAAGGGGGAGTGCTTCTCTTATGCTTTCAATTACATATGTAGGTAGGCAGCTGTCGAGCGAAGTTGGTTTGACTCCTGGTTTGTAGCTTGGTTTGACGCTTTTCATCTCTGTTGAGGGTTGTTTTGCTAGGAAGTCGCCGACTAATTGTACTGGAGCGGAATAATCACTGCCTCCTGCTAAATAAGCTTCTTTTTCCCATTTGCGTTGGAATTCTATTCCGGCCAATGGATGGTTTGAATTGAAGTCGTTTGGATTGATAGGCACTAGCAAGGCGCTGTTTGAATTTTCTCCGTCTTGAGCGTATTCACTCATGCCATTTGCAACTACGGCGTTTTCTTCTGAGGTTGCTCCCATTACATATCCACCTGGACACATGCAAAAGGTGTAGACTAGTCGTTTGTTATCGAGGTGTTGGACTAGTTTGTATTTGGCTGCTCCTAATTTTTGATGTTTGAAGGAGTCTCCGTATTGGACTTTGTTTATCATTTTGGATTTGTGCTCGATTCGAAGTCCTATTGAAAATGGTTTTTGATTCATTTCTATCTTATGCTTGTGAAGCATTTCGTATGTGTCTCGTGCTGAATGGCCAGTTGCGAGGATTAAGGTGTTGGTTGGGATTTTCTCTTCATCATTTACGATGATGGCTTCCAATTTGTTGTTTTTGATTTCGAGATCTGTAAGACAGGTTTCGAATATTACCGTTCCACCTAATCTGATGATTTCTTCTCGGAGGTTCTTTACTACTTTGCGTAATTTGTCGGTGCCGATGTGTGGGGTTCCACTCCAAGAGATTTCTTCTGGGGCTCCTGCTTTGATCAGTTCGGTAAATATGTATTTTGAACGAGGATCATTGATGAGTGTGTATAATTTTCCATCAGAAAAAGTTCCAGCTCCGCCTTCTCCGAATTGTATGTTTGATTTGGCGTTGAAGGTTCTTTCTTTGGCGAATTTGTTGATGTCTTTGATTCTGGTATCAACATCGCTTCCTCTCTCTATGAGAAGGGGTTTGAGTCCAGCTTTTGCTAGTAGGAGAGTGGAGAATAGGCCACATGGTCCGCTGCCAACTACTACGATGTTTGAGGCTTTGGTTTTGGTGGGGGTGATTTTCGAGGCGATTTTTTCTTCGTAGACAAAAGGTTCGTGAATTCTGGTTCGATGGTGTTTGTCCCATTTTTTGATTGCTTTGATGTCTTTTACTTCTACATCTAGGGAATGGACGAAAAGAATGTCTCTTTTCCGAGAGTCGATATTTCTTTTTGCGATTGTATAACTTATGATTTCTTCCTCAGGTATATCCAAAATTTTGGAAATCTTGGATTTTAAGATTTCTTCGTTATCGTCCAGGCCTAGAGTGACTTGTTCAATTCGGATGGTGTTCATGGTGGGGAGTATATACTTATTTTTCTAAGTATATCTACTGATAATTACTATATTGTTATGAATGTGGGTAATTTGTATTTTTTTTATGGGTCCTGTGCTTGACAAAGACTGAGAAGTTAGGCATAATGACCGTCATGATAAATCAAGAAAATCAAAAAAAGAATTTTAAGGAATTAGGCATTTCGCCGATCCTACTCGAACGTCTTGAAAAGATGAATTTTGTTGATCCAACTCCTATTCAGTTCAAGGCTATTCCAATCGCAACAAGGGGAGAGGATGTTGTAGGTATTGCGCAAACTGGTTCTGGGAAGACTTTGGCTTTTGCTATCCCGATGATTCAAAGCGTTCTTGCTTCTAGGAAGATGGGACTTATATTATTGCCGACACGTGAGCTTGCTGTTCAGGTTGAGGAAACGATAAAGAAGGTTGCTGGTCCATTTGGATTCAAAACGGCTATAGTTATAGGAGGAACGGGAGCTGGGCCTCAGATTAAACAATTGAAGAACAAGCCTAATATTATCATTGCTACTCCTGGACGATTGATCGATCATGTTGAAAATAGAGTTATTTCACTTTCTAATGTTGGAATGTTGGTTTTGGATGAAGCAGATCGTATGTTGGATATGGGATTTGCGCCACAACTTAAAAAGATTCTTTCTTTTGTTCCTAAGGATCGTCAAACGATGTTGTTTTCTGCAACTATGCCGGAAAAGATAGCTGCAATTGCACATCAACATATGAAGAAGCCGTTGCGTATAGAGATTGCAAGGCCTGGAACGACTGCTGATAAGATTGATCAAGAGGTGTTCATTGTTCCAAATGGAGAAAAATTGGATTTACTTAAAACTCTTTTGGATGAACAGGAAGGTTCGGTTTTGGTTTTTAGTCGTACTAAACATGGTGCGAAAAAAATAGCGGATAAGATTCGTAAAATGGGTCATTCTGCTGATGAGCTTCATTCAAATAGATCACAAAATCAACGACAGAATGCTCTTAAGGGGTTTTCTAATGGTAAATTCCGTGTATTGGTTGCAACAGATATTGCTGCTCGTGGAATAGATGTGGATCATATCAAGTTGGTTGTGAATTTTGATTTACCAACGTTGATTGAGGACTATACTCACCGAATTGGAAGAACTGGGCGTGCAGGAAGATCTGGGAAAGCGGTTTCATTCGCAGTACCGGAACAAAAGGGTGATATTGCTCAAATTCAACAGTTAATTAAACTGACTCTACCTATCAAGGCTCCTTCTGGAAAAATGCTTGAGTCTATCAAGCCATCAGCAACTGCTCAACGATTAAATCAACAAACTATTCGTGGAGGTGGTGGTGGTCGTCGTGGAGGCGGTCATGGAGGTCATCGTCGAAGTGGAGGTGGTGGTGGTGTCGGAAATCAAAAAACTTTTTTTAGAAGAAGGAGGTAAAGGTTAGATTAAGTGGTTGGACGAAATTAGAACTTTGATCTAGGATTGTTGCATATGTCGAAATTCTATACTTATTTAGCGCGATGCAATGATGGAAGTCTGTACGCGGGTTATACTGTTGATTTAAATGAACGTGAGGCGAAACATAATGAGGGCAAGGGATCTCGTTATACTCGTGTTCGTTTGCCGGTGAAGATTGTTTATAGTGAAGAATTTCAGACGAAATCAGAAGCTATGAAGCGTGAATATGAAATAAAGTGTTTGTCTAAAAAAGAGAAGGAGGTGTTGGTGAGTGGGTGAATTTAATGGCTCCGCATCGTAGACGAAGTTCGAACTGTGGTTTGTAGTTACCCCACACCCTGGCTCACTATATAGTTGAGAAGAGGGGAGATGGCAATATAATCATCTCTCCAACTCTGTCAAAGCAATTCTTGTTTCCCTCAAAATCACTCCTATTCTTTCTGACGTTTCTTTTAATCTTTCGATGGCTTCTAGCAAGCCTTGTCTTTTTGGGTCCTGTGCGGGAATTTCTGGATTTAAATGTATGACTATTTTTGTTTTTGTTTCAATTTTCTGTCCGTCTCCCCATTGTAGAGGAATTATCGGACTTTCTATTTCTAAAACTAAAGTATTTGTATTTGTGAAATCTGCTTTTGCTTCTTTTCTTCCATCTTCTCCACTTTGCACTTGTATCTCTGGCTGTTGCAATCCGTGTTCCGTGAATTCTAGGACTGTAATTGTTTCTCCCTCTGGTTTCCCCCCTGCTGAGTCCATATATTCATCCCATCCGTCAAATCTGCTCACTCTCAAGTCTGCGAATTGTAAAATGCCATTGAAATTCAGGCGTATTCCATTTTCTCCTAATTGTCTGTGTAAAGATTCGTGTTGTCGTTCATCACGTCCAGGATTCATTGCGAGGACTGTCCAATAGTGGTTTTCTCCTGGAAGAAACGGGTCACAATCGTCATCGTCAATCCGTAGTGCATCCATTAATTTTGATTCCTGATTTGGGTCTTCTCCCATCGGCATAGCTATGATATTTAATTGAATTGGAAACGCATTCTAACAACTAACTCTAAAAATACCAAAACGAATTTTGAAAAATAGGGATGATTACGCGAAAAAGTTCGAACGTCCCATTTGGGGTAGTGAATGTTCGAACCAAAAAGTGACTTGTGTAAGCTGAAAAAGGGGGTGTTTTTTTACTGGCTCCCGGGGTCGGATTCGAACCGACGACCAATTGATTAACAGTCAACTGCGCTACCGCTGCGCTACCCGGGAGTGTGGGTCTATTCGGACACGGCTAAATATACGCAAGAGGAGCGGGCTTTTCAACTGATTTTTCTATGATTTCTTCAGAACAACGATCTCACGTGCAACGACTTGATCTGGGCGGTCATAGATTAGAGGTTCTTTGTTTGAGGGTTTGAATCCTGCTTTTTTTGCAATCTGTGGGAAATTAATGAGTCTGATGTGTTCGTTGCGACTTTTTCTGAAAGCAGGAAGGCACATTACTATCTTGGTTCCAACTTCTAGAAAAGGATTGATGTTTGTGAGCCAGTTTTCGTGAAGCTTTGAGAGTGCGGCGAGAGTTTTTTGAAGATTTTCTTCTTTTGGCATCTTTGAAACTGGAGGGCCGAGGTGTGTTTCGGTAACTATTGCATCTGGTGGACCTGGAAGATCTTTTTCTATGATTTCTTGGGCGTCTTTGTGAAAAACTACAAATTCTTTTGGTGTGTTTTCGAAATTCTTTGTGACCCAGTATAGGTTTGAGAGAGTTCCTTCTACTGCTTTTTCGTCTAGATCTGAACCTATTGCATCTTTTCCTTGGAGGAGGGCTTCTATTAGGATTGTTCCGCTTCCGCAAAATGGATCATAAATTGTTCTGAGTGGTTCATCCAGAGATGATTCTGCCAAGTTTATCATTATTTGTGAGAGTTTTGGTGGGAGCATGCCCATGCGTGGGTCGCGGAATGGTTTTTTGTAGTCACGGTAGCTATATGAATTTATATCTTGGATTGCGAGAGTTTTTGCTATGTATGTTTTTGGAGAGGTTTGACTGCTGAGTACCATGATGTCTATCCCTTTTGATACTGAATTGCTTTTGAAAATCTGTGCGGAAGTTGCGTTGCTCCATGGTTTATTCACGAAACGTGAATTGAATCCCAAAGATTTGATAGTTTTTTTAGAAAAATTTAACAAAGATTTGAGGAAAATTTGAGTTTTAGGGTTTATGCTTTTTGTGTTGAATGTCGAAATTGCGAATGGAATCTTTCCAGACTTGTCGACAAAGTGATCTTTTAAAATTTCCTCGAGTGCAGAAGTGATTTGTTTTTCAGATGGTTTTGATTCAAAAGTTTCTGCTATCTCTGCAATCTTGATGGTTCCTCCGAGTTTGTTCTGGAGAGTTTGAGGATTTTCGAGTGGGTGTTCGAGTTTGTATATAGCGAAGTGATCGACAATTTCTACAAAATTGTCCTCTCCTAGAAGAGAATCGAGTTCTGCTCTTGATAGGTGAGATAGACGTCCTAATTCAAATAAATATAAATTGCTCATTATGATTAGTTTTATTCAACGGCTTAAGAAGCCAGAAATTCAGGAACAGCTTTTTCTTTGTATTGTGTTCGTGCTGAGTATAATCCTTGCTTTTCTCTTTGGCTACCTTGTTTTTAGGTATGAAAAGCTTGAAATTTGTCGGACAGAAATTGAAGTTTTGCCAGAAATCAACCTAGGTGCAAAGTCATAATGGTTGAAGGAGGTGTTGGGGTCGTGTATTTTGGGTTTCGCACCTTCCGATTTGGTGAGTGCAATAAATCAAGAATTTAACCAAAATTACTATGGCGATGTCACTTAACAGAGTTCAATTAATCGGGAATCTTACTCGTGAACCTGAAATGAAGCAGATTCCTGGAGGGCAAACTGTTACTTCTTTTGGAATAGCTACGAATTTGAGTTGGACTGACAAGGACGGGGGTAAACAGGATAAGGCTGAGTTTCATAATGTTGTTGCTTGGAGAAAGCTTGCTGAGATTTGTGGTCAATATCTAAAAAAAGGAAGCAAGGTTTTCATCGAAGGACGGCTTCAAACTCGAGATTGGGAAGCTGAGGATGGATCAAAGAGATACAGAACTGAGATTGTTGCTGATAATATGATTATGCTTGATAGAAAAGGGGACTATGATCCTTCTGCTAATGCAGATCGTGAATCTGCTGGTCTAAAGGATTCTGAACCTGCAGCTTCTCCAGTTGCGGCTGGTAAGGATGCTGGGAAAGAGGAAGTGAGTGTTGATGATTTGCCGTTCTAAATAAGAAACGCCGATCCAATTGGACACATGGTGATCCGTTTTAAACGGATGGCTACCAGAGGTGGGATCGACGTTTCAACATAATTCTAACTACTTTTCTTTTGTGACGGTTGGGACTTGGTGACCGTGAGGTCTTTTGAAGTCTGGGCCGTCAATTTTTGTTTTTGTTTGTCCCGGATTGATCGAGTGATCGATTGATCCGAGGGCGCACAGTCGCTCTTGGCTCATGTGGGGCCACGTGTGGACACCCAGGGGCTGAAAGAGCAGTTTTTGTTTTTGTTCAATTTGTTTTTGTTTTGAACATCCCATCTTGCGGTTAGATCTTTGCTCTGTTTTGGCCAGGCCAAGGTAGAGGTCGGATCCGGTTGCGAGAGGGAACTTTCCGGTAATGGAGGCGGTAGAAGCAAACCAGTGAACCTAGGTTGCTTGATGCCAACTTCACCATCGAAAAGCAGGTAGAATTGTCAATGAATATGTGTTGAACATATTCAATACATTATACCAAAATTTGGAGGTTTTATCAATGGACGGTATAATAATTCTCGAATAATTTTAAACCTATTTTTATGAAAGATTTAGCTACTACTTTGAGGACGATTTATATGTATTTGGTGGCTCTGATCTCGGTGATTGTTTTTATCATTGGATCTGTGAATTTGATTAACACTAGTTTGGAAACTTGGGTGTTTCCTACTGATGGAGGATCGTATTATGAGGATCCTCTTTGGCAATGTAATAATGAATTGAATCCTGTGGAGATTGATGACCGAAAAGTTGAGAGTAAGTGGGCTACGACTGAAGAATGTATTGAATATTATGAGGGGATGAATGAGAAGAGGACTTTGAATAACAGGAATCGTGATTTTGCGTTTGGGATTTCAATGACCCTTGTTTCGTTGCCGATTTGGTTGCTTCACATGTGGTTTATAAGGAGAGATAAGAAACGTAAACAATGACTGAAACTTTAAAAGGAAAACTAGTCTTGATAGTTGGGCCTTCCGGATCTGGGAAGGGAACTATCATCAAACATCTTCGAGAGATGCATCCCGATTGGATTTATCCTGTCTCGTACACTACGAGGAAGATTAGGCCTGGTGAGCAGGATGGGTTGGTCTATAATTTTATCTCTGAGGATGAGTTCAAGAAGGGGATTGATGATGGGCGATTTTTGGAATATGCGATTGTTCATGAAAAGGGCTATTACGGGACTGACAAGTCTGAGATTCTTGGAGCTCTTGAGGAAGGAAAGGTTGTTGTTCGAGAGGTTGATATTCAGGGTTTTCATTCGATCAAGGAGGTTATGGCTAAGGAGGATTTGTTGACTATTTTTGTGGAGGCAGGGGATTTGGAGGAATTGGAGAAGCGGATTGCTGATCGAGGAAAATTGCCTGAGGAGGAAGTTGAGCGCAGAATGGAAAGTGCTCGGAAGGAGATTGCGCAAGCGGATCAGTGTAATTTCCGGGTTAAGAATGAATATGGGAAGATTGAAGAGGCTGTTGAGGAGGTGGATGGATTGATTTTGAAGAATCTTTAACTTGTTATATATGAAGCATGATGGATACAAAAAGAATGATCCGAAAAAAATGGCTTTGAGGGATCACTTGGCTTATGATCGGACTATTCTTGCGAATGAGCGAACGCTTTTTGCGTATTTGAGGTTTGGGATTATGGCGATGGTGACTGGGCTGACTTTTGTTAAGGTTTTTGCTGATGATGTACTTTTTCTGTATTTTGGTTGGTGGGCTTTTGGGCTTGCGATAGTTGCCGTGGTTGTTGGTTCTATTAAGTTCCTTGTTTTCAGGAAAAAGATGAGGCAGGTGTACAGACCGTTGAGTAAATAATCTGTTGAGTTATTTTGTGGGTCGTTCTAGAATGTGGCGGCTTTGAATATGTCTCATTGGGGCGTCGCCAAGTGGTAAGGCAACGGTTTCTGGTACCGTCATTCGGGGGTTCGAATCCCTCCGCCCCAGCCAAAAGTGACATTAAATAGTTTAAATATAAATTTATGCGTACAAAAACATTTTCTTTGTTTACGATTATATTTTGTTTGATTGTTTTAGCTGGTTGCACTTCAGATACTCCAACAACGGAAACACCACAAAAATGTGATGAATTTGAAAGTGATGTTTGTGGATTGTTTAGCTGTATGGTTGATCTGTGCTGGTGTCATGATTTGCCTCCATCAGGTGGTATTCTCATGGAGGGAGTAAGAGAGATAATAACCGAAGAAGATGCAGAAGAAGAGGTACGGAGATATCTTACTGGGTTTTACAATCATGAGGATGGGGTACTGTTCGGAAAGATGAGATGGGTTGAAGTGAAAAATGTCGTAGAATTAAATGATGTTTTCTTTAATGTTTTTGCAGAGGTTGATGGAAATGGTGAGGAAGAGGTTTATACAATATCAAGGGACGGGACAATAATAAAAACTATTTGTGGCGTCTAGATTATAAAATACACATTTATTTAACCAAAAATTCTATGAAAAAAATTCTGTTTGTTACTTTTGTTGTTTTGCTAGCGGTTTCACTTTCTGCATGCACTGGTAGTAACGTTACTGATGATGCCGATGATGATGGTTCGACTTATATCCCTGCCGCTGTTGAGTCTGACCCTTTTTACTTTCCTTATTGTGAGATTGCTGTCACTAAGCATCCTGAAATGTATAGTACTGTAGAGAGTTGCGCGAGCGGGTACACCAGGAATGAAGTAGGTGCTTATGAAGATTGTCTTACAAGAAGTTCAAGGGATTATTGTAAGGATTTTATTAATACAGGAAAGGTGATGTTTACGGATTGCGCGAGTGGGAAGATAGTAGAAGGGTGTTGGTAGTATGAATTTGCCAATCTTTACTCTTCTAGCCTTTTTACTAAAGTAAGGTCTAATGTAGAGGGTTTTGTCTTGTTACCAGATTTGTCTTCTAGGTTTATTAAACTTAGGTTGTATCTTTCTTCTTGGGTTTCTGAAATTCCGTTTGTTACTAAGTATACGTTGTTATTTTCGTAGTAGACTTTTTCGACAGATATTGTTTCTGTTGAATTATCTATGTAATTTAAATCAGTAATTTTATAGTTGGTTGGGTCTAAGAATATATCTTCATTGAGTGGTTCACTGAAATTTATTTCTATGAGGTTGTGGTCTGAAAATGTTTGCCATACAACTAATGGTGGTAGGTTGTCTTTGATGTGATCGAAATTGAAGTGTATGTCTTGCAATAGTAATCCAGACCAGTAGCCAACGTTCTCTTTGACGTCAAAACCTTCTGATTTGAATGAGTTGTTTGCTGAGTATTGAACTATCATATTCCATATGTCTTTTGTTCCTGGTTGTTTGATTACATCTAATTCAAAATTGGTTTGGTTGATTTCTTCAGGCAGATAATATTCGATTGTTATTTTTTTTGTTTCTCCTGGTTCCATTTTTATATATCCTTTGAAGAATCCTTCATTTGTTAGGTATTTGTGTCGATTTTCGTAGAATTCGCCTTCAGATTTTATAAAGGTTGATTCTTTTGGGATGAATATTCTTACATAGGCTTTATAGGTACTAGAGTTCAAATTGTATGATCCATAGTGGTTTAAGGATAGTTCGTACTTTACTTTTGCTTTTTCGTTTTCATCGAATGTTATGAAGTATTTGTGATCTTTCTTTATGTATCTGTCTGATTTTCTGCCTCCTATGTTGGCGATACTTGTGTGGATGTAATTTTTGTAATCTTCTTGGTTGAATTCACCTGCCCATCCTTCTTCTTCTACTATTTTTTGTATTTCTTCGTTTTTGAAATGTAGGAGGAGTTTTTTCTGATCGAGACCTTTGTTTATTGTGTCAAAAAGGTTGTTGTAGTTTGTGAAGGAAGTCGTCATTTTTTTTATTAGTGTTTTGGCGAGTATTCCAAGTATGTTTTTTCTGTTTTCTAAGTCTTCTATGTTGTGAGTGTCTATGTTTTTCACTTCGTATTCGAGAACTGAGAATAAGTTGTCTTTGGTTAGTTTTACTCCTTCAATCTCTAAATTATATATTTCGACAAGATCTTCTAGTAATTCGAAATTGATTGCGATGATGCTGTCAAAACTTTGATTTTCTTCTCCGGATTGGAGCCAGAATAATTCTTCTATTTTTTTTGCTGAGGTTGCAAAATTGGGATTGAAATTGCTGTCGTGGAAGTACCATCCTTTGAAGTTTGTGTTGTTCAGAAGAATGTAGAATGGGGTTGGGGCTTTGGGGTAATCAACATCAGTTAATAGTTTGTATGAGTCTGCAAATTCTAGGTTTAATTTGCCGTTCTTTGTCTCTAGAATTCCATAGGCGCTGATGAATCCTCCGTTGGGTCTGAGCTCGTTATTGTTTTGGAAAAGGAGTAAGTGTTTTTGAGGTTGGTTGAATCCTAGAAGTTCTCCACTGTGTGGGGTTAATCTGGAAAGATCTCCCAAAAGTATTTTTGTTAGTAGTAGAGCGAAGATTATTAATCCTGCTATTGTAATTAGTGGTATTAGGACAATTTTTTTCTTCATTTTTAATTGAAAATTACATCCATGCCTCTTTCTAGTAGGACAACTGCTTCGGCTCTTGTTATTTCATCATCGGGTCGGAATTTAGAGTTGTCGCCGTTAACTATACCAGATGAGACGAGAGCTTTTAATTTTTCATATAAATCTGAGTTTTTTGGAATGTCCTTGAATTTCAAACTGGTGGATCCTGTTGATTCTATTTTTGTGTTGGTTACGTTCATCAATGAATATAAGTGTTCTACTACATCTTTTCTGTGTACTAGTGAGGATGAGTCTTCTTTAATGTCTAGGAAATTTATTATTGATGTGCTCTGATTTTTTGAGAGTAAATTTGCTTCGAAAATCTTTGAAAATTCAGATTCCTTTACTGTTTTCTTGGGTCTGAAGGATAGGTCTTTGTATCCTGAAATCAGGTTTTTTACTGCTAATTCTGCGACGCTTTTGTAGGCCCAATGTTGGGTTGGTAGATCTGTGAAGAAGAATAAGTTGCTGCCTGCTTCGATTAGTTTTTCTTGAAGTTCTGCTACGTCAACATCTCTTGGTTCAACATTTGCTTTTGATGCCATTGCTGCGGCTGTTCCGACAGCTTGTCCTACTGACATTGTTACTGGTTGTAATCTAGTTGTTCCGTTTACTATATGACTTACTGAGATGTTTTTGTCAGCAGCTAGGAATCCGTCAACTTTTTTTGGAACTGTTACTCCGTAAGGGATTTGATAAGGTTCTATTACTTTGAATATGTCTCCTATCCCGTATTTGCAGAAATGAAGGTCTATAGGGTAGTCGCCGATTGCTATGGCGTCTTCTACTACGTCGCTTCTTTTTGTTCCTCCTGCTTCTACGATGTCATTTTCTGTTAATCTTTCAATCCCTTGCAAACGTCTGCTTTCTCGAACATATGGGATTTTTGCAAGTCCGTCTTCTGTTCCAAATTCGTTGTAAAGTCTGAAGTTTTTGAACTCAGGGATCTCTGTTTGGAGGTAGTGAATGAATCCTATTGTGTAGGCTTTTGCTTCTTCCAAGATCTCTTCGCGAGATAGATTATCTAGGTTTGGGGCTGTTGCGTGGAAATCATTTCCATATGAGTGACTTGGAATGTTTATCATTAGTTTGTCGTAAGGCATTCGTCCGTAACTGAGAAGTCTGTCTACGTCTACAAGACTATTTGAGTTTGGACATGATGAGTTTTTTACAACACATTCGAAATTATCTTTGTCGTAGTTCTTGGGTTTTTTTACTGGATCTGGGCTTTCATATTCTCTTAGAATTCCTACGTAAGTCATAGGTTGGACGCATTTTTCTGCTTTGCGGGCTAGTGGTTCTTTTGACTCTTTATCGTATCCTAGATCATAGGGAATGTCTGCCATGTACATTATGTCTCCATATTCTGTGGCGTCTATTGTTACATCTCCTTTTGCGATGTAGCCTTTTTCGTCTTTTATGAAGTGGACTCCTAATATTTGATCTTTTTCTCTATAAACTTTATCAACTTCTGAATTAAAATATATTTTTAAGTTTTTTTCTTCGTCGGCCATTTCTTTTAATATTTTTGCTCCTCTTGTAGGTTCGAAACATATGTAACTAACTGTACAATTGTGGATTCTGCTTAATTGACCCTTTGATTCATAATAATCAATGATTCGTTGGATGATTTCGTAAAATATTCCTGAAGGGCTGTCTCTACGACCATCTATTCCTCCAACTCCAGCTGAGGTCATCATTCCTCCCAGCCAGTTGGTTTCTTCGATCAAACATGTTTTTGCGCCTTCTCGTGCAGAAGCGATGGCTGCAGCAGTTCCTCCTGTTCCTCCTCCCACTACTACTACGTCACAATCCAAAACTGTGTCTTCTGATGTGGTTTTTGTTTCCTGAATTTCAGTTTTTATTGAAGCCGTTTCGGATAAGGCTTTTTTTGTTTCCATTTCGTCGTCTATGTACAAAGCTCCTTTAAATAAAGAGCTGCTTGCAAGTAAATAAGAGATTACTCCCAATCCTATTACTGCAACAAGAATCCAAGGCCATTTCTTCTTTGGTTTTGGTTCTTTGAGGTTGGGTGGGGGATTTGTTGGTTGATCAGTTTTTTGAAAATCATCCATTTTTAGTTTTTTGTTATTTGTTTTACATATGGCTAATTATAACACTTTTCGGGTGTTTTGACAACACTCTTATGGTTGGGAAGGTGTGGTTTTTTAGTTCTGAATTATTTTTCCAGTACTTCCATCTATGAACATTTTTTCGCCTTTTTTGATCTGATTTTCTGACACACCAGTTATTACTGGGAGTCCGCGTTCGCGAGCGATGATCGAGAGGTGAGAGAGGAATCCGCCTTGTTCTGAAATGATTCCTTTTATCTCATCGAAGTATTTTGTTAGGTCTGGAGAGAGGACTTTGGTGAATAGGATTTTGTCTTTGTTTGTACTGTTGTTGATTTCGTCTTCTGTAACGACTGTTCCTTCTGCTTTACCTGGTGAGACTCCTTGTATTTGTTGTTTTCTTGTGATGATTTTATTTGTGAGAATTGTTGGCATGTTGAATTTGTCATATTTTTTGTATTCTTCTTTTCTTTTTGCGATGGTTGATTGAGAAATTTTGTTTTGTGTGATTTCTTCGAGTTTTGCGAAATATGATTCTTTCTGCAGGATGTTTCTCAACTGATTTGTTCTTTTGACTACAAGCCATCTGCTGATTTCTCTGAGTTTGTTGTAGGTGACTGCTTGTTCAATTTTTCCCTTGAGCATTGTCTTTTTTATTTCTGATAATTTGTCCCACCATTTCTGGATTTCTTTGTTCTCTTTTTCATTTGAAAGGTTTCTAGTGAATTGGCTTTTGTCTGATACTTCTAGAGTGTTTCCTTTCAAGTTGTTGGTCTTGAGCTCTACTTTTAAAGAAGGTTGGTTTGAGAGCAATTGGTGGCCGTGGCTGAGGAGGAGGGAGAGGCTTATGTCTTTTTCGCGTGCGATTAAATTTGCGATTTTTTTGATTGAGATTCCTGCTAACAGGTTGATTTCAAATACGATTTGGTAGTCTTTCATGAAAATTTTCAGAAACTCTTCTATGCTTGTTGGTTCTTTTGAGCTTTCGATTGATGTCTTTAATTTTTTGAAGAGTTCTTTGTGGTGATCGAGTTTGATTTTGTATAAAAAGAAAACGTTCTTTAGGCTTTGGAAAATCCCTGAGAAACTGCTGAGTTTTGGCTTTAAATCTTTTGAGTCTAGGTAGCTGTATGCTGGGAGTAGGGTTTTTAATTCTTCTTCTCTATCTATAAAAAGTTCGTTTCCTACTATTTTTAGGATGTCTTTTGGTGAGTATTTGATTTTGTGTTTTTCGTATACTTTTTGAATTGGGCCGTTTTCTTCATATGCTTTTTCGAGTAAGTCCTGTGTGATTTGAGTTGGTCTTTGAGCTATTTCTGAGATTTCGGTTTTCTCGTAGTAAAAATTGCTACGTGGGAGGTGTTTGTCGAGGTAGATTGATTGTTCGTATTCGGTTTTTGAGATTGTTGTAATGGGTCTTGTTTGAAGGAAGTACCATTTTTTGTTTTTGATGCACCATTCAATGTCTTGTGGGAATTTGTAGAATTCCTCTATTTTCTTGAAGTTTTCGATAGCTTCTGTTGATTTGGGGAGGGAAGTTTTTGGTGAAGATGTTGGCCAATAGACTTGAGTCTTTTCTGGTTTGATGTTGCCACTGACGAGGTCTTCTCCTCGCCCTTTGTGGTGTTCAATGATCATTTCTCTTCCACTTGTTGGGTTTCTAGTGAAAGTTACTCCAGAAATGTCTGGTTCGATGTATTCCTGAACTAGAATTGAAAATTTGTCCAAATCTCCTTTGAGGAATTCTTTTGCGTGTTCTGTGACTTTGTCGATTGCTTCTGCAAGTTTTTTTGGTGTGACGGCGATTTCTGTTCTGAATTGTCCTGCAAAAGATTCTTCCTGGCTATCTTCTATGAGTGCGCTTGATCTGACTGCGTATTTTTTGCAGGCTAGTTCTTCGTGAAGTTTTTTTGCTAAGGGGTCGAAGTCTTTTAAGTTTTTTTGTAGGGTGGGAGAGTCTATGGCCTTGAATTTTGGCACGTTCAAACCGAGGGATTTGAGGTCTGATAGTTTGAGAGTTTTTGCGCCGATCTTATTCATATTCCCATGGTTTGTTATATCTGCCCAAGAATTCGTGACCTCTTTCTTCGAGTCCTACTGCTGTGATTTTTGCATCAAAGCAGTTTACGTAGCCGTCGCAGACTGTGATTACTTTGCTTCCGCTTGGGACTTGTGCGAAGGTTTCGTCCAAGTCTTTTGTGGGAGTGTGCATGATTGGGATGCTAACACTTCCTGATATATGCCAGTTTTCGAATTTCTCTGGTTCTCGACAGTCTACAAGGACAGCTCCGTTTTTTACTTGGACTTTTACTTGAGGTGTTGTGAATAATTTTTTGTACTTTTCTTCTGAATATTTTTGTACGAAATTTATATTTCCTGTCCAGGCTCCTCCCCATGCGACCCATTCGGTTGCTCCTCCTTCTAAATATGAAGCGACAACATCTTTTGTTCTAAGGAATTCTGCAACTTCTTGGCCTCTGATCCCTGACCAGCATAATACGTACACGAACTTGTCTGCTGGGATTTCTATCCATTTTCCGGCTCTTAAATCTGCAAATCTGATGTGTGTGCTTCCGTCTAGGTGTCCGTTCTCGTACTCGAGGTCTTCACGTGCGTCCAATACGATATAATCTGTGCTGTTGCTGTCGAGTAGCTTCTTGAATTCTGAATTGTTGATTGAAAGGGCATTGTTCTCATTTGCGGTGAAGAACGGTTCTGTTGAGTTTGATTTTATGGCCATCAATCCGTCGCCTTTGTCTGCAAATCCTCCTTTGCTGAGGACTCTTACGCTAGAGCTTGCTACTTGTGTTGGGGTTTCGTTGTCGAACTTCAAGGTCATGACTGTTCCGTATCTGGTGTATTCGTAGTCTTCGTATAGGGTTAGCTCTAAAGAGGAGGTTGTGTTGTCGATCCTGACTAGGTTGTCTAGAGTGATTTTTGTTGTGTTTGTGTACCAACTTTTGAATGTTTTGAGGTTGGTTGATTTCTTTGACATTTCGTATGCTTTTTCGAGTTCTTGGTTTGCCATTGCCTCGTAGTAATCTTCGATGAAATCGATGGTTGGATCGTTGTCTGGATTTTCTATTGTTGATATGAATTTGAGATCTTCTTCTGTTGTGATGCCTGAAATGGTTGGAGTTGCTCCCATTTCAAGTTTGTCTATTTTTGATATTGGAGTGATTGTTGGGGGTTTGATTGTTGATTCTGTTTCTAGGTCTGCGTACTCCTGGCTTTCTGCTAACCATTCTTCGTATTCAGCGTTTTGTTTGTATTGCCCGTATAGATATGCAGCTCCTGCTGATATGCCAATGATTGCTATGAGAGAAATTCCTATGAAGATGGGTTTTTTCGATTTCATTGCTTCCCAGCGTGTTCGGATGAACTTATATGAAATACTAAAAATTGCTCCTAAGAATAGAACTGCTATTGAGAATACCTGTGCAATTTGGGCTCCTACGTTGAATAGGAAGTCTGGTGGTGGGACTGCGTAGACTGTTTTGGGGAATAATAAGAGGCAGATAAGGGAGAAACTTGTTAAGGAGAGTACTTTTTTTAAGATTTTCATGTGGAAGTGGTTATTTTTTTTATTATACAATTTGTAGCGATGAACTTGAAGCATAAAACAATAATTGAATTTTCCCTTTCCATTTAAAGCCACTTCTGGTAGGGTCGTTGCATGTATTTATTAATTTCCGAACAACATGGCTAAGAAACTATTTGTTGGAAACCTCGCTTGGGAAACTACTCAAGAGGAGTTGCAGGAACTATTTACCCAATATGGGGAAGTAGAAGAAGCAATTATCATTACTGATAAGTTTTCAGGACGTTCTAAAGGCTTTGGATTCGTAACTTTCACTGACGATGCTGCAGCTGACGAAGCTGTTGCACAGTTGAATGAAAAAGAATTCAAGGGTAGAAACGTTGTTGTTAACGAAGCAAAGCCACCTAGGCAAGACGCTTAGTTTTCAACTAAAAATCTCAAAAGATATCTGGTCGGGTTACACCTGTTAAAAGGTTTACCTGGCCAGTTTTTGATTTCTAGCGATTAATTGGTTCTAGAACGCTATGGTCCAGGTTCCTGAGTCTGAGTATGTTTCTCCTTCCATGTGAACTTTTGTTGAGAACTTTCCCTCTCCGAAATCACGATCCAAATGTACGACTCCTGAGAAACTTCCTGTGATGCTGTAGCCTATGTAGTAGGTTTCTCCGTCGAATGATTGGTATGATCCGCCTCCTGATCCTGAAATGGATCCTGAAACTGTCCCGTTGGTGCCTCCTGTGAAGGTTCCTGTTGCTTTTGAGTTCCAGCACTCTCCAGCGATGCAATTGCTGAAGTTACCTGTTACAGGTCCGCCGTGTGATGAGAATGATAGATCAATGCTGCCAGATTCCTGACCGTTTTCCCATGTGCCGTATGCTTGTAGGGTGGTTGGTTCGCTGTATGGGTTGTCGTCGTCATCGTCATCATCATCGTTGTCATCGTCGTCATCATCATCACTGTCTGGGTTGTTTGCTGATCTCAAGGCTTTTGCGTCGGCGATTTCTTTTTGAAGTCTTGCAATTTCCCTGTTTGCTTGGGATAGTTTATTGTTTAGGTCTGTTCTCGCGCCCATACTGACTGTTGTGAACATTCCTCCTTGCATTGAGCGAAGAATTTCGAGGTGATGTTCCATTTGTGTTTGGAGCTGGATCTGGATGTCGAGTTGGACGTTGAGATCATGGATGTCTGTGATTGTTGGGATTTGGACTTGGACTTGTGGTGGGGTGTATCCGTTTGTTACGAGGTTCCAGAGTCCTGGGGTGGCTGTTTGAGGATTGTATGTTGTGTTGTGGACTACTGTTGTTTGGCCTGTGGTCATGTTTACGTTGTCGACTTGGGCAGGTTCGTTTCCGTCTGTGGTTGCTACTACTGTGTAATCTCCTGGTGGAAGTGCTACTGCATTTGTATCGCCTGTGTCGACTGTTTGTATAATCACTTCGCCGGTGCCATCGTTTACAGCGATAACAACTTCCGTGTCGTCTCCTGGATCGTAGCCATCGGTGTAGTAGTTTTCGTTTTCGACTGTGTCTGTGACTTCTTGTTGATCGTAGATGTCTTGGATGTTTAGGTTGACTTCGTTTGCAGCTGCTTCCGCTGCTGCTGCTTCTGCTGCGAGTTCTTCATTTTTGATTCGGAGGAGGGTTTCTCTTCTGCTGTCGATCATTTTTTGGAACTCATTGTATCCAAGGTTTCTTATTACAAAGTCTGCGAGGTGGCGAGGCAGATACTCTGCATATTCTCCTGCTTCCATCTCTTCGTTGATGATTTCGTTAGTTAAGTTGTTTATAAATGTTTCTAGGTCTTCGCGTGATCCTTGTTGGAGGGCATCATTTGCGTCGGTGTAGTGCCATTCCATTCTTTCTGCAAATCCTTCGTCGAGGGTGTACCTTTCGTCCCAGAATGTTTTTATTGAGTCTTGGTCGGCGTAGAAGACATCTTCTATATCGTCTATGCCTGATCTTGCAAGCATTTGATCTAGCATGTCTTGAGCTTCGTCTCCATATTGGTTTACTAGTTCATTGTATCCTGTGTATATGGCTATTCGCGTTGCTTCGTCTGCTGCACGGAAGCTGCCTCCTGAAAAGAAGTCCATGACTGAGTCGAGGACGCCCATGTTTGGAAGGCCTGTGTCGAGTCCTTCTGCGAATGCAGTTGGGAGGCTTGAGGTTTCGATAGGGGTTTTGTGTGCTGCTGATGCGTTTGCGTATACTTCTGTGTGGATTGCTTTCATTTTTGTTATTGTGGCTTCGATTTCTGTGAGAATTTCTTCTACTTCTTCACGTTTCTCAAAAACGTCTCCCAGATATTCTTCATTCTGTAGTGACATCAGCATTTCCATTTTTGCCAAATGCCAGTCTTGATTTAATTCTGCTAGATCTTCTGCTTCATCGTCGAAATCTTCGAGTGTGTATGGGTCTCTCGGAGCGTTGGGATCATCTGAGTCTGTGCTTCCGCCGAATAATGAACATCCGAAAATGGTCGTGCTCATTACTGCGAGCATTGTTATTAGTGCGATTTTTTTCATTTGAATGAGGTTAAGTTGATTTTCAGTTTTGTATTATACATGATTGTTTTGTTGTTGGGAAAAATTGTTGTATAATCGGTGCATGGGTTTAAAAAATCTCAAATCAAAAGTTTCTAAATTCTTCAAAAAAGTCCCTTCGAAGGAAGAGGTTGTTGAAGTTATTGAGAAATCAAAACAGGTCAAGGATAAGGTTGGGGAGAAATTGCATTTGAAGAAAAAGGATGATGGTTCGTCTACTCAGTCTACGTATGAACAGGAGAACTATTCTGTATTTAAAGATCCTACAATTCCTTGGTATAGGAGGTGGTGGATGTTTGCGTTTTTATATCCTACGGTTATTTCGTTTTTATTGGAGTGGTTGAGGTCTTCACTTTCTGATTAGGTCGTGAAAGACTAGGCTCGGAATTTTTTGCCTTCATATCTGACCATCTCTACTGTTGTTTGTTGTTCGAGGATTTCTTTTGATAGAGGATCGTCGTAATCACAATCGTATACTACTTTTTTGATGCCTGAATTTAGGATCATTTTTGTGCAAATTATGCATGGGAAGGTGTTGCAGTAGAGAGTTGCTCCTTCGATGTTTATTCCAAATTTAGCTGCTTGGGTTATGGTGTTCTGTTCTGCGTGTGTTCCGCGGCAAAGTTCAGCGTTTTTACCTGATGGGACGTTGAGTCGTTCGCGGATGCATCCTCCTGCTTCAGCACAATGGGGGACTCCTCTTGGAGCGCCGTTGTAGCCTGCTGTGAGTTGTTGTTTGTCTTTTGCGAGAACTGCTCCTACTTTTCTTCGGAGGCATGTTGCGCGTTTTGCCCAAGTGTATGCAATCTCCATAAAGATCTCGTCGAATGTTGGGCGATCAATTCCTAACATTAGGTTTGTGAAGTGCTGTAGCTTGTTGTCCAAGTCAGTCAAAGATCCTTCGTTGATTAATAAGAAATCTGACATTTCTAAGCATTTTTGAACCTGTTGACCGTCTGCATCTTCTCCAATTCCACTTTCTTTTTTTAAACGTTCAAATACTTGATCTTTTGTTAGGCCTTCTTCTCCTGGTCTTTTTCTTGTTTTGAGTCGGCTGGTTATTGTTGTTAGGCTTGACGTGACAGAAAGTAGGTGGCTTTTTGGCATTCTTTTTATCTCAATTGCTTCTTGTGGATTTCTGATTCCATCTATTACCCATTTCCCTGTTCCTAATGCAGCTCCTTCTTCTCTTTCAATTGTTTCTCTTACTTTCATTCCCAAAACTCCTGGCCCAGATTTTTGTCTGAGTTCATTGCCTATATCTTGAAGTGCTTCTCGCGTGTGTTTGATTCCGCGGCGATCAGCTTCTTCTCGAATCATATCTGATAAAGAGATATATTTATATCCTTGGTTTTGGAGTTTTTTTGAAATCTCTCCTTTGCCGGTTCCCATATATCCTGTAAGTCCTATGTACATGTGCTGATTTTATAACTTATGTAAGTGTTTTGTAAATTGTGTGGGATTGCGTGGGGTTCAAACTTGTGTTGCAACTAATAAGTTGCATTAATGGAAAAATGCCCTTAAAATCTTCCTCGTGCGTGCTTTACGTTAAGTTTCCACGCATAGATAACTAAACTTAACCTTTCTAAAATGAATTTAGTAAATCCGGTCGTTGATAAGGGATTCAAACATTTGACGACTATAGCTGTAATTTTTGTTTCTGTTCTTTTGATCTCGAATGTTGCTTCTAGCAAGATTCTCGCGCTGGGGCCTTTTGAGTTTGATGGGGGTACGATTTTGTTTCCGTTGAGTTATATTTTTGGTGATATCCTTACTGAAGTTTACGGGTATAAAAGGACCCGAAAAGTGATTTGGCTTGGTTTGGCAATGGCTGTTTTAATGGCTCTTGTTTTCATGGCTGTGGCGGCTTTGCCTTCAGCTGGTGGATGGGATGGGCAAGAGGCGTATATGGCGATTTTGGGATGGACTCCTAGGATTGTTTTTGCTTCGATTATTGCTTATGCGGCTGGCGAATTCTCAAATTCGTATCTTTTAGCAAAGATTAAAATCTGGATGGAAGGAAAGCATCTTTGGATTCGAACGATAGGTTCGACGATTGTTGGGGAGGGGATTGATACTGTGTTTTTTGTGTTGATTGCTTTCTGGGGTGCTGTCTGGGCTACGCCTGAAATGCTTCTTACCATAATTGTGTCGAACTATATTTTCAAAGTAGGGGTTGAGATCTTATTCACTCCTTTTACTTATCTTATAGTTGGGAAGTTGAAGAAAAGTGAAAAAGTTGATGTATATGACAAGGGGACGAATTTTAATCCTTTTCGGTTAAAATAAATTCACAAAACATTCTGGTTGTGTTATAAATCAAAGAAGATAATCCTTTTCCCAATTTCTATGAAAAAAATGATAAAAAAAGTTGCGTCTAAGTATGTTGACTCTTTGGCGGAGTCTCTTTCTGGTGATGAAGGTAGAAAGAAAAAGCCAAAAAAAGTAAGAAGTAACGCTGCGATAGAAAGAGAGCGTTCTATGACAGTAAGTAGGCTTCCTGGTTATTTCTTGATTTTTGCTATCTTGGGTGTTTTGTATATGCTTTATACAGTTGTGGAGCCTTTTTTGACTACTCTTTTGATTGCTGCGGTGCTGACTATTTTGTTTTATGGTGTTTATCAAAAACTCTTGAAGAAGTTGCATGGGTATTCTCGAATTTCTGCGTTTATTATGTGTTTGTTTATAATTTTTATTATTGTGGTTCCGTTGGTTGGATTTGTGATTCTTTTGGCGAGGGAAGCTATAGATATGTATGAGACTATTTCTATCAAAATCGCGTCTGGTGCTTTGGATCCTTTGTTCAGATGGGAGGAAGGTGGATGGTTGTTTGATTTTAAACAAAAGATAGAGCCGGTTGTTGATTTGGGTGAACTTGATCTTAAATCAATGGTTGTAAATACTGCTCAAGAAGTAAGTACTTTCTTGGTTGGACAGGGAGCTGCTATTGCGAAAAATCTTGGAGCTATTTTCCTCAATTTCGTGATCATGTTGTTCTCAATGTTTTACCTCTTTAAAGATGGAGATAAATTTGTTGAAAGGTTGACTATTTTGAGTCCGCTTCCTAAAAAATATGAAGATAAAATTACTGAAAGGATTTCTGAAACAGTGAAAGCAATTGCTTTTGGTGTTTTCTTGACTGCTATTATACAGGGTACTTTGGCAGGAATTGGATTTTCGATAGCTGGTATTTCAAATCCTGTTTTCTGGGGTGCTGCTACTGGATTTTTCTCGCTGATTCCTTTGGTTGGAACTGCAGCGATTTGGTTTCCGGCGGCTGTTATTATTTTTATCCTTGGGAACATGGCTGGGGGAATCTTCTTGGGACTATGGGGATTGTTTGTAGTTGGAACGGTCGATAACTTGGTTAGGCCATACCTGATTGGAAGCAAATCTCATATGTATCCACTTTTGACTTTCTTTGTTGTTTTGGGAGGGATCTGGACTTTCGGATTGAAAGGTTTGATCTTTGGGCCGTTGATTCTTGTGTTGTTGCTGACTTTACTCCATGTTTATGAGCTTGAATATAAAACTGTTCTTGATAAATAATTTTTAAAAATAACTCTTATGACTGATAAAAAGAAAATTAAGAAAAAAATGCCAAATATTAAAATGGAGCATGTCCCATTCCTGGGAGTTCTGTTGATGTTCGCTGGATTTTCTTTGTATGGAGTTTTGTCTTTTAATTCTTCTTTGACTGATCATGTTGATGACATAAAAGCTTCTATTTTTATAGCTGATGTTGGAGAGATCGATCCTGAGTTGTATACCTTTGAGGCTGTGCAGGAAGGAGAGATTTTTGTTGATGTGTCTGACAATCATCCAAATGCTGCTGCGATAGCTTTTTTCAAGCAAATGGGATGGGTTGGAGGTTATGATGATGGGAGTTTCAAGCCTGATCAATTAGTGAATAGAGCTGAGTCGGTGAAGCTTATTAATGAAGTTATTGGATTTGATTTTACGGGAGGTGTTTATGAAGATTGTTTTGCTGATTGTAATGACAAATGGTTTGAGGCTTATGTTTGTAGTGCCGTTGAGCAGGGATGGGTGAGTGGATATAATAATGGTACTTTTGATCCTGGTTCAGCTGTGACTAAGGCTCAGACTTTGAAGATGGTTTTGTTGGCCTTTGAGGTGGAACTGCCAGAGTCAGTTGATGAAAAACCTTATGGAGACGTTGAGATTGATGATTGGTTTGCTCCTTATGCAAAAATAGCTAAAGACAATAATGTTGTTACTGGATCACTTCTTTATCCAGATGAACAGATGAACAGAGCTAGCTTTGTTCAAATCTTGTACAATGTTGTTTTATTCGTTGAATAGTTGGACTTTTTAAAGTCCTGATTCGATTACTTGTTGGAATGTCTCGTATGGTTGAGCTCCTATGATGACTTGTCCGTTTATTGTGAAACTTGGTGTTCCAGAGATTCCTGCAAGACTTGCTTCTCTGATGTCTGCTTCTATTTGTGTGTCGTATTTTTCAGGAGCGTTTGCGTAGCAAGTTGTGAATTCATCTGCGTCTAGGCCTAAGTCTGTTGCGTATTCTGTGAATAGAGTTTGAACGTCGTCTGCGTATGACCATTGAGTCTGTAGTGTAAATATTTTCTCATGCATTTCCCAATATTTTCCTTGTTCTCCTGCGCATCTTGTTGTGTATGCAGCTGGTTTTGCTTTTGAATGGAAACTTAGGGCCATGTCTTTCACTGTGTATTTCACTTTTCCGGTTTCTACGTATTCTTCTAGAATTTTACCAAATGTGTTGAAGAAATATCTTTGGCAGAAAGGGCATTGGTAATCTGTGTATTCGACGATTGTTATGGGAGCGTCTTCGGAACCGAGGTGGAAGTATTCACCATCAAATGATTGATCGAGTTCTACTGTTTTTTCTTCGGCGGTTGGTTGTTCGTCAGCTTCCATTACATTTGCGGGGCAGTCTTCTCCTGCTTCACAAGTTTCTACGAAAGTTCCGCTGGCGAATCCAGCAGCGAATAAGATTAATCCAATTGGTAATAATTTCCAATTTGGGGCTTTATGTTTTGCCATTTTATGTGTGGTTTAGAAAATATTTAAATTGTATTCTGTATACAGAGAATTTATGAAGTTTGCAATATTCCCCAGGTTGCCTGCCAACATTCCGATACCGAGTGCTAGTAGGATTAGGGTCATAATTATTTTGAAAATTAAATTGAGTTTTGATGTTTTGCGGGCGAGGTTTGAGATTTTTGTGGCGAGCAGTGCAATTGCTACAAAAGTTATGGCCATCCCTAGGGAATATGCTCCAAATAGAGTTAGCCCTTGGATCAAACTGGTTTCTGCTAGTGCGAGAGTGAAGATGCTTCCGAGGATTGGTCCGTAGCATGGGCTCCATCCGAATGCGAAGACCATCCCGGCGATGAGTGATTTGAAAGGAGATATGTTTTCGAGTTTTTTCTGGATTGATTTTGGAAGTGTGAGGTGGACTTCTTTGAGAAGTGGTTTGAGTTTGATAAGGCCTGATGTTTGTAGTGCAAATAATAGTATGATTATTCCACCTACTATTTCGACTGTTCGTTTGTGTATGACCAAAAATTGGCCGATTGAACCTATCACTGCTCCGAATAGTAGGAATATTAGGGTGAATCCCAATGTAAATAGAAGAGCGTGTGCTAGAGGGCTTTTTCGTTGATTACTGATATATGCAAAGTATGCGGGAATGATCGGGAGGATGCATGGCGAAAAGACTGATATGATTCCGGCTAAGAATGCTATGAGGATTGTTGTTTGCATGGTGGTTGTTAGTAGTCCCTTGACGGGACGAGTTACACGCTTCGCGGGGTGTAACTCCACTATACCTGGAAAAATTTCTTTTTCAATTTAAGTGTAATTATGAGGATGATAATTAGGATTAGGATACTCAGTGCTGGGAGAGGGGATGGGTAAGTTGTGGTTGTGATTGTGTTTGTGGCGGCTGTGACGGATTCGATTTTGTAGTCGATGAGTTGGAAATTTGAATTTGATATTTTTGAGGTGAGGACTTGGATGGTGGTTCCTGGTGTGAGGGTTGCTTTTGCTGTTTTGAAATCGAGAGTGTCTTCGGTGAAGGTTATGGTGAGGGAGGGTTGCGATTGAGTTGATTGGTCGTGCGATTTTTTAGGTCGGAAAGCGAATGTGAATTCTTCTTCTATTTTTGGGGCTTCTGCTATCGTGCCTGAAAAATGGTAAAAGGTTGGGTTGATTTGATCTGGGGTGGGTGTGGTCCAGGTCCAGGTTTCGCTAGTCCCTTTTTGGGAGAGGATTGTTGTGAGTGAGTAGGAGAGGCTTTGGGTGGTTTTTCCGTACTGAATTTGGTTGAGGGGGGTGGTTGAGGTTGGATCTTGGGTTGGTGCGAAGAGGCGGACTGTGTCTCCATCGTTGTTGAGATTTAGGTTTGTTTGGGTTTTTCTGAAGAGGTTTGATTGGTTTGGCTGGAGGATTGTTCCGTTGGAGATTTTGTATGGCTTGCTTCCTCCTTCTTCATCGTCGAGGAGGTAATTCGTTATATCGATGGGGGTGTTTCCGAAATTTGTAAGTTCGATCCATTCTTTGTTTCCGTCTTGGCCTTCTGGGTTGGGAAAAACTTCGGTGATTTTGATCATGTATATATTGTACGGGCCAAATCTCAAATTTTCCTCAAATTTTCCTCACATTACTGGATGAAGCTGAATGAGGAGTTGGGGAAGATTAAAGTTCTTCGTCTTTTGTTCTGGAGTATGCGCTTTTGTATCTCTTTAAAGCGTTTGCTGTTATGTGTTCTGGGACTACTGTAGAGCCACTCGACAAAGAAGAGTAGCCTCTCCCACACCTTGGTACGATATAAGTCATGAGTGTTTTTATGATCTCGTCTGGGAGGTTTTTTCTTTTTAGATAGTCGTATCTTTCGATGGCTTTATCAATTAGCCATTCAGGCATTACATTTCCTTTGGTGTAGGCAGACTCAATATTTGAACATTGGGTTTTTGCTAGCAGATTCATCAGGCTATAAATAACGATCTCTGGTACTTTTGCTGATTTTAATTGCTTGTATATTTTAAGAGCATTTTCTATGTGTTTTTTTTGAATTTTTTCGGTCATCAATACGCTTGATAGGGCTTTAGTGCCATTGGGAATAATCTGGGTCATCAGAGCGTAAATAACAGGTTCTGGCAGATCTTGTGATTTTAGATATTCATATCTTTTGGTGGCATTATCAATTGCGTATTGGGGAACGGTTTTTCCTAAAACTCCGTCTTCAGCGGGTGTTAAATAATCTGATTGGTCTAGGACAGCAGATCTCATGTGACCATGATGCCCTTCTATGTAGTTCATTAGGGTGTGAATCACTGGGGCTGGTAATTTTTTTGTTTTTAAAAAATCGTATCTTTCTCTCGCAGTTTTGGCTGCCCAATCAGGGATGTGTCCTCCGTAGGCTCCATCTCTACCTCTAATGCTGTCACTTCTAGTATCTGTTACCGAAGAATAATAAGGTTCAACGTAGTTCATTAAGGTGAAAACAATTTCTTTCTCATTTTCGTCTAATGTAGCGAATTTTTCCTGTCCAATAATTTCGTCGATTTCTCTGTCAGTTCTATATTTGAAGTAGTCTTCTGATATAGATATTAAATCTTCCATTGTTATGCCGATTTTTTTCAATTCTTCGGGCATTTTTGAAAGTAATTTTTCGTCAAACCGAAGGGGGGTTTGTGGGTAGGTTCCATGCAATTCTTCATCATCAACATACCACTTTCTAAAACTGTCTATGTATTTTCCTCCATCCGTGGTAATTTCCAGGCGGGTTAGCAGGTTTGCCAGGATTAAAACATTCTGCAAACTAAGGCCAAGACCTGTCCCTTCGATTTCCCATATATCACTCCCAATTTTTCTGATTGTCTTATTGGAATTTCTTCCTTCGGTTCTTTCAATGAAAATGTTGTCGTCTCTGATCTCATACCTGAAGGTTAGAAAGTTTGTGATGTTTCTTGCAATTTTTTTACATTCAGTTTTGGCCATTTCTTTGTCCCTCTGGTCTAGTTTTATACGTGAATATTCATCTTCGAATTTTTGTGCGGTTTCAAAGTCGAATTCTAGGTTTGTCATTTTTCTTTTGAGTTCTCTGAATTTTCTATACTGAGCTTTGGTAAGTGGTAATTCACCGTTGTCTACTAATCTGTTCCATACTGATATTTTGTGCTTTATTTCTTGAAGTTTTATTCTTACTTTTTCTCGTAGTATTTCATCCAGTTGGGTGGTGTTTTCGATACTGTCATCAAGATCTTGTAGTACGCTATATGCTTCGTCTAGAGATTCGATGTTTTTATGCAGTGTTTGTTTAATTTTTTCAGACATTTTTATTTTGTTATATCTTTACTTAAAGAGCCTCTTTGGACTTCGCTCTCTAGAGAGTCGAATGTTTTTTCTACATCAATTAGCTTCGAGTATAGTGTTCGGAGGTCGATCGGTTTTCCCTTTTTGTTTTTAGTTTTTGTTTTCATATTCTTGTGTAATTATACCACGAAATAGGTCTTTGGGCAAGGAGCTGGGTTTCTCAAATTTTCCTTATATTTAAATTGACTTTCTACCCCTTTCCCATTAGATTGTTCGTGCACGGATTTAAGTGCATTGTTGAATTGGAAATAGAAAGTTTTACAGATTAGAAATCGCTTAAAAGGCATAATAAAAAGTCATTAATATAGTTGAAAATTAGCTTAAGAGAGACCGAAAGGTCAGGTTTCAGCGCGGTGTAGTAACTGCATTGCGTCGTGGAATAGAGTGAAAGGTTAAAAGTTTCAAAATTCTAAATTCTGTAGATTACTTCTGTTCTCAAGTTCAACACTCGAGTACTATTTTTTAAAAAGTAAAAAAATGACATTTGTAACAGTAGTGATTGCTTTGGTTGCTCTGGCTGGAGGAGGATACGGGGGATTCTGGTACAGGAAGCAACAGGTTGAAGAAAAGAACAAGGATTTGGCCGTCAAGGCGGAGAAAATTCTCTCTGATGCGAAACAGAAATCTAATGAAATGATTTATGAAGCGAAAAATCAAGCGTTCAAACTTCAGGATGAAGCGAAGAAGGAGGAACATCAGAGGCGTGAACAGTTGTCTAAGGTCGAAGAGAGGTTGGTGAAAAAGGAATCTTCTTTGGATGAAAAATCTGAGAAGGTTGATGGTTTGAAAGGAGAATTGGAAGAGAAGGTTGGTTCGGTGAAAAAACTTAGAGAGGAAGTTGAAGGTTTGTATAAGATGCAGGAATCTCAATTGGAGAAGATTTCAGGAATGTCAAAATCGGAAGCGAAAGATGTTCTTCTCAAGAAAGTTGAAGCAGATGCAAAAGAAGATATAGTTATTACTATTAAGAATGCTGAGGTGGCTCTCAGGAAAGAGGCTGACCAGAAGGCTAAATACATTATTGCGGAGGCTATTCAAAGATATGCAGCGGAGACTGCTTCTGAGTCGACTGCGACTATGGTGAACCTGCCTAACGATGAAATGAAGGGACGAATTATTGGACGTGAAGGACGGAATATTAACACCTTTGAGCAAATTACAGGTATTGATGTGATCGTGGATGACACTCCGGGATCTATTGTGATTTCTGGTTTCGACTTAGTGAGAAGGTATATTGCAAAGATCGCTCTTGAGCGACTGATTGAGGATGGGCGGATTCACCCTGCTCGAATTGAGGAGGTGGTTGAAAAAGCTAAAGATGAAGTTAATGTTTTGATTAAAGAGCTTGGTGAAAAAGCTGTTTTGGAATGTGGGGTTACTGGTTTCCATCCAAATCTTGTGAAGATTCTTGGACGTTTGAAATTCCGTGTTACTCACGGTCAGAATGCTTTGAAACATAGTATGGAAGTTTGTTTCATTGCTTCGAATCTTGCAGAGGAACTTGGAGCAGATGTTTCTGTTTGTAAGAGGGCTGCGTTGCTTCATGATATTGGAAAGGCTGTTGATCATGAAATTCCAGGTCATCATGCCAAGATTGGTGCTGATATTGCTGCTAAATTTGGGTTTGCCAAAGAAGTTATAAATGCTATTCAATCTCATCATGGAAATCCTGAGCCAGAAAGTCTTGAAGCTCAGATTCTCTATGCTGCTAATCAAATTTCTAACGCACGTCCAGGGGCGAGCAAGGATAATCTTGATTCTTATATCAGACGTCTTGCTGAGCTTGAAAATGTTTGTTCTGGATTTGATGGAGTTGATAAATCATTTGCGGTTCAGGCTGGTACTGAGGTCAGAATATTTGTTAAGCCGAATGAAATAGATGATCTTGAAGCTATCAAATTGTCGCATGGAATTGCTCGAAAGATTGAATATGATCTACAGCATCCAGGACCAGTTAAGGTGAACGTTATTCGCGAAACTAGAAGTGAGGCGTTTGCTGAATAGTAGATGCCGTTAGGCATCCTTTACTAAAAATTAAGATTAGGGTAAAATCTTCCTTGTTATTTTTCTAACCTTTTTTCTATGAAAAAGCTTATTGCTTTTGCAGGTGTGACTGTGCTTGTTTTAACGAGTTTGCTGACCGCTTTTGGGTTCAGTGATGTGACTCAAGATGACTTTTATTTCGACGCGGTTTCTTATCTTGAGGATGAGGGATTGGTGACTGGTTATTCGGATGGGAGTTTTGGATATGATTTTGAAATCAATAGAGCGGAAATGTTGACTCTTGTTGTGAGAGCGAAGTTTGTTTTGGAGCAGGGAGTTGGAGTTGAAGTGGATTTGGATCCGGCTGATTGTGGTGGAACTATTTTTACTGATGTTCCTAGTGATTCTTGGTATGCAGGTTCAATTTGTTATGCAAAGTTGAGCGGATGGGTTGGAGGATATCCTGATGGGTCTTTTGATCCTACTAAAGAGGTGAACTTTGTTGAAGCTTTGAAGATTTCGATGAATGCGCTTGGGGTTGCTTTTGATGATGATACTGATCCTTGGTATTTAGGTTTGGTTAATGCGGCGAGTGCAAAAAATTTAATTCCTTTAAGTATAGATGGTTTCAGTAAGTTGATTACTCGAGGAGAGATGTCTGATTTGCTTGCGCGTATTTTGAAATATAATGCTGGTGATTTGGATGAGTTCTTGGGAGATAAAGCTGATTATGTTGTGACTTTTGATACTATTGAGGCTGGAGAAGATATGTCTGTGCTTTGGGATATGCCTGATCAGACTGGAGGAGATGAGTACGAAGGGAATACAGGAATACCTTGTATGTCTGAGTCTGATTGTCCTGACCCAATTGGTATGGGTTGTTATGATCAGGTTTGTTGGGATTCAGATCCTTGTGTTCAGTGTCCTGATGACACTGTTTGTATGCATGATGGTTCTCAAGGATGGGTTTCTATAGTTTGTCAGGACCCTGATGAACTTGATCTTTATGATCACAATACCGTGGAAGATCTAATGTGGGATGTTTATGATGTTTGGTTTGGGCTTGATGAGTCTGAACAAGTTGTTGAGGGATATACAGACTTGGAGGGGAATTATACTGATTTGGATGGAGCGATAATCCTTGCAGGAGGGCTTTTCTTGACTGAGGATATGGCCATAAGTGTTGAATATGATGATGGGGATGTTTTGTATTTAATGATTAACCAATCGAACCAAGGTGGCTCTAGGACTAACTTCATAATGAAATATGATTTGATTGCTGGAACGAACGAGGCTTTGTTCGAATACTTGAGTGACTCTGGTCAGAAGCTATGGCTATGGGGAATTGATCCAGAAAACAATCTTGCGATTTTTAGTTTAGAAGATCCTACGTTTGTTCCTTCTGGATGTACTTCTCCTTGGTTAGATTATGATCTTTACTATATCGAAATTGGAAGTGGAGATGCTGATTTGATTCCTTATGAGACTCCACAGTGGAAGGTTGATGAGGAAACTATACAGATGGATGCGTGTATGGGAGATGGGCAGTAGGGTATCAGATTATTTGAACACGTAATTTAACCTTAAAAAAAATGAAAAAGTTTGTATCGGCGCTTGTTGCGCTTGGGATGTTGTCTACATCTGTTGTTTTTGCAGAGTTTGATGACGTGAGTGGCTCTAATATTTATTCTAATTCGGTTGAGTTTCTTGAGACTGAAGAGGTTCTGACTGGGAATCCTGATGGAACTCTTGGATATTATGATCCTATTAATCGTGCTGAATTGTTGACTATTATTTCGCGTGCTGTTGATGTGCAGCTGGATTCTGCTCAGTGGATTGCTTATGATAGCGAGGAATGTTTCTCTGATGTGAAAGAGGGGAAATGGTATACGAAGCATGTTTGCTATGCAAAGGATGCTGAATGGGTAGGAGGATATTCTGATGGGTCTTTCAAGCCTAATGATCCTGTTAATTTTGTTGAGGCTTTGAAGATTTTGGCTAAAGCTTTTGATATTGATTACGATGAAAATTCAAGTCCTTGGTATAAGGATTTGGTTGAAGAGTCTTCGGACAAAATGTTCATACCTCTTACTATTGGTGAATTTGGGCAGGAGATTACGAAGGGGGAGATGAGTGATTTGATTGGTCGAGTTTTGAAGTTTAAGGCTGGGGAATTGGATGAATGGATTGGTGAAGGTTCAGAATATCCGATTACCTATGAGATGCTTAAAAATAAGGATAGTTTCTTTTTGGATGGAGTTGAGGGAATTTGGGATGAGCCTGGCGAGGTTTTCAAGAGGATGGTGAAGGGGTTTGGAACTTCTGATTGTGGTGGTTATAAATGTTTTGATGATAAATTCCAAAAATGTGAAACTGCTACTATGGAATTCACAAGTCTTTTTGCGAAGACTTTTGATGTCGTAATTGGGTATGAAATAGAGGGGAGTGAAGATGGGGATTGTTATGTAAAGACTCATTTTGTTTCTGGGTATGGTGGAGAATGGGATGGTAAGGAGATGACTTGTAAATATGATAACGACAAGGGGTTTGAAAATGCTTCTGAGGAGATTGCTGCTTTGGGACATGAGAACAGATGTGAAGGGGATTTGTTGGAGTATTTTGAGGAGGTTGATGACGATGATGAGGATGACGATGATTGGGGTTGGGATGATGACGATGACGACGATGAGCTAGATTGGGACGAGGACATGAAGCTTGACCTTATGAGTTATGACATAGGGGCTGAGGATTCAGGAGGTGGTTATTATGTAACGATTACTGTTGAAGATGCTGGGTTGAATGATGGAGAGAACTATTTTGCTGAATGTGTGGGAGGGGAAAGTAGCAATGATATGTATCCAGATGTTTTGAGTGAGGATCCGGTTATGACTATTAACGATTTGCAGGGTGGTGTTGAGTATAGTTGTTATGTACAGGTTAGTATTATTGGTACTGAATGGGAAGCTACCGAGCATTTTACTGTGGATTTGACTGATTTTGGGATTTCTGTTGGGGAGGACGAAGAAGAGCTTGAAATTACTAGCTTTACCCCTGCGGAGAGTAGTATTGCTTTGACTGTTGGAGGGCGTGATTTAGAGCCTGGTCAGCATTATAATTATGCATGTATTGATGATGGGACTTGGCTTGAGATACCAGCACAGGTTGAGAGTTATGGTACTTCAACTACGATTACTAATTTGAGTCAAGATACAAGCTATACATGTACTGTATCTGTTCACAATGATTCTCATATTATGGTAGGTTCTCCGAGTGAACCGATTTGGACTTTCACTTTGGCTAATCCAGATCAATTAGGGGTTATTTCTACTTCTATATCTAGTTCTGGTGTTTTGACGATCGATTTTGAAGATCTTGGAGATGGATATAATTATTCTGCTGATTGTACTCCAGGAATTCTTTCTACTTTTGAAGATTCAGATGCGTACGATCCTCCTGCACAGAGTGGGTCGAGCAATGAGTTTACTTTTATGGATTTAACACCAGGTGGAACGATTTATAGATGTTATGGTTCTACATCTGGGAAAGATCAGAGTGCTGATGTTTATTATGAGACGTACGACTGAGTTTGAAAATTACATTGACTATAAAAGTTAGCACTCTATAATACGGGGTGCTAATTTTTAGTAGAGTTCGGACTTAAGTAAAGGCTATACTTAAGTTCGGGAGTAACCAAATCAATTAACAAAACATACTATGGCAAAGATTAATCCAACTGGCGATCATATCGTTGTTGAGGCTATTGAAGAAGAAATCACTTCTACGAGTGGAATCATCATTCCTGAAACTGCTTCGAAAGAACGACCGATGAAAGGAAAGGTTCTAGAGGTTGGGCCTGGAAAACTTCTTGATAGTGGTGAACGCAAACCAATGGAAGTGAAGAAAGGTGACACTGTTCTCTATACAAAGTACGGACCAACTGAGATCAAGCTAGATGGAAAAGATTTACTTGTTCTTTCAGCTGAGGATGTGATGGCAATTATTGAATAAAAAATTTATACAACTAACCTGTTAATACTATGGCTAAGAAAATTATTTATGGAGATGATGCTAGACAAAAACTCTACAAAGGAGTGAAGGCTCTTGCTGATTCGGTGAAGGTGACTCTCGGGCCAAAAGGTCGAAATGTCATCCTAGACAAAAAATACGGTGCGCCACTCATCACAAATGATGGTGTGACTATCGCAAAAGAAGTTGAACTTTCAGACCCAGAAGAAAATATGGGCGCACAGCTCGTGAAGGAAGTTTCTACGAAAACAAACGATGCTGCTGGTGATGGAACTACAACAGCGACAATTCTCGCTGATTCTATGATAGCTGAGGGCCTCAAGCACCTGAAAGAGGGAGCGAATGCTGTTCAGATGAAGGGAGGCATTCAGATGGCTGTAAAGGCTCTAGAAAAAGCTCTAGAAGACATGGCAATACAAATCAATGATAGTAAAGAGAAGGTTGCTCAAGTTGCGACTGTCTCTGCTCAAGACAAAGAAGTTGGGGAGTTGATCGCTGATGTGATGGATCTTGTCGGGAACGATGGGGTGATCACTGTTGAGGAATCGCAGACTATGGGGATTGAGAAGGAAGTTGTTGAGGGAATGCAGTTTGATAACGGGTATGTTTCACCTTATTTCATTACAGATCCTTCTAGAATGGAGGCTGCTTATGATGATGTGAAAATTCTCCTTACTGACAAGAAGGTTTCTTCTATTCAGGAATTGCTTCCGTTGCTCGAGAAAGTTGCGGGTACTGGCAAAAAGGAAGTTGTGCTGATTGCTGAAGATATTGATGGTGAAGCTCTTGCGACTCTTGTTCTCAATAAACTACGAGGGACTTTCAACGTACTTGCGGTGAAGGCGCCTTCTTTCGGTGATCGACGCAAGGAAATGCTCAAGGATATTGCTGTTTTGACAGGAGCGACTGTGATCAGTGATGAGATTGGTTTAAAATTGGAAACTGCTGAATTGGCTCACCTAGGTGAAGCTCGTCGAGTGGTTGCTGATCAGGACAAAACGACTATCGTTGATGGAAAGGGTGATAAGAATTTGATTGAAGCTCGTGTAGAAGAACTGAAAGTTCTTCTGAGCAAGTCGAGTTCGGATTTTGATAAAGAAAAATTACAAGAACGTCTTGGTAAGTTGGCTGGTGGAGTGGGAGTGATCAAGGTAGGAGCTGCTACTGAGGTTGAGCTCAAGGAGCGTAAATTGAAAATTGAAGATGCATTGAATGCTACAAAAGCTGCTGTGGAGGAAGGAATCGTTCCTGGTGGTGGAGTTGCTCTTTTGAGAGCGATGAAAGCTCTCGATGAATTGAAAGGAGATGCTGATGAGATGAATGGAGTTGCTATTGTAAGAGGTGCTCTGGAAAGACCTCTACGTCAGATAGCTGAGAATGCTGGAAAGGATCCAAAAAAGGTTTTGGAAAAGGTTCTAGCTGGTAGTGATAACGAAGGTTACGATGCTGCGAAAGATGCTTATGTAGATATGATCAAAGAAGGAATTATCGATCCTAAAATGGTTACTCGTGAAGCTCTAAAGAATGCTGCTTCGGTTGCTTCGTTGTTCCTCACTATGGGGGGAGCTATGAGTGACTTGCCTGACGACAAGTCTTGTTGTGGAGCTGGTGGAGGTGAAGCTGGAGGGATGCCTGGGATGGGAGGAGGAATGCCTGGGATGGGTGGGATGATGTAAGAGGAGCACAAAACGCGTAAGCGTTGAGTTGCGACTCGTGGAGAGAAGCGGAACCGTCAAACTTGCCCCAAAAAGGCATTTGATATATCATTTATGTACTCTAAAATTTGATTATGAAGTTTGAGAAAAAATATGTTGGGAAATGGGTGGCTGTGAAAAGTAGCCAGGTTGTTGCGAGCGACAAGACTTTAACGAAGCTTACTAAAAAGGTGGAGGGTAGAAAAGATCAGAAAAACTTACGTTTTACGTTGATCCCTAATGGGTTTATTGCTGGATAGAATATGAAGTTTCCTTATGTTGAAATTCTGGGTTTAGCAGAAGACAGGATTTTCCGTCCCATGATTCCTGTTACTTTTGTGGCTAATAAAAAGGAGTTTAAGACTTATTCTTTGATAGATTCTGGTGCTGATTATAGTATTTTTCCGATTGAGATGGCCGGTATGTTTGATTTGAAGATTTCAGATCAGCCTCGTTATGACATAATGGGGGCAGGAGGGAATAGTTTTACAGTGTATAAATCGCCAATTGAAATAGATCATATTATTCAAAAAAGAGGTTTTAGAGATATAAAATGTAAGTCTTTTGTGTATTTTGCTGAATCGGGAAGCACAATTCTTCTTGGACAAAGTGGTTTTTTAGATCAGTTCAAAGTTGTGTTAAATGGAAAGAATAGAGAAGTTGAAATAATCAAGTAATATCCAACCAAACTTAAAATCCTCAAAGTAATCCTGTTTCTTGTCGCAGTTTATTATGCGATTGGGGCGGTTGCGCATCTGTTTGGGCTGACGCTGTTTCCTTTCTATGATGGACAGCTGTATTCGCAATATCACGATACTACTATCGCTTTGGCGGCGATTTTCAGTATTTGGATCATATGGAAGATCGATTTCGATCAACTTGGTGCTCCTGCAAAAAAATGCAAACTATCGTTGAGATGGTTTTGATTATGATTTCTACAGGGGTGTTGCTTTATTTGAAGCCGAAGAGGAAGGAGCAGGTTGGTGTTTTGAGTGTATTGATAAGTTTAGGTGTGTGTGTGGCTGTTTAATATTTTCTCATTTCCATAGAAGAGGAAAACAGTTATTATTGGAAATGTATTAATTTTAAAAAGAAAAACTATGGGAAAAGATAAAAATGCGCAGCAGAAAAATGTTAAAAAGGTTGGGAAAACGTTAAAAGAAAAGAGACAAGCAAAAAAGGACAAAAAGGCGAATAGGTAATTTTTAGTTTTTATAAGGTGAAACAAATCTTATCTTTCTTCGTTGTATATTCTTGCTATGAATAATATTGTAAATACAAAGTGGCATTGTCGGAGAATAACCTCTCAGAGGTGGCACTTTAAGCTTAAGCGGTAGAATTTTTTAGCTTTTAGAAAGTCCCTTCTGGAATTGAGGAAAGAGGGGGCTTTTTTATTTTCTCGCGTTCCTCGCGTGAACGCGAACCAATTAACTAAAATTAATCATGAAAACAACAATTTTAAAAATAACAGTATTCCTAGTCTCTTTCGCGATTCAGTATTTAATGAGTCTTGCGATAGAGATGTTTGACCTCTTTGGGCGACTTTCCAACTGGTGTATGGTGGGTTTTCATAAGAGATAATTGAGCTTTTTTTTATATGCATTGAATTTTCCCCCTTTTTTGTGTTAAATTTGCCCTTAGAATAACCAAGTGCAAATGACTTCAGACAAAGACGATACTATGATCGACCTAAGCAATCTTCATAAAGATGAATCTTCAGGTTCAGAGGGTGATGATATGCGTGCTACTCCATTTGATGGTATAGCGGATGAGGAGTTCAAAATTCACCATCTTGATTCTGCTGAAGATAAGTCTCTTGTCCCTGATAATATGGGAAGGTTTGAAGCTGTGCATGATGATGGGGAGGTTGCAAGTGGTCCGGCTTCGAAGGTTCGGGTGAAATTTGATAAATTTATTACCTTGGTTGCGACTCATACTTACGAGGATATTTTGAGAAAAAATGCTGATGAGGATGTTGTAATCAGTACTAATCTTCTGACTGATTTGGCGAATGCGCATGAAGAAAATGATAGTTCCAGCAAAAAAGTGCCTATGTTGTTTGTTGTTGGGCTTTTTATTGGGGTGGTTGTTACTTGGTTAATTTTAAGAACTTAATTTATGGCAAAACTGAAATACAAACGCATCCTCCTAAAGATGTCGGGCGAAGTTTTCAAAGGTTCGCTTGCGTCGGGGATTGATTATGGAGTTGTGGTTGATTTTGCGAAAAGGGTGAAGAAGATTCATGATATGGGAGTTGAAATTGGGATTGTGATTGGAGGTGGGAATATTTGGCGTTATAGGGATAACAGAGCGCCTTCAGGCGCTCAAGCCGAAGGCTTCTACGAACCTGATCGTGTGGCTTCAGACACTATCGGGATGATGGCGACTAATATGAATGCTTTGGCTTTTGAGGATGTTTTGAAATCGGTAGGTTGTGATGCGATTGCGTTGACGGCTTTTCCGACTCCGAATGCGATGAAGACATATACTATTCGAAGAGGTCGAAAGAATCTGCGCAAAGGTCGAGTTGTGATTTTCGGTGGGGGAACAGGAAGTCCGTTTTTCACTACTGATAGTGCGGCGGCGATGCGTGCACTTGAAATGAAATGTGATGTTTTGATGAAGGCGACGAAAGTTGATTATGTTTATGATAAGGATCCTGTGAAACACAAAAATGCAAAGAAATACACAGAGCTGACTTACGCTGAAGTTCTTGAACAGGAACTGGGCGTGATGGATATGACTTGTGCTTCTCTTTGTGAGCATGGCAAATTGCCTATGCTCGTTTTTAACCTGAATAAGCCTGGTCTGATAGAGAAGGCTTGCAAGGGTGATAAAGTTGGAACAATTATTAACCCCTAAATTATGACTGATGGTGCTATGAGTACAGCTAAGACTGCTTTTCAAGCAGCTATTGAAAGGATGGATGGATCATTTAAAAGATTGCAAGTTGGACGTGCGAGTGCGAATTTGGTTGATGGAGTTTTGGTTGATATGTATGGAACCCAGCAGCCATTGAAAGCTGTTGCGAATGTTTCTATTCCAGATCCGAAAACTATTTCTATTCAGCCTTGGGACAAAAATGCTCTTGGTCCTGTTGAAAAGGCTATCGTTGCTGCGAATCTTGGTTTGAATCCAATGAATAATGGGAACTCTATCTTGATTAACATGCCTCCTATGACTGAAGAAAGGCGTGTTGAGGTTGCCAAGAGAGTTCGTGAGCTTTCTGAGGAAGCAAAGATTTCTGTGAGAAATGCTAGGCAAGATGCATTGAATGCTATGAAGAGAGCGAAGGACAATAAAGAGATCGCTGAAGATGAGTATTTTGGTGCTGAGAAAAAGTTGCAGGAAGCTGTTGATGAAGCGAATAAAAAAATTGATGAAGATGCGAGAGCAAAAGAGCAGGATATTATGAAGATTTAAGTAGAGTTCGGACTTAAGTAAAGGCCCTACTTAAGCTCGGGAGATTGGTGTTTAATATTGATGGGTCTCCCCCCTAACCCCCCCATTCCCATGTTAACCTTAATAATTACTGTTGTTGCGTTTATATTAGTTTTTTCGATTCTTGTGCTTGTGCATGAGTTTGGTCATTTTATGGCTGCTAAGAGGTCGGGGATCAAAGTTGAAGAGTTTGGGATTGGGTTTCCTCCGAAGATTTGGGGGCGGAAGAAAGGTGATACGCTGTATTCTATTAATGCGATTCCTTTTGGTGGTTTTGTGAAATTGCTTGGGATGGAAGGAACGAAGAAGGGTGGGAAGAAAAATTTGAAAAATTTTTCCGATAGAAGTATGCGTGTGCGAGCAAAAGTGATGGTTGCTGGTGTTGTTATGAATTTATTTTTGGCGTGGCTGTTGTTGTCGGTTGGGTTTGTTTTTGGAATGGAACCGCTTCTGGGACCAGATGATGTTTTCACTGCTGTAGATGACGGAGTCATCGTTTTGCAGGAGGGAGCTGTGGTGAAGAAAGTCGAGGACGGGAAGATGGCGGCTGAATTTGATATTCGTGAGGGGGATATTTTATATGAAGTGGGAGGTCACAAAGTTGTTGATGGGTTGCAATTGGTGGGATTTTTGGATGATCCGGAAGGAAAGTTTGCAGTGGTTAGAGATGGGCAGATTTTGGAAGGCGTTATAACTGGGGAAGATGTTGCGAATTTCAATGAGCTTTTCCCTGAAGATGAGGATTTGTTTGGTGTTGAATTTAATGATGCATTCTTCTTTCCGCGTGTGAAAATCCATGAAGTTTCTATTGATTCAAATGCTTATAAAGCTGGTTTGAGAAATGGAGATGTGGTTTTGGCGGTGAATGGTCAACAGGTTTATGCTTTGTCTAAATATAAAGATTTGGTGGCAAGTTTGGATGAGGTTTATTTCACTATTGTAAGGGATGGTTTGAGAAAGGAGATTTTGATTGATGTTCCGGTTGAGAGGGGAGTGATTATTAGTAGTGTTGTGAAGGATGAAGCGGCTGATGAGGCTGGGATTCAAGATGGAGATGTGGTTTTGGCGGTGAATGGAAAAATGATTAGTACTGCTTTGGAATTAGTTTCTCTTATAAATGAATCGGAGGATGATGTTTTGGCTTTTTCTTTGAATAGGGGAGGTCAGCAGGTTTTTGCTGAGGTTACTCCTAGGGAGGGGAAAATAGGAGTTTATTTATCAGAACTGTATTCTGGTGAGTATGATGAAATTAGTGTTTATAATATTGATCAATATACTTCAGTTTTGGACATAGAAGAGGAGCAATATCCGTTCTGGAGTGCTCCTGTGCATGCTTTTGGAGAGACTTGGAGAATGACGAAACTGACTGGAGTGTATCTTGTGGATTTCTTGAAGGGATTCTTTAGTTCTGGAGAGGTTCCTGAGGGGATTACTGGACCTGTTGGGATTGCGAAAATGACTGGTGTTTTTGCGATGGAGGGAGTTATTCCTCTTATTAGGTTTATCGCGTTGTTATCGATCAGTTTGGCAGTTCTGAATATTCTTCCGTTTCCGGCTCTTGATGGAGGGAAATTGTTGTTTATTTTGATTGAATTTATTGCTGGGCGAAAGGTCCCTAGTAAATGGGAAAACTATATTCATTATTTGGGATATATTCTGATTTTGGTTCTGTTTTTTGCTGTGACTTATCAGGATATTTTGAGGTGGATAGGCGCCGGAGCGTAGTGGAGGCGCCAAAAGCGGAGCTTTTGAATAATTCAAGGCAAGAGGGTTGCCTTCTTGGTCTAAGATGTTATACTTCCATCCTTTAATCTGAAGGATGGATTTAAACGAACAAAACGAACAAAAAGGACCGGAGATTTTGGATGAATATCCACAAGGGACAATTTTGCCACCATTGATGATTGGTGGGGATGTCGATGTGGAAAGTTTGAGTGATGATCAGAATATTTGTGTGAAGCATCCTCTTGGTTATTTCAAGATGGGACGGGAGTATCATGCCTCTTTGAATGGAAATGTTGATCAGGAGCTGACTTACGTGGCTGCAGATGGGCGGATGTTTTACTTGAGGGATGGGTTGTATGGTGAGGATGGGGTGAGGGAGTGGATGGGGCAAATTGAGGCATATAGGAAGAATCCGTCTAGTTTATTATCTGTCTTTGGTGCTTTGTTGCTTCTGGAAAAAGAGGGTAGATTTGTTAGCTTAGATGAATTTTTAGATTTATGTTCTGGGTATAAGAATAGGTCTTTGTTGAGACCGACTACTACTTTTAGAAAATTGGTTGAGATAACCTCTTTGGACACTTTTGCTTATACTCTTGATGTTGTTGGGGATTCTTTGTCTTTGAGAAAAAATCCTGATTTTGGTTATGTAGACGGGGCTGTTCCTTCTTTACGTGCCTGTGTTGATGAGGAATTTGAGAATCTTTCATCTAACGATGTTTTTGCTGGAAATATTGAATCTTTTTCCAAAGGAGTTGGTGTTATCGTTGATGAGTTAAATGCTAGTGCCCCTAGAAATTCTTTTGAGATTGGAGAAATTTGTCATCGTGTTGATGAGTTGATAGTTGATTGTTATGGAGAGGATTCAGAAGTTTTATTTGAGCTTTTAAGTGATTTTAGATTGCGTATGAGAAATTTGATTGCTTCTGTTCAAAGAACTAGAAAGCTTTGGCAGAAAATGGATTGGTCTTTAGGAGAGGAGGTGAAACGGTCTAATGTTATTAAAGTTGTTTTTGCGTATCTTGGGTTGACTGGAAATGTAGAGGAGGATAGTGAGAAATTACTTGCCCTTAGAAGTGGGGATATTGTTTCTTTTGGTATTGAAAAGGCTTATAGAATAAAGGGAGGTTCTAATTCTCCTTGGGATCTTCTCGCCGATGTTTTTGGAGATATGTATGGAATAAAGGCTGAGCTTTTAGCAAAGAAACAAGAAAAATTATACAGGTGGAGAACCAAGGAAGAGACTAAGGATAATGTTGTGCAAGCTCTTAGAGATAATTGTGGAATACGTTCAATTCCTCCAGCTTCTAAGTCTCCATTTAATTATATGAGAAATGCTATTTTGCAGATTAAGGATGTTGATTTGATTCGTTTGCAATTATCAGGAGCTTTTATTAATAATTCTTTTTATGATTCTTTTTTGGATCTTTTGGCTGATATTTATGGGGAGGGTTATCTTATTACTGAAGAATTGCTTGCTAGGAAATCAAATCGTGAATTTAACTGGGAGACTCGTGAAAAAACTCTTATGAATGTGGAAAATCGTTTGTCTGAGAGAATTGGGGTTTCTAAGACTGTTGACATGGGGTCCGAAGAGTTTGAGCGTAATAGAGATTTAATTCTTGGCTTGATGTATGGTGACTTGGTTGTTCTTGGTTTGGCAGGGGCTTTTACATGCAATTCCTTTTATGATTCGTTTTTGGATGTTTTGGCGGATATTTATGGTGATTTTTATGGAGTCAGGGTGGAATTGCAGAATAAGAAAAATCCTGTTAATTATAAAACTAGTTCTTATCAAAAAGTTCTTGAAGCAGTTGGGAATATTTTGATTAGTGGGTTAGGGTTGAATTCTTATAGTCTTGATTTGGCTAGAGAAAAAATTCTTTCTTTGGAATATGAAGATATGGTGGGATTTGGTCTTGTAGATGCTTTTGCAGACAATAGGCATTTTGATGATTATTATGATTTATTAATTGCTGTGCTTGGTGATAAATATGGTGTGAGAGCTGAATTGGAGGATAAAAGGAAGGATGCTTATACTGTTAACTGGAGTCAATTATCTTATGAAGAAACTGTCTCTAGAGTTAAGAGAATTATCGTTGAAAGAAAGGGTTTGCCATTAATTGTTCCCCCTGTTGGGACAAAAGAGTTTGTTTCTGCTCGAGAGAAGGTTAATAGCATTTTCCAGAAAGATTTCTATGAATGGGGTCTTCGAGGGTCTTTTTATAGGTCCAAATACTTCTCAACTTATCCTGAAGTTATGATTGCTTTGTTTGGTGAGGAATATGATGTTTGTGATGAATTTGAGTCTAGGAAGGGAGTTAATAAACGTACCTGGGATACTAAGAAGCGTACGGATGCAAATGTTTTAGAAGTTTTGTCTGAAAATCGAAATATTCCCAAGACTCCTCCTGTGAAATATTCTGAGAAGTGGTATGAAGTTAGGGCTAGGATTATTGATATAGAACAGAGTGATATGCTTGATTTAGTATTGCAGGGCTCTTTCAGATTTAATGATTTCTATAATTCTTATATTGAGGTTCTCATTGCTTTGTTTGATGAAGATTACGAAATTGCAGAGGAGTTATCTTCTAGGGTTAATATTAGACAATTTGATTGGTCGACTAGGGAGAAAGCTCTGAATAGTTTCAGGCGTGGAGTTAGTGAATTTTATTGTTCTACAGAAATGTTGTCTCCGATTGGAGTAGATGGTCGTTTTGAATGGTTTCTTAAAATTATTTCTGTTGATTCTAAGTTTTTGAATGCTGCCAAAATGTCTGGTGCCGTGAATTTGAAATGGTTTAGTTCGTATAGAGAGCTCGCAGTTGAAGCTTTTCCAGAGTTGGATTTAAAGGAGTGGTATTTCACGAATTTTGGTAGGTCTTTGTTTAATATTGTGGCTAATAGCGAGGATTCTACTGATCTTATTTCTGAATATGATTCCCAGCTTATTAAGGGTGTACTTGAAGGTGATTCTTCTGGTGTTAATAAGTTTCGTGAATACTTGTTCTCTTTGCCTGCAAATTGGGGTAGGAGGGGGTCTGTGGAATCCCAGAAGATTCTTGCTTTTGAGAATGTTTTGCAGACTATAGACTTGATTGGAATGGATTGCCCAGTTAGCTTGAAAGTATTGTGGGTTAAAGCGGCTGCGTATGTTAGAACCACACTTTTTTATGAGGAGTTTAGTTATGGTTGTCGTCATGGAGAGTATAGTGATGATTATTTTTGTAAATCTCCTGTTGAATTTGGCGATGATTCTTTCGACGACGATGAAGCTCTTACTCTCAAGCAAATTTCTGAAAAATTAGGTCCTGATCAACAAGCTTTGTACCAACGTTTGATGGATGGCGAACTTGATTTTGATGATCCAGAAGCCGTTAAATTAATCACGGCAATTCAGGCTGATTTGGTTGGCTGATTTTTACACTTGCATGGTTGTTGAATTTGTATTTTCGCAGCGGTTGCGTTGTTTGTGATTATGTTTTTTCGCTCTGTCGATTTTACAATATCTTGTGTCAAGCAGGCGCGAAGCGCCGAAATGTAGAACAGTGGCAGTGCCGGTATTTAGGGCTTGAATGCTGGGGGATTTCCAATTAATATTCAAAGCCCGCGAATGGAAAAGAAGGAAAATTTGGGCAAAGTTTTCTAGGGCTTTCATTTCATCGCACGGCCAGGGCAAGGTCGGTGACGGGACATACGTTTTGGGCATTTAACTTTACTTTTATTATGGCGGATTCTGCATCGTCTAAACTAGATTTAAAAGATTTGTGGGTTAAAGTTTTGACACGAATTGAACCTACTATCCAAAGAACTCATTTTGTAACTTGGTTTCAGCATACTGCTGCGACTGGTGTGAAGGGTGGGGTTTTGACGGTTGGTGTTCCGAATGCTTTTGCAAGAGATTGGATTGTTGGGAAATACAAAGTGAAAGTTTTGCAGGCTGTTCAAGAAGTTGATAAGTCAATTTCTTCTGTTGAATTTGAAATTGTTACTACGTTGGTGAACGTTGAGACTGGTGAGAGTGGAGTTGATGTTTCAAATATCACTTCTAGACCTGAAAAGAAAGCTAGAAAAGTTAGAAATAAACCAGAAGTGAACCTTGGGAATGGGATTAGAAGTAAAATGCTTAATGACAGATACACTTTGAATAGTTTTATCCCTGGAAAAGAAAATAGCCTTCCACATGCTGCTGCGACTGCGGTTGCGAACATGCCTGGTGGGATTTATAACCCTATGTATATATATGGTGGTGTTGGACTTGGGAAAACTCACCTTCTTCAATCAATTGGAAATGAGATTTTGAAAGATGATCCGGGAAAAGTTGTTCGTTACATAACTGCTGAGAGATTCGTTTCTGAGGTTGTAGAGTCGATCAAACAAGGAAAGATGGGGAAATTCAAACTTCATTATAGAGATGTAGATGTTCTTCTTATTGATGACATCCAATTTTTTGCAAGAAAGAATTCAAGCCAACAAGAGTTCTTTCACACTTTCAATGAACTGTATGACGCGAACAAGCAGGTTGTTTTAACATCTGACAGGCCGCCATCTGAGCTTGATGATCTCGACAAGAGACTGACTTCTAGATTTGCAATGGGAATGGTTACAGAGCTTCTTATGCCTGATTTTGAAACTCGAGTCGCTATCCTTCAGACTAAGTGTATGGAGCACCAAGTTATAGTTACCCCTGATGTTCTGGAGTTTATTGCTGCTAATGTAAACACAAGCATTCGTGAGCTTGAGGGAGTTTTGAGACAGGTTATTGCTGAGGCTGAAATCGAGAAGAGAGTTCCTACTGTTAATAGTGCGGCTGAGGTTTTCAGAAAACTTTATCGTGCAAAAGAGATTATCGGTCTTGATATTGAAAGAAAATTGGCTGATAGGTCTGCGATGAGTGCTCGAGATGTGATGGAAGCTGTGGCTTGTTATTATAAAGTGACTATAGATGATCTTGTTGGAGAGGTTCGTAAAAAAGAAATAATGATTCCTCGACAGGTTTGTATGTATATTATAAGACGTGAATTGGAAGAGTCTTTTGAAAGGATTGGAGCGGATTTTGGAGGAAGGATGCACACTACTGTTATGAACTCTTGTAATAGAATTGTGAAGAATTTGAAAAAAGATTCTAGACTTGTCAGAGACATAAATGCTATAAAGAAGGAGATGGGGCTGTAAGGAGACGCTCTTGGCGTCTGACCTGAGCTTGAGAAGGGCATTAAAATTAAACATGAGCAGACACTACTACGATCAACGTAGGTTCGGTTCTCGGCACAACAGAGGTGGCGGGAATACCTTTAAATACATTTTTCCTTTTTTGTTACTTATTGTACTTGGGATAGTTTTTGTTTTGGGTTTTAGGCTTTTGTATTCATATTTTTGGTCTGCTGAAGGTGATGGGGCTTATTTGTATGTAGTTGAAGGGCAGGCCCAGATCAAGATGTGGGGGACTGATGATTATGTGAAAGCTTATGATGGAACTCGTGTTTTGCAGGGAGATGAGGTTTATGTAGCTCGTGATTCAAAAGTTGTTGTAGATTTTTACGACCAGATGGTTGTCAGGTTGAATGGGGCGACTGAGGTTATTTTCAATGAAATATATGATGAAGGAGGGGATATCGAAGTGGATGCTATTTTGAAGAATGGAGAAATGTGGGTTAACAAGACTTCTGCTAGTGGAGCTGGTGCGGATTTCAGTGTTTTGTCTGGAGATATTTTGGTGAAACTTTCTGGAGGTGGAGGTGTCATTTTTGATATTGAAAATTTGGATGATGCTGAAGTTGTTCGTGTTTTTTATGGAGAGGTTGAAACTGATGTGTATAGTCAGAATGGAGGTACTATTGTGGATCATGTAATTATTGATGAAGGGAATCAGGCTATTTTTGATCAGGCGGCTCTTGGCCGTTTTTGGAAATTTCAAGCTCCTAATGTGATAGAGAATATTACTTCTGATTTCTTGGGAACTCCTTGGTATACTTGGAATTTGTTGGAGGATGAAGATCCTTCGGATTATTATTATGAAGAGGTTGTTGAGGAGGAGGTAGTTGAAGAAGCGATTCCTGAGATTGAAGAGGTTTCTGAGGTTGAGACTGAAGTGGTTGAACCAGAAGTCGTTGAGCTAGAACCGCTTGAGCTAGGGCCGTTGTCTACACCTGTTATACTTGAAGTGAATGGTCAAGTTTGGGATGATTCTATGTTTGAGGAGGGGCTTGAAGTTGAAGCTGAGCCGATCAAAGTTGTCGGAAGTGTGAGTGGTGCTGAGCAAGTTGTAATTAATGGGTATACTTTGCAACGATTTGAACCTGTTGAGGGGGAAGAGGCTATTGTTTATTGGATGGCGGTAGAATATGAAAATCTTTCAGAGGGGGAAAATATCTATGAAGTTTATGCTCTTTCACCTGATGGAGTAAGGAGCGTTAGCTCCTTCTTCAAAGTTATATACAATTCTCTAGTTGAAGAGGCTGTTCCCGAAGAAGAGAAAATTCTGCCTTTGGATTGACGAAAACTGGGTTTAGGAGTACGATTTTCTCCTTTTATTATTTTGTTATGGGACACGGAGAGGATGGGCCTGAGCCTGATGAAAATTTGGATAATGGCAAAAAGGAGAGTGAACCTGGAGAAGGGGGTGTTGATGAAGGACAGCCAGCGGCTTGGGAGACCAAAGTTAGGGTCACTTCTGACAGAGGTCTTCTTCGTGATTCTGATGGAGATGGTGCTGGAAATTATAGAGAGTGTGGGGAATTCACATATGTTAATTTGGAGAATGTTGGTGGTATTACGAAGGAGGTTTGTGGGTGGTTTCGAGAGGATGTTAAAGAGAATACTCCTAAATATAATAAAAGAACTCCTTATAGTAAGAATGATCTTTCTGGAAGGGATATTGACAAAGCGTTTGGTGATAAATTTGTGGATACGTGTGATATGTTGCTGACTGCGATGTTGGAGGCTCGGGCTGATATATATATTGGTAATGAAGAGCATTTTCGAAAAGATATGGCGGTTATTTTGATTTACCAACTGGGGGTTACTATTTTGAGGCAATTTAATGCGACAAGGCATACGGGACAGGGCTATGTTTCTGCACATTTGGTAGGACTTACAGAGGGGACTCTTCTTGAGAAAGGTGGTCGATTTGATGACAACTTGAAGTATATTGAGCGGATGGGGGCTGCTATGATTATAGTGAAAGTGTTTGGGATGTGTGGAATAGTTTCAACGATTGGTACGTTCTCACATGATGATACTGAGGATTGTGACATTTCTCCGGAGGAAATAATTGACGAAAGTCTTTGGAAGCATAGGTTGGAAGATCCTGATGAAGGTAAGATACAACGATTGAGGGACCAAGTTGCTAGTCTTGTTAATGGAGTTACCAAAGTTGGTTGGGGTGAGGATAGAAAAAAAGCTGAAGAGGAGTTTGGTGTGCCTTTCCGTGATGGGAAGGAGGCATCATTTTATAAAGAAATCCATGGATGTGTTTATGGAGATATTAGGACGTTTATTGTGAGATTGGCTGATAGGCTTAATAATGTAATGACTCTTCACGGGCATGGTAACAAGGACAAGAGGGGGAGAATTGCACAAGAAACGTCGGAAGTTCATCTTCGGATTGTGCGAAAATGTCAATTTGTGGAATGTGAGAGGTATATGGTGGATGCTATTGCGAGAGAAAGTAATCCTGAAATGTCTATTGGTTACTACAATTCTTTGGCAGAAAGCGAGAAGGCTTGGAAGGAAAAACCTAGAAGTTGGTTGAAGAGTAATCTTTCTCCTGAGGATAGACAGCTGCCTCTTGAGGAATTAGTTAGAAAAGATATTTTGGGTGGTGCAGGGGTCTCTGATAATTCTGTTCTATTTAGGCCAAACTCGCTGTCTGATTATACTCAGAGATCTGATAAAGGATTGGGTGCTGAGGATACGAGTCTTAGGGATTTAAAGATTGGCTCTTTGGATCCTATGAGGGAGATAGTTGTTACTGTTGATGATGTTTCTCAGATTGGAAATGTTGAAACGGGTATTGTTGGGGCTTTGGATATGTCTGATGTGAAAACTCGTGATTATTGTGAGCAACTTGATGAATCTGATGGGCATTGGAGGTATCCTGTTAGTAGTCAGCTTGCTGGGGTTGGAGAGAAAATTAGAAGGAAAGTTGGTGATCAATATAGTGCTTGTGATGATCGTAGTTTGGTTGTTGATTCTGGTAGAGGAAAGGCGAAACCCTCTTTTGTACAGAGGGGAAGAGTTATTACTGGATTTAGCAGGAAATATAGAAAACTTATGGTTATTCGTATCAATGATGAGAAGAGCGAAAATAGATTAAAAAGAGGGATTATGTCTGATTTGAGAGATTCTGATAGTCCTCCTGATGTGATTGCTATGATGACTTACTTGATTAAGTATAAGAAGGAAAATCCTGATGTTAATATTTTGGAGTTTGCTAAACAAGGGCCTTTTAGGCCAAGGACTCAATTTTATACTCCTTTTGGTGATTTACGCTTGGTTCCTCAGGGGATTTCCAAGGTGGAGGCTGTTATGTATGTGCATCCTAATTTTGCGCTTGGGTTACAGGGGGTTGAAAGGTCAGATAGTTTGATTTCTGATGGGGGGAAGTATGGTCGGAGGATATTTGAGTCAGTCGATTTTGTTCCGGAGCATAGTAGTGGGGATGTGCCGGTGTATACATTTGATTCGAATTTGGCTGATAATAGAGAATTCAGTTTAGATGATGTGCGTTGGAGGTTGGAGGCTTGTCCAGGTTGGTTAGTGCTTTTTAAGGAGATGGATACTAAGATGAAGTTGAAGGAAGTTTTAGCAGATCCTTGTGAATATTTTAAGGTAGATGAGAAGTCTGATAGAAAAAGGAGGCGGATTGTTTTTGAAAAAGGTGAAGATTATATTGATCGATTAAAAGGGATTTTAGGGGTTCCTATTAAGAAACATTTGCTTTCTCAGCTTGGGTCCTCTCTTTCTATGGATCAAATTGTTGAAGGGGTTGGGAGTGGTGATATAGATGCATTTGGATTGATGTTTAGGAATTTGTCTTTTGAGAAGGAGAAATTGCGTAGTGTAACGATTAGTGTAGATTTTTCGGAGGATGAGGATGAAGCTTATTTAATAGAGTTGTTTAGAAAAGTGGGGTTGGATATGGGACTTCTTTCCCGTTTTGGACCAGGAGGTCGTAGGCAGTTCAAGGTTATACCTTTGGTTGGTAGGAAAAATTTTGATTTTGTTGAGTTTGGAAAGTGTCTACTTGAGATGAGTTATTATTGTGACATCAAAGTAACTGGTGGGATTGAGTTGAAGAGTAAAGAGGTGGAAGAAGCCTAAAGCCACTTAGCTTTGTTTGAGTTGTGTTCTTCGTTGCTGGTTGCGAAGACTGTGGTGCCGTCTTTTGCGTTCAGATAGAACCAGTAATTTGAGCTTTTTGGATTGAGGGCGGCTTCAATTGCTTCGAGAGATGGATTACAGATTGGTCCTGGTGGAAGGCCTCCTACTAGTCTGGTGTTGTATGGAGAGTTGGTTGCTAAGTCTTGGGCTGTGATTGTGTTGTCGTCTTTTGTGTATAGAAGAGTTGCGTCTGCGTCGAGTCTCCAACCGTTATCTAGGCGTTTCCAAAGGATCCCGGCGACTGTTTTACGATCTTCTGCTCCGAATACTTCTTTTTCTATGATTGAGGCCATTGTTATGATTTCGTTGAATGTACGTGGTGAGTTTGCAATTTGTTCGAGGTATGGTTCGATTTTTGTTTCGAATTGGTCGAGAGCTCTATACATTGCGTGATCTGGATGAAAATCAGTTGGTTCTAGGAAGTATGTATCTGGAAATAAATATCCTTCTACTGGGATTATGAGTGAGTCTTGGACGTCTGGGTCGAGGAAGTCGTAATATTCATATCCTGTGAAGTTTTTTGATGCTTCGGTGAATTCTCCTGGTTGAGTGAACTCCATTTCTGCTAGGCGTGTGTCTATGTCTTTTATTGTGAGGCCTTCTTGGATAGTGAGAATTGCTTCTGATGCTGCTGGATCTGAGATGATTGTCAGGATTTCTGGGACTGTCATTGATTGGCTTAGCATGAACCTGCCTGATATGATGCTTTCATCTAGATCGTGTAGGCGAGTGTACCAATAAAATGCCCATGAGCTGCTGATCAGTTCTTTTTCTTCGAGTGAGTCTGCAATTTCATCTACTGAATCTCCAATATAGATCAAGAAAGAAACTTCTTCAGTTGAGACTGGATCTACTGGATTGTTTATGGCAGTTGAGTAGCGGAAAACATTGGCTACGATTGCAGCTATGAAAAAGCCGATGATTCCATAAACATATCTTCTATATTGTTCTTTTGAACTTTTCATGGAGAGGAAGGGTTATTTGTGTTGGGTTGAGTCTATTCTCCACCACCTAACCCTGGGAAATTCATGTCTCCCATTATGCTTTTCATCTTTTCTGCTCCAATTTCTTGAGATTTTTTAATAGCTTTATTGAAAGCTTTTTCTAATGCATTTTCTAGATCTTTCTTGTTTCCTTGTGCTTTTTGAATTGCTTCATCTGTGATCTCAACTTTTTGAACTTCTTGTTCTCCGTTGATTGTTACTGTTACTCCTTCAACTTCTGCCTCGATGTGAGTTTTCTTAAGTTCTCCTTTAATTTTGCGTGCTTCTTTTTGAATTTTGTAGAGATCTTTTGCTTTATCAAACATGATTTGATTGGTTAAATGAATCGCAAAGACGACTTTACCATAAAAATCTATTGATATAAATAGTCATTTCCACTAGTATTGGCGCTGCAAATCTTTGTGTTGCAAATTTAAACTTTATATAATTTATTATGGAAACTGTACAATTAAAAGCAAAGAAGAGAGACATGGTTGAAAAAGCGAAGGACGTGAGGAAAGCGGGGTTTGTTACGGCTGAGTATTATGGGAAGGGGGTTGAGAATCAACAACTTTCGATGGACTATCAGGATTTCAGACGTGCTTACCGTAACGCTGGTAAATCTACGGTGATTGAGCTTGAAATCGATGGTGCTGACAAAATTTATGCGTTGATTCATGAAGTGGATTATCATCCTGTCTCTGATGAATATACTCATGTGGATTTGATCCATGTGGATTTGAATAAGGAGATTACTGCGAAGATTCCTTTCGAATTTGTGGGAGAAGCTCCTGCTGTTCGTGAGCAACAGGGTACCTTCATGGCATCTTTGGATGCTGTTGAGGTTAAGTGTATCGCAAAAGAATTGATTTCTTCTCTAGAGGTTGATATCTCAGGTTTGGTTGAGTTCAGTGATGTTATTAAAATTTCTGACTTGAAGCTTCCTGAAGGATTTACTATTGTGACTGATCCTGAAGAGGCAGTTGCTACTGTTGCTCCTCCTAAGGAAGAAGAAGAAGAGCCTATTGTGGCTGAAGTTGAAGAAGGTGCTGAAGGTGAAGAGGGTGCTGAAGGCGAAGGTGGTGCTGAAGGCGAAGGTGGTGATAAGCCAGTTGAAGGTGGTGAAGAGAAGAAGGAAGGATAGTAGGTTTGTGCTATGTGATTTGATTTGATTTGAAAATTTGAAAGGGCGTCCTGGATGGGCGCTCTTTTTTTGTTGCTTGTTTGTTGGATAAGGGGATGGTTGGATCTTGATTGAGAGGTTTGGAGTTCGGGGGTGAGTTTTTACTCACCATGCAATGGTTTTTGTTTTTGTCTCTGTGGAATTGCTATTTTTCGGCTTTTACACCTGTTAACTGAGGGCTTTTCATGGTATTGTTTGGGTGTTTCTGGGGGGGGGCGGAGACGTTTTGTATCGCGGTCCATTTAATATTTTAATATAAATTCTGACTTGTTCTGATTGAGCAAGTTGGATCTTTTATTTTTTAACTAATTTAAATATGAAGAAAATTGATGAAAAATCTGTTGATTTACATGCTAGGTTTTCAGAGTGTGGTAAGAATGCTAAGGAGTGGGTTCGAAGGTGTGTTTTGATGCTTCCTGATATTGCTAGATATGAAGTTTGGAAGAAGAAAGGTTTTGGGAGTCTTTCTGAATATGCGGGGAAGGTTGCGGGGTTGAGTAGAAGACAGGTTGAGGAGGGAATGAGAGTTTTGAAGAAGGTTGAGGATAAGCCAGCTTTGAGAGCTGTGATTGAGAAGAAAGGTTTGAATTCTGTTAGACCTGTTGCTGTAGTTGCAACTGTTGAGACCGAGGAATTTTGGGCTGAGAAGGCTTCAGATATGAGCGTGAATGAGTTAGTAACATATGTTAGGGACTTTCGCAATCAGTCTAACGGGAGTGGGGTCTGTAACGTTACGGATTCCTCTTCTGAAAAAGTGACAAAAATAATTACAATGGATCTTGATCCCCAGACTGCTCAACAACTAGAGAAGCTAAAAGGAGATGGAACCTGGGAGGAAGCTATGAAAAAGCTTCTTCAAGTACGTGAGCAAGAGCTTGAAAGGTTGAAACCTGATCCGATTGAGACTGAATCAAGATCTGTTCCTAAACAAATAGAGGGGTTTGTTCTCGAGAAGTATAATTCTAGATGTGCTTTCCCTGGTTGTAATAGAAAATACAAGGAATTACATCATGTTCAAGGATTTTCTTTGGAGAAAGTGCATGATCCGGATAAGATTGTTCCATTGTGTTTGGCTCATCATAAAATTTCTCATAAGGGGTTGATTGAGAATGAAGAGTTGCCAACTTATATGTGGAAGGTAAGAGAGAAGCCTGATCAGGCTTCTCCTCGGTTTGGAATTGATAGACTTGTACAACAAAAAACGACGCCCTTTTGAGAGCGTCGCTTTTAAAGGAAATTTTTCTCTTACAAACTCCAAACAGTGTATCCAGCTATGATTGGAGCGATGATCAATGCAACTGTGTTGATTACTTTGATCAATGCGTTGAGGGCAGGACCAGAAGTGTCCTTGAATGGATCACCAACTGTGTCTCCAACTACAGCTGCTTTGTGAGCGTCGCTTCCTTTTCCTCCGTGGTTTCCGTCTTCAATGTATTTCTTTGCATTGTCCCAAGCTCCACCACCAGTACACATTTGAAGTGCAAGCAAGAATCCAGCAACGATGACGCCTGCGAGCAGGCCTCCGAGAGCTAAAGGCCCTAGAATGAATCCAACCAAGATTGGTGTAGCTACTGCAAGTATGCCTGGTAAAACCATTTCTCTTAGAGCGGCTTTTGTTACGATGTCTACGCATTTTCCGTATTCTGGTTTTGCTTTTCCTGTCATTATTCCAGGGATGCTCTTGAATTGTCTTCGTACTTCTTCTACGACTGTGTATGCAGCTTTTCCTACAGATTGCATTGTTAGTGCTGAGAATATGAATGGAAGCAAAGCTCCGAGGAAGAGTCCGATCAAAACTCTGTAGTCAGCGATGTCGAATATGAGACCTTCTCCGCCTACCATGTTTTTTGCTAGTTCTTCATTGTAGGCTTGGAAGAGTACAAGTGCAGCGAGTGCTGCAGATCCAATAGCATACCCTTTTGTGACTGCTTTTGTTGTGTTTCCGACTGAATCGAGTGCGTCTGTGTTTTTTCTTACTTTTTCTGGAAGTCCAGCCATTTCAGCGATACCTCCTGCATTGTCGGTGATTGGTCCGTATGAATCTGTTGCGATGACCATTCCAGTAGTTGAAAGCATTGCTACAGCTGCGATTGCGATACCATAGATACCGTTAGCTACAGATGGTGAATGTTCACCGAAATAATATGCCAAATAAATTCCTACCAAGATCAAAAGAGCTGGTAGAACTGTACTTTTTAATCCAACAGCAAGTCCTGTTATTACGTTTGTTCCTGCTCCTGTTTCTGATGCTTTCGCAATCATTTTAACAGGTTTGTATTCTGTTGAAGTGTAGTATTCTGTAATTACGTTGATGAACAATGTAATACCGAGACCAACCAATGTTGCATAGAAGATATAAATATCTCCGAGAAGGTAGTCAGTTGCAAAATAAAATCCAATAGCAGATAGCAATCCTGTTACTAACATTCCTTTGTATAGTGCTCCCATGATGTTTTGTTTCTTTCCGAGCTTTACAAAGAAAGTTCCGATGATTGATGCGATAACTGCGATTGATCCAAGAGCTAGTGGAAATTCGATTCCGATTGTTCCAAGTGAGTCTGTGAGAGTACTAGCGGCCAAGATCATTGCAGCGATAAGTGTTACTGCGTATGTTTCGAATAAGTCTGCTCCCATTCCTGCACAATCTCCGACGTTGTCTCCGACGTTGTCAGCGATTACAGCTGGGTTTCGTGGGTCGTCTTCTGGGATTCCGGCTTCTACTTTTCCTACGATATCAGCTCCGACGTCGGCGGCCTTTGTGAAAATGCCGCCTCCTACACGAGCGAAGAGAGAAACTAATGAAGCACCAAACCCGAATCCGATCAGTAGGTTAGCTGCTGTTGGAGCAGGCATTTCCAAAACGCGAGTGAATAAATAGTAAAACCCACTTACTCCTAACAGAGAAAGACCAACTACGGCCATACCTGTTACAGCGCCTCCTTTGAAGGCTACATCCAAAGCTTTTTTTAAAGAGCTTTTTGCTGCGTTTGCGGTTCGAACATTCGCACGAACTGCGACGTTCATCCCGATGTATCCAGCGAGAGCTGAAAACAAAGCACCAACTCCGAATCCAACAGCTGTCCAGACTCCCAAGTTGTAGTCACCAGCTGGGATTACGAATGCTAATATTAAGAAGATGATCACTGCGAAAACTGCTACAGTGATGAATTGTCTATTCAGATATGCTTTTGCACCGTCTTGAATAGCTTTTGCGATCTCCTGCATTTTGCTGTCTCCGCGAGGTCTTTTCACAACCCAAACTGTCAAAATGACAGCATAGATTAGTGCGAGTACGCTCACTCCTGCAGCAATAACAGGTAAAGAATTTTCGATCATAGATTCAAAAATTAAGAAATATATGTGTATATTTAAAACGTGGTAGCAGTATATAGAGAATTGGTCGCATCCCAAAGCGCACTTCTCGAGTTTTTCTTGTCAGAAGGTCCAAATGTATGTAAAATTTTTTTTAGGAGTTTGTTCCTAAGTTGATTTTTAACCCACTTCCTATGACCTCTCATTCTAAGAAGATATCATCTTTAATGGATGCAGTGATGGATGGTATTGCTATCTTAAAGTTGGATAAAACAAAGGTTTCCCAGGTTGCTCATGATGAAAAAGCGACTATTTGGGCTTTTGTGATTCTGGTTCTTCCCGTTCTTATTAATGTTGTTCTGGCAGCACTTCAGACTACTCTTTTTCTCTCTCTTCAGATTAAATTCTTGATCATTCCTCTTGTGACGATTTTTGCTGTGATTTTTCTTATGAGCTTTGTTGCTCAACAGGTTTTCCATGCGAAAGGTGATCATATGGCGTTTTTCCGAGTTCTAGCACATGCAGGAGTTGTCACTTGGTTGACTGTGATTCCTTTTGTTTTGAGTTTGCTTGGGCTGGTAGATGTGTACAGTGTTTTCAATATGGCAAATATGGTTGCTGGAATTTGGATGTTTGTTGTTACATATAACGTACTTCAAGATTATTATAAATTGAACCAACAGAATACCATTATTACTATGGTATTGGGTGTTGTTGGAGCGGCTATCGTGCAGAGTATTCTAGGTAGAGTTCTTATCGGTAAGTTTTATCGTCTAATGTATTAATTTGAATGGGTGAATCTCTTTTTGAGTGGACTAAAGATGCGGAAAAATCTATCTCTAAACTTGTTCGTGAGGAGAAGGTCAATAAGGGGTTGGATGATTCTAGGAAGAAGAAGGCTTCCAGGTCAGATTTAATGGAGGATGTGCTTACTTATTTGTCTGATAAAGGGGAGGCTTTGGCAGATTCTTTTATTGCGCCTATGAGAAAAGATATTGTCTATGTTAATGGTAGGGAAAATTGGAAGAGTACTGTTGAGGATGTTAATATTGTCTATTCAAAGAAATTTGAAAATATTGGTAGTATTTTGTTGTCTGTGGCGAATGTGAAGAGATGTATGAAAGCTATTGGTGATAAACTAACTAATCTTGGATTGTCTCCTGAGCTTCAGCGTGGGGATAGGTTGGGCATGGTTTTATTCACTGCTGGTTATCCAATTCTTGTTTTGAAAAGGGATGGGAAGACTTATTTAATTGCGCCTAGTGGATTGAAATTTCCAGAGAATAGAGACTTTTCCAGGGTGCCTGATAAAAATTCAATGTCATATAAGGTTTCTGGATTTTTGAAGAAATTGAAGACTAAAGAGCTGGGAATTGCTGAAGAGTTAGATAGGGCAGGGCCTTTGTTGACTGAGAGTGTGAGGAAAGTTGTTGGGAATAATGTTAATTTCAGGAGTTCGCCTGAAGGGATTCCTGGGAGTGAGAGCTGGGGTCAATTAAATGATGGTGATTTTGTTGATGTTGTTAGGGATGAGGGTGATTGGCTTTTGATTAGGCGTCCGGATCAGAAGAAGGGGCTTGCATATATTTCTGCGGGTTATGTTTGTGAGTTGGAGGAAGTCTCTTTGCCGAAGGTTAAGAGTCATCCCTATTGGGATGGAAATCCTGATTTTTTCAAAAAGAAATTTAAGCTAAAAAAGCAGAATCTTAGAGTGAAGGTTGAGGGGAAGAGGGAGAAGGTTAGGTTAATTCGTGATGCTGGTGTGACTTTTTATGTTGTAGAAAAAGGGGATACTTTGGATTTGATTTGGAAGAAGGTGTCCGCTTTGGATGAGTTTGCTTACCTTAAAGAGTCTAGGTATAGAGTGGAAGGAGGAGATGGCAGGAATATTCAAGGATTTAATATAACTAGAGGTGAGGTAAAAAAATACTCGAAAGGTGACAGTCCATTTTTTATTCCTATTCCGTTAAAACTGCAGCAGCGAGAGGTATCAGATAAGAAGATTCTTAATTATTTTTCTCAGGCCATTGAAGAAATGAAAGATCATCCTGTTTATGGAGAGAAAGTAAGGAAATTGCTTAAGAAGATTGACAAAAAGGAGCTGTTGAAGATTATGTTGGCGTATGCTTATTCTGAAACTACTCCTTTGAAGGGTGAGGCCCCGGTTGGTTTTTTTGGGTTTAATAGGTGGGAGCCTGCAACTACAATGAATCGTAAGAAGGAGAAGGTTTTCAGAACTGCTTCATTTTCTTTTACGTGTTTTCATGTTTTTATGGAGAAGTATCATAGAACTGATAAAAAAACCAAAAAGACACGAATTGAGAATTCACCTGGTTTAAAGGCACGTTTTGTTCTGGGAATGACTGAAGGGCAGATCAACCATCCTGTTAATGCTGGGAAGCTTTTCTTTGGTTATTGGTTTGAGAAAGCTGGAAAGAGTTTTTTGAATTATTTTCCTTTGGAGGGGGGGAGTGATGCTCATTTTAAGAAGTGTGCTGGAAAATATAATGGGGATGGTGCTAAATACTATCCAAAGTTGAAGAAAAACTATGAGCGTGCTTCCAAAGTGGTTGATGATCTTATGAAATAATGGAGTGTTTCTTTTGCTTTTTAAGGGGTTACATGCTATCTTTGCCTCCTTTTTTATGGTATAATATATAGATTTAACAGAACTAAATGCAGGAAAAAGACGCAAAAAAAGGTAATGGAAATCCTTTTGGGGACGATGAAAAGGATATTGATGCAGGAAAAATTTCTGGGCAAGATGCTCCCAAGAAGAAACGAAGGAGAAGACCTCGAAACAAAAAAACTGCTGAAGATAGAAAGAAAGAGGTTCTTTCTGATTCTGATTTAAACTCTGATGATTTGTCTAAGCAGAAACCTGCAGGTTTAATTCCAGATCTTCCTGTTGAGGGAGCTGCTGATTTTCCAGCTTTTGATTCTGTTCATACTAATGTTCCAGATGAGAATTTGGAGCATAGATATAGTGAAGAACCATCTGCTGTGAAAAAAGAAGAAAAAGCTGAGGTTAAAGAGGAGCCAGTGAGTCCTTTTGAATCTGCGGATGTTCCTAGAGAGCCATCTGCGCCAACTACTCCTGGAAAATCTTCTCCGTTGGAGAACAAAGCTTTTGAGGATAAACCTTTGGATAATATTGGAGATACCTCTGCTATGCCGTTCCAAGCTCCTGAGGTAACTGAAGAGGAGAAAGAAAAAATGGTTGAAGATAATGAAACTGATGAACAGCGTGATACCCAAGCTGATGACAATATGATTGATGGTAATACGTCTAAAACTTCTCCTTTGGAAGAAGGTGCTGTACAGGAATATGAACAGAATGATCCTTTGACTTCTCATCCTGCAGAATCTCCTGTTGAAGAGCTTCCGGATGATGATATGGCGCCAGGAGCGCAAGTCGAAGTTGCTGATGTAACTGATCTAAATGATGATGGGGGATCTGCGATCCCTGCTGATGATGCTGGTTTCTGGGATATGTTGGAGGATGCAGGTATCCAAAAAAAGCATGTATTTATGGTTGCTGGAGTTTTTGGATTAATTTTGGCTGTTGTTTTGTTCTTTGTTTTCGGAGGATATAAGCTTTTCTCTGGAGGAGGGGATCAACCTGAGCAAACTGAGCAGTTTGCTCGTCCTAATGTTAAGGTTGAGCAGAAAGCAGATGAGTCAACGGATGAGCCAACGGAACAGGTTCCAACTTCTTACGATCAAGAGTTTGGACTTTCGGGTCTTGTTAATTCTTATATTTTTGGTCTTGAATTCTCAAAATACAAAGTTCTTCCAGGTTTGAATCTTAATCCTGTGAGTTCTGGTGGTTCTACTGTTGGAGTCGATGCGGCTCTATCTGTAGGGCAACCTCAGGAAGTAAGTAGAGATTTGATTGTTTATTACGTGGGTCTCTTGAGGCAAATTGATAATGTTAGGAGAGTAGAAATTTATAATTATTTGAATCAATTTGTTGATAGAAGAGCTGCTTTGCAGGATCACTTGGCTACTTTGAATGGTTTGTTATTGCAGGCTGATGAAGCAAAAAACATGATCCTTCAAGAATTGAATCGGATTGATGTTGAGTATGATGCAACTGGAGATGAAAAAGATACTTATGAGGTTACTTTCTTTGACGCTATGAATGGATTTAATGGAGAAAAAGCTCATGATTATTTGGAATTGTTTGTTGGAGCTAGTCAGCAAAGAGTGAAGATGAAAGCTTACTTTAATGCTTTGGGAACTTTGAATGAAATGTTTGATGCCTCTATTGCCAGTCTTGGTCCTAGGATTCAGGATATTTCTTTGAATTCAGAAGCTTTGATCAAAGGTGTACAAGTCTTTGAAGTTACTGGTTCCAGTATTGATGCGATCATTTTACAGCAGAACTAGACTCGTGGTATAATCCTGGTCCTTATGATTTACCATGGATAAATATTTTGACGATCTAGTTAACGAAATTTCGATCTATTTGCCACAAGTTGATAGTGAACGTCTTTCACGGGCATATGCAATTTCTGAACAAACTTACAAGGATCGAAAAGAAAATGAAAAGCTGAATAACTTCATATTTAGACCGAGAGATGCTGTCAAAGTTCTTATTTCTTTGAGGCCTGATGAGGATACAATTATAGCGGCGTTTTTGTTTGATGTTTTGGGATTGGGAAGAGTGACTGTTCCTGAAATGGAGGAGGAGTTTGGGGAAGGTGTTGGAGCTTTTCTTGAGGGGTTGCAAATTCTCAAAAGTATTCGTGTTGTAAGATATCAGTCAACAGATAAATTGGATTTATTAAGAAAGTTGTTCTTGGTTATGGCCAAGGATATTCGGGTATTGGTTGTTTTGTTGGCGGTTAAGGTTGTTCAGATGGACTTGATAGAGAAGTTGCCTGATGATTGTGCTGGGGCATTTTCAAATGAGGTTATGGAAATTTTTGTACCAATAGCTTCGAGGTTGGGTGTTTACAGGTTTAAAGTGATTTTGGAGGATAGTTGTTTTAAGTGTTTGAATAAAGATGATTACGCAGCGATTGCTAAGGAACTGAAAGCTTATGGAAAGAAGAGAGGGAATTACATTGATCATGTTGCTCAGGTTTTGGAGGATTTCTATTCGGAGATGGGGTTTAGAGATGTTCATGTTAGTGGTCGATTGAAGGGATATTATAGTATTTATAATAAGATGAAGAAAAAAGGGTTCCAATCGATGGATGGAATTTATGATATTTTTGCTTTTAGAGTTGTTTTGCCTTCTGAATATGGAGTTGGAATGGAAGAGGATGTTTCGAAGTTGTATGAAGCTTTGGGGATGCTCCACAGTAGGTGGAGGCCGATTGCGAGTCGTTTCAAGGATTATGTTGCGGTTCCGAAGACTAATGGCTACAGGAGTCTGCATACGACTGTTCTTGGCATTTCGAATGGAGATATTACTCATCCTGTTGAAATACAGATCCGTTCTGACGATATGCATGAGGAAGCTGAATACGGAATAGCTTCTCATTGGTTGTACAAAGATACTCGTGGGAAGGGGATGGCTATGTTGAAAGCTAATGCTGAATGGTTGAAAAATCTTGCGGTTTTGCATGCTGATCTAAAATCTGATGACAAAGTTTTGGATAGTGTGAAGCTTGATTTGTTTGGAGATAGGATTTATGTGCTTACCCCGAAAGGTGAAGTGAAGGAACTGCCTGGTGGTTCAACTCCTTTGGATTTTGCTTATTCGGTTCATACCGATATTGGGCATAGATGTGTTTTGGCAAAAGTAAACGGAAAACCTGTTCCTTTGGCTACTGAACTCAGTAATGGTGATACGGTTGAAATTACTACAAAAAAAGATGGGGTCCCAAAATTTGAATGGCTTTCTATGGTTAGGATGAGTCAATCTAAGATGAAAATTAGAAATTGGTTTGCTTCTCAGGATAAGGGTAAACATATGAAGATGGGAAGGGATCAGTTGAATATCCAGTTGAAACGTTATGGAAAGCCTCTTTTGACTCCGAACCTTTCTGCTCTGAAAAAATATATGGGAAAAACCCTTAATATTCAGGATAGAGAAAAGGTTTTGGAGGAAATTGGGAAAGGGTCGAAAACGGCTACGACTGTTATTAGGAGGCTTTATGATCACGAAGATTTATTGTCTACTGATACTCAAACGGAAAGGGAGAATCTTTTGAAAAAAAAGGATCGGAAAGCAAAGATTTCTGGTCTCCCTCAAATGTCTAAGGATGTTTTGGTGGGAGGTGTAACTGGTTTGAATGTCGATTTTGCTAAATGTTGCACTCCATCATTTGGAGATAGAATAGTGGCTTATGTTTCTCCTATGAAAGATAGTGCTACAATTCATAAACAGACATGTTCTTTGTTGGAAAAACTAAATGAAGAGAGGATTGTTTCTGCTAGCTTTCGTGCAACTGATGATTCAAGAAAAGGTTCTTTGTATAGAGTTAACCTTAGAGTTGAGGCTGATTCAAGGGTTGGTTTGCTTGGAGATTTGGGGTCTACGATTGCTGCAAATGGATTGAACATAATTAATCATGCATCTTTGGGTGGGCAGGATGGTGAAGAAACAAAAGGAATTTCGATGGTTTTGGATGTTTCGAGTCTAGAACAGCTTGAGTTGTTGATGAATTCTCTTGAACAGATTAGTGGCGTGAAGAGTGTTATAAAGGTAGCTTGATGTTTGTGTTGGTCTCGTTTTCGATTAATGCTTTTATTAGAGTTTTAATTTCTGTGTTTTCTTCTTCTGTGAGTTTGATTTTCAGGATTTCTGAGTATGGATTTAGTGATAGGTAATTTAGGAGGCGTTTGTTTTTTTGTGTGAGTGGAGTGTGGTAAATATTTACGTCTTTTAGGTCTGGAAATAATCCAAGTATGTTTAAAAATTTAACTATGAAGGTTGTTGTTATCAGAAGTGATTTGTTGTTTGGTTTGATGAGTTCGTTGAGGGTTTCTTCTAATAGATTGAAAATTTCTAATGATGGTTCTGTTTCTTCCAGGATTTGGTCTGCCAAGCTTGCTATGAGGAGTGCGCTGGTTGTTTTGTCGAGGTCTTTGTAAAGGCTTTTGCTGAAGCTTTTTTCGAGTTTTAAGTCTGTTACCATTGTTGTTCGTGGGCTTTGGTACATTTCGAATGAGCAGAGAGAAAGGGTCTCTGTGTTTCCGATGAATCGTGAGGTTGGTTTTGCAGCGCCTTTTGCTATTGCTTTAATTTTTCCGTGTTCGCGTGTGAAAATAAAGAGAAGTCTGTCGGCTTCTCCTAAAGTTTTGGATCCCAAGACTATCCCTCTTGTTTTGATTTGTTTTCGTGTCTTAGAGCTCATCTGGGCTTATTTCTTTAGGTAGCTGTGTACTGATAGTATGCTTGAACATACCGCCAGGATGACTGTGATTATTAATTCAAAGATTGTTAATGCCGTGAGGTTCAAGTTTTCACTGAATTCATAGAGTGATGTTCCATCGAAGTTTATTTGTTTTGATAGAAGTGTCAGGAGTAACAGGTTTATTAGGATTGCTAGGACTGCGTATAGAATGGCTTCTATTATGAATGGTAGATGGATGAAGCTGATGTTACTTCCTACAAGTCGCATGACGTTTATTTCTTTTCTTCTGTTGAAGATTGTCATTTGGACTGCGTTGAAGATAATGAGAACTCCGCCGATGATGAATGTTATTACTAACCAGAAAACTATCTGGTGGCTGAAGTCTGTCACTTTTTTCAGGTTTTGTGTGACTGAAGAGAGGATCGATTTTTCTTGAGATGTTCCTCTTGGTGATTCTTGGATGTTGCTGACGTAGAGTGAAAATTGACTTCCTTTGATGAAGTTTTCGATGGCTTCGTGGTATGAAGGTTCTTTTGTTGTGATTGAGATACTGGCTGGTAGGGGATTCCCGAGGTCGTATTTTTGGAATGATTCGTAAATGTTGGGGTATGTTGCTTTTATTTTTGTGAGGGCTTCGTCTTTGCTTGTGTGATTTACATCTGTTATTCCATCTAGGATTTTGAGTTCATCGATGATTTTTTGTGTTTGTGCTTGAGAAGTCGATTCTTTCAAATACAGGGTAATGTCTACTTTCTCTGAAAGGTTTTGGAGTGAGCTTTCTGCTATGAAGTTGATCGCCAAAATTATATTGAAAATAAAGAGCGTGATTCCAATCACCAGTATTGTTGCGATCGAAAGAAGTTTATTTCTTACTAAGTTTGAAAGACTTAATTGTAGAGCTCTTTTTAGGAGTAGGAATTGAGAGGCTTTGGGCATTTCTTTGTTTTATTAGAGATGATTTGTAGATTTCTGGTTTGTATGGATCAAGTCTAACAATTTTTGCATCTAAGTTTAAGTCGATTATCAATTTTTCTAGTTGTTGGGTGAATGCGAATTGGTCGTAGCCGAGGGCTATTATTGATGGACGGTGTTTTCGAATGGCTTTGTATTTGTCGGTTTTTTCTCCGAGTAGGACTAGGTCTGTCCAACCGGTTTCTTCCAAACTTTTTACTCTCTTTTTTTCTGAATTATCGGGTTTTTTTCTTTTGATTTGTTTTACGGTTTTATCTCTTGCGACTATCGCTACTGTTAATGGGTTTTGGAAATGTCTTGCTAGGGATTTTGCCTGCATAAAGAGGTTCTCATGACCAGCGTGAAGCTGATCAAAGGTCCCGAAAAGCATTATTGTTTGATGTGGATTGTCCATCAGCTATGTGCGTCGTGTGTGACGCGTGATTAGTAAATATCTGGAACCAACAGGTTTATAGCAATCAAAGTGATGAAAACTACAACAATTATGCCTGCTAGTGTGGCGTCCAGTATTCTATGCGATTTTTCTTTTCGTGCAAGGGAAATTCGCAAACTGGTCGTTCCGTAGATTAGTCCGGTGATTATAAAAGGGATGTCTAGAGTCTTGTTTAGTATGAGGGCTTCCTTGAGATAAATTTCGTTTGCAATGAAAAGACTCGACCCGATGTGTAGGGTTCCTATGATTATGAAAAATAGAATTGATACCTTTTTTATGTTTTGGATTGTGTCCATCGATGGGATTATACAGTAGGGTGGGGGTGAGCTGGAAGGGGAATTGGGCTGGATTGGTCGTGTTCGTTGGTGTAAAATTTCACGCGATGGCAAAAATATCCAAAGAAACAGTACAGCATGTTGCGAAGTTAGCGCGTTTGGGGATCTCGGCGAAAGAGGCTGAGAAGTTCAGCATGCAATTAAGTGATGTGTTTGATTATATGGAGGTTCTTGAGGAAGTAGACACCGATGGTGTTGAAGAAACTTCTCAGGTAACAGGTTTGGAAAATGTAAAAGAGGGCGACGAGATCGTCGCCTGGACGGCTTCGGGTGATGAGGTTGAACGGGAGGATTTGCTTGGATCTAGTGAGCTTCCTGTGGAGTCGAATCAAATTTTGGTAAAGGCTGCTGTTAAAAAATCATGAAATTAAACGAACTAACAATTAGAGAAGTTGCAGATGGCTTGAGAGCCAAGAAATTTTCGAGTGAGGATGTGACTAGGGATTGTTTTAAACGGATTCGTGAGCGAAATGATGATGTGAATGCTTTTGTGTATATTGCGGAGGAGAGCGCGCTTGCGCGCGCTCGTGAGATTGATTCTTCAGGTTTCTCGGCGAAGGATTCGTTGCTCAAAGGTGTCCCTGTTGGGTTGAAAGATATTTTCAACACGAGAGGGGTGAAGACGACTTGTTGTTCACCTGGGTTGAAGGATTATGTGCCGCCATATGACGCTACTGTTGTGGAGAAGCTTCGAGATGCGGGAATGGTGATGATGGGGAAGACCAATATGGATGAATTTGCTTGTGGAGCGTCGACTGAGCATAGTTGTTTTGGGGTTACGAAGAATCCTGTGGATTTCTCGAAAGTTGCTGGAGGTTCGAGCGGAGGCAGCGCAGCTGCCGTAGCTGATGATATGTGTATTTATGCTCTTGGAACAGATACTGGTGGTTCTATTCGTCAGCCAGCGAGTTTGTGTGGGACTTATGGACTCAAGGTTACATATGGACGTGTTAGTAGAAGTGGAGTGACTGCGATGGCTTCGAGCTGGGATACTATTGGTCCTTTTGGAAAATCTGTTGAGGATTTGGGTATCATTCTTGGAGAGATTGCTGGGAAGGATAGACGTGATATGACTACTCCGGATGTGAAAGTTCCTGATTACACGGTTGATTTGAAGAAAGGTGTGAAAGGTTTAAAAATTGGTTTGCCTAAGGAATATTTTGGGGAGGGGATTGAGAAGGAGACGAAAGATGTGGTGATGGCGGCTGTTGGGCGACTTGAAAAAGAAGGGGCAGAGATTGTAAATCTCTCGTTACCTATGACCAAATATGCAATTGCTGTTTATTATATTTCGATGCCGGCTGAAGTTTCTGCGAATATGGAAAGATATGATGGAATCAGATTTGGGAAAAAGGCTTCTGGGGAGGTCGAAGACCTCGTTGATCAGTATTTTGTGACTCGTGGTGAGGGGTTTGGAGATGAGATGAAGAGGAGAATAATGATGGGAACTTATGTTTTATCTGCAGGTTATATGGACGCTTATTATAAGAAGGCAATGAAGGTTCGCACAAAAATTATTGATGATTTTGCTGACGCTTTCAAGAAAGTTGATGTGTTGATTGGGCCAGTTTCTCCTTATCCTGCTTTTGGGATAGGAGAGAAGTTGAATGATCCTTTGGCAATGTATATGGCTGATGCACTTACAATACCTGCTAGTGCTGCTGGAGTGCCTTCGTTGGCATGTCCGGCTGGGGTGACCGCCGAAGGCGGTCTGCCAATTGGATTGCAGGTTATTGCTCCACAGTTTCAGGAAGGGTTGTGTTTGCAAGTTGGGGCGCTGATTTAGTTCTAAAATAAGCTCAAGTTGTTCTTTGGGCCATTTTTGTCGATAGAGGTGAAGTCCCAGCACATCTGAAAGATGGCTCTTTGGCTGTCTGCGATTTGTTTTGATTGGATGATCATTCCGATTGGTTCTTCGGATGCGAATGAAATGATCGCTACTTTATCGTCGTAGATGTTGATTTCGTTCGTGAAATTGTATTTGTCTTTTGGGATTAGGCGCATTTCACGATCGTACTTGGCGTCTTCGGCGTGGACCTTCTTACCGGCTTCGTCTGCGGGGATGATTCCTTTTAGGTGGATTTTGCATTTTGCTCTTTTAGATACGTATTCTTTGTCGTATTCTAGCCAGATATTGCGGATTTCTTCTGAGTTGGAGAAATTTAAAATTTCTCTCTTTGTGGTAAGTGTGTCTTCGTATATGGCCTTGATTCCTTCGAGTCCTTCGAAGTATTGGATGCGTGGGTGGGCAGTTTCTCCTCGTAGGCGTTTCAGTGATGGGACTGCGTTTTTGAGTGAATTTGCTTTCTGTTCAAAAGTTGATGCGACGATTTCGGGGTCGGTGGGGGAGAAGTATTTGATGCTGTTTTTTGTCACAGTTGAAAGTAGTCCTTTTTCTTTTAATTTTTTTATGATGTCGTATGTGGTCACGCGATTGATTTTTGCTTTGGCTGCTATTTGTGAAACTACTGTTTGGCCGAGTTCGATCATTGAGAGATAAACTCGTGCTTCTTTGTCTGTGAGTCCTATTGCTGTGAGGATTGGTAGGAGTTCTTTTGACATGTATTGTTTTGCGTTAGAGGGGTGTTTTGGTCAAGCTAGTTTTTGTTGTAGAAAGTTTCGACAAGGCTTGGTGTTTTTGGTTTGGGGATTGTGGTGTTGTGAGGGTGTATGTGTGTGTTTTTGTCTTTTGTTAGCGATTTGTTTTAGGTTTGTCTTGTGTTTTCTACAGCTTCAAACGTGATTCAATTCTACTATTGAAAATTGGAAAAGCAAGGGGTAGGTTGCTGGTGTTTTTAAAAAAATTTTAACCAAAATTGTTATGGGAGAAGCTAGTGAAAATTATTTGTTTGGGTTGGATGAAAAAGCTTGTAGGAAGATTGAAGGATTGAATATTAGTGAAAAATATAAGAAAGTTGTTGCGAAAGTGATGAGTCAGGATCTTGTTACTCTTCATACTACTGATGTTGACGGAAGGTCTATAGCATTGCCTATTCCTGGTTGCCAATTTTTGTCTAGTGTTCGTGCTGGCTCTGGGATTGATGGATCTTCCATAAAAGGTTTTGGAAGGGGGGTTCATGAAAGCGATATGTGGTTGAAACCTGATTTGTCTACGGCTCTTGTTTTGCCTTGGAAGAATTCAAGAGGTAGAAGTATGGCGAGAGTGGTTTCTGATTTGAAAAATGCTGATGGTTCTGATTTTGAAGGAGATCCTCGTGGAATTTTGATGAAGCAAGTGGCTAAAGCTGCTGATATGGGATTTGATTTTATTGTTTCACCTGAGTTGGAATTTTTCGTTTTTCCTAAAGATGAAGAGGGGCGACCTGTTACTGTTTCGGATGGGAACGGATATTATTATTTGCATACGCCTGGTGATATGGCTGATATGAGATCGGAGATGATGTTTAGGCTAAAGCAGTTGGGGTTGAAAGTTGAGGCTGGTCATCCGGAGGTTGCGAATAATCAGCATGAGATTAATTTCGAATGTGGTGGTGCTCTTGGGCAGGCTGATAAAGTTGTTTTGTTTAAAGATGTAGTTCGGGAGATTGCCTCTATGGAGGGTCTTCATGCAACGTTTATGGCCAAACCAATCTCTGGTGTGAATGGTTCTGGCATGCATGTTAATATGAGTTTGGCTTCCAAAGAAACTGGTGAAAATTTGTTTTATGATGAGGGTTCTGAAGATGGGTTGTCTGAATTGGCTAAACAGTTTGTTGCTGGAATCATGGAGCATATAGATGCTATTACTGCTGTTGCGAATCCTACTGTTAATTCTTATCGTAGATTGATCCCTGGATTTGAAGCTCCTGTTTATAAGTCTTGGGGATATTCGAACAGATCTGCTTTGATTAGAATTCCAGAAGTGAAGAATGCAAAAGCTACAAGAGTAGAGCTTCGGTCTCCAGATACTACTTGTAATCCTTATTTGGCTTTTGCTGTTATGCTTGCTGCGGGATTGGATGGTATAGAGAGGCAGTTGACTCCGCCAGATCCTAGAAAGGAAGATGTGTTTGAGCTTTCTGTTTCTGAATTACTTGATCTTGGTATAGGTAGTTTGCCTACTAGTTTGAGAAATGCTGTTTCTTATTTGGAGAAAGATTCTGTTGTGAAAGGTGCTCTTGGGGAGCATACGTACGTTGCGTTTGTTGAGTCTAAGCGTAAGGAATGGTTGGATTATAAGCAACATGTTTCTGAGTGGGAAGTCGATAGGTACGTGTCTATGTTTTAGGGTCTTTTGTTCAAAAAAATAGTACAACTTGGTAAAGAGCTGCCCAACCTGTTGGGTGGCTCTTTTTGTAGGTGTATAGGGCTGAACAAATTATTTGCACGTCTCGATGATGAATTGTTCGATTTCGAGCAGTAATTCGCGGGCGTCATCTACTGAGATTTTGATGCGTCCGGTTTTGAAGCTTTTGTCTATTTGAAGCAAGTTGCCGTAGATTTTTTTGAGTTGGTCGCGTGTGAAATTTTTGCTTTGGCTTGAAGCGGTTTGTGCGACGTATGGGTGTTGTTTGAGTTTTCTTGCTACTGCTGAGTGATGTTCACCTTGTGCTATTAGTGAGTGGGTTTGGATCAAGATTCTGAAATGGCGGACTAACATGTAGAAGATCATCATCAAGTCTTCGCCGCTTTCGATTAATGTTTTGAAAACTTTGAGTGAGCCTTTTCGATTTTTGGTTGCGAGTGAATCGGTGAGTTTGAAGATTGAGCTTGAAAGAGACTCGGGAACTAAATCTTCTATCAGAATCCGAGTTATCGGATTCTTTTTTCCTGTGGCGCTGATTAATTTGTCGATTTCGTTTGATAGTTGCCAAAGGTTTGGGCCTACTCTTTCGCCCAAGAAATTTGCTTCTGATTGGCCTATTACGCCTTCTTTTTGTTGAGCTTGTTCAATTATCCATTTCACCAATTGGGGAGGCGAGAGGGGTGTGAATTCTTCGACTTTTGCGATTTTCTTTAAGGTTTTGTATAGGGTTGTTCGTTTGTCTGGCGCTTTTGCTTCTGAGAAAACAAGTATGCAGAAATCGGGAACTTCGGTTTTTAATATGTCGGCTATGATTTTTTGTTCATCTGCTTTTGCTCTTCCTAAAAAGTCTTTAACAATTACCAATCGTTTTTCTGCTAAGAAGGGGAGTGCTTGGAGGTTTGTGCCGAATGATTTTGGCTCCAGTTCTTTGCCCTCAATGTTTTCGATGTTCATGTCTCCACCGTGCTTCTTTTCAAATTGGTCTTTCCAAAACTTTATTTTTTGATGAAGAGTGTAGGTGTCTTCACCATAAAAGAAGTAGATGTTTTTGATTTTTTCTTCTGCCATGGGGGAATTACAGCATGGGGGAGTGAGTAGGGTCAAGTTTTTGTGGTTGATTTTCTTTGAGTTTTGTAATACAATTGTATTACAAAGTGTGATTTACAATGTAATTTAATAATTATGAGATCAGTTTTAAGTGTTTCTCTTCCTGCTGAAAAGAAAAAGGCCATAGAGTGGCGTGCTAAAAAAGCAAACAAAACTACGAGTGCTTATGTGATGTATTTGTTTGAGCTTGAAGAAAATCTTATTTCAGAGGATGAGTTGGTTTTGATGGCAGCGAAATCTGAAAAAGATTACAAAGCTGGTAAAACTAACAAACTTAAAGGATTGGCTGATCTGATGGAGTAATATGAAAGTAAAAGAAATTCGTTATAATGAGGCGTTTAAGAAACAGTTTGGGGGGCTTTCTTTGGATGTCCGTAAAAAAGCCTGTAAGGCAGAAAAACTTTTTAGAGAAAATCCTTTTCATCCTTCATTGAGACTTCATAAATTGAAGGGAAAATTAGTTGGTCTTTGGAGTATATCAATAGATAGGAAAAACAGAATAGTTTTCAAGCCCTTGGAGAATGGGGTTATACTTTTTGTTAGTGCGGGAATGCATGCGATCTATGACAAGATGACGTAGGGTCTAGTATTCTTAGTATGCTACACGTAATTGAGTAAGATCTAAGAGTTCTGATAGTCCAGGAGGAGTGTTCAATAAGAAGTTTTCACTGAACTTAATTGTTACAGATCCTTCGTCATTTGAAATGTTCCCGACATATCTTCGTTGTTCGAACAGGTTTGATACGTCACCAACCATTATTCCATTGATGGTTAGTTGGTTGTATGAGATTTCGTTGTCTTTTGAGTTGATTTTTCCTGTTTCGATTCCGTCGGTGTCGTCTGTGTCGATAGCTATGAATACTCCGTCTAGGCGGTCTACGTCTTCATGGATGTTGATGTCTCCATCGATTACTATGAATGCTGCAGATGGGAATTGTTTAAGAATAAATGCTCCCAAAATTGAAGTGTCCAATTTGTATTCGATGTTTCCGTTGATATTTAGGTCTCCATTTCTGATTACGTATGTTTGTGTTAGAGGTGGGTTGTCTGCACTGATTTCCAGTTCATTAATTGTTACCTCTTCGTCGATCCAGCTGTAGATGTTTTGGTCTGGAGTTGGGAAGTGGTTGTCTACTACTATACCCAAACTTCCTGTGTACCATTTTGTTAGTTTTGAGATGTTGGCATTGATTTGATTTACTATGTATTCTTTTTGCCATACTTCTGCTACTTCTGCTTCCATTTCACAGATTGTACTTGAGAAGTTTTCGAGTGGGTTGTTGTATATTCCCTCTGTTGTTCCTTCTACATTTGAGTATTTACATATGTCGTGAGTTGGAGTTGTAAGGAAAGTTTTTCCTCCCAATTCTCCGTCTCCAGATCCTGTTGATACTATTGTTGGATCGTTTGGCAGGATTCCTTTAATTGTTGGTCCTTGGATGTTCTTCTGTTCAGAACAGAAGGCCACATCTATACCTGTTGCAAGTGGGGAATTGAAGAATACGTCTCCTGCTGCACGAGTTATAATGAATTGGCAGATTGCTATTACTTCTGTGTCGTCATCGCCGGTTTTTACTGGGTCGTCATCATCGATATCAGGATCGTTATTTTTGAATGCTTCAAAGTATGCTTCGTTGATGAATTTTTCACCACATCCGTCTGTTGCTGGATTGAGTTCTTTGCAGACTGTCTTATCTAGTTTTGTTTTGTTTTCCATTTGATAATAGATGCGGATCTTTGAAACTTTATCTATGTTGTTGAAGATCAATCCTTCATCATCGTCTGCAAATGCATTTATTAGGTCTTGGAATTCTATGTCTTCTTTATTATCTACGAAATCTTCATAGTCTTGAAGAGATACACAAACTTTGTTTGTGTCCAACTTTCCATCATCGTCATATTTACAGATGTCTAGTTCGTCTTCGTTATATGATAAGTATTTTTTGTTGCCGTTTTCTTTTACTTCGATTGTTAGGTTTTCTTCATCTTCGTCTTGGTCAAATACTAATTTTCCTTTCTGTGAACCTTCAATTTCTCCATCAGTTTCGAATGATTTTTCTTGGATGAGGACAGATTCGACTCCTTTTCCTTTACCGGGATCGAAAGTAATTTTGTATGTTACGTATTTACTTTCGTCAGGGACTTTGCCTGAATCTTCTTCTTGTCCTTGAACATTTATCAGGGTGTCCCAATCTCCTTCGTTTGCATCTTCTTCTTTGTCATCTAGTTCGCCATTTTTGACGTACTTTTTGATTGATGGGTTTTCGGTTGTTTGTTGGTTTGGAGCGTATGCTTCGATGGTATCTATACAGTCGTCTTGACCTGGAACTGAAATAGTTACTTCTGTTTTGCTGTTTGCGTTATTTAATACGTTTGTTTTTGATGTTGTTGTTTGGTGTTCGAAAGTTGGAGCGCCTACTGATGATGTAGCTTCCCATTTTATTGGCCAAACGTGATTTACAGGATCTGATTGGATTGTGATTTCGAAGTCTTCTTCGTCGTCATTTACAACCCAGTTGTCTACTGGTTCGATGATTGTTAGATCTTGGCAGATTGGATCTACATTAGGTGGTATGTATGTGTATGAAGTTGAGTCTGTACAAACGATTGGATCTTCGTCGATTGCTGTGACTGAAGCTGACCATGAAGTTTCTTGTGTTGTGCCGAACATAAATACTCCTGTGTTTTTTGCTGTGTCCAAGTCGACGTTTAATGTTTGTGGTTTTGGATCTGGGACCACGATAGGATCTTCACTCAAATACACTCCGTTTCCTGTTACTGTGAATTGGAAGTCGCCTGTGTAATCGCCTGTCTCACCTTCAATATCTAAAAGTGTTGATGGTGGTTCTCCACCAGGTGGCGTGATTGGTTCGAAGTTTAGGAAGATTTCTTTACAAGCGTTTTCTGCTGGGACTAATAGGTCTATTGATTTGAGACAGGCTTGTTCTGTTTCGAGATCTATTCCATGTGATTTGATTGTGATTATATCTTGATAATTTCCTGGTTGTAGATTTGGATTTGGGATGAAAATCATTCTTTTGTCGGCTGGAATGTTGTTCTTGATTGGACTCCAGCTGGATTCTGGTGGTAGAATTACGGTTTCTGGGGGGAGTGGAGCTGGAGGAGTAACGGCTATTGCCAACAATCCATAACTTTCATCTTTGACTTTATAGTCAGTGGTTTTGTCTGGTTTGTTTGGGGTATAAGTTGTAGATGATTTTATTAGATACATCTCTTCATCTGTGTAGTTTATTTGTGGTGGGTTTGTTTGGAAAGTTGTGTAGTCTGATTTGCTTGAAGCTATTTCGTATGTCAAATCCTGACACATCGGTGGAATGTCTGGGCATGGTTCGTATGTTTTTGTACATGCTTCTGTTGTTGAGAGAGAAATTTCTCCGAGTTTTGATACTTCTGTTGTTACGTCAGTTTTGTCACCTATGTATTTGATTTCTTTGTATGATGTTTCGAGTGGGTTTTTAAATGTAAAGTTGCCATCGAGTGGACTGAAAACTCCGTCAAATAAATCATCTGTGTGCCATTTTGTGTATGTGTATGTATATTCGCTTGATAATGTGAATGGTTCTCCATTTTCAGTCACAAATTCGATTTCTTTTATTTCAAATTCGTTTTCTTTTATTTCAAATTCGTTTGGGATATCTTCCTCTATGCATGTATTTCCTGAACTTGGATCTATGACCAGATTGTTACAAGCTATTCCAATTATACTGAAAGTTTCCTTACAGTTTGTTTCATCAGTACATTCTCCTTCTACAGTTATTACATCTGTTCCTGGTTGAGCGGCATAGAAGTAGACTTGTTCTCCTTGATTTGCTTTGAATGCGTCTTCAGGGTCTTCGCATGTGTCTGCGGGAATGGGGATGTCTATCTTGAAATCTTGATCGTAGACAGAGAATCCTCCTCCTTGGTCCGGATCGTAGGTTTCGTCTGTTGGTGTTGTGAATTCAAAATTGTTGTCGATGTCTATGTCTGTACTGAATTCACTTTCTTCGAAGCTGAATCCTGGGTCAGGGTCATCAGTTGATATTTCTGCAGTTGGGAAGCTTGATTCAAATTCATTTGCTGAACTTTCAAAACTTCCTGTTGAGATTGGTAATGCTGTTGGTGATGTTGAGAAGTCTAATGCCATTAAGACATTGTTGAATCTTGAATCAGTTTTGGTGTCTGGTGCTGGTAATGCTTCGTTGTATGCTGGAGGTGAAGAAATTCCTCTTGTATTGCTAGATCTAAAATCGTATGTGTCTATTCTGTTGTTGTCTGCCTCTGGTGCATCTATTACTGCTCCGAAGGCATTACTGATGATGTTTATTACAATTTGTCCGGCCTCAAAGAGGTTTAGGTTTTCACAGTATTCATATCCAAATGGATTTGGATATGCTTTTGGGTGATCTACTTTTAGGTCTGCCAATGTATCGTAAAATTCGCCGTATCCGTTTTCTACCATGTATAAGATTTCGTCCTTCCATTGGTTGTCATAATAGTCGAATGTGAGTGCTGAGAAGTTTGAATAACTACCTTCTGGAATTGTTGTAGGGTGAGTTATACAGATGTCATTACAGTCATTGTCGCAGGTTGAAATTGAGTCGTAGCAATCGATGTCGACTGTGATTGAACTTGATTTTCCTTGGATTATTTCTTCTGTTATCGGTATATCGTTTTCGTCTACTAGCTGTGCGTATAGAGAACCAGTCCCAAAATATGTTCCTTCTATTACGTCTTCATTTTGATTGTTGATTTTTACTGTTGTTGGTAGATCGTATGTTTGTCCTGTACTAGAAAGTAATATTTGTGAGTTTGGGTATCCAGATTCTATTCTTACGTATTGTGGGAATTCTTCTTCTGGATCTAGTGCGTATGTAAGATCAATTGTGAATACTGTCGATTTTGGATCTAGTCCGCATAAGGCATCGCTGGATATGTTTGTCATTTCGAGGGATTCGCAGTAGTTTGGGGCTTCGTCTACTTCAATTGTTGCTTCGAAGAATGCCCATCCTGAGTATTTGAAACAGCCTGGGTGGTCGAAGAATGTTAGTGAGGCTTTGTTGTTACTTATTTCAAATTTCACATCTCTGCTAATTTCCTCATATTCTTCAGGGTAGTCTGGGTTTCCAGTTACTGGGTTTGTTATTTCATTCAGTGTTTCAACGGGGATTTGTATTGTTTCTGTTGTTCCTTCATCTATGAATTTCATTTCTGTTGAAAAGCCTTCATCAGTGTTTTCTAGGAACCATTCTTCTCCTGTTATATCGCCGTTGTTATTGTAATCGTATCCCATCAAAAGTCTTGCTGGTTCGTATGCTCCGTTTTCGTTTTTTGCGAAGCTTAACGTCATGTTTTGATCTGGGCTTGGATTTAGAACCATCCAATCTGCTGCTGTTCTTGCTGCTTGGCCTGTAGGATCTCCCCAAATTTCATATGCGTAATCACCAGCCTTGTATTTTATCGTATCTCCTGTTGGACTTGGATTTGAAGTATTTGGGTAGTATACGTTGCGACTCGAATAAATGAATCCTATTGGGCTTGTAAAATTGTTTAGATCTACTCCTATAAATGTTTCGTTGGATGTTCCTGCTCCAGGACCCCCTATATGTTCTTTTCCGTCATATGCATCGAATGCATTGTTGTGAAATTTGATTGCAAAAATAACCCGGTCTCCATCTTCAAAATTATTCTCCCATCCTTCTGCATATACTATTTCTCCTGCGTTATTTTTTTTGAAAGTCCATTTATCTTGATCTAGGGTTGGAGTGTAGTCTAGGTATGCCATCCATGCGAACTGTCTTTCGTCAAAACCGCTACCTACTTTGTCTCCGTTTAGGTTGTACTGGATGTTTCCGTAGTAGAAATTATTGTATGTAGTGTAGTTGTATCCTAGGAAGCTGTCTTCGTCATTTCCTAACGGTAGGCCATCTCTTGTGGGGCTTGTTTTTGTTGTTCCTACTGTTAAAAGGTTTTCAGTGCTGTCTCCTGCTAAAGCAATTGACTGAATGGACGTTACTAGCAAGCAGTATAGGAGTATGAAGGGTAATATTTTTTTCATATTTTTATTTATTAATTTTTATTGATATTTGCCTCCGCCTCCGAAATCTGACGGAGTTATAGTATCTCCTTCTATGGTTATTTGATCTCCGACTGGAGTTGTTCCGTCTGCTATAGATTCTGCTGATACTTCTGTAATCTTTGTTTCCTGCGTTCTTTCTGGGTCCTTTGGAGCTTCCTCAGGTTCATCAGGCACAGTAGTTACCTTAGTCTTTACTGCCAACATTGTTGTTAATTCTAGGTCTACTCTTCCCATTGTGGCGTCTCTTGTCTCTGTTGTTTCTTTGAAAAGAACAACGTTTTCTTCCATACCTACTATATATCCTTTTTCGCTTGCGTCGAAACTTGGATTTGCACATTTTGCATATGCTCCTGATTCAACGTTTGCTTTGAAGGCTAAATATAAAGTTTTTCCATCTATTTTTGTTGTTAGAGCTACTCCTTTGTGTTGTGCAGCTCTGATTTGTAGTACTAATTTGCGGAATTTTTCAACCGCTTGTGTGTGTTTGCTTTCTGATTGTCCTTCCAAGAATTCATTGTAGTTCTGTGAATCTTCTTCTCCCATCAGAAGTTCGAATGATTCCATGTTTGAAATCTTCATTGCAAGAGGGGATTTGGTGAATTCTTTTAGATCTGCAGGGATTGGACTTGCGAGTTCTAGTAGAACTCTTCTGATTGCTATGCTTTCCTTCTCTTTTTCTGTCATTTCTGCCTCGGTTTTGTTGATTGCTGGGTAGTCTTTGATAGTTTCTGATATAAGTCCCAGTTGATCTACATATTCTAGAGTGTTTTCTGGAGTTGAATAGTTTTGTGTACCAGCTAGAGCTCCTCTTCTTTTGCCTTCTTCGTATGCCCTTGAGCCTGAGAAGAATGCTGCGTAATCCTTGACTGGTGTTACTGCAAATAATTTTTCTAGATCTACTCTTGGATCGTGTAGTAACTTTAATAGTTTTCCATAATTATTCTCAATTACCTTGTCTACTAATTTTTCTGCTGTGAACTTTGGTTTTGGGTCTAATCTGTTTAATGACTCTGTGAACATTGGGAGTAGAACGTTCTTTTTGACGTATTCAACCCGTTGTTCTATTCGTTTTCTAATGCGTTCCATCATTACTGGTGTTGGATCCGCTATCGATTCTTTTATGAAGTTCGTATACCATTTGTCTTGAAGGTATAAAATTGCGTGATTTGCTGTTTTGTCGTTGGTTTTAGGTAGATATTGTTTGATGAGATCTATGATCTCTGTTGGTTTATCTATGATTGCTTTTAATTGATTTTTGAATTTTTTATCTTTTGAGTATAGTTCGTCTAATTTGCTTAAAACATCTTCTTGAATTGGTTCTTTTTCGTAGTCTTTTTTTAAAACTTGTCCCAAAAGTTCTCTACGTTTTTCTATTCTCCCTTTCATTCTGTCACGTTTTTCTTCGTCGACTTCTGCTGACAAGTTTGGAGTTGAGTTTTGGTAGTCTCTTACTCTTGTTTGGTCAGTTTTGTTTAATTGGTCGAGTGATTTTGATTCGTATCCAGCGACTTCTATTATGTTTGTTTGCCTGATTTCTTCGCTTCTGGTTCTTTGGATTGTTCTCCAGCTTTCGCCCATTGATTTTTGTAACATCAAGTCCGAATTCTGGGTTATCCAGGTTCTGTCGCGGTTACCTCTGAGTGAAGAAGATTGTCTCAAGACAATTACATCTCTAACACTTGCTCTTCCTTCGCTGACTCTACCGTGATAGGTGAATCTTTCTCTTGAAACGACCAAGTCGTTGAGGTTTCCTTCTACGAAGAATTTGTCTCCTGATTTTATGATTTGAAGACTTCCTTTTTTTGATGGTGTTCCTGAGAGAGCTGGGTCTATATACATTGCCATATCTTTTGCTTCATCGTGATGTATTTTCAGCTCTATTTTCTGTTCTCCGTCTACTTCTGTTCTTACTAGAGACATGTTTGATGCTGCAAGATTTGCATTGTATGTTTCGATATTTGCTGCCCATTTACTAAGGTCTACTTCTTGGCTTTCTTGAAGATTCATTAATCTTCCTTCTGAGTAGACTAGTTCGCCAGTTTGTTCTACGAATTTACCAGTTGGTGTTTCTCCTTTTTGGAGGAATGCCATTAGGCTTTTTTCGGCTTCTAGGACTTTCTCTTTTGTGAGTCTGTCTGTTGCTACTACATCTGATAATTGATCTAATGCTTTTGCGATTTCTTTTCTTCTAGGAATTATAATCTCTGCCGATCCTAAGTGTATAGATACTGTTGGAATTGGGATTATTCCTGCTACGTATATTCCAGGTTTATCTAGTGGGAATTTTTTGTAATCTTTGAATCCTTGAAGGATCAGTTCGGCTTTTACATTTGATAATGCATATACGATTGCTTCGTTTGTAACTCCGTATGCTTTTTGGAGATTTAGGACCCATTGTCCTACTCTAGGTATTCTTATTAGTTCTTTATATTTTGCTTCTGGGTTTCCAGGATTTCTTGTCCATTTTTTCAGAATATCAGCGTAGTCAGATTTTTCTAAGTTTTCATCTATCTTTTTATTTACACCTCTTTGGACGTTCTGGAATTCGTATGAAACTCCTGCTCCTGGGACGATTGTTCCGGTCCAAGAGAGTCCTATCCCTGCGTGTAAGTGTAGTTTTTGTCCGTTGTCGAATTCTACAGCTCCTCCAACGCCGACTCCTACTCCTGATAATCCTATAGTTACTCCTACTGAAACTGGAGGTTTTCCTTTTTCTGATACATTTACTGCGAATCCAATTGAGCCAGATCCTTTTCCGTCGTAATATCCTCCTGCTATATGAAGGCTGAATCCGTCAGTTAACTCGAAGCTCAATCCTCCTCCTATTCCTGCGAACGATACTGATCCTGTTGTTTTGTCTACTTCTATCGCTCCACCTAATGCTAATCCAACTTTACTTGCTATAGCTTTAATTTGAGTTGGAGGGACTCCTTTTTTTAGAAGTTGTTCTACTATTAATCTTACTCTAGGATTCTTGATATCTCCGAGAGCTGCTTTTGCTTCTTTTATTTGAGATGAGTGTTTCATTGATCTTTCAACCAAGAATCCGAGCTGGAAGGCTGTTTTTTGTTCGGCATCCATCTTCGAAAGGTCGTCTACTGATTTGAGTAGTTTTGGAGTGTATATTTTCCCTTCAGTTTCTCCTTTTAGTTGAAGATTTAAATATCCAAGTCTTAGCAATTTATTCATTTCTGCTATCACTTTTTCTGGAATCAATTCTGGTGGATCAGTTCTTTCTTTGTATAATCCTTTTCTGTTGATTAGCATTGAGTATGCTGCGACGGGGTCGTTGTATCTTTGGAAAATTCCTGCCTCTGTTTGGAATTTATTCCCGTCCATATCGCATAGGTGTATGATTGTTTCTCTGCCTCCAGTGAGAGCAATGAATCGTCTCCATGCGCTTAATTCATTTTGTTTAAATGAACAAGCGTTATCGATTCCTTTTCTGATTTTTAATTGTTCTGGTACGAGATCTTTTCTTTCTGATAGGTTAAGATCTTGGCGTTTTTCTTTTTTGTCTTTTTTATGTCTTAATTTAGTTATTGATTCGAGAAGTTGGATACAGGGGGTTGCTATATCTGTGTTCATTGTGTTTAGCCATTTGTCCTGTGTGTGTTTTCTCTTTTCTCCGAGTCCCAATAATTTTTTGTATTCTTTTGTAAAGTTTTTCCCTTTTTCCAAGTGAAATGGGATTGTTCTTTTCCATGAATTGCTGTTTGTGTCGTTCATTTTGTCGAAAATATCGGCAAATTGTACTTCTTTGTTTCTATCAAGGAAGCTTGTCCCGTATATGATCTTGTTTAATACTGGTCCTATTTCCTCCTTGGTTAGAGAGAATGGGGGAGCCATCATGATGTCCATAATATCTGGAGCTCCATCAAATTCTTCCCAGCTTTCGATGAACTCGTCTGCTTTTAGTTTGTGTATTGATGAATCCAAAAAGTAGTGTTTTTCCATTTTTTCCACCATTTCTTCTTGGGCTTTTTTTATCTGTTTTTCTCTTGTTTCTTCTAGAGATGCATCAAAGTTTCCAGTCTCACTTCTTGCCGCAAAGTTAAGGAATGCTATTGTGCTTGCTCCTAATTCATCTCTTTTTATTTTTAGAATTGTTTTTGCTACTTCTGATTCTTCTCCGAATCCTTCTTCGATTCCCCATAACAGCATTTTACCTGTTTTTTTGTGGGTGAATTCTATTGTTTTTATTTCTGATTTAGATACTTTTAGTTTTTTTGCTAATCTGTCTGAAATCTTTGCCAATTCTTTTGTGATTGTATGTCCTCCTCTGTCGGCGTCGTTATATTCCATTACTCTTTGGAAGTCTTTTCCTGCTTTTACCATTTCTTTCAATTCCAGTATTGTGAGTTTTTCAAATTTGCTTGAAGTTCCTTGTATTTCTACTCCATGTTTTTTTGCTATTGTTTCTGCATTGTCTGATAAATCTATTTTTCGCTCATCAGCGTTTATGTCATCTTCTAATATTCCTTTGAACATTTTTGCGACTTCAGTGTCTCCCCATTGATCAAATGTTTGGGATGGAGCTGGAGAGCCTGGCATTTTGATAGAAAATGTTGTTTCTTTATCAGCATCTCTTAGTCCATTTATTTCCAATACGTATAATGAATCTCTTCCATTTATTTTGATTTTGTATGTTTCTATTCCAAATTTTTTGCTTGTGTTGGTTAGGTTTTTATCTAGTTCTAGCTCTATTTTTCTCTGTTTGGTTCCTAGTGCTCTTGTCAATTCGTTGTCTTCTATACTGACTGCTTCAATGATTCTGTTTATTCTTGATAGAGTGTATTCTTTTCTTAGTTTTGCTGTTTTTGCTAGAGATTTTGTGTATTCGGTTTTTGCTTTTTCGTTTTTTGGGGTTTTGGCAAATTCGACTCTTTTTTTATTGGACTCTGCTTCAGCTTTATCTAGTTTCTTTTTTGTGAAAGAGGCTACTTGTCTTTCGTAAAATGGCCTTTCTTTTATCATTCGTTGTGTGTCTTTGTTTGTGATTGGTTTATCTTCTTCATTGAATAGTTCTCCCTTCTCGTTTGCGAAAATAAGTTTGTTTCCTGGGTGGGTAACGCCAACCTCTAATTTTCCGCTTTTTTTCGCTGCACATTCCTTTGTTGCTTTTAAAACCATTTTATTAATAGCTTTCTTGTATGATTTTGAAGCTTTTGCCTGTTTACTTATAAGTTTTTTTGTTTTTAAGTTTTTCTCGTCATAGTCTTCAAGAGTTTTCCCTTCGGAAGTGTATATGGTTCCTTCTCTGTCTGTGTATACTTCTACTCCGTAAAATGTGCCGATTGGAGCGTATCCTTTTTTTAGGGCTTCGTTGGTTTCTTTTATCTCTCCTTTTTCTTTTACAAATTTATCCATTGTTTGATTTGATTTCTTGAACAAATCTTTGTTTCCTGCTGCAACTATGTGTTTGTTGCTGCTGATACTTTTGTCTTTTTTGATTATGCTAAGAAGAGTTTGGTAGCATTTTAGTTTTATTTCCTTTGGATTTTTTAGGGCTTGAAGTTCTTTTACGTATTTTGGAGAAGCTAAAAAGCTTCTTTCTACTCCATCTACGTTGAAGAAAATTCGCCACCTTTTTTTGTTTATATGGTTGATTTCTATGCCGGCTTTTTGTAGGGGAGTCTTAGCTTCTTCTTCTCCTTCTACTGCTGAGTTTCGGATTTTTTGTATTGTCTTGTATAAGTCTCTGTATGTTCGGTCATCTGTTTTTTCTAAATCTTCATCTATATTGCACCACTTTGTATTTTTGTCTGTGCCTGTCTTTTCGATTCTGAATTTTATGTTTGTTGGATCTGATTTATCTATTACTACTGTAAATGGAAGATCCTTTTTTTCTTTCTGACTTTTGTCTGTGAATATGTATTTTAGTTTTTTGCCGTCGGATTCTTCTAATCTTAATCCTGTTACATCACTTCCCAAGTCGGTTTCAATTTTTTTGATTTTGTTTATTACTTTATCTCCAATCAATTGGTCTAGAACTTGTATTTGCTCTAGTTTTCTTTTTTCAATTGCAGTTTCTTTTATTGTTTCTTTTTCTGCTTCAAGTTTTTTAAAGAATTGTGGTGTGAATGGAACTAAATATGTTGCTAAAATTTTTCCTTTTTCACCTTTGATTTCACACTTCATGAAGCCTCTATTATCTCTTTTAACAGGAGTGAAATTTATGTTCTTAATTTGTTTGGGTTTTTGTAGAGTTGATAGTCCTTGCTCTACAAAACTTCTTCCAAATAATATTGCTGCTTGTTTTGCTACTACTGGATTGTTTGGTGCTAGAATGTTTCCTATTTGTGGTTCAAAATAGTTTTCAGTCAGGTTTAATATCATCCCTGTAAATGAATCTTGTTTGGTTTTTTTTGCAGAAAAATCTGCACTGAAATTACTTAGTACTTTCGTTGGGTCTTCTTTCAATGTGCCAATTTTTCCCTGAAATTCTTCTAAGGCTTTTTTTCCGGCATCTGTTGCATCCGCATTCATTTTTTCTTTATCCTGGAAATCTTTTATCTTTAGATCCCCTAAATTTAATTTTTCAGCCATATTTCAATTTTTTATTTTTTGTTTTGAGAATATTTTTAAATTAATCATTTAATTATATCAAAAAACGGGTTAGGGGTCAATGGCAAAGGGGTCGTTGAGTCTCTAATTCCTTAGCATTTTTTCCCAAAGTTGGTATTCTAGAATCATGATAATTATAAATTTTAAGGATTACGAGGAGGCAACGGGGGAGAATGCTGTTAATTTGGCAAAAACTTATGTCGAAGTTGTTTCTGAATCTGGGGCAAAAGTGGCAATTGCTGTTCATCCTCTGGATTTGAGTGCTGTTGTTGCTGAAGTGGGGGATTCTTTGATGGTTTTTTCTCAAACTGGTGATTCTTATGTTCGTGGTTTGGATGGGAATCCGAAAGGAACCCAAACCGGTAGAATGACTTCTCGAGCAGTTGCGCGTGCTGGTGGAAAGGGGATTTTGGTAAATCATGCGGAAAATCCGAGGACTGATGAAGAAATTCGAGCGATTGTTGCGGATTTTAAATCTGAGACTCCGGAAACTTTGGTTGTGGTTTGTGCGGAAAGTGTGGAACGTGCTGAGTCTATTATGACTATTTGTGCGGAATCAAAACCTGATTTTGTTGCAATTGAGCCCCCTGATATGATTGGAGGGGATGTTTCTGTGACTACGAAGCCTGAGATTATTGAAGATGCTGTGGCGAAGATTGGCGACAATGTTTTGGTTGGGGCTGGTGTGAAGACTGGCGATGATGTTGCAAAGGCACTTGAGCTTGGTGCAAAGGGTGTACTTCTTGCATCTGGGGTGATCAAACCCAAGAATGGAAAAACTCCGGCTGAAGCTTTGAGTGAATTAACAAAAGTACTATGATGACGTTTTTATCGGTCCTTATTTTGTGTGCGTGGATAATTTTTCTTGCTTGGGATTACAAAAAAGCTGTGATTGCTTTGCCTGCTTTTTTTCCTTTATATTTGGTGAAGTTTCAGGTTGGATTTGTTCCTTTTACTGTGATTGAGGGGATGGTTTATCTTGCTGTTTTGTGGGTATTTGTGAAGTTTTTGAAGGAAAGGTTTTATCGGGATGAAGTCGATTTGTTTTCTAGGATAAAGAGAGTTTTGTGGGACGAAGGGAAAATTTGGAATGAGGTTAAAAAAAGTTTTTTCAAAATCTTGTTGCCATCTTTTGGATTATTAATTGGATCTTTGGCCGGGCTTTATGTGTCACATTTGTATGGAGATACTATTTCTGCTCTTGGGATTTTCAAGGGCTGGGTCTTGATGCCGATGTTGTATGGGGCTTTGGTGATTCGTGTTTTGAGATCAGTTGAAGATAAAAAAGCTACTTTGTATTTCTATATGTTGTCAGCTTTGGTTTTGAGTGTTTGGGGGATTTGGCAGGTTATTACTGGTGATTTTATTACTATTGATGGACGAGCTTCGGGGCCTTTTGAATCGGCAAATTATTTGGCATTGTATATAGGGCCTTGTGTTGTTTTGTCTGGAGTTTTGCTTTGGCAAAGAGCTGAGCATTATTTCTTTGGAGATATTGATGAGGGGTGGGTGAAGACCGCTTGGCTGAAAGTTAAGAATTGGTTTGTGGTGGAAGAAGAGGAGAAAAGAAGTTTTTTGTCAGAGGTTGCGGTTTATGAATTGGTTATCTTTTTTACTAGTTTGATTGCTTTGTTATATTCGATGTCTTATGGCGGAATTATTGCTGTGTTTGGAGGTTTCTTTTTGTATGCTGTGTATGAATTGTTTTTCTCTAGTTTCAGGGATAGATACGGTGAATTATGGAAAAAAATAGCTGTGTTTGTTGTGATAATTGTTATTGGAATTTTGGCTGGATTTTCGCAAATTGGGACGACGAAATTTGATGATTTTTTGGCTTTTGAAAGGCAAAGTTCTTCCTCTGTGAGGATTCAAACTTGGACGGTAACAAAAAAGTTGATTGAAGATGAGCCGTTTTTGGGAATTGGGCTTGGTCGGTTTCAGAAGGTTTATGAGCAAGAAGCTGAAGAAATTCTGGGAGTTGTTCCGTATGAAGAGACTATGTTGCATCCACATAATTTGTGGTTTTCAACCTGGTTGAATGCTGGGATGATTGGAGCAATTGCTATTCCGTGGATTTTTATTGCTGTGTTTTGGACGTTGCGTAACAAGGAGTTGGATTTTGAAAAGAAGAGATTGTTTGCTGTGATTTTGGCGATGTTTGCTGTGGTTGGATTGCATGGATTAGTTGATCAGACTTTTTGGAAGAATGATTTGGCTTTGTTGTGGTGGATGATTATTGGGCTTGTTATTTAAATCTTAAAAGATTTTTCGTATGGCACGATCAAAAATTTCCGGCAAAATTGAGCATGGAACTGGTTTGGGGTCGAAGATTTCGTATCCCACTATTAATATAGTTGTCGATCGTGACGACAGTGTGCGTGGTGTTTATGTGTGTTGTGTTCGGCTTTCTGAGAGGGAGTTTCATGGAGCTGGATATGTAGGTGAAAAGTCTACTTTGCCTGAGGGTAAAGATATTTGTGAGGTTTATTTGTTTGAAGATTGTGGGGATATTTATGGGGAGATGGTTGAGGTTGAATTGATTAAAAAAATTCGGGATGTACAAAAGGTCGAAAATTTGGAAGAATTGAAGTTGTTAATTTCTAATGATGTAACAAAAGCAAAAGAATGGTTGTCAAAAAATTAAGAAAACTTGTTTCAGATACAAACCCATTAAGACTTCTTTATCATAAGATTTTTGCTGTTTTGGCGGCCTTTATATATAGGTTTCCGGCGCGGAAGATGATAGTGATTGGTGTGACTGGAACGAATGGGAAGACCACTACTGTGAATTTGATTGCCAAGTTGTTGGAGACAGCTGGTCACAAGGTTGGAATGACTTCTACACTGAATTTTCAGGTTGGAGATCGTAAATGGAGCAACAAAACCAAGATGACTTCGCAGGGAAGATTTGGATTGCAAAAGTTGTTGAGGGAGATGGTGAATGAGGGATGTAAGTATGCGGTTATTGAGGTTTCTTCTCATGCAATGACTCAGTCTAGAGTTTGGGGCGTGAACATCGATGTAGCTGCGATGACAAATGTCACGGAAGATCATATTGAGTATCATGGAAGTTTTGCGAATTATTTAAATGCAAAAGGAGATCTATTTAAAAAAGTTTCAAAAGGAAGGCGAAAAGCTGGGATTCAGAAACAGTTGATTTTGAATCAAGACGATCAGCATTATTCGTATTTTGATCAACATATTGCAGATCGGAAAGTAACTTATGGTCTGAAGGGAGGAACTGTGAGGGCGACTTCGGTGAAATTGAAACCGGATGGGAGTGAGTTTACTTTGCAGGTTCCTAACAATGCTGTTCCTGTGGATTTTGATTTGCCTGGTGATTTTAATATCCAGAATGCTTTGTGTGCAGCGGCGGTTTGTTTGACATTGGGAATTCCATTTGAGGATATTCGACGTGGTTTGGAGGAAGCTAGAACTATCCCTGGCAGGTATGATCATGTGGATGCGGGGCAAGACCCCTCGATAGTTATTGATTATGCTCATGCGCCTGATTCTCTTGAAAAATTGCTTTCTATGTATAAGGATCTGACTTTTGATGGAAAGCTTTTTGCTGTGTTTGGTGCTACTGGTGGTGGGCGTGATGTTGGAAAGAGGCCGAAGATGGGAGCGGTTGCTGATAAGCATGCTGATTATATTGTTTTGACTGACGACGATCCTTATGAGGATGATGAATTGAAAATTATTAATGATATTGCTGAGGGGATTGATAGAAAAGAAGGAGATCGATTTTGGAAAATTCCAGATAGAAAAGAAGCTATTCGGTTGGTTCTTTCTTTGGCTGAAAAAGGAGATAGCGTGGTTATAGCGGGTAAGGGAGCTGAAGAGATAATGAAAGTGCGTGGAAAAACAATTCCTTGGAATGATAAGCAAGTTGTGGTAGACCTTTTACGCCGGAAAATTTCGGTGGGGGAGGTAGACTAATTAATTAGAATTTGATGAATGGGTTTCTGTTCATAGATAAGGAGAAGGGGGAGACTTCTTTTGACGTTATTCGAAGTTTGAAGAGAGTGTTGAAATTGCCTCGTGGATACAAGATTGGTCATTGTGGAACACTTGATCCTATTGCTACTGGACTTATTATTGTTGCTTTGGGGGAGGCTACGAAGCTTCTTGAGTTCTTGTTTGGTGCGGACAAAGTGTATGTTGCTGAATGTGAATTTGGAGCTGTTTCTGACACTTATGATGCGGATGGTAAGGTTGAGAAAGTGGCTGGGGCAAGCCCTGTTGAACTTGATGTGATCAAAAAAGTTGTTCAAGAGAAATTTGTGGGTGAGATTCTACAAATGCCTCCTAAGTTTTCTGCGAAAAAAGTGAATGGAAAGCGTGCTTATGATCTTGCTCGTGAAGGTAAGGAGTTTAAGTTGGACCCGAAAAAAGTTAATGTATATGATGTGAGTTTTATGTCTTTTGAGTGGCCAAGGATGAGTTTTGAGGTGTCTTGTGGAAGTGGAACTTATGTTCGTTCTTTGGTTCATGATCTGGGACAAGAGCTCGAGGTAGGTGCATATATGACGGAGTTACGTAGGACTGAAATTGGTTTTCTTGATGAGGGGAAGAGTCGAGGAATTTCTATTGAGGAGGCAGTGAAGGTTTCTGAGTTGGAAGATTCGGAGTTGAATGATCATCTTAAACCGCTGGAGGATTTGTTTGAAAATTACCCAGTAATTGACATCAACACTAATGACTATAACAGGTTAAAGAATGGTGGTTTCGTGTTGAATACAAAAAGTGTTCAAGGAGGGCAGGTTTTGGCGAAGAATGGCGGGAAAATAGTTGGTGTGTTAGAGTCTGTGCGCGATGAAAAGTTTGTAAAATTTAGAAAACAAATTAAAATCTCATCATGAATTATTTTGCGATAATAGCGTTGTTTAGTTTTTTGGTCTCTTTGGGACTTTTGCTTCTGGCTTTAAAGTATTTTCCGAAATGGGGTTGGATGGATCGTCCTGAGAGGTATGGGTTGAATCGAAAGCCGATTCCATATTACGGAGGGATTTTGATTTTTTTGGCATTTTTGATTTCGGTTTTAATTTTTGTTGATCTTTCAAAGGAAGTTCTTGGTTTGTTGGCTGCTTCTTTCTTGATAGTTTTGATTGGAGTTTTGGATGATTGGTTGCGACTCAATCCGTTTTTGAGGATCTTTGTGCAGATCTTGGCAGCATTGATTCTGGTTTGGGCTGGAATTGGAATTCTATCTATCACTAATCCGTTGGGAGGTGTGTTTGAGTTAGATAAGATGGTTTTGTATGGCGTACCTGTCTTAGGGGCTATTTTTACTGTTATTTGGATTGTTGTGATTACTAATACGATGAACTTTCTGGATGGAGTGGGAGGATTGTCGTCAGGAGTTTCTTTTATTGCTTCTTTGACGATTTTCTTTTTGAGTGTCAGACCTGATATTCATGTTGATCCTACCTCTCAATTAACTGTTGCTTCGATTGCTTTGATTCTTGCTTTTGTTGCTTTGGCATTTTTGGTTTTGGATTTTCCACCTGCGAAGATATTGATGGGGGATAGTGGAAGTACATTTTTTGGTTTTGTGCTGGCTACGTTGGCTATTTTTTCTGGAGGAAAAGTTGCAACTGCATTTCTGGTTTTGGGTATTCCTATTTTGGATGCAGGTTGGGTTGTTTTCAGAAGACTTTTTGAAGGAAAGAAACCTTGGCAGGGGGATTTGAAACATCTTCATCACAGACTGTTGGAGCTTGGTTTACAGGAGCAGACGGTTCTATATGTGGTGTATGGTTTTGCTGTTTCATTTGGGATTTTGGCGGTTGTTTGTGTTAGTTCGAAGCAGAAATTATTTGTATTGATTGGGTTGGTTATTTTGATGCTACTAATGATTGCTGGCATTTTGGCTGCATCAAAACATAAGAAAAAGTTGAATTAATAGACAGATTTGGTATATAAGTACTTTACTTAAAGGCTTTTTATGGGTGACATCGTTGTGGATATTAAAAACAGGTTGGACATCGTTGATGTTGTAGCTCCGTATGTTGAATTAAAGAAGGCTGGAAGAAATTTCAAAGCGTGCTGTCCTTTTCATAGTGAAAAGACTCCATCTTTTGTTGTCAGTCCTGAAAAACAGATTGCTTATTGTTTTGGCTGTCATAAAGGTGGTGATATGTTCAAATTCATTCAAGAGGTTGAAGGAGTTGATTTTGCTGAATGTGTGAGCATTCTAGCTGATAAAGCTGGTTTGAAGGCTGATGTAAAGAAATTTAAATCGAAAGGAGGAAAGGCTGGTAAAAGCAGGAAAGAGGAGTTGCTTGAGATTCATGAGGAGGCTTGCAAGCTTTTTGAATCGAAATTGCTTGATAAAAGTGAAGAATCTAAGAAGGTTCTTGCTTATTTGGAAAAGCGTAACATGACAAAGGAAATGATTAAGGAATTTAGAGTTGGTCTTGCGACGAAGGATTTTGACAATCTTTACAAACATTTGCTCAAGAAAGGTTATAAACATGATTTGTTGATTAAATCAGGTTTGTTTAGTTTGAAGGATGTTGCTGGGAAGGGGATTTATGACAAGTTTCGTTTGAGATTGATGTTCCCGATTTTTGATCAGATGGGGAGAGTTATTGCTTTTGGAGGTCGTGCTTTGGAAAAAGATCAAGTTCCAAAGTATTTGAATTCTCCTGAAACTGCTATTTATTCGAAAGGCAAAGTTTTGTATGGATTGTCTCATGCAAAACAGGCAATCAAGGAGGCTGACAAGGTTGTGGTTGTTGAAGGGTATTTTGATGTAATTGCGCTTTATCAAAATGATATCAAGAATATTGTTGCTAGTAGTGGGACGGCTCTGACTCCTGAGCAAGTTAAGCTTATTAGTAGATTTACAAAAAATATTGTTTCGTGTTTTGATACTGATTCGGCTGGGATAAATGCTACGAAGAGAGCTTATGAGGTGATTCAAGATGCTGAGATGAATATGAAGACTTTGAAGATGACTGATGAGATGAAGGATCCGGCTGATTTTATGGTGGATAGGGGGAAAAAGGGAAAGGATGAGTTTTTGGGGTTAGTTGATGGGGCTGAGAACTTTTTGGAATTTTATATGTTTATTTTGAACAAAAAATTTGAAGTTAAAACTTTGGAGGGTAGACGAAAATTTCTTGAGGAGATAGTTCCGTTGATGAAGATGATGAAGAGTACTGTGAAGATGGATCATTTTGTTCGAATTTTGGCTAACTATTTGGATATTAAGGAGAAATTTTTATATGACGAAATAGAAAACTTTAAAGTTTTGAGGGATCAGTATTCTGGAAGGAATGAAGTGAAGGAGGTGAAAAGTGAAAAAATGAGTATTTTAGCTTTGTTGATTTCGGTTTTGTTGGAACATCCTGTTCACTTTTCAAAGGTCAAAGAAATGCTTAATGAGGACGATTTTGAAGGGGAATTAAAAAACATTTACATTGAGATGGGCCGAAAGTATAATGCTGGTCGTACCGAAAAAGAGGGTTGGGGTCTCGATGCCGAGAAAATGGCTATAGAAAGCGGTAGAACCGCGTTCCTCTCACTGTATGCGGAAGAGAAATACGGAGGGTTTACGGCGGAATCTGTTGAGTTTGAGGTGGTAAAGTTGATTGACAAAATAGTTAATGGACGCAGGATGCATAAGAGGATTGAGTTGGAAAGAGCTTTGAAAGATGCGGAAAAAGAAGGTGATCAAGTTAAGAAGAAAAAATTATTAGAAGAATTTCAGAAGTTATTAACTTCGTAAAACATATGGCTAGAACTAGAAAATTTATTCAAAATCCTTCAGAAGAGATACTGGGTCAGTATCCAAAGGAGGTCCAGGATCTTGTAAAAAAAGGAAGATCTCATGGGTTTGTTACTCAACAAGAGCTTTTGAAAGCTATGCCCAAGATAGAGAACGATCTTATTCTTTTGGATGAGGTTTATACTTTGTTCATGGAGCTTGGGATTGAGGTGTTAGACATGAAAGATAGTCTGATTTGGGGTGAAGAAAATGCTGCTGTTGATCTGACTGAAGAAGTTGTTGCTGATAAAAAAGGTAAGAAAAAGGTTAAGATAGAAAAGGTTGATAAGAAGGCTAAAGGTAAGAAAGTTGATCTTAATGAGTCTGATGAGCCGAAAAAGCCTTCTGCAAAAAATAGGAAAAAAAAGGAGGCTAAATATCAAGTTGAACTGAAAGAGATCGCTAATGATTCCATTCGTCTTTATTTGTGTGAAATTGGAAAAGTAGATCTTTTGACTGCGAAAGAGGAGGTTGAGTTGGCTCGAAGGATTCGAAAAGGAGATCAGTCTGCAAAACAACGATTGGCTGAGGCCAACCTTAGATTGGTTGTTTCAATAGCAAAGAAATATATTGGAAGAGGACTTTCTTTCTTGGATTTGATCCAGGAAGGGAATATTGGTCTTTTCCGTGCGGTTGAAAAATTTGATCCTGATAGAGGGTTTAAATTTTCTACTTATGCGACTTGGTGGATTCGTCAGGCGATTACTCGTGCAATTGCAGATCAGGCTCGTACGATTCGTATTCCGGTACACATGGTTGAGACTATCAATAAATTGACTCATGCTCAAAGAAGACTTGTTCAGGAGCTTGGGCGTGAACCATTGGTTGAGGAATTGGCTGCTGAAATGGACATGGATATCAAGAAGGTGCGTCATATTATGAAAATATCACAAGATATTGTGTCTCTTGAGGCTCCAGTGGGTACTGAGGAAGATAGCAAGCTTGGAGACTTTATTGAGGATGATGAGGCGTTGAGTCCTTCAGATTCTACAAACAGACAACTTTTAAAAGAAAATATTCGTGAAATGCTTCAATATTTGTCTCCACGTGAGAGAAAGATTATTGAAATGCGTTTTGGCTTGTTAGATGGAGTTGGTCATACTCTCGAGGAGGTTGGTCAAGAGTTCCATGTAACACGTGAACGTATTAGGCAGATTGAAGCGAAAGTATTACAAAAATTAAAAGAACATCCGACGAGTGTGAAAATTCGTCCTGAATAAAAATTAATAACAATTACTTATGGCTAAAAAAGCAACTAAAGCAACAAAAAAACCGGCTAAAAAACCGGCTAAAAAAACTGAAGATGTTTTAAAAGATTTTGATGATGGTCAGAAACAAACTCTTCTTACTCAAGAAGGTTTGGATAAACTGGTTGAAGAGCTTGAATATTTGAAAACTACAAAGAGAAAAGAAGTTGCAGCTCGAATAAAAGAGGCTATTTCATATGGTGATCTTTCTGAGAATTCTGAATATGAAGAAGCGAAAAATGAGCAAGCTTTTGTTGAGGGTCGAATTTTGGAACTTCAGGAGAAAGTTAAGAGTGCAAAAATTATTGAGGAAGGAGTAAAAGGAAAAAAAGTTGTTCAAATTGGAACGACTCTTCATTTGAAAAATCTTTCTAAAACGACAAATGAACCTGAAATTTATACTATAGTTGGTTCTACAGAAGCGGATCCACTTGCTGGTAAGATTTCTAATGAATCACCAGTTGGGTCATCTCTTTTGGGAGGTGCTGCTGGAGATTCAGTTAAGGTAAAAGTTCCAGCTGGATATGTTGAATATAAGATTTTGAAATTGGAATAGGGGTTTTGGGCCTTAAGCCTCAAAACTCGGCGACTTATCGTCGCCTTTTGTTTGGCAAGTATTTCATCTTCACATTTTCAACTTTTGGTTTGCTTTCTAGTTTATCGCGTTGAATCGGGTATGTCTTGAAGTATTTATAGGCTTGATATCCGAGATAAGCAACAAGTGCTAGCATGTAAAGATAAAGAAGGAATCTCATCGAGAAATAGGGGATATTTTCATAGCGAACTAATACTAAAAACAGAAGTCCGATTGCGAGGTAGATCATTCTGTTTGGAGCTTTTTTGTAGAGTTTTTTGAATGCAAAATCTCGTTCTTGAACTCGTTTTTTGTAATAATTTTTTAGGAAGAAAGATCCTAGAATTAGGAGTCCAGCTAGAATTACTAATTCATAGTAGTATGAGAATGTTGGACCTGGAAGTGAGTTGAATATGTATGAAAACATTTTTGTTGGTTATTTTTTAGATTTTTTTGAAGCGGCCTTATTATAATGAACAAAATAGAAAATCAAAGTAAATATAAATGCGAGAAATGCAATGATTTGGGGTAATCTCATTATTGAGATCATTGTGACGTCATCTCCACGTGCGAATCCTTGAAGGAAATGGAAGAATGAGAAGGCTGAAATGGATAAGAGTGCTGATTTGCCGTTTTCTTTGAAGAAGGGATGATCTTTTGAAAATACTGCAGTTGCTGCTATTAGTGCTGTGTATAGCATTACATATATTTGTGTTGGATGGATTGGTACTGTGTATTTGATCGATGGGCTTTCAAAGTTTACTCCCCATGGAAGGCGAGTTTCGTTTCCATACCATTTTCCGTCCATGAAAAGGCCAATGCAAGCTATTGCTAATCCTACAAGGAATGCGGGTACAAGTGAGTCCATCCATTTCCAAAAATCCTGTTCATTCTTTTTGGATAGATAGTATAGAACTGGTATTCCTACGATAAGAGCGCCCCATAATGAAAGGCCTTTGTCCCAGATTTTGAATATTTGGAAAAATGTTCCGAAAGAATATTCATAGAAGAACATTTGCCAGTTGAATAAAATTGCAAAAATTCTAGCTCCGAGGAGGGATGTTAATAATAAGATGAGTGAGTTCTCGGTTAAGAATTGGAGTTTGAGTCCGTTTTTCAGTCCGAGTTTGATGAATGTGTAGGTTCCAGCTATGAGAGCTATTGCTATGAAGAGCCAGAGTGAATGTATTGTGAAATATTTTGTTTGCAATATAATGGGGAACATTTTGGCGGGTTAGAAGTTGACGATAGTAAAGATAATCAAAAAAGCTGTTAATGGGAAGATTACATAGCTTGATCCTTTGGTTTTGTTGAAGAAATTTGTTTTCAGGGTGAATGCTATGTGTGACAAAAATACTATTATTAATACGTATTTGAATATTTCTGTGTTGTAGAAGTTGAGACTTTTTGGTAAGTCTGCTGGTGATCCGAGTCCAAAATCTTTTGAAGTGATGTACAGAGAAACGAAATAATAAATTAGGTAAAAAGTTAGAAGCCAACCTGTAAACTCAGTGGTTTCACTCAGGATTTTTGATGAGAATTCTTCTCTCATTGCCTTTATTGATTTTTCGTTTCGTTTCTTTAGGCGTTCTTCTTTTATTCGTTTTTTTGTTTCTTTGATTTGTTGTACTGCCTTTTTTCTGGTTTTCCAAATTGTTTTGATTGCTTGAACGCTTTTTTCTTTGTATTCGGTTGTTGGTTCTTTGAAGTAGATCTTTATGTATTCGATGATCTGGGAATTGTAGGTTTTTATTTGTGCTTTCAAGAGAGCTATCTCTGGTGGAGTTTCAAATGTTTTTCTGACTTTGAGCAGAAAACTGTTGATTGTTCTTATGTGCCATGGAATTTTTGTTGCTCTTGATATGTTTTTTTGTTGCCAGTTTTGGATGTTTGTCACGATGTCTTCTGAGATTGATTTTGATTTTCCTGTGTCGTGAAGGCGATTCAGTAGTGATCTGACTTGAAATTTTAATCTTGCGCGTTTTTCAAGATATCCTTGTTTTTTAAGGTTTATCTCTTGTTTTTGAATGAATGTGAGGAGATCTTCTGCTGTTTGTATTATGTAGTCGAAATTGGTTGAATGTTTGATTCGGAGGAGTTTGTCGATGCGTTTGTCTATTTCTTTCCTTTGGGCTGGGGTTATGTCTGTTTCATATTCTATTAGAATTTCATTTACTTGTTTTAAAATTTGTTCGATTTTTGTTCTTGTGAGAATCTCTTTTTTTCTTTGGCCTTGTGAGACTTGTGCTTCTTTAACTTTCTTTCCTTCTTTTTCTGCATTTAGGGTTTGTTGTAATTGATAGACCCCTGTTGATTTGGCTTCTCTTATTTCCTCTTCTGAGGCCTCTTCTGACCAGATTGCTGTTACTGTTAATTCATATTCCAAAGTTAGCCTTTTGAACGCTGAAAACTCATCGTCTGCAGATATTGTTCCTACTATGACTTGGCCTTGTGGATTGATTGATTCGAAAACGAATTTACTGTGTTTTGTTCCTGGTGTGAGTTTTGTCTTTTTTCTTTCTATTACTTCTATTTCATCTGGAGTAGTTTCTTTCAACTCGAGTATTGAAAAACCCAAGCTATTTAATTCGGTTCGTGCTGTTTTCTCATCTGGAGCTTCTATTGAACCGACTAGCTTGCGATCTTCTTTGTTGGCGACTGTATATTTGAAAATTGGCATAGGGAAGGAGGGTGCATTTTAAACTGATGCTTTCTCTGACGCCAATTATACAATCTATTTGTTTTTGATGGAAGCTTCGATGAATCCTGCGAACAATGGATGAGGTCTGTGAGGTCTTGAAAGGAATTCAGGATGGAATTGTGTTCCGATCATGAATGGGTGATTTATGTTTTCAGCTATTTCAACTAGGTCTGATTGAGGATTGATTCCTGAGAAGGTTAAGCCTTCTTTTTCTAGTGGTTCTTTGAAGTCATTGTTGAATTCGTATCTGTGTCTGTGACGTTCTTGAATTAAATCTTTTTTGTATAGTTTTTGAGTTTTTGTGTTTCGTTTGAGTTTACAGTCGTATAGTCCGAGTCGAAGTGTGCCTCCTTTGTCTCTTTCTTCTGATTGTCCTGGGAGGAAGTGAATTATGTATTTTTTTGGATCTATTTCATGTTTTTCGTCGAATTCCTCTGATGTTATTTCGTTGTCTTTTAGCATTGCTCGTGCAAATTCTATAGTCATTATTTGCATTCCGAGGCATAAGCCGAGAAATGGAACTTTGTTTTCACGTGCGTATCTGGCTGCTGCAATCTTTCCTTCAATTCCTCTAGATCCAAATCCACCTGGAATTAATATTCCGTGTGCTGATTTGAGTTCTTTCCAAGTTTTTTCATCTTTCTTTTCTAGTTTTTCTGTATTGATCCAGATCAAGTCGAGTTCTTTGTCTTGGTGATAGCAGGCAATTTTGAGAGATTCTATGACTGATAGATATGCGTCGTCGAGTCCTGTGTATTTTCCTGCGAGTGCTATTTTAAGTTTTGGTTTCTTTGCTTTGATTTTCTTGTTCAATGATTCCCAGTCCTTGAGTTCTGGTTTGATTTTTCCTAAGTTTAATTTGTCTGCGACTAGTTGGGCTACGTTGTATTCTTGATATCCGAGTGGAACTTCATATATTGAGCTAACTGTTTCTGCTGGAATTACATGTGACTCTGGTACATCACAAAAGAGAGCAATTTTTTGGAGATGCTCTTTTTTGATTGGATAATCTGCTCTTGGAAGGATGAAGTCTGGTAGGATTCCGACTGATCGGAGTTCTCTTACTGATGCTTGTGTTGGTTTTGTTTTCAATTCTTTTGATCCTGCTAGATATGGTAGTAGAGTGAGATGTACGTATAATGTGTTTTCTTCTCCGAGGTCGTTTCTGAGTTGTCTAATTGCTTCTAGGAAGGGGAGTCCTTCAATATCTCCGACTGTTCCTCCAATTTCGCACATCATGATGTCGCAGCCTGATTCTTTTGCTGCGTTGGTAATGGTGTCTTTGATTGCGTTTGTTATGTGTGGAATAATTTGGATTGTTTTCCCGAGAAATTTTCCTTGGCGTTCTTTTTCGAGGACTTCACTGTAGATTTTTCCTGTTGAAACTGAAGAGAGTTTTGATAGGTGAGTGTCTATGAATCTTTCGTAATGCCCTAAGTCTAAGTCTGTCTCACCGCCATCATCTGTGACAAAAACTTCTCCATGTTGAAATGGGCTCATTGTTCCGGGGTCGACGTTTAGGTAGGGGTCAAGCTTTTGAGTGAAGACTTTAAATCCTGAGGCTTTCAGGAGAGCTCCGATTGAAGCTGAGGCTATTCCCTTACCAAGTGAACTACATACTCCTCCAGTAACAAAAATGTATTTACACAAAACTTTAATTTTTTAAAAACTTAATTAGGATTTTAGTTGAAAGTTTGGCGGAATGCAAATAAAGAAAATTTTTCTAGTTGTGGCTAATTTTCTGTATCGGTGTCTGGCTTCCAGTCGTCTAGGTTGAATGGTTGACCTGGGAGAATGGTAGGTTCGTGTGGTTGGTCTTCTTCTTGGTCAAATGGTAATGCAAGGAGTTCTTCTGCTTGGTTTCTTACACCTTCTTTGTGTAGGGCTACTTCTCCGAGAGGTGTTCCTGCTAATTGATCTTGTACACTTAATAGATAACCTATTAATTCTTTGTTTGCTGGATCTCCTGCTATTTCTTTGATTGTTTCTACTGTGTGGTCGTCGAGAAGATTGTTTTGGAGTTTGTAGCTTAGGAGGATTATGACTTGTTCAGGGGTTATTGCTAGTGCGTCTATCAACTCCCATGTCATTGGGAGGTGTGTTATAAGTGTTGGAATATATGCTTGAGTATGTGTTATGCTTTTTAAGGTTATTTGGAAGGTTTTGTCGTGAATTGCTAGGGTGTAAAGTTCCGCTTTATCTTTATCTGTCAGTAAGTTGTTTGCAATTTCGTAGTCTGCTAATCTTATTATGTATTTTGGTTCTACTTTTCTGCTTCCTTTCATCATTTCTTGGTAGGATCCGTATTTTGGCAATGATGGTAGTCCTACTATCATGCCATTGAATTGGTGTAACTCTTGGAATGGGTGTACTGCGTGAGGTGCTTTTGTTTCCTTTAATGCTTTTTCTACTAATTTTATCCAAATTCTACGACCGAATTCTCTATGTTCTCTATTGAAGTTAGTTTGTGTGTATTTTATCATTGCTTGTGCCTCTCTGGTGTTTATTACGTCAGGTCTTAGATAGTAGGTTGATGGTGTTGTTTGTGGTTTGTTTGGTTGGGATAACTGTTCTAGTTGTTTGGGTGATAGATCTTGAATGGCCACGTCTTCAACCATTTCTTTAGGATATTCTTCGTTTATAGGGCTGTTTGATAAAGCCATCTGAGTTAGAAACTCTGGTAATGCTAGTAAGATTTGTTCTTGTATTTCTGGGGAGACTGGTTCTCCTCCTGCTTCTTGTATTTTTAAATTTCCAGGCGCAAATTTATTTTCTATAAATCTTCTTACGTTTGCTTGTTCCATGAAAAGATCTGCTCTTTGAGAAGATCCTTCAACCTCACGATCTCCACTCTGTCCGTCTATACTTGTTGACATAATTTTTTAGATTAATCCTGCTTTTTTCTTTACCTCTTCTAGGGTTTTAGAAGCGAATGCTTTCGCTTTCTTGTTACCTTGAAGGAGGGTATTTTGCACGATTTTTGGGCTTTTGTCAAGGCCGAAGAAGGTTTTTCTGGCAGGTCCGAAGTGGTCTTCGATTTTCTCGAGGAGGAGTTTTTTTGCATCACCGTAGCCGAATCCGCCTTTTTTGTATTTTTTTGCTAGAGAAGTGGTTTCTGCAGGTTTGGCGAGTAGGCTATATAGGGTGAAAATGAGGCATTTTTTTGGATCTTTTGGTTTCTCTAGTGGTGTTGAGTCAGTTTTTATTCCCATTACTTGTTTTTTGAGGGTTTTGTCGTCTGCGAAAATGTCGATTGTATTCCCGTATGATTTACTCATTTTTCGTCCGTCTGTACCTGGAATTATTGCTACTTCTTTTTCAATGAATGGTTCTGGGAGAGGGAAAGTTTCACCATATGTTTGGTTGAATTTTGTTGCGATGTCGCGAGTCATTTCAATGTGTTGTTTTTGGTCTTGGCCTACTGGTACTAGGTCAGGTTTGTATAGCAAAATGTCGGCTGCTTGAAGGACTGGATAGTTGAAGAGTCCGACGGTTGCTTCCTTGGTTCCTTTTGCTTTTGCATCTTTCCATGCGTGAGCGCGTTCTAGGAGTCCCATTGGTGTAAGTGAATCGAGGATCCAGCATAGTTCGGCGTGTTCTGGGAGGGCTGATTGTTGAAAGAAAACAGTTTTTTTTGTATCTAGACCGAGGGCTATGTATGCTTTTGTGAGGTTTATTACGTTTTCGCGCATTTGATCAGGATCGCGGACTGTTGTGAGTGCGTGAAGATCAGCTATGAATAGATATGTTTTGTGTTTTTTTTGCATTTCGATATGATTTCGAATTGCTCCTAAGTAATTTCCTAAGTGAATTTGTCCTGAAGGTTGTACACCTGAAAGAATACGTTTCATAGTTGTAGGTTATGGGCACGCTGCATTAAAAAGCGATCGGTTCGATTTTATGCGAAAGGAAAGGGAAATGCAATTTTTACTTATTCCAGAATTCCTTTTTGCTAAGAATGAAATCTTTGGTTTTCCTCATTTCTTTATCTATTGCTATTTGGATCGATGATAAATTATTTGGAGATAGGTCGTGTATTTTAGCTCCTAAAATATGGGCGTCTCTAAGGTTTTTTTCTATAAAATCTTCTAGTTTTTTTATGTCGAGTCCTTTGTCTTCGAATGATTTGATCATGCTTGATGCAAGGTCTTCATATGATTCTTCTACCATTTCGCTTACGCTTTCTGGGCTTGTTATTATTTCTGGATCTTTTGGAAAGAATTCTTTGATGCTTTTTTCTTTGTTTTTTAGGTATGCAAGTGATGCGGTTGCTCCTGCTAGGTATGGGTTTTTTAGATTCAAAGATTCTCCGGTTTCTCCCGAAGGATCTATTCTCTTCTTCTTGGATTCATCCTTGAATTGAACAATCTTTCTTGTACCTTCGGTCATTACTTTTGTTGCTTTAGCTACGAATTCAGCAGTGTCTTTGAATGTTAGTTTTCTTTGTGTTTTTGGTGTTTTTGGTGTTTCTTGGTTTCTCATTGTTTGTTTTTGTTAATGAAATTGATTTTCTGTGAAAGGAAAGGGGAATGCAATTTTTACTTTTTTTTCAACTGTTCTAATTTTTCTAGGCAGGCGTTTTCAATTTCTTCTAGTGCTTTTTTTGAAAGATGGAGGGTTGTTACGAAGTGTGCTAATGATTCAGTTAGTTTGAAATTTCCCAAAAATGCTTTTTTGTAGAATTCTTTACTTTTTTGTCTGTATCCTTTTAGTGACTGGTAGTCCTGTGTTCTAACGTTTCTTCGGTCTATGGCAGCTTCGTATACTGCGGCTACTTCGTCTTCTGTCATATCTTCAGTTTCTATCCATTTTACTATTTGATTGGTTGCGAGATCTTCTTTTATCATGTTTTTGTTGGTTGGAGGGAACTCAGTGTATCCATTCACCCATTCTCCAATTATTGATTCTGATTGGGGATATTTCCAGTTTGGATGTTGGTGGACTAATTTTTCTAGTTTTGATAGGTCTTTTGGTTTAAGATCTATGTCTCTTTGGATGTCCATGTACAGTGTTTGGCTTAGTTTAAGTTTTCCTCTTTTGTATATAAGTATTTCAAGTGATGATGGTGATAATCTTTCTAAGACTTTGTTTCTCTTCTGTTTTGGGGTGTAGTTTGGGTGAATTTGAATTACGTTTAAGAGGGCCCATAACTCTTCTCTTGTTAGGTCTGGGTGTTTTAATGATTCTGAGATTTTTCTTGTTTTTTCTTCTGTTGAGGTGTTTGTGAGGAGTTCGTAGATATGTTCTTCTGAGAGGTTTTTTGTTGGTAGTTTTACTTTTTTTCTTGGTTTTGGAGTTAATTTTGTTCTTCGGGGGCTGTGTGGTCTTCGTCTTTCAATAGTGATGGGTTTTTCGATTATTTCAGGTTCAATAATATCAGGTTTGTCTTCTTCTGGGCTGAATTTTTCTAGGTTTGACATTTTCTTGAGTTTTTATTATTTATTCACAGGTCTATTTTACCACAAAAACCCCTTTTTTGCAATCTTTTGAGGTGCGGAATTAATTTGTACTGATTGGATCGATATCAATTTTTGCTTCTTCTAGATCTTTTGAGCTTAAGAGTTTCAGGAGTTTTTCAGGCTGGTTTCCTTTGATTAAGATTCTGTATCTGTACTTGTTGTGGATGCGTGGAATGAAAGCTGGGTATGAAGTTATGGCTTGAATCTCTTTTTCGAGTTCTGGGTTTTCTGAAAGGGTTTGTTTTAGAACTTGTTCTAATGTTTCTGCTTTGTCTTTTGCGTCTTGGAATTTTGGGTGATCGATTGAGATTTTTGCGAGTTGGGTGAATGGGGGATAGTTGAGTAGTTTTCTTTGTTGGCGTTCGATGTTGAAGAAGGCTGTGTAGTCTTGGGTTTCGGTTGCTTGGAGAGCGAAGTGGTCAGGGGAGTATGTTTGGATGATTACTTGTCCTAGTTCGTCTTGATCCTGAGCTCGTCCTGCGCGTCCAGCGACTTGTGTGAGGAGCTGAAAACTTCGTTCTGAACTGCGGAAATCGGGGATGTTCAGGCCGATGTCAGCGAGAATCACTCCGACTAGTTTTACGTTCGGAATATGCAGTCCTTTTCCTATCATTTGAGTTCCTATGAGGATGTCTGCTTCGTGTGCTTTAAATGAACTATAAATTTGTTCAAAGCTATCTTTGCGCGACGTAGTATCCTTGTCTGCTCGCAGTACGCGGGCATTCTTGAACAATTTTTTTGTTTCTTCTTCGATGCGCTCTGTTCCTATTCCAAGGAAGCGAATGTTTGGGCCTTTGCAGCTTGGACAATTGATTGGGATGTTGCCGATTTGTCCGCAGTGATGACAGATTGTTACGGGCTTTCCGAGGGTGCGTGCGTGGTATGTCATTGTGATGTCGCAATTGTTGCATGTGATTTTGTCTCCGCAGTCACGGCAAACGATTGATGATGCTGATCCTCGACGATTCAAGAACAATATGACTTGGCCTTTTTCGTCTAGGGTTTTCTTAATTGCGTCGTGAAGTTTGTCTGAAAAAATTGATTTGTTTCCTTTTTTGAATTCCACTCTCATGTCTGCAATGTGAATCTCTGGAAGACGTGCGTTTCCTATTCGTTGTTTCAGGTGGATTGTTGCGTCTGTGTATTTAAAAGTTGTTTCGATAGATGGAGTGGCTGAACCTAATACGAGTTTGATTGGAGTTTCTGGTTGGTGTTTGGTTGCGAGGTGTGAAAATTGCTCTGCGACTGTGTGGGTGAGGTATCGTGGGGTTTGATCTTGTTTGTATGAGAACTCATGTTCTTCGTCTATTATTATTAGGCCGAGGTTTTTGAATGGGCTGAATATTGATGAACGTGAACCGATCACTAATGGTTTTTTGTTTGATTGAATGTCTTGCCAAGTCTTGTACTTTTCTCCTTCGGATAATCGGCTGTGAATGACTGCTGCTTTCATTTGAAGTCTTGATTCGAAGTAGGTGACTGTCTGTGGAGTGAGTGATATTTCTGGTACTAGGATTAGGACTTGCTCGTTGTTGTCGAGATGTTTTTTTGCGAGATGAAGGTATATTTCTGTTTTTCCCGAGCCTGTTATTCCGTGTATAAGAAATTTGTTCGTTGGGGCGGGTTTTGAATCTGTTTTTGTGCTATTTTTTTGTTCAGCTTTTTCTTCTATCATGTCGAAGGCTTTTTTCTGTGAGGCTGTGAGTGTTTTTAGTTTGATTTTTGGTGGGATTGTTTCTTCTTTTTCTCTTAGGCGCATTGGTTTTGCTTTGAAAATTCGTGCTGGGATGAAGAGTTTGAGAACTTTGAAAAGAGGTGCGAAGTAGTGTTCGCAAATGAATTTTGCGAGATCGATTTGGATTGAAGTGAGGACTGGTTCTGTGTTGCTGAGGCCTTGGATTTCTTGAGTATTGAAGGATGGTTTGTTGTTGTGAAGATTCCAAACAAGGCCTGTGACAAGGTTGTTGCGCAAAGGAAGTACTACAAGATGCCCCGGCTTTATTTGATCTTTAAGAGTTTCCGGGATCTTATAGGTAAGGGTTTCCTGGTTGCCAATTTTCTGCTGAAAAGCAATGTCTGCGTACATAGTGTGGAGATTCTAGCACAGAAATTTGTGCTTATGAAGCAGAGTGAATTTGCTTCATCGCCTTTTTTCTTTCTAACATGTAATACAGTACTGGGATGACAATCAATGTGAGTACTGTTGCGGCCATCAAACCGAAGATTAGTGAGTATCCGACACCGCCCCACATCTCGTCGATCAAGGCGACTGGTAGGACTCCAAAGATGGTTGTGAGAGTTGTTAATATAACAGGTTGGAAACGGCTATATGCGGCTTCAATGATACTGTCTTCAAAACTCAACGCTCCTTCTTTGCGGTTGTTGTTTATTTGAGAGATCATTACGATCGCATCGTTTACAACTATACCGATCAGCGCAACAACTCCGATAAATGCTGAGAAGCTCAATGCCATTCCTATTAACATCAATCCTGGAAATACACCGATTATTGCGAGTGGCAATGTGAATAGGATGATGACCATTTGTTTGATTGAGTTGAATTGCAAAACTAATGTCATTGCGATCAGTAGAACTCCTATAATCATCGACATGAACAAGTCTCCGAATGATTCTGCAACTTGTTCGAAGTCACCTCCGAAGCTAATTTCGTAGCCTGTTGGAACGTTTAAAGTTTCGAGTTCTTGTTCGATTAATTCTGTTAGTACTACTGCATTGTATCCTGGTTTTACTTCTGCCAGGACTTTAACCATTCTGTTTTGGTTTTCGTGGTTTATTGTTGAAAGGCTTTCTTGTAATGAATATTTACCGAGTTGTTCAAGATTGACCATGTATCCTTTTGGCGATGGGATTTCTATGTTTTGGAGTTCGGTTAGGTTTGGTTCTTTGTTCTCATATCTGACGAGTATATCGACGTCTTCGTTGTCGATTGTTAATTCTCCTGCGTCTATGCCTTGGATTGCACTTCTTATCACTCCCGCTACTTGCATTGAGCTTAATCCGTGATAGGCAAGTTTATCGCTGTCTAATTCGAATACAAATTCGTCCAACCCTTTTTCTAAATCGGTTTTTGCTTCAGTTGTTCCTTCTATTCCAGCTACTAAATCGACTGTCTCTTCTGCAATATTTCCCAATGTTTTGAGATCTGCGCCTGTGATGCGTACTACTATAGCTGCTTCTACTGGAGGACCATCTTTTACTTCTCGTACAGAAATTTTTGGTTCTGGAATCATGGTTTTTAGGTCGTCGCGGATTGGTGTTGCTATGTCGTAACTCTTGAGTTTACGTTCAGCGCTTGGGACTAGGTTTACTGTTATGTTTGCAATGTTTCCTTCGGTCATTCCTGTTCCCATATCTGCTAAATTAGTTAGGGATTGGGTTTGTGATGAGCCGATGATTGTGACGAAATTTGCTATTAATGGTTCTTTGCGTAAGTAGTTTTCGACTTTTTCAACGTGTTTTTGTGTCTCTTCTATTACTGTTCCTGTTGGAGTTTCGATGTCTATGATGAAATAATCTGAATCGTATTCAGAGAACATTTGAGTTGAGAGCAGGCCGGTTGCTGGAAGGGCCATACTTGCCAAGAATGCGACTGTGATTATTAGCATGAGAAGCATGCGTTTCCCTCTAGAGTATAAGAGGTTTGTAAGTAGATTCTTTTGAATGTTTTTGAATATATTTACTACTGGGCTGATCAGTCCCTGCTTAGGTTTTCCTCCACCTTTTTTGAGGAATTTTGTTGAAATAGTTGGAATCAAAAAGAGTGAAACAAAAAGAGATGCAATCAATGTTGCTGAGATTGTGATTGGCATTGTTTTCATGAATTCTCCCATAATTCCTCCTACAAGCAGCATTGGGAAGAATGCGAATGTTGTAGTTGCTGTTCCTGCGATTAGTGGCCATCGGAATACTTTCATAGATTTGATGGCTGCGTTTGTGCGGGACAATCCTTCATTGATTCCTTCGTATATTCCTTCCATCATCACGATCGCTGTATCGACCAGGAGTCCGAGTGAAATTACTAATGAGAATAAAGTCAGACTGTTCAAAGTATCGCCTCGGAATTGTAAAACTGAGAATGAAATCAAGAATGTTAGTGGGATTGCAAGTCCGGCAATCAAACCTTCGCGTAGTCCGAGTGCCAAGAATAATATCAATATGATAATAAAGATCGTGCTGATACCGTTTTTCGTCAGGGTGTTGAGGTCTTTTTTGATAAATTGAGCGTTGTCGTTTGAAACAATTACTTCTGTGTCAGAAGGAATTAGACCGTTTTCTTCCAATTCTTCTAGTTTGTTGTGGAGGTCTTTAACGATCTTAATCGTGTTGCCGCCTTTCTTTTTCATTATTGAAAGGGAGATTGCGTTTTTTGGTTCTTCTCCTTTATTTGAAATTCTTGAAATGGTTTGTTTACTTGTGGTTCCGGTTTCGATTTTTGCTATGTCTTTGAGTAGTAGGTTTGGGCCTAGAATTATATTTCCTAGTTCTTGTGCATTTTCTATATCGTTTTCAAATCTGATTGAATAAGTTGATTTGTCTATTTCTATTGCGCCTGCTGGTAGGTTGAAGTTTGCGAATCTAATAACATTACTTATGTCGTTGATTGATAGATGGGCAGCTTCAAGCTTTGCTTGGTTCACTTTTATGTGAATCTCTTTTTTTAGGTTTCCGGCTATTGTTACTTTTGATACACCTGAAACTGTTTCTAATTCTTTTTTAACTTCTTCGGCTGTGTTGCTGAGATCTAGTAGTGAGTTGTTTGATAGTAGGGAATAGGTGATAACTGAAATTTCACTGAAATCGATCTCCATTACATATGGATCTTCAGCTTCGTCTGGAAGACCTGGTGCAGCTCGATCTACAGCTTCTTTTACTCGGTCTACAGCTTCGCTCAAGTTTTCTCCAGCTTCGAATTCGATAACTATTGATGATATTGAGAATCCTGATGAAGATTGAAGTCTTGATATTCCTGAAACGGTTCCGAGCTCTTTTTCGATTGGTTTGGTCAGGAGGTCTTCTGTATCTGTGGGTGAAGCGCCTGGCAGGATTGTTGAAACTACTGCCATTGGAAATTCGACTTCTGGAAAAGACTCTTTTGGAAGAGTCACTGCTGAATATAAACCTGTTAGGATGATTCCCGCTATCAATACCCATGCGAGAACTCTTCGTCTTATAAAGAACGTCCAAGCGTTGTTCATGATTTTGGTGATTTAGCTGATCTTTTTACTTTGTAGTTTATTGATTCTCCCTCACGTAGGAATACTGTTGATAAGGCTACTTTTTCTCCGAAGTTCAGTCCGCCCAATATCTCTATGAAATTTCCGTATACTTGTCCTACTGTCACTTCTTTTCTTTCGATTGTTTTTTCTTTGCCAACAGTATTGATGAAGTATTGTTCGTCTTCAATAATTACACTGTTTAGTGGGACGAGAGTTGCTATTGCTCCCGTATTTGGAGTGAATGTGATTTCGATTATCTCTCCTGAAAATAGGTTCTTTTTGTCGCCTAAAGTGATTTCGATTTCTGCCTTTCCGTTGAGTGATAGGGTAGGGCTAACGTAGTTTACCTTTCCTGTTGTTGAAGTGGTTGTTGAGCTAATTGAAACTAAATCATTTGCTTTAATTAGTTTTGTTTCTTCTGGAGAAAGGTATGTTTTAACTTTAAGGTCTTCAATGTTTTCTACTGTTACTAATATTTGTCCTGGGCTTGTGAAGTTTCCTTCTTCTACTTGGATGTTTGTTACAGTTCCTTTGATTGGCGATTTGATGTTTCGTGCTTCTGCTTGAAGTTTCGCTAAATCAGCTCCAGTTTCGGCTTGTAGTATGGTTGAGTCGAGCTGAATGAACTGGAGTGAATATTGTGCTTGAACACCTTCTACAGCTAGTATAGCGCCTTTTAATTGCGCTTTTGACATCTCTATAGATAGGTCTAATTGGTCTTCTTGAGCTTCGTTCCCAATTTCCATCTGTTCTAGCTGAGATTTTGTCTGTTTGTATAATGGATCTTTCTTGTAGTTTGGAAGGTCTTTCAGGTCGTCTAATGTGTCTTCTAGAGTGTCGTGTTGTTCGTCGTAAAGTTCTTCTGCGTGATCTCGTGACTTGATCGCTGCGTCGAGCGAGTCTATTGCTGTGTAATAACCTATAAGTGCTGATTCTATGTTGGTTTGAGCTACGTAATCTGTCTTGAATCTAGTGTCGTATAGTTTTTGAAGGCTTTCTTTTGCTAAGCCTGCATTCATTTGTGCTGCATCTGTTGAGAGGCTATCTCCGAGAGTTACTAGAGTTTGGTTTTTGTTGACTTTATCACCTACATTTATAGAAATGTTTGTGATTTTTCCTGCAACTTGTGGAGTGATGAAAGCTGTTGTTCCAGATTCGATTTGCCCACTTTTCGTGAAAGATAGGGGAGTCTGGTCAATTCCTACCGTGAAAATTTCGATTTTTTTTGCTTGTGATTCTGCTGGTGCTTCTTGAGTTTCTGGTTCTGCTCCACATGCTGTTAACAGGAGTGAAGAGGCCAGAATCAGGCCTAATGCCTTTAAAGATGCTTTTCGGATATTCATGATTTTATGGTTATTATTAGGAGTGAAAATAGGATCTATTATAGTCTCCGGATCGAATTTGTCAATAGATCTTGACTTTTGTCAAGTGGGGGTTATAATGAGGACCTTTTTACTTTCATTTATATCTTCATTTATGATCTCAACTGAACGCAAATACGTATATACAATCTATTCTCGTGATCGAGAAGATTTGATGTATGAGGTGTTTTTGGAGAAGGGTCTTGATGTATATGTGAAAAAAGCAGCGGTTGAGCGCGAACATAGACCGCTTGTTAAGCACGACTTTTTGTATGGAGGGGCTTTCTAGTCTTGGTTTTTAGTCGTTGTATTCTGGATTTGGCTTGATGATGAAGAAGTCTTCTTCGGTGTTGCCTTTTGTATCTACGTAGAGGATTCGATATGCGATGTATCCGTCCTCTAGGTATTTGTAGTATGCGAGGTCGGTTGCTTCGGTTTTTTTGCCGAGTTGTTCTTCGTTGAATCTGTTATCTGAATCTTCGTGCTCAGATGGTTCTAGTTTCTTATATTTTTTGGCGTTGAGTTCTTTGAATTCAAGAGAGCGTTCTTGGTAGATTTTTCTGAGTGCAGTTTTGGCTTCTTCTATTGAGGTTGCTTTGTATATTTCTTTTGGCATTTTTAATTGAAGGTTAGGCTTGCAATTATTTTTTCTATTTCGTTCTGGTTGTAATCTTCCCTGTAAACTCTGAATGCTACAACTGTGTTGTCATGTTTTGTGTAATAACCAGTGACTGTGAGCATGTCTGCTACGGTGACTTTTGTGAATTCGTATTCTCCGATGGTCATTTCTTCATGCATTTCTGCGTAAGATGTTTCTGATAAGGTGTGATGTGTGCTGATGAATTCTTCTAGGTTAGAATTGGTTGCTTCTGCTTTAACTTCTAGGTAGGGGACTTGGCAGAGACTACATTCTTCAGGAGGGTTGATGTGAAATTCGTATCCTTCTTCTGTCCAAAGGCCTTCGGCATCTGCTGTGTATTCTGTTGGATAGTTGAAAGAGAATCCGTTTCCTTCAAATGTTTTTTCGGTTGATTCTTTTTCGAGAGCTGTACATCCAGATAGGAAGATGGTTACTGGGATCAGTAGTGCTAGAAATTTTTTCATGGTGTGGTAATTAAGGTTTCTTGTGGCTTTTTTTCTGGTACGCCCGGCAAGATTCGAACTTGCAACCCTCGGTTCCGAAGACCGATGCTCTATCCAGTTGAGCCACGGGCGCGTGTTTGTGTTTGTACAATAAAGGCCAGCATTATGCTGACCCTTATAGTCTATATCTGATTAGGTTTGGGTTCAAGCTTTGTTTAGTCTTTTATTTACTGAAGAATAAAACTATAGCTGTCTTCATCCCACGAATAATATTTCTTTATGTATTCTCCTTTGGAATTGTCATAAAACTCGTGATTGAATGTTTCGATGTCGTCGAAATGAATATCTTCTATAGAAGATGCATATATCTTATTGTCTTCTAGGTCTGAGAAATTAACTTCTGTAAAATTTGAATAGTAATTAGAAGGTCTGAAAAAGCTGAATAAGTTTCCGTTACAATCTCCATATTCTTCTACTAGGATCAATGATTTCATAGGAGTAGGTCCGTAATCCATGTTTATGTAGTGGATGGCTCCCATTGGAAATACTGTTTTGTAGCCAATATCAACTTTGCTTAAAACTTTATCTCTTCCTCCGTTTTCGAGATTTAGTATGGCTAATGTGAAATCACCAGAAACATAATCTTTGAGACAACTGGTCTCTGTGTTTTCTACTGCGTTTGATGAGTAAAGAGCTGCTTGATAGTCTAGACCAGACCCGAGGTTTTCAAACTGTAACATCCCTGTTCCATAGGTTTGTTCGATGTCACGTGCTTCTTCGTCTATGCTTTTGTTATTCTCTAAATCCTCATATGTTACTCTGTAGTCTGTTAAAAAACCCAAATAATCATTTTTCGAATTTGAATCTTCACTAGTCCAGTCCTTCACATGCTTCTTTACTCTGGTTGTTATATCCGTCATTTGACCACGTGTTACGTTTTGGTTAAATGATGTGAAGTCCAAGGGAATGAAATTTCCGGTAGAGGCTGTATCTATGATTCCTTTGTACCAAGGAGTTGTTTCCGCGTCGTAATCTATTTTGAAAATACCTAATATTATCTTTAGTGTTTCTGCTAGATTTATTGGTTCTTCTGGACGAAATGTTCCGTCAGGGTAGCCATCTATAAGGCTATATTCTCCCAGTACGCATATGTAATCCGCGTACCATTTGTTGCTTGAAATGTCCGTGAAGCACTCGTTGTCACTGTAATCATCAATTCCTCCTATAACATTGACGAAAGCTTCGGTTATAATTTTTGACAATTCAGCTCGGTTTAATATCTTATCAGGTTTGTAAGTGCCATCTTCATAGCCTGAAATAATTTCTTCTTCAAACAAGAAATCTATAGCTTCTCCGTATTTTGTTCCTACATTAACATCAGAGAAATTTTTCGAGTAGTAATTTGCTGTTGATGCAACTGCTGATGCAACGGAAATATTTAGGAATACAAGCATTGCTATCACGAGAGTGGTAGTTTTTTTCATAGGGTTTATGGTTAAGGTGTGAGACTTGTGTTATCTAAGCTTTTCTCAACTTCTCGTCAGCTTTTTTAGCTGCCCATTTTGTCCACATTACAAGTCCTGAACTTGCTACGAAAATTGATGAATAAGTACCAATCAACATACCTGCTATCAATGCGAGTAGGAAGTATCTGATTGCTTCGGCTCCTCCATAGAAACTTCCAATGAAGAGAGCGACTACTGTTATCAGTGATGTGACACTTGTGTTCAATGATCGTGCCAATGTTTGGTTGAGGGCTTTGTCTGCAATGTCTTCCAATTTGTCATCTCGGCCTGCCATTTTTAGATTTTCTCTGACACGGTCGAATACTACGATTGTGTCATTTACTGAGTAACCTAATATGGTTAGGAGGGCGGTGATGAAGAGGGCGTCCATTTCTATGCCAATTACTACGCTCAAGATTACAAAGAACCCTGTGACGATTATTACGTCGTGTACCAATGCGACGATTGCGCTGGCTCCAAATTTCCAAGGAGAAACTTCTTTTGGAATCTTTCGGAATGCGAATGCAACGTAAAGGATGATTACTAGGATTGTTGCTAGGATTGCTGTGAGTGCTTTGCTTTTTAGGCTTGATCCGATTGTTGGACCAACTGTTGTGAAGCGTGGCTCAGTAAGGGATCCTAGTTTTGTCTCGAGTTTTTCGATGATTTGATCGTGAGTTTCTGACTCAAGATATTTTGTTTTGATAATGAATGTATTTGTTCCAGATGGTACTAATTGGATGTTTTTGAGATCTATTATTGCTGAATTCTCTTCATCTGCAACTTCTGCAGCTTCCATTACCAATGGGACATCTGGTGAAGATGTTTCTGTCTCTTCTACAGTGTCGTCATAAAGTTCTGGCACAGGTGCTTCTGTAGTCTCGACAGCCTTATCTTCTGCGTATGCTGTTTTGAGAAGAGAAGCTTCTGGTTCTGTTGGTTCTTCGACTGCCGGCGCCTCCGGCGCTGTGCCATTGATTTCGTTTTGGATCTCAATCAAACTTTCTTGAAGTTGTTCTTTTGTAACTTCGTTGTCGAATTTGACTTCCATCAAAGTTCCACCTGTGAAGTCTATACCTAGGCGAAGTCCGAACATCAACATTGCGACGATAGAAATTCCGATCAATGTTCCTGATAGTCCCATCCATTTCTTTGAGTTTTTGATGAATGAGAAGTTTGTTCCAACTTTCTTTTCAGGGTTAACTCCGAAGTATTTTAAGTTCTTTGAATATTTTGTGTTTCCAGTTGCGTGAAGAAGAGTTCGAGTAACAGTGATTGCTGTGAACATAGAGACTAGGATACCTGCAGCGAGGTTGAATGCGAATCCTCTGATGATTGATGTTCCGAAGTAGAATAATACTCCGCAGACGATCAATGTTGAGAAGTTTGAGTCTCGGATTGAGCTCCAAGCTCTATGGAATCCTTCTTCAATTGCTGAAGTGTATGGTCGTCCGTCTCTTAATTCTTCTTTAACTCTCTCGAAGATCAGGATGTTTGCATCAACTGCCATACCTAGTGAGAGGATTAAACCTGCTACACCGGCTAATGTCATTACCACTCCAGTTTTGAGAAGGAATGTGATGAAGAAGAAGATTACACAAGAGAGTAGGAAGCTTATGACTTTTTCTCCTCCTGAATCTTTCGAATTTAATATTTTAAGTACTAATGCAATAAATGCTATTACTGAAGCTGGGAGTGCTATTCCTAGGTGTAATTCTGATTTGATTAGGAATAAAATGATTACTCCATAAACTACCAATGCTATTGCTGCGAGTATACCTGGGACTCTGTATCTCAACACCATGTATAGACATAGGATCAAGAACCCTATTAAACCAGCCCAGATTGATACTGAGAGAGCGTTTTGTCCCAAAGTGGCTCCTATTGTGTATTCTCCTGTTAGGATGATTGGAGCGGGGATTGCACCTGTATTTAGGTCACGTGCGAGTTCGTTTGATTCGTCTTGAGAGAAATTTCCTGTTATTTGCGCGCTTCCTCCAGTAATTTTCTCGTTTACTCTTGGTGCTGAAATTAGATTTCCTCCTACGAAGATTGCTACAGGTTTTCCTACGTTTCGACCTGTGATTTCTTCGAAGAGTTTTGCTCCGTCGTCATCGAATTCGATTGTGATGTATGGTTGATAAAATTGATCCAATTGTACATCTGCGTGTACGAAGTTTTTACCTGTTAGTCCGGTGTCTTTCCATGGATCTGGCAGGGTAGAGTATCGAATGACAGTGTATTGGTATTTTGTTTGACTTACGTCGTTTAGGACTTTGTCGGCTTTGATGATGTGATATCCGAATTCAGTTTTGATGATTTCCGAAACGTCTCCAGATGCTTCTAGTCCTAGAGCGGCTTGTTCGAAGTCGTATACGTATGTTCCGTCCCCTGTAACTGCTTGAGAAAGCTTTCCTCCTGTTTCCTTGTTGCTTGGATCGTCAGAATGGAATTGAGCTACTCTATCGAATGGTTTTCCTTCGTCTGTTATTTTTGCTAATGCGACTTTTGCTTCTTCGTATGCTTCTTCTTCTGTTCTTGTAGTCTCTTCTGATGCGTTTGAAGCTCCTTCCCATGCTATCAAGATGTGGCTAGCTTCTACTTCTTTTTCATATTTAACCTCCTCCATGGTTTCTTCTAGTTGGACGATTGCAAGTGCTGTGTCTTCTTGCGTTTCTCCTGTGTCAGTGATTACGAATGTTCCTCCGAGTTCTATTAGTTCATCTGTGTGTTTTCCTTCTGTTAGAGTAGTTATTTCATCTCTTAAATCTTGAGGATTGATCTCGTCTGCAAATACAAATTCTGATGTTTCGTATGTTACTTTCCCTGGATATGCGAGTGACTCTTCTTGTCCTATTATGTTGAATTCTGTACCTCCATTGATTTTGTCTTGTGAAGCTTGTGCTTGTGCTTGAATTTTTTCTTTTTCTTGAGGATCGAGTCTGTCTTTTTTCTCTTTGAATTCAAGTTGAATTGTCTTTCCAACTGTTGCTTTTGCTTTTTCCAAGCTGAGAGTTTTCTTTTCATCGTCAGTTAATTCTTCGAGAGTTTTGTCTAGTTTTAAAAATTCTTTTATGTCTGCATCTGTTAAAGTTGCTAAGTCTGCAAGTTCTACTACTATGTGAACTTCTCCAGCTATTTCAGATGTATAGATATTTGGTTCAGCTACTCCGAGGTTGTTTACACGTCGGTTTATTACTTCTGTTACTCCTTCTATGATCGCTGGTCTGTCTTCTTCTAATACTTTTCTCAGGTCGACTTTGTAATCGAGTTGAGATCCTCCTTGAAGATCAAGCCCGAGGTGGACTTTTGTATCAGTTATCGATTCTGGAAGAAAGGGGAGGACGGTTTCTTGAAATTTGTTTGGGGCGTCAAAGAAACCAAGTAAGAGTGTTACAACTAGAATTGCAATTATTTTCCATGAAAAGAATTTTTTCATCTTATGGGGGGTTATTAGAGTGGTGGTTTTCCCGAGCTTCAGTAGTCCCTTTACTTGAGTTCGGGAGGTATATTTGATAATTTTTGATCCAATTCTTCGTTGTTTCCTTTTCCTGATCGACCGTAGTCATCTTCTATCTTCACAACGTCATCTAGTTCTGGCGAAGAAACCTCGAATATTACTGTATCTTCAAGTGCTTCTAAGCGGTGGATAGTATATGGTTTGACGTCAATTTTGTCACCTTCTTCGAGGATTTTATCTTGCAAGTTTTCTTTATCCTGTCCAAATGTGAATTTCACCTTACCTTTTACTACGAATTGAGTTTCTTCTTTGACTTCGTGGTATTGGAGTGAGTATCTGTGTCCCTTCTTAACTTCGAGGATTTTTCCTGCGTATTTCTCGGTGTGAGCGAACCAGATCTCTCGGCCCCAAGGCTTTAGTTTTATTTGAGTTTTATCGAGCATTTTAAGTTGCGATTTAATTACGATCGCTAAATTTTTTTGCCCGCATAATATAGAGCAAAAGGGGAGTTTTTGGAAGGGAAAGTCTTATGATTCTGTCTGTTTTGCTTCTTCGCGAATTTTCTTAAATTCTTCGATTCTTTTGAAGTCATCTCTTTCTTCTAGTTCTTTGAAGAGAGTTTCCCAGGTTCCAATGTCACTCCAGCCAAGATTACGAGCTTCGATGATGCGAATTTCTTCTGGATCGACTTTTTCCATTATTGCGTAATCGATCGAGATTTTTTCTAGAGTTGGGTAGACTGATTCGAGACTTCCTGGAAGTTCTTGGATTTGAGCGAGTTTTTTGTGAGTGTCTGGTGCGTGTTCGGCGAATTTCTCCATTAGGATGCCTGTTTTCCAGACGTAGATTCCTGTGTTCCACAGATATTCTCCTGATTTCACGAATTCTTCTGCAGTTGCAGCGTCTGGCTTTTCTTTGAATCCTTTGACTTTGAAGCTTGAGATTCCATCGATCTGGTTGTGTTTTTCTCCGAGATGGACGTAGCCGTAGTTTGTGTTTGGTTCTTCTGGGGTGACTTCTACTATATTCAATGTGTTTTCTTGGATTGCGATCTGTTCTGCTACTTGGAGGCATTTCTGGAATTCAGCTTTGTTTTCTATCAAGTGGTCAGCATATGCGATTACCATGACTTCTTCTGGGCCGTGGCGAGTTTCTATCGTAGCAGCAGCTAATCCGATACAAGATGCTGTGTCTCTTAGCGCGGGTTCGTAGATAATGTTTTCTTCTCGGATTTGAGGAGCTTGTTCTTCGATGAAGTGTTTGTGGTCTTTGTTTGTTGCGATGTATATGTCTGTTGGTTCTAGGAAGTCCAGTCTGTCGATTGTTTCCTGAAAAAGGGTCTTCTCGTTGACAAGTTTGTGAAATTGTTTTGGTTTTTCAGGAGTGGAGAGTGGCCAAAGGCGTGTTCCTCCTCCTCCTGCTAAGATAACTGCTTTCATTCGCGTTGCGTTAGTGGTCGTGTAAGTGGCCGTGATTATATCAAACTTTTTCCTTTCATCGCTAGAGGTTTGCGGACTTTCAATATTTTTAGGATTGTTGGTGCTATGTTTTGGAGTCCTTTGTTTTTGAGGTTTGTGCGGAGTTTTGTGAATGTATTGCTGATCAAAATACAAATGACTGGATTCAGAGAATGAGATGGGCAACTTTCTCCGTTGGCGTATTTCATTAACTCTGCGTTTCCGTGGTCTGCTGTTAACAAGATGTCATATCCTTTTTCGAGTGCGAGTGGGACGATGCGTTTTAATTGTTGATCTAGAGTTTTGATTGCTTTTTTTGCAGCTGGGAGGTTGCCTGAATGTCCGACCAAATCGCAGTTTGCAAAATTTAGAGCTATGAAGTCGTATTCGCGACGGCTCTCGAGTTCGTGGATGAGTTTTTCTGTTACTTCAGGAGCGCTCATCTCTGGTTTTTCAGCGTATGAAGCTACTTTTGGAGAGGGGATCATGATGCGTTTTTCTCCTTTGAAAGGCTTTTTGATTTGTGAATTGAAGAAGAATGTCACGTGTGCGTATTTTTCGGTTTCTGCGATGCGGAGTTGTTTTTTTCCTCTTTGAGCGAGGATTGAACTTAAGTTGTTTTTTATTTTTGGTGCTGGGAAGAGGACTGGTGATTTTTTGCTGTATGGGCCGAAGCAGACAAAGTATGGTTTGACTTCTTTCTCGAACATTTCCGTGATTTGTGCTGCGCGGTCGGTTCTGTAGTTGAAAAAGACGACAGAGTCTTGTTTTTTGATCAAACCGGCTTTGTCTAGGAGGATTGGCTCTATGTAATAGTCGGTTTTGGTTCCGCGAGCGTATTCGTTTTTGATTGCTTTGAGAGGGGATTCTTCGCGGCGACCTTTGCCTTTTGTGTAAAGATTGAATGCTTTTTTTGTTCTGTTGAGGTTGTTGTCGCGGTCCATTGCGTAGTAGCGGCCGATGATTGTAGCTATCTTTGCTTTGTTTTGAAGTCCGAGTTCTCGGATTTTCTGTTCGATTTTGCGAATGAATTTTTGTGCTGATTTTTCTGGGACGTCGCGGCCGTCTGTTATTGCGTGGATGTAGATTTGGTCTAGTTTTTTCTTTTTTGCGAATTTGAGGAGTGCGTAGAGGTGATTCAGATGACTGTGAACGCCTTCGTCGGAAATCATTCCTAGAAGGTGGATGGCTGAGTCATTCCTTTTGCATCTACGAGCGGCTCCTTTTAATGCTGTTAAGTTGTTGAAGCGGTCTTTTCGGATTGATCGGTTGATTTCTTCAAGAGACTGCCAAACTACTCGTCCTGCTCCCATTGTGAAGTGTCCTACTTCTGATCCTCCCATGGTTTTTGGTGGAAGCCCGACTGCTTCTGAATCTGTTTTGAGCAAGCAGTGTGGATATTTTTTTCGCAGGCTATCAATGAATGGTGTGCTTGCGCGGGTTACGGCGTTTCCGGGATAGTCTTTCCCTTCACCGTATCCGTCCAATATGATTAAAAGTGCTTTGTTTTTATTCATTTATTTGAAATTAGAATAGGATTGATGAGATGTAGAAAGCGATGATTTCTTCTCCGAGAAATAATGTGATTAATCCTCCTGTTATTAGGAATGGACCGAATGCAATTGCTGTTTTTCGGTCGGCTTTGTTTGCAGCGAGAAGAACGATGCTGACTAGAGCTCCAAATACGTATGAGATTATCAGTGCTAGAAGCATCATTTCCCATCCGAGTAGGACTGCCAATAATGCGCCGAGTCTGAGGTCTCCGCCTCCGAGCCACGCGCCTTTAGATAACAGAATTTGTCCTCCGAAAAATAATGCGATTATCAAAACGCCGATTCCTATGCTTACCAAGCTTGGAAATCCGAAAGCTACTGCAGCTAATATCCCTATTAGGATTGCTGGTAAGGAGAATCTGTCTGGAATTTCTTGGTACAACAAATCGTAGAAGAAAATAGCCATCATTAAAGTCACTTCGACCAGATAGAACAAGAATATTTCGAAGATTTTCCAATCAATTTCGAAAAGGTAGACCGATGGATCTATCGAGCTTGGTACGAAGCTTAGGAAATTCCATTTCAAGAAAGTCAGAATAAAAACTGCTGCCGTCAAAATTTCTAGTGAGAAGTAGTGGACGCTTATTCTTTTTCCGCAATTTGCGCATTTTCCTCTTAAGAACAAGAAACTGAAGACTGGAATTAAGTGATACCATTTGAGTGGTTTCTTACAGCTTGGGCAGATTGAGCGGCCCATTATGATGCCTTTTTTCTTCTTTTTTACTCTGAAGACAATGACACTGATGAAGCTTCCTATTGCTGCTCCTAGAAATCCGACCCAGATAGCTGGTAATATTACTGACATAGTTTATGAGGTTATGGTGAGTAAGGAGACGTGATGTCTGCTTTTAATATATTATTAAATCTTATTGCTGCCAAATTAGAGATCGAGTTTCCGGTTCCTAGTGAATATGCTTTTTTGTAATATTCTTTTGCTATGTGTTCGAGATCTTGTTTTTCGTACATCCATCCGAGGTTCAGATATGCGCTGTCCAAATTCGGATCCATTTCCAAGGCAGTGATTAGGTTGTCTTTTGCTTGATCATATTCTTCTGCTGCGACGTATCCCCATCCTAAAAGGCTGAATGAATTTGCTTCTTCAGGGAATTGTTTGAGCGCGTATTTTGCTACTTGGATTGCCCTGTGAGGTTTCTCAATTTTTTCTATACAGATCCATACAGCTTTTGTGAAAATGTTTATGTCTGCAACTCCGTTTTCGATTGTTTTCACGTATGACTCGAGGGCTTTGTTGTAATCTTTTTTGATTAGGTAAAGGTCTGCGAGCTTTTGATTTATCAAATCTTCAGGTTGAAATCCGGCGACTGCTGCGTTTTCGAGATATGTTATCGATTGATCGTAATCTTCTTGGACTGCGTATGTTAATCCTAGGAAAAATAAAGTTTCTGGTTTTTCGGAATCTAATGTTTGTGCTTGTTTCAATGCGTCCAATGCGTCTGCTGTTTTCCCTGTTTGGAGATAGCTGTATCCGAGCATGATCCAGGCATCTCTGTAATTGTTTTGCAGGTCTATTATGTCGAATAATAGGGGGATCGAGGCTGCGAACTCTTCTACATCTATGAATGCTTTTGCAAGGAGGGCCTCTTCGTGCTGATCTTTTGATTCTCTGTTCAGAGAAATGCTTTGATATGCTTCCAAAAAGATGGTTACTTTCTTTTTTAATTCTTGATCTAATTCAGATTCGGTATTTAGTTTTTCTGTTAATGCTAGAAGTGCGGTCTTTGCTTCTTCATGATCTTTGTAAAGAATTTTCAAAATCGTCGTGTAGTATGCGATTTCTTTGTTTGTTTGATCGAGAGAGTTGAAGTGTTCTGATGCTTCTTCTATTTCACGATTGTTGATGTAAGTGCGCCCTATTAATATGTCGACTTGGATGTTGCTGCTTACTTCTTTTAATTGTTCAAAATATTGGCGGGCTTCAACAGGTTTGTTATCTGAGAGATAAGTGAGTCCGATTTTGTAAATTGATTGAGCTGAGTTTGGATCTTTTATTAATGCGTTTTTGTATGATTTAAGTGCTTTGTCGTAATATCCGTTGTTGTATTGTTGATCTCCTTCAGCAATCAAGCTAGAAACTGTTTTATTCGATTCTACTTGTTTTTCGACTTCTTCTTGCAGGTCGGTTTGTGATGTTTGAGGTGTGGAGTCTATCTGATCTAGATCTGTGGCAGGGTTTGGGGCCAGGTATTCATATGAGATGAATGCAACTCCTGTGATTATGATCACCCACAACATTTTCATTAAAATTTTCATTGGCTGGTTGGGATTTTAAGTCTATTTGCACTGCAAAGGGCGACTGCTATTGCGTCTGCAACGTCATCTGGTTCTGGCATTTTTTCTAGACTCATTATGAGTTGTACCATTTTTTGGACGGCTTTTTTATCAGCTCGTCCGTTTCCACAGACTGAGCTTTTTATTTCTGTTGGGCCGTATTCTTCTACTTCAATTCCTTTTGATGCCATTTTTTGTGTTATTACTCCTCTGGCTTCTGCTACAGAAATTGCTGTTTTGATATTTTTGTTGAAGAAAAGTCTTTCTATTGCTCCTACGTTTGGTTGCCATTTTTCCAGAAGCAATTCTATATCTTCTGCGATAAGATTTAATCTTTCAGATTGTTTTAGTCCTTTGTGAGTTTGGATGTATCCGAAGTCGAGTAATTTTATTTTCTTGTTTTTTACTTCAATAACGGAGAAGCCTGTTGTTGCTGTGCCCGGATCTATTCCGATTATTTTCATGATTAGATTGTGAATTGTGCTATAGAGCCTTTTTCTTTTGCGTTAAATGCGAATACAATTTTGTCTCCTTTTTTTGCTAGTTTCTTCTGAGTTAAGAGGTGTTTTACTTCTGTTGTGAAATTCTTTGTTAATTTCTTTTGGATTGATTGATTTACTCCCCAAAGTAGGCTCAATTCTTGCATGACGTGTTTGTTTGGAGTGATTATTATTGTTGGTTTGAATAGTCTGTGTTTTGCGACGTGGTTTGCTGTATATCCACTCTCTGAATAAATCACTAAGTAGTTTGACTCTGATGCTAATGCTAATTCACATGCGGATAGGGAAGTGGCATTCACTTCTGGGGATCCTATGTTTGATATGTGTTTTTGAAGTATTTCTTTGTGTTTTTTCTGTTCATTTTCTACTACTGAAATTGTTTTTGCTAATGTTCTTACTGACTTTACCGGATATTTTCCTACGGCTGATTCGTTGGATAGCATTATCGCGTCAGTGTGATCGAATATAGAATTTGCTGCGTCTGATATTTCTGCTCGTGTTGGGGTTGGATTTTCAACCATCGAAGCTAGAACTTGAGTTGCTGTGATGACTGGTTTTGCGTGGTAATTGCAGAGTTTGATCAGAGTTTTTTGAATGATTGGAACTCTTTCAGGTTCAACTTCTATTCCCAAGTCTCCTCTAGCTACCATTATTCCATCTGAGACTTTTACTATGTCTTCCATGTTTGTTACTGCTTCTTTACGTTCGATCTTTGCTATGATTTTCACATGTGATGCTTTTTTCTTTGCTAATAATTTGCGAAGGTCTGTGATGTCTTGTGCTGATTTTACGAATGAAATTGCTACGAAGTCGATCCCCAGGCGTAATCCAAAATTCAAATCTTTGAGATCTTTTCTTGTTAATGTTTTTGCTGAGATTTTTGAATCTGGTGCGTTGATTCCTTTGTTTGATCGAAGGACTCCTTTGTTTTTTACTGTGCAGCTGATTGTTGTTCCTGAGACTTTTGTTATTTTCAATTGAATAAGTCCGTCTTCAATGTGAAGTGTTTCTCCTTTTTTGACGTCTTTGTGCAGGTCTTTGTATTGAACTGGAATTTGTGCTTCGCTTCGCTTCGCACTGGCGGTTGTAAGAGAGATTTTCTGGCCTTTTTTAATTTCGATCCCTCCTGATGGGAGAATCCCGAGTCTGATTTTTGGACCTTGAAGGTCTTGGAGAATTCCTACTGTTCTCTTATGTTTTTTTGCTGCTTTTAATGTGTTTGAGTGAATTTGTTTGAAGTTTTTGTATGTGCCATGTGAAAAATTCAAACGTGCGACGTCCATTCCAGCTCGAACCATATCTTCTATAACAGAAAAAGAATCCGAAACTGGACCTAAAGTTGCAACTATTTTTGTATAGTTAACTCGCATAGGATGAGGGTGAGGATCCGCTGAGGGGCGGGGTTTAGTTTATTTTACTTTACAGTGACACTTTTTGCCAGATTTCTTGGCATGTCTGGGTCGTTGTTTCTCAAAACTGCTAATTGATACGCTAATATCTGAATTGGGATTATGTTTACGATAGGGGAAGCGTGGGATACATCAGGGACTTTTATCCAGAAGTCGAATGCGTCGTTGTTTTCTGGGGCGATCCCGATGATGTAAGCCCCTCTTGCTTTCAATTCGATTGCGTTGCTTATGATTTCATTTCTGGTTTCGTCATTAGCTACGATTGCGATACATGGAGTTCCTTCAGAGATCAGTGCGATTGGTCCGTGTTTCAATTCTCCTCCTGCAAAACCTTCAGCGTGGATGTATGAGACCTCTTGAATTTTGATTGCGCCTTCTAGTGCTATTGGATAATTTTTCCCACGTCCTATCAGGTAACAAGATTCCACGTCTTGCATATGTTTTGCGAGTTTCATTATGTGTTCTTCGTATCTAGGATTTATCATGTCGTTTATTTGGCTGACTGTGTCGATGAGGATCTTTTTGCCTTTTTCTACTCCACCATCACAAGCAAATGCGAGGAGAGTGAGTATAGCTATTTGTGCAGTAGTTGCTTTTGTTGAAACTACTGCTTTTTCTACTCCTACCTTGATGGGGATTACAATATCTGCGGTTCTAGCCATTGTTGAAGATTCGACGTTTACTATGGCCATTACTGTAGCTTTTTTCTCTTTTGCTACCTCAATTGCCTCAAGTGTGTCTGCTGTTTCTCCACTTTGCGATATTGCTATTACTAGAGATTTTTCTTTTATGAAATTTTTGTAATTTGAAAATTCTGATCCGAAAGTTGTGTTTACGTGTTTGTGTGATATGTCTGCGAATAAGTATTCTCCTACCATTGCGACTTTTCCAGTTGTTCCACATCCTACAAGATATGTTCCGTATGCTCCTTTGATTGCTTTTGCAGCTTCTCGGATTACTTCTGGGTCTTGGTTTATTGCTCTGTGAAGAGTTTCCTTCTGTTCCATGATTTCCTTGATCAGGAAGTGAGGGAAATCTCCTTTTTCTGCGCTTTCTGGTTTTAGGTCTATTTCTATTACACGTTTTTCAATTTTTTCTCCTGTTGTGATGTCTGTAAATTCGATTGTGTCTTTCTGGATTTCTACGAGTTGGTTGTCGTCGATGTACATCACTTTGTTCGTGTACGGGAGGAATGGGGGGATATCTGAGGCAAGGAAAAACTCGTTTTCCCCTTTGCCTACTATTAGTGGTGATCCTCGGCGTGCTGCTACGATCCGGTCGTCTTTTTTGTTGATTGCGACTACTGCATATCGGCCTTCCATTTCGTTAGTTGCTTTTTGGAGGGCTTCTTTGAGTGAATCGGTTGTTTTCAAGTATTCTTCTATCAGATGTGCAATTACCTCTGTATCTGTATCTGATTTAAATTTGTGTCCGTCTTTTTTGAGTCGTTTTTTGATTGAGTCAAAATTTTCGAGAACTCCGTTGTGAACTATGACAATTTCTTCATCGCTGGAAGCGTGTGGGTGTGCATTCTTTTTGGAGATACCACCGTGGGTTGCCCATCTTGTGTGAGAAATTGCGACGAACAAGTTTTGTTCAGCTTCTCCTACCGCTACTGAAGAATCTTCTGATTTGTTTTCGAGTTTTAATTCTGAGCTATTAAATTCGCCGATTTTGCCAACTTCTTTGTGAGTAGAGATTTCTCCGCCTTTTTTGTATGCAATACCCCAGCTGTCGTAGCCTCTGTATTCCAGCTTTTTCAAGCCTTCTATTACTATTTCTGGAGCGTCTTTACGTCCTCCGATGTATGCAAATATTCCGCACATATTTTAGATTTAATTACGAGCGTTATTCTAGATGAAAACAGGGGGTTTGTGGAGGGGGAAGGGGTTGACAACCGGGCTGTTTATTGATATAAAGTAGGCTATTAAAATTTAATCTATTTATTATGTCTGGATTAGATGTTGCAGGGGGACTAGATGCGAAAGAGCTTCATAGGAGTGGAAAGCCTCTAAGTGAGATTGCTTCTATGGGTGAATGTGCTGATAATTCGGATCTTGTGAATGAGGTTGCAAGAATAAGATTTGATGAATTTACTCAGTCAAAGAGTGGAGGTTCTATTTTTGGGCCTTCGATTGATGATAAATTGGAATCCGTTGAATTTGTACCAGCTTCTGATGGAGAGGGTGCTCCTGTTAGTCCTCTTTTAAAGGTTACATATTTGTTGGATGATGATTTTGGTCGATTTGGAAATGTGCAAAGAAATTATTTTTCTCTAGTTGGTGTTGGTGAAAAAAATGATGATCCTAATGCTAGTAAACCTTATGATTTTTATAGGACTTCTTTTCCAGGAGAACCTGGATCTTTAGAGAGTGGTGGAAAGTTTTTTGAAATGTATGTTTCTGCTTCTTCTATAGACGTACCTTCTTTGGAGTCTTTTGAAAACGTTCCGACAAGAAATCTTTTTATGGGATTGGCAGATGAGTGGGGGAAACATCCTCCTTATAAATGTTGTAAGGTTTCTAATGGAAGAGATATGATTCCTAAGGATGAGTTGCGGTGTAGGCTTGATGTAGTTGGGGAAAAACTGTTTTCTGGTTCTTCTTGTAGGGTTTGTACCAATGGACAGAACCCTTTGTATTTAGATAGTGTTGGGGGTGTTGCTTATGTGTTTTTCGGTGTTAATGATGATAATGAGTTTAATGATGATGATTCTAATTTAGTTAGACATTTGGGAGGGGAGACTGTTTCTACAAGGACATCTTCTTTTTCTATTAGGATTCCGGTTGATAAATTTGATGAGATTTTGTGGAATTTTGATCCTGCTAATTTTGATTATTCTGAAGTTGAGTCCTTTAGTGGAGAAGGTTCTGGTGAGCCTGAGGTTACTGAGGAAGATGTTGTAGTTGAAGAATCTATTTCTCGTAACATTGCGGTTATGATTTATCATACTAAGGTGAACGCTATGGTTATTTGTGAATTTAAAAAGGGTGCGTCTGGGGGAGATCCTTTTGAATTAAGATTCGTAGCTACTGATGATAATAGTTCTAATGACCAGGCTCTGTTTTATGAGATTGTCGGTTCGAAAGTTCGTCAAACTGGAACTCTGATGAAGAGAATTCCACCTATTGAGGTTGCTATGAGGCTTGTAAGAAAAAATTTACCTCATGGTGTGAAAAAAATTATTGAGTAAGGACGTTGACTGATTGTTTGTTAACAACAGCCATATCCTCAATTCTTACTCCAAATTTTCCTGGTAGATATATTCCTGGTTCTATTGTTAGGACCATTCCAGGTTCTATGGTTCGGGTGCCTTCTTGGTTTATGCTAGGGTATTCGTGAATTTTCAATCCCACTCCGTGACCTGTTCCGTGGCCAAAATTTTCTGCGAATCCTGCGTCTTCTATTACGGATCGGGCAAGGGAGTCGACTTCTTTTTCTAGGAGACCTGGTTTTAGGTTTGTGAGGGTGTTTTGTTGGGCTTGGGAGACGGTTTTGTAGATTTCTTTTTGGAGTTTGGTTGGTTTTTTTGGGAGGATTGTACGAGTGAAATCTGAGCAATAGCCTTTGTATTTCATTCCCATGTCTATCAAGATAATGTCGTTTTGTTTCAAGCGAGTTGTTCCGCTTTTGTGATGGGGGACTGAACTGTTTTTGCCGAAAGCTACAATTGGATCGAAAGAAACATCTTCTGCCCCTAGCTCAAATCCTTTACGTTTTATTTCCCATGCAATGTCTATTTCTCGGAGGGGTTTTCTTTTGCGGCGTTGTTGTTGTATAAATTTTTTGATCAATTGGAAGGTGTGAATGTTGATCTGTTGACTCTTTCTGAGGAGGGCTATTTCGTGGGTGTCTTTTATTGCGCGTAATGATTCTATTTCACCTGAAATGTCTGTTGTTTTTGTTAGTCGCCCTGTTATTTTTTTGTACTTTTCGAATTGTTTGACGGTGAGGTTATCTCCCTCATATCCGATTGATTTGATTCTTAGTGACTTGATAGTTTTCTGCCAGCTTTCTTTGAGTGCGGTTGGATTACGCCAGACTTTTGTGATGTTTTGGACTTCTATCCATTTTGGCACGATGTATTTTGCACGTTCGATGTAGCGCGAGTCAGTGAAAAGAATCGTTTTCGATTTTGTGATGAGCAAGAATCCTCTTGATCCTGTGAATCCTGAGAGATAAGTGATGTTGATTGGATTGGTAATTAAAAATGCTGAGACTTTGTTTCGTCGAATAAGTTTTTGCGCGTTTTTTGTACGGGCAGCAAAGTATTTCATTTTATTTTAGTATGGATTTTGTTATGCGTTTTCCAAGTTCTACAGCAGGTTGGTTGAATGGGTTTATTTTGAACATTATCCCTGCTAATGCTATTGCAATTTCGAATGTCATTATCAGTTCGCCGAGATTTTCTGCGTCGAGTTTTTCGATTGTTATGGTTGAATTTGGAACTTTCTTTTTTGTGAGGGCTCCGGCTGTGCCTTTCTTTTGAGCCTTTAATATTTGAGAAAATTTGAATTTGTTTGCTATGTAATCTTTTGCGTATTTTTCTAATTCAAAGAAGAGAACCCACTTGTCTTTTGGGCCGTCTAGAAGGAGTTGCAAGAGAGAGTGTTGGTCTTTTGCTCCTATCAAACTTAGTGGAGTTGGTCCTACTTTACTGGTTTTCCCAAGGCTTTCTGCTATCAGTTGAGTTGTCCATTTGTTGAAGAATTCGAAACAGTCGATGTATGGGAAAAGGGTCATGCAAGTTTTCTTTTTTGTGTAGAGGTTGTGGATTGTTGCTGCTAATTTTTCGGCAGTTTTGGTTGTTTGTGCTTTTGCGGCTCCTTCGAGTAATTTGTTTATGTTTATGTCCATCAGTGCTGCTGGTAGGAGCCCTGCGATTGTGAGGACTGAATATCGTCCAGCAACGTGTTTTGGCATTTCATAGATTTTCAAGGTATGTTTCAGTGCTTGCTTGTATAAGGTTCCGTCTTTGTTTTCTGTAATGACTGCTAAATGTTTTTGCCATTTTGGGCCAAACCATTTTTTTGCTCCTTTTTGGAGAAGTGAAAATAGTGTTACGGTCTCAAGTGTATCTCCTGATTTTGATACGAAAAGGAAAAGAGTTCGTTTTTTTGAAAGTGGTTTTTCGAATGATGCAATTAGATTGGGGTCGATGTTATCGATGAAGTGGATTTTTGGGTTTTTTGAATTGTCTTTTTGCAGTGTGTGGAAAAGCATTTGTGCTCCGAGAATTGATCCTCCCATTCCTATTACGACTACGTCTGTGAAGCGTTTTTTTATTTTTTTTGCTTCTTCGATAATTGTTGTTGTGTTTTGAGTTGGTAGAGTTAAAAATTCTGCAGGTTTTTTGCGGATGAGTTCCTGCTTTGCTTTAAGCAATTTTGATTTGTATGTTTTTGGGATTGGTTGGGTCTTGAGTTTGAGCATGTTTATGCGTGTTTTATGCGTGTTGAAGGAAGAATTTGATTATTTGTTCTGGAGTTTTGATGTCTTCGGGGAGGTCTACAAGTGTTTGTGAGATTTGTTTTCTTGAGTATCCGAGTTTTTCTAGAGCGGAGATTGCATCTTCGCTAGCTGGTGACTTTGTAGTTCTGTGTAATCGATCCATGTCGTCTATTTCTATTTTGTTTTTTAATTCTAGGATTATTCGGTCTGCGATCTTTTTCCCAATCTTTGGGACTGTGCAGATGAAGGTTGGTTCTTCGTTGATGATTGCGCTTTTGAGTTTGTCGATTGGAAGGGAGAGGATGTCCTGTGCTGTTTTTGGTCCTACTCCTGAAATAGATATCAATTGTTTGAAGAAATTTAATTCTTTTTGTGTGGTGAATCCGAAAATATCGAGTGCGTCTTCGCGAACGTGAGTGTATGTGAATAATTCAATTTCAGCATCTATCTCGAGTTGATCTTTTAGGGTTTCGGCAACGTATGTTTCATAACCGATATTGCCTGTGTTTATGACAATGGACCGATCGAGTATTTGTATGATTTTTCCTGATAGGTATGCGATCATTTTTTTCGTTTTATTAGTTCTTGAAGTTTGAATACGCTTTTGCCTGTGACTTTCATCTTGGGTTTACTGGTTTTCTTGTCGCGGGCTTTGTATTTTTGGGCGATCTTTTGGTCTAGTTGGTCGTGGTTGTCTTTTGCCATTTTTTGAGGAATGAAGTTTTGAACCTGTTGAAGGTTCCTTTTTCTATATGTTCTCGTGTTTCTCTCATTAAGTTTAACAAAAAGTGAATGTTGTGGATAGTTAAGAGTCTGTGGCCTAGGAGTTCTCCTTCTTTCATTAGGTGGTGGAGGTAGCTTGAAGAAAAGTTTTTACATGTGTAGCAGGTGCATTTGGAGTCGAGTGGTTTTGTTGAGTTTTTGAAGCGTTGGTTTTTGACGTGTTTGAGTCCTGTCTCTGTCCAAAAAGAGGCGTGTCTTGCGAGGCGTGTTGGAATAACGCAATCGAACATGTCTACGCCACGGTCTATTGCTTCTAGTAGTTCTGGTGGAGTTCCTAGTCCCATTAGATAGCGTGGTTTGTTTTCTGGAAGGTGGGGGATAGTAGCTTCTATCATTTTGAACATAGTTTCTTTTTTCTCTCCTACGGCGAGGCCGCCTATGGCATTTCCTGGAAGATCTTGAGCTGCGATGAATTTTGCTGATTCTTGTCTGAGTTTTTTGCTTGTGCCTCCTTGGACGATGCCGAATAGTGCTTTTTTGGTTTTGTGGGGTTTGTTGAGTTTTTCGTGTTGGGTTTTGCAGCGGGCGAGCCAGTTGTGTGTTCGGTTCATTGCTTTTTTGAAATATTCTTTGGTGCTTGTTCCTGGGGCGCATTCATCGAATGCCATGATAATATCTGCTCCTAAATCATGTTGGATTTTTATTGCTTTTTCAGGAGTGATGTAATGTTTGCTGCCGTCTATGTGTGATTGGAATTCGACTCCATCTTCTTTTATTTTCACTTTTGCTTTGCCTGAGGCAGACTTTGGAAGATCTTTTTCTTGTCCTAGAGAAAAGACTTGGAAACCTCCAGAATCAGTGAGAATTGGTTTGTTCCAATTCATCCATTTGTGTAGGCCTCCTTGTTTTTTTACTATTTTTTCACCTGGTCTGAGCATCAAGTGGTATGTGTTGGACAGTATGATTTCGGTATCGAGTTGATGAAGATCATCTGGAGATAAAGTTTTAACAGTTGCTCTTGTGCCGACTGGCATGAAGATTGGGGTTTGAATTTTTCCATGAGGGGTCGTGAAAACACCGGTTCTTGCCAGGGAGTTTTTTTGAGTTTTTTTAATTGTGAAATCGAACATAAAAAAATACTAGAGTGATCTTGAGTCGATGAACACTTTAGCATCTTTCAATTCTATTTAGAATGTGGAGTTGGTGTTAAGTAGTGTCCGAAGTCACCAGTTGCAACTCCTATTGCAGCTCTTGCTACTCCTTTTCCAATTCCATCTACTACGTTTACTGCTCTTTCAGGAAGGATTATTCTACCTGTTCCTGCAACTAGAGCTGAAGTTGTTTCTACGCCTCCTGCTGCCAATCTTCGTAATTTGTCTAATGGGTTCAGTGCCCATGTTTTTCCTCCTATTGGATTCAGGCTTGTATTGCTGAAATTTAACAATCCTCGGTCAGATCCCCAAGATAGGGTGTCCCAAACCGCACTTGCTGTGTTTTTAATTACTCCTGCCGCTCCCGGGCTTCCTGGAGTTTCAGCTGTTCCTAGAGTTACTTTTCCTCCTTCCCATACTGTTTTTGCTATATCTCCTGCTCCTCCTGTTATGGCTCCTAATCTTGTGCTAAGAAAACCACGTCCGGCGTTGAGTCCAGCCGAATAAGCTTTGTCTGCTGCTGCTTTTGGATTTAGATTTAGTGCCATTTTCAATGGGTGTTATCGAGTATTAAATGATAACACCTCATGCCAATTTAGTCAATAGGCCTGCTAGTTATTAAGGATTTGATCCAAAATTACGATGGCAGCCATGCTTTCTGCTACTGGAATTACTCGAGGAGCGAGGCATGAATCGTGTCTGCCTGTTACTGAAATTTCAGTGTTTTCTCCTGAAGAAGTGATTGTTTTTTGAGTTTTTGAGATTGAAGGAGCTGGTTTGATTGCTAATCGGGCTACTATTGTGTTTCCATTTGAAATACCACCCAAAATTCCTCCTGAATTGTTTGATGTGAAACTAAAAGATCCATCTTTGTGTGATTCCATTTCATCGTTGTTTTCTGAGCCTTTTGTGAAGGCTACATCGAATCCAGTTCCGAATTCCACGCCTTTAACAGCTCCGATGGACATGAAGGCTTTTGCGAGTTCTGCGTCTAATTTCTCGAATACTGGTCGGCCCAATCCCATTGGTGGGTTTTCTATTACTATTTCTATTATTGATCCGATAGAGTCTCCTTCTTTTCGTGCTTTTTCTGCTGTTTTTAGCATTTTTTTTGAAGCTTCTTTATCGGCGCATCTTAGTGTGTTTTTTTCGATTTCTGCTTTGTCGAATTCCTCAGCATAAATCTCATCAACTTGGACGGTATGTCCGTAGATTTTCATGTCTTTTGATTCTGGGAATGATGCGAGTGCTTTTTTTGCAACTGCTCCTGCCATTATTCTAGAAACTGTTTCGCGTCCTGAGCTTCGGCCTCCACCTCTGTAGTCGTGGTGTCCATATTTTATTTCGTATGTAAAGTCGGCGTGACCTGGTCTGAAGGTGTTTTTGAATTTGTCGTAGTCTTGTGAGCGGCTGTCTTTATTTCGGACCATTATTGAGATTGGCATTCCGGTGGTTTTTCCCTCAAATAGGCCTGATAAGATTTCTATCTTGTCTTCTTCTTTTCTAGTTGTTGATATTGAAGGATCTTTGGGTTTTCTTCGATCTACTTCTGCTTGTATGTCTTTTTCTGTGATAGGGATTCCTGCTGGGCATCCGTCAATAACCATGCCCAAAGCTGGACCATGTGATTCGCCCCAAGTAGTTACTTTAAAAACGGTACCAATAGAGTTGCCTGCCATTATTTAAAAGTTATTTAAGCAGCTTTTTTCTTCTCTTCGTCTTCTGGAGTCTCTTCAACTTCTGGAGCTTTTTCTTCTTCTACAGCTTGCTCATCATTGGTTTCATCATCGTCATCGTCTCCTTTTCCTGTGGCTTGAGCTTTTGCTTTCGCTTTTTCTTGAGCAGCTCGGAATTTTTCAACACGTCCGGCTGTATCGACAAGTTTTTGCTTACCTGTGTAGAAAGGATGACAGTTAGAGCAGATTTCAGTTGAGATCTCATCTTTTGTTGATCCAACCAGGAATTTTGCGCCACATGTGCACTTTGCTACTACTTTATCGTTGTATTTTGGGTGTATGTCTTTTTTCATATTTGTTGCTGGAATTAGCGAGGCGTAATATACTTCAATGCTACTTCTAATGCAAGGTTAATTTGTAGTTTTTTATGCAGTTTTCGAATGTTAAATTTTGTTTTGCGAATGATGTAGCGTTTTTTGAGTAGGCTGCTAGCGTTTGATTACTGTTTAATAGGTGAAGTAATGCTTGGACGTCTGACTCTTTGTTGTATTTGGTGCTGATAAGGCCTGCTTCTGCTTTTCTGACTAAATCTTTTGTGGCTTTTCCTCCTGTTCCGAAGATTGGAAGGCCGAGCGTTAGCGAGGTCAAAAGTTTTGTAGGAATTGCGTAATCTAGAGATGATTCTAGGTTTAATGAAACCAGACCGCAAACATATTCTTTGGTCATTTCTGGTATTTCTGAAGAGGGGATTGGGTCCAAGAATTTTATGTTTTCTTCTGCTTCTAATTCGTGGACTAATTTTTCTAATTTTTCTCTTTCTCCGGTTCCTATTATGTCCAATTTTATTTCTGGATCTTTTCTGATTGCATTGGCAAAAACTTCTACTAAATATTCTAGTTTTTGTAGTGGACCGTAATTACCAAAATATATGCATTTCTTGTTGTTTGGAAGTTGTTTTGGGGTGATTGCATGTCTGTGTTCTAAACCTGTTAAAATTGTTGTGTTTTGCTTTGTATTTGGGATGTTTTTTGTTAATTCTGGTGATGTTAAAATGAGATGTGATGCGTGTTTGTATAGTTTTTTGTCGAAGTATTTTAAGATTTTGAATCTTAGGCTCTTTTTTGAGAAGTTTTTCAAAATTGCCATATTTTCTGCATAGGGGTCGCCGATATCTACTATATATTTAACCTTGAAGAGTTTTTTTGCGAGAATGGCTACAAGTACTCCTGGATATGATGGGGGAGTTACTACGTGGATTGTGTCTAGAGTTTTGCGGTTTTTTTGAATATAAGAGAATGAATCTAATAGTGTTGTAATGGTTTTTAGTTTTGAATGTTTTTTTGGGTCGCAAAATTTTGGAAGAACGAATTCAATGTTATGTTGTTTTGCGTCTTTTAAAAAACACTTCAATCTCTGATGTGGGCCGAATGATATTTCTGGATTGTGGATTGTTAAAACGTATATTTTCATTGGAATTTCTTTTCTAAAATTTCTACGATTTTTTCTCCTGATTTTCCGTCTCCAAATGGGTTATCCCAATCTGTTGTTTTGTTTAACATTTCTTCTGCTCCTGCTAGTATTTTGTCATGATTTGTTCCTACAATAATATTTCCGCCTACTTCTATGCTTTCAGGGCGTTCGGTTGATTCTCGCATTGTTAAACATGGAACGTGAAGTGTGCAGGCTTCTTCTTGAATTCCTCCTGAGTCTGTGACGATGAGTTTTGCGTTTTCCATTAAGATTAGCATTTCTAGATATCCCGTTGGTTCTGTGAAATCAATGTTTTTTGGAGGTGTTATTTTAAATTTTTCGATTTGTTTTTTTGTTCTTGGATGTAGTGGGAATAAGCATTTTAAATCATATTTCTTTTGGATTTCTGATATGGATTTGAGAATTTCTTCTAGATTTGTTTTGTTGTCGACGTTTTCCTCACGATGAGCTGTGACCAGGAAATATTTCTTTGGTTCGAGCTTGAATTTTTGTAATGGGTCTTGTTTTGATTTTGCAATTTCTAAGTTTTGAATTACTGAGTCAACTACAGTGTTTCCGACGACGTATATGTTTGCCGGTTCGATCCCTTCTTTTTCTAGAATGTCTTGTTGTTTTGTTGTTGGAGCGAAACAGAAATCAGAAATCCTATCTGTTAATACGCGATTTGTTTCTTCTGGGATTTTGCTATATGAACGTAGTCCTGCTTCCACATGTGCGATTGGGATTCTTAATTTTGTTGCTGCTAGTGAGACTGCTAGAACTGTGTTTGTGTCTCCTTGAACTATTAATAAGTTGGGTTTTTCTTCTTTCAAGATCTTTTCTACTTCAATCAACATGCGGCCGGTCATGTTTCCGTGACTGCCGGATCCTATTTTGAGATTGTATTTTGCCTCAGGTAGTTGGAGTTCATTCAGGAAAATCTCGTCCATATTTGCGTCGTAGTGTTGATTTGAATGAATAACAAAGAATGGTAGGGACTTTTCTTGGAGAGCTCTAATTACAGGGGATAGCTTTATTATTTCTGGTCGTGTCCCGAAAATTACCGCTATTTTCATGATTTATTCTTTTTAGTCGGTTTTGGTGAAGATTTTTTTGATGATCTTTTTATTGCTGCTACATTTTTTAATGTCATCAAAGAGCCTTCTGCGATGTATTTGTGGATGAGGATACCAGCTAGAATTAGAGTGACTATTATTGTGAATATTTGGCTGTATAGTCTGACGTTCAATACACTTACTGTGAATTCTGCCATTCTAGATTCTCCACCATCGTCTTTGATAGTGAGGGTTACTTTGTGATCTCCTAGCTCATCAAATTCGTGAGAGATGACTGGTCCTTCTTTGAGATATTTGTCATCTATGGTCCAGGTGTAGTTGATTATGTTTCCGTCATCGTCATATGATTCAGATGAATCAAATATTGTTTCTTGTCCAAGTCCTGCGGTGTATGCATCTTCATTTATTTCTATGACTGGTCCTTTGTTTAATGGGAATTCATCAGAATCATCTAGGATGCCATCATTGTCATCATCAATGTCTGCATTATTTCCAATTCCATCTGTGTCATTGTCGCTCCATTCAGTATCATCTGTTGGGAATGGATCATCTCCGTCGTTTGTGCCGTCTCCGTCAGAATCTGGATTCACACCACTTGTTCCTTGATTCATTTCTGTTACATCAGAAACCCCGTCTCCGTCGTCGTCTTCATCTGCGATGTCTCCAATTCCGTCACCATCTGTGTCTGTTGTTTCTGTTGGATCTAATGGGAGATCATCTTCTTCGTCAGGAACTCCATCGTTGTCTGCGTCTTCGTCGGCATTATCTCCGACTCCATCACCGTCTGTGTCTGCTGATTCGTCTCTATCTAGAGGATACTTGTCTTCTTCGTCAGGAACTCCGTCGTTGTCGTCGTCTTCGTCTTCATCGTTGGGTATACCGTCATAATCCGTGTCTTGGAGAACGTATGTTTCTTTTGTAATTACGTTATTTGATGGGTTGTCTTCTTCTGCTTCCCATGGGAATAATTGAACTTTTATATTGTGAGATCCCCATCCTGGGTACCAATCAACAAAGACGTCGTCTGTTCTACTTCCAAACAATGAAATTGCTTGATCTCCATTTATTTGACTTCCATTGTCGTAAAATCGGACTGTTCCAAGTAAGTCTGATGTTGAATTGTTTGTGATTGTTGCGTATATGCGTATTTTTCGTCCTTCCATGAAATTACTCGAGGAAAACTGAATGTTTTGAGTCGTAATTGATAGATCTTTGCTATATGCGAATGCGCTTGGAAGCGAAAAAGTCAGAAGAGATCCCACGAAAAATGCTAAACTTATCATTGAAACTAGAGACCTTGTTCCTTTTTTCATAGTTTTATATTTTATGAAATTATTTTTTTGTCGCTTCTTTTGTAGATGCTTCTTTCTTCTTCGTCTGAATTTTTGCGTCTTCTAATTTTTGTGCTTCTTGGGTGGCTTCTTCTATAGCTTCTTCTTCTTCTTTTAGTTCTACAATAGACATTGAAGCGACTTTGTCATTTGGACGTAATCTCATCAAGTATACTCCTTGAGTTGCTCGACCTCTACTAGGAATAGTTGAGGTATTAAGTCTTATTGCCTGTCCTGATCTGGACATTAATATGAGATCTGCATATGTTGTTTTATCCATAATTTTTGCTCCTATGACTTTTCCGGTTTTTTCTGTAATGTTTGCGGTTTTGACTCCTGAACCACCTCTTCCTTGGTATCTGTAGTTTGTGATTTTAGTCATTTTCCCGAGTCCGTTTTCCATTATTACTAGGAGTTCTGTGTTTTCAGGATCTGTAACTATATCCATCTCTACGACTTTGTCGTCTGGTTTTAGTCTAATTCCTCTTACTCCAATTGATGGGCGTCCCATTGGTCGTGCGTTTTTTTCATCAAACCTTATACATTTTCCATGTTTTGTTACTATTACCACTTCATTTTCTCCGCTTGTTTGTTTTACCCATTCTAGAGAGTCATCTGGTCTTAGTTTTATGGCGATTAATCCATTTTTACGAACATTAGAGAAATCCTCTACTGGTGTTTTCTTTACTGTTCCTTTTCTTGTAGCCATGAATAAGAATTTTCCTGAGTATTTTTCTCCAGCGTTCAGTATTGCTGTGACTGATTCTTCTTTTTGAAGTTGAAGAATATTTACTACAGCTTGTCCTTTTGATTGACGTGATCCTTGTGGGATTTCGTATACTGGAAGTTTGAATACTCGTCCTTGATTCGTGAAGTACAACAGTTCGTCATGATTGTTTGCTTGTTTGATTAGACGTATTTCATCTTCTTCTTTCGTGGTTCCTCCTATTATTCCTTTTCCTCCTCTGCGTTGTGCTTTGAATGAATTTGGAGAGATTCTCTTCACATAGTTTCCTTTCGAGAGAACTACTATCATTGGCTCGTTAGGGATAGTGTCTTTGTGAGAAATTGATCCAACTGCATGAGGAATAACTTCAGTTTTTCTTTCGTCTGCATATTTTTCTTTGATTTCAGCTAGTTCATCTTTCATTATTTGAAGAATCTTTTTTGGATCTCCTAGAATTGCTTCTAGTTCTTCTATTAATGCTAATTTTTCTTTCAATTCATCTTGAATTTTTTGTCTTTCCAAACCCGCTAATGTTTGAAGTCTCATTTCTAATATTGCTTTGCTTTGTTCTTCAGATAGTTTGAATTTTTTCATCAAATTGGCATGTGCTTCTTCTTTTGTTGGAGATTTTCTGATTGTTTCGATTACTTTGTCGATGTTGTCCATGGCAATTTTCAAACCTTCCAAGATATGTGCTCTAGCTTTTGCTACTTTGAGTTCGAATATTGTTCTTCTAGTGATAACTTCTTTTCTGTGTTTGATGAAATGTTCTAGAACTTTCTTAAGATCGAGTAGGTGAGGTTGTATTTCGTCAACTAGGGCAATCATATTCATGTTGAATGATGTTTGCATTTGGGTGAGTTTGTACAACTGATTTAAAATTTTCTTTGGATAAGAGTCTCTTTTTAGATCAATTACAACTCTTAGTCCTTCTCGGTTGGATTCATCTCTGATATCTGATATCCCTTGAAGTTTTTTGTCTCTAACGAGATCAGCAACTTTTGTTACAAGTGATGATTTATTTACCTGATAGGGGATTTCGGTGATTATAATTGCGTGTTTTCCTCCTTTTTTTTCTTCTATTGATGCTTTTGCTCTACATACCATTCCGCCTCTTCCTGTTTGATACGCAGTTTTTATGTCTTCTATGTTGTATATTTCTCCTCCTGTTGGGAAGTCTGGACCTTTTATGAATTCCATTAGTTCTTCTATTTCAGCTTCTGGATTGTCTGATAAGTGGATTATGCCGTCTATTAATTCCCCTAGATTGTGTGGTGGAATTGAAGTTGCCATTCCCACTGCAATTCCTGTTGAACCGTTCAAAAGGAGTTGTGGTATTTTTGTTGGTAGGACTGATGGTTCTTTGTATCGTCCATCGTAGTTTGGTCTCCAGTCTACGGTTTCTTTGTCTATATCGGCCATCATTTCGTCACTGATTTTTTCCATTTTTGCTTCTGTATAACGCATTGCCGCTGCGTTGTCTCCGTCGATTGATCCGAAGTTACCTTGACCTCTTACTAACGTGTATCTCATTGCGAAGTCTTGGGCCATTCTAACCATTGAATCGTATACCGCTGTATCACCATGTGGATGGTATTTTGCTAGTACTTCACCGACAACTGCTGCTGATTTTCGGAAAGATCCGCTAGACCTGAGTCCGATTTCGTTCATTGCGTATAAAATTCGTCTGTGAACTGGTTTCATTCCGTCTCTTACGTCTGGAAGCGCACGTGAAACGATTACGCTCATTGCGTATTCGAGGTAACTTTGCTCCATTTCTTTTGTGACACTTCTGTCGGCTATGTTATCTGCGAATTCTACTATTTGTCCTTGTACTTCTTCTGGTGGATCTCCATCTTTTCCGTCTCCTGACGTTTCAGTTTCTGGAGTCTCTGAAGTTTCTGTGTTTGTTTCGTCTTTATTTTCTTCTTCAAAAAGTGATGGATTATCTTTTTCAGTCTCTTTATCGGAAGTTTTTTTAGGGTTTTTCTCTTTTGCCACGTGAAATAAGGTTAACTTGTATATAATCGCTTGAGAGCGAAAGCGCGAGCTATTCTAGCATAAAAGGCTTTTTAAGTGGATATTTTTTTGTTTGTTTTGGTGTCTTATGGTATTAAAATCCTTGACAGTTTGCCCTTTATGGGTTGAAAAAACTCTCTTAATCAGGTATAATTTAAGGAAATATAAATAAAAAATATGAACGATATTCCACAGGACGAACAAAAAGATCCAAGAACTATTGAGGAGAGGATAGCAGACATAAATTTGCCGGCTTTGCCTGCTAAGCCAGAGACTTATGATTATTTAAAGGATCCTGATGATAAAAAGAAGAGCGCTGCTATTCAGAAAATCATGTATGACAACGAGAAAGCCATGCATGCTGTTTATAAAGGTGGGGTTGTTGACGCTGAAGAAAAAGCGGCTCAGGTTAATTTGTTGAAGAGTAGAGCTAAGTCTATGGAGGAAAACTCTGTTATTGATCCTTTGACTGATCTTCGGAACAGACGTGCTTTTAATGAGGCTTTTCCTGTTGCAATTGATCGTGCTCTTAGGCGTATTCGTGAGGCTGAAGACAGAAAAAAGGAGGGGAAGGAATTGGAGCCTCCTAGTCTTGCCTTCTTGATTTTTGATTTGGATAATTTTAAAGAGGTTAATGATACCTATGGACATGCTGCTGGGGACGCTGTTCTGAAACAGTTTTCGAGGTTGCTTGATGAACAATTTAGGGATTCTGAAAAACCTTTTAGATGGGGAGGCGAGGAATTTGCTGTTATTGCTGATGCACCGGATTTATCTGCTGCTATTAAATTTGCTGAGAGAGTTCGAAAGGCCGTTGAGGAAGCTGAATTCAAACTGCCTAATGGTGAAAAAATAAAAAAGACTACTAGCGTTGGTGTTACTTCAATGAAAGATTTTAATGGTGATATTACCAAAGACACCGCTGATATGTTGATGGAAAAAGCTGATGAAGCTTTATATCAGGCTAAAAGGGGAGGTAGAAATGCCGTTCTTGCTGCGGTGAAAGACGGAGGTTTTAAAAAAGCTGAAGAATTTATTTAATTAAAATATGACAGACGATAAAAATCAAAAACCAGTGGATCTAAGAACTGAAAAACCAGTCTTTAATAAAGATGGTGAAGCGGTTGCTATGACAAAAGATCAAAAGATTGAGGTTGAAGCTGGGAAATTGGTTCCAAAAAAGATAGCGGAAACTCCTATTAAAAAGGAGGAGGACAAAGGTGGTCATGCTAACAAAGCTGAGGCTTTGACTGACCCTATTCAAAGGATGAAAGAAGGTGTTTCAAAGAATATGCCAAAAGTTAAAAAAACAGTTTTTGATAATCTTAAAGGCTTGTTTGTTTCGAATGCTAGCAAGGCAAAAGCTACAGTTGATAAGATTGATAAATCAGACAAATTATCTGCGGAAACAGGTGAGAAAGTAAAAATTTCTTCTGCTGAGAGGCAGAAATATATCGATGCTGAAAAATTGTATAACAATGGATTGGCTTCAATTAAGGATTTGATTGCTCCATCTTCGGTGGAGATTAATTATGACAATATTCGTATCGATGGGATGTATGCGCGGACTTTTTATGTGTATGCGTATCCTCGATATTTGAATACAAATTGGTTAGCGCCGATTATTAATTTTGATGTAACTTTGGATATTTCTCAATTCATATATCCAATTAATTCGGGAGAGATAATGAAGACTTTAAAGAAAAAAGTAGCTCAAATGCAATCGAGTATGTCTATTATGGCCGAGAAAGGGCAGGTGAGTGATCCTGGTCTTGAAACTGCTCTTCAGGATGCAGAATCTCTTCGTAGAGAAATTCAAAAAGGTAATGAAAAATTCTTTCAATTTGCTTTGTATTTTACGATCTATGCTGATGATATAAAGAAATTGGACAAGGTTACGAAACAGCTTGAAAGTCTTCTTGCTGGAAAGCTTGTTTTGACAAAACGTGCTCAAGTTCAAGCAGAGCATGGGTTTAATTCAACTATTCCACAAGGTTTGGATGAGCTTGATACTGTGCGAAATATGAATACTTCGCCTCTTTCTACAACATTCCCATTCACTTCTTCTGATCTTACTTCGAATGAAGGGATTTTGTATGGAATCAATAGGCATAACGATGGTTTGATCATCTTTGATCGATTTGAGCTTGAGAATGCTAATAGTGTTGTGTTTGCGAAATCTGGTGCTGGTAAGTCGTATGCTGTGAAGCTTGAAATTTTGCGCATGATGATGCTCGGAACAGATGTGATGGTTATTGATCCTGAGAATGAATATGAAGCTTTGAGCCAAACGGTTGGAGGAACTTATCTTAAATTGAGTCTTAATAGTGACAGACGTATTAATCCTTTTGATTTACCGAAACCTCTCGAGGGAGATGAGGTTAAGCCTGGGGATTTGGTTCGATCAGCTGTTATCAATTTGCATGGTTTGATGAAGTTGATGCTTGGGAAAATGACTCCTGAAGAAGAGAGTTTGCTCGATAAAGCGTTGCTTGATACTTATGCATTGAAGGGGATTACAATGGAAGTTGTTGATCCTTCGACTTTTGAGCCTCCTACTATGGAAGATCTTCATAATATTCTTTCGAGTATGGATGGTGCTGATAGTCTTGCAAAGAGGTTGTCGAAATTTACAACAGGTTCGTTCGGAGGCATCTTTAACAAGCCAACGAATGTTGATCTTTCAGGTGGATTGATGGTGTTCTGTATTCGTGATTTGGAGGATGAATTGAGACCTATTGCTATGTATATTATCCTGAATTATATCTGGAGTAAGGTTCGAAGTGAGCTTAAAAAGCGTATTCTTGTAATAGATGAGGCATGGACTATGATGCAGCACGAGGATAGTGCCAAATTCCTTTATGGTTTGGTGAAACGTGCTCGTAAATATTATCTTGGTGTGACTACTATTACTCAGGATGTTGAGGATTTTGTTAAGAGCCCACACGGAAAACCTATTATTACAAACTCTTCGTTGCAGGTATTGCTGAGGCAAGCACCTGCATCTATCGATATTCTCGCGAAAATGTTCAATTTAACGGAAGGGGAGAAGTATGTTCTTCTCAATAGTGGAGTTGGACAGGGACTGTTCTTTGCGGGAAATAAGCACGTTGCGATTCAAATTATCGCGTCTTTCCTTGAAGATAAGATCGTTACAACAAATCCTGAGGAGATCTTGAAGGCGAAAGCTAATGATGCTGAGTTTGAGACGGATGAGAAGGATGTTTCTGACACTTGAGGTTATGGGAAATATTGAATATAAATTTTGTGATGAGGTTGATGGTTCTGATGTTAATGACATTGTGGACTTATCGCGAAATTTAATTCAGAGTTTTTTTGGAGATCCTCAGTCTGAAGATTTTAATGGGCGTTCTGAAGATGATGAAGAGGTTAGATCTGCGATTGATAGAAGAATACAAAAGATTAGTGAAATGATTAAAAGTTCTGATGCAATTGTGGCTATGGACGGTAAAAAAATTGTTGCTGTCAGTGGATTTGAAAGATGTGGTAATATGCCTGATGGAAGGGAGATTCTTCAAAGATGTAATGTGTCTGTTCTACCTAAATATAGAGGGAGGAAAATTAATGGTGAAATGTATGGAAAAAGCATGAAAAGAATTGAGGAAAAATATCCCAATGCTGTTTTAATGGGGTTTTCTAGGAATGATGTTATTATAGATGTTTCAAAATCTCGTGGATATTCGGTTATTTCTTATGGTGAATATCAAAGACTTACTGGGCAAAATTTTTCTCCGAAAGTGGCACGTGAATTAAAAGCTGATGGGTATGTTGCTTTAATGAAAGATCCTTTGAGTTCTGAAGGAAGATTTTCTCAAATTTCTGGGAAGGCTAGGTTGGGTGTTCGGAAAATTGGTAAATTTTTGAATAGAGGGCGCTAAGTTCTAATACAAAATCTCTTCCACGGCCGTGTCCAACTGCCAGTCGGTTGTTGTGCTATTTGTTACTATTTGATCAGGAGTGACTCCGACTTTGTTGATGTCATTTCCGTCTGGTGTGAGCCATTTTGAAACAGTGAGCTTGAATACTGAGCCGTCGTTGTAGAAAAGTAGTTCTTGAACGGTTCCTTTTCCAAATGTTTGTTCTCCAAGTATTTTTGCTCTGTCGTGGTCTTGGAATGCTCCTGCAAGTATTTCAGATGCTGAGGCTGATCCGTCATTTACTAGAACAACTACGTCATAATCGCTCAACAATCCAGCGCCGTATTTGTACTCATTGTCTTCTCCATAATATTCAGCGTAGTACATGGTTCTGTCCTCGTCGTTATCTTCTAGCATTACCATGTTTGTGTCTTCATCAAAGAAAAATCCTCCTATTTCAATTGCAACGTCGAGATATCCTCCAGGATTATTTCTCATGTCCAAAATAATACCTTCTATATTTCCTTCTGCTGCTTGTGTGTCATGGATTGATTGTGCAACTTCTAGGAATTCGGTTGCGGTATCATCTGCGAATGAAATCAAATTAATGTGTGCTACGGTGCCTGTGTCGTATTCCAAGTATTCAACGGTTGCTGTGTTGTAGAAAATATATCCTCTGGTAATTTCGATTTCTAATGTTTGTGAATCTCTTTTAATTGTTAATTCTACTTCTGTTCCAGAAGTTCCTTTGATCATGTTTATCACACTCTCTAGAGAAAGGCCTTCTACGTCCTTTCCGTCGACTTCCAATATTATGTCGTTTGGTTCTACTCCTGCTTCTTCTGCTGGAGAGCCTTTAAATGGGGTTATGACGGTTATTTCTTCATCTACTATTTCTACGGACATGCCAACACCTTCATATTCCGTAGAGAGGCTTTGTGCTGAGTTGAGTTCGTCCGGTGTTGTAAAAACTGTGTATGGGTCTTCGAGGTAGTTAACTACTCCGTTAATTGCGTTGTATAGCATTTCGGTTTCGTCTATTTCGTCTTGGAAGTAGTAACTGTTTCGAATTGTATTCCAAACCTCTACAAAAACGTCGAATGTAGGATTGTCAATTTCGCTTTTGCTTGATCCGTTGTCTATTTCTACGACTATTGTTCCTCCGCTGTTAGCCGTGAGTTTTATTATGTATAGAATGTGTGCAACTTCTCCTTTGGTCATTTGTCTTGAAGCTTTTGCTAAAGTTGGATTGTTTGGTTCATATATACCTAGTTGGTATGCTTCGTACATGTATGGAGCGGTGAATCCGTTCACGTCTAGATCTGTAAAAGGGTAATCAGATTTGTCGAATAATTTATTTACGCCGACTCCTAAGGTATCGAATAAAATATTGATAACTTTTCTTTTCCGTACGCTTCTGTTTGGGTATAGTTTCGGATCGCTGAGACGTGGTTTTAATATATTTAGATCAATTGCTGTTTGGATGTATTTTGCGTATGTTGCTGAATTTGAAACGTCTTCATATGGAAGGTCTACTTCGTTTTGGGATACAATATCTACTTGTCCGAATTTGAGTAATATTGGGTAGAAGTCTTTAATTGTTATTACGCTATCAGGTTCGAAAAGGTTGCTGTCAGTAGGGAGTAGTCCCATTGATTCGAGATATGTTATTTCTTTGTAGTATTGGTGGTTTTGTGAAACGTCTGAGTATGCAAAAGCTTCGATTCCAAAAGCCAAAAATGCTGAAATTGTGACAAAAAGTAGGGTAATTGTTTTTTTCATAGGGTTTTGTGAGGTTTATGGTGAGGTTTGTACTCGACAAGTCTAAATCTTTTTCAGAGCGATGTCTATAGTTGAAAATTAACCTGTAAAATGGTATAATAATAGGATAAAACTATATTTAAATGGACGAAAAACAGTCTGAAAAACAGATGGGTGGCAAAATCGCCAAATCAAGGAATTCAAAAATGAAAGCTTTGGTTAGGGCTGGTTTTTTTGCGCTTTTTTGTCTTTTGCTTATAGGTGGGAATTATCTTTGGGAGGAATCAATTAATCCTTATGTTTCAACCTATATAGATGAAGTTTTGTATGACGGGAGTAGGGTAGATATACCTGGAAATGTTTATATGGTTGCTGATGATGGGCTGGCTCAGGACGTTGTTATTCATGTTAGTTCTGGGTTGCATAAATCTGGATTTGAGGAATATGTTTTTTCTATTGATGAAGGGCGAATTTGGGGGAATTTTGCTTCTTTGGGATCGAAAGTGAATTTGGTGATAGAAAAAAAAGTTTATTTAATTCCTTCTTATTCGAATTTTGATGTTTCTTATGATGGGGAGGTGGCAAAAATCAGGAATTATCATGGTAATTTATATGTTGGTGTTTTGGGAGAGCCAGTGGAACCGCTTGCATATATGAATGAATATAATGATACGTTTGATAACGTTTTGTTGGTTCCTGAAGGTGTTATGATTGAAATTCCAATGAGTCGAGTCAGTAGCAAATTGGGATATTTATTGTTCTCAAAATTGGCAAAAGAGTTTTCTTATGACTTTATTCCTGAAGTTTCTTATGAAGATGATTTTGTAAAAGAAAATATATCTGATGGTGTTAAGTTTAGAGAAGCGTTGAAGGAATTTTATCGTGAGGATTTTGAAGATACCTATGGTGATATGAAAGATTTTTCATCTTCTTTATTTGATTGGTTGAATGAAAACTTGGTTGTTGTTGAAAGTAAGAAAGATAGTGAGTATTTGGATCGTTTGAATAAGTATGTGTACGAGGCTTTATTGGCAGATACTGCTGGTAAAACTGTTGATGCTTTGGACAAGTTTGAGACCGCTGAAGAAGGTTTTTCAGATGTGTTTTTCTCAAATTGGTTCAAGAGATTGACTGCTTTTGATTCTTCAGATTCTGAGTTTAAAGTTTTTGATTTTTTGATTGATGAAGCTGAATCGAATTATGATGATTTGTATTTATTGGCTCTGGAGCTTGGTGCTTATGATAGTAGCGATGCTCAGCTTGCCTTTGAGTCTACTTATCAATCGGTAGAAGATTTGTTTGGGTTTACCAATAACGATGAATTGAATGGAAGGTTTTTGGCTTTTTATGACCAGATATTTGATACTTTCTTGCTGAACTATTCTGATCTTTATGTGATGAAGTATTTTGATATGAAAGATGTGGTTGAGCGTGAATTGTTTAGTCTTTATTCGGGCGGACAGTTGAAGGAGGAATTGAAACAAAGTTTTGTTGATCGAAAGATTGAATTGCTTAATAGATTGATAAAATATTTCTTTGAGGGAGAGATTGAGATTGAGGATGCGCGTGAGGTGATGAGTTATTTGATTGAAAGTATTGATGAATACATGCCTTCAAAAAAATCTCGAGCAGCTGTTATAAAGTTGTTTGAGCAGGAATTGGATGATGTTGGTGATTTCTGGGCGTATTTGAATAGTGTTGAATATTCGAAATCATCTTTGTATGGAGCGACTCATGGTGAGAGATACGCTGTTTATTCCTTGGAAAAGGAACAGGTGACTGGAATTCTGGATGTTCAGGAGGACATTTTGGGAGGAGAATCCGTTAGTCAGGTAACTATTGCTGATGTTATTGATGAAGTGGAAGCTGTGTTTGAAGAAGCAGGTGCTTTGGATGTTTTTGTTGAGGATATCACTGATACTAAAAAGAGATTTATTAAAGTTGCTGCTATCTTGAATAGCTACGCTTTTGATGCTGAGTATGATCGTGATTACGGTTATGTGAAAAATATTTATGCTTATGGAGAGCTCCTGAGTGAAAGCAATGTGAAATTAGATTCTCTTGGTGCTTTCTTGACCAAAAAACTATCAAGTGTGGTGAAGGAGGCTGGTATTGATGAAGATGATGATGATGAAACTAATGCTCAAAAAATTGCTAAAACTATGATTGCAAAACATGTTGTTGAAGCTGGATTTAGTGCTTCAATGCAGGATGTTGATATTTTGGATCCTGTGAATGCTATCTATAGACTTGATGATATTGGAATATCTGGAATGAACGATCTTGTTGTTTCGTTCAATTTCCATGCTAATGATGCGACCGTCACAAATGTGTTTCTCACAAAGAATGGAGAGGGAACGACTGTTACGGGAATTTTCTCTATTGATGAATTGAAAAATATTGTGATGGATGAGGATTTGTGATAAAGTCTGCCTTGCTAATTTTAGCTTGTAAGACTTTAAAGATTTTTAAATATGGCTGACAAATCTAATTACGGAGCGGATCAGATTACCGTCCTGGAAGGGCTATCCGCTGTTCGAAAAAGACCAGGAATGTATATTGGTACTACTGATGTTGGTGGTTTGCATCATTTGATTTGGGAAATTGTTGATAATGCAATTGACGAATCGATGGCTGGGTATTGTGATCGGGTTGTTGTTACTGTTCATAAGGATGGGGGATTGAGTGTGGATGATAATGGACGTGGTATACCAGTTGAAAAACATAAAAAAACAGGGCTGTCTGCTCTAGAAACGGTTTTGACTGTTCTGCATGCCGGAGGTAAATTTGGTGAAGGTGGAGGTTATAAAGTATCTGGAGGTTTGCATGGTGTTGGTGTCTCTGTCGTGAATGCTTTGTCTTCTGAATTGATAGCTCAAGTCTCTCGTGATGGAAAGCTTTATGAGCAGTCTTATTCTCGTGGTGATAGTAAGGGGGAATTGAAAGTAGTTGGGAAGAGTGAGAGTACTGGTACTCGGATTAAGTTTTATCCAGATCCAGATATATTTGAATCAACTGAATTTAATTTTCAGACTATTGTGAACAGAATGCGTCAGCAGGCGTATCTTACGAAAGGTGTGACTATTGAGATTATTGATGAGCGTGATAGTGGGAAATGTATGTTTTATTTTGAAGGTGGAATCAAATCTTATGTTAGACATTTGAATAAAAATAAGGATTCGGTGGGAGAAGTTGTTTATGTTGAAAAAGAAGTTCCTGAAGGTGTTGTTGAAATTGCTTTGCAATACAATAATGGCTATCAAGAAGCTCTTTATTCTTTTGCGAATAACATTCATACGACTGAAGGTGGAATGCATGTAACAGGTTTCAAATCAGCTTTGACTCGTACAGTTAATTCGTATGCTAGAAAGGCTGAGCTTTTGAAGGAGAAGGATTTGAATTTGACTGCGGATGATGTTCGTGAAGGATTGACCGTAATTATTTCTGTCAAACTTGCTGATCCTCAGTTTGAGGGACAGACCAAAAGTAAGCTTGGTAATGCTGAGATGAGAACGGCTGTTGAAACTGTTTTTAATGAGACCTTCTCTGAATATCTGGAAGAAAATCCAAATGATGGTCGTGGAATTTTCGGTAAGTGTAGTTTGGCGGCTCGTGCTCGTTTGGCAGCGCGTGCGGCTAGAGATACTGTGATTCGAAAAGGAGCTCTTGAGGGAATGACTCTTCCTGGTAAATTGGCTGATTGTTCGAGTAGAAATCCTGAAGATAGTGAAGTATTCATAGTCGAGGGAGATAGTGCGGGAGGTTCAGCAAAGCAAGGTCGTGATCGTGAACATCAAGCTATCCTGCCTTTGAGAGGTAAAATCTTAAATGTTGAGCAGGCTCGAATGGATAAGATTTTGGCTAATACTGAAATTAAAGCTTTGATTATTGCTCTTGGTGTTGGTATTGGAGAAGCTTTTGACCTTGAACGATTGAGATATGACAAAGTGGTGATCATGACGGATGCGGATGTCGATGGTGCACATATCCGAACTCTACTTTTGACTCTCTTTTATAGGTATTTCAAACCTGTTGTAGAGGAAGGGCATATTTATATTGCTCAACCTCCTTTGTATAAAATTTGGCATGGAAAGAAAATTATCTATGCTTACAATGATGAGCAGAAGGTAGAAGCGTTGAAGGAATTCAAGAGTGGTCACAATCTACAGCGTTACAAAGGTTTGGGTGAAATGAACCCTGATCAGCTTTGGGATACCACTATGAATCCAGCTACTAGAAAACTACTTCGTGTAACTATTGATGATGCTGAAGCTGCTGATAAGATTTTTGATACTTTGATGGGATCTGAAGTGCTTCCTAGAAAGAAATTCATCAATTCTCATGCGAAGAAGGTAGAAAATTTGGATATCTAATTGACTTCTAATAGGGAGTGTATATAATGTCCGCGTCTTTATAATTAACGGATCGAAAGGAGTGGTAATATGAAAGTAAAAGTAACTAAAAAACCGAAAGAGTCAGATGAGCGCTTAATGGCGCGTTTTAACAAGGCTGTCCAGAAGAGCAAGAAAATCCCTAAGATTCGTGAAACTAGGTATCATACCAAGAAAACGAAAAAGAGATATGTTCGTGAAGGAGCGATAAAAAGAGAAGAGTATAGAGCGAAGAGAGAAAAGCAAAAGTTCTATTAATCTTGTCGGATGACTATAAACGAACTTCTTCTCGAGGGGAGGAAGAGGCTTTCTCGTGAAGAATCTGCCTTGGGCTTGGAAGCTCGTGTTCAAGAAGCTGTGATTGCTTTGGAAGCTGAAGTTTTGTTGGCGCATGTTCTTGATGTTAGTCGTGAAGATCTGATCAGAGATGGAGTTTCTACCTTGTCTGGGGTTGCTCCGAGTGATGGTGATCGTGATTTGTTTTTCAAGTATTGTGATGAAGTTTCTGGTGGAAAACCAATAGCGTATATTACTAGGGAGAAGGAATTTTATGGGATGGATTTTTATGTGGATGAGAGAGTTCTTGTTCCGCGTCCAGAAACAGAGATGATTGTAGATGAAGTTTTGAGTTGGCTTGCTTCTAGGGCTGAGGAAGATAAAGAAAAGGAGATTCGATTGCTCGATGTTGGAACGGGAAGTTTGTGTATTACGGCTGCTTTGATTCGGCATTATGGGCATATCTTTGCTCATTCTGTTGATATTAGTGAGGATGCTTTGGAAGTGGCTCGTATCAATAGAGATTCTCATGGTCTTGAAACTCATGTTGAGGTTTATTGGAGTGATCTTTTGTCTGAAGTTGATGAACAGGATTTTGATGTGATAGTGGCGAATTTGCCGTATATTGGGGAAGGAGAGTCGAAGATTGTTGATTCTGGAGTTGAACGCAATGAACCTTCAAGTGCTTTGTTTGGCGGGGATTCAGGGCTCGAGTTGTATAAAAAAATGATACAACAAATTTTGGATAAAAAAGTACGATTTGATCTGATGGTTTGTGAGTTTGGTGCTGAGCAGGTAGATGCTGTGAAGGAGATGTTGAATAACTTTTTTGAACAAGAGGAAGGGGGTGTGTCTGGCTATGAATGGGGTATTAAATCTGATTTGGCTGGAATCCCTCGGATCTTTATTGTAAGGAGAGTTTGATGTATAATATTACTTGCTATGTTAGATAAACTTGAACAATTAGAAAAAGAATATCAGGAAATCCAAAAACAACTTGGGGATCCTGATGTCATAAATAATCGTGAAAAATACACAGAGCTTTCGCGAAAGTATAAGGAGTTGGAGAAAGCGGCTTCTTTGGCTGAGCGTTTGAGAGCTGCTCATGAGTCGAAGGCTGACGCTGAGGAAGCTTCACAAGATCCGGAAATGAAGGAGTTGGCTGAAGATCAATTAAAGGAAGCGGATGCTATGATTGCTGAATTGGAAGCTGAGGCTGAGATTGAGCTTTTGCCTAAGGATCCAAATGATTCTAAGAGTATTATCATGGAGATTCGTGCTGGTGCTGGTGGAGATGAGGCTGGGATTTTTGCTGGAGAACTGATGCGTTCATACATGAAATATGCTGAGGGAAAGAGCTTTAAAGTTGATTTGATGAATAAGAGTGAAGGAGAGCCTGGTGTCATCAAAGAGGTGATTTTCAAGGTTGATGGAGAGGGAGCTTACGGCGAATTCAAGTATGAAAGTGGTGTGCATCGTGTTCAACGTGTACCTGTTACTGAGAGTCAGGGGCGTGTGCATACTTCGACTTGTAGTGTGGCGGTTTTGCCTGAGGCAGAGGAGGTTGATGTTGAAATTAGAGATGAGGATTTGAAGATTGATGCTTATAGAGCGAGTGGTTGTGGTGGGCAGAGTGTAAATACTACTGATTCTGCTATTCGTATTACGCATATTCCTAGCGGGTTGGTTGTGACGTGTCAGGATGAGAAATCACAGCTTAAGAACAAGAATAAGGCGATGTCTGTGTTGCGTGCGCGTTTGTATGCTGCAGAGGAGGTGCGGCTTCGTGAGGAGCGTGGAGAAGCGCGTTCTAGCCAGATTGGAAGTGGAGATCGAAGCGAGAAAATTCGAACTTACAATTTTCCACAAGATCGTGTGACTGATCACAGAATCCATCAAAATTACAGCAATCTTCCGGGGATTATGGAGGGAGCTATTGAACAGATCATTATTGATTTGAGAGAGGCGGAGAGGGAGGAGTTGTTGAAGGGTTGACCTGTAAGCGGGGTAGGGTTATTCTTGGTTTTTCTTGATTACTAATCTTAAAAACCAAAGGTATGGGTTTTCTGAAATTTTGAGGATGTTGTGCATTTCGTCTTCGGAAATTTCTACTGAGAAATTGTTGTTTTGCATGGTGTCTTGAAAGATTTGTTTTAATCCATCACGTTCTGCTAATAATTCTGGTGTTTCGCCTGCTGTTTGGATGTTGCCGGCGTTTGTTTCCCATGTGCGTTTCCAGTACTTGAGTGATGTGATGAGGTTCCTAACGCGATTTACGAGTTTTACTTGTTCATCTCCTTCTACTCCGAAGGCTTCGAATATTTTTTTTGGTGGTATTTTTCTGAGTTCTAATTTTTTGATTGCTTCGGGAGAGCTTACGCGGTCTAATTCAAATAATACTTCTTCATCGAAGACTTTTTTGGACAGGTCGAAGTGTTTTTCTGAAGCGTACTTAGCTGCTTCTGCGAATACTTTTGCTTGTATTGTGTTCAGATTCAAATCTGCGTAACCGAGGTTTAGTGATACTTGGATAATGGGCTCTTCTATTACGTTTCCATCGTTTGTTTCTATACGGTCTGTGGTTTCATGGAAGTGGAGTAACTCTGCTGAGTCTGTGCGTGATATGAAAAATCCGCCTGATTTGTTGCCACTATCTCTTGATTGTTCTTCGTCTAGTACGAATTTTGGGTAGCCATTTCCGAAATTTTCTTCTTTGTATGAGAATTTTGCTAGAAAAGGATCATCTTCGAACAGTCGAGCAATGTATCCTATTGATCGTTGTGCTTTTTCTCGTGGGGCAACCAAAAGCTCGGAGCTTTTTGGGCGACCGTATTGGAATTCGTAATCATTTCTCCACGCTCTTTCGTATGTGAAATTGTATGTGTCATCCATGTAATCTGGGGTGCCGTCTCTGTCGCTGTCTATGAGGTTTTGCATTTCTGCTTCGTCGGGGAATATTCTATTTCCGACTTTGTCTTCGTGATAAGTTTTTGTTTGGCTGCTTGTGAGGATGCCATATTTATTTCTTTTAATTGCGGTTCGTACATCTTTATATCTTATATTACTCCACTTTTTTTTCATTTCTTCCATCATTGAGCCAAATATTAATGCTCCGTCTCCGCTCATCGCTGCTATTTTTGTGACGATTGGATGTGCGTTAGGGAAATATTTTTGTACGCGGGGCATTTCGGTTTTGCTCCAGCAGTTTGCTAGTTGAATGATAGGGCTGTCGTAGTAGTGAGAACTTTCTTCGAAAGATCTGTCCAGGCCGGTTCCTCCTCCCGCATGTCCGTTGTATAGAACGTAGTCGACTTGATTTCCTTTGTGATCTTTGGTGAGTCCTTCAAAGACACTGCGGTCGAAATTGCCGTGACTTTGTGGGGCTCTAGGAATAAGGATTATTTGTTCACGAATTGTTCCTTTTTCTTTCCATCGTCTCTTCCAGACTTCGTCATCAAAGATCCCGATTTGTCTTAAAAGATGTGCTGTTTTTCTTGTTTTGCCGTGGCTCATTGGAATATCTTTTTTGTTTTTTAATTCGTTTGCAATTCTGACACATTCTTTGAGGGATATTTTTACTCCATTTGCTTCTGTATATCCTTTTTTGACAAGGTCTTTCATGTAATTTTTTCCTTTGCGGGTATAATCTCCTTTTTTTCTACTTTCTTTTTTTGCCCATTTTTTAAAATCTTCTTCACTAAAATCCTCTTTTTTATCGTTAAAAACAGGGTTTAAACCATATCCGGTTAATCTGTATCCAAAGCGCTTATTTATGTACATTCGTTTCCAGATCACTTCTTTCATTTTTTCTTGGAAGTAGAGTTTTGCAATTATTTTGTTGTCTTCGAAAAGGCTTGTTTCTGGGCCGGTTGGGGCTTGGTTAAGTTGATTGATTCTATTGCTTAGGTCTTCCGGAAGATCTGTTTTGCTGAATAAACTGAATGCGGTTTGTGCAATGAATTTTGCTCTTGTGTATTCATTTGGGTTTGTATCTGTTGATGCGAGAACTTTCTCGGCAAAATCTAATAGTTTTTTTAGTTTTTCATCTCGTATATCTTTGAATTCAGGTTTAGTTAAATTCCTGAGTAGTCCGAATGAAAAAGCGTTGGACATGACCATTTTGAATTCTGGAGGGGTAGTTTTTGTGAATTTGAATTTGTCTGGAGTGAACAGATAATCCTCAAAAATTTGAAGGGTTCTCTTTTTGATATTAAGAGGAATGTTTTTGTCAGTGAGTACTTCTTGTAACAGGTCATTGATTTCTTGGATTTCTCTTTCGTTTATACTCTCTGTAAGAGTTTTCTTGGCGAAATCTGATAGTTTTTCTAGTTTTTCATCTCGGATATCTTTGAATTCAGGTTTGGTTAAATTCTTGAGTAGTGTGAGGGAGAAATCTTTGATCATATCTATTTTTAATTCAGAATGAACGTTTTCGGTAAATTTGAATTTGTCTGGAGCAAGCAAATAATCTTCAAAGATTTGAAGGGTTCTCTTTTTGATTTTGAGGGGAATGTTTTTGTAAGTAAGTGTATTTCGTAGCAAGTAACTTATTTCTTGGATTTCTTTTTCGTCTGTGCTTTTGTGAATTATTTCACCGGCTTCTCTGAATATTTTTTCTACTGCTTCAGGGGGGAGGAGTTCTAGATTTTCGGGTGCTCTTACTTCTTTTTTGAAGTAATCGGCGTTTGAGGAATTACTTTCTGAGAGTTCATATATCTTGTGAATAAACTGTTTTTCCCCCTTTTTATGTTTTTCTCGGAGGGCGGTCATTTCTGGGAGGTTTGGATGAGGGAGATGGTTGCAGAAGTATAGTAACTCCTCAGAGTCATAAGGGAGTTGTTCGTAAGTCTCTATTAGAAAGTCTTTAAATTTGAATAAATTTGTGCAACTGCCGATGATTTCGAGAAGATTGTTTGCATATAATCCTTCTTGTTTTGTGATTTCGAGAATCATGTCTTTTTGTGCAGGCTTGAGGCCTTTTTCACGTCTTTTAAAGGTATCTATTGTAAATAATATACTGCGGAAGCTCCCTTTAACATGTTTTGCTACTGTTGCGAAGAATTCCGGGTCTTTTCTGAATTCGCTTGAAAATTTGAACATTAATTCAGAAAATACAAAAATGCCATCATTAGAATCTTTGGTGTTTTCATATATTTCTTGGAGTGCTTTCTCTTCTTTTTCTGTGGGTAATCCAATTGTGGAGATGATTGAAGCTGCGTTCCATTCTTCGATTTTACCTATAAGTGTTTTAACTTTTTCGAGTTTTTCTTCATCTTGGAATATCGATAGTATTTTTAGCTTCTTTTCGGGAGGGAGGTCTTTGAAATTTTCGGTGAATTCACCGGCTTTGTAATTAAATAACTCTACAATTTTGATGAATATTTCTGGTTGTGAGCGGAAAGTTAATTGAACTGTTGCGAGAGCTATTCCTATTTCAAGGTTTTCGGTAGCTCTTTTTTTGAATATTTTTTTGAGGGCTTTTTTTTCTTTTGGCATGACGGGGTCTAAGGCAGTTGCGTAATATCCAACTACTCCAATTGTTCTTTCATCGAATTCTTTTGACAATTTTGCTGCCAATTTTATGTGTTCTGAATCGATTGTGTGGTTGCGTGCGAGGTATTCAAATATCTCTGAGGCCTCGTCTCCTGTATTTCGCACAATTTCCATGAAATATTTTGTGTCCCTTACAAATGCTTCGTAGATATCTTTAGCTTCATATTCTCTGTCCCTGTCTCTGTTCTTGAATTTCGCCAATATACTGCTGTCGTAATGAGCTATTTCTATGCATTCCTCTGGATAATCCTTTATAATTTCTGTGTTATTTTTGAGATAGTATTCCTCTCTTGAGAGATATAAAACTAATGTTTTTGTTCTGCTAAGTTCTTTGTCGTATGAGAGGGCCTCTTTCCCGTATGTCATCGCTTCTTCCCACCTTTGTTTGTGAGATTTGTCATATTCATCCCGTTCTTCGTTTCCGGGTTTGTTATCGAGTTTTAGATTGGTGTCTTTTCTTTTATCCCTGTAGAGATCGTGTACTCCGTCTGCTACTTCGAAAAATAGTTCTCTTTCTTCGTCGGTCATTTCGTAGAGATATAATTCCGCCTCATTCAATGTGTCTAATATTCCTTGGAGACTTTCATCAATTGCTTCTCTTTGTTTATCGAACAATTCCTCTAAGGCTTTTGGATCTTGTTTTTCTGCGTTTTCGAGATCGTCGTCTAGTGACGCTATTTCAAGCAATTCTTTTTGAGATTCTTCTAGCTTGGTGGTAACTTCTGGTCTAGATGGGGGATTTTCTGGACTCATTGTGTCTTTTTATTTTTGATAGGATGGGGACTAGGCGTTTTGTTTTCTTCTGTAGTTTTTGTAGGCGTTTGAGAAGTTTTGCTGCCTTGGCAACGTTTTCTTCTAGTGTTAAATCTCTGTTTTCTTCAGTCATTTAACGGGTTAGTTATCGTATAATTATAGCATATTCTGGGGCTTCGAACAACCCTGCTAGAGCAGGCTCAAACATCGATGTGATAGGTGGCGGTTGATTAACTTACAAAGTGACATCCCAAAGTTTTCTTTCGTTTTTTTGCTGCTTTCAAGATTAGCAAGCTAGTTTCTACGATATTTTTTGTTTCGTAAAGTTCTTTGCTGATGCGGGTGCGATTGAGTTTTACGAGTTCTTTTTGAAGGTTTTGCATTTTTGTGAGGCCTTTGCGGAGGTTTTCTTTTGTTCGAATGATTCCGCAGTATTCCCACATTATGGTTTGGGCTTTTTTGCGGATTTTCTGTGCTGACTTCTTGAGCTCTGCGGATGAATCGAGTTTCTCGTGAGGAAAGGTAAATGCTTTGGATTTGCGAAGTGGTTTGATGTTTTTCAAGATTTGATTGCTGAAGACCACTGCTTCGAGTAGAGAGTTTGATGCGAGGCGATTTGCGCCGTGTACGCCTGTGCAGGTGACTTCTCCGAATGCGTATAGGTTCTTGAGATTTGTACGGCCTTTGAGATCGGTTTTTATCCCGCCGCAGATGTAGTGGGCGACTGGTACTACTGGGATCTTATCTTTTGTGAGGTCGAGTTTGTGTTTTTTGAGGGCTTTGTAGATTGTAGGGAATCGTTTGCGTATGAAATTTGCTGATTTGTGTTTGATTGAGAGAAAGACTGGTCCGTTTTTGAGTTCTTCGTAGATTTCTTTTGCGACTATGTTTCTCGAGGCGAGTTCGTTTGTGAATTGTTTTCCTTTGCTATTTGTTAAGCGGGCTCCTTCGCCACGCAGTGTTTCTGATAATAGGAGTTTGCGTGGACTATATTTTGCGAGGGCTGTTGGATGGAATTGAATGAATTCTAGGTCCTTAAGGCGTGCGCCAGCTCGTGTTGCCATTGCAATTCCGTCTCCTGTTGCGATTGGTGGATTGGTTGTGTATTTGTAGACTTGGCCTGCTCCTCCTGTTGCTAGGATCACTGCGTCGGCGAAAATATTGTCGATGCGGTTTTTTCGTGTGATTACTTTTGCTCCGTGGACTTTGCGGCCACGTGTTATGAGATCTACTGCGAAAGTGTTTTCGAAGACTTCAATATTTGGATGTTCCCGAATTCGTTTTACCAAGATGCGTTCGATCTCTTGACCGGTGTAGTCTCCGACGAAAGCGATGCGTCGTCGTTTGTGTCCTCCTTCTTGGGTTAGGCTGAGTGGGCCGTTGCGACCGTTTTCTTTCTGAAATTCTACACCGAGTGATACGAGTCGTGTGATTGCTTCTGGGCCTTTTTCTACCATGAAACGAACTGCTTTTTTGTTGTTGTGATGGGCGCCGGCTTCGAGTGTGTCTTGTATGTGTTTGTCTGGATCGTCTCTCTGGCTGAGAACAGCTGCAATTCCTCCTTGTGCGTAGTTTGTGTTGGATTCGGCTATGCGTTTCTTGGTCACGACTGTTACGTGACCTTTTCTTGCGGCGTGCAGGGCGAAGTTCAACCCTGATATACCAGAACCTATTACGAGGAAATTTGTTTGCATAGCAGGGGCAGTTTATTCTTTGATTGATCTAAAATCAAATCTATTGTACTATCCCAACGCATTTTATCTTCTGATCCATTCTACAAATGGGTAAGAAACAAGACGGGCGAGACGCCACTGAGGCGGCCGCCCCAGAATTAGAACTTCTGCTTCCGGCGGGAGATATGGACAAACTCAAGTTTGCGCTGAAATATGGCGCTGATGCTGTGTACATGGGAACTGGTCCCTTCAGCATGCGAAGCCGGTTCAACAACTTCACGGAAGAGACTTTTCTTGAAGGTGCTCGGCTTGTTCGCGAAGCTGGCAAGAAACTTTACGTAACCGTGAACATTCATGTGCGAAACAACAAAGTCGATGCATTCAAGAAGCATTTTGAGTTTTTGCGTGACAAGGTGAAACCGGATGCGTTGATCATTGCTGATACAGGTTTGATTCAGTTGGCTAAAGAGATTTATCCGGATGCGGTTTTGCATCTTTCGGTGCAGGCTAATGCTATGAATTACAAAGCGGTTGAATTTTGGAGGGATCAGGGTGTGGCGCGGGTTATTTTGCCGCGGGAGTTGATGTTGGATGAGATTGAGGAGATTCATCAGCGTGTGCCCGAGATGGAGTTGGAAGCTTTTGTGCATGGTGCTATTTGTGTTGCTTATAGTGGAAGGTGTTTGCTTTCGGCTTATATGACTGGGCGTGATGCGAACCAGGGGATTTGTGCTCATAGTTGTAGATGGAAATATCAGGTCAAGAGTGGTAATGATGAGTTTTTTCTCGAGGAAGAGAAGAGGCCTGGTGAATTTATGCCGATTGAAGAAGATGATCATGGAACGTATATTATGAATTCACGTGATAATTGTTTGATTGAATATTTGGGGCGGTTACGTGATGCTGGGATTTGTAGTTTCAAGATTGAAGGTAGAAACAAGACAATTTATTACTTATCGACTGTGGCGAAGACTTATCGCAAAGCGATTGATGATTTGGAAGCTGGACGTGAATTTGATCCTGGTTTGTTGGAAGAGTTGCAGCGGGTTTCAAATAGGGGATACATACCTGGTTTTATGAAGGGATTCCCTGGGAAAGACAACGTTTATTTTGAGAAACAAGCTCCTGATGCGATGTGCAAATTTGTGGGGGTTGTGCGTGAAGTTGGTTCTTTTGGGGAAGATGATTTGTATAGGATTCAAGTTCGAAATAAGGTTGAGGTTGGACAGGAAATTGAAGTGGTTACTCCTGGTGGTGAAAATGTGCGAGTTGTGATTAGTGAGATGCAAAATCTTGAAAAGGGGCAGGTTGATGTTGCGCATGGAGGTGATAAAGATGTATATTTTCGGCTGGAAAAGGGGGTGCCCGAGATGGCACTTTTGAGAAAATATAACTAATGGGAAAATCTCTGGGAAGGGTCAAACGAATCGTTGGGGGTAGTCCTGAAGACGAAGATTTGTTTCTTGATTTTTAGACATCCTGAAGCTTCTCCAAAATCTCCTCAGGTTCTATCTCCTTATTTACATCAATGATTAGGTCTGAACTTTGACGATAGCGTTTTTCGCGTTTGTTCCAAATCTCTGTGAGTTCGGCCTCGAGTTCTTTTGGATTTTTTATGTCACGATCTGTGAGTGGTGGACGTTCTTTGCTGCCTTTGAGGATGCGTTTTGTACAGTTTTCTGGAGTTCGGTAGAGGAGTACGATTTGTCCGTTTTCTCGAAGTAGTTGTTCGTTTTTTCGATCGATGATCAGGCCGCCTCCTGTCGAGATGACGTGTTCGTCGAAGGCGCTCACCTCTTCACAAATTTCGTGTTCGAGTTTGCGGAATTTTGGCCAGCCGTGCTGCTCAACGATTTCCGAGATAGTTGAATCTGCTTTTTGTACGATCAGGTCGTCAGTGTCTACGAATTTCCAGCCAAGAAGGCTGGCCAGCCTTCTGCCTTGGTAACTTTTGCCTGATCCGCGCATGCCTGTGAGTACTATGTTCATGAATGTTCGGGTATGTGTTTGTTTAATATTAATGCAAATACAAATGCGATTCCAACGACGATTCCTGTGGCTACAAGAGGTACGTTGTATCCAAATTTTGCTCCCATTGGACCAAATGTGAAACTTCCTATAGTTGCTCCGATAATTGTTGTGAATGTAATGACTCCTGTGTTGCCACCCATGCGTTCGAGATTGAATAGTTTTGTGATTCCGTATGCGAAAAACACGAACATTGCGGCGTCACCGGCTTCGTGCAATGTGCGGAAGATGAATGAGTATATTGGGTCTTGTACTGTCATTAATATGTGTCCAAGACTGGATAGTATTAGTCCTGTAAATAGTAACGATTTTACTCTGATTTTTTCTAGCATCTTTGAGAAGATAACTGACCATATTCCCATCAAAAATATTGCGGATCCCATGTAGAGTCCTATGAATTTTTTTGGTAGGCCGAGTGTTTTTTCCAGGAAGAGTCCGTAACTGGTTGATTCTGCTCCGAAGTGAATTGCGAACAAGAAAACTATCACCAATAAAAATAAAACCTTTGGTCTGAATATGTCTTTTTTGTATTTGAGGAAACTGAATTCTGTTGTTACGTTTGATTGGAGAAGTCTAGCTGTGATACTCAAGAATATGAACCCTGTTCCGAGAACAAGGATAAGGGTTTCGAATGGTATGTTGTAGTCGAGTAAGAATCCGCTTGCAATAATTCCTGTTCCTAGAGCAATGTAGTTGAGACTGTGATATATTGCGATTTTTTTCGCGACATTTTTCTTCTCAGTGGATTTATAGAACAAGCTGTCCATTGAGGTCGTGTATAAGTTTTTTCCTATTCCTCCGAGGATTGCGAAAAATATTATTGCTGGAAATGTTTGCAGTTGGCTGATTCCTATGAATTGAGCTGCTAAAAGTAGAATTGCTATTGATATTAAATCTTTTGATTTCAATCTGTCGTTTACAAATCCTGAAGGGAGTACGGTGACAAGTCCTGTGATAGTTGCTATCCCAAAAATTATTCCTATTTGTACTCCTGAGAATCCTATTGAGCTGTAATAAATTGCCCAGAAAAAATCGACTGATACTATCAGCATTTTTACAATGCTGTTGAATGTAGCGAGTCTCCAAATTGGTTTGGTGTTGGCGGTTGCGGTTGTTGCGGACATTATTTGTTGCGGTTTAGTTTGTTTAAGTCTGACCAGAATTCGGGGTAGCTTTTTCGTACGACAGATGGTTTTTGGATCTGGAGGTGAGGCCTGACGGTTTTCTTGAGGACTCCGAAGGCCATCGCTATTCTGTGGTCATTGTAGGTCTTGATTCTAGCAAATTTTTTGAGAGGATGTCCTCCCTTTATTTCAATATAATCTTTACCGGTTTTGGTTGTGACGCCGAGTTTCTTGAGTTCATTCTCGAGTGCTTTGAGGCGGTCGCATTCTTTTATCTTCAAGTTTGCGATGTTCGTGAGGCGGGTTGTTCCAGGTGTGAGAGCTGCGAGAACTGCGAATGTCATCACTAGGTCTGGGGTTGCGTTCATGTCTACTGTGCCTAGTGTTTTCAAGGTTTCTGGGCCTTGGATTTTTATGGTGTTTTCTTTGTGTGAGATTTTGCAACCCATCTTGTGGAGGTGCTTCGTGAATTCGAGGTCTCCTTGAATTGAATTTTTTGGAATGTTTCTGATTGTCACGGGATGGTCTGGTGTGAGGGCTGCGTATGCTCCGAGGTACGAAGCTGATGAAGCATCTCCTTCTATAAAGAGTGCTCCGGATTTTGGTGCTTTGAGTTTTTGGCCAGGCTTAACTTTAATTGTTGAAAAAGTTTTGGTTGTTGTGGTTTTGATCCCGAATTTCTTCAGGAGGTTCAAGGTCATTTCAACGTATGGTTTCGAGGTCAGTTCTCCTTTGATGCGGATCGTTAATCCCTTTTCCATAATAGGGGATACTAGGAGTAGTGAAGTGATGTATTGGCTGCTTATGTTGCCTAAGATTTCAACTGTTCCACCTTTGAGAGTTGATGGTTGGATGTTGATTGGTGGGCAGCCGGTTGGTGAGGGTTCGAGTTTTGCGCCGAGTTTGGTGAGTGCGTCTGTGAGTTGTTTGATTGGTCTTTCGTGCATTCTTTTGCTGCCGGTGATTGTTACTTGTTTGTTTTCAGTTGAGGCTAGGCTGGTTAGAAATCTCACTGCTGTGCCTGCGTTGCCCAAGAATATTCGGCCTGGTTTTGCTTTTTTGAGTTGGGAAAGGCCTTGTTGCATGAAATATGTGTCTTCGCATTCTCCGATGTTGAGGAGGCGAGTTTTTGCCAAATAAGAGAGCACTAATGCTCGATTTGTGATTGATTTCGATCCTTTGAGTTTTATTTGCATGGGGTCTTGTGGATTGTGACTTTTCCGATTTTTGTGGGGAGAATTAAGTGTATAAATTTATTGAACACCTTCTTGTCGTGAGATAGGTCTTTTAAGGTTGGTTTGTGCATTGTGTAGACTGGTAATCCAGCCGCTTTGAGTAATTTTTTTATACACTCCGCGTCTTCGCGTTCGAGCAGCCCCAATTCGACTGCTTTTTGGTTTGCGAGCACCATTCCGAGCGATATTGCGAAACCGTGTAGCAATGTGTATTCAGATCTCTTTTCCAACACGTGTCCGAAGCTATGACCGTAGTTCAAAATCTTTCGTACTCCAGCTTCCTTCTCATCTTTTGCTACGATTGCGAGTTTGATTTTTTGACAGTCACGGATGAGTCGATTGGTTGCACTGGGTTTGAGTTTGATCAGCTCGGCGATATTTTTTTCAATGAATTTGAAAAGTTTTTCGTCTTGGATGACTCCGTATTTGATTGCTTCGGCGAGACCGTTTCGGATGTGTTTTATGGATAAGGTTTTCAAGAACGCTGGTTCTGTGATGATTGTAATTGGTTGATGGAACGTGCCGAACAAATTTTTCCCTGAGTCGAGATTCACTCCTGTTTTCCCGCCTATCGAACTGTCGATCATGGCGAGTAGGGTGGTGGGGATTTGGATCACAGGAATACCGCGCATGAATGTGGATGCGACGAATCCTGCGATGTCTCCGACGACTCCACCGCCTAGTGCGATGACACATGATGAGCGGTTGAAATCTTTTCCGACCATTTGTTTGGCGAGTTTTTCTGCGGTTGCCAATGTCTTTGATTTCTCACCCTGAGGGAAAGAGAAAAGTTCTGCTGTGAAGCCTGCTTTGCGTAGATTCCACAGCAGCTTTCCTCCGTATAGTTTTTTGACTTTTGAATCTGTTATTATGGCGAAAGTATCCAACTTTTTGGCTTTTGCAATTTTCTTTATTTCTTGTACGAGTTTTTTTTGCATCTCTTTTGTTACGATTTTATGAGTTAGATTCTTCGGCCGACTGCCATTGCAACTGGTTTTATGTCTTCGAGCAATTCTGCAAATTGTTCTGGAACTAGTGATTGGCCTCCATCGCTCAATGCTTCAGATGGATTTGGGTGAACTTCGATCATAAGTCCATCTGCGCCTGCTGCGATTGCAGCTTTGCACATTGCTGGGATTAGTCGTTTTTTACCAACTCCGTGACTTGGGTCGACGATGATTGGTAGGTGACTTAGTTCTTTTACTCGAGGGACTGTTGCTATTGGCAATGTGTTGCGGACGTATTGTTCGAATGTTCGGATGCCGCGTTCGCAGAGAATTACGTTTGGATTTCCGCCTGCTAGGATGTATTCAGCTGCGAGTAACCATTCTTCAACTGTTGCTGACATTCCGCGTTTGAGAAAGACCGGTTTTTTTGTGTGGCCAACTTCTTTCAACAATGTGAAGTTTTGCATGTTACGTGCGCCGATTTGTAGTATGTCTGCGTGCTTTTCTACTAGTTCAACGTCTCTTGGGTCCAGAACTTCAGTACAAGTGGCCATTCCGTGTCTTTTTGCGGTTTTTTCAAGGATCTTCAATCCTTCTTCGCCGAGTCCCTGGAATGCGTATGGTCCGGTGCGTGGTTTGAAGGCTCCGCCGCGGAGTAGTTTTACGCCGACTTTTTCTAAATCAGTGGCTACTTTTTCCATTTGATCTTCAGATTCTACTGAACATGGTCCTGCGAAGATTGCCAATTGGTCTGATCCAATTTTTATGCCATTTACTTCTATAATTGTTGGTTCTGGTTTTGTTTCGCGGCTGACAAGTTTGTATGGCTGGACGACTCGCATTACTTTTGCAACTCCTGGTAGGGATTCTAGTTTTCCCATACTGAGGTCGCGTTCTTCACCGATGACTGCGATTACAGTACGTTCCACACCGTATAGTGGAACTGGTTGGAGTCCTTGTTTTTCTAGTTGTTTGAGGATGGCTTCCACTTTGGATTTTTCCGTTCCTCTTTCCATTACTATGATCATATTTTTAGTTGTTAATGTGGCTAATGGTTTAGTTTCGATAGGAGTATGTCATGTTCCTAAAGGACATGTCTACGGTTTGTTCGCTTCGATGTTTCGAGGCGGTGTGCGCTGTTTGCGCATTTGTGTGTACTCGTTTCATTTTTTTTGGGTTAAGTATATAAAAAAATTCACGCCTGTTTTGGCATGAATGAAACGAAAATCAGTTGAAGACCGTTTTATTTCACGCCAAAGCGTTCATAAAAGTAAAAATAAAAGTCAGCAAGCCATTGAAGTGGCTTCCTCATAACTGCTATTTTTACTTGTGGTCTTTCCATCGAATTTAATTAGTTGCGTCTATGTGGCGCGTGCGCGGGACTTCCCGCATGTGTTATAATCCTAATCAAATAACGAAAACAATGCAAGAATGTTTCAAAAAAACAGTGGGAATCATAGGGGGAAAAGGGAAAACTGGTAGTCAATTTGCCAGGTTTTTTCGTGATTTTGGGTCGGAAGTTTTGATTTCCGATATTGGGACTGAACTTACAAACGGTGAATTGATTGAGCAGGTGGATGTTGTGATTTTCAGTGTGCCTTTGCATTTGAGTGAGGAGATTATTCGTGAGGAAATATCGCAATGCAAAAACAAGGACCAGATTGTTTTGGATGTGAGTTCGCTCAAACAAAAACAAGTGAAGGCAATGAACAAAGCGAAGGGGCAGGTGATTGGAATGCATCCTCTTTTTGGACCTTCGAAAAAGGACTTTGAGGGATTGTCGATGGTTTTGTGTCCTGGGAAGTGTTCACCGCGTGTTATTAGTGAAGTTCGTGGATGGTTTGAGGAGGCTGGGATGAAATTGTCTGTGATGGAACCTGATGAACATGACAAATTGATGGCGGTTGTGCAGGTGATTCCGCATTTGAAAACTGTGCTTGCGGGTGAATTATTGAAAGAATTTGGTGTGAATCCAAAAGCTCCATATGATATTAGTACTCCAATTTACAAACTTGAACTTGATATAATTGGGCGGATTTTTTCTCAAGATGGGATGCTCTATAGTGCGATTATTGGACAGAACCCATATACGAAAACTTTGATGAAGAGTTTGAAAAAGATTGTGAAAAATTATGATAGGCAAGTGCGCACGAAGGATCTGAAGGGAATGAATGATAGTTTTGTTGAAGTTCAGGATTTTCTTGGGGAGTTTTCAAAGGAAGCTTATCGTGATAGCGAACGTATTATTAATGAAATGCAAAAATGGAAATAACAACTTTGGGGCCAGATGGGACTTATGCATCTGCTGGGGTGCGGAAAAATTTTCCGGATGCTAGTGTGCGATTTGTTGATACTATTTCTGATGTTCTGGAGTCTGCCTCGAAGGGAGCTCAGGTTGTTTTGCCTTTAGAAAATAGTATTGAAGGGACGGTTCGGTTGAGTTGGGATGGGATTTTGGAGAGAAAATTAAAATTAATTGGATTGTTTAAATTGCCTGTTCATCATGTGATTGGGACTCGAGCTCGAAATTTGAAAAGTGTGAAAAAAGTTGTTTCTCATCCTCAGGCTATTTCTCAATGTAGGAAATTTTTGGCTCGGAATTTACCGGATGCGAAGATCGAATATGTGGGAAGTACAGCTGAAGCCGTGAAGGCTGCGAAGCGGTCTGTGGGTGTGGCGGCTGTGTCTTCGAAATATGCTTGTGAGTTGTATGAGGTGCCGATTTTGAAGGAGAAGATTGAGGATGAAAAAGGGAATGTGACTATTTTTGGAGTGGTGGGGAAGGAGGTTGCTTTTGTGGATAGTGAACCTGATGAGATGCATATTATGGTTACTCCGCGAAAGAATATGCCGGGATTGCTTTTTGATATTTTGAAACCTTTTAAGGATCGTAAGATTGATCTGACGAGGCTTGAGTCGCGGCCGACGAGGAAGAAAATTGGTGAGTATAGGTTTTTGTTGAGTTTCAAATTGGAAAATAAGAAGGCTTGTGATACGGTTTTGGCCAAGTTACGTGAGAATTATAAAGTCGATAATTTAGGATCTTCTATATGGTTATAGATACACATGCACATTTGATGTTTGATCAGTTCAAGGGCAATGTTCCTGGTGTTTTGGCGCGTGCTGCGGAAGTCGGCGTGAGCAAGATCATTAATGTTGGATGTAGTCCGCGAGCTTCGAAGCAGGCGTGGGAAATGATTGGTGAATTTGATGGTGAGGTTGGAGTTTCTCTTTATGCGACTCTTGGTTTGCATCCTTATGATGCTATGGCTTTGACCGATGATTTGCTCGCTGAATGGGAGGGATGGATTCGTGAGGATAAGAAACGCAAGATTGTGGCGATAGGGGAGATTGGTTTGGATTATTTCAAAGCTGAAGTTGGGAAGGAAGATCAGAAAAAAGCGTTTCGAAAGCAGCTTGAATTTGCAAAAGCGGTTGATTTGCCAGTTGTGGTGCATAATCGTGAAGCGGATGAGGATACTTTGGAGATTTTGCGAGAATATCCGGATTTGAAGGTTGTTTTTCATTGTTATGGATCTTCTGTGGATTTTGCTAGGCGACTTTGGGATTTTGGTTATTATACGTCTTTTACAGGTATTGTGAGCTATCCGAATGCTCGTGAGTTGCATGAGGTCGTGAAGGCGGCTCCTGATTGGACTGTGATGGTGGAGACGGATTGTCCTTTTTTGGCGCCGCAGAAGTTTCGGGGTGAGACGAATGAGCCTGCTTATGTGGTTGAGGTTTTGAAGGAGGTTGCTCGGTTGCGAGGGCGTAGTTTAGAGGAGATTGAGGGGTTGCAGGAGAGAAACGTGAAAGAGTTTTATGGGATTTAAGGGGGGAGTGATAAGCGGTTTGGGTCTTGACCTGAATCGTGAATATGTTATTTCTCTTTCCATGGTTAATCAAATGAAACAACAAGGTGGAGAAGTGGAAGTGCAGATCAGCCCTGCTCAGTATGCTGTGGCTTGTGATTGCATTTCTTGTTTGATTGGACGTTTCCCTAAGTACGCTGGAGTTGATGTTTGTTGGAGGAACGTAGATGTGAAAAAAGGAATGGGAGTTGTTCCACCTGAGCAGGCTTATGGACTTTTGTTTGGCGATTTAATGATGGTATTGAAGGAAAAATTAGCTACTGATGCAGAGTTGTCTGTTTTATACAATTTGTCTCCTAGTGCCAAAATCGAGCTTTTTACAAGTATTGATTTGATGAAAGCTCTTATGCAGGCTGATAAATTTAGTCCTAATCTTTTAAAAGTTTTTTCTGTTTTAATAGGAGAGGGGAGTAATCATCAGGTTGAGGAAATTTCTTTTAATTCTTTTTTAGAGGAAGGTGGTGATGAGGGGAGTGGAGATGAAGAACCTACTCGTGTGGCAGTTACTCAAATGATGGTTCTTTCTGATATTAATGCAGAAGTTGATGGAGTGCGGTCTTATATGGGTACTGAAATTTTGCATTCTTCTGAGGCAGAAGAAGCTCTTGTTGGTTTGGACCTGATTGATACTCAAGGAGGAGAGGAACTAGGGAAAGGAGCGGCTCGTGCTTTGGCAAATGGGGATATTGAACTTGATGATGGTACTTTTGGAACAGGTATGTATGGAGAAGATGGTAACCCTTCTTTGCAAGAGGTTTTGAAGCAAGAGGTTTTGGAAGATGGTGCTACACAAGCTCCAGATAAACCTTCTGATACTTCTTTGCCATCAACTTTGCGTCGAAACGGTCTTCAACAATGGCTTGGGCGGCTTTTGAAAAAGTTTCCCTGGTCTTCTGAGAAGTGATGAGTTTCTTGATCGCTTCTGCTAGTTTGGTTTCGTTTTCGGTGGGGACGAGGAGGCCGGTTTTGTTGTTTTCGATGATCTCTGGGATGCCGCCTGTACGAGTTGCGATGACTGGGAGTCCTGAAACCATTGCTTCCAAATTCACGAGTCCGAATGCTTCGCGTACTGATGGAAGGATGAACATGTTGGCGCTTTTCATCAGGTGTGGGATGTTTTTTCTGTGGCCGAGAAGGATGACGTGATTTTCGAGTCCTCGTTTGCTTATGAGTTTTTCGAGGGCTTCTTTTTGAGGGCCTTTTCCTGCTATGGCGAAGCGGATGTTTTCTGCTTTTTTTGCGGGGAGTTGTGTGAGAACTTTTTGGATTGCTCTGAGTAGAAAGTGAAGGCCTTTTCTCGGGTGAAGTTCTGCTACTGTGAGTGCTACAAGTGTTTTGTCATCTGCGTTCAATAAGTCTTCGCGAAGTTTTGTGCGATCTTTTGCGTTGAAGGATAGAATTTGTGATTTCCACCATGTTGTGTCTATCCCGTTGTGGATCACCTTTATCTTGTGTTTGTGGTTTGGATAGAGGTCCTCGAGGACGATCTTGTTCTGTTTTGAAACTGTAATGATTTTCTGTGCATTTTTGAGGAGAGATTTTTTGATAGTGTTTTTGATTGGGTTGAGTTTGAATGGGTCGTGTTCGGTTGTGATGATTGGTGTTTTGGTGCGTTTTCCTGCGAGGTATGCAAAGCGTCCGCTGGCTGGATTCCAGACGTGGATGTGTATGAGGTCGATTTTGTGTTCTTTGATTATGTTTTTGAGATGCTTGATTTGTGTTGGATCGTTTTTGTGTTTGATGGGGAGCCTAATTGTTGTGATTTCTTCGTTTTCCAGGTTTGCAGCGAGTTTATCGAGGCTTTCGTATGGGCCTAGGCAGACTATTGGATTGAACTTTTTGCGGTCGAGAAATTTGGCGAGCAGATACATTTGAAGTTCTGCTCCTCCTACTAGGGGAGTGTCAGTGAAAAGGAGGATGTTTCTCAGGGTTTTCATGCTTTGAATATACGTGAAATTTCCTTGAATTTGAATAGAAATTCGGTTAAGGTTTGGTGCGTTGTTTTGCCTATGGTGAATGCGACGCTTCCTTTGGGTCTGTAGCTCAGTTGGTAGAGCAGCTGCCTCTTAAGCAGACGGTCCCGGGTTCGAATCCCGGCAGACCCACCATGTGTATTGACAAGACTCTCTTTTTTTGGCATATTTCTTCCTTGTAATTCACGTAGATGTGGGGCAAAAACAGTCTTGTAAACCTTTTTTATAAATTATGAACAAATTAGAAGATTATTATGATCCGGGAATAACACTTCGTGGTACAGTCGATGCCTTGTCTGATCCTATGCTTTCGCATGAAATGCATCGTGGGGATGTTAACAATTTGGTGTTGAACCTTATAATTAAGTATTTGGGGCATTATTTGGATGTAGGAGAGGATGATGTGACTCAAATACGGTCAGCTGTTTTGTTGAAACTGAAAGAATGTGCTGGGGAGGAGGGCGCGTTGGTGGCTGCAATGCATATGTTAAGTGCAAAAGGGAGTCCCATTGATGACGATGCATTGGCTATTCAAAGCGTGGCTGATTTAGGTGCAACTGCTGCTATTTTTAAGGAAATAATGTTGGATCAAAATTACAGGAAAGACGATAGGTTTGTTGGAGTTGATCTGGGGACTGGAGTTGGAATTTTGATGTTGGCCAGTTATATTGCGGCAAAGAGAAGGGAGATTTCTAATATATTGGTTGTTGGGGCTGATGTACAAAAGAGTTTGTTGCAAGGTGCTGATAAGGTTCTTGGTGGAATTTTGCAAAGAGATGAGTTTCGTCTTGAAGAGGTTGATCTTTTTGAACCGGGGTATTGGGATAGGTTTGCCGAGTGTCCATTGCATCATTGGGTGAGTGAGACTATTTCGCTGGATTCACCTAAAATGAGTGTTAGGAAAAGTGGAAGTTTGTATGTGAGAAAGAGTAGATGGGAAGATAATTCACGTATTACAAATCGATATACTGATCCGTTTTCTCAAATTCTAATTAATACTATGGAGGAGCGTCCGGATTTTATTGCTGATGTTAGAAATGGAAATACGGCAATGTTTCCAGATATTGCGAATGCTTCTTTTCGTTCAGATCTTGAAAAAACTGCTCTTAGTTTGAGGACTTCTCTTTTTTCTGACAGGTTGAGGCTTGATAAAATTGGTTGTGAATTTGATTGTAATTATGAGAGATTTGGTCAAGGGCAGAGTAGGTGGGTGTACGATGAAGAGATGGATCCTTTGATGGCTAAGACGATTAGAGCGGACATTGACAGAGAGCGACAACCAGAACGACCTGGATCAGATGTAAAAAAGAGAAGATCTAAGAATAAAGCTGCTGCAGCTGCTCGCAAGAAACAAATGAAAAAAAGGAAGAAGAAGAAATGATCAACGTTCGAATCCCGGATGACTCACCAGAGGTTTGCAAGAGAGCTTGAATAAGCTAGAATTGTTTTAGTTTAACTAAATTTCTATGGATTATATTGCGGCTCTTCTTATAACGTCTGATATGGTTCCTGGTGGTTGTTATAATGTAGCCATCTATTCTTTCGTTGTTCTCGGGATGGTTTCGGGTGTTCTGGCTGTGTTGGTATTTCTTTTTAGGAAAAAATTGCCGAGAAAACTGTATTCTGTTCTCAAAATCTTTTTGATCATAGTTTTTGTTTTATATTCGTTTGGATATAGACGAGAGCCTTGTGGCGGAAGATATTCTTCTGGTAGTACTAATTATGAGATTATATTTTTCCCCTCTGATTTTATTCCTTTTTAATTCAATTATAGGAGATTGATTGTGATGATTTGAGGGAGGAACATCCTGAAGCTTTTTTTGATTAAGACTATCAAATTGACCCACCATTTTTATTCTTCATGCTTTCATGTATGATCGTTCGGCATGATTGATTCAAAGACAAAAATTGAGATTAACGAGGAGTTTGAGAAAGCTCTTGCTCTTTTGGATGGAGATATTCGGACCTTGTTTGTAACAGGTAAGGCGGGGACTGGTAAGTCTACTTTGCTTGAATATTTTCGAGAGAGAACAAAGAAAAATATTGCAGTCTTGGCTCCTACTGGAGTAGCGGCTCTGAATGTGAATGGTCAGACGATTCATTCTTTTTTTCTTATTCCTCCAAACATTACTCCAGAGAAGGTTCTTGAGCATAAACTTACAAAGAAACGGATCAAACTTGTTCAGGCGCTGGATATGATTATTATTGATGAGGCTTCAATGCTTCGTGCGGACCTTCTAGATTGCATTGATGTTGCGTTGCGGCACTATCGTGGAGAGCAATCTTTGCCGTTTGGTGGAATTCAAATGGTTTTTATTGGAGACCTTTATCAATTGCCTCCTGTGGTCGTGGGAGCGTATGAGAAAGAGCTTTTCAGGACTCATTATGAAAGTCCTTACTTTTTTTCTGCGAAATGCTTGGAGAATACGGAAATGGAGTTTTTGGAGCTTGAGAAGATTTATAGGCAGAAAGATGATGGGTTTATTTCTTTGTTGAATAAAATTCGTGATAACAGTGTTGATGTGGAGGATTTGAATGTTTTGAATGAACGTCATGATCCTTCTTTTGATGACGATAGTCTTGGAGATTTTATTATTACTCTTACTACTACCAATGCTTCAGCTGATGAAAAGAATGTGAAGGAGCTTGCGAAACTGCATGTGGAAAAAGAATCTTTTTTTGGTGAGGTTGATGGTGACTTTAAGAAGCGGAATTTACCTACTTTGCTTGAATTGGAACTAAAGGTTGGGGCTCAGGTGATGTTTTTGTCGAATGACCCTGGGGGACGGTGGGTGAATGGAAGCATTGGGAAGATTATGGGGATTGAATTTGATGATGTAGTGGGAGAGGATCTCCTAATTATTGATATTAATGGAGAGCGTTCGGTTGAGATTTCAAAGCATACTTGGAATATTTATAAGTATTTTTATGATGAGGAAAAAGGTCATATTGATACTGAGGTAGTTGGTTCGTTCACTCAGTTTCCCGTGAGGCTTGCTTGGGCTGTGACAATTCACAAAAGTCAGGGAAAGACTTTTGAAAATGTGGTAATTGATATTGGAAGAGGAACTTTTGCTCATGGGCAGATTTATGTTGCGTTGAGCAGGTGTACTAGTTTTGAAGGGATTGTTTTGAAGAAACGAATTGAAAAGAGGCATATTTGGATGGATCAGAAGGTTGATCGTTATTTCAAGCATAGGCGTATGCATAAATCTCTTGAGAGTAGTGTTGATACTGAATTGGTGTTGAAGTAGTGGTAAGGTTGTCCTTGCAATATCCAAGAGTTTTGTTATAATCATCCCCATTAAAAATGGATGAAAATTATTAAAGCTTTTTATTATGGCTTACACGGAAGGAATTTTACGGAGATATGCGGAATCTATTGAAGATCCTGATTCGCGTAGAGAATTCCAGGAGGCTGTTGATACTATTGAATTCGATGATTCTACAGGAGTTAGGGCTTGTGTTTCGATACAAGCTGAAGAGGCTATTGGTGGTAGCCCAGTTGCTCATTTGTTGAGTGATTTGGAAATTAGAGGGGGAGAGTTTTGGGATGAAACTGATTTTGAAAATCAGAAGTCAGGAACGATTCCTTGGCAGAGGCCTGCTGTGGGGGTTGTTCGTCAGGCTGGAGAAGCTCCGAAGCTTACTGTTGATATGTTTCCAGGAGCTGAAGATGGAGGGGTTGTAGCTGAAGGAAGAGTATGTTTGGTCCTTTCTGGGGGAGTTCCTGGATATTTTGGTGACTGTGAATTTTTACAAGCTGATGATGGTAGGATGTATTATGATAATCATCTTTTCATGGGGGTAAGAGGTTTTTGTAAGCTGATTAGAGATGGGGATCAATTGATTGCTAAAGAGGTTAAGCCTGTTGGAAGTGGTATTGCTACTGCTTTAAAGAGCAAATTGGAAACAGATGGGCATGGAGATGGAAGGAAGGCTAGAAGTTGGCTTGAAGCTTTTTATGTACAGGCAACTAAAGAATATTATCTTCTTCCTGAAGCCAGAAAGGCTTTGGCTGAGGTTTATGAAGAAAATGGGTGGCATCATCATGCTTCTCTTTTTAGAAGCTAGATTTTTAACTAAATTTTTTTAACTAAATTTTATGGTTGATACTTTGAAAATTGGTGAGAATGGGGAGGTTCCTGTTATCGAGTGGAGAGGAACTCCTAATCAGCATAGATATGCTGATTGTGTGGTTGCGCCTGGTATGTCGGAGCAATTTATAGCTGAGGCAATTGCTGATTCGAGAGTTTCTTTGGAGGGAGTTGTTGTACGTCCTGGTGGTGATTTGGATAAACCTACCATGATAGGAGATTTCCCAGATAAAGTCTCTGTTGGAGGAAGGGATATTCGTGGTGTAAGTACTCAAATTGAGTTTTTGGATCTTGTTCAGAGGAGAACTTACAAAATTGCTGAAAGTATTGCTCTTAAATTTGAGGAAGATGCTGTTGATGTTTATGATCGACTTGAGACCATTACTGAGGGGCCTTTTGGGGCTTCAGTAGAATTGTTGAGGGTTTCTATGAGTGAGCTTGAAGCTTTAAATCCTAATTCGAGACAGGCTGGGAAGGAAGAATGGATGGCTGGTTACGTTGATCAGCATTTTAAAAGCTATCTTAACGGTTGGGTTGAGTTTAAATTAAAGGATTTCATGAGGTCTCATGAGGTGAGATGGGATCCTGATGTTGATGTGGTGATTGATGGGGAGGAGGTGATTGTATCTGTTCGTGAGGAAGTGGATGGGATTCGTCATGAATTTTAATGTAGACTAGATTGTTTCTCTTTCAAGGCCCATTTTCTAGATTTCCGTCAACTCGACTTCTGTTAACTACTCTTTTTATGTTTGGGCTTTTTCTATAGAATCCTCTCACCTTATCCCTTAAAAAACTTAACGAATGATCGAAGACAAAATTTCATTAGCGCTCAAAGATATAACAAAAATAAAGACTGCTCTTAAAGAGATTAAAAAGGATATGAAAGTTGAAGAGAAGCTTGCTACAGATCAATATGTTCAGCTCAAGGCTGCTTCGAAAGATTTGAAAGCTCAGGTCAAAGAGATGGAAGATGATCATCTGAGTGAATTGGCTGAAGAAGAATATTACAACAAGCTTCGTGAGCTTAAACTCCAGAAAGAAGAGGAACTTGCTCATGCGAGTGAGTCTCTTTTCAAAGCTGTTGGTCAATTGCCGCAGAAATACGTTCAATTGAAGATGGAGACGGAGGCTGGACCTGTGAATGTGCAGATTCAACCGGAAATGAGGCTTTATGTGAATGGTCGTGAGGAGAAGAAGCGGGCGTAGGGGATTGCTTTACATTTATTGCTATGAAGAGTTATAATTTTTCAGCTTTATTAATCTAACCTTATTTCTATGGCTAAAAAAACCACACCTGAGATTGAAATTGAGAAGGAGATTTTTGATCTCTCGAAGCGTGTGTTCACTCTCGCGATTGTTTTCATTGTTGGGCTTTTTGCTTTTTGGGGATTTCGAATGTATGAAATTTGGCAAAATGTAGAAGGTCACTATCCTCACGAATTGACTGTAGAGGGTACTGGTTCTGCTTTTGTTGTGCCTGATGTTGCGAAGATTATTCTTGGTGTGACTACTGAAGGAGATACTTCAGAGGCTGTTGTTTCTGAAAATGCTGAAAAGATGACGGCTGTGATGAGTGCTCTTGATGAGCTTGAAATTGAAAAGGCGAAAATCAAAACGACAGGTTATTATTTGAATCCTCGATATAAATGGACGGAGGAGAAGGGGAGTTACCAGGACGGTTATGAGTTGAGGCAGACTTTGGAGGTGAAATTGGAGGATTTTGAAAAGGTGAATCAAGTTATTTCTCAAACGACTTCGGTGGGTGCGAATATGGTTGGAAGTGTGAGTTTTGAAGTGGATGATGTGGAATCAGTAAAAGCTGAAGCTCGTGAAGAAGCTATTGCTGTTGCCAAAGAAAAAGCTGATCAAATTTCCGAGGCATCTGGTTTGAAGTTGGGGAAATTGGTGAACTACTATGAATATAGTTCTTCTTATTATGATTATGGAAAAGGAGGATATGCTATGGCTGAGTCTCGGGCTTATGATATGGATGAATACTCAGACTCTGTGACTGTGTCATCTGTTGATATAGAGCCTGGTGAGGAAGAAGTCACTTTAACTGTAACATTAACTTATAGAATCAAATGATTAAAAAAACACTTGTACTTGGGGGAGTTAGTTTGTTGGTTTTTGCTGGTTGTGGAGGTGCATCTGTGGATGATGTTCCGGTAGATGATGTTTTTGATATTGAAGTTGAATTGCCAGAGGGGGATATCGATTTCCCTGAGAAGATGACTGAAGATGATCTTACGGATATGATGGATGCTTATAATGATCTTTTTGAGGAGGCGGATGGTGAAGCGAGTTTGAGTGGTTCGTGTAATTCTATTGCTGCACATAGTGTGTGTGTGGATTACAGAGGTTCTTATTGGAAGACCGAGGATTTTAAGAAGTTGAATTGTTCTGGGTCGGATATGGTTTACTCAAAAAATACCTGTCCTTATAGTGAAATAGGAGGTTGTCAAAATGGTGAGGGGACGATGTTTGAGACGGTTGTTTGGATGTATCAGCACGGAGGCGATCCTATAACAAATGACGCTCTTCCACATGCAATAGGGGCTTGTAATGCGGTTTATGGTGCTCAGTGGGTTTTGCCGGAGTTTTAGGCTTTGGTTTTAATCCCTAAATGAAATTACGATTGATATCAGGAGTTTCTGGTTCCCAGTAGGTGATGTTCATGTTTTTGATTTTTTTGCTTAGTCTTGTTGCTCCTCTACGTCCGTGGTTTTTTCCACGTCCTGGTTCATGTGATACTACTATTACGTTTTGGAAGCCTTTTTTTTGCAGGTGATCTACTGTTTTTGAGATGTTGCTTGCTGTGCTGGTTGCTTTGTTTTCGACTGCGGCTGGGTTTTCTTTTTCAGTTAATAGATGGCTATATTTTGGATTTGAAGCTAGGTGATTGTATTGTTCTTGAGCTTCGCTGATTGTTCTGTTCCCAGTTTTTCCTCCACTGAAAATCAGTTGAGGTCGAAGTCCGACTTCTCTCATTTTATGTGATATGTCTCCGGCAACTCGTGCTCGGTATTTGTTTCTCTCTGGGTGTGGGCCGTTTCCTAGAACTAGGATGGCTGTTTTCCCTGGGAATTTTGTTATGTCGATTTTTGGGATTCGGATTTGAGGGGTTTCGGCTGAGATTTGGGCTGGTTGTTGTGGAGAGCCTTGAGTAACTTGTTGTGTTGTTTCAGTCATTCCTGCATAGGCGGTGTCTGCTGCAGCTCTTGATGTGTTGTACCATGTTCTAAGGAATCTTTTTTGATCAGAAAAGCATCTTCCTTTTTGGCTATCATATTTATTTTTTCCGGCTAATTGATTGAAAGCTGCCATTATTTCTGGATCTTTGTTATCAAGACCTTGTTTTAGTATGACTTGAGCACGTGCCATTTTTGCCATGTTCAAAGGTCTATTTCTGGCTCCTGGGATCACTTTTATGTCTGCTCCTTTTTTCTCTAGAGTTTTCAACATTCTTACGTATCTGATTGCTCCGCTTGGGCCTTCGTGTGTTGCGAAATATATGTATCTCAGTTTTTCGTATAGTGGTAATTCGTTTAGCACTATGCCGTTTTTTCTATACTTGTTCAAAGCTGTTTGGATCCAGTGTGCTGCATGCATCATTTGAATGAATGGGTTGCAGCGTGAATATGATAAATGTGGTTTCTTTGGGTTATATGGTCTTTGTCCAAGATTTTCTAGTCTTATTTTTCTGTTTCCTGCTTTGTGGTCGTATTCAACTCCTTTTCCGAATTGCCCTGCTAAAATTCGTTTTGTAAAAGGATTTCCTTTTGATTGTTCTTTCATAATAGCGCCCATGCTATCTTGCCAAGAGGATGTTTTTGGTTGGCCAAGTCCTAGAACACTGCTGCCTAAGCAGAATGGATTAAAACCTGATTCTGCAGCGAAAGTTCCCCATATCATGTTGACCATTGCTTCTCCAATTCCAATTTTTTTGCAATATGCTTTCCCAAAATTCCATAGATTCTCTCCTTCGTTTGGGCTGTACTCCCATAGTCCTGCGGCTATTTCTGGGCCGTAGTTCCAAAACTTGTCTCCTTTTCTTTGTGCTTCTGTAATGTGTTTGTTATATAGGTTGATTCCTCTATTTTTCTTTCTGTTATTTGATTCGTTGAGGGTTATTATTTTCCCGTTTGACGTTAGTTGGTTTCCTCCTGCTGTACTATATTCGTTGTCGAAACTTGAGCCAAATCCATTTGATGATGTTTCGTAATAGGTTGATTTTCCTCCTTCTCTTGCTTCCTTTTCTCTGGCTAGTAGTTCTGCAAGTTTTGTTTTGTCTGTTAGTGGGGGATCGAGGACGTATATTCTATCTCCTGTGAAAGTTGCCAAGTATGAGCCTGTTGCTTCGTCTTTGTATCCGACTCGGTTGGATTCACTTGAGGTATTTACGAGGCCTCTTTGGCCGATTCTGTATTGTCCTGATGCTGTGAGAATTATGACTCTTTGATATTGTGGTGGAAGAATGTCTCCCAATCCAATTCCCATTTCGTGGTTGTATCCGAATTTGTTGTAGTCTAATAGGAGTGATCCGTCTGTTTGTGAAGTTGTGTATTGAGCCAATCTTCGGTGCATTTCTTTTTGTACTTTGTCTGCGTTTCCGTTGAGAAGACCTGTGTTGAAACGGATGTCTTTAATGCTTGAGCTTTCTATTGTTGTTTTGTCTTTTGCTCTGGTTGCTTCGTCTATTTTTTCGATTTCGGCTAAGAGGGTTTTTTGAAGTTTTTGGCTTAATTTTGATTGGTGTTCTGTTGGAGCTGGGATTGTTTCATAACCTGTTCCTGGTAGCAAACTGCCTCCTACTTCGCCGGCGTATAATGGGCTTGTAGTAGTTGTTGTTCCTTTCATGTGGTTGACGAGGAGTTCTCCTAATATTTTGTATCCTTTGGAATTTGGGTGAACATTGTTTTTTCTTATTCCTGTCAGGGTTGGGTCTTTTTGTATGTAATCTGCGTAGAGATCGTATAGTTCTATCTCTCCGTTCTGTGCCATTTCTCTTAGAATTTTATTTGTTTGGAGGACTTTTTCTGGAAGTTGGCTGTCTGTGTGTGGAGGGATTGTTACTACTCTTATTTTTTTGAATCCTTTGGCTTTTGCTTTTTTGTATAGTGTCTTGAGATTTTCAGCTACTTGTTGTGGAGTTGCTTTTTTGTGGAGATCATTTGTTCCTCCTTGTATGACTAAGTATGGTGTCTTTTGTGGATCGATTTTGTCGAATTGTGATTTACTAATTGATCCTGTTAATCTTGCTCCTCCTATCGCTACGACTTTGTGTTTACTTGATATGATTTTTATTCCTGTTGCTGAAATTCCTTTTCCAATCGAATCTCCTATGAGGGTCATTTTTGCAGCAGTTTCTGCTGGGGTTTCCTCTATTGTTCTGAGGGTCCCAATAGTTTCACCTCTGCTGTTTGCTAAATATCTTGGGATTAGATTTATTGTGTTGTCTCTGATTTCCCATTGTCTGCCGTTGTAGTTTGGGTTGTCTTTCATTGCTTTTGTACGGTCGATGCCTCGAGTTGCGCGCCAGAGTTCTACGAAAGCAACTGCTCTGTGGCTGCCGTGCCTACAATGAACAAATGCGCCACCTTCGTTCAAAGCCTTGAATGCTTTCCACATTTTTTTCGGATATTTTTTTTCGAAGTCTTTGAAAGTCGATGTTCCAGATGGCATATATATAACTTTGATTTGGTGACTTCTCCATGCGTTTATTTCTGCTGTAGTTATTCCCTCCTGTTTGTTTCCATTTAGTATAATTACTGTTTTGATCTTTGGTTCTAAACTTGTAAGTTTATCTACAGATTTTTCTATTTGCTCAGGGGAGGTTGGTTTTGTCATACCTTTTTGGCCTGGCATCCCACCGCGATAATTGCCTCCTTCAATACGGGTAAAACTGTTTACATATTTTGGAAGTTTTTCTTCCCTTATTTGATAAGGGAGTTTTGATTGGTTTTCATCTTGGTTTCTTAAGTACATTGCAATGATTTCTTTTGCTTGTTTCTTACACCTTGCGTGCCCATATTTCTCGAATCTTTTGTTGTCATCGAGTGCATCTTGTCTGTCGATGCCTTTTGATCCTCTCCAAATCTCTACCAATGCTCTTGCTCTGTGCATTCCGTATGTGCAATGGATGAAACATTGTCCTTTATTTAAGGCTTCTATTATTTCGAATCCTTTGGATTTAGGTTTACCTGGTCGATTTAAACCGAATAATTTTACAATATTATCTTCTTCAACTGGTGCGTGAATTACTTCTACCCCCAATTCTTGCCAAGTTCTGATTTCTGCTTCGATTGTTGAAGAGTCCCCTTTGCAGTCTGAGGGTTTTTCGAAAGTTATTACTGTTTTTGGATGAAAAGTTTCGTGAATTTTTTTTACTGCCTTGATTGTTGATTCTACTGTTCGTCTACCTTTTGCTCTACTTAGTCTACCTGGAGCTCCTCCCAATAGGTTTCCTCCTTCGATTTTTGTGATATTTTTTGTATATGCGTATTCAGGAACTTCTCCCAAGTATTCATCCTGAACTTTGTTGGGATCTGTTACTTCTACTGCCAAATCTTTGAGATTGCCAATATCCGAAGCGTAATTGCTTGATTTTTCTCTTGTTTCGACTGATTTTTTTGGTGTGCTTTTTGGATTCATTTAAATTCAATTTAATCTGTTAATTATAGCAGAAAATGGCTTGTTTTTCAAGGTAGGAAGGATGGGTTTTCAGGTTTGGAGAGTGTTTTTGGTTGATTTTGTTTGGGAAAGTGTTGAGAATTGAGTTATGAGAAGTTATAAGAGAAAAAGAAGATGGACAATTAAACAGTTAAAGGAGGCTGTGACGAGTTCTTATAGTTATAGGCAAGTGATTCAAAAGTTGGGATTGGTGCCTGCTGGAGGGAATTATGATCAGGTTAAAAAGTATATTTCTGAATGTAATTTGGATGTTTCTCATTTTAGGGGGAAAGGTTGGAGTAAAGGTAAAAAGGGAATTGGGAAACCTCGAATTGCATTGCGAGATATCCTGAAACGTGGTACATATTTTCAGAGTTTTAAATTAAAAAAGAGATTGTTTATTGCTGGTGTTAAATACAAGTGGTGTGAAGAATGTGGCTGGGAAAAAAGGACTGTGGATGGATATTTACCACTAGAATTGGATCATATCAATGGTGATAAATATGATAATAGATTGGATAATTTAAGAATATTGTGTCCTAACTGTCATAGCCTGAAGGCTACACACAGAGGTCGAAATATATCGAAAGTACATTGACATGCCCGGGTGGTGAAACTGGTATACACGCAACACTTAAAATGTTGTGGCTTATGGTCGTGCGGGTTCAAGTCCCGCCCCGGGCACCACTGAAATTAGGTTTAACTAAAGCTTGATTTTTTGTTGTGCAAATAGTAGAGTCTTTCAGGTTTGAAATCCGATAGGCGACGTGTTTGTGCTTTCTTTCATATCGCCAATTATCAAGCCGAAAAGGCCTTCAATAAGGCCAAAAAATCGATCTCAATCGAGATCAACACATACTCTTAACCAATCCAGTATGAGTACAGAAAGAAAGCGTCAGTTTCTGCTAGGACTGTTTGTCATGTCCTTGATTCTGGCGAATATGTTGGGGGCGAAAGTTACATCATTTGACGTTCCAGGTTGGCTGGCGGCGCCATTCAATGTGGTTTTCTTTCCGCTAATCTGGCTTTTCAACCAGATTTTGAGTCTGACTGCTAACGATCCGTTGGCGTATAAATTTTTCAACACGATTCACGTGTCTGTGGGGATTCTCACGGTTCCTATAATGTTTCTTGTCACAGATATTGTGGAGGAAGTTTGGGGACGAAAAGTCACGAAGGATTTCGTTCGTGTGGGGGTTGTGGCGATGTTGATTATGATTGTGATTACTTGGATTTCTGTTCAACTTCCGGTTGGGCGTTTTGCAGGTGCTGCTCCTGATCAGCTCGAGCCTTTGACGAATGCGTACAATGCGTTTTTCTCGACTAGTATTAGGATGGCGATTGCGAGTGTAATTGCGTTTTATCTTGCTCAAATGCACGATATTTGGGCGTTCAATTTTTGGAAAAAGAAGACTAAGGGGCGATTCCTTTGGTTGCGAAATAATCTGTCGACGGTTGTGAGTCAAATTGTTGATTCAACTGTTTTTATGTTTGTTGCGTTTTATCATCCGGAGAATTTTCCGGCTGGTTTGGTCATCAAACTTGTCTTGCCTTACTACATTTTCAAGATCTTGTTTGCGATAATAGATACACCGTTCGCGTATCTTGGAGTTTGGTGGGCGCGTAGGGGAGGTAATCAGGAAAAGGATTTGGCGAAGGCGGAGTAATAGTAATTTAAAATAAAAGAGAAGAGGGGGTTGACTAAATCTCTCTTTTCTGTTTTAATAAGACCTATGCGTATTGATTCAGGTCGACTCATAAAGGAAAGGCAAGTTGAAGAGGCTCTAGATGGAGCTAGTTCTGGCGTGAGTGCATTGGCTGTGTTTGTTAACAGATATGTTAAGCTTGGGACTCCTCATGCTGAACAGAGGTTGGAAGCTTTGAGAACTTTGATAGAGCTTGATGTTGGAATGGTTATTGCTGAAAGACGGGCTGAGTTGCAAGGTTTGAAAGAAGGTGCGTTGAAGAGGATCAAGGAGGGAGTTGCTGTTATGAATCCTGAGGAATTGACTAATTTAGAAAGGCATATGGCTGCGATATTTAGAGATGCTTTGGCGGAGATTCCGGATGATGGAGGTTCCGAATGATTGTGAAGACTCTTAATTGAATCTTTCAAAAGATATTGATTCTTTCGAGAGGCCTTTTTGTTGAAGCGTTTCTTTAACTTGGAGAACCATTTCTTTGAGCCCGCAGATGTAGGCTTGGGTATTTTGAAGGTTTTCTGGGGTGATTTTCTCGAGATGAGCAGTCACTCGACCTTCTTTGCCTTCTTGTTCTGCCCAGTCGGGTGATTCGGGTTGAGATAGGGTAGTGAGGTATGTGAAGTTTGGATGTTGTTGTGCTAATTGGGCGAGTTCTTTTTGGTAGAAGAGGTCTTTGACGTGGCGGACACCAAAAAGAAGGTGGAATTTTTGATTTGGATTGAGTGGGAGTTGTTCTTCGAGGATTGATTTTAGGGGTGCTAAGCCTGTTCCTGTGCCTATTAGGAGGGTTGTGTGATCTGGTGGGGTTTTGAAAATGAAGTGGCCGAGAGGTCCTAGAAATTCGATTTTTTCTCCTGTTTTGAGTGAATTTAAGTAGGTGCTGCCTTTTCCATCTGGGATTGTTTTGATGCAGAGTTGGAATTTGCCTGGTTCTGACTTGTTTGAGATTGAATATGAGCGCATTACGAGTGGTTCGTTGGCGGGTTGGGGGACTTTTACGGTCACGAATTGGCCGGCTTTGTATGTGAAATTTGGATCTTCAGTTTCGAATGTGAGTTCGAAGACATCGTATGTGAGGTTTTTGTGATCTGTTAAGGTGGCTTTTAATGTGTTCATAGAATTGGATTGGTTTGATGATATTTTATATGGAATTTGAGGTTTTTGAAAGGGGGAGGTTTAAATCTGGAGATTAGATAGAGAACGGATTGACATTAAGTGCTTTTTTACTTATGGTTCTGTGCGAAATTTTAAATTTATATAATCATGTTTAGAGGATCAAGAGGTGGTGGTTCGCCTGAGCTTCCTGGCTTGGAGTTAGAAAGGGAAATTATTGAGTTAACGGATTTTGTTAGAGAAGCCTTGTTAGCTGGGGCTTTGGGGTTGGACGATCCTAGGCAAAGAGAGCAGCTTTCTAGAAGAATTGTTATTATACAGAGTCGATTGAGTTCAAAAGTTGGAAGGTTAAGGGATAGAGGTCAGTCTATGCGGTTGATTACTGATGTTTTGAATGGTCTTGATGGTGGAAAAGCTGGTGGTCGGCGAGTTAGCGAGATAAATTGGGATAATTTGATTTTTTATTTGAATAATGCTTCATGGGCTACTTATGCAAAAGTGCTTGGTCATGATGAATTGAATGCTACGCGTTTTTCTACGGTTTTGAGGCATATGATTGCCAAAGGGTGGTGCACCCAAAAAGATTTTATTGCTGAATGTCCTGTTAGTAAGTCTGTTGTGGTGAGTTTGTTGTACTGGGAAGGCAAGAAGAAGAATGTGCCTATGAAGTGGACTCCTGATAGATTGAAGTTGCGTGATTGGTTGAGAGAGCAAGCTATGATGCGCAATCAATAATCCGTGATATAATCCTCGCGATCTTAATTTTTCTTTATGAGACTAATCATCACACGTCACGGCGAGACTTTTTGGAATACGAAGCATATGATTCAAGGGACTATTGATTCAAAGCTTACGCCAAATGGTTTGAAGGAGGCTGAGAAATTGGCGAAGCGTTTGAAGAACGAGCATTTGGATTATATTTATTCGAGTCCTTTGAGTAGAGCTGCGGATACGGCTGAAAAGGTTGCTCGATTTCATCCTGATGCGTCTTTTGAAATTGTTGAAGATTTGATTGAGCGTGATCTTGGTGAGTTTGAAGGCAAGACAAAGGAAGATATTGGCTGGCAGAATAGGCCTCATCCCGAGCCTAGAGAAGGGGAGTTGTCTCGTGAGACTGTGTTTAGGGCTGGACAATTTTTGTCATATTTGATTCAGAAGCATGGTCGAAATGAGTCTGTTTTGTTGGTTGCTCACAAGAAAATAAACGTAGCTATTATTGCTTCATGTACTAGTGCTGATTGGAATGCTGTATATGATATGTCGAAGTGGCATAATACGAATGTTACAATTCTTCAAATTGATAGAATGGGGGAGGGAGAGATTGTCTTGTTGGATGATGCGAGTCATTTGCAGGGTTGACAGTCAAAGGGATTAGTGTATAGTAACTCCTATGCTTGATACTCAAAATGATGATTTAGGTGTTTCTGAGTCGGATTGTGATCAGGGTTTGACTGGTCCTTCTCTTCCGCTTTCAAATGCTGAAAGAATTGATCGATCAGCATCGATTTGTATTCCTCGGCTAATGTTGTTCTTGAGAGCAAATGGGGTGGAAGTTGAATTTGACGATCCTACTTTTAAGTATTTTGATGAAGTGTGCGAATATAATCCAAGTATATTTTGTGCAGTTAATAAAGTTGCTAAATCTAGTGATGATGTGTCGGAAAAAATTATACTTTGGAGTGTTTATAAGAAATTGTTTGATCTTGATTTAAGTGATGAAATTATTGGAGAACTTCATCAGGTTGGAGGAGATAAGTTTGATGATGAGTATTCAAATGGTTATTTAGATATGGATGAGGATATCGCAATTTTTAAACCTATGACTCAGTATATAGATCGTATTGCATCTGTTTTGTTGCATGAGATTTGGCATTTACTTGAATTTAGAATGGGTCTTTTTGATGGAGCGAATTTTTTGCATGAGGTAACAGCTACATATGTGCAGTTTCGCTCTTGTGGTGTGAAAATGGATTTTGATGTGAACTCTGATTGTTCGGCTGTGGATGTTCCTTATAGAATGGGACCTGTTATTGTGGATGAAGTGATAGGGGGTTCTGAGACTTGGTTGCAAGACCTGCTTGATCCAAAAATTCGTGCGAAAATAAAAGAACGTCTTGAGCAAGAAATGATTCCGGTTTATCTGGATAAGTTTGGTCATACTATTGATATAGATATATTTATGCGACAATCCGCATATATATTTGAAAGAAATCTGGATAGTTTTGGTGAGTTTGTTGAAGATCCGACACCTGAGAATTTGATTGTGTGTTATGAAAAATATGGTTGCGAGAAATTTGCTAAACATTTGAGAAGTCTTCCTGATATAGATCAGATTTTTAATTATTTCAGGTCAGTAGTGAGTTCTTATATGAATTAAAAAAACCGACCCATCTTTTTTGAGGTGAGCCGGCTTTTAATTGTAGAAAAGTTTGCCCTAAAAACTATTAGATCCAGAATGTGAAGTAGCAAAGTACTCCTCCGATAATTACGGCTATGAGTCCACTTGCGTACATCCATCCTTCGTGTGTGAATGATTTGATCGTTCCTGTGAGCCAAGATCCTGGAAGCAGGAAGTAGAGAGCTCCTTTTAGAAGCATTCCCCAACCCATGAGTGTCACAAGTAGCCAAACGTTCCATGTCCAGACGTTGTATAAATTTACAACAATAAGTCCGAAAATAAGAAGCATTAGCATTACTGGGAGGAGGGTTGTGTGGTCTTTTGCCCATCCTTTAAAAAGTTTTGTCCATACGCCAGCGTATAGAATGTGTGAAAGTCCGAACACAATAAGTACTGGAGCTAACACGGTTGAGATCATCATTGCTGATAATTCCATAGAAACGGGGTTATATTTTTTTTATAGAAAATAAGCGTAATAAGTGAGAACTCCTCCGATGACTAATGCTGCAATTCCTCCTAGGTATAGAAGGGTTGTGTTTTGACCCATTTCCAATTTCCATTTAATGAATTCTCCTGGAAGAAGGAAATAAGCAGCTCCTTTGATGAGCCAGATCCATCCGAGAAGTGTTACTATCAACCAAATGTCGGCAGTCCAAACATTGAACATGTTGACCATGATTAATCCGAAAATCATCATCATAGTCATCAATGGAAAAAGAGCCAGGTGGTCTTTTTTCCATTTTTTCATGATTTTTTTCCACGATTCTGCGTATAGCAAAATCGAAAGTCCCAAGATCACGTAGAACGGTCCTAGAACTAGAGCTAACGTTGCACCCATGTAATTAGGGTTAAGAAATAAAGGGGTAAATACCTGAAGTTTTTAGGTATTTTCCTAATTGTATAATATTTGGTGAGATGTGCAAGTTATTTTGGAGTGGTGTTTGGTTTTTGAGAGTTTGAATGTTAGGATTGTTTTACTCTTAAAATTTAGGAAATGAATGGTGTTTACGCTTTTATAGATAGTCAAAATCTAAATTTGTCGGTTCAATCTGCAGGTTGGAAATTGGATTTCAGAAAATTTAGAGTTTATTTGAAGGAGAAATTTGGTGTGAAGAAAGCCTTTCTTTTTATAGGAAAGATTCCTGGGAACGAGAGAATGTATAAATCTTTACAGAAAGATGGTTATGTTCTTGTTTTTAAGCCAACATTGAAGTATCGAGACGGAACTATTAAAGGTAATTGTGATGCAGAGTTGGTTCTACATTGTATGATAGAGAAGGAGAGTTTTGATAAAGCTATTATTGTTTCTGGTGATGGGGATTATCATTGTTTGATCGAATACTTGAAAGAAAAGGAGAAGTTGTTAAAAGTTGGGATTCCAAACAATAGAGATTATTCGGCTTTATTAAGAAAGTTTTCTCCATATTTTTTCTATGTGGATAAATTGAGAAGTAAATTGGAATATAAACGAAAAAAAGAGGCATAAGCTTGGGACGGAACCCTCGCGTAGCCTCTTATGGTGATCGTGTTAATTGTATCAGTTTTTTTTTGCAAAAGTCAATTTGAAAAAGCTGCCGAACATAAATGTCTGTCAGCTTTTCAATGGAGGCGCCACCCGGATTCTCTTACATTCTCGCTCGCTCTGCTCGCTGTGAGGTCGAGGCCTTAAATACTCATTCACTTTGTTCATTTCGTTTTTCGGTACGAACCGCGGTTCTCATTCGGGGCGATTGCATCGCGTTGAAAACCCGTCACCCTCTGAGGGGTGCCGACTTTTCAATGGAGGCGCCACCCGGATTCGAACCGGGGAATAATGGTTTTGCAAACCACTGCCTTAACCACTTGGCCATGGCGCCTTACGGTCTTTTTATAAAGAACTCTTGAGCGCGAAAGATCTTAACATCTCATCTAGCATCATTACAACACTTTGTTCTTCATTTGGTAGATACGCTGCGGTCACGATGATTCCAAAGCCGTTTCTTGCGATGCAAAGTTGTTTGAATTCTACCAAACTTTCTGTTGCAGTTTTTCTACCTTGGAAGGTTGAAATGAATGTTTTTTCTCCTGTTATTTCATCTCCGAGAATGTATTCTTCACGAATTGATTCGTTGAATCCGACTAGATTGTATTTTTGTATGTTGAGTGTTTGTAGTGAGAAGTCTTTCGAGGTTGTTCCGGTTGTGATTTCTGATTGTGAGATATTGAGGCTTGCTGTGAAAATGTCGTTTTTCAAGTTGTTGCGGAAAACTACAGCAGTTGATGATGGTACGTTTGAAGTAAAATCTTCTGATTCCAAAATTTCCCAGTCCGATGGATAAAGGAGCGAGAAGTCTGATCTTTCGTATTGTGAATATTGATTGGTTGCTTCTGTGACGATTCCTTCCTCTTCTTCACCTCCTCCAAAACATCCTGTGAGTCCGATCATTGTTGCAAATGTGATGAGTAGTAACTTTTTCATATTAAATTGTTAATAATTTTATTGAGCGTGAGATATTATAGCTGTATATCCAGTTTTTTAAAATTCAATTGCAAATCTAAAAAAAATAGCTACGATGTGTGCGTTATTTTTAACCCAGGTTCATGAAAATAGGTATCCTTTCTTTCAAGGCTCTTTCCAAGGCTGCTTCCAAAGAAGAAATTAGAATAAAGAATACTGCTAGGGCTATGGGACACAAGGCTCGGGTTTTTCGATCGGCGCGGTTCCAGCTTGTATACGATGGGACGGCTCGACGTCTTCTGTATAATGGGAAACTATTTCCGAAGTATGACGTGATTATTACACGTCCATCGGTTTTGCGTGATGTTGATTTGAGTATTTCTATTATTAAACAGATGGAGATGATGGGGGTTCCTGTTTTCAACAGGTATACACCTATTCTTAAGGCGAAGAATAAATTGAAATCGATGCAGATTATGGATCACTACAATATACCTATCCCAAAAACGGCTGTGATTCGTTATGAAGAATATATTGATTTGGCTGTGAAGTCTGTGGGTGGAATGCCTGTGATTGTGAAGACGCCTTTTGGGTCTTATGGTGCTGGTGTGACTATTGTTGAGAGCAAGAGGGGATTGAAGTCAATGTTGGATTGGAAGAGTAGTAATATGTATATGATTCAGGAATTTGTTAAGGATTCGAAGGGGAGTGATATTCGTGTTTTTGTTGTTGGAGGAAAGGTTGTTGGGACTATGATGAGATCTGCTAGTAAGGGAGAGTTCAGGTCAAATATTGAGCTAGGTGGAAAGGGCGGTCCTGTTGAGATTACTGAAGAAGAAAAAGAAATTTCTTTAAAGGCGGTTCAGGCTTTGGACCTCGAATATGGAGGTGTTGATATTCTTCGAAGCAAGAAAGGGCCAGTTATTCTTGAGATTAATTGCAATCCAGGTTTTAAGGCTCTTGAGGCTGCGACTGGTGTTGATATTGCAACGCCTATCGTTGAATTTGCCATTGAATATGCGGAAAGCAAAAAACCTTTGTTTTATGGGAATGGTGGGTAGTGGTTGGTTATCTTTTCTTCACGATTTTATCAACCAATCCATATTTAACTGCCTCATCAGCGGACAAGAAATTGTCACGGTCAGTGTCCAGTTCTATTTTGTCAAGTTTCTGACCTGTGTGTTTCGCTAAGATGCGATTTAGACGGTCTTTTGTCTTGATGATGTGATCAGCATGAATTCTGATATCAGACGCTTGGCCTTCTGTTCCACCAAGTGGTTGATGAATCATTACTTCAGCGTTTGGAAGGACGTATCTCTTCCCTTTTGCTCCACCAGCTAGCAGAATTGCGCCCATTGAAGCTGCCATCCCTACGCATACTGTTGAAACATCAGGTTTGATGAATTGCATTGTGTCGTAGATTGCTAACCCAGCTGTTACGTGTCCTCCTGGACTATGTATATATAGGGTTATGTCTTTGGTTGCGCTTTCGTTTTCTAGGAATAAGAGTTGTGCGATTACGTTGTTTGCGACGGCATCGTTTACTCCTGATCCAAGGAAGACGATTCTTTCTTTAAGCAGTCGAGAGTAGATGTCGTATGCTCTTTCTCCCCCTGTTGTTTTTTCGATTACAGTAGGGATTAGTATTGAACCTTCTTCTTTCTGAGTGTCGCGTTTGATGCCTTTGTGGCTAGTTTGTGTTTGTGACATTTTAAATGTGTTAAAATTTGTGGTTTATCTGATTAATTCTACCAAAAAACGGCGTGTTTTTCACTCTATAGGGGTTGACAGGAGGTTGGATCATGAGGAAATTCGAGTCAGGCTTATAAGGTGTGGAGTGAGGTGAAATTTAATTTCAAAAAATAGTTTGACATTAGTGATTTCTTTCAATAGAATCCCTCTTGCATTAGAAGCGACTTGCTTCTTGCGCGTTGCCTAATGTGGAGATCTTTAACATCTAGAACGTAATAGAGAAGTTTGTGTGGAGCTTCTTGTGGTTTAGTCTTTCGAGACTGACTTCGAGAGGTTTCAAAAAAAACAACTTTCTCGTTATTCTTTTATTTTAAATTTAAGAAGAGCGGGATTCAAACATTGTGTGATCTTTAGAGATCGCACGTCAAGCGCTTCGGCGCTATTATATGAAGAGTTTGATCCTGGCTCAGGATTAACGTTGGCGGTGTGTCTAATACATGCAAGTCGAGCGAAGCTTCGAGCTGAGCGGCGAACGGGTGAGTAACGCGTTGGCATCTGCCCCGAACTCAGGGATAACATCGAGAAATCGGTGCTAATACCGGATAGTCCCGAAAGGGTAAAGATTTTTCGGTTCGGGAGGAGCCTGCGTCCTATTAGCTAGTTGGTAAGGTAACGGCTTACCAAGGCGATGATGGGTAGCTGGTCTGAGAGGATGATCAGCCACAATGGGACTGAGACACGGCCCATACTCCTACGGGAGGCAGCAGTAGGGAATCTTCCACAATGGGCGAAAGCCTGATGGAGCAACACCGCGTGATCGATGAAGGCCTAACGGTCGTAAAGATCTTTTCTGAGGGAAGAATTCTGACGGTACCTCAGGAATAAGCAACTGCTAACTACGTGCCAGCAGCAGCGGTAATACGTAGGTTGCAAACGTTATCCGGAATTATTGGGCGTAAAGCGTCCGCAGGCGGCGAAATTAGTCGGATGTTAAATATCATGGCTCAACCATGATGCTGCATCCGATACTGTTTTGCTAGAGACATTCAGAGGCAAGTGGAATTCTGTGTGTAGGGGTAAAATCCGTAGATACACAGAGGAACACCAAAAGCGAAGGCAGCTTGCTGGGAATGTTCTGACGCTCATGGACGAAAGCGTGGGGAGCGAACGGGATTAGATACCCCGGTAGTCCACGCCGTAAACTTTGGACACTAGGTGTTGAAAGACTCGATCTTTTCAGTGCCGACGCTAACGCATTAAGTGTCCCGCCTGGGGAGTACGGTCGCAAGACTAAAACTCAAAGGAATAGACGGGGACCCACACAAGCGGTGGAGCATCTGGTTTAATTCGATAATGAGCGAGGAACCTTACCTAGGCTTGACATCCCGAGAATTTCCTGGAAACAGGAAAGTGCCTTTTGGAACTCGGTGACAGGCGCTGCATGGTTGTCGTCAGCTCGTGCCTTGAGGTGTTCGGTTAAGTCCGTAAACGAGCGCAACCCTTGTCCTATGTTGTATTTTTCATAGGAGACTGCCGATTCTAAATCGGAGGAAGGTAAGGATGACGTCAAATCAGCATGGCCCTTATGCCTAGGGCTACACAGGTGCTACAATGGCTGGTACAGAGGGCAGCAATGGGGCGACCCGGAGCCAATCCTTAAAACCAGTCTAAGTTCGGATTGAAGGCTGCAACTCGCCTTCATGAAGTTGGAATCGCTAGTAAACGCGCATCAGCAATGGCGCGTTGAATATGTTCCTGGGTCTTGTACTCACCGCCCGTCATACTACGGAAGGTGGAGGCACCCGAAGTGCCCTTAGCTTTTAGCGGGGTCCTAAGGTGAAGCCACTGACTGGAGTAAAGTCGTAACAAGGTATCCGTAGGAGAACCTGCGGATGGACCACCCCTTTTTAGAGGGAATTGGAATGCTTTGCATTCTAATGATCGAGATCTTTCACTTTGGCTTTGGCTGGAGTGTCAGATGAATGCAGGCTTCTCTATTGCGTTGTGGATGTTAAAACATCTTTTTGTAGAGCGCTCTCTTTGGAGAGTGCTTTTTTGTGCTTGTGGGTTGGAGATTTTGTTTTCCGTGAAAACCTTGGTAAAAATATCTTGCAATTGGATTCCTATTACCATACAATTGCGGTCGACCAGATTTTGATGATGGGGCTGTGTCCAAAAGGGACACTAGCCTGCGTTCGGAAGGTTTAAAGCAAACAGGTTTGTTTTCCTTCCTCACTGTGGGGCTGTAGCTCACTTGGCTAGAGCGCCTCGTTTGCACCGAGGAGGTAGAGGGTTCGACTCCCTCCAGCTCCACCAGAAATTAAAATTGGTTGGTGTGTCCCCGAGAGATCGGGGCGGGTATCAAACCGATACTCCACCCTCACTCGGAACATATGAGAGAGCTTGCTCTCTCACAGTTCCTCACTCGGGCGGGTAGCTCAGCTGGTTAGAGCGCGTCGCTGATAACGACGAGGCCGGAGGTTCAAGTCCTCCTCCGCCCACCATGAAGGTATGTTGACAAAATCTCTTTTGTCGCTATATGATGGTTATCCATTTATATTTTAATGTTTTATTATGGCTACTTTTGTAGAAATTGGTGGGAGTGTCGTTGTTCCTAGTATTGATAATATTTTAAATATGGAAGTTGGTGATGGTAAGTATCAAGCTCTTTTAGCTGAAAACTCTGCTGAAGTGGTAGATGCTATTAATAGATATTTAGCAATGTTTAACGAAAAGATTGGAAACGTTCTTTTGAGTTTGAATAATTACAGAGAGTCTTTGGGGGTGGGATTGGTAAGTGTTGAAATGCAGATCTTGAATAAAAGAGGAGAAGAAATGCTGCTGGAGGATGAAAGAAAAGCTCCTACTATTGGGTTTGCGGAACCTGTCTCTGAAATTGATGAGAATGTTAAAGTTGGTTTTCCAGTTGGTGCTGGAGTTGTTGAAGAGATTAGTCCTTTAAGTGAGAATTTGGTTTTTGGAAATGAAGAATCTGAGGCTCAAGTTGAAAATGGTTCTGATAGATATTCAGTTGGAAGAGGTGGGATTCCTCTTCGTGTGCCTGCTGATGAATATGTTGTTGCTGAATTGGCTGTTGTGGATCAAGGTAAACTAAAAGAGAGTGGTCTTCCATTTCAAGAAAGATCTGGAGAGAAAATTTCTGGACAGGTATATTTTTGTAGGTATTTGACTGCTGAGGCAGCTAGAATAGCTAGCGGAAAACAGCCGATAGGAAGTGAACTCGAGTAGGGTTGATTTTTTCTGCCAGCTCTTTATTATGGATTCATGGACAGATACCTTGTTCTCATTGCAGGAATTACAGTAGCTTTTTTGCTTTTGAGGTACAGAATTCAGCTTAAGCACTTTTTGGGAGATGTTCCTTGGGCCCAGAAAATTTTTGGTAGTGGGGGAACCTATACTTTGATAATTGTTTTTGCTTTTGTGGCTTTTTTCGGATCGTTGATGTATTTCTTGGGCACTTTCCAAACGATTTTGCATGATTATCTTGGTCCATTCTTTGGAGTAAAATGACCTGTTAAATCAAACGAAAGCTAGCCATACAATCATCTTTCTTTTGTGCAACCGCAAAACACCTAGAAAACCTGTGAAATGCTATTGACTTACCAGGAGTCCCTCCCTATAATTGCCCAGCAAATTTGGTAATCAGTTGTTCCTTAACCATATCTATGAGCCCAAACCGTTGCACAGCCTTAAGTTCAAAAACGTGATTTTCAGTTGTATTTTGGATTTAAGGGTGTGCGAAAGCGCACCTTTTTTATTAGGTGGCCGACTGCTGAAGGACGTGAGTCTGATGAAGTAATCCGCTGTCGATAGGCGAAAACCTAATCTGCCTTGAATGGTATGACGCCAGGTTTAGATCATTGAAAATCAGGAAAAGACGCAATATACGCGAACTGAGGTCTACACACTTTGGAGGCCAAAGTTTCATCACTACGTATGTTGCTTCACAACTATAATATTTTTTTTATTACCAATTACTGGTTAAAGTAATTGGTTCTCTATAGTTGGTCTTTTCGACCTAAAAATAAGTGATGTTACAAGCTTAGAGTGGATGCCTCGACTTGGAGTTCCGATGAAGGACGTGGCTAACTGCGAAAAGCCTCGGCGAGTCGTTAAGCAGACTTTGACCCGGGGATTTCCGAATGGGGAAACCCATCCAAATTAGGATACGGTGCGTTGAAATAAATTAGGCGCATCGAGGCAAACCCAGCGAACTGAAACATCTTAGTAGCTGGGGAAGAGAAAACAATAGTGATTCCCTTAGTAGTGGCGAGCGAACGGGGAATAGCCCAAACCATGCTCTACGGAGTATGGGGTTGTAGGACCTCAATATGGATTTTATTCTTATTAACCAAAGGTGCCTGGAAAGGCCCACCAAAGAAGGTGATAGTCCTGTCGGTGAAAATAAGATAAACACCTAGAGTGTTCCTGAGTAGGGTCGGACACGTGAAATCCGGCTTGAATCTGGGAGGACCACCTCCCAAGGCTAAATAGACTCCAAGATCTATAGTGAACTAGTACCGTGAGGGAAAGGTGAAAAGCACCCCTGTTAGGGGGATGAAATAGACCCTGAAACTCTAAGCTTACAAGGAGTAGGAGCACAATTTATTGTGTGACTGCGTACTTTTTGTAGAACGGGCCAGCGAGTTAGCTGTGCAGGGCTCGGTTAAGGCAGTGAAAGCCGAAGCCATAGTGAAAGCGAGGATGAATAATCCGACCTAATAGTCTTGCGCACTAGACCCGAAACCTGGTGAGCTATCCATGGGCAGGCTGAAGCAGGGGTAATACCCTGTGGAGGGCCGCACCCACCAATGCTGCAAAATTGGGGGATGACCTGTGGATAGAGGTGAAATGCTAAACGAACCAGGAGATAGCTGGTTCTCCTCGAAATAGCTTTAGGGCTAGCCTTGTGTTAATAGCTAGGGGGGTAGAGCTCTGTTTGGGCTAGGGGGTATACCACGCCTACCAAACCCAGATAAACTTCGAATACCCTAGTGAATTTCACAGGAGTCAGACCGTGACAGCTAAGTGCCACGTGTCGCAAGGGAAACAGCCCAGATCGCCTTCTAAGGTCCCAAATTAAGCTTAAGTGGCAAAGGATGTGAAGTTGCTTATACACCCAGGAGGTTGGCTTAGAAGCAGCCATTCCTTTAAAGAGTGCGTAACAGCTCACTGGTCTAGTGATTTTGCGCCTAAAATGTAAGGGGGCTAAAGCTTAAACCGAAGAAGCGGGTGGCCTACATTCGTGTAGGTCGCGGTAGAGGAGCGTTCCTGTCTGCACTGAAGCCCGACTGTGAAGTCTGGTGGAGCGTCAGGAAGCGAAAATGCTGGCATGAGTAACGAAATTCGGGTAAAAAACCCGAACACTGAATTCCCAAGGTTTCCCAAGCAATGTTAATCAACTTGGGGTTAGTCGGTCCTAAGACGAGGCCGAAAGGCGTAGCCGATGGACAACAGGTTAATATTCCTGTACAATTTATTTTTCGTCAGAGCAAAAGGGATGGAAAGTGGAAGTCTTTCTTGATACTACTTCGGTAGTTGATTGATCGACCCCCATGGACCTGAACTGGCGTTAGCTCAGGGGGAACGCGGCAGGATACCCAGAGCGTGTTAATGAATTCACGTGCAAACTGTAAAGTTTCATTCCTTGATTGGTAAATCCGTCAGGGTTGTCCGGTTTTTAATTGGACAGAGTTGAGCAGTGATGCAAAATACTTCCTCTTTGAGGGAGTGATTCTGGAGATTTCAGCTGACAAGAAAAGCCTCGGTAGCGAGAAAAATAAATTACCGTACCGCAAACCAACGCAGGTGGGAAGGTCGAGTAGACCAAAGTGATCGAGCAAACTGTTGTTAAGGAACTCGGCAAAAAAGCAGGTGTAACTTCGGGATAAACCTTGCCCTCTTGATTTCTTTCGAGTTATCAAGAAGGCCGCAGCGAAAGTCTTCCACGCAACTGTTTACCAAAAACACAGGTCTCTGCTAAGTCGTAAGACGATGTATAGGGGCTGACGCCTGCCCAGTGCCAGAAGGTCAAGGTGATTCGTGCAAGCGATGATCTTAAGCCCTGGTGAACGGCGGCCGTAACTATAACGGTCCTAAGGTAGCGAAATTCCTTGTCGGGTAAGTTCCGACCCGCACGAATGGCGCAATGGTGTGGAAACTGTCTCAACAACAGGCTCGGTGAAATTACAGAAACGGTAAAAATGCCGTTTAACCACGGAAAGACGAAAAGACCCCGTGCAGCTTTACTACAGTTTGACATTGTGTCTGAACATAGTTTGTGCAGGATAGGTGGGAGATTTTGAAGCAGTCGCGTCAGCGATTGTGGAATCATCCTTGAGATACCACCCTTTCTATGTTTAGGCTCTAACCTGTGCCATTAATCTGGTATAGGGACATTGTTTGATGGGTAGTTTGACTGGGGCGGTCGCCTCCCAAAGAGTAACGGAGGCGCGCAAAGGTTCCCTAGGTCTGGATGGAAATCAGGCCGATAGTGTAATCGCAAAAGGGAGCTTAACTGCAAGACCTACAAGTCGAGCAGATGCGAAAGCAGGTGATAGTGATCCGATATTTCCACGTGGGTGGGATATCGCTCAACGGATAAAAGTTACGCCGGGGATAACAGGCTTATAGCTTCCAAGAGTTCATATCGACGAAGCTGTTTGGCACCTCGATGTCGGCTCGTCCTATCCTGGGGCTGGAGAAGGTCCCAAGGGTTTGGCTGTTCGCCAATTAAAAGGGTACGCGAGCTGGGTTCAGAACGTCGTGAGACAGTTCGGTCTATATCTTCCGTGGTCGTTAGAAATTTGAAGGAAGCTGCTCCTAGTACGAGAGGACCGGAGTGGACGAACCTCTGGTGCACCAGTTGTCGTGTCAACGGCATGGCTGGGTAGCTACGTTCGGAAGGGATAACCGCTGAAAGCATCTAAGTGGGAAGCCCCTCCTAAGATTAGATTTCTCTATGAATCCGCCTGAAGACTACAGGCTTGATAGGCTGCAGATGTAAGCACAGCGATGTGTTCAGTCGAGCAGTACTAATGGATCATTGAACTTATTTTATTTAATAGGTCGAAAATTGACTTTCTATAGAGAACCTTTACTTTGACTGGTAATTAGTGATAAAAATCACTTAATTTCACAGTCTATGTTTATAGTTGTGTGAAATGTGCTCATTAAATATAAGGTACTGTCTTGGCAGCTATTGAGAAGGAGGTACACCTGTTCCCATCTCGAACACAGAAGTTAAGCCCTTCCTCGTTTATGATACTACGGGGTTGACCCGTGGGAAAGTAGATCGTTGCCAAGATAGTGCCTTTTATTATGACTCTTCATCTGTTGAAACAGTGAAGTCTTTTAAATCTTTATACTTCTCTGTTCTGGAGACTTGTGGATTGTATATGTTGTAATACAACTCAATCAGTTGTTCTGTTTGAAGTTTATCTGTTTTGATTCCACAATTTGCAAGCCCTGATTCAACTATGTTGATTCTTTGGCTTATCTGTTTTTTTAGGTTTTTAAATTCTTTGTGACGTTTTTTTATTTCTGAATAACTATCTTTTGGTTTTAGATTTCTTAAAAATTTCTGTAGTAATGGGACTCCTCTTGATCTGATTGGATCGTAGGGGACTATTACGTAGAAATCTTTTTGCATAATATCTGTATATTCCACGAGCTTTTTCACGAAGTCTGCGTATTCTAGAGTTTGGTCTTTTAATAGTTTGTTTTCTTGTTTTTCACCGATGTTTCTGATCTTGTCGATGTAGTCGTCTATGTCGAGTTTTTTTGATCTTACGACTATTTGAACTGGGAATTCTAATGAGTTTAGGAATCCTTGATATCCTGCTGTGATTGCATTTTGTTCTTGTTCGGATTTTAGGTTGAAATTGATTGATGTTGCTTTGAGAATCGCTCTGATTCCACCGTTTTTTAGAACTAGGAAATTGTCGCGAATTTCACCGAACTTAAGGTGTACTTGAGTTGCGTTCATTGTTGATGTAGCAGATTTAGCCGTTTGGCCGTCACCACCTTGCTTCTTTTTTGATCCGAATAATCCGTCTAGTAATCCCATTTATATGGTTTGGTTAATTGTTTTTTTTGTCTATGTCTCCGTAACTATCCAATACTTCACTTAATTCTTTAATTGATTTTGTTTCTTTTTTTTCTATTTTTTTTGATTGTGCGTCTTTTACCTTTTTATCCTCTTCTGCCTTTCTTTGCAAGTATGAAACGAATGGTTCTGCTTGGCCTTTTCGCCATATCCTTTTTTTTGGCAACATGTGGTACTCGATGAATGCGAGTATCCATCTTTCAAATGTGAGTCCGTTAATTTTTAAGAATGCGAGTGCTACTGTGATACCTCCTATTATTACTACAGGTGGTAGCCATATTTCTATAAAATATTTTTTTGCGAGTGTTACATATATTGCGTAGCAGATTCCACCGCCGGCTCCGAGAATAATCAGTTGTTTCCATGTTAATGGACCGATTATTTGGTCGGCTCTTTGTACGTCTTGTGGAACTTTGTATCTCATATATTTGTTGTTTTTTGGTTCTAAGACATCGGTATATTATATCAGAAAAAGACCAGGTTAGCAACTGGTTGGGTTGACTTCTTGCCCAGATTAGTGTTTAATTACCACTTGTTCTTTGAAATATTTTTCGTAGAGAATTGTATGCTAGTCTCTATTTTTGTTCGCTGGTGTTTTGTTGTCTTTCTGAGGTAACTCTACTGCCCTGTGAACTGGTTTAGATTGGTGGACAGGTTCTCTACAATTTTTGCTGGAGGTACGTTGCTATGAAAGGTTTGGTTTTTTGGATGATTTCCCATCTGTTGACCTGGGTCTTCAAGGTCTTGTTGCCTTGGATGAACATCAAGGTCGAGATCTTCCCGGATGTGGCGCAAACGGCGTTCGTCGTGGGTGGTTCTATCACTGGTGCTATTCCTGGCTGGGGACTGGATGTTTCCGCGGAGACTCCCGTGTCCCAGGCTACTGCTCAGAAAGCTCTGGATGATCTGGGTAAGAAAATGTTCTGGATCGGCTTAGTTCTACTGGTTATGGTTCTGTGGACCATCGTGGGACTCTGTGTGGGGCTCTACTGGCTGCCCAGCCTGCTCAGTGGCACGTTCTTCTAGAGGAGAAGCGTAGGGCCTGTCAAATTGGGGGGGATTCGTTATCGCGGATTCACCCTAGCCCTTTTCTCCTTGCCTGTTTTTTTTCGTATCTGTAGAATTCCTGCGTATGGATTTAAATAAAATTAGAAATTTTTGTATCATTGCTCACATTGATCATGGGAAATCGACTCTTGCGGATCGGATGATTGAGGTGACTGGCACTCTTGATAAAAGGGACATGAAACATGGTCAGATTTTGGATACCATGGATATTGAGCAGGAAAGGGGAATTACGATCAAACTGCAACCTGTGAGAATGAAATTTGAGGGGTATACTTTGAATTTGATTGATACTCCGGGACATGTGGATTTTTCATATGAAGTTTCACGAAGTTTGGCTGCTGTGGAGGGTGTTGTTTTGATTATTGATGCGACTCAGGGGATTGAGGCTCAAACTTTGTCTAATACGTATATGGCGCTTGATCATAACCTTGAAATCATTCCTGTTTTGAACAAGATTGATCTTCCTAATGCTGAAGTGGAAAAGCGTGCTCAGGAGATTGAAGATGCGCTTGGAATTCCGAAGGAAGAAATTATTTCTGTTTCTGCCAAAGAGGGGACTAATGTTGAGAAGGTTTTGAAAACTATTATTGAAAAGGTTCCGCCGCCTCGCCAAACTGTTGATGAGGAAGTGAAGGCTCTGATTTTTGATTCAGTTTATGATACTTACAAGGGAGTTGTTGCTTATGTACGTGTTTTTTCTGGTGAGATTAGAAAAGGTGATGAGATATATTTGCTTAGTAATGGACGGAAAATTGAAGCTTTGGAAGTTGGTTATTTTAAGCCGAAATATGTTCCTTGTCAGAAATTGGAAATGGGACAGATAGGATATGTTGTAACAGGTTTGAAGGAGGTTGCTGATGCGAGAGTTGGAGATACAATTTGGCACAAAGGTTCGACTTCGGTGGATCTGGCTTCAGCTGAGGCTTTGCCTGGATATAGTATTGTTCAGCCTTTTGTTTTTGCTTCGATATTTTGTAGTGAGGGGGATGATTATAATTTGTTGCGTGATGCTCTGGAAAAATTGAAATTGAATGATTCGAGTTTGTCATATGATCCTGAACACAGTAGTGCGTTGGGATCTGGGTTTAGATGTGGGTTCCTTGGACTTCTCCATTTGGAAATTGTTCAGGAACGTCTCGAACGTGAGTATGATCTTGATCTGGTTGTGACTGCTCCGTCGGTTTCTTATATTATCGTCAAGAAAGGTGGGGAAGAAGTGTTGATTTCTAGTCCTGCGGCTTATCCTGATCCTGCTTCTGTTGAGGCGACGAAGGAGCCTTTTGTAATGCTTGAGATCCTTGTTCCGAAAGATTATGTTGGGGCTGTGATGGAGATGTGTCAGAAGAAAAGAGGGATCAATAAAGACATTCAATACCTTGATAAGAATCGTGTTATTTTGAAGTTTGAAATGCCACTTGCTTCTATTGTTGTCGATTTTTACGATATGCTGAAGTCTATTACGAGTGGGTATGCTTCGATGAATTATGAGTTTATGGAATATCGCGAATCCAACCTGGTGAAATTGGATATGTTGATTGCTGATAAGGTCGTGGATGCTTTTTCTGCGATTGTTCATAGGAGTGAGGCTGCGTATTTTGGACGTGATATGGCAAAGAGGTTGAAGAAGTTAATCCCTCGTGCAAATTTTGAAATAGCTGTTCAAGCTGCTATTGGTGGAAAAATAATTGCTAGAGAAACTATTCCTGCTTTCAGAAAGGATGTTACTGCAAAGTTGTATGGTGGTGATGTTACTCGAAAAAATAAACTTCTAAAAAAGCAGAAAAAAGGTAAGAAGAGGATGAAAATGGTGGGAAATGTGAATATTCCACAGGAGGCTTTTCTTGCGGTTTTGAAGAAGGAGGACTAGAGTTGTGAAACGGGTTGCCCTCTCTTCCATCTGAGGCTTTTTTATGGTATAATACTTGGATAAAATTGCATAAATTGAACCTATAAATGGTAAGACTGAAACAAATTTTAAAAGCCTTGGGAATTGCTGTGTTTGCAGTAGTTTTCATTGTGCTTGGAATGTATTTGTTTTTTGAGGATCAGTTTGATGATTTGATAGAAAGGTCTAGTCTTCCGACTATAGGAGGAGATCATCTTACGGTAAAAATTCTTGAGCCTTTTCCTGCTCAGAATAATTCTCCTTTGGCTTTTGATCCATTCTCTAGGCAGCGGCTCAATCAAGTCTATGAATCTTTAATTAAACCTGATGAGGACCTTAATATGGAGCCTTCCTTGGCTCTTTCTTGGGGCTTGCTAGGCGATGCGACGTGGGAGTTTAATATTCGCAAAAATGTGAAATTTCATGATGGATCTGTGATGAATGAGATGGATGTTATTGAAAGTCTTGACCAGGCGCGAACTGCTCCAGAATCGGAATTAAAGGATCTTCTTTCTACTATAAAAGAAGTTCGAAGAATGGGGCCTTATGTTATTGAAATTGAAACTTATGAACCGGATCCACTTCTGTTGCAGAGATTGTCGACAGCATATGTTTTTTCTGCAGATGGAGAGGGGACTGGGCCTTACGTTATAGTCGAAAATGAAGAGGATTGGCTTTATGTTCAGTCCATTGATTATTGGGATGTGGGGGTGCGGTTTGCTAGTGCTCACATAAATGTAGAGCAAGACAAGTTTGCCCGTGTTTCTGCGAGTGCTGATATTTTGAGTTATGTGCCTTATGATTTGGTGGGGGAGATCGATCTTGATCGATTAGATCTTGTTTCTGTTCCGAGTCTGGAAGTTCAGTTTTTGGGCTTCAATTTTGGGAGTGATTTAATGAAAGATCGTGAAATGCGTCAGGCTGTGAGTATGGCTATAAATGCAGATGAATTTGCTCTATATGTTGGAGAATATGCACATCCGGTGAAGCAATTTGTTTCGAGTGGAGTGTTTGGTTACAACTCTGATATTAAGGATCACGAATACGATCCTGAAGTGGCTCTTGAACAGGTTGAGGGATTTGAATTTGAAGAAGAAGTTGAGATCACGATTGTTTTGCCAATGGGGCTTGATGTTTTGGGAGATTATTTGACCGAAGCGTTGGCTGAAATTGGATTGGGGACGTACGTTCAGTATGTGAAGAGTGCGTATTTGGTTGAGGCTTTGGAAAAGATGGATTTTGATATTTATTTTCTTGGATTTAAAAGTGAACTTGGGGATTCAATTGATTTCTTGAAATCGATTACACACACTCGTGCTGAAGGTTATGGACAGTATAATTTCTCGGATTATTCTAATGAGAGAGTGGATGAATTGATCGAGAAAGCTGAGGTTGAAATGGATGAAAGGGATCGGTTGGATATGCTGCAAGAAGCAATGGCTGTGTTGGTTGAAGATGATATTTTTGGAGTGCCGTTGTTGGAGTATGAGACTCTTTATGCGGCAGCGAAATGGCTTGATTTTGAACCTAGAATTGATGGATTTATTTACTTAAATGATTTATAACCTGCGCCGGATTGCTGGCGAAAAAATATTATGAAATTTTTCTTCTCACTAAAAACTAAGATGATTCTCGCGATTGCCACTCTGATGGTGACGATCTTCTTGATGATTTCTTTCTTGTTTATTAATGAAAAAAAGGTTGAGTTGGCTGATGATGTGTTTGTTGGTGTGAAGGCGTTTGCCGAATTGACGGCTAATGATATTGCGGAGCTGACAGACTTGTATTTATTGGAAGAAGGCTTCGTCTATTTTAATAGGGAGGTGAATGAAATGCTTGAACAGAACAGAGATGTTCGTTACGTGTCTGTGGTTGATTATGAAGGGAATGTTTTGTATGACTCTGACATGGATCCAGATAAAAGATACGAGGGAACAGGGCGAAAGCTGATTTTTGCTACGATTGAACAAATTAAATCTGAAAATCCTTCTATTGTTATTTCGAAAGATGATCAGTTTGGTGGTTTTGACGAGTATTATTTGAAAGATGGTCGATTTGTGAATCTTGATGAACAGAAGATTGAGGGGCCTGATACAGGCTTTAAATTTGGTTATTTTGTGCAGCCTGCGAGTGAAAGATACTCGGTGGTGTATGGAGTGACATATGAAAATATGGATACTCGTGTTTCTCGAATGATTTCTAGAATTTTGGCGACGGCTGGATTTGGTCTTTTGCTTGGAATATTGATGGCTCTTTATATGGCGACTCGAGTTACTCGGCCAGTTCGGAAACTTGCTGAAGGTGCTGGAGCGATCGCAAAAGGAAATTTCCAATATCATGTTGATGTTAAATCAAATGATGAGCTTGGATATCTTGGAGGGGCGTTCAATCAAATGGCCCAGGATCTTGAGAAGTCGATGGAGGCGCGTGTTTATAAAGAACGAGTTGGGCGTGAAGTAGAGCTTGCGAGGCAAGTTCAGAAAGAAATTATTCCTGCTGAGTTGCCAAAGTTGGCTGGTTTGGACATTGCGGCTGGACTTGTTTCTGCTACTGAAGTAGGAGGAGATATGTATGATTTTATACCTGTTAAAGATGGTTCGTTAATGTATTTGGGCGACGTGACTGGGCATGGGATTCCGGCTTGTATAGTTGGTGCGATTGCAAATTCATTATTCTATAGTTATTCGGGGGCTGGTGATTTGAAACAGATCATTTGTAATGCGAATGATGTTTTGAAAAAGAAGACTATGGCGACCATGTTCATGACAGTTTGTATGTTGAAATGGGATTCGGTGGCTGGCAAGTTGTCGTATGTAAATGCGGGACATGAGCCTGTTTTGCATTGTCGAGCTTCAGATGGTGAAGTTGTTGAAGGCAAGAAAGATGGAATGGCTTTGGGAATGGTTGCGAGTGATCAATGTCCTGTGAATGTTGTGGATACTGGGATGGAAGTTGGTGATGTGGTTGTGATTTATAGTGATGGAGTTTTGGAGGCTTGGAAAAATGAAAAAGAACATTATGGAATGGAAAGATTAAAAGCTTCGGTGAAGGCAGCCTCTGCTGTGAAGGGTGCTTCTGCTTCTCAGATCAAAGATGCGATCATGGCTGAGGTAGCTAGATTTACAGGTGGGTTTGAGCAAAAAGATGATCAGACTATTTTAGTTTTGAAGAGGGGTTAATTGTTGCTTGCTTGGCAGTTGTCGAGATCTTCTTGTAGTTTTGTGCTTAAAACTATGCATGACTCTAATAATTCTGCTCCTTTCCCGTCTAATTGTGACATGGTTGATTTGTATTGTTTTGAGCTTGAATAGAATGAGTACATGACTGGTGCATACACTAGTAGTACTAATAAAATCATTGATAAAAGTACGGTGGTGAATATAAATGTTGTATTAGTTTTCATTGCTTTATGGGTTAGACCTTTATCCCAGGCACTGGAAATCCTGCGCACATTTCTTCGACTTCTTTTTTGATGCGTGTGAGCGTGTCTTCGTCTTCAATGTTGCTAATCACTTCATTTATCCATCCTGCAATTTTTTCCATTTCTGGTTCTTTCATTCCGCGTGTTGTGACGGCTGGGGTTCCGAGGCGGATTCCAGATGGATCGAATGGGGATCTTTGGTCGAATGGGACTGTGTTTTTGTTTAGAGTGATTCCTACTTTGTCTAGAGCGACTTGTGCTTGTTTTCCAGGTACGTCTTTGTTTGTAAGGTCAACTAGGATCAAATGGGTGTCTGTGCCTCCTGAAACGAGCTCAAAACCGTGTTCTATAAGCTTTTCGGCTAGGTGTTTTGCATTTGCTATGACTTGTTTAGCGTATTCTTGAAATTCAGGTTTTAGGTCTTCTCCGAAGGCAACGGCTTTTGCTGCGATAGCGTGTTCGTGTGGGCCTCCTTGAAGTCCTGGGAATACTGCGCGATCGATTGCTTTTGCGAATTTTTCTTTACACATGATTATTGCTCCACGAGGACCTCTGAGTGTTTTGTGAGTAGTGGTCATGATGACGTCGAAAAATGGGACTGGTGACTCTAGAGCTTTTCCAGCGATCAAACCTGCTGTGTGCGAAATGTCGGCAAAGGAAATGGCTCCAACTTTGTCTGCGATTTCTTTGAATCTTTTCCAATCGATGTCGCGTGGATATGCGGTGTAGCCTGCAACGATCATTTTTGGTTTGTGTTCTTCTGCAAGTTTTTCGATTGCGTCGTAGTCGAGCATTCCGGTTTCTTTGTCTACTTCATATTGGACGAAGTTGTATGCTTTTCCTGAGAATGCAATTGGAAGGCCATGAGTGATGTGTCCGCCGTGGTCGAGTTTCAATCCCATAACAGTGTCTCCGAATTCTAGAAGGGCGAAGTAAATTGCTGTGTTTGCTGGAGAGCCTGAGTATGGTTGGACGTTCGCGTGTTCAGCTCCGAAGAGTTCTTTTGCACGGTCGATCGCTAGGTTTTCTACGCGATCTGTGTTTTCTTGGCCGCCATAGTATCTTTTTCCTGGATATCCTTCAGAATATTTGTTTGTGAAAATTGATCCGTTTGCTTCTAGAACTGCTTCTGATACATAATTCTCAGATGGGATTAGCTCAATGCCTTCTGATTGTCTTTTAATTTCAGCTTCAAGAATCTCCGCCACTTTTGGGTCGGATGTTTTTAGATCGCTCATGTTGAAATAAGTTAAGGTTTTATTTTGCGTTTTTCCGTGACGATCAAATCGACTTTTTGATCGTGCTTTTCAGCAGGAACATTCTCAATGATTTGGAAGTCGTAGGCAAGTGCAATTTTGAAAGCTTTGGTAGACAGATTTTTAAATAATCTGTCGAAATAACCTTTGCCATAGCCGATCCTGTGACCTTGGGTGTCGAAGGCTAAACCTGGTGTGATTACGAGGTCTATGTTTTTTCGGGCTATTATTTGGTGTTTTGTTCCAGGTTCTTTTATTTTGAATTTGCCTGTTTTTAAGGTTTGAGGGTCTGTGATTTTGTGAATATGGAGGCGATTTGTTTTGCTGCAGATGCGTGGAAGGCAGAAGGTCTTGTTTGTGGTGGTTGTTCGGAAGAGAGTGGTTGGATCGACTTCGTTTTGAATTGGGTGGTAGAGGAGGATTTGTTTTGCTTGTTTGTATTCTTTGGTGCGGGTGAGTTGAGCGAGAATTTGTTTGCTAAAAGTTGCGACTTGTTGTTCTGAAAGTGCGAGGCGCTTTTTTTTGAGTTGTGTGCGGAGTTGTTGTTTTGTTTGTGTGTGGTTTGTCATCGGTTTCATTTAAGCATCAACCTAGATGGCAGTAAATAGGTTGTGCTTTTTTGATCTTTTGCTAGAATCTTTGTGCTCGTGCCCAGGTGGCGGAATTGGTAGACGCGCTACCTTGAGGGGGTAGTCCTCGCAAGAGGGTGGAAGTTCAAGTCTTCTCCTGGGCACCAGTAATTTGTTTTTTAACCTCAATTGCTATGACTAGTATGAAAAAGAAATTTGGGATTCTGAGTCATGTGTTGATGTTTGCTTTTCTTGGTATCATTGCTGGACTGGTTCTTGGTTTTGTATTTGGTGCTTTGATTGGGTATGTAAGCAATTTGTTTGGTAATGATATAAGACCTAATGTTTCTGTTGGTGTTTTCTTTGGAATGGGAGTTGGTTCTGTGATAGGAGGGATTTTCGGGGGAGTGATTGGGTACAAGAAATAGGGGTTGTAAATCGAGGGAGAAAGTTTAGGTTTTCTCCTGGGCACTAGAAAAATAATTATTAACTTATATAGTATGGCAGGTAATACAATGGAGGCTCGATTATGGGCAGAGGGGGAGGATATATTGAGAGATCAGTTGGCTCAAGCTCAGGCTGAAGGTGCTGATGGAGCTCATTTGAATGATTTGGTTGGGCCAGGTTTGTTTACCAATCGTATGATGGTTCAAGCTGCAATGGAGTCTGATAGGACAGGCAATGATCGTCCTGAAGTTATGTAAAATATCTTGTATCTGATACGAGATTGTGGTAAAAATTCTTGTGTTCCGGGCGATTAGCAGCGCTTCGCTTGCTTCCACCCTCGGATCACATTGCTCGGAGAAAGTTTACTTTCTCTCGAAAGGTTCCCTCGGGCGATTAGCTCAGTTGGTTAGAGCGTCTGGTTTACACCCAGAAGGCCAATGGTTCGAATCCATTATCGCCCACCATTTTTTAACCCCCATTCGTATGGTAAAAAAAAGTATTCTGTTACTAGCAACAATGCTGCTCTTTTCTGCGTGTAATTTCTCTTTTGACTTCTCTTTTGGAGATGAGGAAGATGTCCAAGTTGAGACCGAGATCACTGAGGAAGATGTTGTACTTGAGGAAGAAGTAATGCAAATTGGTGATGAACTGGTTTCTTTGAATGACGATTGGTATTTGTATACCAATTATGATGAAGGATATTCTTTGGAAGTTCCAAAGCAAACAGAAATTTATAATTGTGATACTGGAGAAAATGATATTGTGTCTGTTAAGGTTTTGAAGGATCAAAATATATCTTTCATAACTACTATGTATAATTTTGATTATACTAGTGGGTGTGAGATGTATGATGTTATGAATGTCCCTGAAGAAAGGGGAACTCCTTGGAAGATTGTCTCAATTGATATCTCTGACGATACTGAATTGGAAGCTTTTGGTCAGGAGATGTATGGAAGCACTTGTACTTTGAATGATGTTAATGAAGATGGGGATGTTTTGTTGGATACTGGTGATTGGGATAGTGATTGTTTTATCAACTATATCACTTTCTTCAAATATAATGAGGCAGTAGGAAAGGCTTACAGTTTTGATATAGGACAGGATTACAATTTCTATGTATCAACTGATACTTATCCAAATGGTTTTGATGAGTTGATGGCTGATAGCTTTATGTTCTTGGAATAACTATCCTTATTTACTTATCATATCTTCTCTTTTTGGACCTACTCCTATGAAGGCTACTTCTGTGCCTGTTAGCTCTTCTATTCGTTTTACATAATTTTGGGCGTTTCCTGGGAGGTCTTCAAAGTTTTTCATCTCAGAGATGTCTTCTTTCCAACCTGGCATTTCTTCGTATTCCACTTCTACGTTTTCGAGAATATCGAGAGAAGAGGGGAATGATTTGAGAAGCTCATCTTTGTATTTGTATGAAGTTGCTATTTGAAGGGTGGGAAGTCCGCTAAGGACGTCGAGTTTTGTGAGATTTAGGTGGCTGTATCCATTGACCATGCATGAATATTTTGCGACTACTGCGTCGAACCATCCACATCTGCGTGGTCGTCCAGTAGTTGAGCCATATTCTCCGCCTTGTTCGCGAATTTGGTCGCCAAGTTCATTCTTGAGCTCAGATGGGAATGGGCCTTCTCCGACACGGGTTGTGTAAGCTTTCATTATTCCTATCAAACTCTTGAGCTTGAGTGCTGCCAATCCTGTTCCTGCGAGAGCTCCGCCGATCGTTGCGTTTGATGATGTCACGAATGGATATGTTCCATGATCGATGTCCAAAAGCATTCCGTTTGCACCTTCAATCAAAATTGTTTGATTGTTTTCTAGAGCGTGGTTCAGGAAGAAGCTTGTGTCTTTGAGCATAGGTTTTATTCTTTTTGCATATTCTCTGAATTTTTGTAGTTCATCTTTTATATCGTGTTTTAGATTTCCGTGTACTTTTTTGTGGAAATTGAAGTTTGCCATGACTTTTGCTTCGAACTTTTCTTCGTCTACTATGTGGTGCATGCGAATTCCGCTTCTTTTCATTTTGTCCATGTAAGCAGGTCCGATACCACGTTTTGTTGTACCTACTTTTTTGTCTCTTGAATCTTCCTCTATTCCGTCGACTTCTTTGTGATAGTCAAAAACGATATGTGCGCGATCAGATATGAATAGTCTTCCTGTAGTAGAAATTCCATTTTCTTCTAAAACGTCTAATTCTTCGAGAAGGGTAGGGACGTGAATTACTACTCCGTTGCCTATTACACAAGTTTTGTTTTCGTGCATCATCCCTGATGGGATCAGGTGGAAGATGTATTTTTTTGTTTCTTCTGGATTTTCTTTGCTTGGGATGTAGATTGTGTGTCCTGCGTTTGCTCCACCTGTTGCTCGTGCGACAATGTCGTATTCTTCAGCTAAAATATCTACTAACTTTCCTTTTCCTTCATCGCCCCATTGGCTTCCGAGGATACAGGTCAGGTTTCCGAATTTGTCTGTAGTTTGTGACATAAGAAAGTGGTTTAAATTAAAAAAATGTAAATATAGCAGCTCTTGCAGCTCGATTTTAAATTGGTTAATATGGAATTGCAAGAAACTAAACTTTTCATTTACCTTAAAATCTATGCTGACAAAGGAACAAATTGCTCAACAAATACCAAATACTTTGAAGGGCACAAATTTTTCGAATTTGGGAGATAGATATGAAGGAAAGGTTCGCGATAATTATACTCAGTCTCGTGGTGAAGAGGGAAAACAAAGGATTATTGTTGTTACCGATAGGCTTTCAGCTTTTGATAAAGTTATCACTACCATCCCATTCAAGGGGCAAGTTTTGAATCAGATGGCAAAATTCTGGTTTGAAAAAACTGAGGACATTATTGGAAATCATGTGATTGAATTCCCTGATCCGAATGTTGTGTTGGGGAAGGAGTGCAAGGCACTGCCTGTAGAGATGGTGATGCGTGGATATTTGACTGGAGTGACTTCAACTTCAGTTTGGAAACATTATGAGAGTGGTGTTCGCGATTTCTGTGGGAATCCTCTTCCTGGTGGGATGAAGAAAGATCAGAAATTTGATCAGCCGATTTTGACTCCATCTACGAAAGCAATGCATGGAGATCATGATGAGTCTGTTGCAAAAGAACAGATTCTTGAGAGGGGAGTCATTACTGAGGAGCAGTTCAACTTTATGGCTGATGCTTCGATGAAGCTATATGCTCGTGGTGTTGAGATTGCTGCAAAGCAAGGAATTATATTGGTTGATACGAAATATGAATTTGGAATGACGGATGACGGAAATATTGTTTTGATAGATGAGATTCATACTCCTGATTCTTCTCGTTTCTGGTTTGCTGATGAATATGAAAAGAGATTTATGGCTGGAGAAGAGCAGAAGAAAATTGATAAAGAATATATGCGTAAGTGGTTGGCTGATGAAGGATTTACTGGTGATGGAGATGTGCCTGAGATTCCTGATGATATAAAAGTTGAGACTGCTAGGAGGTATATTGAGGCTTATGAATTGATTACTGGTCAACCTTTTGAAGCAGAAGTAGGTGATGTTGCTCAAAGGCTTGAAGGAAATTTACAAAAATATATGATTTAACCTTACGAAATATGAAAGTTATTTTTATTTTAGGATCTGAAGTTGATAAACCACATGCGGAAAAAATTCAGGTCGAGCTTGACAAATGGGGACTCTCTCACGATTTACACGTTGCGTCTGCTCACAAAGTACCGGAAAAAGTTTTTGATCTTGTGAAGGGGTATAACGAGGGTGATGAGGATATTGTTTATATGACTATCGCTGGAAGGAGTAATGGTTTGTCTGGGGTGACTGCTGCAAATGCAGTGCATCCGGTCATAGCTTGCCCTCCTTTTAAAGACAAGCAAGATATGATGGCAAATATTAACTCGACTCTTCAAATGCCATCTGACACTCCTGTTCTGACCGTTCTCGATCCGAAAAATGCTGCAGCTGCGGCTGCGAGAATGCTTGGGCTCAAGGATCCAGCTGTGAAGGCGAAGATAGTTGAACGAATTGCAGAAATTAAACAATCATTTAAATAAAATTAATTATGGATGACACACACACACTACTAGGCATTTCGCCGTTGGATGGACGGTATGCCAGCAAAGTCGATTTCTTGAATCAATATTTCGCAGAGGCTGCTCTTATGCGCTATCGTATTTTGGTAGAGGTAGAGTGGTTTATCTTTATGTTCAATGATTTGAAGCTGACTGGGACAAAGAGGCTGACTGCTGCTGAGTTGAGAGATTTGCGGTCGATTTATGAGGAATTTGATGTGGTGGCTGCTCGTCGAGTGAAAGAAATTGAGAAGACGACTAATCATGACGTGAAAGCTGTTGAATATTATATTAAAGAGAATTTGAAAGATAAAAGCTTGGAATCGTTTGGAGAATTCATGCATTTTGCGTGTACTTCTGAGGATATCAACAACTTGGCATATGCGTGTATGCTTCGTGACTTCATGGAGCGTGAATATTATCCTTTGACGTATGGATTGGTACAGGAGTTGTATCTGATGGCTGTGAAATACAAGAAGATTCCGATGATGGCTCGAACTCACGGTCAAACTGCTTCGCCGACTACTGTTGGTAAAGAAATTTTGAATGTTGTGGCTCGTCTTGAAAGACAGTTGAAAAATCTTGAAGGTGGGAATTTTATAATGGGTAAAATAAATGGTGCTGTCGGAAATTACAACGCACACCTTGTGGCTTATCCAAAAGTAGATTGGGAGAACGCTAGCAAGAAGTTTGTAACATCTCTTGGTCTTGTTCCGAATTTGTACACTACGCAGATTGAACCGCATGATTGTCTTGCTGATGTCTTTGATAGTATCAAAAGAATAAATGTCATTCTCCTCGATTTGAGTCGTGATCTTTGGACTTATATTAGTCTTGGATATTTTAAACAAAAGGTGAAGAAAGGAGAGGTTGGATCGTCAACTATGCCTCACAAAGTGAATCCAATCGACTTCGAAAATGCTGAAGGAAATCTCGGGCTTGCGAATGCTCTCTTGATCCATCTCGGTGAAAAGTTGCCTGTTTCGAGAATGCAGCGTGATCTTTCTGATTCTACGGTTGAACGCAATATTGGATCGGCGGTTTGTTATTCATTCTTGGCTTATAAGAGTTTCATGAGAGGTGTTTCGAAATTGGAGATTAATAAACAGGCTTTGAAAGATGATTTGAAAGATAGATGGGAGCTTCTAGCTGAACCTGTTCAAGTTGTTATGAGGAAGCACAAGATAGAAGGTGCTTATGAAAAACTCAAAGAACTTACTCGTGGAAAAACTGTTACAAAAGCAGCTGTTGCGAAACTTATTAGAAGTTTGAAAATACCTGCTGCGGATAAGAATCGACTCTTGAAACTTACACCTGAATTATACGTTGGGCTTGCTGAAAAATTGGTTGATGATTATGAGCTGGATATTCTTGGAATGGGTGGTTGTGGAAGTCCTGGAAGTTGTTGTGGAGATGGAGGTGGAGATTGCGGAAGTTGTCAGGGGTGCGGTTAGATGCCTTCGAAGTTTACAGTTATGCTTGGGTGATGACTTGTTTGATTGCCAGTGAAGTCTGCACTTGTTTTTATGAATATTCTTTTCCTACCAGGATTTGATGTTGGGTACATTTGGTCTACCCCTAAAGTTTTTGCTAGATCGGCTCCGTACGACATTAGTGTTTGCATTGTGATTCCTCTTGGGCTGGTTCTCAAATCCTCTATAAATATTTCTAGTTCTTGAGTATTAGCACTGTTTCTTAATGCATCTAACCAGTCTTGTAGTGAAAGTCCTCTTGGTTTTTGGATCACCACTTCTAGTTCGTTGTTTCCGCTGTTGCGATATGGAACTGCTACAACCCCTCCGTGATGGCCAGAGTTCATTATTAAATCTGCCAGTCCGTTAAGATTTCGTTCGTTCAAAGTGAGCCTGAGCTTTTCTGCTGGTTTTCGTTGTTTAAGAGGGGGTGGTTGTTTTCGTCTGTGTGCTTCTTCTGCTGCTCTGGTTGCGGCTGCGGCTCTTGCCTCGGCCTCTTTTGGGTATGCTTTCATTCTTCTATCGAGGGAGCTTTTTGGTGCTGCTGATTCTGTTAATTTTTTGTGAACGAGTCTTTCTACGTAATATGTGGCGTTTTCTTGTATTGGGATGACAGTTGTAGTTCCTTCGATGATAGTGATTCCTTGGGTGTCTCTTAGCTTTTCCAACGCTAATTCTTTTAGAGTTACGGTTGGTTCTCCGCTTTCATCTGTACTTTGTATTTCTACAACGACGTGAGCGACTCTTTCTCTGATTGCATCTCTCACGGTTGATATTGCCAAATCAGGCTGTGATAGCATGTTTTTTAATTCAATTCCTGATAATGCTATTTCAGGCCTTGGTCCTTTGTGATCAGGAAGGGTTTCCGGACTTTCGTGTTTGAAATATTTAGGTTCTCCTGGTTCTGTGTTGCTCATTTGATTGTTTTATTTGGCAACAAATCTATGTTTTTTTGGGAGCAGAGTCAATGTAGTTTGCGAAATTCATTACATTATGATTAAATTACCAGTGTTGAAAACCAGTTTAAATGCGTAAATAGGGGAGTCATCACTCTCTGAATGCAGAAGGAAGAAATTTTTTGTCTCAGGGCTTTGGAGCCAAACGAAAATCAGTAGACCCTTCCGGTGAGAAAACACTGTTAAAAAAGATAATTAAGCGCTCTGCCTTTTAGGTGGAGAATCGAGGTGGTACCGCCCAAAACATGGGTCCTTGGAAATCAAGGATTTTTTAAATTAATTAAATTAATCAAAATATGTTTAAAGAAGTAAATCCAAGACAATCTTTCCCAGAATTGGAGCATAAAATGCAGAAATATTGGGAGGATAATAAGATTTTTGAAAAGTCAGTAAAAGCCAGAAAAGATCGAAAAAAATATGTGTTTTTTGATGGGCCTCCATTTGCAAATGGATTGCCTCATTACGGACACATTCTGGCAAATGCGTTGAAGGATGCGGTGACGCGTTACTGGACTATGAGAGGATATTACGTGCCACGTACTAATGGTTGGGACTGTCATGGTTTGCCAGTCGAATATGAAATAGAAAAAGATCTTAAATTGTCGGGGCGAAAAGATATCGTTGAGTATGGAGTGGATAAGTTTAATGATCAGTGTAAGCAAAGTGTTTTTAAATATACTGGTGAATGGACAGAGATGTTCAAGAGGATTGGTCGATGGGTTGATTTTGATGACACTTACGCGACGCTCGACAACAACTATATGGAGTCGATTTGGTGGATTTTCAAGCAGATTTGGGATCAGGATTTGGTTTATTCTGGACATAAAAGCATGCACATATGTCCTCGTTGCGAGACCCCTCTCTCAAATTTTGAGGTGACTCAGGGCTACAAGGATGTGACTGATCTTTCTGCTACTTCAAAATTCAAACTTAAAGGGGAGGATGTGTATGTTCTTGCTTGGACTACTACTCCTTGGACTCTTCCTGGAAATGTCGCGCTCGCGCTTGGTCCAGACGTGAAATATGTGAAATTTGCGATCAAAAACTTTCCTGAATATCCAGATGGAACGTATATTGCTGCGGAAGCTTTCTATAAAGAGAAATTTGAGCATTATGACAAGGTTGTGGAGGGCAAATTGCCTCAACATGCAATACTTGAGGATGTTGATCCGAAAACGCTCGAAGGTGCGGAATACGAGCCCCTCTTTGATTTCTATAAAGACAAGTTGGATGGAAAAGATGCTTATAAGATTTTCTTGGCTGATTTTGTAACTACTGAAGATGGGACCGGAGTTGTTCATATTGCACCGATGTTTGGTGAGGACGATTACCAATTTGGATTGAAACATGATCTTGCTCAGATTCAACATGTTGGTATGGATGGTAGGTTCAGAGATGAGGTGACACCGTGGGCTGGAGAGTTTGTAAAAGGAAAAGATGTGGCTGTGGCGGTTTGGTTGTTTGATAAAGGTTTGCTGTTTGAAAAACAGAATTTCAGACATTCTTATCCTCATTGTTGGAGATGCGATACGCCGTTGCTGAATTATTCGACTAGATCTCTTTTCATTGAGGTAACCAAGATCAAAGACAAACTTATTAAAAATAATGAGAAAATCAACTGGGTTCCTGGGCACATAAAAGATGGACGTTTTGGAAAATGGCTTGAAGGTGCTCGTGATTGGGCTATCTCTAGAAATCGTTTCTGGGGAGCTCCGATTCCGTTATGGGAATGTTCGTGTGGGGAGAAAACTTGTATTGGGTCGGTGAAGGAATTGGAGAAATTGTCTGGAGGTAAATTGCCAAAAAATAAGGGAGAACTCGATCTTCATAAACCATATATCGACAAGATAAAAATCAAATGTAAGAAGTGCGGAAAATCGATGTCTAGAATCCCTGAGGTTTTGGATTGTTGGTTTGAGAGTGGGGCTATGCCTTATGCTCAACTTCACTATCCATTTGAAAACAAGAAATATTTTGAGGATAATTTCCCTGCGAATTTTATTGCGGAGGGATTGGATCAAACTCGTGGATGGTTTTACACTCTTCATGTATTGTCGACGATTTTGTTTGATAAGCCAGCTTTCAAGAATGTAATAGTGAATGGAATTCTTTTGGCTGCAGATGGTGAAAAGCTTTCAAAGAGAAAGAAGAATTATCCTGATCCGAATTATTTGTTTGATTCGAAGGGTGTGGATAGTTTGCGATATTTCTTGTACAGTTCGACGTCTCCTCTTGCCGAGGATGTTCGGTTTTCGGAGGCACATGTTGATGAGGTGATCAAAAAATTCACACTTACTCTTTGGAATACTTATAGTTTCTTTGTTACTTATGCGAATATAGATAAATTTAAACCTTATGACGATGCAAAAGCAGCTCGTTTCAAACCTTCGAATAAACTGGATCAGTGGATCTTGTCTGAGCTAAATGTTCTGATAGGAGAGGTTACGAAAAACATGAATGAATACAATCTGACTTGGGCTACTCGCCCGATGCAGGATTTCCTTGATAATCTTTCGAATTGGTACGTGAGAAGGTCGAGAAGGCGTTTCTGGAAGAGTGAGAACGATTCCGATAAGGAGCAGGCGTATCAAACTCTGTATATGGTTCTTACGACGTTCTGCAAGCTCTTGGCTCCTTTCATGCCGTTCCTTGCTGATGAGATTTTCATCAATTTGACTGGCAAGAAATCTGTTCATATGGAGGACTGGCCAAAAGTACGTGAAAGTACGATCAACTCAAATTTGAACAAAGAGATGGCTGCTGTGAGGAAGATTGTGAATCTTGGACATGGTGCTAGGGGAAAGGCTCGTATCAAAGTGAGACAACCTCTTCAAAAGGTTCAAGTTGCTTTGCCGAAAGGTATCCAGAAAAGATGGATCAAGGATCAGAAATCTGTGATTATTGAGGAATTGAATGTGAAAGAATTGGAAATTGTTGATGAAGTGGGAGATTTGATTGAGCAAACAGCTATGCCTGATGCGCGTAAACTTGGTCCTAAGTACGGAAAGGACGTTCAGCAAATTATTCAGCAGGCGAAAGCTGGAAAGTTCGTGATCGAAAAGGATGGAAAAGTTAAAGTTGGTAAATTTGAACTTGAAGCTGATGAAATAAATCTTGGATACAAAGGTAAGGATGGATTTGATGTGGAAAGTGAAGATGGAGTTGTTGTGATTCTTGATACAAATGTGAGCAAAGGTCTTGTTCATGAAGGATATGCTCGAGAGGTGGTCCGATTTGTTCAAGAAATGAGAAAGGAGGCTGGTTACAATGTCAGTGACAGAATTTATCTTTTGGTGCGAGCAGAAGGAGAAGTAGAGAAGGCTATTACTGGATTTGCAGATTATATTGAGAGGGAAACTCTTTCTGTTGAATTGAGTCAGGCTGGAGAACTTGAATATGACATTGCAAAAGGGGTTGAGGTTGAGGGACAACCTGTTAAAATTGAATTACGTAAAGCAATTATATAATGGAACATTTAAAGAGGGGGGCAATTGGTATCATTCTGAATGGATTGGCATTATATGCCGTCTTGTATTTCTTACCCGAAATTGTTTACACCGGTGGATGGACTTTTTTTATAGTGGGAGGAGTTCTTCTTGGTTTTTTGAATTGGATTGTAAAACCTCTTATTAAAGTTTTGAGCTTGCCATTTATTTTCATTACTGGTGGTTTGTTTTTGATTGTCATTAATGGTGGTTTACTCTGGTTCTTCAGCTATTTCTTGGAAATTATCGAATTCAGAGATGTCACTTTATCCTTTCCAAATTTGGGCAGTTATGCTATAGGTGCTCTCGTGTTTGGTGTTGCTAATTGGATAGAACACCTAGTTGTAAAAAATAAACCTAAACCTTAAATAACAATGCGAACCGTATTATTCGTTACACAGATAGTTTTCTCAGTTCTTTTAGTTTTGACAGTTCTCTCTCAACAGAAAGGAACTGGTCTTTCAGCTACTTTTGGAGGAACTGGAGGAGGATTTCATTCTAGCAAGAGGGGTGCTGAAAAAGTGTTGCACATAGCTACTATCGTCTTGGTAGTGCTTTTTATCGCTAACTCGTTAGCGTTTCTATTTGTTCAATAAACATGAAATTTTTTCGTAAATTAGGGAAGGTTTTCCGAGCCTATAGTGATTTGGATAAGGCCATTTCTTTCTCATGCTTGGGAATTGTGATGTTGATGATTATGAAGATGATTGTTTTCCCTTATGGAATTTTTAATTTTGGGAAGGTTGATATTTATACCGAGGGGTTGGTTGGAGTGAATGGTTTTCAGAATTTGAATCCTCTTTTTGTGGATTACAATATTCTTGATCGTGAAGTTTCTACTTTGGTTTTTTCTGGTTTGATGAAATATGATGCTGAAACACAGGCTATAGTGGGGGATATGGCTGATTTAACTATTGATGAGTCGAAAACTGAGTATACCTTTACCATGAAAGATGGATTGAAATGGCACGATGGGGAGCCTTTGACTACTGAGGATGTTTTCTTCACTTTTGTTGAAGTTGTTCAGGATCCTACTTTTGCGAATGAAATTTTGAAAGCGAATTTTGATGGCGTGGAAGTGGAAGTAATTGATGAAAAAGTTGTTAAATTCAAATTGGAGAAACCTAATATATTCTTTATTACTAGTTTGGTTACAGGTCTTTTGCCAAAGCATGTATTGGGAGATATTCCCGTCATGGATCTTTTGCAGCATGAGTTTAATAAAAAGCCGATAGGAAGTGGGCCTTATATTGTTACTGAACCTATTCAGGTCTTTAAAGATGGACGTATGCAGGTGACTTTGGAAGTTAATACTCTTTATCATGGTTTGAATCCGAAGCTTGAGAATTTCAGGTTTATATCGTATCCGACCGAAGAAGAGTTGTTTAATCAATTGCATGCTGTGAATGGAATTCCAAAAATTTCTGGACATTATGCAAATCAAATTCGTCAGACTGATGATTTTGTGATGATTCCTTATGAACTTCCTCAGTATATGGGGATTTTCATAAACATGGATTCTCCGGATGTTGAGGATCATTTGGTTAGAGTGGCTCTTCAGAAGTCTATTTTGAAAGATGATCTTCTTGAAATGCTTTTTGATAAAGTGCCTGTTGATACACCTCTTCTTGAGTTGGATCAGGCTGATGAATGGATCTACAAGCCGAGTATTGATAATGCGAATGGTGCTTTGTATGATTTGGGTTATGAATATCCTTCGTTGGATTCTAAGTATAGAATTGGTGAAGACGGGGAGACATTGAATTTGACTCTTATTTCGAGAGAGTTTCCTGAAGATAGTCAGCAAAGTGTTGAGACTCAAATTGTGGTGAATTATCTTGAGCAACAATGGGAGAACATAGGTTTGGAGATTGATGTTGAACTACTTCCTGTTGATGTTCTGAATGAAAGAATTATGGACAGGAGTTATGATCTCTTATTTATTGGTCAGATTTTGGGGTATAACCTTGATACTTATAGCTATTGGCATTCTACGCAGGTAGGTGCGAATGGATTGAACTTATCTAATTATAAAAGTTTCCAAGTGGATAGTTTGATTGAGAATGTGAGAAGAGTGTTTGAACCTGAAAAACGTGAAGAGAAATTGAAACAAATTGCTGCAAAGATAGCTGAAGATGTTCCCGCTATATTCTTGTACAAACCTGTTTATTACTATGCTTCTGATGGAAAGGTGAAAGGAGTTAATATGGATGGAGTGGCGTTCCCTTCTGATAGATTCTCTTATCTATCTGATTGGTCTTTTGAAATTTATGAGGAAGTTGATGGCTTGGGGGAGTGATTTTTATTGGTGTTGAGAGTTGACCGGGGTTTGACCGGTCAATGAAATTTCCAACCTGTAAAAAAAGTTTGACCGGTCAACTCCCACTCAAACCTAGTCCTTTACCTAATTTTATCTTTACTTATAGGAGAAATTTCGCTATTTATTAGTGGCTTAAAAAAATTAACGTTAAAAATTATGAAAGTTATTTTGAATGAAAATGTTCCGAAACTTGGTTACAAGGGAGATGTGATTGAGGTAAAAGATGGTTATTTCCGAAATTTCCTTTTTCCAAAAAGATTAGCGGTAGCTGCGACTAAGGATAAAATTGCTTTGGCTGAAAAAAGACGTGAAAAGACTGTTCTTGAGAAAGGAAGGCTTCTTGATAATGTGAAGGAGGCTATGGATAAGATAAAAGGTTTAAAATTAGAAATGCCTGTGAAAGTTACAGAAAAGGATACTCTTTATGCTGCTTTGGCTGAAGAGGCTATAATGGAGGCTGTGCGTGGAGCTGCGAATGTTCAACTTGAGAAAAAGCATGTGAAATTTGGAGAGGCTATCAAAACTCTAGGCGAGCATAAAGTGACTGTTGATTTTGGTAATGACAATACTGTCAAGATTGATATCAATTTGGTTAAACAAGACTAATTTTATGAAGGTTTTGTCTGTAGATTACGGAAGTAAAAGGGTGGGACTTGCTTCTGGTGATTCTGCAAATGGAGTGGCTTTTCCGAAGGCTGTTCTTAAAGGTGGGAATGATGAGGTGGTCGTTGGTGCGATTTTGGATATTTGTGAGGAGGAGGGATATGGTCTGGTGGTTTTTGGACTACCTTTGGATATGAGTGATGAAAAAGGGGAGCAATACAAGATTGTTGAGGGATTTGTTGATGGGTTTCGGAAGGAGGTTAGTGCTCGAGGTGTTGAACTTGAAATTGATACTGTTGATGAACGTTTATCAAGCTTTGAAGCTGATCAATACTTGAATGACTTCAAGGGAGCGAAAGTTCGTAAAAAAGATGGAGATAGGGATATGTTGGCTGCGAAAGTGATTCTGGAGAGGTGGTTTGCGAAAAGATGACTGGTTTGAGGGGTAGGAGTATTGACTTCTGGGTGTTTTTCAGTATAATCATTCCTTGATGACAATCCGTAAATGATTTAGACTATCCGGGTATGAATGAAACTGTGGTATCAATTGGAATTATTTTGGCCTCTTTGGCAGGTTTATTTGCTGCTCTGACGGCGTTTTTGCGTTTCAAGAACGCTCTCAAGAGGGGAACTGAAAAAAAGACTGTTTTGCATGTTTCTGTTCCTAAGGAAATCGAAACAGGGCCTATAGTTGCGGAGCAGATTTTTGCTACTATGCATGGTATTCATAAAAACTTGAATTTTGCCCAAAGACTTTTTGGAGGAAAACAGGATGCTGTTAGTTTTGAGATAGCGAGTGTTGATAGAAGGATAAATTTTTATGTTTCTTTCCATGAAAAGTTACGGAATTTGGTTGAAGGTCAGATGTATGCTCAATATCCTGATGCTGAAATTCTTGAAGTTGAGGATTATGCTTCAGTTCAGGATAAAGAGGTCTATGCTAATGCTATTGGTGCTGAGATTGAATTTACGGATGCAGATGTTTTTCCTATCAAGAGGTACACTCAATTTGAAGATAAGTTGACTCGTGTTGCGGTTGATCCTTTATCGGCGATTACTTCTACTTTGACGAAATTCAACCATCCTTCAGAGCAGGCTTGGATTCAGATTGTAATCACACCTTTGCCTGATAAATGGAAGATTGTTTTAATTAAGTGTGTAAATCTTATTTCGAATGGATTTTTCATGAGTATGGATTGGTCTCAGAATGCATATGCGAGGGCTTTTATCACCAGAAAATGGTGGCCTAGAATTGTTTTCTTCCCTGTTTATATTTTCTTTGGAATTAGAGGGATCTTTGTGCGTGCTGGAAGCAAATCTGGCTCGAAGGCATCAGAAGGTTTTCTTTCTGGCGACTCTGATGATCTTGAAGAACAGATGGCAATGAGGTCTCATGAACGTGAATCTGAATCAGATGCGTGTATGGATAAAATCGTAAGGCTTCTTTTTGATGTGAATATCAGGCTTGTCTATGTTCCAAATGATGCAAACAAACAAAAGTCTGATTCTAAAATTCGAGAGATGTTTGGTAGTTTCAAGCAATTCAGTCAGCCACATCTTAATGGATTTAAGCTTAAGAATATTGAAAAGGGCGTGGGGGTAGTAGGTAACTACAGAAGGCGTGATGTAAAAGATGGAATGATTATGAGTAATGAGGAATTGGCTACGATTTACCATCTTCCGAGCATTACTGTGAAAACTCCAAATATCTCATGGGTAAGAAGTCGAAAGACAGAACCACCTGTTGATCTCCCAACGAAAGAGAACACTCTTAAAGAGGATGGGTTTACTTTGATGGGAAAGAGTAATTTCAGAGGGAATCGTTTTGAGTTTGGGATAAAGGATAAGGATAGAATGAGGCATATTTATATTATTGGGAAGACAGGTATGGGTAAGTCGACTCTTCTAGAGAATATGATTTATTCTGATGTTTTGGAGGGGAAGGGTGTTGGTGTTGTTGATCCACATGGAGATCTTGCTGATACTGTTCTTGGATTTATACCTCCCAACAGAACGAATGATGTTGTTTTGATTGAGCCTTCTGATAGGGATTTTCCTGTTGCGTTTAATATGCTTGAAAACATTGATCCTGCTTTTAACACTATTGTTTGTAGTGGAATTGTTGGGATTTTCAAGAAAATTTATGCGGACAGTTGGGGACCTAGGCTTGAGCACATTTTGAGAAATACAATTTTGTCTCTATTAGAATTTCCTGGGACTACTATGCTTGGGATTACTCGAATTTTGCAGGACGAAGGTTATAGAAGAAAAATTGTTGCTAAGATTCAGGATCCTATAGTTAAAAGTTTTTGGGTTAATGAATTTGAAAAGATGCAGGAACGTATGAGGATTGAAGCAATTTCTCCTATTTTGAATAAAGTTGGGCAGTTCCTGTCTAGTCCTATTATTAGAAATATCGTTGGTCAGCCGAAAAGTGCTGTTGATTTAAGGTTTGCTATGGATAAGGGAAAGATAGTTATTGTGAATCTTTCAAAGGGTAAAATTGGTGAAGATAATTCAACTCTTCTTGGTTCGATGTTTATTACGAAGTTTCAGCTCGATGCGATGAGTAGAGCTAATACCCCTGAAAAAGATCGTAAGCCTTTCTATCTGTATGTGGATGAGTTCCAGAATTTTGCTACTGATGCTTTTGCGACGATTTTGTCTGAAGCTCGTAAATATAAATTGAGTCTGACGATGGCGAATCAATATGTTGCTCAAATGTCGGATGAAGTGAAAGATGCTGTTTTTGGGAATGTGGGTACTCTGTTGTCTATGCAAGTTGGATTTGATGATGCTGAATATATCTCTCAACAGTTCGGAGAAGAGATTCTTCCTCCTGACCTGGTTGGGATGAGTAAGTTTACGGCCTATACTCGTCTTCTCATCGACAATATGCCATCTAATACATTCTCACTGGATACTTTGCCTCCAATCGCTGACGAGCCGAATGCTGCTCGTGCTGAGAAAGTGAGAAAAGTCAGTCGTGAACGTTATGCTGGAAAAAGGGCTGAGGTTGAGGATAAAATTATGAGATGGAGTGGAGTAGGGGGTGATGAAAAACAAAGAAATGAAAAATAAATTGATATGGTTGCTAAAATTCTTAATTTTAGGAAGAATTTAAATTCAAAGTGGAGTGTTTTGTTTCAAGACAAAAGTTTTAGGGTTTCTTTTTTCTTTAGTATTTTTCTTTTCTTTTTTGGACAGTATGTGATGATGTGTGCTGCTCAATATAATGATGAGATGTTCCAGGTCGTAACAGTGGGGGATATCATATTGGATAATATTCCAACTGTGAATTTATCATTCTTGTTCACCTGGGGTGTTTGGATAATTCTTATTCCGACCGCTTTTTATGCCGTGCTTGTTCGGCCTGAGTTAGCTCCTTGGACATTGAAGACATATGGTTTGTTTGCTCTTGTGCGGGCTGGTTTTATTCTGTTAACTCATCTGGGGCCTCCAGAGGGACTTATTTATTTACAGGATCCTTCGTTGATGGATGTGGATGGAATTTTTGCCCGATATTTTTTTACTAATGATTTGTTTTTCTCTGGTCATGTTGGGAATGCTTTCTTGGGAGCTTTGATCTTCAAGGATTTTAAATTCAAATGGTATTGCTTGATCGGTTCTGTTGTTATGGCTTTCACAGTTCTTTTGATGCATGTGCATTATTCTATTGATGTGTTCGGAGCATATTTTATTACTTATGGAATATACGCTTTTTCAGATAGAATTTTCCATAGATGGACTAGCAAGTTTAAAGAAATTGTCAAAAAGCATACAGCTATAGATCTCAAACCTTCATATGTTGCGGAAGGGGAGTTGGCGGAGTAATTTTATTTCAAAAGTGGTTCTATCCCTGGGAGGGTTTCTCCTCCAAGGAATTCTAGTGATGCGCCTCCTCCTGTTGAGATGTGAGTGAATGAATCGACTGGGATGTTGAATTTTTTGATTACGCCCCCTGTGTCCCCGCCTCCTAGAATTGAGGTGCAATCGTGTTTTGCGATGCATTCTGCCAGAGTTTTTGAGCCGTTTTGGAAGGGTGTTTTCTCGAATACACCGACAGGGCCGTTCCATAGGACTGTTTTTGAGTCACAGATCATATTGCAATATTTTTCTGTGGTCCATTTCCCGAGATCAAAGGCTTTCATGTCTCCGATCAGATCTTCTACTCCTACGTTTGCTGTTTCTGCGTTTTCGTTGCATTCGTCAGCGACTGTTAGATCGTGAGGGAGGATGATTTTGGTTTTGTATTCTTGGCATTTCATCATGATATCGCGTGCTGTTTCGACCATATCTTTCTGGAATAGGGATTCTCCCATATTGAAGCCTGAAGCTGCTAGGAATGTGTTTCCCACGCCTCCAGCTACGAGTATGTGATCTGCTTTGCCGATGAAGTTGTGGATTACGCCGAGTTTCGAATGTTCAATTTTTGCGCCACCTACAATCATTGTCAGTGGGTGTTCAGGATTTTCTAGGACGCCAGAAAGGGCTTCTATTTCTTTCTCGATGAGAAGGCCTGCGTATGAGGGAAGGTATTCTGCTAGACCAGCGGTTGTTGAGTGGTTTCTGTGAACGGCTGCGAATGCATCGTTGACGAAGATGTCTCCTAGTGTAGATATTTCTTTTGTATATTTTGGGTCACAACTTTCTTCTTCTGCTCTGAATCTTATGTTTTCCAACATCAAGATGTCTCCTACTTTCATGTTTTCGACTTCTTCGTGTGCTGTGTCGCTGGTCAATGCGTCAATTTTTTTGACTGGTTTCTTGAGTAGTTTCTCGAGTTCTCTTGCGACTGGGTCGAGGCGTAATTCATCAACGATTTTCCCTTTGGGTCGGCCGAGATGACTGATGATTATTAATTTAACACCTTTTTCTAGTAGTGCATTTATGGTTGGGAGCACTTGTGCGATTCTTGTGTTGTCTGCAACTTCTCTATGCCCGTTTTCGTCTGGTTCTGTTAATGGGGTGTTGAAGTCTACTCTGAGGAGTATGCGTTTTCCTTTAATGTCTTCTAGGTCTTTAATTGTTTTTAAATTCATTTTGTTGTTGGTGAGGTAATTTTGACTTTATTTTACATATCAACATTGTTGATATCAATGGGTGAGTCTGTACAACCTCCTGGTGGAGTGTTTTGTTGTTTACAGATCGGTTTGAATCAGAGCTGCCAATGCATATGATTTTCCTTTATCCATCCCAGTTTTTGAGCTTCTGTTTTTTGCTTGGGCTTCTGTGTTGCAAGTCAGAATTCCGAAGATGATTGGTGTTTCCAACTTTAATTGCAAATCCATGAGGGCTCTGAAGGTTTCGTTGCATACTTGATCGTAGTGATCTGTTTCTCCTTTTATTACTGCTCCTAATGCTATTACTGCGTCTGGGTTTGATGATTTGATTTCTTTCTGTGTTGCGAAAGGAACTTCCAGTGCTCCTGGAACTCTGACCAGGTTTGTGTTTGATTTTTTCACTCCGTTTTCTAGAAGTGCTTCCATGCAATTCTCGTATAATTCGAGTCCAATTTTCTCATTAAAATAGGGGAGGACTATAGAGATTTTTAGATTGTCTCCTTTTGGAATCGGTTTGTGATTTGTGCTTTTAATTTCCATTTGTTGTTTTCATGAGTGATGAAATATATTTGGCGATTGCGTCGAATTCTAGATTCACTTTGTCTCCTTTTTTTAGGTCTGCTAGGTTTGTGATTGATAAAGTGTGATTTACCAAACTTACCTCAAATGAGTCTTCGTGGATTTGAGAAATAGTTAGGCTGACTCCATTTATTGTTATTGAACCTTTTGAAGCTAAGTACTTTTTGAATTCTTCCGGGCAAGATAATTCCAGAATTGTTTGTTTTGATTCTTTGCTGATTTCTAAGATTTCTCCGGTTCCGTCTACATGTCCTTGTACCAAATGTCCGTCCAACCCTTGTCCGAACGAAAGAGGCGGCTCGAGATTTACCTCTGTGCCTTCTTTGGCATCTTTTAATTTTGTTGCTTCAAGAGTTGTGTTCATCAGGTTGAAATGGGCTTTGTTGCCTTCGATTTTTGTTACTGTTAGACAAACACCGTCTACTGCGATTGAGCTTCCGATTTTTTTGTTGTTGAAAATTTCTTCAGCCTCGATGATTATTTCAGTTTCTTCTTTTGTTGAAGTTATTGCTGTGATTTTTCCTTTTGTTTGGATTATACCTGTAAACATCGTTGGTTTTTTTTAGTGGATTTTGATTTTAGCTAAGATTTGAGGAAAATGTAAGGAAAATTTGAAGAAAACTTGAGAAAAACTTGAGGTTCGTATTGTACGGTGAGAGTGTTTTTATTTTTTAACACTTTCAATTATGAGAAGTGTAAACCAAACGGTGCTCATGGGGCACCTAGCTGCGGATCCGGATCTGAAAAAAACTGAATCCGGTATTTCCGTGGCAACTTTTCCTATCGCTACTAACCGCGATTGGAAAACTAGTGATGGGGAAAAGAAGGAGGCTGTCGATTATCACAAGATTGTTGCTTGGAGGCATCTGGCTGATGTTTCTGCTCAACATCTGGTAAAAGGTAGTCCGGTGTATGTTTCTGGTCGTCTTCAAAATACTTCTTATGAAGGCAAAGATGGAAAAAAGCATTTTGGAACTGAGATTGTTTTGGACAAATTGAATGTTCTTGTTTACAAAAGGAAGCAAGGTAGCATAGAAGTGAATGTTCAAGATGTCTCTGGGGACCGAGATAGCGAACAGGTTGAAGATGAAGTCTCAAATGAGGTAAAAGAGCCCGTTGCTGCCTAGTGTTTTTTCAAGTTTTCTAGACTACAGGAGGTGGTTTCCTTATAATTGGTGAGAAGTGCTCTAAATATTAAGCATTGTCCACATTAACCCTACAAGTCCTATGAACTTTTATAAAAAAACTTCTTTTGTTCTCTTTCTAATTTTAGTTACTATTTTCTCTACTTCTTGCTCACTATTTAGAACGAAGGAACCACCACCACCTGTAGATAAAACTGAGAAAAACTTAACGATATACAACATGTATGATTCTGCGGATGTTTTTGATCCGTTGATTCAGCAATATCTTACCGAAAACCCATATACGAAAGTTTTTTATGAGGTTTTTTATGACTTTGATGAATATGAGAAAAGGGTGTTGAATGAATTGGCTGAGGGGGAAGGTCCGGATATTTTTGCTATGCCGAATTCTTGGTTTGTGAAGAATAAGAAAAAGCTTATCCCTATGCCTGAAACGATGGGGGCAGTTGATGATTACGAGGTAACCTTTGTAGATGTGGTTTCTAAAGATCTTGTGATTACTGATGATGAAGGAATAAAGCGTGCCTATGGAGTTCCTTTGGCGGTTGATACTTTGGCTCTTTACTATAACAAGGACCATTTCGAAGATGCTGTTCCGAATCGTGGAAGACCGGCTTCTACTTGGAGTGGGTTGAAGAATGATGTTTATCTTTTGAATAAGAAAGGCTCTACTTCTAATCTTTTTGAGGTTTCTGGTATTGCGATGGGGCTTTCTTCGAATGTGACTTATGGTGTAGATGCTTTGTTTGCCTTGATGATTCAAGAGGGGACTGTGTTTTATGATGAGGTTATGGCCAAATCTGTTTTTGCGTCTACAAGTAGTGGATCTGTTAAGCCTTCTTCTGTAGCTATGGATTTGTATACAAGTTTTTCTGATAAATCTCAAAAGCACTATAGTTGGAGTAAATATATGGCGAAAGATTATGCCAAGAACGATGTTTCAGCTTTTGCTGCTGGAGAGGTTTCTATGATATTTGGTTATCCTTCTACTTATGAAGAGATTCTGACTGAAAGGCGGAATTTGAAGTCTGATTCAGATTCAGATACGGTTGTGAAAATTTCTTCTATAAAAACTGCTCCGTTACCACAGGTTGTGGATCCTTCAGTTTCGACTGAAAAGAGAGATACTTATGCTGATTATTTTGCTTTTGGTGTTGCTCGAACTAGTGAGTATTCAGATGCTGCTTGGGACTTTTTGACTTTTGTTACCAATCCGGAGAGTGAAAGGTATTATTTTGAACAAACTCATAAACCTACTTCTAGAAGGGATTTGATTCAGGAAGAAATGTTGGATCCGATTTACGGTACTTTTGCTGAACAAGTTGGTTATGCAGAAAGTTTCCCTGTTTTGGATTACTTAGTTAATAGGGAGATGTTTGAGGTTGCTATTGAAGAAGTTGTAGATGGAAAGGCTGCTAGTTCTGTTTTGATGGATTTACAAAATGAAATCAATAAATTGCTTCCGCAGTTGGGATACATAGTTCCGGTGAATACTGATTATTATGAGCAGCTTCAAACTGAGGAAGAGAAAGGTTAATCCTCTAGTAATTTTCGATTTCCGTTTATGAAATCCTGAGAGCTTGTTGCAGGTTTTCCTTCAAGTTGGACTTTGGTAGGGGAGAGGAGTTTGTCTTTTGTTTTAAATGCGAAAGTTTCTTTGTTTATTATTTCTATTTCTCCTGGTTTTAGTGGAGAAGCTTCATCCAAAATTTCTGCTTCTAGGATTTTAAGAGTTTTTCCTTTGAGGTCTGTGTAGGTAGATGGCCAAGGTGTTAATGCACGGATTTGATTTGAGATTTCTTCTGCTGTGCGATTCCAATTGATCTCTCCCTCTTTCTTCTCTATTTTTCTGCAAAAAGTGGCTTTTGATTCCTCCTGGGGGATTGGAGTTAGTATTCCTTGTTCTATGTCATTAAGAGCTAGGAGCAGTAGAATAGCGGAAGATTCTGATAGTTTTTTTGATAGTTTGGTGAAGTCATCAGAAGGATCTATTGCTACTCTTTTTATGAGTAGGATTGGGCCGTGATCTAATTCCTCGTCCATCTTCATGATTGTGATTCCTGTTTCTTCGTCTCCGTTCAATAATGCTTCTTGTATAGGAGAGGCTCCTCTGTATTTTGGGAGCAAAGATGGATGAACGTTGATACATCCGTATTCGGGAAGGTCTAATAACTCTTCTGGAATTATTTCTCCGTATGCTACTACTACTATCGCGTCTGGGGTGTCTTCCTTTATTTGATCTATAAATCCTTTATCTATTTTTTCTGGTTGAAGAACCTCGAGATCCAGCTCTTCAGCTGCAATTTTTACTGGAGGAGGAGTTATAACTTTCCTGTTCCCAGGTTTGTCTGGTTGAGTTACAACTTTATCGATTTCTATGTCTTCGCTCGTTGCCAATGTTTTCAAGATTGGAACTGCGAATTCTGGTGTGCCAAAAAAGTGAATTTTCATGGTGAAAATATACCTCAACTAAATAGTATTTACTACTTGATAAAACCGAGAAAAGATGTATAATGTTCTCTTGAAAATTATAGCAATATGCAAAACAAATCTTATGACAACTTGTGGCAAGAAGTAAAGAAAGCGGAGAAAATCCTCTTGATTGGTCATAGAAATCCAGATGGAGATGCACTTGGTTCTATGTGTGCCATGAAGATCTGGCTAGAAGGGGAGGGGAAAGTTGTTGAGTTGGGTTGTGTTGATAGGCCGACCAAAAAATATTCATTTTTGCCTTTTATTGGAGATATAAAAACTCAAATTGTTCCCAACGAATATGATCTTGTTGTCATTCTTGATTGTGGAGCTCATTACATGACTAATTTCCATGAAAGCAATCCGGACATATTAGCTACGAATGGGGAGAATGATGGGCATCCGTTTGTGATAAATATTGATCATCATCCCTCAAACGACAAATTTGGACATATAAATATAGTTGATTCAGACAGTGCCTCTACTACGATGATTTTGTATGATATTTTTGAATATCTTGATGTTAATATTACTCCTGATATGGCTACGTGTTTGATCACTGGGATTTATAATGATACTGGAAGTTTTATGCACTCGAATTCTTCACAAAAAGTATTTGAAGTTGCGAGTGATTTGACTGCAAAAGGTGCAAAGGTTGCTCCTCTTATAAAATCTTTATTCAAGACTAGCACTGTGGATACTTTGAAGGCTTGGGGAAAAGCGTTTTCAAATGCGAGAGTTACAAATGACAACTGTTTGTTTTCTGTAGTAAAAAATGGGGAGTCTGATAAGAATGGAAGTGGAGATGAGTTTTCTGGAGCGATTGATTATTTAAATATGGTTCCTGGAGTTGAATACGCTCTTTTACTCCAAGAGGATAAGAAGTTAATCAAAGGATCTTTGAGGACTAGACGTGAGGATGTAGACCTTTCAAAGATAGCTCAAGGCTATGGTGGTGGTGGACATCAAAAGGCTGCAGGATTTTGTATTAAGAAGAAGATGTGATAAATTACCTGTCGGTAATTTTTAATAATTTTTACTATGATTAAATCCATCTTCGCCTCTTTTTTCACGTTTATTTTTAGTATTTTCTTTTTTATCTCTTTTTTGCTTTTCGTTTTACTGAATACTCTTTTGGATGTTGATTTTTACAAAGGAGATTTGTCGGAAGCTTTTTATGAAACTACTGTTGAAGTGGTTTCCTCTACGGTTGTGAAAAATAGTGAACATTTGGGCGATTTTTTGACTGAAGGGGAAGTGGAAAATGCTTTGAGAGAGATTGTTAAGCCTGAGGATTTTGAAGATGTGTTAGTTCCTTTCATTTCGCAAATAGTTGATCCAGTTTTTGATGAACAAGGGAAAGCAGTTGTTTCTCTAAATTTTTCTGGTTTGGTAGATAAATTCCCAGAGTTTTCAGCTTTTGCGGCTGGAAAGCTAATAGATACTTTACCCGAATGTGAAGGGACTGTTTTGCCTACTGAGGAAAATGCTTGTGTGCCACAAGGAGTTTCTAGAGAGGATTTTGGGGAGATGATTTTCACTGTTTTGGATCAGGATGTGTTGAGTTCTATGCCAAGCGAATTGAAAATTTTCGAATTTTATGAAGAGGATTTAGAGATTAGAGATGGAATTGATTTGAATAAAGATTTGCTTTGGAAAGTATGGTGGATGTCACTTTCCGTTTTGGCTCTTCTGTTGATCATAATAGCTTTGATAATTTTGAAACCATGGCATCGGGTTGTCAGATGGTTGTCTAAACCACTTATTGCATCTTCTCTTGTTTCCGGGATTTTGTTCTTGGTTTTGCATCAGCTTCCGTCGTTTGCGTCTCAAATGATGCCTAATGAGGTTTTGGCTGATACAGCTATGGATAAGGCTCAGGTTGAATCGATGATTTATTTTATTGGGAAGATTTTTAGTTTGGTGGCAGAGAAAGCTTTGTTGTATGTGGCTGTAGTGTTCTTAGTTGGTTTGATTTTATTAATTACAGGTATTTGGGGAAAACATCACGATCATGAATAATTTAGAAAAAATTTGCGAGGAAATTAAAGGCTGCAATAAATGCAATCTTTGCTCTGGGAGAACTAATGCTGTTCCTGGTTATGGGCATGAGAAGGCTCGGATTTTGTTTATAGGCGAGGGGCCTGGAAAGGATGAGGATTTACAGGGGAAGCCTTTTGTTGGGGCTTCTGGCAAGTTTCTAACCAAACTTATAGAGAGTATTGGATTGTCTCGTGAGGATGTTTTTATTACAAATGTTGTTAAATGCAGGCCTCCTGAGAATAGAGATCCTTTGCCAGATGAGATCAATGCTTGTTGGGCGTATCTGGTTAGGCAGATAAAGGAAATCAAACCTTTGGTTATTGCAACTTTGGGAAGGCATTCAATGGCTAGATTTCTCCCTGATGTGAAGATTTCTGAGGCTCATGGTCAGCCAAAGATTCACAAGGGGATTTGGTGTGATGAACAGGTGTATGTGCCTCTTTATCATCCTGCGGTTGCTTTGTATGATCCGAGGAAGAGACAGGTTTTGCTGGATGATTTTCAGGTTATTCCAAAAGTTATAAAGAAATTAACTCAGTCAAAAAAGCCGAATGACTCATAAAAATTATATTATTACTGTTTTGGTATCTGGGATTCTTGCTTGGGTTGCTTTGATTACAGTTATTTTGAAATTCAACCCGTATGATTCTACAGCGGTGGCTCTGGCTTTTTTCTATTTGAGTTTGTTGATTGCGCTGAGTTGTACTTTTACGTTGTTGGGGTATTTTTTTAGATTGTGGCTTTATAAAAATGAGATTTTTTATCTTCACATAAATGTTTCTCTTCGGCAGGGGATTTTGTTGGGATTGATTGCGGTGTGTTGTTTGGTTCTTTTGATGTTGGATGTTTTGACTTGGTGGTCTGGGGGACTTTTAATAACTGCAGCGGTTATGCTGGAGTTCTATTTCGCTTCTAGAGATGAAGTTTAATCAAGTTCTGGATATTCTGGAACTTCTAGTGTTCGCCAATTTGCAATTGGCCAGAATGAGAACCATGCTCTTCCTGCGATCATGTTTCTTGGTACAAAAGCGTCTTCTATTCCGTCGGTGCAAGCTTGGTTGTATGGGTTGTGGAAGCAGCTTCTTGAGTCTGTACTTGCGTTTCTGTTATCACCCAAGACGAAGTACTCTCCTTCTGGGACTTGGAAGATTTTGCCTCCTTTTGGGAAGGATTTAGTTTTTCCTGAATTTGTTTCACTCAAATATGGTTCTTCTAATTTTGTTCCTGTTGGGTTTGTGTCATTTGTTACGTAGACGTATCCATTGATTATCTCTACTGTTTCGCCAGGTAGTCCGATAATTCTTTTGATGAAATACTTTTCGTCTGAGAATCTTGGTTTGAAAATAATGATATCTCCTCTGTCTGGTTCATCTATGTAGTATCCAGCTTTGTTTATTATTATTTTTTCTCCGTATCCTTGCGTGCATTCTTCGTTTATTATATTTAAATTATCGCACATAGAAGGTCCGTATATGTCGAATGGAGTCACCAGAAATCGCTCAACAAGCAGCACTATCCCAAACACAATCACGACGTTTAGTGTCAAATCGAGCAGCCAAAGAAGTTGTTTTTTGTATTTCTTCAGAATATTCATCTTTTGCATACTAGTCTGAAAATTGCAAAAGTAAAGGAAAAAGGATATAATTTGATCATGAAATTTCGACATGTTTTCTACCAAAGACATTTAGATGATGGAGAAATAATTCTGCATGTTGCTAGAAGACATTGGTTGATTTTGAAGATCAAAATTTGGAAGGCTACTACTTTTGGAATGATTCTTCCTTTCCTTCTTTTCTTGTTATTTCCAATGTTTTTTATAGTTTCTTTGATTTGGTTTATTTTGGGTGTTACCAAATTCACTCTTAAGTATTTTGAATGGCACCATGATTGTTTATTGATTACTAATCTTGGGATTATAGATATAGAGAGAAGGGGATTATTTGATAATGTTTCTAAAAGAATTGAATATCATATGATGGATGGTATTTCTTACAGTATTCAGGGGTTTTTAGCTACTCTTTTGAATTATGGAGATGTTGTTATTGATAAGATGGGATCTGGTGTTCAAATTAATCTTGAAGATGCGGCAAATCCTAGAGGTTTGGATAGAGTCATTATGAGATATCAGGAAAAATTTGTTCGTGAAAAGTCTTTTACTGATCATGAGACTTTGAAAGGTATGCTTGCGGAAATGATCTCTACTCATGCGCAGCAGGGTGGTGTCGAGGTAGATAACTAACATTCTATGATGATTTATATATTAATAGGTGGCCTTCTTGTTTTTATTTATTTAGCCTTGGTTATTTGGGCTATGGTTAAGAGAAGGAAGGGTAAATTCACTGGCAAAGACCAGCAATATATTCATTCTCATTGGTATAGGATTTTGGATTCTTTTAGGCATGATCCGAGACATGCAATTATGGATGCTGATAAGCTTTTGGATTATTGCTTGAGAAAAAGGGGAGGAGGTAGGTTTGACAAGATGTCGTTGGGTGAGAAATTGAAGAAGTCGGAAGGCTATTTTTCTGATATCAATGGGGTTTGGTCTGCTCATAAGGTGAGAAATAGAATTGCTCATGAATTGAACCTCAAATTATCTGAACAGGATGCCAAACGAGCTATTTCCCAATTTAAAAAAGCATTAAAGGATCTTGGGGCTGAACTATGAGTGATAAAAAATTTATATTAGGTATTTGTGGATGCATTGGCTCTGGGAAGAGTGAGGTTTTGTCGGTTCTTGAGGGAGAAGGTTGGTTTGTTATAGATGCTGATAAGGTTGTACATGATTTGTATGAATCTGGTGGCCCTGGACAAAGAAAGATTGCTGATTTTTTTGGAGATGAGTTTTTGAGAAGTGATGGAAGTGTGAATAGAAATAAGTTGAGAAAGGTTGTTTTTGAAGATGTTAAAAAGTTGAAGATTTTGAATGCACTGATTCATCCTTTGGTTTTCAGTGAGATTGGACGAATCTTGGATGGGGTAGAAACTGACAAAGTTGCGATAGAGGCGGTTTATTTTGAGGGAAAACACCTTGGAGGTTTGGTTGATGGGTTGCTATTAATTGAGCGTCCTCGCGAGGATGTTAAAAGTTTTTTGGTTGGAACTGGTGGGTTTTCTGAGCGAATGGTCGATAATTTATTGGGTATGGATATTGTTCCTTCTCGGGTTGAGGCCAAGGTTGTCAACAATTCTACTTTGAAGGACTTGAAGAAAAAAGTTATAATCGAGGTCGAGAAAATAATTCCTTAAATTTTATATTCAGATGGCAGAACTTGAAGCAGTGATTGGATTGGAAGTGCATGCGCAGATATCTACGAAAACGAAGATGTTTTGTAGGTGCAATAATGACTCTTTTGATAAATCTCCAAATATTAATACATGTCCTGTTTGCATGGGATTCCCTGGGATGTTGCCTGTTTTGAATGAAATAGCTTTGGAGAAGGGGATTGTTGCAGCGTTGGCTTTGAATTGTGAAATTAAAGAATTTTCTAAGTTTGATAGAAAGAATTACTTTTATCCAGATTCCCCGAAAGGATTTCAGATTTCCCAATTTGATCAACCTCTTTCAGAAAGAGGTTGGATCGATATTACGCTGGAAGGTATGGATCCAAAAAGGATCAATATTACTCGATTGCACTTGGAAGATGATGCGGGAAAACTGACTCATGTAAAGGGTGGGACTTTGGTTGATTTTAATAGGGCTGGGACGCCTTTGATGGAAATCGTTAGTGATCCAGATCTGAGTTCTCCTGAGGAAGCTGGAGAGTATGCTCGCGAAATTCAGAAGATTTTGCGTTATGTTGGGGCGAGTGAAGCGGATATGGAAAAAGGGATGATGAGATTTGATGCATCTGTTTCTATTCGAGAGAAGGGGAGCAATGTTTTGAATGCTCGTTCGGAAATTAAAAATCTAAATTCTTTTCGCGCTCTTGAGAATGCAATTGCTGTGGAAATTGAGAGGCAGGAATCTTTGTGGGATGGGAAGAAGGCTCAAGATGATGATCTGACTGTTGGTTGGAATGATGATAAGCAAGAAATTTTTGTAATGAGAATTAAAGAGGGAAGTGATGATTATAGATATTTCCCTGAACCAGATATTCCGCCTGTTTTAATCAAGAAAAAGCAGATTGATGAATACAGAAAGATGCTTCCTGAAATGCCTGCGGTTAAGGCGAAGAGATTTATCAAAGATTATAGTTTGGCAGATGAGGATGTGAAAGTTTTGACTGCGGAAGCTGTTTTGGCTGATTATTTTGAGAAAGTTGTTGGGATTTGTGGAGATGCGAAATTGGCGACTTCTTTCATTTTGACTATTTTGATGAAGCACTTGAAGGAGGAATTGATTTCTGTTGATGATCAAAAAGTATCGGCTGAGATGTTGGGTGATCTTTTGAAGATGATTGTAGATGGAATTGTGTCGAATAATGCAGCTAAGGGTGAGGTTTTCGAGGAGATGTATAAGACTGGAAAGGGAGCGGCTGAAATAGTGAAGAAAAAGGGGTTGGAACAGGTTAGTGATACAGGTGAAATAGAAAAAGTTTGTAAAAAAGTTATTGCTGCTAATCCTGGTCCTGTTGAGGATTTTAAAAATGGTAAGGATCGTGCGATTGGGGCTTTGATTGGACAAGTAATGAAGGAGACTGAGGGCAAAGCGAACCCTAAGATGGTGGACGAAATAGTGCGAAAAATGTTATAATATAGGTGTCGAAATATAAAAAATAACCTTATTCTTATGTTTGAGACTTCTGGAGATATAATGCGAATGTCATTCGGCATTGGTTTTGGAGTTCTTGTGGTTTTTTCCTCAATGGCTCTTTTGTATCTAGTCTTTATCCTTCGTGATGTTGCGAAAATCTTGGATGATGTGAAAGATGTTACCGAGAGAGTCCGTGTTTCTGTTGTAAGTCCCCTGAAAGTTGTTGGGACTATCATGGAGAAAGTCGGACCTTACATTGAACAAGTAGTCAAAGCTACAGGTGGCAAAGGAAAGAAGAAAAAGAAGTAGTTAGTTCATATATTTAATATTTAAATATGCGTAAATTTATTGGTGTTTTTCTTTTTGGATGCTTGGTTTTTAGTAATGTGGCTTATTCTCTAGATTTCCCTGATGTTTCTACTGATCATCCCAATAAAACGGCGATAGATTATTTGTCTGATGAGAAAATAATCTCCGGTTATCCAGATGGGACTTTCAGGCCTGAGGACTCCATTAGCAGGTCTGAGTTGATGAAAGTGCTAACCAAGAGATTTGTAGGGGAGGGGCCGTATTCTGATGCTTATTATAACTGTTTCCCTGATGTGAAGGATGACTGGTATGCACCTTATGTTTGTTATGCTTCTTCTCAAGGTTGGGTTGATGGATATTCTAGTGGATTGTTTGAGCCGAAGGGGAATGTATCTATAGCTGAAGCTATAAAGATGCTTATTAACTCACAAGGTTTTGGAGGAGAAGTAAATTCTTTGGATTTTGATGATTGGTATACTCCCTATCTTGTTGTTGCTAAAAATAATGGTTTTATAGATGAGGCGGATTATTATCTTTTCCCAGAAAATGACATGTATCGAGCGAGTATAACTGAGAGCCTTTATCGGGTTTTGGTTGGAAGTGGTGGTGGTGTAGATAATTGTCAGTTTGATCCTGATGTTTGTTCTGATGATCAATTTTGTATTAGAGATGAATGTGTTGAGGGTGCTGATGTTTTACCTTCCAATGAGGAGTTGTCCGAGGAGTATTGTAATTATGATGAGGTTTATATAGATGGAGAGTGCGAGAAGGCGAAGGCGAGTTTTATGTTTGTTGGGGAGGCTCTGGAAGATGAAGGTGAATTTGATTACTGGATTGATTATTCGGTAGCTGGTTTCTTAAAGGCTAGTTCTCTTGAGGGGTGCTCAGATCAGATCAGGGTTAATAGGATATTTGATTTCTGTTTGGAAGAGGAGATTAATGTTGCTGAATATTTTTTGAATACTTCGGGCGTTGAGTTTGATTTTCTTACTAGGCTTCATCCCTACGAGGTGTTTGACGAGAAATGTCTGGGGCTTATTGGCCATATGCCTTTGAATTCACATTATTCGACCCTTACTCATGAGGTAGGGCATGGTATTTTTGGTCTTTGGGACCAGTATTGTTATCTCCCAAATTCTTTGAATCCAAATCCGGTTGATTTTGATGAAGGCCAGTGTGGGGAACCAGAGGATGAGTGGTTTGCTCAATACTGTGCTGATGATCCTGGAGGAGCTCAGTACGAACATCCATATCAGTGTATGGGAATGCCAAATTCTTTTGGAGGAATCTCAGTTATGGGGTCAGGCAGCTGGATTGAATCTCCTGGCTTTGGTTTTTCACAGCCAGAGCTTGATGTGATAGAAGAGATTCTGAGTTGCGATTAGTTCTTTTTGAAGATCTTTAATGGAAACACAACTGTTGCGTTGATGATCCTTTTTATTCGTGAGGGTTGTTTTGTTAGGCGATAGAGCCATTCAAATCCTGCTTTCCTCATTGCTTTGGGAGCTCTTTTTTGTACGCCTGCAATGAAGTCGAAAGATCCTCCTATACCCATCGCTACTCGAAGTGTTGGAATCTTTTTGTAGTTTCGGTCTATCCATTTTTCTTGTGCTGGCGCACCGTATGCAACGAACAAAATGTCTGGCTCTACTGAGTTTATTAGTTTTAGGATTTTTTTGTCATGTTTTATTTTTGGTGTTCCTGCGTATGTGCCTACTATTTGGAGTTCTGGATTTTTTTTGATGAGTTTTTCTGCGGTTTTTTCAGCGACTCCTTTCTTTGCTCCTAGGAGAAACACCTTTGATTCTTTTCGTGCTGCTAGTTTGCAGATTTTCCTCATCAAGTCCACTCCTGTTATTCGTTCTGGTAGAACTGTGCGTGTATATGATTTACTGAAGGGTATCATTCCTAGGCTGACTATCCATTTTGAGACGCGTTTTATTTTTGAGTCTGATTGTTTGGTGATGTTTTTAAATTTTGATGCCCATAAAATTCCTATCCCGTCTGGGATACTCAAGTTTGCTTTGTTTAGGATACGTCGGTATTTGTCGTCTTTTTGTGCTGCTAGTAGTATTTCTGGATTTGGAGTTACTATTGTGTGTTTTTTGTGGAAGTGGAATCCAGGTTCGAGCCAACTCTCAATTTTCTTGAGTGCTTCTTTCTCTGTTGTGGCATCAAAGTTTACTCCTAGAATTTTTATTTTTTCTCTCATAGTTTTTCGCAGATAAGTAGTAGGTTTTTGCCTTTTTCTTTTTTTATGATTTTAAAATAGGGGCTGAGTAGTGATTCGATCTCTTTCTCTTTAAATGCATAATAATACCTTGGTTTCTTTTCATTTCCCCATGGGATGAAAAGTCCTCTTTTTTCGTATTTGCCCAATGAATATAGCCATTTCAGAACTGCTTTTACAACCTGTTTTTTGTATTTCTTTTGTTCGAGAAGATTCCACACTGTGATTGCGACGAAGCCTTTGTCTTTGGTTATTCGTGCCAGTTCTTTTACCGCTTTTTCTCTGAGTTTTCTTGAAGGGATGTGGTGTAGGGCTGCTATGCAAACGGTAACATTTTGTGTCTTTGGAGGTAGTGGAATTTTCAAGAGGTCGCCTTCTTTGAAATTGGCTTTATTTAAGCGTTTTGCTTCTGTTAAAAGTGGTTCGTTGTTGTCTATTCCTATGTATTTAATTTTCTTTTTTGAACTTATAAATTTATAAAAGCGCCCGTTTCCGCATCCAATGTCGGCGACTTTGTCTCCGTCTGAAATGTATGGAAGTATGGTCTTGAATTCTGCCCAATTTGTTTTTCGAGTGCCTGAAAAATCTTCAGCGATTTCGCTGTAAGTTTTTTTTACGTTTTTCAGGATGTCTTTTGCTGTTTTACTTCTCATGGTATAAGTATGGACATGAATTCACGGATAGATAATATAGCTAAAGATTTCGTTAAACAAGCCTTGTTGGAGGAGATTCCTGACAGGAGGATTTTGCAAAAGTTGAAGAATCGTTTTTCTACTAAATATGGAATTTCGAGTCTGACGAGTATGGAGATTTTGAGGGCCTATAATGAAATGGTTGATGGGGGAGTGCTTGAGGCTGATTTGAGGTTTGAAAAGTTGATAAGAAAACGTAGTGTTCGAAGTTTGAGTGGGATTGCTTCGGTTACTGCTATTACAAAGGACTACGATTGTCCTGGAAAGTGTATCTACTGTCCGAAAGAACCAGATATGCCAAAGAGTTACCTGAGTAATGAACCCGCTGTAATGAGAGCTATTCTGAATGATTTTGATCCATATAGGCAGGTTATCTCTCGATTGAAAGGGTTGGCGAGGACTGGGCACTCTACTGATAAGATTGAAATGATTATTTCTGGGGGTACTTTTAACTTCTATCCTGCTCGGTATCAGAAGGACTTTATTAGGGGAATTTTTAATGGTTTGAATTATGATGCTGTAACAGGAGTGAGGGGAGTAGACAAGAGTGGACAGGGGAGTGGTGGACAAGTGGTTCCAAAATCTAGGTCTTTGAAGAAGGCCCACCAGGTTAATGAGACTACAAAACATCGATGTGTTGGGTTGTCGGTCGAAACTAGGCCTGATTATATAGATAGGGAAGTGCTTAAACATTTTCGAGAAATGGGTGTTACAAAGATTGAGGTTGGTGTGCAGTGTCTCGATGATGAGATTTATAAATTGAATTGTAGGGGACATAGTGTTCAGGATGTTCGTGATGCGATGAAACTGATGAAAGATGCGGGTTTCAAGATAAATGTGCATTTTATGCCGAACTTGTATGGAAGTGGGTTGGAGAAAGATTTTGAAATGTTTAAAGAGTTGTTTGATGACTCTGATTTTAGGCCTGATTGGTTGAAAATTTATCCTTGTGTGGTTGTGCCTTATTCGCCATTGGCGAAGTTGTACAAGGATGGTAAGCATAAGACTTATACTGATCGTGAGTTGATTGATTTACTGGTTCGTTTCAAGAAGATTGTTCCTGATTATTGTAGGATTACTCGATTATATCGCGATATTCCTGCTGATAGTATTCTTGGTGGGAGCAAGGTTTCGAATCTGAGGCAATATGTGCAGGCTGATATGAAAGAGAAGGGATTGGCTTGTCGTTGTATCAGATGTCGAGAGATAAAAGATGATGATTATTCTGCTGATGATGTTGAGTTGAGAGTTCAGGAATACGATTCTTCAGGTGGGCATGAATTTTTCATTAGTTTTGATGATGTGAAGCAGGATCGTTTAATTGGTTATTTAAGATTGCGCGTTCCGTCACAGGTTGTGAGCGGTGAAAAACATTGGATGAAGGATTTGGAGGGAGCTTCTGTTATTCGTGAGATCCATATCTTTGGGGAGCATGTGAAAGTGGGGGAGAAAGTGAAAAAAGCGGGTCAACACAAAGGATATGGCAGGCAATTGATTGAAAAAGCTGCTGAATTAACAAAAAAGGAAGGTTTGTCCAAACTTGCTGTGATTAGTGGAGTTGGAGTCCGTGAGTATTATAGAAAGTTGGGATTCGAGGATGGGGAACTGTATCAATATTTAAAGGTTTAAAATGAATAGTGAAAGAAGTGGGGGATCAGAAGATTCTCCTAGTGAACCGTATACTCCCCGGGATCGGTTTAATTACAAGATTATGGTTGGCGTTTTATTGGGAGTGGCTGCGGTGGCCTCTTGTGCTAATAAAATGTTGGTTAATAATTTGTTGGATCCTGTGGTCGATGCTGGTGTTGTTGAGAGAGTGGAGGAAGAGGCTGAAGAGTGATGACGGTATTGCAAGTGTGTTGCCTTTGTTGTATAATACTAGTGTTGAAACAAAAAAACAAAAATATGAGTAAAATAAAATCTAGTCCTGAAAAAATTGAGGTTGAAATAGGGTCTAATAGTAGGCCTGAAATTGCGGATAAGAGGAGGGAGATTATAGAAAGGAACACCAAATCATTTTTCTTGAACAGGAATGCTCTTTCTCAAAATGTTCTGTTTGAACATGAGAATAGGGGAGTTGAGATTACGAAAAATGATCAAGAATTTGGTCTTCATGATTATTATAGAACTGTTTTTCACAATAAAACAATTGGGGAAATAGTTACTGAATTGGATAAAAAACTAACTGATGAAAAAACACATGAATTATTTGTAAAAGTTTATGCTAAAGAATTGGATTTTGGTGTTGAAGTTGAAAAAGCGATGGAGAGAGATATTGAATTAAGGGAAGCATTTATTGATGTTCTTGATTACAGTCTAACTACTGGTCAGCCGGATGAACATTTCAGGAAAAGGTTTAGACAGAAAGCCAGTATTTTCCAGTCGAAATTATTTAAATATTCGACGAAAAAATCTGATTTGGATATTTCTGGTATTCTTGAGGATTTGAGAAAGGGTAGAAGATTGATGAAAATTGATAAGAAATTGGCTTCTGATGAAGACTTCTTGAACAGAAGAATGGAACTGAGTAATAGGTATAATGCTGGAGAAATTACTAGGGATGAATTCCTTTACGAGACTGTGAATCTCTATGATGAAAAGGTTTTGGAGTCTGATGATGAAGAGTTGAAAGCTTTGTGGGGATCAACAGCTAATGAGGAAAAATCAGGTAAGGAATTCAAAGTTGCTTTAGATTCTACTATTGGTGATCTTGATGTAACTCCAGTTTCTTCTGAAAAAGAGACTGTTGACGCTATTGACCATGCAAACAGTGCTTTTACTGACACTAATTTTTCTGTGAATTATACTGGCAAAGGTATCGCAAAGGTTAGGATCTCTGAATTTGAAGCTGATTTGCGGATTTTTAGAGATAATGATTCTAATGAATTTGTATATTTCTTAAATGACAGATACACGCATGGGCAAATGATTGGTCCTTTCAATGGGGCTGATCTGGCTGGAGCTTTGGATTCTAGACGTATAGATGCTTATTTGACCAAGAAGATTGGTGAAACATCTACTAACTCTGGTGATTTGGAAGGTATAAAGGATCTACCCGATGTAACTGTCGAGAAAGTTGGGAAAAAACTTATAGGAGATGGTGGAGGTAGAAAATTTGATATACTAGGTGATGAGAGGGGAGTCTTGGATAAATTTGTTGAACTTCTTCTTGAAAAAGATGAAAAGTTAGTTTCAATTGAATCAAAGGTTGAAAAACTTAATGCTTATCTGAATTCAAAGGTGAGAATTAATTCATTCAAAGCAAGTTTGATGGAAGGCAAGGTAGAGAGTATTTCAGCATTGGCATAGAGCGAAGGGATGGTTTGCACAATGTATCTTGTGCAAAGTTATTCAAGGAGAAGGTTGACTTGAGGTTGATTTGGTGTGTTCTAACTCTTTTGTTTTTCTTGTTCTTTGTGTGTGTTGGTGTACGTTCTTCTTGTACGCTCTTGTTGGTCGTGGTCAGTTCTGTTTTTTGGGTTACACTAGCCCTTAGTTTGAAACTTGCGATTTAACGCGTTTAAATAAAAAAGACGATATTTGGGTCGTCTTTGTGTTTAAGCAAAATGTGATTTTTTGATTTGTAGGCGTATTTGTCAACTTTGCTTGTCGCGAATGATTTTTCAATCTTTTACATACACTTCCGGAATTTCTGAAAATTTTTGTGAAAGTTTTTTGTAATTTAAAAGTTTTGAATCACTAGCTAGTACCTCCTCCGCTTTTCTACGTGCTCTCGCTATAAGTTCAGAATCTGTCAAGCTTGCCATGCGGAGGTCGGGTAATCCACTTTGTTTAACTCCGTAGACTTCGCCTGGGCCGCGAATGTCCAAATCTATTTCTGCGAGTTTGAATCCGCTGTGATGTTGTTCCATTGCTTTTAATCTTTTGAGGCCTTCTTGTGTTGCGTTATTTGTGAATAGGAAGCAGTAGGATTGATGCTCTCCCCTACCTACCCTGCCTCTGAATTGGTGTAATTGTGCTAGTCCAAAGCGTTCAGATCCTTCTATTATCATTATTGTTGCGTTTGGAACGTCTATTCCTACCTCTATAACAGAAGTGGATACTAATATGTTTGTCTTATTTTCGTTAAAGTCGTCCATTATTATGTCCTTTTCTTCTTGTTTGAGTTTTCCGTGGAGTAAGCCTACCTTTAATTCTTTGAAAATATGCTCTGACAGGTACTCGTACTCCTGTAGGACCGACTTTACCTCTAAGAAGTCTGATTCGTCTATGAGTGGGCATATGACGAAGGTTTGACGGCCTTTTTTTACTTGGTCTTCGATCCATCTGTATGCATCTTGGCGTTTTGCTTCAGGAACTATTCGTGTGATTATTTCTTGTCGTCCTGGTGGCATTTCATCTATTATTGAGATGTCTTGGTCTCCATATACTGTTATTGCTAATGTTCTTGGGATAGGTGTTGCGGATAGGCTCAATAGGTGAGGGCTCTCCCCTATTTCCTTCAACTTGCCGCGTTGTTTTACCCCGAATCTGTGTTGTTCGTCTATTATGGCGAGTCCTAATTTTCTGAATCCTATTTTGTCTTGGATCAGGGCGTGTGTCCCTATTATTACGTCTACAGTTCCGGTTTTCATTTGTTTGATGACTTCTTCTTTTTGTTTCTTTGATGTGCTTCCTGCAATGAATTGGATGTTGAAACTGTATTCTTTTAAAAACCTTAGGAAGGATTGATAGTGTTGTTTTGCTAATATTTCAGTTGGAGCCATTATTACTACCTGGTATCCGTTCAGGATTGTGTTGAGTGCTGCTATCACTGCTACTATTGTTTTTCCTGAACCTACATCTCCTTGCAGGAGGCGGTGCATTGGGTATGGTTTTTCGATGTCTTCTAATATCTCATCGATTGTTCTGTTTTGTGCGTTTGTGAGTTGGAATGGTAGTTTTTTTATGAATTTTTTGAGTTCAGCTTTTTTATTTTCTACTCCTTTCTCTTGTTGGCTTGATACTTTTTGCCATTCTTTTTTCTTTGATAGAACTTTTAATTGTAACAGGAATAATTCGTCGAAACTGAGACGTTCTCTTGCCTTCTTTAATTTCTCATCATTTTCTGGAAAATGGATGTTTTTTATTGCTGTTTGTAGGTCCATCAGTTTTTCTGCTTTCAATATTTCTTCAGGCATATACTCTTCGTACAATTTCACCCAATCATCTATTAATGGATTGATTTTTTCTCTTAACCATTTTGATGAAAGGCCTTCTGTTTCTGGGTAAACTGGGACTATGCGTCCGGTGTGAACTTGTTCCTGATATTTATTGAGGATTTCGTGTGATGGAGATTGGAAGGCAAGTCTTCCTGCTGTCATTTTTAATTTTCCACTGAGAACGATTTCTTTGTTTCTTGGGAGGTAGTGTTGAAGGTGGGGTTGGTTAAACCAAACTACTTCTATTGACCCTGTCTCATCTTGGAAAACTCCTTTTGTGAGTTTCTTTCCTGTTCTTGTTTTGATTGTGTGAAGACTTTTTATTGAGCCGAGGACTGTGTTTGTCTCATCCAACTTCATGTCGAGGATTTTTGTGTATGTTGAATTGTCCGCGTAGGCTCGGGGATAATATTTCAGAAGATCGTCGACCGTCTGTATTCCGAGAGAGGTCAGCAAATCAAGATGCTTCTTCGTTGTTCTTAGGACTCTGCCTAGTCTAGTTGAGAGCATTAGCTTTTAACTTTCAAGAATTTTCTTTTCCCTACTTGTATCAGTTTTTCTGAAGATATGTCAATTTCTGTCTCGATAGAGTCTATCTTTTCTTGATCTACCTTCACTGCGCCTTGTTCTACCATGCGTCTTCCTTCGCTTTTAGATGCTACCATTTTGAGTTCTGTTACCAAGTCTACGATATTCCAGTTTGCTTCTTTTAGTTTCTTTTCTTCTATTTCATCTGGTAGATCTTTCTTTTGAAACATATTTACAAATTCTTGTTCAGCTTTGTCTGCGTCTTTTTTGCTGTGGTAGAGGGTTATTATTTCGTGAGCTAGTTTCATTTTTAAATCACGAGGATTTGTTCCCTCCTTTAGTTCCTTTGCAAACTTTTCAATTTTTTCCAGAGGAACGTTTGTTCCAAGTTCGAAATACCTTATAATTAAATCGTCTGGAATAGACATTGTTTTCCCATATATTTCTCTCGGAGATTCTGTTAAACCTATGTAGTTGTTGAGGGATTTGCTCATTTTTTCTACTCCGTCTAGTCCTTCAAGTATTGGTACAGTTAGTACATTTTGAATTATTTTGCAGTCCATTTTTTTCTGAAGATCTCGACCCACTAGCATGTTGAACAACTGATCTGTTCCGCCGATTTCTATGTCTGACTCTAGCATTACTGAATCATAACCTTGCATCATTGGATACAAGGTTTCTGTAATAGAGATATCTTGGTTGTTTTTCATTCTATTCTTGAAATCCTCTCTTTGCAAAAGCTGCATTACGGTTTTATGAGATGTTAGTTCAAGTATTTCTGCCATGGTCATTTTTTTATACCATTCAGAATTGTATCTTACTTCCGTCTTCTTCATGTCGAGTATTAGAGCTACTTGATCGATGTACTGCTTCATGTTTTCCTTTATCTGGTCTTCGGTCAACATGACTCTTGTTTCTGATTTTCCAGTAGGGTCACCTATTCTTGCCGTATAGTCTCCTATTAAAAATATTACCTGATGTCCAGCTTCCTGGAAGTGTCTGAGTTTTTTAAATACTACTGCGTGACCTATGTGCAGGTCTGCTCCTGTGGGATCAATCCCTAGTTTTACCCTTAATTTTTTACCAGATTTTAGTTTTTTTTCTAATTCTTTTCGGACTATTACATCTGATACTCCCCTTTCGAGTAGAGTTTTTGTATCGATTTCCATAGTTATAAAAGTGTTAATTCCCTTAAATACAACAGGTTAAATATAGAGAAATTCCCTTCTTTTGGCCAATGAATAGGCATAAAAAACACATAAAAAACTTGACAAAGATCAAAAAGTGAGTATATTGTTAGTTTCCTTTCCATTTAATTTGCGAAACTTAATAAAGTATGTTGAAAGAAACTTTGTGCCAGATAGGATTCAGCAATAGTGAAGCGAAAATTTATATTGTTCTGGTGGAATTGGGGCCTCAGCCGGCGAATGTCATCGCAAGGAGGGCCGGACTGAAAAGAACAACGGTCTACCCGATCATAAAGGGTCTGGAAAAGAAGAGCTTAATAAGCTCTTTTATTAAAAATGGTATAAAATTTTTTGGAGCAAATGATTTGAATAACCTTTTGGATTACGTGGAACGGAAGAGAAGGCTTCTTGACCATCATAGGGATTTTGTTATGGATATAATGCCTCGTATGGAGCAATTGAAGAGTCCTATGTCTGTGCAGCCAAAGGTTCATTATTATGAAGGGGCTGATGGTGTTGAAACTGTTCTCAGTGATAGTTTGAGGACTGAAGGGCAAATATTGTGCATTACGAATGTGGAAAAATGGCTGGGCTCGGATTTGCAGCTCTTTATTAAGGATTATATTAATACCCGAATCTTTAAAAAAAAGATTCAACTAAAAGGAATAGCAAAAGACACCGAGAAAGCTCGGTGTTTTTTGAAGGAATGCTATGGGGATTCGGAAATGGCTGCGCAGTATACGGATATGAGGTTTATTAAATGGAACGGAGATCTCTTTGATAATATTATGAAAATCTATGACAACAAGGTTGCTATAGTGTATCCTGAACGAGGTTGCGAATTTGGTGTTTTGATCGAGAGTGAGGAATTTGCTAGGACACAGAGAAGTATTTTTGATTTAGCTTGGAAGGGGGCGATAGTTCAAAATGGTGAATATAACGATTTAAATGAAAATAAAGGTTGCTGAACAATTTAATAGGTTTCGGTTGGATAAATTTCTGACTGTGCATTTGAGTGATAGAACTCGTGCTTTTTTGCAGAAATTGATCAAGGATGGTCATGTTATTGTTGATGGAAAGACTGTTAGTAAAGTGGGGTTGTTGTTGAAGATTGATAGTGAAGTAGAACTTGAAATCCCAAAGCCAAAAGAAATAAAAGCTAAGGCTGAAAAAATTGATTTAGATATTGTTTACGAGGATGAGGATATTGTTGTCGTGAACAAACCTGCAGGTATGGTTGTTCATCCTTCTGAAACTGGAGCTCATTTGTCTGGGACTTTGGTGAATGCAATTCTTTATCATTGCAAAGGTTCTCTTAAGGGAATTTCTGGTGAGTTAAGGCCAGGGATCGTTCATAGGTTGGACAAGAATACTTCTGGAGTTTTGATTGTTGCGAAGACTGATGTTGCTCATCAATCTTTGATGAATCAGTTCAAGGATCGCAAAATTGGCAAAAAATATATAGCTCTTGTTGTTGGAGATGTTGACCCCGACCATGCGATAATAGATTCCCCTATTGGTAGAAGTACTAGAAATAGGAAGAAGATGGCCATTACTGGTGAAGGCGAAGGGAGAAATGCTATTACTGAATATTGGGTAAAAGAAGTTTTTAAAGATAAGAGAGGTAGATATTCTTTATTGGATATAGACCTAAAAACAGGGCGAACTCATCAGATCAGGGTGCATCTTAATGCAATTGGGTACCCTGTGCTCGGAGACGTTGTCTATGGAGATAAATTGGCGAATGGATGGGTAGCTGAGAAATATCGATTGAAGCGTCAGTTTCTTCATGCTGCTGAGTTGATTGTAAACCATCCTCGGAGCGGGAAGGCGATGAAGTTTGAGGCTGAGATGCCCAATGATTTAAAGGGAGTATTGAAGGATCTGAAGTGATAGTTGTTATGCCTGCGTTTTCTTCTGCATACTTAAGTGCTTGAAGTAATTCAATGTTGGTGGTTCTTCTGATTGTTATAACTGCTCTTTCCTTGTCTACTTCTAGAACTTCTGCTCCATGAGCTGTCCAAAGTTGTGCATGTACATCTATGTGTGGATGTGGAGCTGGGTATATTATTTCTGTGATTTCCATTTTTAAAATTATTTAAGCTTTGTATTTATAAGCTTAGACATTTTTTGAATGAATGATGGGGATGGTAAGGATTAGGCTTTCACCTCTGTAATTTCTATCACTGTTAACTCTTGTCTATGACCTTGTTTCTTCTCATATCTCTTTTTTGCTTTTTTCTTGAATACTAAGATTTTTTCTCCTCTTGTTTGTTCTAGAATTTTTCCTGTGACTTTTGCTCCTGGTACGATAGGAGTTCCTATTTTTGTAGTTTTGTCGTCAGAAATAAGCAAAACTTGATCGAATGTTACAGTTTTACCTGCTTCCTCATCGAGTTTTTCTATCTCAAGTTGAGTTCCTTTTTCTACTTTGTATTGTTTCCCTCCTGTTTCTATTACTGCGAACATAGTATTTGCTTGCTAAAAGATTAAATTTGCTTACATACTTTATGGAAAAGGCTGTGTAAGGTCAAGGTTATTTTCAGATTAACTCTTCGATAGCTTCTTCTATGGATTTTTTTATGATTGGTTCTTCTTCTTTTGTGAAGTCTGAAAGCACATATGAAGCTGTGTCTTGTTGAGCTGGGGCTGTTTCTCCTCGGCTTTCTATCCCGATGCGTACTCGAGGAAAGTCTTCTGATCCGAGCTCTTGAATGATGGATTTCATGCCATTGTGTGTTCCTGCTGATCCTTTTTCTCTAATTCGAATTTTTCCGAGAGGAAGATCTAGGTCGTCGTAAATAATAGTCAGGTTTTCTAATGATTCCTTGTAGTAGCTGAGAACTTTCACTACTGCTTGACCTGAAAGGTTCATCATAGTCATTGGTTTCACCAGGAGTGCTTTTTCTCCGTTCAAGGTCACTTCTGCTATTAGTGACTTGAATTTGTTTGATTCTTTCCACTCTTTTCCTTCAAGCTTCTCAAATAATGTCTGGATTACCATAAACCCTGCGTTGTGACGATTCTTTCCGTATTTTGGCCCGGGATTTCCAAGCCCTACTATTATTTTCATATCAATCTCGGTAAAGTTAATCTCGGTAAGGAATTTTTTTGCCTGCGATTTCTATTATATCAAAAATCGTGGCTTTTTCTTTCTTTACAGCTTTTTGTATTCCCATTTTGTTGAGGAAATGATAAACGCGTTCTAATCCCTCTGGGTTTCCTATGTTAGTCATAGTTACTACTTGTTCGATTCTTTCTCCTTCTATTACGAATATTCTATGATCTTTGCGTTTTTTGATTTTGGCAATTTTAAATTTAACCAATTTTTGATGTGGTTTTAATACTATGGTTTCTTTTGAATATTTTTCAATTTCCTTCTCAGTCTTTTTTTCTACTTCTGTCTTTTCTTTTTCTACTAATTTCAGTGCAGCGAATAATAATTCCTTGAGTCCTGCTCCTGTTATTGCGGAAATTGGATATATTTTCTTTGGTTTTGGGCTGATTTTTTCTTTAAGTTTTTTTACTAGTTTTTCTAGTTCTTTTGGTTGGATTGCGTCTATTTTGTTGATTGCAATTATGATTGGTTTTTTTCCTAATTTTTTGTCGAATGCGGCTAGTTCGTATTGAATGTTTTTGAAGTTGTCGACTGGATTTGGCCTGAGTGGATCTATTATGTGAACTAGAACTGAATTTCTTGAAATATGTCTTAAAAATTTATGTCCTAGTCCTTTTCCTTTTGATGCGCCCTCTATTATTCCTGGAATGTCTGCTATTACAAAAGCGTCTTCGTTGGATCCTCCATATTTTTTTATATCAACAACTCCTAGGTTTGGAACTAGAGTTGTGAATTCGTAGGCTGCTATTTTGGGTCTTGCGTTTGATACGTGAGAAATCAAAGTTGATTTTCCTACTGATGGAAGTCCTACCAATCCTACGTCTGCAACCATTTTCAGTTCGAGTAGGATGGTTTTTTCTTCTCCTGGCTCTCCATCTTCTGCGAAGTTTGGCACTTGATTTGTCGATGATGCAAAGTGTTGGTTTCCGAGACCTCCTTTGCCTCCTTTTGCTATTACATACTCTTGATCTTTCTCTGTTAAGTCGGCAATTATTTTGGATTTATCTACGTTGTAGATGATTGTTCCGATTGGGACTTGTAAAATGAGGCTTTCTCCTGTTTTGCCTGACATGTTTTTTCTTTTTCCGTTTTCTCCTGGAGTGGCTTTGTAGTGTTTTCGACTGTTTAGAGCTGAGAGAGTGTTCAAGTTTTCATTGGCTTGAAGAATTACTGATCCACCCTTTCCCCCGTCTCCCCCATCAGGTCCTCCTTTTGCTATGAATTTTTCTCTAAGAAAATTGACGGCTCCATCGCCGCCTTTTCCAGCCGTTACCTTTATTATTGTTTCGTCACAGAACATGGATGTATCATAAATAAAATTTCCTCTTTTAGGAAGGGAGAAATTCTGATAAATTCTGATGGGTATCAAGCCCAGGTGGCGGAACTGGTAGACGCGCGGGATTCAAAATCCCGTTCTCGCAAGAGAGTGAGGGTTCAATTCCCTCCCTGGGCACCATTTAAGTTATTATATTTATGGATAAATATCTGATCGTACATTACGGTGAGCTCGGTCTTAAGGGCGGAAATAAAGGTTATTTTCAAAATACGTTGAAGAAAAATCTAATGGCTGCTGTTCGAGAGATTGGTGTGAAATCCCAGATTCAGTATCTTCTGGGGCGGTTTATTGTGAAGTTGCCTGCTGATTTGGATGAGACTGTGATTATTGGTGCTGTTTCTGGGGTTCCTGGTATTGTGAATTTTCTTATTGCTCATAGAGTTGATTTGGATTTTGATAAGATCTCGAAGAAATTGGTGGAGCTTTTGCCGCGTGATCTGATCGTTGATCAAGGTTTTGAAACTTTTTGTGTTCGGGTGAAGAGGTCTCAAGATAAATTGCCTTTTGAAAGGATGAAGTCTGAGCGAGATTTTGGAGCGGTTCTTCTGAAGGCCGATATTGCTTTGAGTGTTAAGATGAAAGATCCGGATTTTTTGGTTTCGATAGAATGTTTTGCTGATAAAGCTTATATAGCTTTTGGGAAATATGATGGAGTGGGAGGGTTGCCTGTTGGGACTGGTGGAAGAGTTATATGTTTGTTGTCTTCTGGGTTTGACTCCCCTGTTGCTGCTTTCAGCATGATGAAAAGAGGGGCGAAAGTGGATTTTGTTCACTTTTCTGGGCAGCCATATTCGAAAAAAGATGAAGAAGAACAGGTTAAAAAGCTTGTCAAAATTTTGGTACGATATGAGGGTGGGGCAAAATTATTTATCGTCCCTTTTGGTGATATTCAGAAAAAAATCTCTACGAATCTTGATGTGCCTGCGAAGTTGCGTGTGATTCTCTACAGGAGATTGATGTTTAAAATTGCTGAGAAAATTGCTAAATATGGAAAAACTAAAGCTTTGGTCACTGGAGAGAGCTTTGGGCAAGTTGCGTCGCAGACTCTTAATAATATGGCTGTAGTGGATGAGGTGACTGATATGCTTGTATTCAGGCCTTTGATTGGTATGGATAAGACGGAAATCATCGATAAATCACGGGAGATCGGAACTCATGATATTTCAGCTCTTCCATGCACTGATACGTGTTCACTTTTTATGCCTAGTAATCCTGAAGTTTCTGGGAAGATGTATGAAGTTCTTGAGGCAGAGGGGCATATTGATTTTGATGGGTTCGTGAAGAAAGCTTTTGATGAGAGAGAGGTCTTGAAGTTTTAGTTGACGAGAGTGGTGTTTTTTTAATATGATCGTCTCCTTAAGCTTTTTTTGTATGGATGAATTGGAAAATCTTGAAATTGATGACGCTGTTCCTGAGTACTCAAATGTTGAGGTTCTGGAAAGGTTAGGTGATGGGGAGTTGAATGAGCTTTATTTGGATGCCAAAGGAGCGATGATTCATTTTATTAAAGGTGATGATGGCGAGGTTTTGTTGAAGGGCAGAGATTCAATTAGGACTCGTTTGGATGAAATAGTTTCTGAAGCTATAGAGGGACAGGTTGGGAGGATATCTTCTCTTGATTTAGGAAGGGATCTTTCTGTATCCGTGGGCATGCGTTGGATGGATAAAGGGAATGGATCTTCAGACTCGGATAAAGAGATTTTAAGCCTGAGTGGGTTCCTTGTTAATTTTATTAGAAAGGGATTGAGGAATTCTATTAAAAGAGTTGTGAAAGTGGAGAATGTCGAAGATTTATCTCCTAGACTTATCTGGTTTTTGTCTAAATTTTCAGCCCGATATGTTGGACCTCCGACTCTTAGGAAGAATGTTGAAGATTATAAGGGCAAACATCCTGAATGGGGTGCTACTTTTGCTTTGGAGTTGGAAAATGCTCCCGATCCTCAAGTGGCCCGTGAAAACAAAGCTAGGATTAAGGATGCTATAATTGAATTAAGTGAAATTTACAAAGAGGATCCAGATGGGTTTCCTTCTCCATTCCCACAAGTATCAGTTAAGATTTCTGGTTGGTCTTCTAATAAATTTGATGGGATTGCTAGTGATGCAGACATGACTTCTGATCGTTATAGAGCTGAAAGTGGTCTTGAGGATGTATTGGATACTGCAAAAAAGCATGGTGTTTTTGTCATGATAGACCTTGAACGATTTTGGAATAGAGATACTACTGAGGAGATGTTTGACAGGCTTGCGTGCAAGGATCCTGATTTGTACGATACCGCTGGTTTGGTTATTCAGACTTATCTTTCTGATTCTTTGGACAAGACAGTTCAGCTGATTGATAACGCTAGAGAGAGAGGACGAAAATTCAAGAAATTAAGAATTGTTAAGGGGGCTTATCATAGTCTTGAACAACAAGAAGAGAGTTTTTCTGAGGAGATTGTTTTTGCAGAACAAGATGGTACTGATCAAAACTATCTCAATGTTGTTGAGTATTTGTTTAAAAATGATGATACGTGGAAAGTTTTGGGTATAGCTACAATGAATAAAAATACAATGGTTGATGTTCTGGCTCTGATGATTGAGTACAATATTTCTCCTGACAGAATTGAATGTCAACAGCTCAAAGGAATGATGGATCCGCTTGGTTGGGCTATTAAGGATCTTGGAGTTGCTCAACCTTTCAAGTATGTGCCTTGGGGAGAGACGGAGGAAACTACTCTTTACGGAAATCGTCGTTTGGTCGAAAGTCCCGAGCAGTTCGAGATGATTAAAAGTATGATTGGTGGTCCTGTTCGACTGATCAGCAAGGTTTTTGCTGCAAAGCTGAAGGGTTTTCTTAGAAGATTTTCATCTTAATCTCTTCTTCCTTAGTTTTTTATTATAAGTGATTGCAAACCTGTGGGCTTCGTCTCGAGCTCTTTGTATTAGGTTGAGGATTGGATCTGATTTTTCAAGTTTGATCGAGGTTTTAATTTCTGGTCTAAAGAGTTCTTCTTCTTTTTTTGCGATTGAAATTAAAGGGAGGTCTATTTTGAGATTTTTTAAGACTTTTTGGGCTGATGATAATTGGCCCTTTCCTCCATCGATGATGATGAGATCTGGAATTTGGCTGAAGGACTTGTCTTCTTTGAAAGTTTTTTTATCTGCTGCGTACCAAACGGTATTGCCTGAAATATCTTTGCATCGGAGGCATTTTGCTTTGAGGTCTTTTGGGATTGTTTTTATAGATGTGAATCCTATTTTCTCGTAGTAATTGGCGAGTTCTTTTTTGCAGGCTATGTAGATTCTTTTTGATTTGGTTTTGTTGATTACTTGTTTGATCAGTTTGTGTCCGAGTTTTTTTCCTCTGTGTTTTGGATCTACAAAAAGTCCGCTGATTTCGGCTATGTTTTCATTTACTTCCAAGAGGTTGATGGTTCCTGCGATGGCTTTCTTTTTTTTGTTTTCTAGATAGAAATGGGATTGTTTATCGAAATCTTCTGTATCTAATGATTCTTTGGCTAGGATCTTGCGAACTTCTTCGGTTTTTTTCTTGGTGGCTTTTTTGAATGAGAAGTCCTGGGCCAGGATAGTGTTTGCGATACGTGACAATCTTCTTGTTAGCATTTCTTCTAGGGATTTGTAATCGTCTGGTTTGCCTATAACTGTTTGTATTTTGAATTTTCTGTACATATCTTTTGCTGGAGCTCCTTTTTCGAAAACTACCATTGATCCAACTGTGTCTGTTCCTGATAGATGGGATATGTCATAGCATTCGATTCGGGTTGGTTCGGTCTTGAGCTTGAGGAGTTTTTTTATGTCTTTAAGTATTTTGTCCTTGTCTTCTCCCCTTTCCTGCCAGTTCGTTCTATTTCTGTCTGCGTAGATTTTGGCATTCTTCTGGGACATGTTCAGTAGTTTATTCTTCTCCCCTATCTTTGGAACGATTATTTTGATCTTCTCTATTTTTTTGCGAGATATGTTGTGTGGAATTAGGATTTCTTTTGGGATGTTGGTGGTCTTTTCGTAATATTGAGTTAGGAATGCATCTAGGAGTTCTTGTTTGGCCTCTTTGTCATCTTCTGTGATTGATTGAGCTTGGACTATGAAGTTTTCTTGGCTTATTAATTTGCCGTCTCTTACCTGGAATAGGTTGAAGAAGGCTTTGTTTTGAGCGATAACGTAATTGAAAATGTCGGTGTCTTTTCTGTTTGGATCAGAGATTTTTTGTCTTTCGATTGTTTCTTCGATATTGTTTATTCTGTCTCTTAATTTGGCTGCGTCTTCGAAGTTTTTTTCTGCGGCTAGCTGTGCCATTTTTTTGTATAAACTTTTGATTATGTCTTCGTGGTGGCCCTCTAGGAATCTCTTAACGTTGTTAATAATTTCTGCGTACTCTTCTTTTGTGCAGTTTGAGATGCAAGGTGCGCAGCAACGCTTGATGTAGTGGTCAAGACAGGGGTATTTGATGGTTTTGCGAATGACTTGGGCTTTGGTTGGACTGATCTTTTCTATGTCTAGAGAACAGTGTCTGAATGGGAATATTTTTTTCAGAGTCTTGAATGTTTTTTCTACTTTGTGTTTTGCTGTTTTTGGGCCGTAATAGGTTGCGCGTTTGTCGTCGATTTTTCGTACGATTTGTATGCGAGGGAAATCTTCGTATTCTGTGATCTTTATGTATACGTAATTTTTGTCGTCTTTGAGGAGGACGTTGTATTTTGGTTGGAGTTCTTTTATCAGGTTGAGCTCGAGGATCAAGGCTTCTAGCTCGGTGTCTACTACTGTGTAATCAAGGTTTACAGTGTTTTCCAAAAGCTTCTCTGTTCTTTTGGAAACGGTTTTGCTTTTTTGGAAATACTGACTTGTTCTTTTCTTTAAATCTTTAGCCTTCCCTACGTAAAGCACTTTACCCTCTTTATCGAGCATTTTGTAAATCCCTGGTTTATTAGGGATGTTTTTTAGAACTTTCCTGATTTTTTCTTTTGGATCTTTTGGCATCAAATGTAGTATATTTTATTTAATGGATAAAATCGAAGACAAATTGTGGGAACGGGTCGAAAAGTATAGGTGGGTTTTTGGAATCGTCCCTTTTGTGAAGCTAGTTTCTGTTTGCAACAATCTGAGTTTTGGAGTTGTGGATGAGAATAGTGATATAGATATTTTTATAGTTACTCGTAAGGATAGGATTTTTATTGTTTGGGCTATTATGAATTTATTGATGAAGGTCTTGGGAATAAGAACTTATGGTGAAGATACTGCTGGTAAGTTTTGTTTGAGCTTTATGGTTGATGAAAAAGCTATGAGACTTTCTCAAATCGCTCTTAAGAATGATGTCTATCTGGCTTATTGGATTCATAAACTTATTCCTATTTTAAATAGAAACTGTCTTCCTGAGTTTGAGGCCAAGAACAATTGGATCTCTTCTCACTTGGGTGTATCTCCTCTTCGAGTTGATCGAACTCATTTGAAGGCACCTTCTTTGCTCCAAAATATTGTTAGATCTTTTATCGGTGTCTTTTTTCTTGGGCCTTTGGGGTCTTTGTTTGAATGGATTGCTCAAAAATTTGCCGTCAAAGGTCTGAAGTCTAGACCTGGAGTGAGGGTTAGTCCAAGAATGATCAAGCTTCATGAAGATGATAAGCGGATGCGTTTTAGGGATGCTTATTCTTACAAAACTGGATTTGAGGAAAATAAGTTTTTATCTGTTATTCAGAGTTTTCGCGGAAAGTGATTGAGATTGGTGTTCCGTCGAAGCCGAATTCTTTTCTTAATTCGTTTTCTACATATCTTTTGTATGAGAAGTGGAGGCGTTTTGCGTTTTTGAAGAAGATTGTGAATTTTGGAGGATTGTCTCCTGTTTGACTTCCGTATAAGAGTTTTGATTTGAATCTACCTGTAGAGGCCGGTAAATGTTTTAGGACTGTTCTTTGTAGGAACTTGTTCAGTTTTGGAGTTGAAATCTGGGTATGTCTTGTCTCGTAAATCTCTACTGCTAGATCGAGTAATTGATAAATGTTTTTCTTGTTTTTTGCTGATATGAAAACTATAGGTGCCCATGGTAAGAAATCACATTTTCTGCGAAGGAGTCTCAATATTTTGTCTGACTCGTCTCCTTCTGTTAAGTCTGCTTTGTTTACTGCTAAGATAATTCCGTTTTTTTCTTTTAGGGCGAATTCTATGATGTGAAGATCTTGGGCTGTTACTGGTTCGGTTGCATCTATTAGTATGACTGATATATCTGATCGAGACATTGCGTCTTTGCAACGTATTATGCTGAATTTTTCTATACCTGTTTCTATTTTTCCTCTTCTCCTTATTCCTGCTGTGTCTATTATTGTGAAGGCGTTATCTTTGTATTCTATGTCGATGTCTGTGGTGTCTCTTGTTGTTCCTGGGATGTCTGACACTATGACCCTATTTTCTCCTAGTAAGCTGTTTAACAAAGAGGATTTTCCCGCATTTGGTCTACCTATGAATGAAACTTTTATTCTCTCTTCTTCTTTTTTCGCTTTTGCGGTTTTTGATTTTTTCCTACTCTTCTTTTTGATTTTCAATTCTTTAAGTTTGTCCTGTACTTCTCCTAATAACACGTCCACTCCTATCTTATGAATTGCAGAGATCTGTACTGGTTCTCCAAATCCGAGTTCGTAAACGTTGTATATATTTTCTTCTATCTTTGGATGGTCACATTTGTTTGCTACTAGTATTACGTGTTTCTTTGATCTTCTTAGAATGTTTGCTACTGCGAAATCGTCTGTTGTTAGAGCTTGAATAGTGTCTATTACAAAAAGAATGATGTCAGCTTTTTCTATAGCGACTTTGGCTTGTTTCTCTACATCGGCTTCTATGTCTTGTTTTTTTCCTGATTGAAGTCCTCCGGTATCTACGAGGCGAAGATTGTATCCATTCAACAATAAGTCCTGTTGAATTCTGTCTCGTGTAGTCCCCGCTTCTTTTGCTATAACTGCTAGTCTCTTGCCAATTACTCGGTTAAAAAGAGTTGATTTGCCAACATTTGGTCTACCAACGATTGCGACTACTGCGTCGTGTGATTCGATTGTGGTAGAGGAAGGTTCTGGTTGTTCGGGTTCCATGTTTTTAAGGTTTGCGGTAAGCAGAGATTATTAATAGTCTAAAAAGTGTTTTTTTGCAAGTTTAACTGTGATAAAATCTGGTCATGAAGAATTTCCTCTCATTCCTGTTGGTTTTAATGTTTTCTGTTGGCTCGTTCGGAGTTGTGTTTGCTGCAGAGTTTACTCCTGGAGGAGATATAGGGGGGGCGGGTCTTGATGCGCCTGAGAATGCGGGTAATCATAATCCTGTTCCTGACAGTACTGCTGAAGAATGTGCGGATGCAAACACTATTCTTGTTAATGGGATTTGTGTTGTTTGTTCTGGGGATGCCCCTGTTTACAGGGATGGAGCGTGTATCACTAGAAGGGCAAATTGTGAAGCTTCTGATGGAAGTAAATGGGACAGTGAGCTTTGTTCGGATCCTAATGATTCAGATGACTTCGGGACTTGTTGTATTGGCACAAAAGAATATTGTAATGATCGCAAAAAGGGGTATGACGAAGACAGTAAGGATTGTCGAGATTGTAATTCCCCTGAAGTTTATGATGATCTTATAAAAGATTGTCACAATCCAAATCTTACTCCTTCTACTATTTTGCCTAATACTGAGTTTGCAGAAACTGATTGTGAAAAAATGTTTCTCATAGAAGCATACAATCCTGGGATTTTAAAAGGGATTGTTTTGGATGGGAAGAAGGTTGATTTGCCTGATTTTGATCTGGATGATAAGCAGTATGAGGGAGATACTCCTTCTGCCAAGGTGTCTCCTCTTGATGTTCTTGGTTGTGCTATAAAGACTGGAAGGGTCAAATTATGGATGGTTCCTTTTTATATCAAATATCTTATCCAATTTGCTTTGAGCTTGGCTGGGCTTGTGGCTGTTGGTTCAATGGTTATTGGTGGTTATTTTTATCTTTTTGGATCTTTTGCTGATGATAAAGATAAAGGGAAAAGAGCTGTAATATACGGAATAGTTGGATTTGTTGTGGCTATCCTTTCATGGACGATCGTGAATATAGTGATCGCTGTATTGACTCGCTAAACGTTTACTTATTGAATGTCTCCCATTTTGTTTGGAGGTATTTTGAAAGTGATTTTTCGAAAGCTTCTTCATCAAATTTCAGAGCGTGCTCTCTCACTTTCTTGGGATCGAATGTTTTTTTTGTTTTTAAGAATTTTTCTACTGCACCTTTTAGGTAAGTTGGATCTTGTTTTTTGAAAAATGTTCCTGTTTCTTTTTCTACAACTGTTTCCAAGGCGCCTCCTTTTTCAAAGGCTATAACTGGTCTACCACTGGCCATTGCTTCCAATGGGATTATTCCAAAATCCTCTAATTGAGGGAATATTAGGGCTTCGCATTCGCTGTATAATTTATTCAACTGTTCATCTGGCACGAACCCGAGGAATTCGATATTGCTGTTGGCTTTTTTCCGAAGATCGTCTTCCATTATTCCTGTTCCAGCTATTTTTAACGGGAGTCCAAGTTCGTTGAATGTTTCTACTATTAAATCGAATTTTTTGTATGGAATAAGGCGGCCAACTGCCAAGAAGTAACCTTTTGTTTTGTCGGCTATTTGGTATTTGTTTATGTCTATCATTGGATGTATCACGGTTGATGGACGTCGATAGTATTTGTCTATTCTGGCCTGAGTTGTTTTTGAATTGGCTATGAAATAGTCGACGCGATCTGCTGATGATTTGTCCCATATTCTTAGTTTGTGGATTTTCCGTTTTGCGAATCTTTTAACTAGTGGATTCATCTTGTACTCCTTGATGTAACTGTGCCAATTGTCCCAGGCGTATCTCATTGGACTGTGACAGTAGCAAACGTGCATGGTGTCTGGTTTTGTGATTACGCCCTTTGCGCATGAATGAGAGCTTGAGATCACTATGTCGTATTGGCTTAAATCAAAAAGTTCGTAGGCGTATGGCATCATACTCAAGTACCATTGATGTTTCTCTTTTGCTTTTGGCATGTTTTGAATGAAAGAAGTTCTAATGTCTGCTTTTTCAAAACCCTTCATTTTGTGAGGGTTGTATATGGATGTAAAGATAGGAGCATTGGGGAACATGTCGTGCAGTTTGAGGTTAACTTTCTCTGCACCACCCATGTTTGTCATCCAATCAAATACAAGAGCAATTTTGGGTTTTCGGTTTACCATACCCTCAATATACTAGGATTTGTTTTTTTGTTCTAGATATTTTGTCAGGATGTTCTTGTCTTTTTTTGATAAGTCCTTTTGATTCTTGAAGATTTTCTTGAGAACTTTTTTATATACGTTTTTGTTATCTATCTGATCCAACGCTTTTGCTTGAAATAATTTTACGACGTTGTTGTCAGGATCTCTTTCGAGAAGACGTTCGCAAACATGAACAACATCGACGTATCTTTTACCTTTGAACCACATACCCAATAGTTCCAAAACAACTTCCTCATCTTTTTTTGCTATCATTGGTTTTCTTTTTTCTGATATGTCAGTGAGGAGTACAAGATGTCCTGTTTTTCGTTTGAGTAAGTATCTGAGAAATAAGTACCCAAGTACGACAAACCCTATTACTGGGAGAATTGCGTTGAATTGAAGCAAGAAATTGAATCCTGCGTGGAGAAACAATGCTATGAATAGTCCTTTCAGGATTGTTTTTTCTTTATGAGCTTGTGGGATAGGTACATTGAATAGTTTTGAGATAGCACGTGTGATTATACTTGTGTCTCCTGAGAGTCTTTTTTGTTTTGTTATGTCTATTGAAAATTTTGAAATTCCAAAATAATATCCGAATATTCCCGAGAATATCATGTGAGCACACATCGTGAATATTGATCTAAAGATGTAAACTCCTATTAATTCTCCTGTAGAGATCCCTCCCCAAAGTTGGTATAGATAATAGATGTTTTCTGCGAAGGCAAACCCTAGTCCTGACAAGATACTTAGTCTTAAAGCGTTGTTTACTGTTTTTATCGCTAAAGTCTTCTTGTCAATTATTCTTACAGCGAAGTGTTTTATCACTTCTTCCATTACTCCAAAGAGTACGAATAAAGCTATGTACATCAATCCTATCTGTTTGATTGATGTTTCTATTAAGTACGCGAGGTCGAATTTCGGGTATATTTCCCAGAGATATTGAATTCCTAATAGGGCTGGTGCGGTCAAAATCCCCAATATGAATAAAATAATCAAGTGAAGTTTTTTGATCTCTGTTTGTTTGAAAAATAGAACTGCCCAGATTGCAGCCGGTATGGCTGCCAATACTATTGATAATCCAAGTGTGAGGGTTGTATTATTGAGCATTCTAGAGTCACTTTGATTATTGGTTTAGAGATCGTAAGTTCCTGTTTCGGCAGGGGTTTCTGGAGCTGGTGCGGCAGGTGTTTCTGTTGATTCAGTCACTGGAGCTGCGGGCGCTTCAGGTGCGGGTGCTGCTGGGACTTCTGGAGTAGCAGGTGCTTCCACTGGAGCCGAAGTTTCGGCTGCTGGTTCCACAGCTTCCACTGGTTCAGCAGGCGCTGCTGGTTCCACTGGTGCTGGAGCTTCAGCTGCTGGAGTCTCTGGAGCCACCGGTGTTTCCGCTGGTGCAGGCTCAGTTGCAGGAGCTGCTGTCAAAAGAGCTTGTTTTGCTTCGTCTACAGACTCATAAGTTTTTATCAATTGATTAAGTCCTACAACCTGTAGGATGTCGCTTATGTTTGCTTTTGGTCTTGCAATAGCTACTTCTCCTCCTCTTTCTTTTATTTTTCCATACCAATCTGTCAAATAACCTATTGATTTACTGTTCATGTATTCCAATCCAGCGATATCAAATACCAAGTTCAACTTTCCAGGTTTTTCTTCTAGGACTTTGTATATTTCTTTTGCTTTCTCATCGACGTTGCTTTCGTCTAGCTGTCCTGAGATAGTGAAAAGAACTGATTGCGAGCCGGGACCTGATGGAAGGTCTTCGGCTGATATTGTTGCTTCTGCCATAATAATAAGTGTTATTTTTTAAACATCTAGAACTAAATGTGTTGGTGTAGATTCTGGAAGTCCAGATCTGAACCTTTTATCTTTAAGATGTTTTTTTACGATTACTCTCAATCCTCCTTCTTCGCGATCTTCAAACTTTAATTCATCGCTCCATTCACTGACTATTTTTGCTAACCCCCTACCTCTTATACCTTTAAATTCGTGTCCTTCTTTTTTTCTTTCTGCCAGCATTTTCTCCATATCTTTTGCAGTTGTTTTGGTTTTACCAGTTCCAGTGTCTTCAACTATCATTTCTATGTACTCGTCTTTTTGATGGACGAAGCTTACTCTGATTTCCGCGTCTTCAGATGATCCGAATTCTATTGCGTTGTTGCAGAGTTCGTCTACAACTGATTGCATTCTGTATGCCCATTTTTCAGCAAAATTAGTTGTATTTTTAATCATGGACATCGTGAAATCACGGATTCCAGATATGAAATAAGCATTAGTTGGAAGAGTTATTGTTATCTTCGTCGATTTGCTTTTTGTGTTTTTATTTGTTTCCATTGATATATTATATCAGATTAGCAACCTGTAGTCAAAGCTCAAGACTGTGTTTTCTTCGATAACCTTATTATCTCCGCGAAGACTTTTTTTACGAAAGAATTGTTCATTTTTGATAGAACTTCTTTTTCTCTTTTGAGGTCTTCTATCGACAATGAGTGTTTTTTCTTGAATTCCCCGACTTCCATGGTGACTTTTTCCCTTTTCTCAAGGAATTTTTCGAGTTTTTTGTCTATTTTGTCGATCCTTTTTCTTAGTTTTTTTAGATCTTTATGCATTTTTACTTGATATTTGTCTACTTTTCTAATAGATTACCTAGGCAAATTCGTTATTTCAAGAAAAAACTAATTATTATGACAGAGAAAATTTATCAAGAAATGGTGGCTAACGCTGTTCATTATGGTCACAGGACTCATAAATGGGACCCTCGAATGAGGAAATATCTTCACGGAGAAAAAGGAGGAATTCACGTTTTTAACCTTGAACTTACTCTTAAACTGTTGGAAGCGGCTGTTAATTTTGTAGGGAAGAATGTATCTGAAGGAAAGATTGTTCTGTTTGTTAGCACTAAGCCTCAGGCTATTTCTTTGGTTGAAGAAACTGCTAAAGAATGTGGAATGCCTTTCGTTGTTACTAGATGGATTCCTGGATTGATAACTAATTTTGCTACTATCAAGAAAAGAATTAAATATCTTAAAGATCTTAAAGAACAAGAAGTTACTGGTGAATTTGAAAAATACACCAAGAAAGAAGCTTCTAAACTTAAAAAGACTATTGAAAAACTTGAAACCTCTCTTGGAGGTGTTCAGGATATGACTAGAAAACCTGATGTTATCTTTGTTGTCGATGTTGTGAAGGATAAAATCGTGGTACAAGAGGCTGCAAGAGCAGGTATCCCTGTCGTTGCAATAGTTGATTCGAACTCTAATCCTGAAGGTGTTACTTATCCAATTCCTGGTAATGATGATGCTGTTAGATCTATCAATTACTTGGTTGGAAAAATTGCAGATGCAGTTAAGTCTTCCAAAAAGGCGTCAAAATAAAATTAACCAAATTTAGTCATGGCAGTTACATTGGATCAAATTAAAGAACTCCGTGAAATGACTGGAGTTTCAATGATGGCTTGTAAAAAAGCTTTAGAAGAGACAGATGGTGATATGGATAAATCTATAGACCTTCTTCGAAAGAAAGGTGAGGCAAAAGCTGTTGATAGAGCTGCTAGAGAAACTAGTCAGGGATTAGTGGTTATTAAAGAAGGAGATGGTAAAGCTGTTGTTGTTAAAGTTTTGAGTGAAACGGATTTTGTATCAAGAGGTGATGATTTTGTTGCTCTTGCTAATGGTTTGGTTGAAAAGTTATTTAATGGTGATATCTCTGAAGGAGATACTGATGTTCCAGAAATAAAAGAGGCTGTTCTAAAGATGGGAGAAAATATTCAGATTGGAGATATGAAAGTTGTTGAAGGAGAGGTTTTGGGATCTTATGTTCACTCAAATAGTAGAATCGGAGTTATTATTTCTTTGAAAGGTGGTTCTGTTGAATTGGCAAAAGACATTGCAATGCATACAGCTGCTACAGCTCCTAAATGTATTTCTCCTGATGAAGTTGACCAAGCTTTGGTCGATAAGGAGAAGGAAATTTGGACTGAACAACTTGCTAAAGAAGGAAAGCCTGAGGAAATTATTGGTAAAATCATGATGGGTAAGGAGAAGAAATTCAGAGAAGAAAACGCTCTTATTAAGCAATCTTTTGTTAAGGATCCTGAGAAAACTATCGAGCAATTGCTTTCAGATGGCGGAGCTGAGATAGTTAGTTTCAACAGGATGGCTATATAAATTTTATGCCAAAATTAAATACTATAGAAGAGGCGCTGAAAGACCTTAAGCAGGGTAAGATGGTTATTGTTGTTGATGATGAAGATCGTGAGAACGAAGGCGATTTGGTAATGGCAGCTGAGAAGGTTACCAACGAAGATATCAATTTCATGGCAAAGGAAGGCCGTGGACTTATCTGTGTTCCTCTGACTTCTGATCGAGCTAAGAAATTGGATTTCAATCCTATGGTTGAGAAGAAGGATGAGTTTTATGGATGTAATTTTACGGTTTCTGTTGATTATAAGAAAGGTACTACTACTGGTATATCTGCTTCTGATCGAGCGAAAACTGTGCAAGCAATTGTTGATGATTCTAGTGATTCTGCTGATTTCAATAAGCCAGGACACGTTTTTCCACTGATTGCTAAGGACGGAGGGGTTTTGGTTCGTGCTGGGCATACTGAGGCGTCTGTTGACTTACTCAGGCTTGCTGGTTTGTCCCCTACTGGAGTTATATGTGAAATTTCTAGAGAAGATGGTGAGATGGCGAAGGGTGATGATCTTTTTAAATTTGCTGAGAAACATGATCTCAAAATAATGACTATCAAAGATCTTATAGAATACAGACGTGAAAAGGAGGTTTTGGTTGAGAAAAGTGCTGAAGCTGTTTTGCCTACTGAATACGGAGAATTCAAAATGTTCGTTTATAAAAGTTTGGTTGATGAAAAAGAGCATGTTGCTTTGGTCAAAGGTGATGTTGCTGGCAAAAAGAACGTTTTGGTTCGAGTTCACAGCGAATGTCTTACTGGGGATTTGTTTGGTTCTTTAAGGTGTGATTGTGGAAAACAATTAGATGAATCTTTGAAAAATGTATCTGAAAAAGGAGAAGGGGTTGTTTTGTATATGAGACAGGAAGGTCGAGGGATAGGATTGATAAACAAATTGAAATGTTATCAGTTGCAAGATGAGGGATTGGATACAGTTGATGCGAATAAAGAGCTTGGATTTGATGGGGATCTTCGTGAATACGGGATCGGCGCTCAGATCTTGGTTGATCTTGGACTTTCTTCAATTGAGCTTATGACTAATAACCCTGCGAAAGTTGTAGGGCTTGAAGGTCATGGGCTTGAGATAACTAAAAGGATTCCTATTGAGATTGAACCGAATGATGAAAATCATGATTATCTCAAGACTAAAAAACAAAAAATGGGACATATTTTAAAAAAGGTTTAACAATGGATGAGGTTTTCATGAAGCGTGCCTTGGAGCTCGCAAAAAAAGCTCGCGGAAATACTTCTCCCAACCCGTGTGTTGGGGCTCTTATTGTTAAAGGTGGGAAAATTATCGGATCTGGTTATCATAAAAAGTCTGGAACTGATCATGCCGAGATAGTTGCTATCAAAGATGCTCTTGTTAAGAAGAATTCTTTGAAGGGATCTGTTTTGTACTCTACTTTGGAGCCTTGTTGTCACGTGGGAAGGACTGGTCCTTGCGTTGAAGCTATTATTCAGTTTGGGATAAAAAAGGTTGTTATTGCGCATAAAGATCCGTCAAAGAAAGTTAATGGTAAAGGGATTAATTTTTTGAAGAAACATGGGGTTGAGGTTTTGGTTGGTGTTTTGGAAAATGAGGCTCGTATGCTGAATCAGTCTTTTTTGAAGATTGCGAAGGTTGGTGTTCCGTTTGTGACTATTAAGGCTGGTATGACTCTTGATGGGAAAATTGCTACTGCTAAAAATGTTTCCAAATGGATTACTGGCAAAGCTGCTCGTGAGGATTCGCATGAACTTAGAGGTTTTTATGATGCGATTGTTGTTGGGGCCAATACTGTTATTTCTGACAATCCTACCCTTGATGGAGGACGGAAAGGTGACAGTCCCCTCTTGAGAGTTGTTGTTGATGGTAGGTTGAGAGTTAACCCTAGTTCTAAGGTTTTTAGGGATTCTAATGTTTTGGTTGCTTGTAGTGATAAGGCTGATAGTAAAAAGATTGAAAAATTTAGGAGTAAAGGTATTAAAGTTGAGTCTTTTGGTAAGTCTCGAGTGAGTATTAAAAGGCTTTTGAAATTTTTGTATGATAAGGATTGTGTGCAGTCTGTTTTTGTTGAGGGAGGAGGAGGAGTCAATGGGTCATTTGTTGATGAAGGGCTAGTGGATGATGTTTATTTCTATATTGCTCCGATGATTATTGGTGGACGTGATGCTGTGAGTGTTGTTGGTGGAAAAGGAATTTCTGATTTGAAAAAATCTTTGAAGATGAAAACAGTTGACGTGAAGATGTTGAAAGATGATATACTTGTTCACGGAATTGTAAATAAATATTAAATATAGATGACTTTTTGGCAGTGGATTAAGTATTTTCTTCTTGTGATTCTGATGCCCCATTCTTTAACTCGTATGGAATGGCAGATGTTGATTTTGCTTAATCGTGATAGAAAGGACTTTGGTTTGTCGAAATTAATAATGCAGGATGATTTGAGTGATGTTGCTAGAAAGCATAGCAAGGACATGGCTAAAAAAGATTATTTTGAGCATGTGAATTTCAAGGGGCAATCTCCTTCTGATAGACTGAAAACTGCTCGAGTGACAGATAGTATCTCTGGCGAAAATTTGGCGAAAATTGGTGGCTATCCAGAGCCTGTAAGGGAAGCCGAAGAGGGATTGATGAGGAGTCCTGGACATAGAGCTAATATTTTGAATAAACATTACAATTGTGTGGGGATGGGGATAATCAAATCTCGTACTCAGGTTTATTATTTTACTCAGAATTTTGCGAAACGTATCTTGAGGTTTTCGAAAAAAGTGCGGAAAAATGTTAGCGTGGACAAAGGGGTTAGGTTGAAAGGTTTTGCTATAGAGCCTATTGAAGAAATTTATTATGAAGTAAAGATTCCTGGATCTTCAAAGAAGATCGGAAACGGGTCTCATAAGATGGGGTCTGATCGTAAGTTTGATTTTAGAATTAAGTTTAAGGAAATTGGAAAGCATGAAGTTTATGTCTATACTCTCCCTCTTGATGCTAAGCAAAGAAGACTACACCTTGCAAATCAGTTTGACCTTAGTGTTAAAGGGTGGTGGTTTTGGCTTTGATTATTACTATGTCTCCTCCGGCTGTGTTCATTGCGTCTAGGAATCTTTGGTTTTCATAACTGAAGTCTTCTCCTTTTCTAGTCCCGTTGTCGTTCGTTATGATTGTATTTTCCGTGTATCCAGTCACAACTAGCATATGATATCCAGGATGCGGATAATGGGGGTTCCGGAGTACATCTCCCATTATTGGGACTACTACTGGATATCCTTGTGAAATGTATTCCTTTATGTCTTCTAGGGTTGCGTCATAGATTACGTCTATTTCTTCGTTTGGGGTTTCGTAATATCCGTGAATGAATTCTTTCACTTTGTCAGCATAGATGTCGTGGTGTCCGCCGAAATGTTCCATTTGCCAATCTATCATCCTTAAAATTTCTTCATGAGCTTGTTGCTTGCTCATTACTTGATCTGTGAGGAATAAATAGCTTTGTAGTACGGCCGCTTCTTCGCAGCTTTCTTCGTGGAATTCCCAGTTTTCAGTTGTTTGAAGTGGAGCTTGGCAAATAAAAGGAACTTCAAGGTAATGAGCTCCGGGTTTTTCCCCCGTTGCTTCTTCTACGGATTCTTCAGCTAGTCTTTCTGCTTTTTTGACTGCCAAGTAGTGGCTTGCTTTTGGGTAAGAATAATAAGCCCCAGCAAATACTGAACCTATAACTATTAATGCTACTGCAATTTTTATGATTTTCTTATGCATTTTTTGAGGATGTAATTAACGCTACTGAGTTCTGGTGATTTGAGGACGTATGCAGCGAGCAGATAAATGCTTCCACCAAGAGCTATTCTTAATACGTGGATCAATTTGTCTGGCAAGTCGATGGCCATATCTTTGGAGAAATAAAGAGCTACTCCCATCAAAGTGGAAGATATTAGTGTTTTCGATAAACTTGAAGCTAATTTTTTGAATTTGAAATTTTTTAAATGTCTTGAGAGCAAGATGATGAAAAGGAGCGTGTATATCGCGAAACCTATTGCAAACCCTATTGAGAACCATTGAATGCCCATTTTTGGTGCGAGGAAGATTGTTACTGAGGCTATTATGGCTAATGAAAATACGTTTATCAGCATAGGGGTCACTGTGTTCTTCATTGCGTAATATGATCTTGCAAATAAATGAGTGAGACTTTCGAATGGTATAGATAGTGCGAAAAACAAAAGTATTATAGAGGTCATTTTCAGGGATTCTTCTCCGAACGCTCCCCCACCGAGGATCAGGTCTGTGATTGGTTCTGCCATCATTCCTATCCCTACTGATGCGGGAATTGTGAAAAATAATATTCTGTGAATTGTTTTTTGAATATTTTCGGTGAAAGCTGCTTTGTCATTTCTGCTTATGGCTGAATTTAGATTTGGGAATACAGCTGTTGCAAATGCTATCCCGAATAGGCTTACTGCGAAGCTTTGGATGTTTCTTGCGAAATTAAAAGCTGCTAGTCCGCCTTCTACCATTCTCATTCCGACTATTGCGAAAATATATAAATTTATTTGCCATGCAATTAGTCCGATTGATCTTGGAATCATTAGTTTTATGATTTTTTTGAATCCTGGATGTCTTACTTTGAGTTCTGGTTTGTATCTATATTCTGTTGAGAATAAGTCTATTAGTCTGATGGCTAGGTGAAAGACCGCTCCTATCAAGACTCCGATGGCTGCGCTGTATATTCCAAACTTATCATTCATGAATACTACTCCCATTATAATTCCCAAATTGTATAAAACTGGAGAGATTGCAAAGGATAAGAAGTGCCTATATGTCATCAATATATTTCCTAGGGTGTTGCTTATAGCAAACAGGAATGCTGATGGAAGCATCAGCCTTGTCATTAATATAATATCGGCCTGCCCTGCTGGAGCGACTCCTGGGAATGCTGCGGGGATTATCTTGCCCATGAATATGAACGCGATCACACTTAATATGGCTATCAATATACTGGCTCCTGATAGCATTGTGTTTGCTAGGGATGCGGCTTCTTTTTTATCTTTTTGTAGATATTCTGAAAACATAGGCATAAATGCCGCTGTCAGGGCTCCCGCGATGAACAGATTGAAAAGCATATCTGGAATCAGAAACGAGGCGTTGTATGTATCTGTAGCTGTTGTAGTTCCAAAATGTACAGCAATAGTACGGTCTCTGACGAGTCCTACTGCATAACTTAGAAATGAGGCGACCGCTATTAATGCGCTTGCACCTCCCAACCCTATTGGTTTGAAAAATTTCTTTAAATTCATCGAGCGATATTTTACACAATTTAACCTTAAAAAACCTGTTTATACGGTTGCTATACCTTTGATTTTCTTGTATAATGTTATATAAGATAAATACCAAAATAAATGCAAAAAGTACTGAGTTTGTTCGAGAAATTGCTTAACATCAATAGAGGAGAATGGTCTAGAGTCTCTCTCTCTTGGTTCATCAACCTGTTCTACAGAGTGGGGTTTGTTATCGGATGGACTATTATAGTTGGTATGTTTGTTGGAATGTACGGGATCTTTATGTTGCCGGTCTTATTCATAGTTAATGGAATTTTTACTATTATTGGGACGTTGATCTATTCAACCTTTATAGATAGAGTCCCCAAGGAGAAGATCATACTTTATACGATACTTTTTGCTTGTTTGTTTTTGGGTTTTGCGGCCTTTGTTGGCAAAGAAAATGCTGTTCTGTTCTTTGCTTTACTGTTGGCGTCTGAAGCTGTATTTCTTGTGCAATTAAAGATTGTTACTAATGGTTTTGTAGAGACGCTATTTACTCCTTTGGAGAGCGAACGTTCTTTCCCTGTAATTGAGTCTTCTGAAACGGTAGGAGGTATTATCGCGGGTTCAGTAGTTGTATTTTTGTCAGGAGGAATGAGCTCTTCTTATTTCGTTTATGTTTGGATTGCAGCCTTGCTTCTTATCATTCCATGTTTGGCTTACTATAAATACTTTTTGAAGGGCGTTTATAGATTTGAATTGGGTGGAGACGACAATGGCCATCATTTTGGGTTTATAGACAAGATGAAGGAGGTGGGATCTCAAATTAGACACGTTGCTTTCATCAAAGGATTGTTCTTGGTGGTTATGTTTCAATGGATTTTCGCGAGTTTGATTGAATTCCAATATACGCGTGCTGTTTCGGAAAATGTGGCTGAGATTGCGCTTACTTCTGGAAGTGGGTTTGAGCATGCCTTGGTGCATGATTTGGGAGCATTGTTTGTGTTATTTAGTGTATTGGCGTTGGTTGTTCAGTTGTTTGCTGGTAGTCGTTTGATCACATCGCTGGGTATTGTTGGAAGTATGATGCTCTACCCTATCGTTATGTTGTTCAGTGTCTTTGGACTTGCTGTTAGGTTTGGGTACCCAACTGCCGTAATGGCCCAAGCTAGTAAAAATATTACGCACGTTCTTCACATGAATGCTTATCATTCCGCATATTACTCAGTGAAGGAACATTTCAGAGAGCATACTCGTGAATTTCTGGAAGGAGTTGTGCGTCCTGTTGGAGCTGTTATAGGTACTCTTTTGCTGCTTGGTTTACAGAGATTGTTTATAGGTGAAGACTTGGTTCTCTCTGTGAATTTGGTGATGGTTTTTGTGCTGGTAGCTTTATTTCTTGTTACGTACGGACTCCAGTCGAAATACACAAAAGTTGCTTGCAATAACCTTGTAAGGACAGAAGATAAGTTTGATAAAATTGAAGCTATAGACATCCTCTCTCAGAGAGGACACAAATCTGCTCTACCAACTTTGAAGAAGGTTTTGCATGACCCAAAAGAGTCTGATTATGTTAAGGCTAGAATTTTGCATGCTTTTGGTGAACTTCGTGAATATGATGCTTTGGATGAGGTACTCGCTGCTTTTAATTCAAAAAAAGTTGAGCTAAGAATGGCTGCCATTGAGTCCCTTCTGAAATTTCATACGGTAAAAACTGTCTTATTCAAGAGTGTCTTTCATGAATACAAGATGATAGAGGCCTTGAAAGAATTGTATAAAACCGAAAGAAATGATGAGATTCGATCTTTGGTCATTCATTTGTTGTCAAAACTCAATCCCGTTGGGACTTTTGGGTTTTTGTTAAATATCTTGAAGAGAAGCAGGAGCGGATTGAAGGCTGACGTTATTTTAGCTTTAGGGAATTACAAGGATGAACAAGTCATTGATTGTATCAAACCTTATCTTCACTCTAGAAATCCTGGGGAGAAGGCTTCAAGTATAATTGCCTTATGGAAATTCCCTGAGTTTAGGGATGACTTGGATTTAGAATTGGATAAAATGTTGTCTAGCAAAAAGAACTCTTACAAAAGAGCTGCGGTTTATGCCGTTGGTGAATTAAAATTGAGATCGAAAAAAAGAAAGTGCTGCACTTTCTTAAAAGCTCAAGATGTTAATTTGAGAGTTAAGGCTGCTGTTGCTCTGGCTAATATGGGTGACTTGTCGTCTGTGGATACGATCGTTGATATTTTATTTGAAGATCCTGGGAAAATTTCTCATGAAGTGAAAAGACAATTAAGGAAAACTCCTCATAAAGTCAAAAGCTTAATCGAGAAAAAAATAAAGCAGCTTGTAGCTGGAAAAATTAATGAGTTGCTGGTTAAAACTAAAGCTAAATCTCTGAAACACTTAGATACAAAGTCTTTGAAATATTTAAAAATACTGTATAGTCTAGTGGATGAAAATGAAGAAGTGGAACTCATAAGTGAACTTCTTTATACTCGGAGGTATTCTTAAAATATAAGGGATGGGAAAAACACTTCAAATTAAAGTTGAGTCTGCTAATCAGGAAAAAGATTACCAGGTTATTCAATTTATAGGAGAATTTGATAAGGCTGGTCATTTGGATATAAGAGAGGAGCTGGATGCTGTTGTGAAGGATTTTAAAATGGCTTCTTTGGTTTTTGATTTTAATGGTTTGAAATTTATCAATAGTGAAAGTATTGGGTATTTGATGGAGATCCACACTCTTCTTTCAAAGAAAAAGAAAAAGTTGGTTCTTGTGAAGCCAGATGCTCATGTGAAAGAAGTCTTGAAGACTATAGGGATAGCAGACGTTATTCCTATGCATACCACTTTAGAAGCTTACTTAAATGGGTAAAAGTATTTTTTTGAAATTCCTGATTAGTTTTGTTCTGTTTGCAGCGTTGTTAGGTGCTGTATTTTTTGTTATGGATTATATGAATGTTGGAGAAGTTTCACTTGAAGTGGTTGCTATATTTCTTGGGATTTTGGGTCTTTATGTTCTTGGAAGTTTCTTCTATATAATTGTTAGGCCGATGAGGAAGGTTATGTCTCAAATGCAATTATTGATGAACGGGAAGAAGTATAAAAAAATATATACTAGTCGTGTTGATGAAGTGGGTGTTTTGGCTCATTTTTTCAATCAAGTTACTGAGAACTTCAGCAAGGTTGCTGAGGATGTTGAGGATCGAGAACGTATACTGGATGAGCTGTCTGTTGCTGCTGAGCTTCAAAAGGAAATATTCCCTGATTCAGTTCCCAAAATTGATGGGATAGAAATTGTAGCCAAGAATAGACCTGCTACAGAGTTGGGTGGCGATAGTTATGATTTTATCGAATCTGGAGATAAGGTTTATATTTATGTTGGAGATGTTACTGGTCACGGGGTTACGGCTGGACTGATAATGGCTATGGTAAATGCAATGATTGATTCCTTTGCTGGAGTTTATTCTTCTGCCAAAGAGATTCTTCTGCATACAAATGCTCATATTAAGAAATATGTTAAGCCTTCTATGTACATGACTCTTGTCATGCTTTGTTGGGACAAGAAAACAAAGAAGTTGAGTTATGTTGGGGCTGGGCATGAACATATTTTGATTTACAGGAAAGATACTGGTGAGATTGATGATGTGGTAAGTGGTGGAACTGCTCTTGGTATGGTTGAGGATGCTTCTAAGACTTTGGTAGAAAAGGAAATTTCTATGAATGCTGGAGACATGATTGTTCTGTATTCAGATGGAATAACAGAGGCTAGAAATGAAAACGGTGACATGTATGGACTGGATAGACTAAAGGAGAATATTCAAAAATTTGGCTCAGAATATGGAGCTCCAGGAGTTAATTCTCACGTTGCAAAGGATCTGTCTGCCTTTGTTGGCGATGAATCACAGATAGATGATATGACTTTGATAGTCCTTGAAAGAAAATGAAACTAAACGACTTTGATTACGATCTTCCAGAAAGCTATATAGCGCAGGACCCTGCTGATCCTCGTGATTCAAGCAAGCTGATGGTTGTTCATGAAGATGGATCTGTTGAACATAAGGTCTTCCGAGATATTATGGATTATTTGAAAGAGGACGATGTTTTGGTTGTTAATAGATCTAAGGTGTTGAAAGCGCGAATCGTTTTTGATCTTAATGGAAAAACTTCTGAAGTATTTCTTTTGAAAGACTTGGGAGATAAAGTCTGGAACTGTTTGGTCAGGCCAGGGAAAAGGTTCCAAGAAGGATTTACTGGAGAGTTGAAAAATGGATTGGCAGTTGAGGTTTTGGAAGTATTGGAGGATGGGACTAGAAATATAAAATTTTATACTTATAGGCAGATTGAGGAATTTGGAGAAGCTCCTTTTCCTCCTTATATCAGGGGGTCTTCCTCGGCACTGGAGGATTATCAGACTGTTTATGCTGTAGAAAAAGGGAGTGTGGCCTCCCCTACTGCTGGACTTCATTTTACTGATTCCTTGTTGGAGAAAATTACTGACAAGGGTGTAGAGGTGGAGAAAGTTTTGTTGCATGTTGGATTGGGGACTTTTGCTCCGGTTAAAACGGAGGACATCAAAGACCATGTTATGCATAATGAGTTCTTTCAGCTTGAAGAAGATGTTGCGGACCGTCTAAACAAGGCCAAGGCTGATGGGCGAAGAATAATAGCTGTAGGGACGACTTCGGTAAGAGTTTTGGAATCTTGTTTTAAGAACGGGAAGTTTGAGGCAAGGACTGGAGAAACCGACATTTTTATTTATCCAGGGTATCAATGGCAGGCTGTTGATGGATTGATGACCAATTTCCATCTTCCCAAAAGTACTTTGATAATGTTGGTTGCTTCTTTCTTGGAGAACAAAGGATTTAAGGATGGGACCAAAAAAATACTGGATCTTTATGAACAGGCGAAGAGTGAAAACTATAGGTTTTATAGTTTTGGAGATTCTATGCTTATTTTATAGCCATTTGGGGAGATGTTTCGGTTCGGCAATTCCTTCTATCTCTTTCACTGTTCCTAAGTCTTTCAGGTTTAGTTTTCCGATATAGAGATCTTTGATTTTTCCTCCATTTTCGACGAAATCTACTATTTCTTTAAATCCTTTATAGTAGATAATATCTTTTGTGAATGCTCCGGGTTTACTGGTGTCACCTAATCCCCTTTTTACCTTCAGTGCAATTCTTAAGGCTTGGTCTATAGGGATTCCGTATGAAAGTATCTTCTCGAAAGTTTCTACGAATGAGCCCTTCATAGCTGTGTCTGTAGCTATTATTAGCGCTATTGCTTTGTAGCTGTCTTTTATGGTTGCACCAAGTTGCTTTGTTACGTTGTATATAGCTAGGCCTTCCTGCGTGGTCAGATAATCTGCTAGTCCTCTGTTGAATATTTCGTATGGTTGATTTTTTCCATTTTCTGCTGTGAGAATGTGGGTTTCTATTTCGTGGACTATCAAGTTTTCGATTCTTGCCTTGGTAAAGGTCGCTTCTTTTCTTACAAATAACCTGTTGTTTTTTCCTGCTATACAGTCTGTTACCATCTCGTCTTTGATCTTCACTTTCCAGTTATTCAATTTGTATTTCTTGAAGACTTTTTCAAATTTTTCTTTTGCCTTTTCTGCATCTATATCTTCCTCTTCTGTGGAAGCGAATTTTCCGCTTTCGAGAAGCAAGTTTTCACATTCTTTTACTAGTTCATTTTCTGGTTCTCCGAATAGTTTTTTTGATTTTTGAGTGAAGTCACTCGATTCTATGTTTTCTAGTAATTCTATCTTCTTCCTGAGTTCTTCTTTCTTTGCTTCAAATATTTGTCCCAAGGCTGTGTTGCTTGTTTCTATTTTTTCTAATCTTTGTTTGAGCTCGTTTGGTTCGAATTTTAGATCTGGGTAGGTGAATTGTGGGTTGTATGAAAAGTTGTCTAAGAATTTTTTCTTTTCTTCTTCTAGGTTTACTGGTCTGAGGTGAAATAGGAGTTTTATCTTATTGTCTATGCTTACTATCTCCTGGTCTATGTCGAAATGGTTTGAAATTTTCTTTGTAATTGTTGGTTTAGTAATGGACTTCCTTTCTTCTCTTTTTGTTTCCTCATCTTCGTCTTTGTATGATGGATCTATTAAGAAGTTTTGCAAATCTCGTGAGCCGATCATCATCTTTAACATGTTTTCTTCTGGGATTTTTTCTATATCTGCTATGGTTTGAATTCTCTGTCCTTTCATAGAGAATTTTATTTTGAGCGTTGACTGTTCGTCTTTGTAGTTTGGACTGTCTAGAAGTCCAAGTCTTTCTGCTAAAGAGTAATCCAAGATACTTCTTTCTTGAGATGGATCTGCTAATGCTTTTATTTTTTCTGTGCCGTTCTTGGTTATCAACTCTACTTCTTCTGTTTTCCCTATTACTTGTTTTCCAGATACGTTGCGGATCTCTTTTTCAACTACTTTCCCGAACATGTCTTTGGCTAGTCTTACTCCTTTTTCTGGAGACGTTACTTTTATTCCTTTCACCCTTTCCAGTCTTCTTCTTAAAGGTGCTAAATTTGCAATTTGCACTCCTAAGCCGGCTCGTGCGTTTATTTCAAGTAATACTGGGCCCGAAGTCTTGTCTATTGCGATATCGACTGCTAGGTACCCTAGGTTTGTGACTATTTGTACGTTTGAGGCTATGTGGAGGATCTCATCCCAGAAAGGAATGACCAAGTCGTTTAAAGGACCTATTCCTGGAATTTCGTCTACTACCTTGTTTTTTTGAGCAATGTAAGTGGTTCGTCCTGAGGCTATATCTATTCCTACTCCTACTGCTCCTTGGTGAAGGTTTCCTTTTCCTCCGGATTCTTTTGTAGGGAGTCTCAGCATGGCCATCACTGGAACTAGGTTGTATACGATCACCCTGATGTCAGGAAGACCTTCGTATGTGTATGCACTTAATACGTCGTCGGGAATCAAGAGTTGTTCAAAGAAAGCACTGTCAGAGATATTCGATATAGAAAATCGTCCGTCTAAAATATCTATGGTTTGCGAGAGTAGTTGCTCCTTGTCTATCTTTTTTCCGCTTGAGGTTATCCAGTAGTTTTCTCTTTTATTTGCTATTGGAATAATCCCCTCCCCTCCGAAACCAAAATTGGGTTTGAGGACGAATGCATTTGGAAGTTTGTCGAAGTCGAACTTCTCTGCTTCTTCTCTGGTTGATATTGAGGCTATTAGTTTTGGAACCGGAACTCCACGTGCTTCTAGGAATTTCTTTGTTTTAATTTTGTTGTCGGCTAGCTGTATTGCTTTCTTGGGGTTGTACGCCTTTATGTATAAAAGGTTCCTGGCGTTAATCCCTAATATGCCTTTTCCGTTAAATAGTTTCATTTAGAAAAATTATTCTTCTACGTGTCTGAGTACTTCTCTGAATCTTATAAATTCGAGGATTCTTAATCCACTCCATCTTCCCAGTAATATATTTATTACTAATAGGACGAAAATGAATTCAGGGTAATTTAACATTAGATTTCTAAAGAAATCCCATTGAATAGTTACGAAGCCTAGTCCCATTTCTCCTCCTGCCACAACGTACGCTATGAGAGATACAATTACTGTTTCTGACATAAGTATTGCTGCTGAGATCAATCCTTTTTCTGTTTTTATGCTTACGAATTTCTCTACCAAAGTACTGATGATTACCATTGGGAATATTGCTAGTGAGAAGAATGTTGTGTCGAACATTCCAAGCCACATGCTAATTATTAGTGTTATAAATAGAGTGATGGCCACTACTGTTAATATGATGGCCATTTTTGGAATGAATAACAGGCGAACTTTCTTGAGTAGGTGTCTGGCGAGAACTCCAACTGTCAAAACCATAAATAGCGTTAGGAGTCCGAAGTACGGACCTATTATTAAGAAAGAAAGAGTTATTATTGTTGGAGTGTAGATTCCCATGGTTGTCAGTCCTACCACTTGTTTCATCAATGCCACTACTGTCGCTATTATTGGTAGAAGAAGTAGTAATGCAATTGTGTTGTCAGGGATTCCTCTGTCTATCAAAACAGATAGTGAGTATGACATGAAATTCCAAGGTCTTAGTTTGTAGCTTCCTTCGGTTATAACTTCGTGTTCGTATCCTTTGGTCTTCAGATTTTCTATAAAGTCACTGGATGTAAAGCTATCTATTAATTGATATATTCCTGCTTCTGGTATTAGAACTATGTTTTTTGGACTTAACGATTCGAACTGTCTTTTTATACGGCTTGAATACCCTGACATGTTATTAGTTATAACGACCACGGATTTCTGAGAAAAGTTTATCGGAGAACTTGCCTCCTTGCTTTCTCGTATAAATCTTGAAAGAGCATTTAACCCTGAATTTTGTTTGGTCCAGATAGCTATCTGTATCGCTTTTTGCAAAGAACCGGTTGATTCTATTAATTTTTTAGTCAAGATTTCTTCTGAAATGAATTCAGATGCACTTCCAAAACTTTCTAAGAGGTGAATATATACACCTTGTTTTTCGGCGTATGATCTTATTGTTGCTATCTGTTCTTGATTTTCCTGTCTGTCTGTTATTAATAAGATGAGTTTCTTGAAGACGAAAATTTCCTTTTCTATAGTGGACTCTTCTTTGTCTCCATATACCTTCAAGGTAACAGTATATCTTCCTGGGTCTTTGTAGGCATGGAGGACTTCATTTCCTTCGTTTTTATTTCCATCTCCGAAGTCCCACTCGTATGTGTAGGTTAATTCTGGATCAGGAAGGAAACTCTGAGATGCGTCGAAGATTGCACTTCTTTTTACAGCTATGGTGTCTTCTGATGTAACCATTGCTTCTAACAGGGTGTTCGTACTTAAAGTCGGTTCTTCGGCCTCCTCTACTGCTAGCGCTACAGAGAAAGGAATAAAGAATGATACAGCCAGGATTGAAAGAACTAGTTTGTTGAGAATGTTTTTAATCATGCGATCAATTTATCAAACAATGAGAGGTTTCGCAATTCTTTGTCCCCTGATTATATTTATTGACATATCTGATGGTTGTACCCTGGTGGATTGAAAAATATGCTATTTTGGTGTAGAATTTAAGGAAATATAAAATACACATGAGAAAACAAATCTTAAAATTAGTTTCAGGAGCTCTAACAGGGATAATCATCTTTGGTCTCTCTGCTGTTGCGGCTGGAGCTTTTGATTTTGAATCTTTTGAATCTGTAACAGGTTCGGCTGATTTGGTCACTAGTCAGGGTGTTTCTGCTTATGCTGAAGACACTCTTGCTGGATTCCCTACTTCTGTAGCAAGTTCTGTTGTAGGAGCTAACAGTAGAGTGGTATTTGAGTTGAATAAACCTGATGGTAGTGTGGTTGAACTTCAAGGAGTTGCGGCTCTGGATGGGATTGCTCGAATTGATGTTCAGGAATATCATGTTCGAAGTTCAGGCGTTTATTCTGTCAAAGCAAAGCTGCAAGGTGATTCTGAATATGGAATGGCTTCGACTTTTGAGGTGTTGACTGGAAATGTTTCTGAGAAATATTCTTCAATAACACCTTTGGAACAGGTTGTTAGGTTGGGAAGAGATATTGGAGAAGTTGAGGTTATGTTGAAAGATGTTTTTGGAAATCCTATTGAAAACCATATGGTTGAACTGATTTCGAGTAGAGGAAGTGATGTTGTCAGTTCTGGATCTAATTATTCGGACTCTTCTGGGCGAGCTCTTTTTTCATTGAGCTCAACGGAGCCTGGTTTGTCTTCTTATACTGTTTATGATTTGACTGCAAACAAGATTCTTTCCGAGAGAGCGAAGGTTGTTTACTTTGATAATACAGAAACTATTTTTGGCACTACAGGTTCTTCGAACCTTGGAGCTAATGTTTTGGGATATTCTGCCGGAGCTGCTTCAGGTCCAGTGGCTTATCTTGGATTTGAAGACTTTCCTTTGACTGCGACTACTGGTCAAAGTTTGTCTTTCACGCTTACTGCGATGGATGAATCTGGAGAAACTGTTTTGGATTATGATGGTCCTATTGAATATTCGGTAGTGACAGGAGATGAATCGAAAGTATCTCTCCCTTCTGATTACATTTTTATTGCTCAGGATTTGGGGTCTCACCCATTTCCTTTATCTTTGTCTTTCAATGGTGCTGGAAGTTATGTTATTGAAGCTAGGGATACTCTGGATCCAACTATTTACGGAACTGCTTCTATAGAGGTAACGGCTGCTGGAGGCGGCGCTGGAAGTTCTATTAACGTTTCCAACCCTATTCCAGGAACATACAGTAATAATGTGCAGGTTGTAGCTGGAACTGCTGCTCCTGTTGCAAGTCTCGCTATCTATGACAATAATGTAAAAATAGGAAATGCTACCGCTGATGTAAGTGGTGTGTTTTCTTTTACTACAGGTCTTTTGACTGATGGTGATCATGAATTTTATATTGCAGTTTTGAATGAGGCAGGTGTTGTTCAAGCTTCATCTGAAAAAACAAAAATTACTATTGATACTACTTCTCCTGAAGTAACTAGTGTTGAAATCACTCCTTCTGGATCGGTTCCTTCTGGTGGTGATGTTGAGATCAAGCTTTATAGTGAAGTGGGTCTTTCTCAGGTTATAGGTGAGGTTTCTAGTATCGTATTTGAGTTGAATTATGATGAAGGTGGTTACTACTTGGGAACGCTCAAGGCGCCTGTGATTTCTGGAGTTTATCCTCTTAAATTTACTTTGACTGACCAGCTTGGGAATGAAAGCGAAAATGCAGAAGACTATTCTTTGAACGTTTCTTTGACTGGAGGCGAGGATACTAGTGTGGGAGATGTTATCGGGTTGATAGCATTACCTGGAGATCATAAAGTTACTTTGACTTGGACTCCCCCATCTAGTGGGAATCCTATCCAGTTTTATAGAATTTATTACGGAATATCGGCTAATCAATTGAAATACGTTGTTGATACTTGGGCCGCTACTACTACTTGGTATGTCCCTGATCTTCATAATGACACTGAATATTTCTTTGCTGTAGTAGCTGTTGATAATGCTGGAAATATAAGTCCTCACATGAGTAACATAGTTTCTTCTGTACCTGGTGAAGCGTATTTTGATGGTGGAGGAAGTGATGGTCCTACTGATGTTTGGGATGGAACCGCTGGAGGAGAGAACCTAAAAGATATGGGCGAAGATGTTAGTGATAGTGGGCCTGAAATGTTCTGGTTATTTTTATCTGCTATATTAGGTGGAATTTTCTATTCATACACTTCGAACAGACAAAAAGCAGAAGAGTGGAAAAGATATTAAGTTGGTGGTAATATTGGCTCATGAATATTGTGAGCTTAAAGGTTTTTTTGATAAAATTTATTGAGGTTTTGAGCAATCTCATCACCTATGCGATTTTTGCAAGGATCATCCTGTCTTGGTTCAAGATGGGTGGTAGCCCTGGTATGCAAAGTCGGGGAAGACTTGAACAGTTCTTGATAGATGTGACTGATCCGTTTTTGAATCTTGCTAAAAAGTTACCTCACAAGGTTGGAATGATTGATCTGTCGCCTTTGATAGTTTTGTTTGGTATAAGTATTCTTAGTAATTTTCTGATTAAATTTATTGCAGGAATGTAACAGGAATCTAATCCGTTTTAATTATGTTGAAGATTAAAAATACAATGACTGGGAAAAAGGAGGAATTCAAACCTCTGGAGGATGGACGTGTTTCGATGTATGTGTGCGGGCCGACTGTTTATGATGTTGCACATCTTGGACATGGGAGAAGTGCTGTTAGTTTTGACGTTGTTAGAAGGTATCTGATGTACAAGGACTATGATGTTAAGTTTGTATCTAACTACACTGATATCGACGATAAGATGATAAAAAGAGCTGCTGAGGAAGGTGTTTCGGTGCCTGAATTGGCCGATCGTATTATTCCTGAGTATGAAGAGGATTATGCTGCTATTGGTGTCTTGCCGGCTGATGAAGCGCCTATGGCTACTTCTTATATCGATGAGATGGTGGATTTTGTGAGTCAGATGCAAGACGCTGGAGTCACTTATGTTATAGAAGGAGATGGAGTTTATTTTGATGTTTCAAAGTCTACTGAATACGGAAAATTGTCTGGTCAGAAATTGGAGGAATTGAAGGTTGGAGCTCGTGTTGCTGAAAATGAGGCGAAGAAAAATCCTTATGATTTTGTTGTTTGGAAGTTTGCAAAAGAAGGTGAACCGAAATGGTCTTCTCCTTGGGGAGACGGTCGACCTGGTTGGCATTTGGAATGTAGTGTGATGTCTTGGAAGTTATTGGGAGAAAAGTTTGATATACATGGAGGTGGTGGTGACCTCACGTTCCCCCATCATGAATGCGAGATCGCTCAGAGTGAATCTGTTTTTGGAGCTGGTTGTTTTGCTCAGTATTGGATGCATAACGGTTTTATAACTGTGAATAAGGAAAAGATGAGTAAGAGTTTGGGAAATTTTTCTACCTTGAAGGATATTCTGGGCAAGTACTCTGGCCAGGTTGTGCGCTTGATGTTCTTGCAGACTCATTATGCTAATCCTATTGAGTTTAGTGAGGATTTGCTTGAGCAGTCAAAGGCTGGGTTGGCGCGGATTCATGATTTTGTGAGGAATTTGAAGGCTTCGGATGGGGATTCCATGGATTTTGATTTGGAGCCGTTTGTTGAAAAATTTGAGACTGCGATGGACAATGATTTTGATACTTCTGGTGCGCTTGGTGCTTTGTTTGATTTGATTAAATATGTTGGTTTTGAAACTTCTTTCAAGAAAGATCCTGTTTTGAAAGTTTTGGAAGCTATGGATGCTGTGCTTGGAGTTGTTTTTGTTGAAGAAAAAGGTCTGGATTCAGATGTAGAGACTTTGATAGCAGAGCGCGAAAAGGCTCGTGAAGAAAAAGACTTTGATAAGTCAGATCAGATCAGAAATGACTTGTTGAAAAAAGGAATTGAATTGGAAGATACGTCGAATGGGACTGTTTGGAAGAGGGTTTAAATATACTTATAAAGCTTCTTTATATCTCCTGATCCCATCGCTACGATGACGCCGTATTTCTTGCCATTTTTCCTGATCCATTTGGCGGTGTCTTTCACGTCTGTTGTGTGATGAACTTTCTTTTTGTGTTTTTTTATTTCATCTAGAAGTTCTTGGGTTTGGATCAATTCCATCTGTTCTGCGGTGTCACGATTTCGGAGAATGTCAGGGATCAGCACTTCGTCTGCAGCGGAAAAAGCAGATCCAAATTCCTCGAGATAGTTTTTTATTCTTACGAATTGATGAGGTTGGAAAACAGCCAAGAGTTTCTTTTTAGGAAAAGTTTCTTTTATTGCCTGAAGAGTGACGTCTATTTCAAGAGGTAGATGAGCATAATCATCGTAGAAATCAAATCCTTTGCTCTTTATCTTCTTCAACTCCATTCTGCGCCAGCATCCTTTGAAGGCTGAAATTCCAGCTTCTATTTTTCGGTTTGAAAGTCCAAGATACTCCCCTATCACAGCATTAAAAGCTGCATTTCTAATATTGAAACTACCTGGAACTTTTGGATTAATCTTTATAGATTTGTCGTTGATTTTTAGTTTGTGGTTTTTTAGATAATAGTGATCTGTTTTGTCTTTGAGCTTTGGTTCGCTAGTTATTTTTACTACTTTTGTGTTTGCCTCTTTTTCTATTCCTTTTGAAAATTTGTCATCTGCATCTGTGATTATCAAACCTGATTTTTTGACTTTCTTGCAGGCTTTCCCAAATGACTTAATGTATTTTTCTTGAGTCTTGAAATAGTCGAGGTGGTCGCTATCTACGTTCAGTACCGCTAATACGTCCATTCTGTAATTCAGGTAGGCGTCGCGGAATTCGCAAGCTTCAACTATTAAGAGGTTTGACTTTCCTAGTCTATAATTCTTGTTGTTCATCTCTTTCATTTTTGTTCCTAGAACAACTGTTGGGTCGAGACCAGCTTTCATGGCCATTAATGCAACCATACTAGTTGTAGTAGACTTTCCGTGCGTTCCTGTGATCGCTACTGTTTTGTAGTCTTTTGTAAATTGACCTAGAGCTTCCGGGTACGTGAGGGTTGGAATTTTTGATTTCTTTGCTTTGAGGAGTTCCGGATTGTCTTCTTCGATCGCGTATGAATGAATTACCAGGTTTGTTTTTGGGGTGAGATTGGCTGCCTTGTGTCCAATATTTATCTTTATCCCAGCTTTTTTCATCTGCTTTATATGATCTGAATCCTCTAAATCACTACCTGTTATTTTTTTACCTTGGTCGTTGAAAATTTGCGCAAGAGTACTGACTCCTATGCCTCCTATTCCTATGAAATGGATTTTTTTTGCTTTTTTAATCATTGGTCGTATGGTACAAATTTATTTGCATGACTTCAAACTTTTCACATACATCGGGGCTTACAAAATTCATCATTATTGTTGAGTTTGTTTTGGTAGCGTATTTAATATACTCCTTAACTCGTAATGTTTATAATAGTTATTTGGTGGATCGATACATTGATACTTTTGAGCTTGAGAATACGATGATTGCAGAAGAGAATAGGATGAAAACAGAGGACTATTTGTACTTCACTTCCGAGGAATATATAGACAAGATCGCTAAGCAAAATCTTGGATTAATTAATTCTGGAGAGGAGGTAATTATAATCTCTCCTGATAGTTTGGGGTATGAGGCTGGTGGGGCTAATGAAGAGGAAGGTTTTATTGAAGAGTCAAATGACGTAATGCGATTCAAAACTCGCTCGAATCCTCAGAGTTGGTGGGATTTCTTTTTCAGCTAGGAATTCAAGGTTGAGATCGGTTTGACTTTCATGTGTAATTTCATTACTATCTTCTCGCTTTCTCAAGAAGTCTTTTAAATTATCGCGGGGTGGAGCAGAGGCAGCTCGCAAGGCTCATAACCTTGAGGTCGGCGGTTCGAATCCGTCCCCCGCAACCAAAATTATTTAGTTGCAAAATACTCCTTGTTCATATCGGAGTGTTTTTTGTCTGAATGAATGATTTTCACTCCCTTTTTCCCTTCTAAAGATTTTGTGTATTTGTTGTCAGTACTGCTCCCTGGCCTAACTACGACGTTGAATTCCAGGTCTGGATTTCTCTTTGATGCTTCCTCATAGCATCTTTTCGCCCAGTTTCCGTAACTTGCATCTAGGAAATCTACTCTGTCTATGAAAAAGCCTGATTTGGAGAGGTTCTTCAATGCCATTCCTCCTGCACTGTGTCCTTTTACTGTTCTTTTTTCTACTTTGACCCTTTTTCCAAATTTCATACTCACTGAATAAACGACTTCAGAATGCAGTACGTTCATGGCTTCATTGCCCTCGTCTCTGTTCATCCAGTACAAGTCATATCCGTTCTTGTATGCTATTGTTTTTTTTGGACCTCTTTGTCCTGCACTTATTGGATAAACCACTATTACATTGCTATCTTTCATTTCAGCCAGCGAGTTTGCTACTTGCTGTAGTCTATTAGCTGCTACTGACATTCTCCCCACTCTTTTGTTGTAGTATTTGGATGTGCCCTCTAATGGCGGTAGTTTTCCAAAATGGTGACCGTCGGTTCCATGAAAATGATAAATGATTTCGGTTTCTTTTCTTGGGTCAAATTCTTTAGAAACCATTATTACTACATCTCTTCCCCCATTGCCTCTCATTTTTTCTATCCAGACTGGGTTTTCTATCTTTTCAACCTCTTTTTCCAAACCTCCTGGCTCTGTTTCGGGATAGTTTTCGAGGAAATCTCCAACTTCTTTTGAAGATTCTTTCTTTGTTTGGGTTTGATCTTTCGGCGCCTTTTCTGGCGCTTTTCTGGGGATTGATTTTTCCCTGTTTGGCGTTGGTGTTTCTTTGTTTTTCATCTATTAATTATACCATTTTTGGTGTTTGATTGGTATACTTTCAGATGCTATGCATAAACCTTGTAAGAAATGTTCACAAGAGTTCGAAATCACTGATACTGATCAGGCTTTTTACAAAAAGATTTCTGTGCCTGAGCCTACTTTTTGTCCGCAGTGTAGGATGATGAGGAGGATGCGTTTTCGAAATGAGCATTCTTTGTATCGTAGGAAGTGTGATTTGTGTTCGAAGGATATTATTGCTGCGTATCGCCCTGATGCTGTGCATCCTGTTTACTGTACGGATTGTTGGTGGAGCGACAAGTGGGAGCCGTTGGGTTTTGGAGCGGATGTGAAGGTTGATGAGCCGTTTTTTCCTCAGATGAAGGCGTTGATGGATCGTACTCCGAGATTGAGTTTGGCGGTCGTGACGTCGCGGGCAACCAACTGTGATTTCTGTAATTATATTGATTTTGCGAAGAATTGTTACCTTTGCTATGGGAGTGTGCAAGTCGAGGATTGTATGTATGGAAATCCTTATGAATCGAAGGATTGTGTGGATTGTTTCTTGGTTCGGGAGAGTGAGCTTGCTTATCAATGTGTGGATTGCGAGAAGATGTACAATTGTGATCATTGCCAGTCTTGTGATGGGTGTACTGACTGTGTTTCGTGCTACGAATGTCAGGGGTGTAATGATTGTATTGCTTGCACAGGCTTGAAACGTCAGAAATACTGCATTGCGAACAAGAAATATTCTCGAGATGAGTATGAGGAGAAGAAAGCTGATTTGAAACTAGATACAGCCGAGGGTTTAGCTCGCGCAAATGATTATCTTGAAAAAGAAAAACTTACATTCCCCCATCGTTCCTCTCGTATCTTAAAATCGGAAGATTGTACTGGAAATTTTATAGTTAATAGCAAAAATGCGCGGTGGTGCTTCGATGTGAAGAAATTGTGGGATTGTGGGTATTGTGCGCAGGTTATAGATGGGAAAGATTCGTATGATGTGAATTACTGTGAGTATTTTGAGCTTTGTTATGAGCATATTGGGTTTGATGAGAATTATAATGTAAAGTTTTCTTTGATAAGTGGGAAGTGCAGAGATTGTGATTATGCGGATTTTTGTATGAATTCTAAGGACTTGTTTGGATGTGTTTCAGTGCAGAACAGTCAATATTGTATTTTGAATAAGAAGTATTCGAAGGAGGAGTATTTTGATCTTAGGGAGCGGTTGAAGGCGGCGATGATTGAGAGGGGTGAATATGGAGAGTATTTCCCTGAAGAGATCAGTCCTTTTAAATATGAGGAAAGTGTGGCGAATGATTATTTTCCGAAGGATTAACTTGATTCGAAAGGAGTTTCTGATAGAATCTTTTTGTTCTTTTAAAGCAATGGTTATTATGGCAGGATAGCTCAGTTGGTTAGAGCGCAGGACTCATAAGCCTGAGGTCGGCGGTTCAAATCCGCCTCCTGCTACCATTGGATTCGTTTACTGGTACGGTTGACATGTTTTGCGAAAAAGTGTATCGTCTTTTGCCGAATCTGTAATAATTAATTACTATGTCTCCTGATAACAACAATGACACGCCTAATAATGATTGTAGTCTTATCATTGCTCCAACTCCAGATGAGTTGAGAAGTTTGGGTTTGAGTTCATCAGACTTTGGTATGAGTGATTGTCAGCCTCAGGAAGAGGGGTCTATTCTTTCACTTTTTGAAAGCATGATGGGTGCCGACTCATGTCCTGAGGAGGTGCTTGCTAATCGCTTGTCTGAGTTAGAGGAATTCGCTTTAGAGCTAAACTTGGATTCTTTAATTCTTCCTCCTAATGAAGAGGCACGTGATTTCGTTCAACCTTTGGTTCAGTCTATATTAACTAGATTTGATCTTTTAAAGCCACTTCTAGACACTATAAAGCAAGCTCCTAAAATGAATATTGCTTCTAGGTATCATGAAGATAACAGAGAAGAGGTAGAGAATATTCTTATTGCTGCTTATTTGTCAGGAATTCTTGCGAATCCTGGTGATTTACGGGTGTATGATATTGGTGGTGGGACTGGTTTTCCTTCTTTTGTAATGGGTCTCGGGAGAGGAACTGATAAAGGGGAGATGTATGTGGAGAACTGGGATTTAGACTCGGAGAAAAGGGTTACTTTTTCATCTTTGATAAGAAATCTAAGGAAAGAGATGAATGCTACTTTTGAGTTTGTTTGTCAGGATGCTTGTGGTTGTAGTTTTACTAGAGATCTGGATAACGATACGTATTGGTTTTCTAATGATCCCTCTGATCTTACACGTGAAATTTTTGATAAAGTTGCTATTCTTCCTTATGAACACCTACCTGAATCGATTGCTATATTGCCCTGTTGTTGTTGTTCATACAGTCCTGCTATGAATCCTGATCCAAGTGATTTAGGGTTAACTTTTGAATGGAATAGATTAAGTGATATGTCGAGGATATGTCGTCTTAAAGATGAGAAAAGGGGTACGGCTAGTCTTAGGGCTAAGGAAATAATGGATGCTTTGAGAGTGGTAGTTTTAATGAATAGGAATCCAAATATTACTGGGTGGGTTCAGAAAACACATGATCCTTGTAAAAACATTGTTATTGCTAATAAAAATTCTTAAGTCACCAAGAACAACTTGATCAAAAATGGAGGGGAGGTTGTTTAAGGATCCTACTAACTAGCTATTTCTTTTTGGAATCTTTCTTTGGAGCTTTTTTCGGGGCCTTCTTTTCAGTCTTTGCTCCGGCAGCTTCAGCTTTTGCTTGAGCTAAGATTTTAGCCATTGGATTTCCTGCTGGCTGTTTTTTCCCCGCTGGCAGGCTTGGGAGGTTTGATACATCTACTGGATCATCGTCCATGTTTATTCCGATACGAGCTGATATTTCCTGATCTACAAATGCTTTCTTACGTCCGTGTTTCATTCTTGAATATTGCTTTACTATCTTGGATATCTTCTTGCTGGCTCCAGTTGTGTCGTAGATTGTGTTTATTGAGAATGGTCTTGAGGTCGCACTTTCTATATTTAACTTCAAGTATTGTTTGTAGTTTGCAATTCCTACAAGATCTTGTTCTGTTATAACTGGAGAGAATTCTTTTGCTAAATATTCTGCATCGTCCGCACCTACCTTGAATGCACTTAAGGATCCCACGTTACCAAAGACTGCATCTCTGATCTGACTTGATGTCACTCCAAATTTGGTTGTTACTAGCTGGTTTATGTATTGGTGTGCCATCACTAAGCAGAGGTGGTACTTTCTCGCTTCGGACAGGATTGAGCAGAAACTATCGGTTGCGAAATTTTGGAACTCATCCACATATAGGTAAAAATCCTTACGTTCGCTTTCTGGCATGTCCGCACGACTCATTGCTGCCATCTGAATACGAGCTACCATTACTAGTCCGAGGAGCTGCGTGTTTAGATCACCAATCTTACCTTTAGAAAGCTTAACTAATAGAATTTTTCCGCTGTCCATTATTTCTCGGAAATCAAATGCTGACTTGGTTTGACCAATAGTGTTACGCATTATTGTATTCGTGATGAATGGTCCGAATTTCGAACTGAAGTACGGTATCATCTCCTGACGCTCACGTTCACCTGTGTTTGAATATTCATGCTGCCAGAATGATTTTACTACCGGGTTTGTTACCTTCTTTACTTTGTATTTCATGAATTCCTCATCTACAAATATCCTAGGTACGTCTATAAGAGTCGCTCCTTCTTCGGCATCCTCCATTAGAGTCAAACATCCATTACGGAAATAATGCTGGATACGAGGTCCGAAGATCTCGTCCCCGAATAGCTTGATGAATATCTCTGTGGCCTGACTTGAGACTAGATCCATTTCTGCGGAGGTGTTCGCTTCTAATATGTTTAACCCCATTGGTCTTTCTGAGTCTGAGGGGTCGAATACAATTACATCCTTGGCTCTTTCTTTCGGGATGTATTCCAATATATCTTCTACCAAATCTCCATGAGGATCTATTACACACACACCTTTTCCAGCTTGGATGTCTTGGCGCGCCATGTATGATATGAAGTTCGATTTACCTGTACCCGATTTTCCGATGATGTAGTGATGTCTGGTTCTGTCCTTGTCCAAGAAACGTATGTCTGTTGATTTTCCTCTGTATATGTTTTTTCCGAGCAATATCCCTCCTTCTGCAGGAGCATTGCTTGGCGCTGGTAATACTTTATAGCGCATCCATCTAATAGTTGGGATTTTGTTGTACTTGCTGTTCGGAAAGTGGAATATGCTTGCCAGTTCGTCTTCTGACAATATTGATTCTTTTTCATTCAATAAAGGGAGTCCTTTTATGAGGTATCTGTGCTTGAAATTCTTTTCCATAACCTTGTCATTCCACTTGTCTATAAATAGAAGTCTTCTTGTTTGGAAAAAGTTCATAGAGGGGTCTTTGAATAGATTCAAGCCCACTATCATGTTGTTCGCTATTTCCTCTGCTCTTTTTTCTTTTTTTGCTGTTGCGAAAATTCTTATCACTGTATCGAATCCTGTTTGTTGAGCTTTTTCTCCGATAGCTTTGGCTACTTCTTCTTTTGTTTGAAGCATCCTTACATAGCCTGCTTGAGAATCTCCTTTCGGAGCATGTTCTTTGTATTTGTCGTACCCTCCAATTATACCTGCAAATAATGCATACAACTTACCTAGGATTGGGATGCCTGATAGACTGCTTGCTTTTCCTCCTTGGAAATATGCAGAACCTTGTTTCTCGGCTCTTTTTTGCCATTTTCCTGCTTTTGGCCTTATTACTATTTGATAAGCCGCTGTCTCTTCCTCTTTCATATTTGAGAATATGTTTGTGAGGTCGTTTAACGGATCGTTTTCTATCTTCTTGTATGTTCTCAACGGGAACCAAAATGGGTTCCTGAGGTATGCGTAGTATGCCTTGAATTTGTTTCCTTCTGGTAAATGTTTGTATGCTTCCATTGGCAATACTTCTGCGTCTGAATAGTAAGAAGTTATTTGCTTCTCTACTATGTCCGCATAATATTTTGGCGCGCTTACGTAGAAGTTCACCATTTTGTTCTCTGCGACTAGTTCGAACGAGAAAACGTTGTGCTGGAATACCTTTGTTTTGATTATATTCCAAAGATTCATTTCTCTAGTTTCCTCAAGATTTCTGAAGAATTGAGCCATGACAGAGATTTTCTCTCTAAAATCTTTTTCCGTTTGCTTATCCTTGTCTTTGGCCGAATCTTGTCTTGGCATTGTTATCCTCAGAAAGATCCTGTTTTTGTTAATGGCACGAGCGTAAGCTCTTCTAGTGAATCGGATTCCAAATTTCACTGTAATAACCAATCCTATAATCAGTAATACAAACCATATTGGATGGTCCACAATTAAGCTTCCTATAGCTTTTAAGAGATTTAGCATTTACGTTTTTATATTTATTTCATTCCTTATATTTTACCAGAAATAGCCTACTTTATCAATAGGCTATAAGGTTAGAGTGTGGTTTTTCTACCAGTTAGTCGTTAATTCACCTCTTTCTTGAGAATTTCGTACAAATCAGCGATTTTTACGCGTTTTTGCTTGGTTGAATCCCTGTCTCTCCAGGTTACGCTATCGTCATCCAATGAATCGTAATCTATAGTAATGGCGAATGGAGTTCCTATTTCGTCCTGCCTTCTGTACCTTTTTCCAATAGCTCCTGATTCGTCGTATTCAACCTGGAAATCTTCCTTTAATTCATCAAAGATTTTCCTAGCAACGGTTTGTAATTCTTCTTTTTTCATCAAAGGTAGAATAGCTAGTTTTATAGGAGCAACTTTTGGCGAGAATCTCATCACTACCCTTTCCTCTTCTCCTACCTTATCTTCATCATATGCGTCTAGAAGGACTGTCAAAACACTTCTTTCCACTCCGAATGAAGGTTCTATTACTGCTGGTAAATACTTTTCGTTAGTTTGTGGATCTTGGTACTTCAGGTCTTCTTTTGAGAATTCTTCATGTTGAGTAAGGTCAAATTGTCCTCGATTTGCCAATCCCATCAATTCTCCCCATCCGAACGGAAATTTGTATTCTATGTCCACTGTTCCGCTTGAGTAGTGAGATAGCTCGTCCTTGTCGTGGTCTCTGAATCTTAGGTTTTCTTCTTTTACACCTAATGATTTGAACCAATCCATGGCTTGTTTTTTCCATTCTTCGAACATCTTCTTGTTTCCTTTTTCGTCTTTTGGGTCTACGAAGTATTCTATTTCCATTTGTTCGAATTCACGTGTTCTGTATGTAAAATTTCCCGGAGTGATTTCGTTGCGGAAAGCCTTTCCTATTTGACCTATTCCAAATGGCACACGTTTTCTGCAAGTTTGGATTACGTTTTTGAAGTTTATGAAAATTCCTTGTGCTGTTTCAGGTCTTAAATATACGGGTGTGCTTTCTTCTTCCACTACACCTTGGTGAGTCTTGAACATCAAATTGAACTCTCTTGCTTCGGTGAAGTCACATTCTCCACATTTTGGACAAGGTAGCTTTTCCTTTGCGATTATCTCTCCTATTTCTTTGAATGATTTTCCAGCAACCGCTTCTACTCCAAACTTTTCTTCTATAAGTTTGTCCCCTCGCACTCTTTCTTTACATTTTTTACAATCCATTAATGGATCAGCGAATGATCCTAAGTGCCCAGAAGCTTCCCATACTGTTGAGTTGAGCAGGATTCCTGAGTCGAGTCCGACCATGTCCTCTCGGCTTGTTACAAAGGTTTTCCACCAGTTGTTTTTTAAATTGTTTTTGAGTAGTACTCCGTATGGTCCGTAATCCCATGTGTTAGCCAATCCTCCATAGATCTCAGATCCTGGGAAGATCAGACCTCTTCTTTTGCAAAGAGCTACTACTTTTTCCATTCGGTTGTCCATGATTTTGAATTAGTTATTTTTGTTAGTCCTTTTTTTCGTTTTTTTCGTTCTTGTTCTTGAAGTCAAGAAGTGCGTTTGAAAGAACTTTCAGAAAGGATTCTGCTGTTTTGTGAGTCATGTTTATTCTGCTGACAATTTTGATTGTAGGCTTCTCTGCGTTTGGAAGGGTGTATCCCATATCCAGCACGCATTCGTTTCCGTTGAAATGAACAGAAACTGCGTTAGTAAAATGTCCGTTCTCTACTTCCTCGGAAATTTTTACTAAGTATTGTTTTTTTTGTTCTTCAGCCATGATTTTAGAGTTTAAGATTAATTATGCCTACACAGTTTATATGTCTGTTGTATTTTATTCAACAACAGTTTGATTTTTGGTTTTACTCTTTGGGATCAACTTTTTGGCTTGTGCCTCTTGTGAAGAAGGTTTGTTAACCATTAGATTCTTTCTTGTATGTTATCAGCGATAATCACATCTAATTACATTTCTGGACAAAGTCTTCAAAAAGGATTTGAGGCTTCTAATCTTCAAACTTTGATTTATCAGACTGATTTTTCGATTACTGATCATTATGATTTTGTTTATCATGATGGTTTTCTAGTGCATTTGGTTTCTCCGACTGAGCAGCATCTTAATTTTTGCCTTCATCTCAAAAATTTATTGCCGGGTGGAAATATTTTGGTACTGATGGAGAATGTTGATGTTGAAATTCAAAATATGTTTAGTGAGAGTATGGAGACTCCTATTTTCTTGTCTCCTTTTCCTTTTAGGAAAATTGTTAACATTTACGAATCCACTGTTGTGTCTGACCTTGATCGATGTCAATTGTTTGAAGTTGGAGGCGTACAAATAGAACTAGATCCTACTACTCGCGTCTTGAGAATGGGCGGTTCTAACGAGATTAAGCTAATAAACAAAGAGTTCTTTATGATGAAGTTTTTGTTAGCCAATCAGGGCCGGATTGTTTCCAAAATAGACCTGTTCGAATATGTGTGGGGAAAAAATTTAATGGGTGATATTCATACTGTGGATGTTCACATGAGTAGACTTCGCAAGAAAATCAAAGAGTACTCAAATTCCGGATTGATTCGAACGATACATTGTGCCGGCTATGTCTTGGGTTAATTATCTTAACTGTAAAACAACTGTCGTTTTTGTAAATTCGAACAATACGTTTTTTTTGCCAAACTAGCAAAGAGTTTTTATAATTCGATGTGTTAAACAAATTCCCCTTACCCTCCATCCCTATGAAAACAATGTCTAGTGTTCAGAATTCTGACCTGGCTACAACACTTCTTGAGCTTGATGAAATAGTCAAAAACCTCCTGTTGTTGTTGTCGGAAAAAGAAAAGTCTGTAATCGTAAAAAGGTTCAATCTGGATAATACCCGGAAGCATACGTTGGAAGAAATTGGTCAAGAATTTTCTGTCACTCGCGAAAGAATTCGTCAGATCGAAAAGAATGCGTTGGGAAAGATGCGTCGAAATGTTTTCAATACTGCTCTTATTCATGTTCATACTTTTGCCGATTATTTTTTGGGAGAATCAGGTGGTGTTATGAGGGAAGACATCTTGGTTTCAAACATTCTTTCTGTCTTGCAGGCTGCTGATGCAAAGGTTGATGTTAACGCTATTAGACTTGCGTTGTTCCTGCATGATGATTTGGAATGCATAGGAAATACTATCGATTTCTACCCATACATACGTAATAAAAATATCTCTGATTACCAATTGAAAAATACTGCTCACAAAGCTGTTAATCAATTGAGGAAGTACAAAGATGTTAGGCCTATCGGTAGACTTGAGAGGGATTTGGATAAGGTTTTGAAAGACTTCGATTTCTTGGGAACTACCTTCAAGTCTTTGATGGATATTGATAAGAGAGTTAAAGTTTTGGATGAAGAGAAAATTGGATTGTTTGAATGGAGACATATTCATCCTAGAACTCTTAGAGATAAAATCACTTTTGTTTTGAAGACTGAAAAGAAGCCTATGCACTTTGTGGATATAGCTGAAAGGATTTCTTCAAAAAGTTTTGATAATAAAAGGGTTAACGTTCAGGCTGTTCACAATGAGTTAATCAGGCATCCCCAGTTTGTTCTAATTGGTAGAGGAATCTATGCTCTCAAAGAATGGGGGTATGAGAAAGGAACTGTTGCTGATGTTATCCTTAAGATTCTGAAAGAAAAGAATGAGCTTTCACAGGATCAAATTATCAAACAAGTTCTAAAGCAAAGACAAGTTAAGGAAATAACAATCGTTCTTGCTCTTAAGAACAATCCTAAGTTTGAAAGAGTTGGAAGGAAGGTCTACAAATTGAAAGGCTAAATCCTTACGAAGTTCTCTTTGTTGCTCTTGTATCTAGACTTCAGTTCTGGGAGGATCTCTCTTATCTTTTTGACTGCAAGACTTTGGTTAAGGAAGAATGCTTTGTTTCTAGCTTTTTTAAGAACTGACTTTGCTTTCTTGCTGTCTGGGTTTGTTTTTAAAATCTCTGTTGCTACTCGCATCGCCTCTTCAAACTTGCCTAGCTTCATTAGCGTTTCTAGGCTGTCTTGGCTTGAATAGATGAATTCGTCTATATTCTCCACTTGATGCCCCATCTGCCTTCTACCTACGTATTCCTGTAGGTTTTTGATGGTCTTTGACTTCGGACTGATCCTCTTCAAATCTTTTAAGAATCCTTTTATGTCCTCGAATTTGTCTGAACCTAGAAGTTCTTGCTTTTTCTTCACTTCCATTTCCACGAGTTTGTCTCTGTATGAATCTACAAGCTGTGCAACCTTTATGTTTTTTGAATATTCTAGAGATAGATTATTGAGAGTACTAATCAGCTTGGGAAAGTCTTCCTTTTCTATTAGTTCATCGAAGTTTTTTGTTTTGGCATTTAAGAAATCTTTTTCTGCTCGTTCTAATTTGTTTTTATATCTTTTTTGTATTTTCAAATACAGTCTTTTTAGCTTTGTGTCGTTTGGAGTTAAAGGTAGAACTTTTTTTATTGTTCTTAGGGCTTTTTCAAATTCTTTCTTCCTTACTAATGTTTTTGCTTCCTTAACAGCTTCTTTCACTATTCCTTTGTTTTGGTTTAGCATTTTTTTCGCGATGTCATCTTTCAAATCCAGTATCCCTCTCTGTGTTGGATATTTATCCAAAACCTCCTTACATCTTTTGTAAGCTTCACTTAACCTACCTTCTATAATAAGGCCTTCTATATTCCTCCTAATTTGTCTGAAAAATGCGTCTTCCATCACATTATTATACCTTAAAAAGGTGTTTTTTGGAAGGGGTAGGCTGGAGGGGCGTGTCGTTGTGTGACGTGAGTTGCTTTATATTATTTTTGTTGGGATTTTTCCCGGATTAAAATCAACAGGTTTAGGGTGACAGGTTAGACTGGAGATCCGGATTAAAACTGGACGATTAATCCGGATTAAAATTAACAGGTTTAGAATAACAGGTTTAGGTGGAGATCCGGGGAAACCAACAATATTTTTCATATCCGTCACTCTCCCCTACAATAAAAAACGCACCACCTTACCAGTCCTTGTTCGTCATAGTCTGAGCTTTAAAGCTCGGCTAATTCTTTCTTCAATTTAACTAGATTCTGATTTGCCTCATCTAGCTTTATTTTTTCCTGGTCTATTAATTCTTGAGGAGCGTTGTTTACGAAGCCTTTGTTTTTTAATTTTGAGTCGATTTTCTGGGTGTATGACTCGAGTTGTTCAATTTCTTTTTTGAGTCGGTCTTTTTCTTTGTCGACATCAATCATCTCTTCCAAAGGTATGTAGATTTCTATGTTTGGTAAGATTACTGACTTTGATTTTGCAGGTTTTTTGCCTTCTTTCTTTATTTCAAGTTCGTCTACCCTACCGAGCCTCATGATCGAGTCTCTTTGAGATTCTAGGTCCTTGTGGTATTTCGAGTAAACTACTGCTTTTATTTTCTTCGAAGGTTCTACTTTGTAATCAGCTCTGACCTTTCTGATCTCAGATATAATGTCTAAAACTTTTTCCATTAATTTCTCCTCAGCTTTAAACTCTAGATCCTTGCTTGCTTTTGGCCATGCCTCTCCCATTAAAATAGATTTATTCCCCAAATTTTCCCAGATCACTTCAGTGATGAAAGGTGTGAATGGATGAAGTAGTTTCAATGTGTTTTCGAGGACATGTTTTAGTACTGCTGGGTTTTGTAGTTCGCCTTTTGATATTTCCAAATACCAATCACAAAACTCTGACCAGAAGAAGTCGTAGATTTTGCTTCCTGCATCTGAAAACCTAAATTTTTCAATCTCGTTGTTAACTTCCTTTGTTAGGCTGTTGAGTTTAGAAACTATCCATTTGTCTGCGAGTGACTTCACCATGCTTGGCTTGAATTCTTCGTTGGGCTGATCTTCTGGAAGATTCATCAAGACGAAGCGAGAAGAATTCCATATTTTGTTTATGAAATTTCTGTATCCAGCTATTTTTTCTTCGTAGATTCTAATGTCATTCCCAGGAGTTCCTCCTATTACTAGGCTGAGTCTTATTGCGTCCGTTCCGTACTTTTCGATCATGTCCAATGGATCTATACATGTTTCTGGTTTTGATTTACTCATTTTCTCTCCGTTCTTGTCGCGGACGAGGCCGTGAAGATAAACGTGTTCAAATGGGACGTCGCCTGTGACGTAAGTTGTCATCAATATCATTCGTGCTACCCAGAAAAATAAAATATCATAACCTGTTTCCATTACGCTTGTAGGATGGAAGTACTTGAAGTCTTCTCCATTTGGCCAATCTAAAGTTGAGAAAGTCCAAAGCCCAGATGAAAACCATGTATCTAATGTGTCGGGATCCTGTTTGAATTCTTTTGCAGGACATTTTGAACACTTCGTTGGCTTTTCTTTTGATACGTGAAGTTCTCCACATTTCTTGCAGTACCAAACAGGGATTCTATGTCCCCACCAAATCTGTCTTGAAATGCACCAGTCTCTTAGGTTTTCCATCCAGTGGAAATATGTTTTGTCGAATCTTTTTGGGATTATCTCTATTGATCCATCGCGGACAACTTCAAGTGATTTCTCTTTCAGGGATTTGTTTTGTAAGCTTTTTATCTTTTTGTTTACGTCGACAAACCATTGTTGAGATGTTAATGGCTCAATAGCGGTTCCACATCTGTAACATACTGATAATTTATGTGGATAATCTTCGACTTTTTCTATCAGTCCCATCTTCTCCATGTCTTTCAAAATTTCTTTTCTGCATTCTGTGGTTGTCATTCCTTCATACTTTCCGCAATTACTCATCATCTTGCCTTCTTCGTCTATTATTTTCTTTACTGGGATTTTGTGTCTTTCAGCTATTTCAAAATCAGTGAAGCTGTGGGCTGGAGTTACTTTTACTGCTCCTGATCCGAATTCTGGGTCAACTGCATCGTCTCCTACTACAATTACTTCGAATTCGCCCAAAACTCCTGGAATCATGTATTTCTTTCCTATCATGTCTTTGTATCTTTTGTCTTTTGGATGAACTGCTACGGCGGTATCCCCTAGTTTTGTTTCAGGTCTTGTTGTGGCTAGACTGAAAGGACCGTACTTTATCCAGTACAGTTTTCCGTTATCCTCTTTGTATTCTACTTCGTCGTCAGCTAGGGTTGAATTGCATCTAGGACACCAATTCACTATACGATTTCCTCTGTATATCAATCCATCTTTGTACATTCTGACAAATACTTCTTCTACTGTTTCACTCAAACCTTCATCCAATGTGTATCTTTCTCTAGTCCAGTCGCAAGAACTTCCCATTTTTCTGATCTGCTGTCTTATGGTTCCTTGAGAATTTTTTACGTATTTTCTTACTTCTTGAAGAAATTTTTCTCTTCCAAGGTCGTGACGAGTTATTCCTTTTTTTGCTAATTCTTTCTCTACTTTATTCTGAGTTGCTATGGCTGCATGATCTGTTCCTGGTAGCCATAGGGTTGGATCCCCTATCATTCTGTGGTATCTAACCATGATGTCTTCAACAGCCAACATCATTGCGTGTCCCAGGTGTAACTGGCCTGTTGCGTTTGGTGGGGGCATCGAAATAACGAATGGTTTTTTCTTCTTATCTATCTTTGGAGAAAATAAGCCGGACTTTTCCCACTTTTCGTATATTTTGTCTTCATATTTTTTGGCCTCGTAGGCTTTTTCCATTGATTTTTCCATGGTTGGAATTTTATATTAATATTGTCTAATTGACAACTCCTCCTGGCAATCCCTGGCGATTGACACACTCTCTCTATTCGTTTATAATTAAAAGGAGTTATTATGGATAAATCTACAACTAAATCACCGGAGAAAAGTGCTGAGCCTGCTGAGTTTTCTAAACAGCAGAACAGACAGGAACAAGCCTCTAGTTTGCCTAAACAACCTTTTGAATCTACGGCTTCAAAAACTGCTGAATATATAGACTTGGGTGAATCTGCCGAGGTTCAGGGTGAGGTTTCTGAAATAATGAAAGAACAAAGTGAACAGAAGGGAGATGGCTTTGGAGGAAAGAAGGCTGGAAGAAAAGCTCGCGCAACTCAACAAATGACCGCAGCTCAAATCAAAGCTCAACTCCTTAAAACTGCCCCATCTCAAACAACGATGATTAGACAGGTAACAAGAGAAATTGAAAAAGAAATTAAATATTTAAACAAAAGAGCTAGTAAAATAATTCGTAAACCAGGTTCTGTTAACGCTTTTGAGCTTAACAATATAGTTAAAAAGATTAGAGAACTAAAATCCCTCCTCATTTCTCTCGCAAAGGCTACGGTCGATGCGGCGAAAACCCTATGGCTTCGATTTGTTCATGGGGTAATGTAATCAAATAAGATGGATAGAGTTGCCTTAAAAAACCTCACTCACAACGCAAAGGATTTCTTGAATGTCCGAAAAAGTGACTACAAGCAATGGGTTTTCAGATATACTTTTTTGGAATTAGAGAAGGATCTGGGTGTGGCTGGTGATATAACCAGTCGGGCTGTTCTTGGTGAAGCGGGTTCGAAGCCTGGCACTGGAACTGTTTATGCCCAGGAAGATGGAGTCGTGGCTGGGCTCGATGAAATCATGTACTTCTTGGTTGAAAGTGATCCTAGGTTTCGGCCTAGGTTGGGAGCTTTTGAAGTTGAATTGTTTGTTAAAGATGGGGCGAGTGTGAAGGCTGGCGATAAGGTGATGAGTTTGAGTGGGTCTGTACAGGATATTTTAGCTGTGGAACGTGTTGTCTTGAATCTTTTAATGAGAATGAGTGGAGTGGCTTCGTATACACGGGAGTTGGTCGGTCAGCTTGAAGCTGAAGGCTTGGACACGTTGATTGTGCCTACTCGCAAAACTCTTTGGGGATTGCTTGATAAAAAGGCGGTTGTTTTGGGTGGAGGGGGAACTCATAGGCTGAATCTTGCCGATGCTGTGATGATTAAAGATAATCATTTGAAAGTTTTGGGTGGATCTGTTGTTGGAGCGCTGAAGGGTGTGGCTGACTCTGAAGTTTGTGGTCGTTTTGTTGAGATTGAAGTTGAAGATGCGGATTCTGCGGTAAAAGCTGCGGAAGGTTTGAATGGAATGAAATTGGAATCTCCTGCGTGTGTTTTGTTTGATAATATGAAGGCTTCGGAGATTGAGTCTGCTTTGGTAACTTTGAAAGAGAAGGGGTTGTATGATGGGATTTTGTTTGAAGCCTCGGGTGGGATATCTGATGAAAATTTCATTGAATATGCTCGAACAGGCGTCGATATTGTATCGATGGGTTGTTTGACTATGGGGGTTTCTGGGATGGATTTCAGTTTGGATCTATAGGCTTAGCCTTGGTCCGATATTAGATGAAGGTGGATGTGGAAAACTTCCTGTCCTCCTCCTTTTCCAACATTGAAAGAGAGTTTGTATCCGTCGATGCCTCGTTCTTTTGCGATGTCGCGAGCTTTTCCGACCATGTGACCTACAAGTTTCTCATCTTCTGGTTTGAGGTCGGCAATGGTTGCTATGTGTTTCTTTGGAATAATAAGAAGATGCGTCTTTGCAATTGGATTTATATCATGAAAAATCATACAAAGATCGTCTTCATATTCTATATTTGCTGGGATTTGCTTGTCTACGATTTTGCAGAAGATGCAATCTTCAGTCATATTTACTTGCTCAATTTATAAACTGCACGTCCCACTCTGACAAATTGTGGATTCTTTTGCAAGTTTAATGAAATTGTACCTTTCTTGACTTGTCTTTGCTTCAGAACGCCTTCGATGATCTCTTGCTTTGTCATCGGGCTCTTCTTCTTCAGAAGACCTTCGATAACGTCAGCAACTGTTCCTTTGTTATATCCCCATTCTTTCAGGGCATATAAACCACGACCAACTAATACGAATTGTTCGTATCTGATTAGTTCGTTGTGAACAGCTTGGGTAGTAACGACTTTTTTGTCGAAACCAGCCTCTGTGATCTTGTTAGCGATCTCTACAAAGTGAAGTGGTTTGTTGGCTTTTTTCAAAACGATGTACGCTTTGTCACGGATTGATCTAGGATTGATGTGTCTCCATTCCATTAGACCGAATCCTTCTGGTACTCTTTTAATTCTTTTATCAACTTCTAGAGCTGAAATAATCATTATGTCTGCTGCCTCTACCTTTCCTTTCAAGTCTTGTTTGATAGCTGCTGCTAGTTTTTGGTCTTCTTGAACTTCTTTTGCTTTCTTAAGGAGTTTAACTCCTGTTTGAAGGACTTTTGTTATGTCTTTGTTGTCGATTTCTTTGAATTTCCAGTATGGGTGAATGGTGTTATTTTTCTCTGTTTTATCTAGGTCTACGTTTATGTTTAGAGCAAGTTTTATTACATATTTGTCCACAGCTTCAGTCGATCCTACTTTGTTTATAATCTCTGCTACCAATCTTTTTTCTAGCATCACTCCTCCGTTTTCCTTAAGAATCTCATTTGAAACCTCATTTATAATGTTTAGTTTTGTGTTCTTTACTGTTCTTCGAAGTTTTCCAAGAGCAATTTTCTCTATCTGTCTGATTCTTTCTCTTGTTACAGAAAAATGCTGACCTATTTTTTCTAAGGTCTGCCGTGGCTTACTGTCTAGACTAAATCTTTTGATGATAACCTCCTTCTCTTTCTCCGTTAGGACTAAGAATATTTCTCCTAAGATCTGAGTGAGGTTTATTTTAGTGCTTGTGGACATGGTTTATTTGATTTAATTGATGATGGCCTTTTACCTTTCCTGTAGCGGGCCGTACTAAGATATTTATAAATAGATATACTGTCAAGCAATAAAATTGCGACAAGCGCAAACTTATGATCCTATTACATAGAAATGGAAGGATTAGTATCCTATTCCCTTTTACGGAACTTGTCAAATGCTTTTTTTGTTTTTTATTTATATTTGACTACAGAGGGGGGTTCTGGTACTTTTTTGCATGCTTTTTAAAAGCTTGCCCAGGTGGCGGAACTGGTAGACGCGCCAGTCTTAGGAACTGGTAGGGAAACCTGTGAGAGTTCGAGTCTCTCCCTGGGCACCATTTACACTAAATCACGCTAATTACATTGGTTGACTTTTCGTGGGTTTTGTGTTACAATAACCCCTGTAGTAAATAACCTTTTTTTATGACTGAAGATGCCTCCACTAACCATGATAAGGCTGAATACATTCCTCCTACCGTAGAAACTGTTGGTAAATACAAACTAGATGAAGAGCATACCCCTGCTAGATATTATCATAATAACACGCTTGATGGATGTTTTGATTTTGATTTTGTTACCCATGTCCCTTGCGATAATTACAAGACTCTCTATAAGAATACGAGCAAACTGATTAGGGCTGTGATGGGTGATAATTATTTGAAGTCAGAAGTCAGGACTAGGGTCAGGGTAACTGTTCCTGGTATCGTTAATCAGGTCGTAGAGGTATTCGATGACTATCTAGACGGGACAATTCCACTTCCTTCCGTAGACATTGTTCCTGAGGATTTTGATTTTGAAGTTGAGGATTTTCATGGGCAATACCCATTGGAAATTGATAATCCTGAAGATTTGAGTCGTATGATTTCAGATCTTCGAACTATGATTTTTCTTGCTGCAGCTAATAAAGCTGGTGTCCATATTGATGACGCAGATAGCCGTCTGATTTGCGATGACCCCGATCCTTCTCATGAAGATTTACTGGAATACAAGGACGATCCAGACTCAGGTGATTCATATCCGAATACCGATCGTTTCCCTCACTGATTCACCGACACTCCCCTTCTCCCTTCACTATCCATTTATAGGTAGTGAGGGCTTCTAGTGCGAATGGGCCTCTTGTATGGAGTTTTTGGGTGGATATACCTATTTCTGCACCAAGGCCGAAGATCCCACCGTCTGTGAAGCGTGTTGAGGTGTTTGTGTAAACTGTTGAGGCATCTACATCTCGGACAAACCTATGCTGGTGAGAAATATTGTTCGAAATTATGGCTTCTGAGTGCCTTGAAGAGTATTTGTTGATGTGTTCGATGGCTTCGTCCAGGTTTGAGACGGTTTTTATTGCCATTTGAAGAGATAGAAATTCTTTTCCGAAGTGTTCTTCTTCTGCTTTTTTTAAGAGATTGGCTGGGTATTTATCTTTGATGGCTTCATGTGAGGCTGCGTCTGCGAAGATGATTACTTCTTTTTCGGCTAATTTTTCTGTGATTTGGTCGAGTTTGTCTGCAGATTTTTCATGGATGACCAAGCAATCCAGTGCGTTACAGACACTTGGACGCTGCGTTTTGGCATTGAATACGATCTGCTTCGCCCATTCCAGGTTAAAATCTTCATCTATATACGTATGAACAATCCCTGCGCCCGTTTCTATAACAGGTACCAGTGAGTTCTCTTTCACAAACTTGATCAACCCCTGACTTCCGCGAGGAATTATCAAGTCTATGTAACGATCTGCTTCTAGCATTGTCTTCACATATTCTCGATCAGCTGGCATCAAGTACAGCCAGTCTTCTGACTCCCCTGCCTCTTTCAAGGTTTCTTTTATGACTGAAACTATCGCTTTGTTCGAGTTTTCTGCATCACTTCCTCCTTTCAATACAACAGCATTTCCGGACTTGAAACACAGACTGAAAACATCGACCGTCACGTTTGGCCTCGCTTCATATATAACGCCAACGACTCCCATAGGAACTGTTATGCGTTTGAGTTGTAATCCGTTTTCGAGCGTTCTATCTTCGAGGAATTTACCGGTTGGATCTGGCAAGCTTGCTACTTTTTCAATTTCGCTGCAAATTCCATCAATTCTCTCTGTGTCGAGAAGTAATCGATCGCGGAGCGGGTCGTCTTCGGTCATTTTTGCTAAGTCTTTCTTGTTTGCTTCTAGTATCTCGGCCTCTGATTTCTTGAGGTTTTTCGCGAGAATTAGCAGAATCTCGTTCCTTTTTTCTGTTTCAACATGTGTGCGTGATATTGATTGAAGTTTCTTGAATTGTTCGATGATTTCTTCGTGCATTTTTCGTTGTTTTTTTAAAGTTTAGATAGTTCTTTTGCGCGTTGATAGGCTTTTTTTATTCCGTTAACGATTGTTTGGCCAAGATTGTTTTCGCGAAATTCGTTGAGTCCTGCTTCCGTTGTTCCGCCTTTTGAGGTTACTCTGTTTTCTAATTCGTTTGCGGATAAGCCTGAGTCTTTCCACGCTTGTAGAGTGCCTTCTAGGGTTTGCTTGATGAGTTTGTCAGCCTCTTCCTCTTTGAAGCCAAGCTCTTGAGCTGATTCCATCATTTTGCGTGCAAAATAGTACACATATCCAGGACCAGAGCCAGAAACAGCGGTCGCTGCATCAAGCAGATCTTCGTTATCAACCTCCAGTTCCTCCCCTATCGCTGATAGAATTTTTTCGACTAGCTCTTGCTCCTCTGCTGGTAGACCTTCCCCCGCCATCCAAACAGTCATTGATTTAAAGCTTTGAGCTCCGAGATTTGGCATACTTCGGACTATTCTATTGCCAGGCATGGCTTTCTCCATTCTTTTGATCGGGATTCCTGTCATTATTGAAATGATCAGCTTGTCTTTCACATTGGCCAGTCTTTTTGCGGTTTCTTCGAAATCTTGAGGTTTGACTGCTAATAGGTAAGTATCTCCATGTTTGGTCTCCTGGTCATGATCAACCATTTGTACGTCTTCGCTATTGAAAACTTTCTTTTCGATGAGAGCTTTTTGGAAGATCGTGCCCATGACACCTGCTCCCAATATTGTTATTTTCATATTCATTTTAATTAAAAGATTTTAGATTGTCGCAGTGGACGACTTCCTTTTGATTTTTCTTCTCTTCTTGTTTGAGTTTTAGTTTTTTCTCGAGTATTTTACTTGATAGATTTGTGATTCCGACTGCGATTTTCACGCCTTTCTTGTCGAGTATCTCTACTGTATCACCTTTCTTGAATATCCCCTTTGAGCTAGAAACCCCTACTAATAGTAGGCTTTTTCTGTCTTTGACTGCTTTTGCAGCGCCATCATCGATTGTGAGGTAGCCTTTTATTTCAGCGCCAGCCAAAAGCCAGAAATAAATACTTTTCTTCTTTTTGTTTTTTGAAACGAAAGTGGTTCCTTTGAAGTCACCTTTTACTATGTCTGTGATGTTTTGAGCTTTTCCGTTGGCTACGATAGTCTCTATTCCGAGTTCGGTTGCTACTTGCGCTGCATTGATTTTGGATTTCATTCCTCCGAGTCCGAGTGTTGAGCGAGATTTCCCACAAGCTCCGAAGGTGCTTTCGTCGATTTTGCGGACTACTTCTATTAGTTTTGCATCTTTTTTCGAAGGATCTTTGTCGTACAAACCGTCAACTATAGTGAGGATGATGAATTTATCTGCTTTTATGAGAGCGGCTGTGTAGCTAGCGAGGATGTCATTGTCGCTGAAACTCAATTCCTCTGTGGAAACGACGTCATTTTCGTTGATAATTGGGACTACGTTGTGATCGAGCAGGCTTATTAAGGCGTTTTTGATGTTGAGATACTTTTCTCTAATTGAGAAATCTGAGCGAGATAGTAGGGCTTGAGCTGTTGTTATTCCGTGTGTTTTAAAATACTTTGAGTAGATCTGCATTAGATAATTTTGACCCACGGCTGCTAGCATTTGCTTTCTTATAGTGTTGCTTTTTACGTCTTTAAAATCATTCAATTCCAGTCCTGCACCAACCGCTCCAGAACTAATTAAGACTACTTTGTAGTCTGTTTTTTGGAGTTGTGCTATCTGACTCGCCAAGTTTTCTATTTGCTTGTGGTCCAACTTGCCCTCTTGCGTCGTTAGCACATTGGTGCCTACTTTTATTAAGATTGTTTTAGCCATCGAAACGCATTATATTGGATTCGATGTCTTACGTAAATCTACATTGTCATACACACTACAGTTTATTGGACGGGCTTGGTTCACCTAAAAAGGTTGTTGAGCGTGCCAAAGAGCTTGGAATGCCTGCATGTGCGATCACTGATCATGGAAACATGTGCGGTGCCGTAGAGTTTTATAAAGCTGCGAAAACAGCTGGTATAAAACCTATTATTGGGTGTGAGGTTTATGTTGCACGTAGGACGCGTTTTGACAAAACTCCGCAGGTTGATAATCGGCCTTACCATCTCACCCTGCTCGCGAAGAACAATGAAGGATACAAAAATTTGATGGAAATTGTGACGAAGGCGAACCTCGAAGGATTTTATTACAAACCGCGTACGGACTATGGACTTATCAAGGCTCACAAAGAAGGCCTGATTGCTTTAAGTGGTTGTCTTCAAGGACATCTTTCTCAAATGATTTTATCAGGGAATTTTGATGAAGCTGAGGATTTGATACAAGAGCACGTAAATATTTTTGGACCAGATAATTACTTTTTAGAGATTCAGGATCATGAATTCAATGAAGATCAACCTGTTGTTAATAAGGCCTTGAAGGGATTTGCGAAGAAGTTTGGGATAGGGTTGGTTGCTACTAATGATTCTCATTATCCTCGTCGTTCAGATGCTGAAGCTCACGACGTACTGCTGTGTATACAAATGCAGACTACTGTAGACGATGATTCTAGAATGAGATATACCGACGATTTCTCTATTCGTGAAGTTGAAGATATGAAGGAATCTTTCAAGGATGTTCCTGAAGCTTTGGAAAATACTTTGAAAATTGCGGAAATGTGTAATGTTGAATTGGAATTTGACCAAAACTTGATACCTGCTTTTGATACGCCTCAAAACGAAGAACCAAAGATTTATTTACGGCAGTTATGTGAGGAGGGGCTCGAGGCTCGATTCAAAGGAAAGCCTATTCCTCAAGACTACAAGGATAGACTTGATTATGAGCTTAATATGGTTGAGAACATGGGGTTCTCTACTTACTTTTTGATAGTTCATGACTTTGTGAGATTTGCGAAAAGTGAAAATATTGCAGTCGGTCCTGGCCGTGGTTCAGCGGCTGGAGCTATTATTGCTTACAGTCTTGGGATCACTGAATTGGATCCTATTTATCATGGTCTTTTCTTCGAGAGATTTTTGAATCCTGAACGTATATCTATGCCCGATATTGATATCGATTTTGCGGACAATAAACGTCAATTGGTCTTGGATTATGTGGTTGAGAAATATGGTAGAAACAATGTGTCACAGATAATTACTTTTGGAACTATGACAGCGAAAGCTGTTATTAGGGATGTTGGTAGAGCACTTGGTTATCCTTATGTCGAGATCGATCGATTGGCGAAGATGGTTCCGCAGCCCATCCTTGGTAAACATGCTCCTTTGGCAGAGTCTATAAAGGAGGATCCTGACATGAAACATGAATATGAAACTAATGAGAAATCGAGAAGGTCTTTGGATTTTGCTATTCAGCTTGAAGGGACTGTGAGACATGCGGGAACTCATGCTTGTGCGGTTGTGATATCTGAAAAGCCACTCATTGAATACACCCCTTTGCAAAGAGCGTCTGGAGGTGAGGATCAAGGTGTAGTCACTCAGTACTCGATGAAGCCTTTGGAAGAGATTGGTCTTCTGAAGATGGACTTTCTTGGTTTGAAAAACCTAACAATCATTGAGAAAACTAAAAAACTAGTCAAGAGAATGAAGGATGTTGATATAGATCTGGATAACATGGATATGGAAGATAAGAAAACTTTTAAATTGCTGCAAAAGGCAGACACGACTGGAGTGTTTCAGTTGGAATCCTCTGGAATGAGAAGGTATTTGAAGGAGTTGAAGCCTAGTAAATTTGAGGACATCGTTGCTATGGGAGCTTTGTATAGGCCGGGTCCGATGGACTGGATTCCAGATTATATCCGTGGAAAACATAATCCCAATAAAGTTAAATACTTGCATCGATCTTTTGAGGGCGTACTTTCTGAAACTTATGGAGTGGCCGTATACCAGGAGCAAATTTTACAAATTGCTAGAGACTTTGCTGGGTTTTCTTTGGGAGAAGCCGATATTTTGAGAAAGGCTGTGGGGAAAAAGATTCCGAAACTTCTAGCAGAACAGCGAGAAAAATTTGTGCAAGGTTCTGTGGCAGAAGGTCACAAAGAGAAATTTGCACGTGAGGTTTTCGAGAAAGTGATCGAACCTTTTGCTGGATATGGTTTTAACAAGGCTCATGCTGCTTGTTATGGATTGATTGCTTTGCAAACTGCTTATTTGAAAGCCCACTTCCCTACTGAATTCATGACTGCTTTGATGTGCAGTGATTACGGAGATACAGACAGAATTGTTCTGGAAATAAATGAATGTGAGGAAATGGGAATCAATGTTCTTCCTCCTTCTATTAATGAATCCTTTGCTAACTTTACTATGGTTGATGACAAAAAGGTTCGTTTTGGGTTGATGGCTATAAAGGGTGTTGGGGAAGGTCCTGTTAATGAAATAATAAGTGCTAGGCAACTAACTGGGGTTCCTTTCAAAGACATTGAAGATTTCTGTCGTAGAGTTTCTTCTCATGTTATTAACAAAAAACTTGTACAGGCCCTGGCTTTGAGTGGAGCTTTTGATGAATTTGGTGATAGGAATCAAATTTCTGAAAGTTATGAAGAAATTTCTAAATATGCGAAATATATCCAAGAGTCTCAGGCTCAAGGACAGACCGATATTTTTGGTGCATTGGTAGATCAAGGAGTTGAAGAGGAGCAGTCTTTTTATTTAAGGGATGTTCCAGAATCGACAGAGCTTGAGCGGCTAAAATGGGAAAAGGATTTCTTAGGCCTTTATGTTTCAAATCATCCTCTGCATGGACTTCAAAAGTATTTAAAAAAGAAAGGATCTCTAATCAGCGAGTTGAGTAAAAAACAGGTTGGAAAGCCTGTTAAAGTTGTTGGTTTGATAGGTGGTGTTAGAAAAATATTAACAAGAGCTGGAACCTATATGGCGACGTTTGTTATTGAAGATCCTACTGCAAGAGTTGAAGCTACTGTTTTTCCGAAAATGTATCACCAATTGGCTCCTCTCATTGAGGAAGACCAAGTGGTTGTTCTTGAGGGAAGATTTGATGACAGGAGAGGGCATTACCAGATTATGTGCCAAAATTTAAAGAAAGTTTCTCTTGAAGTAATGATAAAAAAAGCTAAAGAACTTCGCTGCTATAAGCCTGAAGAAAAATTCAATAGATATATTCCTTTTATTAGTGAATTGCTTGCTGATGATGAAGACAAAGAAGTAGAAATGAAGGATTTTGATGTTTCTGATGTTGAAATGCAAAAAGGCGAGATTTTTGGTAAGCCTGACGGAACAGGTGCTGATGCTACTGCTTCTGCCGCGCCTGAGGCTCCAGTCTCCCCTGTTGATAACTCTAATGAGCCTTATGTCATAGAGCTCCCTTCAGATGTTAAGGCTGACATGCTTAGAAAGATCAAAAATCTCCTCACCAAACATAAAGGAGACCGAAATGTTGTCCTTCATATCCCTTCAAAAAACTCACTCAAAAGGATAAAAGTTCCGTTCGGAGTTTCGATCGACGAAAATTTTGAAAAAAACTTGAGCGCTCTTATTAAAACCTCTTCTTGAAAGCTCATTCAAATAAATATATAGTTAGTTAGAAATTTAATCATTCATTTATGTATAGGACTTGTTTACTTGATTCTCTTTCAGCTAAAGAAGACGGCAAAGATGTCGTTTTATCTGGTTGGGTGCACAGAAGACGTGACCATGGAGGAATCATTTTTATGGATCTTAGAGACCGATATGGAATCACTCAAATATGCTCTGATCCTGTTGGATTCAAAGAAGCTCATGAGCTTCTAAATGAGGCTAGGTCGGAATATGTGTTAAGGATTGAAGGATCTGTCAGAAAACGTCCGGACGGACAGACTAACAAAAACATGAAGACTGGAGCTGTAGAGGTTCTGGTTAAAAAGGTTGAGATATTGAGCACTTCTGAGACTCCTCCTTTTGAAATTGATCAGGACAAAGATTTGTCTGAAGAGTTGAGATTAAAGTTTCGCTACCTTGATCTTCGTAGGCAGAGAATGAAAAATAACATTATAACGAGATCGAAAATTACAAATTTCATCCGTTCGTTTTTGGATAAAGAAGATTTCCTAGAGATAGAAACTCCTATTCTGATAAAAGGAACTCCTGAGGGAAGTCGTGAATATATAGTTCCTTCTAGACTTTATCCGGGTAATTTTTATGTACTGCCTCAGTCTCCTCAACAGTTGAAACAACTTTTGATGGTGGCTGGTTATGATAAGTATTTCCAAATCGCGAGATGTTTCCGTGATGAGGATCAACGTGGAGACCGTCAGCCTGAGTTTACTCAGCTCGATGTCGAAATGTCTTTTGTCGATATGGAAGATGTTATAGATATCAATGAGAAACTACTGAAAGCACTTACGAAAGAATTCACGCCTGATAAAAAGATGTCGAAATTTGAGAGACTTACTTATGAAGAAGCTATGAATTTGTACGGAAGTGACAAGCCTGATTTGAGGTTTGATATGCCTTTGTCTGACATTACTGATATAGCTGTAGAATGTGACTTCGGGGTATTCAAAAATACTGCTGAAAATGGAGGTAATGTAAAGGCTCTTCGCGTCGAAGGCGGCGCTGACATGCCTAGATCTCAGATCGACTCTCTCGAGGATCATGTAAAAGAATTGGGAGCTAAAGGTCTTGCTTATTTGATTTTGGAAAAAGACGGTGGGTACAAATCCCCTATTGCTAAATTCTTCAAAGATGATGAGCTTGAATCTATTGTTAAAAGATGTGGAGCGAAGAAAGGAGATGCAATTTTCTTTGCTGCTGATAAGTGGGTTAAATGTTGTGAGATCCTTGGTGCTGCGCGGCTGAAAGTTGCTGAAGCTAGAGATTTGATAGATGAAAGTAAATTCTCATATTTATGGGTCACTCACTTCCCTCTTTTCGAATATGATGAGGAAGAAGGTCGCTTGGATGCAGTTCATCATCCTTTCACTGCTCCTGTTGAAGAGGATTTTGACTTACTGGATAAAGCACCTGAGAAAGCTCTCTCTAATTCATACGATGTTATTTTGAATGGAGTGGAGATTGGTGGAGGAAGCATAAGGATTCATAATAGTGAATTACAAGCCAAGGTATTTAAAATATTAGGTATTTCAGATGAAGACGCAGAATCTCGGTTTGGACATATATTAAGAGCTTTCAAATACGGAGTTCCTCCTCATGGTGGAATTGCCTGGGGACTGGATCGACTACTTATGATATTCCAAAACGAACCTAATATCAGAGAAGTTATTCCGTTCCCAAAAGATCAACGCGCTAGAGATTTAATGCTTGGATCTCCTTCTGAAGTTCCTGTTGAAACCTTGAATGAAGTCCACATCAAATTGAATCAAAAAAAGTAGGTTTTAATGCTCTCAGACGATTGCTTACTCCTGCTAATCATGTTATAATAACAGGGTCATGCCTATATGGTTAATCATATCGTTGGTAATACTAGGGTTTGTAGCAGCAGTGCTACTGATTCTTCGACTTGTAAGATATTACGCTAATGTTAATCGTTCTTTGAACATGGTCTTTCTCGATGTGAGAGTTCCAAAAAATGAATCAAAGGAAGATCGTGAGATAGAAGGAGAAAAGTATTCATCTTCGAAGGATTTTAAAGAGGTTGTTGGTGTGATGAGTCACTTTTATGAGACTTTGCATAGTTTGTACACCGAGAGATGGTATAGAGTTCTTAAATCTCAAGAATTCTTTTCTTTTGAGTATGCTGTTATTGATGGAGATGTGCATTTCTATATAGTATCCCCTCGAAATCTAGTTGATCATATTGAGAAACAACTCACTGCTTTCTATCCAGATAGTTATGTAGAAAGAGTTGATGATTATAATATTTTCCAACCTGGCTGTAAGGTAGCAGGTCATTATTTATATCTTGAAAAGAATTACGGTTTTCCTGTTAAAACTTTTCAACGCCTAACCTCTGATCCTCTTAATAGTGTAGTTAATTCACTTTCTAAAATTGGAAAGGATGAAGGGGCTGCTGTACAGGTAATGATAAGACCTAGAAAAGATGGATGGCAAAAGAAAGGACGTGATGTTGCTGAGAAGAAATTTCACCATAAAGATAAAAAGGGATTGTCATTTTTGAATCCTTTGAGTTGGTTTAAAGCTTTTTTTGATCTTTTAATCAAAGGGGAAAAAGGTGTTCTCAATATGGATGCTGATGGAGTTACTACCAGAACTACCCCTGTAACTGATGAGGAGGTAAAAGCAATGGAGGAGAAAAATTCAAAGCCAGGATTTGAAACTATAATCAGAGTTGTAGCTTCAGCGCAGACCAAGAGAAAAGCTGTTGATTACGCTACTGGGTTGAAGAATGCTTTTGCTCAATACACTTTTTCAAATAATAATAATTTCCGAACTTCTTACTGGCATAGCAATAAGACTCTCATAAAGAATTTTGTTTTCAGACATTTTAGAAGGCATTGGTTACTTTGGATGACTAGAAAGAAAATGGTTTTCTGTAGTGAAGAACTTGCGAGTATTTGGCATCTACCTAATATTAGGTTTAACAAATATCCTAAAATCGCTTGGCAGAACTTCAAAATTGCCCCTGCTCCTTCGAATATTCCTACAGAAGGACTGCTCCTTGGGCATAATATTTTTAGAGGAGAAAAGAGAGAGATTCGAATGAAGAATGAAGATAGATTCAGACATTTCTATGTTATTGGACAAACTGGTACTGGTAAATCTTCAACTTTACAGGTGATGATCCGGCAAGATCTGAAGGAAGGCCGTGGTGTCTGTGTAGTTGATCCTCATGGATCTTTGATTGAGGACATATTACCTTTTATCCCTAGAGAGAGAGCTGATGATGTTGTTTATTTTGATCCATCTGATATGGAGCGTCCTCTCGGTTTGAATTTGCTTGAAGGAGACACTTGGGAGGAGAAGGAATTGGTCGCTTTGGATTCGATGAATATAATGATTAAATTGTTTAATGAAGAAGTGTTTGGACCACGTATCCAGGATTATTTCCGGAATGGAGTCCTGACTCTGATGTCTGATCCTGAGGGAGCTGCTCTTACCGATATTGTGCGTCTCTTTACGGACGACGACTTCCAAAAGACAAAGGTAAAGCATGTTACCAATCCTGTTGTAAGAAGCTTCTGGGAACACCAGATGGCCAAAACGGGGCAACGTGAGAAACAGGAGATGATCCCCTACTTCGCTGCTAAATTCGGTCAGTTTGTTACTAATACAATGATGCGTAATATTATTGGTCAGACTAAATCTGCTTTTGATTTCTTTAAGGTTATGCAGGAAGGTAAGATTCTACTCATGAACCTATCTAAAGGTTCAGTCGGAGAGATTAATTCAAAGCTTCTTGGTTTGATTATCGTGCAAAAAATCCAGATGGCTGCCATGAGGCGTCAAAAAGTTGAAAAGAAAGATAGAAGTGACTTCTTCCTATATATCGATGAGTTCCAGAACTATATTACCGAGAGTATCGAATCTATCCTGTCTGAGGCTCGTAAATATCGTCTTGGGTTGGTTATTGCCCATCAGTATTTGGCTCAATTGGAAGATGACAAGAGCGGAATGCAAAAAGGACAATCTAAGATTAAAGATGCTGTATTTGGGAATATAGGTACGATGATGAGTTACAAGATTGGTGCTCAAGATGCTGAACATATGGGGAAAGAAATGGCTCCGGTATTCAGTGATCAGGATCTTATCAATATAGATAAATACAAAGCTGTAATGAAGCTTTCTATTGATACTCAACCTAGTCGCCCATTCTCAATCATTCCCGTTAATCCTTACACAGAAGAAGGAGATAAGGAAGCGGCTGAGGCGTACAAACAGCTTTCTCGCCTCAAATATGGTAGAGATAGAGATATCGTTGAAAGAGAGATTATAAGAAGGATAGGAATGGATACAATGGACACAGGAACTCCTGGAACTGGCTCGCCGTTCGATAAACCACTCTTCTAGACAGATAACAACATTAGAATCTGACAACCCTTCTTGTTGTACCTGTTGGGGTTTTTTGTGGTATAATTCTCTGATTTTCTGGAACCTCAAAATAAACAAAAAAAACAAATAAAAATGACAAATAAAAAACGACTAATCTTGTCTTTGACCGGAGTCTTCACGTCCTTCGCTTTGTCTCTCAATATATCTATGCTTGATGCAGAACTCATGAGTTCTGATTACTGGACTTCGAGAGATGCGAACGCTGAAAGTATTTACCCTTATTCAAAGACTTTTAGTATTTCAGCTTATTACTCTCCCCTTCCTGGGCAAATGCATTATGTGACTGGAAGTTATGCTACAGATATTAGGCTCAATGGACGTGGAACGAATGGTGCTGACGGAACTCCTGTGTATGCGGGAATGGTCGCTGCACCGAAGAGTTATGCGTTCGGAACAAAATTGTATATTCCTGGAATTGGAATGACTGCTGTTCACGATAGAGGAGGAGCTATAGTTGAAGCCGCTGGAGATGGGGAATCAGGGCCGAGACATGACAGATTGGATATCTGGATGGGATATGGTGACAAAGGGCTCACAAGAGCTTTAAATTGGGGTCTACAAACCGTGACTGTTACTATTTATGGTATAGATGACTCAATAGATGAAGAAGTTATTATTAATGGATACTCTCCTAGTGAAAAAGATAACCAAGAATATTTTTATATTCCTGAGTATTACGAAAATTCTGAGCCAAAGGCCGTAGCTCCTAAAAAGTTATTTACTGAGGATTTGTGGTACTTGAGTGAAAGTAATGAGGTGGAAAAGCTGCAAAACTACTTAAAGCAACTTGGGTATTTCAAGGGTGATGTTAATGGTTATTTTGGAGATGAAACTCGTATGGCGATTTATGTTTTCCAAAAGGATAAAGGTTTAGTTCAAAATATTGCTGATCTTGGGGCTGGCCACTTTGGTCCACAGACTAGAGAAGTTTTGGAAGCAGCTATATTGTCTGGAAGAGAAGGAATGTCTCCAAAAGTTAATTTGGGTCCTTCTGATGGAGAATCTGACTCTGTGAAGAAACTTCAAAAAGCACTTGAGCTTCTTGGATACAACGTAGATTTGAACGGTTCTTATGATTCAAAAACTGAAAAAGCTGTTTTGCGATTTCAAATAGACAACGATGTTTTGGATAATGCTGGTGATTATGGAGCTGGATATTTTGGTCCTCGCACGTTATCAACTCTATCTGTTAAATTGGGTGAAGCTTTGGCTAATGGAAATGTAAAAATGCCTGTAGCTCACGCTAACGATGAGATCGGGGTTATGGTTGCTAGTAGGCAAGTTTTGACACCTCCTATCCACGAGAACTTGAATCTTGGTGATGATGGACCGGCTGTCAAAAGACTTCAGCAAGAATTGAAAAACTTAAACCTTCTTAGGATAGATCCAACTGGTAATTACGGTGATGTCACTAAACATGCTGTATTTAAGTTTCAGCAAATTCATGGACTAGTTACTGATAAAAACTCTCAGTACGCTGGTGTCTTCGGTGATCAGACTCGTGAGACAATGAATGAAATCATTGCTGAGAAAAATTACTACAACAAGAAGGTAAGTGAAAAAAGAATCCAGGGTGAAAAAGTTAGCGTCGCCCAGTAAGTTCTTTCTCTAAAGCGATGACTTCTTCCTTGAAATCATTTCTTCTACCTTTTTTGAGTCGAGTTTTTAGCCTTACTTTGCGATGATCTTGAACTCTTTTGTCCGCATAGAATAAGATTTTTTCTTCTAGTGTTTTTAGGTTTCCTACTTCGTATATTGCGTGCTTGGCTACTAGGTTTGCTATGCGAGGATGTCCTAATTTTTTTAAGATCTCCGCCCCTGCCTTTACGTGTCCCCTTTTTCCGTATTTGTCTCTGAGTTCGAGCCATTTATCTAGGTCTTCTGATCGGACTTCTTGTTTGAATCTTTTGAGGTCTAGTTCTTTGAAATCAGCCACTCTAAGTATGTCGTGAAGGAGTGCGGCTTTTACTACCAATTCTTTGTCTACTTTCTCTCCTTTTTTGATCAATTTATCACATAATTTTCCAGCTATGGCTGCGACCTTCAGCATGTGTTTGATTACGTGTTTTGGAACGTGATACTCCTTGTACAAAGAGAATATGTCGCTTGAGGTAATCTTGGTGGTTTTGTTGGAAGCTGCCATTAAAATACTGTTATTTTTCTTGTGTGCTCATCTACGTGTTCAAAGCACACGTCTTTATGATTTTCTGGAAGGGTTTCCCCCATTCTGTCTGCCCATTCTATTACTATCAAATTACTCGGGACCAATGAGAATTCTTCGATTTGATCCAGAAGAAGATCGTCTATCTGTTCTAGTCTGTATAGGTCTACGTGTATTAATTTTCCTTTCTTGTGAGTGTATTCTCTAATGAATGTGTAGGTTGGGCTTTTCACCGTGTAGTCATCTATTCCCAGTGCTTTCGCTATTCCTTTTACGAAAACTGTCTTTCCGCTACCAAGATCACCGAATAAACATACTACGTTTTCTTTCTGGGAAAGGGCTTTTAGAAGCTCTTTTGCTGTATCAAGAGTGTCTTGTTCAGATTTTGAGACCTTGACCATTGATTTTTCAGGTTAAATTTGGTATAATTCTATGATACTAAAAACAAAAAACAAACACAAATATGCACAAACACGATCTATTAATGCACAAGAGGTGGTTCAGACTATTTTCTTGGTTTACATTGACCGCTGTAATGACAATGTCTGTTTATTTCGTGGAGCATAATGCAACTGTTTTGAGAACAAGTTTGATTCCAACAGTTACTCATAAAACTTTTGATGGAACTGTTTATCCAATACAGAAAACACCGAATTGGGCTCAACTTTCATCTGCAGAATATGATAATTCTTATAGTAATATCCCTTCTAATAAATTAGTGGATACTCCTTATTATAATCCGAATGACTTCAAAACGTCTTTCAATGATTTGACCTGGGGAGATTCTTCTACTGAAGATATTAGGAATGCAAAAATAACATACAGCGTTCCTTATATGGGAGATTATTCTTTGGATTCAGTCGAATATAGTGGAAGTCATTTGGCTGTAGATATGAAGATTCCTTATGGAACTCCAGTGTTTGCGATGGGAAATGGTGTTGTAGAAAAAGTTAGCAATATTTCAACTGGATTTGGTCATCACATTGTGATTAGACATAACAACTTCCCTACTATTGATAATGATGGACAATTTACTACTTATTATTCTTCTTATTCACATTTGGATACTATTTTGATAGCTGAGGGGCAGGTCGTTGATAAAGGTGATCAAATTGCGTTGAGTGGTGATTCTGGAACTGCTACAACTCCGCATCTTCACTTCCAAATCGATAATGATAATGCTGATTGGCATCCTTACTGGCCATTTACTTGGCAAGATGCGAGTGATGCTGGGCTTTCTTTCTTTGAAGCTGTTAATGCTGGATTGGGTCAGTCGGCAGCAATGTCTACTACTATAAACCCTATGATGTATGTTCAGAAATATCTAGACCCTTCTGCTTCTGTAGTGGAAAGTGCGTCTAGCGTGGCTGTTGCTGAGCCTGAACCGGTTGTAGAACCGGAACCTGAGCCAGTGATTGAGCCTGAAGTTGTGGTTGAACCTGAAGTTGAAGAGGAGGTTTATGTTCCTGTTACTACTACGGTTGTGGAAGAAGAGCCGGAAAATGTTGCCTTCGATGTTGTATCTCGTTCGTCTTATGATGAGGGTGATACTGCTTATATGACAGTTTATGCTGATGCTTCTAGTTTTGATGGATTGGTTAATTTATCATTGAATAATGAAATTGGAGATCTTGAACTTACTAGACTTTCTGATAATGATTTTAAGGATGGAAAGATTCAATTAAGTATTAAAAATCTTGAGCCCGGGAAGGCAAAATTGAAAGTTGCTTATGGACAAGATGTTTATTATTCGGATTGGTTTGAGGTTAATGAGAAGGTTGCTGAAACGCCAACAAGATTCTCATTCTCTGATGTACCTGATACACACCCTAACAATTCAGCTATTGAACACTTGGCTGTAAATGCTGTTATTGGAGGTTATCCTGACGGGACCTTCAAGCCGAATAACACTGTGACTAGAGCTGAAGCTTTGAAGTTTGTTTTGGAAGGAATTAATTCTGGTATGGAAATATCTACCTTACCTTTCAAAGACGTGGCTGATTCGGATTGGTATTACAAATACGTTTCTACTGCTCTTTTGAGAAATATAGTTGGAGGATACAGTGATGGAAGCTTCCGAGGTTCCAACCCTGTTACTCGAGCTGAATTCTTGAAAATTCTTTTCACAGCAATGGATGTCAATCTTCCAAGCAAGGTGAAAAAGGATCCATACAAAGATGTCGATAAAGATGATTGGTATGCTCCTTACTTCCAATATGCTGATGATCATGACATCATCGACAATAACGTTCGTGCCTGGCCTGAGCTAGGTATGAATCGTGGAGACGTCGCTGAGGCTATGTATCGAGTAATGGTTGACTAGGCCTTTTCTTGTTTATAAATATGTCTCCCTGGTCCGTAGTGTCTTTTTCAAAAAATTGCACTGTTAATCCCATTTGAGTTCTTATGTGAGCGATAAGATCTTCTAATTCCACTCCCATACGTTCAAAACTACCTGTTGTCAATTCTGAGATTACCACCTTCTTAGAGCCTTCAGGGTTATTCACACTTACGGTCTTAGACCCTCCTATTGGATATATTTGACTGGTAATATCTGCTGAGATAGACCTTATCTCTTCGTCGGACTTTGAGCTTAGGTCTATTTCTATTACGTTTGCTTTTTCTAGGCTTGTTACCATTGATAAGGGAGAATCTTCGTTGCTCATAATTGTTTGCGTTATTTGGGTTGGAGGCGATTGTATCACGAATGAAGGGGGTTGCAACAGGTATTTTGATCTATACGAAGTCTTGACATACCACTCTTATTGAAGTACCTTTCACCCTTATTTTCGAAGTATTATGCCTAAACTCGATACTGTATCTTTGGTACTATCAAATGAATGCAATGCTGAATGTTCTCATTGCTTACGTTCCTGTACTCCGGATTCACGTGGAAAGATGGATCCAGCTTTGATTGAGAACATTGTTGATCAATGTAGAAATCGCGAAGGAATGAAGGGAATTTTACTTTCTGGTGGAGAGCCGTTTATTGACAGAGAAATGCTCGATTTTGCTGTAAAACTGATTGCTGCTGCAGGCATCTATCAAAAGATAGACACTAACGGTTTTTGGGCTACATCTAGTTCTGCCACTACGGATGTAATGAATGAATACGAGGAAATTGGTAGGTTGCATGGCTCAAACATACACATTAATGTGTCTCTTGATAAATATCATCAAGATTATGTTCCTTTGGAATATATCGCGAATATTTGTGTTGCTTATTTTCGTGGTAATTTCAAGAATCTTTTTGTTACCTTGGACCTTTTCAATGGGGAGGCTGATCACGAGCTTTTTTCTAAAATGCAAGCATTGATGAAGGATGAAGGTATGTTTTCTATACTCTTTGATAGATTAACCCCCGAGAATCAGAATTCCCCAATTTTGTATGCAGATACCACACCTATTTCTGTAGATGACTGCCAAGAGGCAAGATCCCGTGCACAGAATGGTAAATTTATTATTATGGATTATACTTCTACTATTTATGCCGCAGGCAGAGGAAAGGATCTATTTCGTGAACTTTGCAAACAGCCCTCGAGAATTAAAGCGTGTCCATTGAGGACGTCCAAAAGTTCTACGTCCTCAATGCTTGTAAGTGAAGAGGGATTGTTTTATCCGTCTAGTGGAGAGATTTTTTACCCTGGACGTGGGGCTCCTATGTTTGATAGAAATCTTGACGAGATTTTTGATGAGGTTGTAGAGTGCTTTGGTAACCTTGGTTTTTATATATATACTGACAGAAAGGAAGGTGTTTATTGGGCATCTGTTGAAAAGGTTGATCCTTGTTAAATGGTACGCCCGACAGGATTCTCTTGCCATTCTCGTTCGCTTTGCTCACTGTGAGGTCGAGGCCTCAAATATTCCCCGCTTGAAGGCGGGTCATTTTTCGGTGCGAACCTTGGGTTTTAAATTCTGTCCCGTGATACGGATTTAAAAAACCTTGGCCCGATGGCCAAGTTTTTTTAAATGGTACGCCCGACAGGATTCGAACCTGTGACCTTTGCCTTAGAAGGGCACTGCTCTATCCAGCTGAGCTACGGGCGCACGTGTGGTCTGATTTCGGAGAGAATTTTAGTTGTTTTTCTGGATTAAGTCTAGTTGTTTTACGTACGCTACAGCAAAGATGCGACTTTGCCTTCGCTTCGGATCGCATTTCTCGCCACTACATTAAAAATCAAGCGGAATAACTCCTCTTACCAACATCAGCTCAACAGCGAATGCAATACTGTTGTTAATTACATGGAACCAGATGCACGGCCAAATCGACCGAGATCTGATAAATAATAAACTTAGAATCAAACTTAATATAAAAATTGGCACGAAACTTTCGAATTGCAGGTGAATGATGGCAAATATGAAAGCTGTCAAAATGGCTCCGAAATAAGTACCGATTCTATTAACAAGACCTTGTAGGATGAATCCCCTGAAAAACATTTCTTCCAAAATTGGAGCTATTCCTATTATCACTATAGCGGCTATCATTATTGCCAGATTTGTTTCTCCAAAAAGAGGGAGAGTTGGTTCTGGAATTTGATAACCGGGGATCTTCACTCCACCAAAAACCACCAACATACTCATCATAAAGGTAATCCCCAAATAGAATAGATATCCTAAAACAGCCAAACCAAAATTTTCAAATATCTTAAACTTTCCGAATCCAAAACCTTTCCAATCCCATTTTTTATACTTTTTTAAAACTAATACCACCAAGGGCACCAACAAGATCACGCTTTGTAGCAAAAAAAGTCCGAGCACTACGAATTCTTTGCCACTTAAACCTATTAAAAACTCAGTTACGCCAGAATACAAAAGCCCCAAATCCACAAGAACTAATGATGAAATTGCCACAATTAGAACAATGATGATATCTTTAAGGGACCAGGGAGCTTGAAAATACTTGGACATGCTATAAAATGGTTACGAAATTATTTTACCCAAAACATGCAACTACGTGAAGGCGAAAAAATATTGAAGATTTATCATCACCACCCAACTCCGTTTGCGATTGATTTGATCAAGATCATCGCTGGATCTTTTCCTTTCTTCCTTCTTCTATATTTGTTTGGACCAACTATGTCTACAAAAGTTTATATTTGGGCTCATTTGATTATTATTTTTATTTTCACTTTGATTCTGATCTACCAGGCTCTTGTTTACTGGTTGGATAGAATTGTTATTACAAACCAACGAATAATCCATGTTGATTGGAGGTACCTGACTAAAAGGGACGAATATGAAGCGGAACTTACTGATATTCAGGATATTTCAACCAGAGAGAAAGGGATCTTATCCGCCTTTTGGCTCCTAGACTACGGAGATCTCGTACTGCAGACGGCATCACATACTTCTATTATTCAGTTTACTGAAGCTCCAGATCCTGAGGGGATCAGACAATTTATTTATAGAATAAAACCAAATTAAAGTGATCGTTAGAGATGAAGAAAATTCGCAGACCGAACAGGTCGGACAGTCTGATGACTCCGAGGAAAGATTGGTCTCTCCATCCACTGTGAATACTGAGGAGAATGGGAATGTTTTCGAAAATAAACTCAGACCTAAGATTCTTGGTGAATATGTTGGTCAGACAAAAATCAAAGATAATTTAAAGATTTCAATCGAGGCTTCGAAGAAGAGAGATGAACCACTTGAACATATCCTTCTCCACGGCCCTCCTGGGTTGGGGAAAACGACTCTTGCTGGGATTGTTTCTCATGAAATGGGCGCAAATCTGAAAGTGACTTCTGGTCCTGCTCTTGAAAAACAAGGTGATTTGGCCGCTATAATATCAAATCTCAATGACGGAGATGTTTTGTTCATAGACGAGATTCATCGTATGAAGTCTGTAGTTGAGGAAATTTTGTATACCGCCATGGAGGATTTTGGAATTGATATAGTTCTGGGCAAAGGCCCTTCTGCTAATTCTATGCGAATAAATCTTCCGCGTTTTACCTTGATTGGAGCTACTACAAAAACAAGTATGCTCTCGTCCCCTCTTCGGGATCGTTTTGGGCATAACTACAAACTGGATTTTTATACTGACGAGGAAATCATGACTATTATTTGTAGATCTGCGAAAATTTTGGATTGTGAAGTAGATGAAGATGCCGCGATGTTGTTGGCTGGATGCTCTCGAAAAACTCCTAGAATTGCTAATCGTCTACTCAAAAGAGTCCGTGATTATTCAGATTATCATGACAAAAAAACGATTGATGTTGAAGTTGTTGAAGTTGCTTTAAAGGCTCTTGGAATAGATGAAAAGGGACTTGATTTTACTGATCGTGCAATTTTGAAAGATATTATTTTCAAGTTTGGAGGCGGTCCTGTCGGGTTAAATACTATCGCAGCTGCTCTTTCTGAAGAAGAAAATACAATCGAGGACATATACGAACCGTACTTGATAAAGCTTGGAATGTTAGACCGAACTTCTCGTGGAAGAATAGTGACGCCACATGCTTATAATCACCTTGGTATTGAACAAAAAAGCCTTCTCTAATATAATTCCGGCACAAATACATTAACCTAAAAACATATGAAAAAGTTATCTATTTTGGTGGGCGCGGCACTGGGCTCTGTAATTTTATTAAGTGGATGCAATCTTTTTGGAACAGTTGACGAAGTGACCGGGGTTTTGAGTAGACAAGAAGCCGTCGATGAATACGCAGGCACTCATCTCATCACTGATGAAGATGGTGACGTCTACGCTTTGAACAGCACGTCTCTTAATCTTTCTAGTCAACAGTACGTTGGAAATAAGGTGAAAGTGAATGTTGATTATGATAAAGAAAATGAGGTTTATTCTGTTACAGGAGTTTCTGTTCTAGAAGTTTTAGACAAAGAAAATGGAAAAGCCAATTGGGTTTCTTACATGAATCAAGACGTTGGATTCAGATGGAAGTTTTATGATAACTGGGACATTATGGAGAGTTCAGACCGCGTCAAATTGTTTGGCCCAACTCAACTCGAAGGAATTGAGCTTGATGAAGACACCTCGATAGGTATTACTCCTGATGTTGTGATTGTAGAAAAAAGATTAAGAGGAGAAAGTCAAACTATGGAAGAACTTATTAATTCAAAGGGACTTGAACTTTTTGGAAAAAATGCAGCTGAGGACTACAACGTTTCGGATGCAAAAATTGGTACAAACCTACAGTCTGCTGTCAAATGGGATTTGAAAGCTGGCACTGAAGTTCACTACTTCTTGGAAAGAGACCACTTCATTTATAGTATTTCTTTCTATCCTTTAGAGGGCGCTGATGATTCAAACTGGAGATCTTTCCACGAAATGGTTTTGGAATTCCAATTTGTTCCTTTCGAAGACTCTGAAGATCCGGTTGTTGAAGAGGAAGACACAGCTCCCCCTTCTGAACCTGTTTTTGAACCTGAAGAACTGATCGAAGATGAGCCTGAAGATGAGCCTAAATCCGCCCCTGAAGCTGCCCCTGCTCCAACTACAGAAAATGACTACAACTACTCTTCTTACGCTGAATTCGAGAGTCTCCCCTACCACTTCACTGCGAACTATCCAGCTAGCTGGTACTACTCAGGTGCTTCTGGATCTGAGGATGGAGTTCTTCACAAATATGCTTTCAGCGACGAAGCAGTAACTGATGACAATGAATTTGCTAGTTTGAAAGTTTTGTCTGGCGGGATTCCAAACGGACACTCCTTGGATCTACCTAACGGTATTGGAAGAAAGGTCTACGATCTACCCAAGGTCACTGTTTATGTTGAAATTGAAGATGTCCTGTATAGCGCAGAAGGACCTAAAGAGATCGAAGAAACTTTGATTCAAATCATATCAAGTATCACTCCTGTTGACTCCGAATAACAGAAAGTTTCATATTGACTAAAACTAATTAGCACTCTAGGATCTAGGGTGCTAATTTTTTAACATTTTTAAGGTTAAAACAGGACATGTATTTTTCTAAATGTAAAGCTGAAAGAGGTAATTGAGAGCCTTGTTTATGGTATAATTTAATAACTTAACTAATTTAAAATATGATTGAAGGACATTTCGATAAGTTTACAAAAGAGGCTAAACAGGCCCTAATCGTTGCTCAAGAGCAAGCGAATGAGTCTGGTCAAAGTTATGTCGGGACAGAGCACGTCCTGATTGGTATTCTATCTCAGGATAATTCACTCGGGGCATCTGTGTTGATGAATTTTGGAGTTTCTATCCAAAATGTTGAGTTGGTTTTGAAATCGGTTGGTAGAGCTGGGAAAAGTGGTGACTCTGGAAGTCAACCAGGAGGTTTGTCTGAATATGCTAAGTCTGTAATCGAAGATGCTGTAAAGATAGCTCATGAATATAGTCATAGTTTTGTTGGAACAGAGCACCTTCTCCACTCTCTTGTTTGTCAGGAGAACACAGCTGCTACTGTTATATTAGAAAATATGAAAATTAACCCTAATGATGTTAAGGATCAGGTTCTTGAAATATTTGAAAGAGCCAAAGGCGCTGAGGATTCAGGTGTTCCTGGAGTACCAGGAGTCCCTGGAGTACCAGGGAAATCTGCTCAAACCGGGAATCCTTTGGAGATGTTTTTGAGTGGTCTTCATGGAGTATTGGCTGCAGGTCAAACGCAAAAAGATCAAACAACTGATCCTCATAAACAGAAAGGCAAGAAGGACTCGAAGACTCCTGCTCTTGATTATTTTACTTCTGATATGCTCGAAGAGGCTAAAGAAGGAAAGATGGATCCCGTCATTGGAAGAAAGAAAGAAACTGAGCGATTAATCAGTATACTTTGCAGAAAAACTAAAAATAATCCTGTTCTAATTGGTGAGCCAGGTGTGGGAAAAACAGCAGTTGCTGAAGGACTTGCACAAGCTCTAGTAAAGGGAGACGTTCCGGATAATATGCTCGATAAGAAAATTTTATCTCTATCAATGACGGCTGTCGTTGCTGGAACCAAATATAGAGGTGAATTCGAGGAAAGATTGAAACAAATCATAGATGAAGCGGCTTCTCAGCCGGATGTTATTTTATTTATAGATGAAATCCATACTGTTATAGGTGCTGGTAGTGCTGAAGGTAGTTTGGACGCTGCTAATATCTTGAAACCTGCCTTGTCTAGAGGAAAGGTTCAAGTCATTGGTGCAACTACTACAAAAGAGTACAGAAAGCATATTGAGACCGATGCGGCCCTCGAAAGGAGATTCCAGCCTGTTATGGTTGATGAGCCTTCTGTAGAAGATAGCTTGGCTATGCTTCGCGGAATTCAAGAATCTTTTGAGGATCACCACAATTTAGTTATCACGGATGAAGCGATAGTGGCTTCTGTCCGACTTTCAAAAAGATACATCAATGATCGATATCTACCAGATAAGGCCATTGATTTGATCGATGAGGCAGCTTCTTTGAAGAGGATTAAAGTTACTAATATTGATTCTAGTAAAATCAAAACTTTACAGAAGAAATTGAAGTCAATTATAAAGAAAAAGGAAGAGAGTGTTTCTAAACAGGACTATGAAAAAGCTGCAGAATTCCGAAACGAAGAATTGGATGTTATTACTGAAATAGAAAAGCAGAAAAAAACGAACTTACCTCGTTCTAAAAGGAAGAAAATTCTGGAAGAGGACGTCGCGAAAGTTATCGCTACAATGACTGGGATTCCTGCTGCAAAACTTGTAAAAGATGACGTCTCTAAGCTTCAAAAACTTGAGGAATCTTTGAGAAGTCGAATAGTTGGGCAAGATGAAGCTATAGCAGCTATTTCGAAAGCCATCAGGCGTTCCCGTGCAGGTATTTCTGATGAGAGAAGGCCTATCGGTTCATTTATATTCATGGGACCAACTGGTGTCGGGAAAACTGAACTTGTAAAAGCTATTGCTGAAGAAGTTTACGATGACAAAGATGCTCTCATCAAGATCGACATGAGTGAATTCATGGAAAGGCATAATACTTCACGTTTGATTGGTGCAACTGCTGGTTACGTTGGTTACGAAGAAGGCGGCCAGCTGACTGAGGCTGTGAGAACTAGGCCATATTCTGTTCTTCTATTCGATGAGATTGAAAAAGCTCATCCTGAGGTCTTCAATCTGTTATTGCAGATTTTGGAAGATGGAGAATTGACTGACGGGAAAGGTCGTAAAGTAAATTTCAAAAATACAATAATCATAATGACTTCGAATATTGGTGCTGAAAAGCTGACTGAAAAAGCTGCACCGATGGGATTCAGTGTAAAATCTAGCGAATTAAAAGAAGCTGAAAAAGATTATGAGGTTCTGAAGGAAGATATCCTGGAAAGTTTGAAGGGTAAATTCAGACCTGAGTTTTTGAATCGTATTGATAAAGTTGTAGTGTTCCATCCTCTTACTCACAAGAGCATCAAGGAAATTGTTGGTCTTCATGTTGGACACCTGCAAGACAGAATTGATCATAGAAAAATTAAGATTGAACTTACCCCTGGAGGATTGGAATTCTTGGCTAACAAGAGTTACGACCCTGCTTTTGGAGCTAGACCCGTTCGTCGTGCCATACAGGAGTACGTAGAAGATCCACTGACTCAAAAATTGATCGATGGTGGCATCAAGGAAGGAGACACCGTCAAGGTCACCAAGAAGGGTGATAGTATTGATGTGGTTAGAACTCAAAAGAAAGACTCTGTTGATCCAACTAAATCAAAAGCCGGAATAAAGAAGAAGGCTACCAAAACGAACAAGTCAGTTAAAAAGAGTTAGCTTGTGCGATTTTTATTTGCATTTACGGATTAGCCTGCTATAATCCCTCTGCTTTTTGTATTGTGCAATCTACAACAGCAAAGCAGCATCCTCGCAAAAAGTCTTCGTATATTTATAAAACGCTTTGCTAACAAGTTATTATGGCTAAGAAAGCTAAATACACCGCTTCTTCGGTTATGAGCGGCCTGATGGAGAAAACTCCTGAAGTCGAAATACCACAACCGGGCTGTACGGTGGACGGAACTGTAAGTTCCATGTTGAAAAGTAAAATCCTAGTTGATCTAGGTGGTGCTTCTACAGGTGTTATCACCGGTAAAGAAGCTCATGATAGCGTTGGAACTGTGAAAAATCTCGCAATAGGAGATATCGTTTCAGCCTATGTACTTGAAGATGAAAATGATGATGGTTTGGTTGTCCTCTCTTTGAGACGTGCAAGTCAAGAAAAGACTTGGGACAGATTCAAACAAGCTCATGCAACTGATGAGATCATCGAAGTTTCACCTAATGAAGCGAACAAAGGTGGACTTCTTCTTAATATCGATGGTATTAAAGGATTCATCCCTGTTTCTCAACTTGCTCCCCTACACTACCCACGTGTTGATGGAGCTGATAGTGCGAAAATCCTTGCTCGTCTTCAGAAATTGATTGGAATGACTCTTGAAGTTAAAGTTATCAATCTAGATGAGACTGGCGGAAAATTGATTCTTTCTGAGCGTGCTGCTCAAAAGGAAGTTCGCAAGAAATCTCTTGATAAACTTGATGTCGGACAAAAAGTTAAGGGTAAGATTAGTGGTATCGTTAAATTCGGCATCTTCGTTGCCTTTGACGGTTTGGAAGGTCTTGTTCATATCTCTGAGATCGCTTGGGGACACGTCAAAGATCCTTCTGACTTCGGAAAGATTGGTGATGAAGTTGAAATCCTTGTTATTGGCAAAGATGACGACAAGATCAGCCTTTCTATGAAGAGACTTGTTCCAGATCCATGGATTGAAGCTAGTAAGAATTATAAAGTCGGAACTGTTGTTGAATGTGAAGTTAGCAGAATCACTCCTTTCGGAGCTTTTGTTAAACTTGATGATGAAATCAATGGTTTGATTCACGTTACTGAAATAGCAGACGGAGAAGGTATAGATGTTGGTGCTATTATGAAGGTTGGCGAAAAAGTTAATGCCAAAATAATTAGCATTGATGCTGATGAACACAGAGTTGGACTTTCTGTTAAGGCTTTGACTGCAAAACCAAAAGAAGAAAAGCCAGAAGAAGAAGCAAAGGAAGAAGCTCCAGCTGAAGAGGAAGAGAAAGTAGACGAAGAAACAGAAAAGGAAGAGGCGAAAGAGTAAAAACTGGACAGACCTGGAAATAAAATAGAAAATCGTCCTGCTATGCGGGACGATTTTTTGAAACAATTAAACAAAGAACAAAGGGAAGCTGTTGAACACACTGACGGTCCCCTATTGATAATTGCTGGTGCTGGAACGGGTAAAACCAGGGTTATTACTTCTAGAATTTTAAAGTTGATCGATGACGGTAAGGCAAAAACTGATGAAATCCTTGCACTGACTTTTACGGAAAAAGCATCATCCGAAATGACCGAACGCGTAGATATCGCAATGCCTTTGGGATATGAAGAAGTCTGGATCAAGACTTTCCATGGATTTTGTGAAAAAGTTTTGCGTGAAAGTGGGCATGAGATCGGATTGAGTCGTGATTACCGTCTACTTGCAAAACTTGAGCAGTGGATGTTTATGAAGGAACACCTTTTTGAATTTGAATTGGATTACTTCAGACCTTTGGGGAATCCTTCTAGCTTTATTGATATTCTTTTAACTCATTTCAGTCGTATAAAGGAGGAATATATAAGTGCTGACGAATATGTTGAATATGCCAAGAAGCGTTTGGCAGATCTTATGGAGAAAGCCAAGCAATCTGAACAGGAAAAGATCGACAAAAAATCGGTCTTAGGAATAGAGATGGAGGAAGTGCGAAAAGTCCTTGAAGCTGCGAATGCTTACAAGAAATATCAGGAATTGATGTTGAAGGAAAATTGTTTGGATTTTGGGGATCTGTCTTATTATGTTTTGAAACTTTTTGATGAAAGACCCAGCGTTCTTGCTCATTATCAGAGGCGTTTCAAGTATATTATGGTGGATGAATTCCAAGATACTAATTATGCTCAATTCAAGTTGCTTTTGATGTTGGCTGGAAAGAGCGATGATAAACAGACACGAAACATATGTGTAGTTGGTGACGATGATCAAAGTATCTTCCGATGGAGAGGAGCTTCTCTGTCTAATATTTTACAATTCCAGCAAGAATTTCCAGATGCGAAAAAGATTGTTCTGACTGAGAATTATAGGTCTTCACAGAACATACTCGATGCTTCTCATCATTTCATTAAATTTAATGATCCCGAGAGGCTTGAACATAGAGAAGGTATTAACAAAACCCTGAAGAGTCAGGTCGAGGAAAAGGAATCTCCTATTAAACTCATGCATTTCGAGAATTATGTTGATGAAGTTGGCTTTGTTATTAATGAGATCAAAAAATTGGCAAAGGGGCCTGAACTTTCATACAAGGACGTGGCTATTTTGGTACGAGCGAACGCTCATGCTATTCCTTTTGCGGAGGAATTGAAACAAGCTGGGATTCCTTTTCAGATAAAAACTCCGAAAGGTCTTTTGTCTGTGGATGAAATAAAAGATGTAGTTGCTTTCGTGCGTGCTTTGTCTGACTTTTCCGATGATGTTGCTTGGTTGAGATTGTTGAAGATGGATGTTTTTGGGGTTCCGATGGTAGAAACTATAAAATTGTTGGGTGACGCAAAGTCATCTCACAGACATTTGAGTGAAATTTTATTAAATGATGCTGAAAGCCAGGAAGTGCTGCCAGGCCTCGAGTCGCCTTTGACTAATTTCGTTAATCTGATGAATAGAGTCATTGAATTTTCAAAGAATGGCACTGCTGGATCTGTTATAAGTAGATTCCTTACTGACTCTGGATACCTGGATGATTTGAGTAAAGAATTCAATCTTGAAAATCAGCAAAAAATCGAAAATCTCACTAAATTCTCTAGAGCTGTTTGGCAGTTTGAGAAAGTGGCTGAGGACTCCTCTATGGTTGGGCTTGCAGGTTATCTGAAACTGATCGAAGAATCCAAAATTCCTTTGTCAGACGAGTCTGGTGCCGACGCTGGTGATGTTGATGCCGTACAAATATTGACTACCCATGCGGCAAAAGGGCTTGAATTCGATACTGTGTTTATAGGGAATTTGGTCAATGGTCGGTTTCCAATTTTGAATAAAAAAGATCCTCTCCACATACCTATTGAGCTTACCAAGGAAATTTTCCCGGAGGGAGATTTCCATATCGAAGAAGAAAGAAGATTGTTTTATGTGGCATTGACGCGAGCAAAAAGAAATCTGGTTCTGAGTTATAGTGATAAATATGCTGGTCCTAGGAAATGGAAGCGCTCTCAGTTTTTGGATGAGGTGAGTGAGAGTAAATTGATTAAAGAAAAAGAAGGAGAGAAGTCCTCTAGCAATATGAGTATTGCTTCGGCTCCTGAGTATAAGTCCCCTATTACTACTGCTCCGAAAAATTGGTTGGGCAAAAAAGCTCTGAGCTATTCTCAGATAGATACCTTTCAAAGCTGTCCGCTTAAATATGGTTACAGATATGTTTTGAATGTTCCAACGCCTTCTCATCATGCTGCTAATTTTGGAACCAGTATTCACGAAACTCTGAAGAATTTCTATCAAGTTGTGATGCAGGATTCTTCACGAGCTACTATGGATTTGATGATGGAGATGTATGAGGAGAATTGGATCTCTCACGGCTATGAAGGAAAAGACCACGAGCATGCTCGAAAAAAACAAGGGAAGAAAATGTTGGAGGATTTTTATCTTGCGAACAGTGATCCGTGGGTTGTTCCTGCTTTTATTGAAAGGAATTTTAATCTGAAAATTGGTGATTATATGATGAATGGACGAATAGATAGGATCGATAAACTTGATGATGGGTTTTATGAGGTTGTTGATTACAAAACGGGAAAAAGTAAAACTCGCCTTTCAAAAGAAAACAAACTTCAACTTTATGTTTATGCGTTGGCTTGTAGGGATGTCTTCAATATTCCTGTCAGCAAATTGTCTCTGCATTACCTGGAAGATGGAGAGAAGTTGTCTTTGAATCTCTCAAAAGGATATGACGAACTTGATAGCGTGAGAGAAGACGTGTTGGGACATATTGCACAAATGAAAGAGTCGGATTTTACTCCGACTCCTGGTTTCTTGTGTAGTTTCTGTGACTATAGACTGATTTGCCCTGCTGTTTAGAGTGAATACTCTACTTCTGAAGAGTTGTTGTCTTCGTTTAATTCTTCTATGTCGTTTCCTTCATCTATAACCACTTTTATCATGCCTGAGTTTTCGTATGTGTACACTTCTCTATCTATTGGGTATATGAAACTGAAGCTATCTCCTGGATTCATTGTGGTATAACTATCTGTGTTTGTGAGAATTAATTCGTCGTTGAGGTAAAGTCCGTATGCATAGGGGTTGTCTCCGAATACTGGTCCTTCTCCTTTGTTTTCTACGGTGACTCTCACTCGAAGATTATTGTTTGCGTCTAAATCAACTGGCTCCGCTGATGCTGTCAAATCAGGAAGTCCATATTCGAGCTCTTGGCCATTGAAGATCTGTCCTTTCACCAACTCTCTGTTCTGAACTTGAATAACGGCAAAACCTGCTGCTATTCCGACCATCAGAACTATTAATAGAAATTTTGCTGTGGAATTCATGGAATTTGGGGTTAACTTTTTGTGTTTGGCGTATGCGCCTACCATTGAATTCTACTAAAAAAAAAGATTCTTGCAAATATCTTGATAATTAATTATCTTGACTACATGGAAATTGAGATCATATTAGGATTTTTGGGAGGGGCTGTCATCATAGGTTTATTCCTTCATTTTGGTGGTGCGAAAAAGTCTCAGGACACCTCAAATGATGAGAGTATGGCCATTGAAATTGGCAAAAGAATCGACACTTTGAACCAGAATATGACTCAGAATCTCAACACTGTAACGAAGAATGTTTTGGATCAATTGAATTCGGTTACTGGGAGAGTTGATACAAGACTGAAGGAGACGAATGAGAGAATGGACAATGCTGGGAAAGTTTTTTCTAGGTTGGAGGAATCCAACAAGAGAGTGCATGACTTGGCTAAGGATCTATCTAGTCTACAAGATATTTTAAAGGCTCCTAAACTGCGTGGAAGTCTTGGGGAATTGTTTCTGCAAGAGCTTTTGGCTCAAATTTTTTCCAAGGATCAATACTCTTTGCAACACAGGTTTAAAAGTGGAGAAATTGTAGATGCAGTCATTCATTTAAGAGATGACATGATGGTTCCTGTTGATGCGAAGTTTCCCCTGGAGAACTTCAAGAAAATGATTGAAGAAAAGGATGAAAAAGAAAGTGAGCGTGCGAGGAAATCTTTTGTTTCGGATGTAAAAAAACATATAGATGCTATCTCAAAGAAATACATTCTTCCAGATGAAGGAACTTTTGATTTTGCTTTGATGTATATCCCTGCCGAAAATGTTTACTACGAAACTATTATCAAAGACGATGGAGGCGAGTCTATCAGTCAGTATGGCCTCACCAAGAAAGTTATTCCTGTTTCTCCTAATAGTCTTAACATTTACCTTCACACAATTCTTCTCGGGTTAAAAGGACTTCAAATCGAAAAGAGTGCAAAGGATATCTTCAACAATCTTGCTCGGTTGAGAACTGAGTTTGGGCGTTTTGGCAAGGACTTTGAATTGGTTGGGACTCACCTGGGTCGTGCCAGAGGTAGTTATGAAAATTCTGAGAAGAGACTCTCTAGATTGAATGATAAATTGGTTCAAGTCACTGGGGCTTCTGACGACAAGACCTTGGACGAATCAAGAACTCCAGCAGGTCTCGAAGCTCCTTCGTATGTTGAAGAGACTGTTAATCAATAACTGTCCAATAAGCTATTTCAATTCGCCTTTACTTCTTGAAGGGCTTCTCTTAAACTATCATGGCTTATGAAGATAACAGATTTAGCAAAACAACTCGGAATAACCACCAAGGAACTCAGGGAAAAACTTGAGGAACTTGGTTTTGGAGTGAAAAGCACGGTCAGAACTGTGGAGGATGACGTCGCTGAACTTGTTGTAGCAGAGCTTTCTCCTTCTTCTGAGGACGAAGCTTCTGGACAACCTGAAGATGTGGCTGATGTTTATGATGAAATGATTCACGAAGAGAGGCAAAAAGAGATCGTCAAGAAACAAAGAAGGAAAACTGCTGGTAGAGATGGTAAAAAGAAGTCTCAAGACGAAGTTGAGGCAGTTCCTGATGCTATTTCTTCTGGAGAAGCTGTTGAGATCCCTGATGTTATTTCGGTGAAAGAGTTGGCTGAGAAATCAGGAGTCAATGTTGCGAAAATTATTGGTGAATTGATGAAAAATGGAATTCTTGCAAATATTAATCAACAAATTGATTTTGAAACGGTTCTTATTATATCTGGTGATTTAGGATTTCAAGTAAAGAAAAAACATGGAACTGCTAGTGCGAGTGAGATTCTGGAAAGAGATCTTACTAACCTCTTAAGAGAAGAGGATGAAGGTGTTCTCAAGGAAAGACCTCCAGTAGTTGTTGTTATGGGACATGTCGATCATGGGAAAACAAAGCTTCTAGATGCTATTAGAGAAACTCATGTTGCAGAGGGAGAGGCTGGTGGAATTACTCAGCATATTGGAGCTTATCAGGTTGAAAAGAAAGGGCGTTTGATTACGTTTCTTGATACTCCTGGGCATGCCGCTTTCACTGAAATGCGTGCTAGAGGTGCAAAAGTTACAGATATAGCTATTTTGATAGTTGCTGCTGAGGAAGGAGTGAAACCTCAAACCATTGAGGCTATTAATCATGCGAAGGAAGCTGGTGTTCCTATTATTGTTGCTATTAATAAAATTGATAAACCTGGTGCGAATATAGATAAGGTCAAAGGAGAGTTGGCTGAGCATGGCCTTCAGTCTGAAGATTGGGGAGGAAAGACTATTACTGTTCCTATTTCTGCTTTGAAAAATGAAGGAATCGATGATTTGTTGGATATGATTCTTTTGGTTGCTGATATGGAGAAGTTCAAGGCAAATCCCGCGCGTGCTGCTGTAGGAACTGTAATTGAAGCTCATTTGGATAATAGACTTGGACCTGTAGCAACTGTTCTAATTAATACTGGTACTTTAAGACAAGGAGATAATTTCATCCTTGGTTCTACTCACGGAAAAATCAAAGTTTTGTTTGATTCGGCCGGGGAAAGACTCAAGGAAGCTTCTCCGTCTATGCCTGTTCGAATAGCTGGTTTGTCAAAAACTCCTTTGAGTGGAGATATTTTACAAGTCATGCCTAGTGAAAAAGCAGTAAGGCAAAGAGCGAAAGAGATAGGAGTTATTCTTGATACTCAAAGAACGAAGAAATCGTCAGCACTTAATCAATTGATCAGTAGTGTTCAATCAAACAGACTTCTAAAGATTGTTTTGAAGGCGGATACAAAAGGTTCTCTTGAAGCAATCAAGAGTTCTCTTGCCAATATTAAAGATGAGGAGGTTGCATTGAAAATAATTCATAGCAGTGTCGGAGCGATAAATGAATCTGACATCATGATGGCTAGTGCGAGTATGGGGTTTGTAGTTGGATTCCACGTGGATTTCGACTCTGGTCATGCAAAAAGCACTGCCGAGCGCGAAGGAGTTGAAGTTCGAAGTTATAAGATTATTTATGAGTTACTTGATGATGTCACCAAATTGCTTGGCGGACTTCTTGAACCTGAGGTTATTCTTGTTGAGCTAGGTAAGGCTGAAGTTCTTCAGATCTTCTTCACAAAGAAGAAAGAAATGATTGTTGGATGTAAAATTTTGGAGGGGGTCATTCCTAAAGATGCTAAATTGAGAATTCTTCGTGGTGAGGAGATGTTGGATGAAGAGTCAAAGATGATATCTCTGCAAAGAGGAGAGAATGTTGTTGATGAAGTAGCAGAAGGAGAAGAATGTGGAATCAAATATGGTGGTAAAATTAAATTGCAAGAAGGTGATGTTTTCGAAGCCTTCAAGTATGAAGAAAAACACCGATCTCTCGGTGAAAAGATAGAAAAACCTGAGGAAGAAGTGGTTGAAGGGGAAGAAGATGAGGCTCCAGCCGAGGACCAAGATTCAGAAGAGGAAGGAGAAGTAGTAGAGACGGAAGATTCAAAGGAATAATTTTTCAGATATGAAGCTTGAAAAAATCAAATTTCAGACTTTTACAGATGAGAGCGGAAGTCTCACTCCTATTGAGATTAAGGATTTTGTTGATTGGCCTGTTGCCCGTGTTTACTATCTCACAGATGTAAGCTCATCGAGAGGTGGACATTGTGTGAAAGGAGAAAGGAAAATATATGTTTGCCAGAAAGGAAGCGTTAAGTGTCGGTTTCATGACGGGGAGACTTGGCAGGACTTCTCAATGACTGGGCCTTCAGATGCTATTGTGATGGATGGAGATTATTATAGAGACTTCTTTGATTTTTCTGAGGATGCTGTACTTATGGCAATTTCTTCTGTAAATTATGATTCTGAAGATTATATTTATGATTTAAACGAATTCATCGAATGGCGAAAAAAGTCTTAATAACAGGAGGAGCGGGCTTCATCGGAAGCAATCATGCTCACTATCACTACGATAAATATCCAGACGATCAGCTGGTTGTACTGGACAAGCTGACTTATGCTGGGAATTTGGATAATCTCAGTGATCTTTTGCCTCATGAAAATCGATTCAAGTTTGTGAAAGGAGATATTGCTGACAAGAAGTTTGTTGAGTCGCTTTTTGAGACCGAGAAGTTTGATTTGGTTTTGAATTTTGCGGCTGAGACGCATGTGGATCGATCTATCGAGGAACCAAGTGTGTTTGTGATGACAAATGTTGTAGGGACTCATAACTTATTGGAATCCGCACGTGATACTGGAGTGAAGAGATATCATCAGATATCCACAGATGAAGTTTATGGTGATTTGGGACTAGGTACTAGTGATTTGTTTACTGAAAAGACTCCAATAGACCCGAATTGTCCTTATGCCGCTACAAAGGCTTCTGCTGATCTTCTTGTTGGTTCTTGTTTTGAGACTTATCGAATGCCAGTCACCATCAGTCGATGTAGCAATAATTATGGTCCTTACCAGTTTCCTGAGAAGTTAATCCCCTATTTCTTCAAGCTGATTTCTGAAGACAGGCCTGTTCCTATTTATGGAGATGGGTTGAATGTTCGAGATTGGTTGTACGTGATTGATCACTGTCGAGCCATTGATGCGATCGTGAATAAAGGTCAACTCGGAGGGGTTTATAACATTGGTGGGAATAATGAGAAAACGAATATGGAGATTACCAAAATTTTATTGGATTTCTTGGGTAGAGACGAGAGTTTGATTACTTATGTTGATGATCGTCGTGCGCATGATAGGCGTTACGCTATAGACTCAAGCAAACTTCAGGATGAGCTCGGGTGGGAGCCATCTGTTAATTTCAAAGAAGGAATTGCAAAAACCTTTGATTGGTACAAGGAACACTCTGAATGGGTGAATAAGTTGGAAGAAAATATAGTGGAGAGAAAGCATGAGGTCATTTCAAAGGAGCCGTTGAAGGCTAGCAGATAGTTTGATATATTTAATGGCGATACTCTAATCTATTAAATTTATTTAAATGAAATATTCAAAACTATTTGGCAAGACTCGCCATAATGCACCACATGATACTAACAGCAAGAATGCACAGCTGTTAACTCAGGCAGGATTTGTTGAAAAACAATCTGCTGGTATTTACAATTTTCTTCCGTTGGGATTGCGTGTTTTGCAGAAGGTAAACAACATCATCCGCGAGGAGATGGATGCGATCGATGGACAAGAAATTTTGATGCCTGCATTGCATTCGCGACAGGTTTGGAAAGTGACTGGACGTGACTCAACCATGGAAGACGTTTTGTATAGAACTACAGGGACTGATTCTCAGGAATTTGTACTCGGACCAAGTCATGAGGAGATTGTGACCCCCTTAGTGAAGAAATATATTCAATCTTACAAGGATCTTCCGGTTGCTGTTTATCAGATTCAGACCAAGTTCCGTGATGAACCTCGTGCAAAATCTGGACTGCTTCGTGGACGTGAATTTGGAATGAAAGATTTGTATAGTTTCCATCTGACAGAAGAGGATCTTGATGAATATTATGAAAAATCAAAAGAGGCTTATTTGAATGTTTTTGGACGATGTGGATTGAAGGCTCATATCATTGAAGCTTCTGGAGGTTCTTTCACAGATAAATTCTCGCACGAATTCTCTGTAGAAACGCCTGCTGGAGAAGATACTATAATTGTTTGCGAAAAATGTGATAAAGCTCAAAATCTAGAAGTCGCTGAGGGGAAAATAGTAGATCCTGATCAGCCAGAAGAAAAAGAAGAACCTTTGAAAGGTGTAGACATTGAGAGAGGTTTTACAGTAGCTGATAATGCAAAGGCTCATGACGTTCCTGAATGGAAGATTTTGAAGACGGTCGTGTATGAACTTGAGGAAGGAGGCTTGGTGGGAGTTTGTATCAGAGGTGATTTGAGTGTTAATGGTCATAAATTGGAAAAATATTTTGGCAAATCATTGAGACCTGCAAGTCCTGACACTTTGAAAAAAGCTGGGCTTGTTCAAGGTTATATTTCTCCTGTTGGGAATCCTGAAGGATTGAGATTTGTGGCTGATCATTCGATCAAGAATGTGAAGAATTTCGTGACTGGGGGAAATGCTCCTGCAAAAGACTATATCAATGTTAATGTTGGCCGTGATTTCCAGATAGATGATTTCTCTGATTTTGTTGAAGTGAAAGGTGCATTCAAATGCTCTACATGCGATGTGGCTCTGAAGGAAATGATCGCTGTGGAGGCTGGAAATATATTCAAACTTGGAACCAAATTCAGCGAAGATGCTGAATTCAAAGTAGCCGGGCCTGATGGCAAGCTTCAACCTGTTATAATGGGTTGTTATGGGATTGGAAACACACGTTTGGTTGGAACTATCGCTGAAGCGAGCCATGACGACAACGGTATAATTTGGCCAAAGGAAGTAGCTCCTTATCATGTCCATCTTGCTTCTCTTGGATCTGATCAAGAGGTTTTGGATGCTGCTGAGAAATTATATAAAGATTTGCTGGATGAAGATGTTGAAGTTCTTTATGACGACAGAGATTGTTCTGCAGGAGTAAAATTCAAAGATGCTGACTTGATTGGGATCCCTTTGAGACTTGTTGTGAGTAAACGATCGATGGAAGCGGGCGGAGCTGAATGGAAAGAACGTGCTGAAGAAGATGCTAAGAGCGTAAAGGTTGATAATGTAGTGAAGGACGTATTGAAATTCGTTAACTCTTAAATTATATGAAAACGCTTTTGATTTATTTAGGTGCAATCGCTGTGCTTGATCTGGCAGCAGTATATTTTGGAAAGATGTATTTTTTGACTAACAAAGGTTTTTTCATGGCTCTATGCGCCCTCTGTCTTGGGCTAACAGGTATATTCTTTAGTTTATCTTTGAAATATGGAGAGATGGCTATTGTAAATGTGATTTGGATATCTGTTTCTATCGTTCTTGCTACACTTCTTGGTGTTTTTTACTTCAATGAAAATATCTCTACTTTTCAATATATAGGGATGGGATTCATTCTACTTGGGATGATCTTTATATTTGCAAAACCTGTTGGTGTATGAAGATTCTTCTTCTTGGTAAAAATGGAATGTTGGGAAGTCAGTTCGCTCAGAGATTGGCTGGATTTCCTGGTGTTGAGCTGGCGGCTACTGATAAGGATGATCTTGATGTTTTGAGTTTTGGAGCTTTGAAGAGGACTTTTGAATTCCATCTTCCTGATTTTGTTATTAATTGTACAGGTTACACTGATGTTGATAAGGCTGAATTCAAAAAGAAAGACGCAATGAAGTTGAATGCTGATACCTTGAAGTCGATTGCGAAACTTTGCAATAAACATGGCTCGCGGCTGATTCATTTCAGTACGGATTATGTTTTTGATGGAAGGAAGACTCCGCCGGATGGATATTCTGAATCGGATATTGCAAACCCGTTGAGTACTTATGGTGACACCAAACTCAGGGGTGAGGAATTTATAAAAAAAGAAATGGTTAAATACTATATAGTGAGGACTTCTTGGCTTTATGGACCTCGGCCTGCCGGAACAGGAGGTGGGAATTTTGTTGATACGATGTTGAGACTTGGAAAGGAGGTTCTTTCTGGAGATAGGCCTGAGCTGAATGTAGTTAGTGATCAGTTTGGAGCCCCTACCCATGCTCCCGATCTCGCGGAGACCGTTATTGATAATTTTATTATGAAATGGCCTGATCATTTGCCGGATTATGGAGTTTTTCATCTGACGAATGATGATTATTGTAGTTGGCATGAATTTGCTTTGAGGATTTTTGAATTGAGAGAAATGGCTGTAAAAGTTGGAAAAATCGGAACTTCTGACTACCGAACAGCTGCTCAAAGACCTGCAAATTCGATCCTACTAAATACAAAACTCCCGAAAATGCGAAGATGGGACGAGGCCCTTGCTGATTATCTCGGCTAATCTTGATTGGTTTCAGCTGATTGTCTTTACAAAATCCAGTTCTGGTGTTAGGTTACAGGTATGAAAGGAATAATTTTAGCTGGGGGAACAGGCAGCCGACTTCATCCATTAACAAAGGTGACTAATAAGCATCTCCTTGGTGTTTACAGCAAACCTATGATTTATTATCCCCTCTTTGCTATGAAGAGAGCTGGTATTCGAGATATATTGATCGTATCTGGAAAAGGTCATGCTGGACACTTCCTTGAGCTACTTGGATCTGGTGCGAATCTTGGTTTGCGCATATCTTACGAGGTTCAAGAGGAAGCTGGTGGAATAGCACAAGCGTTGAGCTTGGCTGAGCGTTTTGTAGCTGGTGATCATGTTTGTGTTGTTCTTGGAGATAATATTTTCCAGGATGACATCAAAGATGCAGTTAGTGAATTCAAGCTACAAGCTAAGGGAGCTAAAATCTTCATCAAAAAGGTGGAGAAACCTGAAAGTTATGGAGTTCCTACTATCGAGGGAAAAAATATAGTGAAGATCACTGAAAAACCAAAAAATCCGGACTCTAATTTTGCTGTGACTGGTTTGTATATGTACGATTACCAAATTTTTGATATCGTTCGTGGATTAAAACCTTCAGCTCGTGGTGAGCTTGAGATAACAGACGTGAACAACTTCTATATAGAGCAAGGAACGTTGAGTTACGAGGTTCTGGAAGGGTTTTGGGGAGATTGTGGGGAATCCTTTGATAGTTTGCTTGAAGCTTCTAAGATGATCCAAAAAAGCGAATTGAAATACTTGAATGATTCCTTGGATTTACCTGGTCGTGAACAGCGAAAACTTGATGAAGCTAGAGCTGACAAAGAAGAAGGTGAGCGCACAAAAAAAACTTCGCGCAAATACTTGATGGATAATAAACTAATCTAGAAGAACTTTTAACTTCTCTTCTACCAACGAATGTTTTTCTGTTTGGATTGTGTTTTCTTTGGGATGATAATTTTCTGCTGTATCCAGAAGTGATTCAAGTTCTTTTGGCCCTACTTCTCCAGGTTCAATTACAAATTTTTGTAATCTGAGGGTTTCGAGGATATTTCTCACTTTCGGATTGTAGTTGATCGCTATGAATGGAGTTCTTGTGACTATTGCCATCAAGATGCTGTGAAGGCGCATTCCTATTACTACTTTTGATGTTGTGAAAATTCTTTCTACTTCACGTCTTTTTTCTGTGAATTTGTGAATATGAGTCCTGTCTTTTTCTGTTATTTTTTCTAGTATTGTTGCAATGTATTTCTCATCTAGTTCTTTTTTGAATGGAATGAACTCGATTTTGAGGTTTTTGTCTTTTTTGAGAATGTGGTTTATGAATTTCGCAAGATTTGTATCGAAATCATCTGGTTTGCCTGCGTAGTCTCGAAGGCAGAACAGTATTTTGTTGTCTTTAGCTTGCTCAAATTTTGGCTCTAATTTGAAGATCAAATCTGGCATAAGATAAATCTTCTTACCTCTTATTAATTTTTTGAGAACTTTTTTTGAATCTTCATCCCTGACTGCTATAAATTTTGCTTTTTTGAAAAGTTTTTTTACACATTTTTGAGCTAATTTTGACTTGATAGGCTTGATGCTTTGACCATACATGATCACTTTTCTCTTCAAGAGATACGCTGTTGCTGCCTGAATACTCCAGATCCAAACTGCTCTGAACTGACTGTCATCAAACAACCCTCCCCCACCGATTATTACAAAGTCTGATTTTTTTACAGCTTTGATGGTTTTTGAGAGTTGGCCATTAAATAAATATGCAAATATAGATCTGAACCCTGCGGGGAATTTGCGGACTGATCTGATGTCGAATTTTTCGCTAGTTTGAGCTGGATTTGCAGATAAGACGGTGATTTTTGCAGCTGGCTTTACTCCTCTTATTGTTTTCAAAAGTCCTTCAAGAATAAGCTCATCGCCGAGGTTATTTGCTCCGTAATTTCCTATGATTGATATATTCATTTCTTTTGAAGAAATTTACTCTTCTTTTTTGGCTTCTTCCTCTGGAGCGGGAGATTCTTCTACTGGAGCCTCAGTTTCTGGTTTTGGTTCAGCTGGAGCCTCTGCCTCTTTTGGAGCCTCAGTTTCTGCCTTTTTGTCCTCGGCTGGTGCCTCGTCCGATGCTTCCGCTTTCGCTTCAGCATCCTCTTCAACTGCTTCAGGGTGTGCTTCAGCTAATTCTTCTGCTGATGCTTCTATTTCTTTCTCCTGTTCTGTTAAGAAACGGCCTTTAAGACGAGCAGATTTACCAAATCTTTCACGCATGTAGTAAAGTTTTGAGCGTCGAACCTTAGATTTTTTCTTAACTTCAATTTTTTCAATGTTTGGAGAATGAATTGGGAAGATTTTTTCCACTCCAATTCCTTCAACAACTTTTCTAACTGTAAAAGTCTTATCTACACCATAACCGTGTGAAATCTTGATGATTAGGCCTTCAAAGATCTGAATTCTTTGTTTGTCCCCTTCTTTAATTTTCTGGTGGACGCGAACTGTCATTCCAGGTTCAAGAACGGGAGTTTTCTTCACATCCTTCTTTTGAACTTCTTGTATAATTTGATTTGTCATTTCTTTTAATTACTCTATTAATTACGAAAAACTTCGAGTGGGAGTATACTGGGTTACCTATTCAAGATCAAGCTTTTTTATCGGAATAACATTATCGGGGTCTTTCACTATATCTGCAATGAATTTATCCTTGCATTCCACTCGGTATGAGAAGTCCTCCTCGCTCATTATTGTGAATTTCACTGGCCTCTTCATCGGAAGTTGATTGTTCAAATAATCTGTCAGTTTTTCCCTATCTATATTTCCTACTATTAACAGATCTACCGATGTGTTTTTCTCTACAAATATACCTGAGAAAATCAATACTTGTACGGCTCCAAATGAAGTGATTTTTTTGGCGATTTCAGGTAGTGCACTCGCTGATTTTTGAAAAATACCAGTCAATTCGTTCAGGAAAATGAAATTTGGGTTTATGTAGTAGTATTTCTTTCGATTTCTCATTTTGCTGCGAAGAAGTCCAGTTTTCTTGAGATTTTCCAATTCACGTCTAATAGAATTGATCTGTTCATCAAGATCTCGTGTGAGTTGCCGAATATAGTGCTCTTTTTCCTGGTCTAATAGGAATAGTCTGAGCAGCTTTATACGTACGTTTGAAGTAAAAAGCTTTTTTAATAACATTTTGCCTGTGATGTAATTTTGCCCTTTTGCTCTCTGCTCTAATGCTTAATGTGCGCCCTGTGCACATTTTGTATTCAGAAAGCATCGCAAATGTATACATTTTTATTTCAAAATGCAAACTTTTTTTATACAGCTTGTATGTAATTCAGCATCGCTCAGGTGCGATTCCGTGATTGCTCGGCAATTTCGGGTTGCTAACCTAGCACTTTGTCGAAGAATTTTTTTAGCAAAATTCGATTTTTCAATTTGAATTTTTCGTCACCTTGCGTCATTTCTTCACGCATTTTTTCACGCTGTTCTTCTGGATAAAATCCGACCATTTTTGTGATCTCATCTTCCAATTCCTTATCTGTTACCCCCACATTTTCAGCGTCTATTACGTGAGTCAATGCGAGACGAGTTTTGATCCTTCGTTCTGCTTCTTCGTGATATTTTTTTCGCAGATCTTCCATTTTCATTTTCGTCTGCTCAAGGAATTTTTCCAAAGTCATTCCTTTTTGTGCAAGATCCTGCTGCATATCTTTAATAATGTAATCCAATTCTTCCTCAACCATTGGTTCCGGAACGTCAAGCTCCGCACGTTTCAAAAGTTCTTCCAAATATTTTGTTTCGCGTCCTTGTTCAGCCTTTTGTTCTTTTTGTGCTTTTACGTTTTTTTCTATGTCTTTTTTGAAGTCTTCAACTGACATTTTTTGGCCAGTAACCTTTTCAACCAAAGCTTCATTCAAATCTTGATCTTCTCCCGCTTCTATACGCTTCACTTCTGCCTTGAAAAGGACCTTTTTACCCTGGAAATCCTTGTTGTGGTACTCTTTTGGGAATGTAACTTCGAACTCCTTTTTTTCGTCTTTTTTCATGCCAATTAGGGCGTCTTCAAAGCCAGGAACCATGATATTTTCACCGACCATAATTGGGTGATTTTTTGAAGCTGTGTTTGGGATTGATTTCAACTCATCTTTGTCACCTTTTTTTGGTGGCTCAAATCCCTCAAAATCAGTCTCGACCCTATCCCCTTTTTGTACTTCTCGCTCTACATCTTTCCATTCCTTAAAATGTTTTTTCAAATCTTCTACAACTTCACCGATTTCTTTTTCGGTAACTTTCACTTCTTCTTTTGGAATTTTTATCGATTTAAAATCCTTCACTTTCACTTCTGGCAAGACTGCAACTTCCGCTTCGAATTTGAGTGGTTCGTCTTCTTTTGTCGTGTCTGAAATGAAATTAATTTTTGGTCGTGAGATAACTTTCAGTTTTTCTTTTGTGACTGCTTCTGCGTATGAATATTGTGTAGCGATTTCGAGTGCGTGAGCGAGGATGTGCTTTTTGTCGACGTGTTTTTCGAGAACGTCGAGTGGTACGTTACCAGGTCTAAATCCTGCTATTTTCACATCTTTTGAGATGTCTTCTGCTGCTTTTTCTTTGTGTTTTTGGAGTTCTTCGACTGGCACTTCAATAGTGATTTTAACTGTCGATTTTCCAAGGTCTTTTATTTCGCATTTCATTTTTAATTTGGTTAATTACGAGGTTTGTATAACGGTTCGCATCCTATCAGGCAGGTTCGGAAATATCAACTTAAAGTGGCTCGCGATGGATGTTCGTGGGAGATTTTGCGCCAGAGATTCGTGATGTCAGATTTCTTATGATTGCGGGAAGTTTTGAGTTTTCACACATTAGGCATTGAAATTTTCCCCAAAATTTGGTATAATTTCTTGATAATTTTAAATAAATATAAAAACAAAATATCACCTTATAAAACATGAAACATATTCGAAACAAAACATTTGGACTCTTTCTCAACTTGTTCAGGGAGGATAGAGTCGTGAATTTGGGGGCAAGCGATGCTGCTGAAAAAGCTCGAATTGCTGCTCAAGAAAGAAGAGAAGCTGAACTTGAACTTGAAAAAAAGAAAGAAGAAGAGAAGAAAGCGGGTAGAAAAGCTGAGCAAGAAGAGGCGAAAAGGAGAGGAAAATCTTTACGTGAACTTGAGAAGTTGAAGATCGACGAGAAGTTTGAGGAACGCTTAAGAGACGGGAAACATCTTCAAGGAATTGATGCTGTTAAGCTTTTTGATAAGAGGAAAAGTATGAATATTGACACTTCAACTTTTGAATTTCACTCGAAGGCAAAGTTGGATAAGATGTATAATGTTTTGCAGAATCTTGGAGTTTTCAGACAGCAAGATCTGGACTGGATGAAGTCTCAATTGAGTTATGCATATGAGGGAGATTTTGATGGTGACGAAAACCTAAAGAGAGCTTATCAATTTCCTGCAGATGGGGAAAATATTAATAAAATTTGCCGTGATAGAACTGTTGATGGCCGAGGTGGTCAAATGTTCTTCCTAGCTTTCACTTACTTAAAATCTGTGAAGGATATTATTGAGGATCAACAAATGTCTAGTCTCAATGCAGACAAGGCGATGGCTGAAAAAAACCATGAACCGTTGACATCAAAAATCGTTGATAAATTGGAGGAAGTTGGATCTGATTTGTATGGTGCAATTGAAAACAGAGATTACAAGAAGTTGGCACTTTATGGTGCTGCTGCTTGGGCTTTTATTGCAATTTATAAACAAATGAAGGCTAGTAATTCTCCGATGGCTGCAGCTATTAAAAAATATCTGCCGTGGGCTGTTGGAATATATGCTGGTGCTGCAATTATTGCACCGGATAAATTGAAAACATTATTTGGAAAAGGAATTAATTCTGATTTTAAAGACACGGCTTTTGAAAACCTTGCTGTGATGCAAAAAAATGGATCAGAACATTATATGAAGGGTGTGGATTTGGGGCTGGCAATGACATTGAGAGATGCGAAAGTGAAAGATCTCTACAGAGCCATGAGTCAAAATCCTGATGCAGCTGAAAAAGGAATGGTTCCTATAAATCATGCATCAATTAATAGATTTTTTGATCCTGACTTGATAGCTGCTAGGCCTCCTAGAGGAGCTGGTTCATTGACTGCTAAGCAGTCTCTATATCAGGACACTTCAAGAAGGCTGTATAGAACATTGACCGGATTGAAAACAATGTATGAATCGCATACTACTCCAGGTGAGGGTATCACTTTTGAGGAAAAATTCTTGAGTGACACGAGTGATGATTTCACTCTTCATGCTTTGATCTATCAATTGTCTATGTACGCAAGCAACTATCAGGAAATGCCTTGGGATTCTAAATTGATCGACCAAGCTAGAACAGACCTTACTCATTCTGGTGGTTTCCTTGCTGGAAAAAACATTCTTACTATTGAGGATCAACCACAAGGTAAATATTTTTTAAGAGGTAGATATAAAGGATTCCCTGTTATTATAAAACCTTATGACTCAAAAAAGAACGGCCGATCTTATAAATTCTTCCTAGCTAATGAGGCAGGCAGAGGTGCTTACGCTATAGCTCATTACAGGGTTGATGACCCAAATAAAGAGGCAGCTCGTCTGGTTCTTGAGAAGGGTGTAGGATTCAGAATTAGAGACTTGTTAAGGGATATAGTCCCTGATGAGAGTGACTATAAAAAATTAAAATTTGATGGGAAGTATTGGAAAGGAAAAATTACATTGGCTGAAGTTCCTGAGTACGGAGTTGATCCGCAAAAACAGGAAATTAGAGTTGTATTTAATAACACTGGGACTGATCTTGATATTTTCAGTCCTTCATCTCAGTATCCTCTCCATGTCGATGAATTGATGGGAAGAAGATATCGTTATGGACCTCTTGTTGTTAACAAACTGCTTCAAAACGATAAGTTTAAAGCTTTGAATGCGTTTGCTAATGACATTCAGTTTGAGGACTTGCCTGAGAGCCCCGTCAAAAAGCGCGGAAAGACTGTCGATGAAAATAAAGGAAAATTTACACTTACTCTTGGTGGAGGGTTGGAGGTTGTAGTGAAGTACACTCCGGCAGTCATGAAGGGTAAGAAAATAGTCACTCCTGAAAGCTTTACTATGGATTCAAAGGAAGAGCTTAAACTCGTACAAAGCTTTGAGTTCAGAGAGAGGTATGTGGAGTCAAGAGTCAATAAAGAAAATGGTGAATTTGCAGTTTTCGATAAATTCAATCAGTTGATAAAACATCTTCCTGAGAAATATGTAATTTATGCTGGAGAATATCTTTTATCTATAGTAACTGGATCTGACGCTGATTTAACTCAACTGGAAGGTTTGCCTGCAAACGTTCTTACTGGGACTGTAGCAGACTACTATTCAAGCTCTTTACTGCAAGGGAAAAAATATCAAATGATGAATGCCTTGAGGGGACGTTTGGAAAACTGCACTTCCCTTGAAGACATTAATAAATATGAGGCGTCTGTTACTTCTAGGCTAGCAGATATACAAGGTGTTTATCAGAATGTTTATAAAATTGCTCACCACAAGGGTAAGCAAGACTGGAGTCGCGGAGAGTTTGTACACAATGTACTGGTACCGTTAAAAACTGCTGGACTAAACAGTCAATCATATAAATTTGCTGTCCAAAGATTTGAGAATGCTACTTACAATCATTTGGGACTCCAAGGTGGAGATGCATTAGTGGGGCTAGACTCGCATTTGATTGCTGCGGAATTGATGAATGTTTATTCGTATTACACTATTGATCTTGATCAAGATACTTTGAACAGGCCTTTGGACGGGAAGTTCTCTGTATCTCTTAAGTTTAATGTTGAGGCAGAGGATTTGGTCAATATTGGCTTGGATGGACTTGAGGAGGCAGATCTTACTGACTTAAAGAGCACAGATCTTCCCATAGAGGGTTTGCCAGTTACTAAGATTGAAGTAGGACGTCCTGAACGAACTTCTGTGAATCTTGATGTGAGACTTGTGGAACAATATTTCTATTATGTAGAAACGAAAATCACATCACAGTCTAAAGAATTTTTGAGCAAAGGTAACGCTCACTCTCTACCTTATCCTGGTGCTGAAGAATGGGGTATAATGAGCTTCTCAGAATGGTTAAAGAGTCCACTCAAGACTGCTGCGACTATTGATGCTATGAATGAGGAACCACCTCTAGAGCATACAAAGATACCTTATGCAAAAAGGTCTACTAGCACTACGTATACTCCACTTGAAGCTGCATTAATGAAAAAATACAATACTGTATTGGATCATTACACTTCACTTCCAGGTGTTGAGAGCGAAAAAATGCAAGCACATTTTGAGGATGTTTATCTTGGACTTAGCGCTGATTCCGTAGAAGGAGAACCACAGTTCTATTCCGAAGCGGACGCTATTTACAGAAGTGCTAAAACTAAATCTCATCAATTAAAGAGGATAAATGCTTCTGCTCAAAGGCTTTCTGACGATCTGTTTCAAACTGAGTTTATAAAACCAAATGATATTGGAGATACAGTAGCGAAATTTTTCCTAGAAAACTAATTAATAATTCATGAATTTTAAAGAAAAAAGATTAATTTACGAAGAGTTTGGAGAGTGGGCCATGAAAGCTTGGGATACATTTTCGGGCGATGTACGTGCTGGGGCCAGTAAAGTTTGGGGACCAATGGAAAGAGCTGCTAATTGGACCGGGCATAATATAGACAATCTAGTAGTAACTCATTTGGCCTACGACAAACCTGACCCCTTAGATGAGGGTAATCTTTTTGAGGATAATTACGAGTATTACCATGATTTAGATCAAAGATATTCTGTGCTTTTCAGGGCAGAGCGATTTAAGTACAAAAACTTTACCAAACAGCTTTCTAAATGCGAACGCCTGAAGGAAAGTACTGAGAATGAGATTAAAGAGTTGAAGACACAAATTGCTGAAATTCCTCCCCAAATTGAGCAGCATAAAAAGTCTCAATATAGATATCATTCCTCAGAACACGCATATAAACATTATAAAAAAAAGATCAAAGAGGCTGTTAAAAAGATGATTAGTCTTAAAAAAGATTTAAGTGCTAAGTATCAAACATCTTTTGAGATTGTACTTGGGGAAGACACTAATGGAGAACAAATAAAGGGTAGTCTTCTGCTTGATAGGGCTATAAAACATCTGGAGCTTAAGATAGATGAAGTTGAGCCTGACATGGAATATTACGAGCTAAACATGAAAAGATCTCAGTATTGGGCTCAGAGAGTTCTTGATATAAGAGAAGAAAATTCTCAGAGAACCCAAGAACATGAACAAGATAGAAAAGAACTAGATTCTATCCATGAAGGAGAAATGCTGAAGCAGTTTGAAGCTTTGGACTATGATTTTGAGGGCACTGGTAAAGGGGAAGGACCTACTGATTACGAAACTATAAGTAGAAAGGTTTTTGCGAGATGTGTTACTAGCCTATGCCGAAAAAAGGGATTCCCGGTCAATGATTTGAAATGGGCGGAGATTTTTCCTGAGGGTGCAAATATTGATTACGATGGGAGACAGGATCTTGAATGGGGTGATTTCTCCCCTTCTGAGGTTGGGGTTAAGTACGCTCTAACAGGGAAAACTGATGGTGAGCAACGTGGTGATAATATTAATACCCTGCTAGTCGTTCAAACCTGGATTGAATCAAAAAAATAAAATTATGACAACAAATATAAAACCTACATCACAGAAATTAAAAAAAATCATAAATAAATGTGATTTTCTGGATGAGAATTTCCGTGAAGAGTGGTCTGATAAGGCAGATGGGATGAGTGAGGATGATGTTGGGTTTGTTTACAAGAGATTCGTTGATGCAAAAAATAAAATTGATAATGTATATATAAGTATCGCATTGAAGCACGACCCTACTGACGGAGATCTTGTCAGAGAAGCCATGAATCTAATAAAAAAGTTTAACAAATAATAATATGTCGGATTTATCCCCTGAAAATATGGACTCAAGGAGTTATCTTGATCTGAACGATGCGGACAAGCATCAAGCTGATCTTGAGTTAATTTCTTTAGTTGATGAAAAATTAGCCAATCAATTGGACAAGGTTCATGAAAGACTTCAGGTTGAAGTTCAGAAAAACCCCAATGATATTGACGCTCGCACAAATCTACTCCAACTGCAAGAAGTGAGAGGCCGAATGGCTTCTGTTGGTCGAAAAATAAGTGAAAGATTGAGTGATAAAGAAAATAAAGTACTAGCGAATAAAATTGAGAAAGAAGCTTCTAAATTGAGAGCCTCTTTGTATAGATTTGATGTGGTAAATGACACTATATCTTCATTTAATTTTGAAACTCAGGTCATTGAGATAGATAAGTTAATTATCGACGCTACGAAGAAAAATCCTGAGAAGATAAAATCATCTGTGATAGAGTCTGCTAAATCAGCCTTGATAGACGCCTACGATTCCAAGAACGCATTGAGCGAGGTCTATGGCTCTGCCTCTGGACGTCAATTGAATATGAGATTTTATCTAGATATTATAAATCAGGCTTTGGACTCAAATATATCACATTTGATCCAGACTCTTGGAGGTGTAAAACTGGATGACAAGGAGCTAAAAACATTAGAAAAAAAGATTAAGGTTGATCCTCAATCTATCCTTGGAGCTGTCAAACTTCTTAAGATGAGAATCGAAGAGGCTGACAAACTACTATCCGAAGTTGATGATGTTTATGATATTTCTACTGTTGAAGTAGAGCTTAAAACTATGATTGATACCGCAATCTTTACTGGACAGATTGATGCTGATAAAGTTCGGTCTTTGCTTGAAGAATTTAAAGATATTAGTTCTAATTTTAAATTTTTGAAGGATAAGACTGAATTCAAGTACGCTCTTACACCCTTTGATAGGTTTTCAATGCATGAATTTGATAGAGAGAGTGATTCTATGTTTTTGTCTGATTTACTTAAAAGTCTTAAAGCTTTGAAGTCTAGTGAATTCAAATTGTATCTCTCTGTTATTGGATCTCTAAATGAAGATACGGATGTCAAAGAACTCACGAGCATATACAAGAAATTGAATATTAAATTTGGGATGACTCACGAAAATCTTGTTAGGAAATACGGAGAGACTATTGGATTTAAATTCTTTGAAATTTTAGAAAGTATCAAACAAGAACTGATTAACCGTGAGGTAATCAGTAAAATTGACTCTGGAGGTCTTGATTTGAGTAATCTTTTAAATCTAACTACAGGTGAAGATTCAGAGTTTGTTCAAATGTACGATGCGACTGACGATTTCCAGAAGGTTCAACGTCCTAACGAATCATTCAATGAAATTGGTGAAATCGTTTCCTCTGAAAGGAGTGAAAACATAAATGATCTAATTGAGAATTCACATGCTTACCTAATTTTGGTAAGGGAGGGGAAGGGACTTCGAGTTTATCTTACGCAAAGATATTACGTTGATTCAAGCAAGCTCAAGGACGAAAAGACAAAGGCTACTCTTCCAAAAGGATCATTGGATGCTCTACAGAACATCAATGGTGTTGTTAATGAATTCAATGTAACAAAGAAACTTATCGTCGAGAATTATTTAATGGAAAAGGTCGAAACCAATTATCTTACCAAGAAATTTTATCGTGGGAATAAGGCTTTGGCTGCTGGAGATATCGTCAAAGCTAAGAGGGCATATTTATCTTTCTTGGATGGCTATAAGCAAGTAAAGAACGGGGTTACGAAAAAGGCTATCTCTGAGAATCAATTATTTGAGGCGAAGACTCACCTGAAAAATATTGCGAAAGTTGAACTTATACAAATAGTTAAAGGAATTGATGCAATTATAGCTTCTGTTGAATATGATGTTCATAAGAAAAGTCTTACTGCTGCTATTTTATACCCATATGTTGGTATGTCTCCTAATGAAGGGTATGCATTAGTTAGTTATTTGAAAGATCAGAAAAAAGCCCTGAAGCTTGCCAGTAATCTTCTGAAATCTGATGGAGATACGGTGACTGTTGAGCAGGCGTTAAAATCAACTGACGCGCCTACTGCTCCTAACAAATTGAAAAGATTTGATCTTCTATCTGACTTAAGATGGGCTCATAACTCTCGAGAGCAAAGAAAACTAGCGAAAAAACTAGGAAAAGAAAAACTTTATAATGCTACTCAATACTTTTACGAACAATCCTTTGGTGACTTGATTGGCGAATTTGCTAATCAAGAATATGAACACGGGAAGCTTGTGTTCGAGAACTATTATGATGAACATAGCAATAAGGGTGATCTTAAAAAGAAGGCTTCCGATAGAGCTATGGAACTTCGTGATCATGACATTGATGATATTGAAGAAAAAATGAGTGATTTACAGGAAGAGATGAGAGATTTAACGAACAAGTCTTCTTATAAATTTGACAATTCACGTGAGGAGCTCATGGTATTGGCCTCAAAAAAAGCTGAACTTGAATCTACTGCTTACCTTGAAGCTTTGGAAGAGCAAATTTTGAGCAATATGATTGTTGATAATTACAAAATCGAACTGTTTTCTGAAGTAACAAAGTGGGCTAAAAAACACAAAGATGACTATCGGGCAGGTATATGGCTTGAAGAATTTGAAGGTCATTATATAGATACTGATTCTGAATGGTATGAATTTTGGGGAGGAACTGATAAGGAAAGACTCGAGTTCTTTGCTGGTTTAGCGTTTGATATTCCAATGGTTGCAGCATCAGGAGGTATAGCCGGAATAGCTGGGAAGAAAGTAGCAATGATGACTGCAAGGAGATTTGCTGTTGAGGAATTTGCAAATTTAACTTTGAGACAAGTTTCCAGAAAAGCCGGAACAAATGCCCTTGTTAGAACAGTTGCGGCAAGAGGTACCGGATTCCTTGTGGAATGTGAGGCTTTCAATTCTATAACTTTGTTGGGTAGCAGCGTATCTGCTGGAGGGCTTGATCCGTTTATAAATCAACATTGGAAGGGCCTTGGTCACACTCTCGTGACTCTTGGAACTTTGAAGGTTACTGGTTCAGCTCTGAGTAGAGTTTCTGGAATGAGAGGTCTTGTTGGACAATATGCTTTGACGCCTATTGTTGACACAGCAGCGTTGACCACTACTCAATACGTCCTTGAAAGAGGAGATCTCGATGTCCGAAGAGCCATCAGAGGCAACTTGGTCTTATCTTTTGGTATCCGTGCTGGACATGGAATCGCAGGACTTGGACATTCTCCTGTATCAGGCAGAGGCAGGGTTGCTCGTGAAATTAGAAATGACATTATCGAGAGTGAATTAAAGGGCATCTTGCCAAAGGCTACTGTGGAAGGTGGAAGGGTTAAGAGATGGTTGAATAATAAAAAATCTAGAGCTCAAGTGGATTATGTCGCTGATTATATTCGTGAGAGTGGAGTTGTTGATTCTAAAGGCAATCCTACCAGTAAAGGAGCTTTCGATAAAATAACTGACTTCACCGAGGCTTATGAACTTGCAAAATTTGCAAGAGAAAGAGGCATTGGTGTTGAATTCCTCGCTGAAAGGTGCAAAACACCTAAAGAAAGACTTGAATTGAGGAGAAGAGTTCTCGAACTTGAAAAAAATGGACTTAGTGGGATAGATGCTGGCTCTAAATATTTGGAGATGTATCGTTCTGAAGGATTGGACAAGGCTGTTTTTGAGGCTTTTGTTTCAAGTCCTGAAGCTAAGATGAGCGATGTGTTCGAGGTCCACAAATTCTTAAGAAGTAATCCTGAGACTGGGCTCAAGTTGGTTGAAGGAATGTCGAATGCAAATGGATACGACTTATTGGATCTTGTTATAAAGACACAAACCCCTCCTGGATATATTGAATCTACTTGCAGATCAGCGTCGGCAAAAACTGATTTTGTTAAGAAATTTCATGAATTTGACGAATCTCTTCCTAGAGATAAGAGGGGACGTGTTTCTATGGAGGTTCAAGAATTCCTTGGTGTCATGACTGGACAGAATTCTGCTGCTGCTGCTGTGTTAGCCTCAAGAGATGGAGTTCGTTTGACCGTTGAGAAAGGCTCAAGTAGAGAAACCGCTAGAAAAGCGAAGAAAATTACAGAATATTTTACTTACGATCCTCTTGTTGCCAGAGCTTCTATTGAAGGTCTGTCTGTCAAAGAGGCTATGGAATTCCTAGATTTCTCTGTTGAACATAATCAGACTTCTTTTGATTGGATTACTAAAGGATTAAGTCCGAAAGGAAGAATGGAGGTCGTTAATAGGGTTAAGGAACTTAAAGGGAAACTCACTGAAGATGTTTTGATGACTGAATTTAGAAGTGGTAAAGAAGGTCGCGCAGTTGCTGAAATCCTAGCGTCTAGAAATACAAATAAATTAAATTTTTCTTTGGAAAATATCATGGAAATATTTAATGCTAATGATTCTTACAAATTGGGATCAGATGCTTTGCTTAAATATTTGAAAAAGAATCCTGCTAATGTAGAAAAGGTTATTGGGATGCTGGATAGTGTTCTTAAAGAGCTTGGTCCTGAGTTTAAAAAGATGGGCATGGATCCATCATTGAGTGCTGAGTTCAATGCGATCGCAGGAAGGTTTCCTGGGCAAATGAGCATGCTAACAGCTTTATATGAAGTACTACCAAAACTTCCTAAGAAGTCTCGTAACAAATTTGATTCAATACTTACTAAGAACTACATGTTCAATCCGTTTATCGTACTGGTGGGTGGATACAAGGTCTTGAGTTGGGCTTTCACAGTCCCTGGAGGGATTGCTCTTGTTGGAGGAGCGGTTGGCGCAGATGCTAGCTATAGGTCTATGATTGTTAGGAATGCAAGGAATGCCGCAACTGCTATTGATGGATTAATAGGAGCCGATCCTTTGCCTGTTGTTGGAGTTGATTTTAATACTTACGATCTTTCCCCTGCAACTTTAACGGCTGTCAACGGTCATACCGCTACGCCCCGCTTGATCGCTACGTCGGAGATTAATGTTTTGCAAAGGCTACACACTTCCTTGTCTAGGCTCTCAATACTTAGTCTAAGGACCAATAGTCTTCCTAGATATCGCACTGGGTTGGGAACCCTTGATGGAACTATCCCCTTTGGCCTGGAAGGTGGCATTGATGCTGTGGCAGTTACGAATAATGGATTCACTGGGGCCACTCAAGCAAGAATTAATATTAATACAACTCTGACTAGTATCAGGCGTCTCAATGGAGAACTTACAGGTCTGCCAGCCAGGGGAAGAGTCGAAATACAGAACGAAATTGCTGTTTTGAATGCAGAATTTACATCCCCCGTAACTCCTACTACAGCGAGACAAACTGCTATTAGGGGAGATCTAGCGGCTTTGCAAGTTGAATTGACTGGATTGGCTGGGAGGGGAAGGAGGGGAAGAGATGTTGTCGAGGCAGAAAAGGCCACTCACGAAAGGGCATTGATTGAGCAGCTTGATGCTTATAATACAGCATATGATGCCATGGCCGCTCAGTTTACCACGATGTCAAACATATTTAACGATGTCGCAGTTGATTGGCATGGTTGGAATGGAAGAGGTGTTGAAGCTTTAAAATTACTTGGGAGACCAGCTTTGTATAGTCCAAGAGGCACATTTCAACCTTACAGAGCTCTTTTATACTTACCTATTGTCATGGGTATTCTTGATGGAATAGGTGGTTTTTCTTCTACGGAGGACGGCCCCTCTGCAGGTAACGTAGTTGCTGCTACCGCAAGCGCAGAGGAGACTAACAAGACTGTCGCTCAAGAAAAGAAACAAGCAACTGCAAAAGAACAAGGCGCAGAACCTTCTGTCCCTAAAGACGAGAATTATAAAATTACAGAAAACTGTAAGGTTCCTAAGAAGTTATATCTTGCTCCTAATGTCGACATAAAAAAGTCTGTGCCTCTCATCACTGATTTGAAGGCCCATGATATGAAGGATGAAGCTAAAAAACTCGAAAACTCTATAGAAAAAATTAAGGAATTGCGTGATTCAAAAATAATATACAAGGGTACTGCAGACGAGAGGAATGTTGCTTTACAAACAGCTGTATCAGAGTTGAAAGATATGGTTCATAATTATACTCTCGCCCTTGACTTACTTGAACTTAATAACCTATCTACGAGTGGCGACCAAAGTGGCTCGGAAGAATCAGGGACTGCTGTTCCTGTTGACGAAAAAAAAGCAGATGAGAAGAAGACTAAAAAAGAAGTTAAAGAAGAGACTCCTGCGGAAAAATCTCGAAGAGAAAGAAGGGAGGCTTACGAAAAATCTAGAGGCTAAAGATAAAATAAAAAACCATGACTTCACCAGAATCATCTAAAAAGGCTGAAACAGCTGAGAGGAAAAACGAACTCCCCTCTGGTGATAACGTGTCCGATTGGTTTCAAGATTTATCAAAGAGATGGAAGTTTGCTGCAAACGAGGCGGAGAAGGGTAAAAACTGGAAAGAAAAGGTTCTTTTCTTTTTATCATCATTCTTTGTGAAAATTGATAAGCTTTCTGAAGAAGAGAAGCAAATTGAAGAAGCTGCGGCAAGGAAGTCAGGTGAACTTTTACTTCAATTACCTGAAGAGCAAATTGTTAATGCTATAAAAAAAGAGATGGTTGGTAGTAAAAAACTCGAAGATCCACAGGATATAAAAGTTGTCGATGATTTTTCAACCTTACTGTTTAACAGTGCAAAGAATATTGGTGGCACAGAGGATGTGAAAAAAAAGAATTTTGGTATAATTTCCAAGGCAGCCGACAAGTTTTCTGAGTCATCGACTGAATCCCTTACTCCCCTTGAAAAGAGAGTATTGATGGCCCATTCATTGTCCGCCCTAACTGCGTTAAAAACCCATCCAGATTACAATTCTGTTGAAAAGCTTGCAACCGCTTTAGACAGGTTTGAATCTGCTACTGATGTTGGGAAAGGTTTAAAATATGTAAAATCCTCTCCTAGAGTTAGATCTCTAGTTAAATTCACAAAAGAGGACGCCTTCTCATTCAAAGACCTACTTCCATATATTGATGTATCTTTTGATTTTGATGTTGATGTTCCCCTATTTGGCTCATTAAAACTACCTGTAAGGGATGGTGCTGTTGGCAAAGATGAACTCGTTAGAAAGATGACTTTAGCTCCTTTGGATGACACACAAGCATTAGTATTGCAAAAAGCTTTTGCCAAAATCCTCCCTAACACTTCTCCCCAAAATCGTGCCAAAGCTTTACAAATTATAAATAGTTTAATTGTGGATAAAAAACCATCGTTACTTAATCGGCGTATCGCCGAGCTTGTTTTCCTCTTGGATAACAGGGATTTCGAATTTATCACTAAATTGCTACTTGTATGAGTTCATTAGGAACACAAATCTTGACTATGCTTGAAGGGTCCTCTATCCCAGGACTGTATAAGATGATTTTCAAGAATATGCTTCCTGATATGACCAGGGGTAAGCAAGAGGAATTGTTTTTGATTCTTGCTACTGAATCTTCAAAGAAAACAACTTTGAAAACAAAGATGAAAAAAGCGTATTGGAAGTATAATTCCATTCTGGATAAATTGGAGGATGACCCAACTTTTTTTGATAAAGAGTTTTTCGGGAAAGGAGGTATTACAAAAGTTCCCACTGGTTCGACCAAAGACCTCTCTGCCCTAAAGAACAAGATGGCTCTTCAGAATTTAAAAAATAAACTAGATAAATAGACGGTTTAGTCCTTCAAACTTCACCTTGACTTTTTTTGCCTGTCTGCGTATGATTGGGGTCCGTGGAGCTTTTTTAGTTTCTCGGAATCAGTAGGATAGGTTTCGTTAGGCTTTCTAGGGCGTACGACATCCTAAATCTACATCTATTGACTCCCCCCAAGTGGGGGAGTTTTTTTATTCCGGACGCTTAGTGACCGGATATTACTTGAATGCCAGATGATGACCGGTCGTGAAAAATTTGTTGCGGGAATTGAGGATTTCAGATAAGATTCTCGCGTGTTGCGCGCTGAATGAATGGTTGTGCGTGACCTGATCGTGGTGAGCGTAGCTCAGTTGGTTAGAGCACCTGGTTGTGGTCCAGGGGGTCGTGGGTTCGAAACCCATCGCTCACCCCATTTACCTTAAAATACTATGGAAAACAAATTTCTAATAAACCTGTCGGTGAAGTACGGACTCGATGACCAGAAGTTGTCGAAGGTTGTTGATATGTGCTATCAGCTTGATTATCACGTGATTGATGATCGTGAATTTCAGCGTGCAGCTAATTATATTTGCAAAATGAACCTCGTTGATATGCCGCCTGAGGATTTGTTGGCGGAGATGAAAAGGAAGGGCTTTGGAGTTGCTAGGTGATGTCCGGACGCTAGTGATCGGCGCGAGCTAATCCCCTGCTTTGCCGCCGCCGAGTTCTTTTCTTGAGTTGAGATCCTCGTCTGTTTTTTTGAGGATACCTTTTTGGAGGAATTCGGAGAATTCTTTGAGTTTGGACATGTCTTCTTCTATTTTGTTTTGTCCGAGGAAATCAAAGATTACGTGGGCCGTGAGTTGAATTAGTCTTTCGCTTATAACTTTTACTTTCTTTGTTTGTTTTTCACCAAAAAATTGAGTTTCTTCTTCTGGTGCATCTGTGTCCTCGTCGTTCGAGGTCTCGACTTCGACTTCTTTTATATCGTATGCGTAGCGAAGGAGTTTTTGTGGGTTTTCAGAGGCTTGATACATCAAACCTTTTATCCATTGATCGATTTCGATACGGACCTTGAGAGGAAGGCTTTTGTCTTCCCTGAAGAAAATTAAGGCTGCTTCGTTCTCTGGAGTGTTTTTTGGAGCTTTCAGCATCAAGTATTGGCCGATTTCTTTCTGGATGTCTTCGTTTCCGAGTATAACGATTGAGAGAATGTAATTTGCTGGTAGATTTTGCTCGAGGGCTCGAGAAATCACGAGAACCAAATCTTTTTTCTTTGAATGCTGGATGAATCTGAGGAGGATCTTGATCAATTCGTCTTCTTTCTTTTTGCGCTTCTTTTCTTCTTTTCGGATTGCTTTTATTTGAGCAGCAGCGCGCTTCATCCGTTCCTGGAATCTTTCGAATGCTGCGGCGTCCATTCCTTCGCCTTGATCAAATCCTACAAAATCTTCTAAACCCATGGGTTGTGGTTATCTTGGTGAGCCGGCTTTTGCCGACATACAAAAAAGGCCCCTTCATTTATACACAGAAAGAGCCCATATTGGAAGTTTTATTTCTTCTTTTTGCAACTACCGCAACAACAACCGAATCCGATCCAGTTGTATAAACCTGCTAGTATTGCACCTCCGATGAATCCATCGAAAAATGATCCAAATAGCACATAGAACGCGCCTCCTAGATTGAGGTTGTAGTATGGAATGACGTCAGCGAATAATTCGTAGAATGCCACTCCGTTGCCTGTGTAAAGAGCGAGCATGTGCATGGCGAACATTCCGACACCGCTCAAGATACCAAAGGCCAGCGCAAATGGAAGAACTTTGACTTTCATAGGACGGGGGTTAAAAATATGTGCCTGGCCACCAAGGAGGCGGACGGGCTGATAAAAAAACCGCTGAGGAGCGGTCTTAAGTTGTTACTTCTTAACTGGAGCTTCTTCTTCTGTCACTATGTTCACGAACTTGTTCTTGTAGATTCTTCCGTCGTATTTCTTCTGTTTTTTCTCTGTAAATTTGACAGTTCCATCAGCTGTAGCAAAAACTGTGTGGTCTTTTCCCACTCCAGCGTTTTCACCTGCGAAGAATTTTGTTCCTCTTTGTCTGACTATGATAGATCCTGCTGTGACTGTTTGACCTCCGAAGACTTTCACTCCGAGTCTTTTTGCTTCTGAATCACGTAAATTCTTGGTAGATCCACCGGCTTTTTTGTGTGACATAGGGTTCTGGTAACGTTTCTGTTCAATTCGAGGGGTATTCTAGGGGTGTTTCGGGTGAAATGCAAGTGATTTTTTGGGTAGAAGGCTAACTCCTCCTCGAAGGATGCTGATTTAGGGTTTACCCCACCATTTACTCCTGTAAAGTCAACTCTCACTACCCTGTGGTGGATTGTTCCTGCCCTGTTTTTATGGTATAATATATAGATAAATATGAAAAATTACACCCAAAAACAGGTAGGAGTTCCTCGAGAGCCTCTAGGAGCAGCGAAAAAAAGCAGAGCTTTGGCTTATATGTGCTTGGTGTCGACTGTTCTGATGGGAGCTTCTGGCACATTTGCTTCTGATTTCGAGGTGGAAGGGCTTGTTAGCGTGGCTAGCTCCGGTACAGAGATGAGTTCCGACACAGCATCGAGCACCGATTCGGTGATTACTCCCGTTGAAACAGAACAGGACTCCCCTTCTGAACAGAAGGCCTTTCTTGATCGGCTGACACAGGAATTGGATATTTCAAAGACTGAATATTACCAAATATCTCGGAACATAAAAGAGACTCGAAACAGGATTGAGAATTTGAAGGAAGATATGTCAGAATTGCAGAATCAAGTGGTTTATTTTGATGATGAGATTGCGACTACTCAACAGAAGTTATTTACCGTGATTCGCCAGGTGGTGCGTGCGGAAAATGAGATTAGAATTCTTTATGAGGAAATCGATTTGAAGGAGACTGCTCTTGAGTATCAAAAACAGCTTTTGAAGGACTATATCAAGGAGCTTTATATCTATGGAGATACTTATTTTGAAGTGGATGCTACGGGTGAGATTGATGCGTTCAAATTGCTGCTTGCAGATGGGAATACGGGTGATGTTTTGAAGGAAATTAAATATTTGGGGATTTTGGAAGAGACTGGGGATCGGCTCGTTGATCGGTTGGTTGAAATCGTTGATGAACTGGAAGCTGCACAGGTAGAGATAGAGGTGAAGCGGGTGGCTTTGAGCAAACTTGAAGATGAATTACAGGGAAAAAAGTCCTATCTTGAAACACAAAGAGCGGCGAAAGAAAATCTTCTTATTGTGAGTAGGAATCAGGATTCGATTTATCGTGAACTTTTGGTTCAATCGATGGAGGAACAACAGGAGGCGCTGGCTGAAATTCAGGCTTTCCAGGAGACGCTTGCGTTTGTTGAGCAAAAGATTGTTGAGGAGGGTGATAGTTTTGATATTTCGAAGTATGAAGACATGGTTGGGCAGAGGTTTATGACTATTTATGAATTCCACAAGCTGCCTTCAAGTGGTGAAGGATTTATTTGGCCTGTGATGCCTGAACGTGGATTAAGTGCGTACTTCCATGATCCGTCTTATAGAGGAGTCTTTGGGGTGCAGCATAATGCTGTTGATGTTAGGGTTGGGCAAGGAACTCCAGTGTTCTCGGTGGCGGACGGTGTCATCTACAAAGCTGCGGACAATGATTATGGATATAGTTATGTCACTGTAGTTCATCACGATGGTTTGATGACCAATTATGGGCATATTAGCAATATTATGGTTGAGGAAGGCCAGGTCATAGCACAAGGTTCTATTCTCGGGCTATCGGGTGGAATGCCTGGTACAAAAGGTGCTGGCTATATGACGACTGGACCTCATCTTCACTTCGAAGTCATGCAGAATGGAGCGTATGTTGATCCTTTGAGGTTCTTACCTCTTGAAGTTCTTGATGCTGAGGCTATGGAGACTTTGCCGGATTCCTATATGGATGACTGGGAGTTGGCTATTTTGAGTAGTGATTTGTTGGAGTAGAGGAAGTGGGTTTTGCCGGGATTTTTGCTGATGAGACCGGGGTGGGTGTGACCGGGATGGGACCGGTCAATGTTTTTTCTAACCTGTTAAAATTCCGTGACCGGTCTCCCCCCGGTCAGAAACCCACTTCCAACTTGCCCCTCTCACTTCCCATCCCCAACCCCTTGCGGTATAATCACCTTATGAAAGTACACACTGACTATTTGTTGTTCAACACTAAGGAAAGGCGCGAGTATCTTCGCATAACTGATGAAGTGGCTCATGTTGTTCATGATAGCGGAGTCCAGGAGGGGTTCGTTCTTGTGAATGCTATGCATATCACTTCGGGTGTTTATGTGAATGATGCGGAGACCGGACTGATTCATGATATAGATGACTGGCTGGAGAAGTTGGCCCCTTCGGGGCTGCCCTACGAACACCATCACACTGGTGAAGACAATGCTGATGCTCACCTGAAACGAATGCTTGTCGGTCAGCAGGTTGTAATGCCTATCACGGATGGGCAGCTCGATCTTGGGCCGTGGGAGCAGATTTATTATGCGGAGTTTGATGGTCAACGGAAGAAGAGAGTTGTCATCAAAGTCATGGGCGCTGGTATTGATGAGGTTGAATGATCCTAACTGCTCGCAAGGAGCGAATTTATGCGTGAATCTAAATCACAGAAAGTTGAACGTGCTACCGAGATCGCTAAGATGCTTGTCCAAATGTATAAGAGGCGGAAGACTGTTTTGACCTGGTCGAGTCCTTGGGAGTGTCTGGTTGCGATTCAGCTTTCGGCTCAATGTACGGATAAGAGGGTTAACATTGTGACACCTCCGTTGTTTGCTCGCTTGCCGAATGTGAAGGCTTTTGCTGAGGTTCCTTCGCTGGAGTTGGAGGAAATGATTCATTCGACTGGGTTTTATAGGAATAAGTCGAAGAATATAAAGGGAGCTGCTCAGATTGTCGTTCGTGAATTCGATGGACGGGTGCCTGAGACCATGGATGAGTTACTGAAGTTGCCGGGGATGGCGCGGAAGAGTGCTAATGTTTTGCTTTTTAATGCTTTTGATAAGGTGGAAGGAGTGGCTGTAGATACTCATGTGATGAGGATCACAGATCTGCTCGGGCTGATCTCAGCTGGTGCGAGGAAAAATCCTGTGAAGATCGAGAAGGAGATGATGGAATTGCTGCCAAAGAAGTATTGGGGTTTGTTTTCATTGCTGATCACTGAACATGGCCGCGAGGTGTGTATCGCGAGAAGGCCTCAGTGTGAGAGGTGTAAGTTTAATCAGATTTGTCCTGGGAGTTTGGTTTAGCCTTCTCGCATGGTCATAGTAGATCTTCCTATTGAGAGTCTTGCTCTATCTCCTGCTGAACGTCTTATTTTTAGTGGGTCTTGCATTGATTCTAACTCCTCTATTGTTTGAGTATTTTCTTCATCTTCAAGATCTAGCCCTGCTTGTTCTAGAAGATATTCTCTGTAGGTTTCTAGACAGCCATCTAACCAAAATTGCATTTCCCTCTGTATTTGTTGTTTTTCAGTTAGGTCTGAGGGATCTATCTCTTCCCATTCTTGGTGGATGTCCATCAATAATGCGTGTGTAGGATAATCACAAATTTGCGCAAGAGAGACTCCGCAGACTGCTTCGTCTACAATGTCTTGCTCTTCTGGTTTAAGTTCTGAGTTTTCTGATCTTGTCATAATTTTCTTTGTTTAAAATGGAGTCGATCTTATCTGTTTCTGTCTATCGAGTCAAATTTATTTAAGGTGTAATCCGATTCATCGTTCGTGGGAATGGAATTGCTTCGCGAACATGTGGAGTGCCACATAGCCATGCGACACAACGTTCGAGGCCCATTCCGAAACCACAATGTGGGATTCCTCCGTATCGGATGGTGTCGAGGTACCATTCGTAATCTTTCTTGTCGATTTTCTTGTCTTTCATGCGTTTTTCTAGGAGCTCCATGTCGTAGCTGCGTTCTGATCCCCCACCGATCATTTCTCCGTATCCTTCTGGTGCGATGAGGTCGACGTTCATGGTGAGGTCTGGGTTTTCTGGGTCGGGAGCTTGGAAGAAGCTGGTAAGGGAAGTTGGGAATCGGTGAATGAAGACTGGTGCTTTGAAATGTTCCGCTATGTATGTTTCGTCATCTGCGCCGAAGTCTTCTCCTTCTTTGATGTCAGATTTGCCTGAGTCTTGAAGGACCTTGATCGCTTCGTGGTATGTGATGCGTGGGAATGGTTTTTTGATGCCTTCGAGGAATTCGATGTCTCGTTCGAGGACTTCGAGTTCTTTGCGGCGGTTTTTGAGAACGCTTTGGAGAATGTACCAAAGGATATCTTCTTCGAAATCTATTAATTCATCGAGTCCTATAAATGGAATTTCAGGCTCGAACATCCAGAATTCTGTGAGGTGGCGGCGAGTCTTTGATTTCTCTGCGCGGAAAGTCGGACCGAAACAATAAGTTTTGCCCAATGCGTACTCCCCTGCCTCGGTGTATAGCTGGCCTGATTGCGAGAGGTATGCATCTGAGTCAAAGTATTCGACGTGGAAAAGGTCGGTCGTTCCTTCGCAGGCTGTTTTTGTGAGAATTGGTGCGTCTACTAGAGTGAAATCGTTTTTGCGCATGTATTCGCGGATCGCCCAAACGACTTCGTCACGGATTCTCATGTTTGCCCATTGGCGAGAGCTTCGGAGCCAGAGATGGCGGTTTTCCAGAAGGAAATCGATGCCGTGCTCTTTTTTTGCTATTGGGTAGTCGTCTTTTGCGAGTGTGATTATTTCGATTGCGCTGACTTGCAATTCGAAGGTGTCTTCTTTTTTTGGATGGGCTGTGACCTCACCTGTGACTTTTACTGAAGATTCCATTGTGAGGGTTGTGCCGGTTTTGAAGGCTGGTGATTCTTCTGATTTGTCAAAGACTACGCCTTGGGTTGTGCCGGTCCCGTCTCTGAGTTGAAGGAAGTGAATCCCCTTCCCTCCTCTTTTGTTGTACATCCAACCTTGAATAGTGACTTCTTTGCCGACGTGATCGCCGAGGTCTTTTATATATGCTGTTTCTGCCATTTTTTTTAAGTGATTAATCTTGATATGGTGTACTACCTGATGTAGAGCATGATTCTCCGTAGCTAGTTATCATAATACTGCTAGGGTCGAGATAATTAATTTGGCATAATTTATCATTGTATCCGAAGTGTTTACTTGGCGGCGCTACAAATGTCCACTCCGTCGCTGCTTCCGCGTTTTCTAATTCTTTAAATCCCACAAAGTCTACCGTCTCACCATATTCGACAGAGAATTCGGCACTTGTGCCCTCTCCGGTTGGTACCGTCTCTCTCAACACTCCATGGTAGTTATTTTGGCTAACTGGGGTGACATTGTATACGTTGATATAAGCATTTTCCAAATTGATTGAGTTGTAATCATAATCCTCTAGGTCTGGACCATTGTTTACTCCCATTGAGTATGAAAGTGGATCTGTATTACTCATGGCATCATCCTCGATACATGCTCCATTTGAACAACCGTTAGAACATTCTATTCTTTCATGTTCATATGCATATGTCTCGTCATGTTCTAGACAAACCAACTCTTCAACATATCCTCCGTCTTCCGTACGAGCGCCATTTGCATCTACACAGTATTCATAAACAACTTGATCGCCCCAACCTGACGTGTACACCTCCAGCTTGCCTTGCGTGTAGATATCGTTACCTCCATCAGAGTCATTGCATGTTGGGGGGGTTGTTTCCTTGTCGTCATCGTCGTCATCATCGTCGTCATCGTCATCATCGGTATGTGATATTTGCATTCCTCCTTCTTGATAGAAAATGTAGAATTCCTCGTTGTTTTTGGCAAAAATTCTGATATTTTCTTGTGGATCCCCGTATGAACCGAATCCATTCAAAAAATTGTGTGCGTCATTTATTGTTGTTGCTTTTTTCCATCCCCAGCTACCTACTTCTTCATCGGATCTATAGAACATAACAGCATCTTTATCGCTCGATCCCGCAAGAACTCCATTTCTCTGGTTTTGATAACTACCTAGTTTGTTGAAATAATTGTACATATCATCGATTTCTGTAGATTTTTTCCAACCCCAGCTGGCATTTGCGTCCTTTCCGTTATAGAAGATGTAATAGCCTTCACCTTTTTTGGCCACTAGGATTTGATCCTTGGGATCTCCTGTGTAGGCTCCAAGTCTATTTAAAAAATTATATGCGTCATCTTCGGTTGGAGCTAATTTCCATCCCCAGTTACTATCCCCTTCGAGGTCACCGCGGTAAAACATATAAAAACCTGTGTCAGTACCTGCTATCGCTTGAACTGCGTGTGGCTCTGAATAAGCCCCAAATCCATTAATAAAATTATACGCGTCATCTGTACTTGTCGCCAATTTCCATCCCCAACTTGCATCGCTGACTTCGATGTTATTCTCAATCATTTCATAAGTTTTGGTTTGAGCAGATCCCTCTGTTAGATACAAATCCAGAACGTCTTCTCTCTCCTTTATTGTTCGGGTTACCAAATCTGCCATCTGACCTCTGTTGAATTTTGCACTGAATGATGAGACGTCTGATGGAATTAATCTTCTATTTGATGCTTCTTTCGTAAACCCTTCGTACCAAGTTCCCCCATCTTCATCGTATTCGTATTCAAATGCATCCATGGTCATTTTGAGTGCTTCAACCACATTGATTTCTTTTGATGGCCTGAATGATCCATCTTCATATCCGTCGACAATCCCTTTGTCCTTGGCAAAACATACGTATTTTGTGTACCAAGCATTTTTCCTTATATCTGAGAAACATTTTTCTGATGAGTATTCTTCGATCTCTTCTTCCTCATAATTTGCTTCTATTGTCATTTTTAGTAATTCTGCTCTGTTTAGTATTTTCTCAGGTTGGAATGCTCCATCTTCATATCCGCTAACAATTCCTTTCTCGGACGCAAAGTCTATTGCTTCTCTGTATTGATGTGATCCCTTAACGTCAGAAAAGTCAGCCGCGACGGGTGTGTGGGTCGTGGACATAAACAAAGTGATCATCAACAGTGAGATAAACGTTTTCTTCATATTGTTTTGGTTAGAGGTATACGAGGGTTATTTTAGCTTAATTAGTTGTTGGACTCAAACCTTTGTGATAAATTTACTCGCGAGATATTACTGGGGCGTCGCCAAGTGGTAAGGCACATGGTTTTGGTCCATGCATTCCGGGGTTCGAATCCCTGCGCCCCAGCCAGAAAATTTTTAACAATTGATCGAATGAAATACTTTAAATTATTTTCTTTGTTCTTATTTATTTTCCTCTTAGGCTGTTCTTTCAACCAGAAAGTAGAATATCCTAACAAAAATATTTTCAATATTGATAATAGTTGTCAGATTGATCAAGATTGTGAAATTGTTTACAAAGGTATCGGATGTAATTCTTGTAATCCTTGTCTTCTTGATCGTTTGGACTCTTATGTTTCTGTTAATGCTGTAAATTACTTTGAGTTTAAGGAAGACTATTCACAGAAGTATTGTTCTCAAGAATTTGGAGGATTTTTGGATTGTCCTTCCTGTGTAACTTCCTATTCTAACGAGGGTGTTGATTTAGAAGCTAAGTGTATTGACAATCAATGTTCGAAATTTGGAAATAAAGGGTACTAGACCCGAGTAGCCAGCCAAATAAATGATACAGCGGCCCTCCCTAGGGAGGACGGGTGGCTTTGGAATTGACATTTCTTATCGTTCGGAGCCCTTATGTGGATTTTACTAATTATTTCTCCGACCATTCGAGAAGTTTTTGTGGATTTCGATGCCATTCTCCGTTCCACATTTCCATCACGTATTCGGCAGGAGACTGTTCACGAACAAAAACATATTCTTTGATGGGCCAAAGAAAACGAGAGGCATCAATGCGGCCTTTCATCTCATTATGACGCTCTTTTAATGAAAAAGAAGCAATTTCCAAAAGTTCTTTGGCAAGATCAAGCACTTTTAATCCATCAGGAGTTTCGGCCTGTAGAGCGTGTTTATATATTTTTTCCCGCATTTCTAGATGATCGGTAAATGTCCATTTTTTTACGAGATTTTGACATTCTTGCATCACGTCAGAATTCAACGTCAGCGCGCGAATCATGGCAGGCATCGACGGAACGAGATGTGGGGGGACAGTATCAAATCCACGATATTCAAGATAATGTTTTATTCGTACTTCATTCCAAACTGATTTTATGTGAAGATAAAAATCTTCCATCCGAGGAGAATGTTTTTTGAACCCATTTTTCAGATATTCTTTAAATGAAAGTGACACGAAAATTTGCTTTTCGTTTCGCTCAATTCGTCTCATTGGTAAATCCAATAGGAAATCGACCCATTTTTCAAAATCAAAACTTTCTTCAAAAAATATTTTTTGAATCCGTGTCTTATGTGGACAAAGTTGAAATGTTGACTGAGGACGATTCATCAAAAAGCCAGAAAATCTCCCTGCATTAATTGGCGAATTAGCAAACATTGCCGCTAGAATCGTAGATGTTTTCAAAAGAGTTTGGAATTTTTCTATAGCATCATTTTCTGATGTGTATCCAAAATTTATATGAATACCATTGTTTTTCTTTTCCCATCCTTCGTAAATTGTTTTTTGCCAATCAGGATATTGTTTTGCATAATGATTAGCGGCCGAATTAAATTCACGAGGAAACGCAAAAAGAATCTCTTTGTTTTTCGCAAATGGTTGCCATCCCATTGATGCCCATCTAACGCCAAATTCCTTTGAAATTTTATTGATTTCACGAGCGTGCATCTTGTATTCCCTGCACAAACTAAAAAGTCCTTTTCGAGGTTTGCTTACCAATTCAAGCCGCCCATCAAATTCGATATGAACTTCACTCTCTCCTCTTCGTAAAATACGAATATTTCCATTCTCATCCTGATTAATAATTTTCCATCCGAGTTCTTCAACTAACTTTTTTAAAATCGACAAATATCCAGATATTCCCGAATATTGAACGGGGCTTAAATCTTTGTCAAAAACAGCGCTTCTTTCTACTTCTAACCCTATTAATAGTTCTTTTTTGGGTACAGCTGCATTATGGAAGAATTTTAAAATATCAGATTTGGATCGGATCGGTTTTTTACTATTCATGAAAAGTGTGAAAATGTTTTTTATAAAGGTTTCTTGTAAGCTACAGGTTTGCTTTAAAAAATCTAAAAGATGATAGCATTAATTCAACTGTATGTCAGGAGAAAGAATGCTTTTGTTTTTCATTCTTCTATACAGATTCTTCTATTACCAATAGCTTTTATTGTGAGATAGCCAAGTATTCCAACAAAAATAGTTAGAATTGCCAATACTGCACCAGTAAAGACTTTGAAAAAATATATTTCTGTTATATGAAACATCAGGATCGTTGCTAGAGTAAATGCTGCTAGCGGGAATGTGTATGCCCACCACGACATGTAGAATTTGATTTTCATGAACAATCTCCATTGTGCTGCAATTAATATGAATAGAAATGTTGAGAAGTAGTAAAGAATGTGAGCGAATGCATCAAAGCTATTTGTTAGTTTGTAGTATGCAATGAATGCAATTGCTGGAGCTGCAAAGAGTATGAAAAATGTTGGAACAAGTTTTTCAGCCATTGGTCCGTGAAAAATGAGCCTGTAAAGAACTATTGTTGTTAATATAAACATCCATGTCACACCTGCTGAAAAGAAAAACCATGATATTTCAGGTGGAAAATGCTGAATACCTGCTATTGGAATTATCAAATTCCCAACAACAGGGATGAACCATGCTGGACTCATATGCTCTATATTGAAGTGTTCTTTTGAAATCCATTCCCCAAGAATTGAGATACTAAATATTGTGTTTATTATAACTCCTATTATCCAAAACCATTTTGAAGTTGTTAGATCCAGGCTTAAAAAAACTACGCTTAATACCAATAGTATTTTGGAAATTAATGGGAAGAAGTTGATTTTAATAGGATGTTGGTATTCTTTTCGAACCTCATCTTTGAAAACGAGCAACTTTAATCCATAAAAGCCAATGACTATCAGAAATAGAAATATCGTCACGGCCAATATCAACAGCGACACCCAGTCTGGAATAGAAAACGTTGACTGAGTTTTTTGTAGTGCTAGTGAAAATCCCGCGAGCCCCAGCACTGGAGCGAAAAATGAGATGGGAAAATTCTTGAGTCTTAGACAGTTTTTCATTATTTTATTTGCGTTAGTGCTTCGTTTATATCCCCTTCTTTTTCAATCAATTCTATTCCGGCCTTTTCCAAAGCACCCTTCATGTTATCCCCCACTTTTCCTACGATTATCTTGTTAACCTTTTTATCTGCTAACATTTTTGCGACTCCAAACCCTGCTCCACCACCGCCTACCGCAAATGGATTTTTGATGGATTCAATTAGTTTGTTTTCTTCGTCAAATATCAGGTAGTAAGGAGCACGACCTCCTTTTTCCGATATTTCTCCTTCCGCTTTATTTGTTGCGGATGCAATTGCTGTTTTCATTTTTTATGGGTTAAAGATTTTCCTACAAGAATTCCGTTTATAACGGAGAAAATAATCATATATAAACTAAGAATTATGGTGAATTTTAAACTAAAATAGTAAATCATTAGAGGCAAGAGCTGGAGTTTGATAGCTCTGTTGTATAGAAATGTTGCAATCAGTGAATTCTTCATTCCTTTCTCTTTGAAATCTGCTAGAAGTGGATACCACATGTAAATTGGTCCTGCTGAAAGGATCCCGAAAATGATAGATATTAGAAATCCAGAGACACCTGAGTCCTGACCCAAATATTTTGAGATTTTCTCGGTATCCAGCAAGAGATTTGAGAGAAACATAACAATGAATACTATTAAAATAACGGGAATAACTTCTTTTAAGAGTTTTCCAAATCCATTTAAAGCTGTGACTAAAAGCTCAAAATTCAAAATTGCACAACCCAAATACAAAAGCACTACTAACACCAAGAATTTTAGACCGCCATCTATTTTTGAAAGGAATTTTATATTCATAATATTGTAAATGTGTAGGCAGTTAAAATCGCGATAATTATCGCACTCAGAAAACTAAAAATATTTCTAGATATCGCAAATTTGCGCCCAAGCATGAGAGATTCAGCTGGCAACTGTACGAGCCCAACTGTCACCCAAGATAGAATAAAGGCTGTAATAGCTACCAAGCTAACTCCTTGACTAATCAATTCACCTCCAATCACATAACTATTCAACGGATTTCCTGCAGCAATACTTCCAAAAATAGCACCTAACAAAGGGTCCAGCAAAACATGTCCGGTAAAGACTTTCCCGTAAATATTCTTCGGAATGATTTCAATTATCAGAGTTATCAATAACAAAACTCCCAAAAGTATCGGCATGCTTCTTTTCATGGCATTCCAGGTTTTTTGAGTGGCTTCTTTTGTTTTGGGGGATAGTAGCGAAAACGACATATAACGTTGACTGTATTAGGGAACAAGAGTAAAGTAGTTATGGGAATTGTCTCATAACTATAATCCAATGACAAGACCAAAGAGTCAGAGAAGAATAACAATTGATCCCGAAGTTACTTTTTTTAAGCCAAGTGGCGTGCCAATGCGATTTTTGGAGCAAGTAGACTTATCCCTGGATGAACTGGAAACTATAAGATTAAAACATCACGAGGGAATGGATATGATGAAAGGCGCTAAAAAAATGAAAATTTCAAAATCTACCTTTCAAAGATTACTCGTTTCTGGTTGCACAAAAATTGCTGATGCTTTAATCAACGGAAAAGCTATAAAAATTCATAAAATAATCGATTTTAATTTCCCAAGTACATATTATTAACCAAAACATTATGCCTGGATTCAACAGGACAGGACCAACAGGACAAGGACCAATGACGGGAAGAGGTATGGGACCATGCGGAGAAGGACAAGGGTTTGCTAGAGGAGCAGGGAGAGGGGCAGGAAGAGGAGCGGGAAACCGCAGAGGTTTCTGGGGAGGAATGTGGGGACGAATGAGTTCATTTTCTACGTCACCTGCTCAGGAAAAGTCTTATCTTGAAGATGAGGTCAAATATTTAAAAGAAGACTTAAAGACAGCTCAAGACCAATTGAAGAATTTGGGGGATGAGTAAGAAAAAGGTAGTATTATTGTTTTTGTGTGTCGTTTTGACAATAGGTATATCTACCGGAATTTTTCGTTCTATATTTAACAATTATTTAAAAGAGATTTACTCATTCACTAGTGTTGAGAGAGGTTTTTTGTTTACTGTTGCACTTTTTGCCGCATGGTATGTTCTCAGGTTTCTTACGGATGAAACTGCAGAACAATGAGCGTTGTTCCAATTCCTGCCAAGATTAGAAGAATTTGTCTGATGTTTTGTGCAATTCCTATTTTACGATGGAGTTCCGGCGATAAATCTACTAATGCAATGTAGAGAAAGCTTGCGGCTGAAATTGCCATGATATAGGGGGTTATTGCATGCATTTTTTCTAGGGCAAAGTATGCCAAAATGGCTGCTGGCAAAGTAGTTAGACTAGATAGGGTATTGAGTAACAGAGCTTTCTTCTTTGAATAGCCACTATGAAGCAATATTCCAAAATCCCCAACTTCTTGCGGGATTTCGTGTGCAATTATAGATACTCCTATCGCTATCCCCAGAGGAACTGAAATTAAAAAACTCGCTGCTATCACTACTCCGTCCACAAAATTGTGAAAAGCATCTCCTATTATAATCATCGGAGCTGTGTTATGATGGGCCTCAATACATTCCGAGTTGTGACAATGTCTCCATATCACAATTTTTTCGAGGAGGAAGAAAAAAATAATTCCTACCAATACAGTAGCTAGAGTTTCAAAGGGAGTAATGTGTTTTAATGAGTGAGGAATCAAGCCCAATAATGCGGCAGCCAGTAAAGTTCCTGTGGCATATGAAATCAGACATGGAATAAGAATTTTCTGTGTTTTCTCTTTGAATAAAAGGAAAATAGCCGCAGTGACTATAGCTCCTACGCTCCCCAGAACACTGAATATGATTATTAATATTAAAGTCATGGTTTCATTTATTACATGTATTACATGGAAGTATCTATTCTCTTTTTACACCCATTTGCATAAGGACAATTAGCACATGGATAGGCATCTTTCTTGAGTGGTTTTGCGATATAGAAGATAACATAAACCAAACAGATTGTGATAATCGTGCCTAGAATTAATATTTCGAATACGTTCATAAGTTGATGCGGTTCGCGATTAATTAAAACCTAATAATTTTCCCCCTTGATAAACGATAAATGCCAATATCCATGCTATACCTGTTGTATATGCGACCATAAACAATGGCCATTTCCAGGAATTCGTCTCCCTTTTTACAACTGCCAGAACAGCCATACAAGGAATATATAATAAAACAAACACCATGAATGCGTATGCAGATAGAGGGGTGAAATCATTTTGTAGGGCGTCGGTCAAAGATGAGGCGCTCACTGTCATGTCCGAGGCGTCTGCGCCGATAGCACCTGGCTCTGATATGTCTTCGACACCATAAAGAGTGCCAAAAGTTCCAACTATAACTTCCTTGGCTACAAATCCAAATATCAAAGCTACTGAAGATTGCCAATTACCAAATCCCAATGGTTCAAATACAGGGGAAATAGTCTCCCCCATTTGTCCGGCCAAACTTTCTTGAGATCCGTACTCTACCCCAGCAGGAAAGCTGGCGAGTGCCCAAATGATAACGGAAAATGCCAAAATAATCGTTCCGGCTTTTTTTATAAACATCCAAATTTTCTCCCAAACATGTAATAAAAGTCCTGTTATTGAAGGCCATCTATATGGTGGAAGTTCTATTACAAACGGTGAAGATAAACCTTTCGAAAATATTTTTTTGAAAATAAATCCCATGATGATAGCTACCATTACTCCTAATAAATACAAGGAGAAGATCACCCATCCTTGATGAGCAGAAAAGAACACCCCTGCAAATAATGCATATACCGGCAGACGAGCTCCACAAGACATAAATGGATTGATCAAAATAGTCAGCAATCTGTCTTTTTTTGTCTCCAGGGTTCTGGTCGCCATAATCCCTGGTACGTTGCATCCAAACCCCAATATCATTGGAAGAAAAGCTTTTCCGTGTAAACCAATTCGATGCATTAATTTGTCCATAACGTAAGCAACTCTTGCCATATATCCCGAATCTTCAAGGATCGCCATAATCAAAAATAAAATAGCTATGATCGGCACAAATACCAGTATTCCTCCCACTCCCCCTATAATTCCGTCAACTATCAAGGAAATAACCCATGCTGGAGATTGCCATGATGTCATCAAGGTCGAAACTGTTTCTCCTATAAAACCAAACAATAATTCTATCCAATCCATGAATGGTCCGGAAAGAGTGAATGTCGCTTGGAACATCAACCAGGCAACTATCAAGAAAAGGGGGATGCCCAATAATTTATTCATAAGCAGGTTGTCCACGCTGTCAGAAATGTTTTGTTTTTTTCGGGTTTTATCTCTCTTTATCACCTCTCTGCTCAAACCTTTGATAAACCCATATCGTGTATTGGCCAGAGCATTGTTGATGTTTTTGCTGGATTTTTTTTCGAGACGTGTGGGGTTTGTTTTAAGTTTGGCATCAATTTCTGTCCCGTATGTTAATTTCACTTTTGATCGCTTGTCGCTACTCGATTGCTCCACAACCGCATCCATTAATTCATTAATGCCTTTTTTCCGTTTTGCGTCGATGATTACTACAGGAATATTCAGGAGAATCGACAATTGTTTTGCGTCTATTTCTATACCATCTTTTTTTGCCAGATCTGCCATATTCAAAGCCAAAACCAGAGGTGTTTGGAGTTCAATCAGCTGAATCGTCATAAATAGATTTCTTTCCAGATTTTGAGTGTCCACAATTTGAACGACTACATCCGGTTTTTCTTTGAGAATGAATTCTGTTGTAATAGTTTCTTCTTCCGAATATGCAGCCAAACTGTACGAGCCAGGCAAGTCTACAAGTTTGATTTTTTTGTTCTTGTAGGTAAAAGTTCCTTCTTTTTTCTCTACCGTTTTGCCCGGCCAATTGCCAACATGCTGTCTGGCGCCTGTCAATGCGTTGAACAATGTGGATTTTCCTATATTTGGATTCCCAGTGAGTCCGAGTGTTAGTTTAGGCGGTTTTTTCTCCATAGATTTTATTGGCTTCGCCGCGACCCAAAGCGATTTTAGAATTTAATATTTGAATAATAATTGGGCCAGAATTATCATTTTTTGTAATTTCTACTTCCGTTCCTTCGAATAAACCAAGAGCACAAAGTCTTCCGTGGAATCCCCTTCCACAATTGATGTCCAAGATTTTTACTTTTTCACCTTTTTTGAATTCTGACAGGGGTGTTGATTCCATCTTGAGTGGGATTTATTAAGTGGTGTTTTACGTGAGGTTGGGAATTTCGTGTCCGCATGGACAAAACTCAGGGTTTTTCAGGAAGTCTGCCATTCTTTTCGCAACCTCATCGGACATGGAATGCTCTAATTTGTGAGCTTCTTCGTAGAGCTTTTCCCCTTTGAAATTGAGAACTTCTTTTAGAAAAACTTCTGCAACTCTACGTTTGTATGTGATTTTTTCAGCTGCTTGGAATCCTTTTCGAGTCAATACTATCTTCGAATATGGAGTCATTTCTATATAACCTTCCTTTTTTAATTTTTTGAGCATTTCTGAAACAGCTGGTTTTGATACTTTTAAAAATTGGACTACGTCTATTGATTTCACTATCTCCCCTTCTTGTTCATCCAAAAATTCATTCAGGCGAAAGATAGCTCTAAGATAATCTTCTCTGTTTTGGGTAATCATGTCTATACGTGAGTTAAGTGTGAGTAGTGAGCGTGACGAGACCCCTCGGTTGCAAGCCGTGAGTTAAGTGCGCTTAACTTACTCTTGTTTGGTAGGAGAATCAAGGGGAAGTGTAAAAAGCTAATCTTTTTTATTACAACTGTTTTTCAGTTATTGTTTTAGCTTGGATTGTTCAAGCTGAAGCGATGGATACAATGTCTTGGTTGAATGTGGTCAGTTCCGCGGCTGTTTTTGTGATGTTTGTTTTGATTTTACGCAAGTAAAGCATTGTGATATCTTTTTCGTGTTCAAATTTTAACCATTACACATGAATATTAAAAAAAGTCTTTTATCAATCCTACTAATCAGCTCGTTTGTTTTTTCTGCCTGTGGAAGTGATCAAAACATGAATGAAGATATTAGTTATGCTGATTCTTCGTTAAAGGATTTCATTAATGGGGACATGGATGATGCTGACATTATTTGTCATCAATCAACTCCTGTTGCTGGTAGTGAACTTGAAGTTTTGACTTATATTTCTGGTAATAAGATCCGAATTGAATATATGATGATTCCTCCAATTCAGGGACAGGAAGATTTATATATTGTGAGCGATGGAGAGTACATGTATATGTGGGGGAATAGTTTCTTGGGGGGTGTTATGAGTGGGTTTAAGGTTGCTATAGGGTCTGAATCTATGGCTGCTCCGGATGAAAGCATGGCTGAGTTTGTTGATTTTGATATGCCTATGATTGATTGTACTTCTTGGGATGTTGATCCTTTGTATTTTACTATTCCTGATGATGTAGATTTTATGGATATGGATAATTTGGAGGAAACTATGATGGAGGATTTCGGCATGGGAGGTGTTAGTATTGACTGCTCTATATGTGATCAAATGCCTGCCGAAGAAAAAGCTTCTTGCTTGGAAGCTATGGGTTGTGAGATTGAGGAATAATAATCATTTAACTTTTAAACCATGAAAAAAATCATATCTATTTCGTTTCTGTCTCTTGCTATGTTCCTTGTCGGCTGTGTTGAACAACCTGCATCTCAAGAACCTTCTGAACAGGCAGTAGATCAAGATGAACCTGTTAAAGAAGCTGAAGTTGTTGAAGAAGAACCAATCTCAACTGCCTCTTATGAAGATTGGGCTATTCCTATAAATGATGATTATGGGTGGGGAATGGCCGAAAGTATGAAGACTGACTGTGTTGGCATGTTGAATGGGATGACTAATGGTGGGGATTTAATGAGTTCTTTGATTGTGGATGATGAATTAAGGGGAAAAGTGGATTTATCTCTGTATTCGAAAGCTTATGTGATGGGATTAGAGAAGAAACTTGCTCATTACACTCAGACTGAACATGACTCTGACTTTTATGCTTTTTCGGTTTGTAATTTGAAAGATGGAATGGACCTTGTGTCTGGATATTTGTGGTCTATGGGTACGGATCCAGATGCGTATAAAACTGGTAGTGCAAAGGGTTTTGACAGCTTTAACTTCAAGGAAGTTATTCTTTTGCTTGCTGATGGCGATAGAGTTTTGGAAGTGGATGAGTCTGTTCGTCTTTTAAACAACACTGCTACTGGAGCGGAAGTTCTTCCGTGTGATGGTGAGCTGAATGGAGAGAATATTGATTGGACTTGTTTCCTTGGGCTTGCTTACAATGATGAGGGGATGGCCGCTGGTTCTAGGATTGGAACTTGGATGATATCTATCGACAATGGAAGTGTTTTGAATTATGAGGAGGAGGATGTTTATATGCAATAAACCATGAGAAACAAACTATTTTATTTTGCGATTGTCCCGGCCTTGTTTTTCCAATTGGTTGGAGCTTCTTTGTATTTGGTTCTTTTCAAGAATGCGGATTTCTCGCAGATCATTTATTTTGCTACTAAAGTGGCGATCGTTGTTTGGCCTTTGATCTGGATCTTTTCTATTCGGTCCAAATTTCGTCCTATGTTTGATGGTAATTTTAAAAGATCGATTTATTTTGGTTTGCTTTCAGGACTGATCATCGTTTCGGGGGTGGCTCTTGCATATTTTGTGATGGGGGTGGCTCTTGCATATTTTGTGATGTCGGATTTCTTGCTGCAATTTGCTGGGAATTTGGTCTCTTCTGCGAAAGGACTGAACCTGTTGGAGCATTATATTTTGTTTAGCTTTTTTCTTAGTGTTATTCACTCTTTTATCGAAGAATATTATTGGAGATGGTTTGTTCTGAATGGGTTGATGCTGAAATTCAAGAAAAACACTGCTGTCATCGTTGGATCTTTGGCTTTTGCGAGTCATCACCTCATCGTCGTCATGCAATTTGTGCCGCTATATTTGGCTATTGTTGCAACTGTTTTAATTTTCTTTTTGGGAATGTTTTGGTCGGAACTTTATCTTCGCACCAAAAATATTACAGGATCTTGGTTGAGCCATTTCTTTGCTGATGCTATCATTATGACGATTGGGTACTTTGTGATTTTCTCGTAATTTAGGAGAAAAAGATATTGTAAAAATCTTCTTTGTTTATTAGAATCGGCTCCATGTAAATAACTCACTACCAGTATGACTGGAAACGCTGAAATTTTTCGGACAGAAGACTATCAAGATTCTGGGAATCCATTTGCATTTGGATGTTGTCACTCAGTAGCTAATATTCATAAGCTTCAAAGAACTGAAGGCCGCGGACATGCGCTCGTTGCAGATCCTGAAGGGGAAGAGCAGATTGTGCTATGTTCGTGCGATGGAGTGAAAGATTCTGTACGTGCGTGTTTGTATAATATGAAATCATATATTTTGTGCGATGGTTGTCCTCAAGTTCAAGCTCTGGCAGAATGGTGTCGAGATTCTTGACCCTTCCTCATCACAAATTCATTCAAAAAATCTATTTGGAAGTAGCACTTCTATTAGATCTTCCCCGTAAACGCCCTTCTTCTGTCCTGTTCGGTAAGATGTTTTTTCCTGAGACGGACTTGAGTTGGAGTGATTTCTGCGTATTCATCCTCCTTGATATATTCGATGGCTTGTTCGAGAGTCATTGGTTTTATTGGAGTCAAACTCAATGCTTCGTCAGCACCTGAAGAACGAACGTTTGTAAGTTGTTTATTCTTGATTGGGTTTACCGCCAGATCGGTACCTTGGTTATGTTCGCCGATTATCATCCCCTCGTAGATTTCAGTAGCTGGACCAATGAAAAGTGGACCTCTGTCCTGTAATTTCCAAAGTGAATATGCCATCGTAGATCCAGTTTCTGCGGAAATCATAGATCCGACTATGCGTTTCTCGATATCTCCAACATAAGGCGCATAATGATCAAATGAGTGATACAAAGTTCCTTCACCTCGAGTGAGCAGCAGGAAGATTGAACGGAATCCCAAAAGTCCGCGAGTTGGGATTTCGAATTCCAGAGAAGTGTTTCCGTTTTCGGATTTCATGTTTTGCATAATTCCTTTTCTTTTTCCTAATGCTTCTATTATTGATCCTGACATTTCGTCTGGTACGTTGACTACAGCGATCTCGATGGGTTCTTGTTTTTTACCATCGATTTCTTGCATGATTACTTCAGGCTGAGAGATTTGTAATTCAAATCCTTCACGCCTCATGGTTTCTATCAATACTGCGATGTGCATTTCTCCGCGACCGTATACTTTGATCGCATCGCTTCCTTCAACAGGTTCAATTTTCAACCCAACGTTAGTTTCCAATTCTTTTTCCAAGCGTTCTTTTACGTGTCTGCTGGTCACAAATTCGCCTTCACGTCCAGCAAAAGGAGAATCATTCACGATAAACTCAATCGCCAGAGCGGGAGGATCGACCTTGATCGCTGGAAGAGGCTCTGCTTCAGGGTCAGTGGTGATTGTTTCACCTACATATATTTCAGGAAGACCTGCTACGGCAACCATGTCACCTGCGCGGGCTTCTTCTATTTCGTATCTATCCATTCCTTCATAACCAAAAATTTTGGTCACTCGACCTGAGCATCTTTCACCGTTAGATGTAATTACCGTTACTGATTGTTGTGGTTTGAGAACTCCTTCATATACTCTTCCAACCGCTATTCGTCCCACGAAATTATCATACTGCAAAGTAGCAGGCTGCATTCTGAAAGCAGCTTCTGTGTTTGTTTCTGCTGGCTTTACGTTTTCAAAAATGAAATCGATTAAAGGTGTAATGTCTTTCTTCTGGTTATTGAGTTCCTTGATGGCAATCCCCTCTTTTGCGATCGCATACATGTATGGAAAATCGAGCTGCTCATCAGTCGCTCCTAGAGTCCCGAACAGATCAAAAGTCAGGTCCACAACCTCGTCTGGTCGCGCCATTGGCTTGTCAATTTTATTTATAACAACTAGAACTTTATGTCCAAGTTCCAAAGATTTCTTCAGTACGAATTTGGTTTGAGGCATCGGTCCTTCATAGGCGTCAACCACCAAAATTACTGCATCAACTGTTCGCAGTACACGCTCCACTTCAGAACCGAAATCCGCGTGGCCTGGAGTGTCGACGATGTTCAATTTCTTACCTTTGTGTGTGATCGCTGCGTTCTTTGCATAGATCGTTATTCCGCGCTCTTTCTCTTGGTCGTTGCTGTCCATCGCTCTTTCGTCCAACCCTTTTCGAGCATCGAAATTGTCACTAGCTTTCAGAAGTGCATCTACTAGTGTTGTTTTTCCATGATCTACATGGGCTACGATTGCGACGTTGTATATATCCATTATCTGTTTTGTGGTTTTGTGAAATAAATCCCGGTGAGTTTAAACAGGTTGGCCGGGTTTTGCAACACCTGTTTGAAATGTTATGATTTCTTTTTGCGGGCGTACTTGCCTCGGGGACCTCCACTACTGCCGCCTGTGCGTTTGCTTGGTCGCTGGCTTTTGCTGTGACCTCCTCGGTATCCTCCGCGAGAACCTCCGCCTCCGTGTCCGTGTCCGCCATGATAACCTCCTCCCGAGCGTCCGCTTGGTTTTCGGCTTGGTGGTCGAGTTGATTGAACTCCGGTTTCTTCGCATACGACTTCTGCTTTGGTGTCGCCTACTTCGACGTTGTGGAAGCAATCAATTACGTTGTCTTTGAACTTTTGGTCTACTTCGAAGATTGTATTGTTGTTGTTTATCTTAATGTTTCCGATTTCTACATGTCTCAGTGCTTTGTTCTCGGTAATGAAGCCTAGCAAAGCTTTCACGTTCAGCCCCACGTCACGTCCCATGTTTAAGTTGAATCGTGCAAATAGCATTGATGATTTTCCGCCACGCCTTTCGTTTCTCTGAGATTGGTCTCTGCCTACTCCTGAGTTCAAATCAATTGCGTCTTTGTATTGGTCAAGGAATCGGTTGAATTCCATGGAAATGAATTTCTTGATCAGTTCTTCTCGGTCCATGTCTTCGAACTTTTTGTTTATTAGTTCAAGGTATTTTTGAATTTGATCTTCATTCACCTCTATGTTTGAAACTTTGTCCACAAGTTTGAATAATTGGCTTTCACAAATGTCTTCACCACTAGGGATGCGGCCTTGCTCGAATTTCTTACCGATTTTTCGTTCCAAAAGTCTGATCTTATGTTTTTCACGCATGTTCAAGATAATCACTGAAATTCCTTTGTTATTAGCTCGACCTGTACGACCACTACGGTGCACGTATGCCTCTCCACTCTCTGGGAGGTTGTAGTTGATAATATGGGTCAATCCATTAACATCAATCCCTCTAGCAGCCACATCTGTCGCTACAAGTAATTGGATTTTCTTTTCACGGAATTTGTTCATCACGTGAGTTCTCTGATCTTGCGAAATTTCACCGTGAATTGGTTCTGCTGAATAGTGATCTAGAGCTAATTTGTCGGCGATTTGTTGAGTTTCTCGTCTAGTTCTACAGAAGATGATTCCATGGATACCTGTATTCATATCAGTTATTCTCTTCAAGGCGTGATAACGATCCTTTTCTTGAACGACATAATATATGTGCTCCACGTTGTCCGTGCCTTTGTTTATGTCTCCTACTTTGATTTCCTCTGATTCGTTCATGTAATTGTCAGCGATACGTCTTACTGGGCTGTTCATTGTCGCTGAAAATAGCAAAACTTGTTTGTGCTCGGGAGTGTTTTCGAGAATTGTATCCAATTCCTCTTTGAATCCCATATTCAACATCTCATCAGCTTCATCCAAGATGAGCCATTTAATAGCTCCTACTTTCAATACACGTCTCTTTATCATGTCATTCACTCGACCTGGAGTACCTACAACTATTTGAGGCCGTTTCTTCAAGGCACGAATCTGTTTGTCTATTCGTTCACCTCCATAAACAGGAGTCACCTTAATGCCTGGCGAGTATTTGATGTAATTTCCGATGTCTTTTGTGATCTGGAGTGCTAGTTCACGTGTTGGGCAAAGAATCAGAGCTTGAACGTTGTCATCATCCTCATTTAATTGCTGGATAACAGGTAGGGCGAACGCTGCCGTCTTCCCTGTTCCAGTCTGTGCTTGAGCAATCAAATCCTTATCAGAATTGATCAAATGCGGGATGGTTTTTCCTTGAATTGCTGTAGGTTGCTCAAATCCCAGCTCTTCTAAAGCCTGTAAAATCATTGGGTTCAAACCTAAATCTTTGAATGTAGTCATGTTGTTTTTTAGATAACTCGTAGTTCGAGCGGGTAGATTAGCACATATGTATAAAAAAGCAACATAAAAGGCGTTTTGGCAAGTCGGCTGGATTTCTAGGCTGGGTTTACAAGTTCGTCACTTCCTCCACGAGCGTCATCAACGCTTTTGAGTGATCCTTTACGACTTTTTTGAGGATTCTTTTGGGTGGGTTGAACCAATTCGAAGCCAAGCCAATTCGCCATGGCATCGTGTATATCCATTTCCAGGTGCCGATTTCCATGGTTGTAGCGGCGGCACGGTTTCTTGGAGAGAGTTCGTACAAATAGTCCAGCATATCTCCGGAGATATTGTATGGAATGTCACTGTATTTCATTCCGTTTTGGTCGGCCATTTTTTGGAATGGCAGGAAGAGTTTTTTGTTTCGTTTGCTTTTGAATGATCGGGTGTGTGGAGGCCAGATTGATGTCTTCCAGCCGAAGCCGCTGTGTATGTCGATGTGGAAAATAGGCCCTTTTGTTGCAGCCCAGATTTTCTTCATGAGTTTGAGATATATTGCATTTTCTTTTTCCAGTTTTTTCCCTTGGAAGTAAGGAAGTTTCTTGGACCAGTTTTGTCCGCCGAAAAAGAAAGTTTTGTTTGGGATTTTTAATGGAGAGTTTCTCATCAGGTCTACATCGTTTCCGTTGCAGCGAGTTTTGTTTGCTAATCCGAATGGATTTAAGCATGGTACACAAACGAAATTCACTGGAGCTTTTTTGCCAAGTTTCTTCATTTTTTTGCAAAAATCTGAGGCTACTAGGCTGCTGATCTTTTCTATTCCATGGATGTTGGCAGTGATGACTATTGTCGGTTTCTTTGGGGATGTTATGTGCTTGAAGTAGCGGATCAGGTAGGATTTTCCGTTGTATGAAACGCTGCCGAGGATTGAGAAAGATTTGCTGGTCATGGCCATTAGTTGATTATATACTTAGTTTATATAATTTTTCATCCCATTCCTATGAAAAAATTTCTAATTCTTGTGTTGTCTTGCAGTTTTGTTTTTGGGCTGGCTGGTTGTGGGAAAGCTATCAAAGATCAAATTTCTGGTACTGGGGAATTGCCTGAAGGTTTCCCTGCTTTGTGTACGCCAGGTGTGATTTATAATGAGTTTCCTATGGATTTGATTTATCCGGGGTCTGTCACTGTTTCAAGTATGGAAATAGGATTTGAGGATGAAATTAGTGGAATGGGAAATGATGGTATAATGGGGACTTTTTGTGCCAAAGCAACCGAGGCAGAGATTGTAGCCTGGTATGATGAGAAGTTGTCGGATTATACATCCGATCAGATGGAAGATGTGGGATCGATGTCTTATTACTATCAAAAAGGCGACGCTATGGTTATGGTCGATGTCATCCAGCAAGATTTGGATGGACACAAGATGTTTAGCGTAGATGCGAGGGCTTATTATTATTAGACTCTACCCTCTATAGGTAGTACTTGCTTAGATGCAGTCCTGGTCTGCCTCCTCTTGCTATATTGTCGTCAGGAACTTTCAGCTGTAACTCTTTGGCTATAATTTCTGCAAGCCATCCTGCTGACTCGATAATTTGTCTATGTGTTGATTCCGTGTGAGCTTCTATGTCGTCCTGGCTTAGTCTTGTCATAAGAGGAGTTTCAAAGGCGATTTCCCCATCATTGAATGATGGTCTCTTACCTCTGCTTATATTTCCTATATTTTCCGCCTCAGACACTAGGGTTAGCCGTCTGAAGTGATCCATTTCAAGCCCTGCTGTACGTGATGCTCCTCCCCGAACAAGCTCTGCTATTTGATGAATTCTCCAGGAACCACCTTCTGCAATTTTCAATTCTGGTACTGGCTCTATTTTTTGATACGGAGCCACCCATCCTAGATCCGAGACTTGTTTCGATTCAGCGGACAACACCAGATGCAATGCATCACTTAACGTGTGGGGTAAAGCTTTCGTTATTGGGATTTTCCCTTTTTTCTTAGCACCTTCCGGCTTTTCCGTTGGGCCAAACCCCGTCCTCATAAGAGCTGCTCTCATAGTTGTAAATCCTAGAATTCTTATGTCATCAACTATAATTTGTTCTTCTTCTGATATCATTTTTCCACCGAGATATTGATACTGGGTCTCATAATTTGTTGGTCTCCCTACCATAAATTGCAGTTTTTCAAGGCATAGAGTTGCTTGATGAAGAACAGCTGGAACCACTCCACCTTTGCGTAAAAGGCATTTGGCACACGCTGATAAGTTTACGTGTATAGCTTCAGCCTTTTTCATAAAATGCTGGTCATCCTTGAAATCTTGATAACCTCCATACGTGAAAAACTTCTTGTTTTCATGGAGAAACCGTCCGGCAATCTTAAGCCACTCCCTTGCAATTGATTCATCTGCTTCCCTAATTAAATCGTGATCGATTTCAAGCATTTTTTTGCGATTTTTGTTATGGTCGTTGTTTGTTGAATTCAAATGTTCTTTGAATCGCCTCTCTTTCTTCATCTGTTAAGAAGGCTGTGTTGATTGCGTTTTGGGTCAAAGCTCTTACGCCGCCAATTCCTACTCCATATGTGTTTGCAACTTCTAGCAAGTTTCTTGACAGAGAGCATGTTGGGCCGAAAATACCAGGATCGTCTGCCCCAACTGTAACAGGAATCCCATACCAGACGAGACCGTCTAGATGATCAAAGTTTCCGTCTCCTACTTGCATACATTTGTTTGAGATAGGAAGTCTTTCTACTCTGATTCCTTTGTCTATGACTGCACTCATTAAGTCTGAATTTTCTCCTAATGGCAATGCGTGGCCAAGTCCGTCAGCTCTGAGGTCTTTTATGGCCGTCCATATGTTTTTTGTGAGTTGAGAGCGATCTTTTGCTGCTTCTCCTGCATGGACAGTTCTTTTCAGATTGCTTTCGAATGTTGCTTGGAAAGCTTTTACGAATTTCTCTGGTGGATTATCCGCTTCGTTGCAGGCAAGATCGAGAGCTACAACTCCTTGATTTTCGAATGCCATAGCAGCTTCCGCTACTTTCACTCCTTCTTCACTGCTTATCTCTCTTGGAATTGAAATTATTAGTTTTGTTACAACTCCCGTCTCTGCTTTTCCTTCTTCCATTCCCTTCAAAACTCCTTGAATTATTTCTTCCATAGTGTGCCCCTTTGACAGATGATATGGAGGAGCAAATCTCAACTCTGCGTAGATTATATTTTCAGAAGCTAAATCTCGTATAACTTCCATGGTTGAGGCTTGTGCCGTTTCTGGAGTTTGCATTACTGCTAATGATTGTCCAAACATATCCAAGAATCTGTCGAATTCTTGAGAGTCCTCGCCTGCTCCAAATGGTCCTGGATTTGGGTAGCCGCTTGCTATTAGTGCTTCTACTGTTTGTGCTTCCAATGGTTGACCTTCTTTTGGACCTGGAACTATTACTCCATGTTCGTGAGCTACTTTCATTATGGACTCTGGTCTGAGCATGCCATCTACATGTTCATGTGTTGTTGACTTTGGTTCTTTTTCAACATCTTCTAGAGTTAATTGATGTTCTGCTGATGCTCTCATATGTTTTTTGTTAAGATTTTTTTGGATATAAGTTTGGAGATCTTTATACCTGAAAAAGGATGGTGGGGTCAAGAGATGTGTTCCAAGTAAGTCAGACTGCTTGACTTCTGCTGGAATCAACCTATAATACGCTCCTTTTTGTTAAAAATGTAATAAATGGCTAAGACTACTACTAAGATTGATGATGCTCCCCCTGGTGACCCCAATGATGACCCCAACAGGATTGTTAACACCCTTTCTTTGGAGCCAGAGGTGAAAGCTCATGTGGAACAATACGCAGATCAGATAAGAAGTGATCTTGAGAAATTGATAGGGACTGTTCGAACTAATGTTCTTATTACTGTTTTAAATCTTTTTGAAATTCACACTTTGTCCACTCATGAGTCTTTCAGTCTTGATAAAGTTTCTGAGAAAACTGGAGTTACTGATCAGTATAAATTAGAAAGGCTTATTGGCGCTATTAGGGCTGTATTTAAAAAAAATAGAATTGGAACTTTCATATGTTCTGATAAATTCAAACCTGAAGGTGCTATTCGCCCAAAAGCTTTTTACCATCTTGAATATAAGGAGCCTACTGATAAATCTGTTGATATTGACAGTTATTCTTTGCCTGGACCTATTTTGCCATTAGATGATGAGCAAATAAAATTACTAATGATTGGTTTGAAAAAAATTCATGATTCATTTGTAGATTATGGAGAGACTACTTTTAAGCCTTTTTTGATGGCTCTCATGAAGGCTGTTGAGCAAGGAAAGGCTGCTCCTCGTTCTTTCATTGATCTTTACTCTGTTGATGTATCTCTTGCCGAGAGAACTCCTGTAATTATGAGAGGTCTTGAAGATCTCTTAGCTCAATATGGTTTCGAAATTATTTCAAATCAATCTAAGACTGTTCACCAGCCGGTTCTGACTTCAATGCTTGAAGACATTGACTACCAGGAGGTTATGCCACAGAGTGTTTTAAAGTTTTTTGAAGTGATTGACAGATACTTGAACGAAGGAAAAACTCCTTCTTATCTTCTTAATATTGTAAACGACGAAGAAGTCGGAGCTGATGGGGAGGCTAATTATCAATCTGCTGATTTCAATTTTGATTTTGAACATTTTAAAAAAGTCTATGAAGATGCCATATCTCTTCCTCTCAAAAATCGTAGGTACTTTCCTCACAAGGCAGTTATAAAAATGATTACTCTGTATTCTCTTTTGGGTAGGCAGATTTCTAAGAAAAGATTGGTCGAGCTTGCTCAAACTATTGATCCGAATGTAAATGAGGCTGCTGTTAATCGTGCCATAAAACAGATCACCGGATTTTTGAGTAGAAATCTTGAGATAAAAACTGCTTTGCATCCGACTGAAGAAGGTGATTTCTTTTATTTTGAAGCTGGGGAAAAGTTGATGGACATTGTTACGAGTACTGAAGTTTATGAATTTAAAAATCCTCCTGCTATTGGTAGCAGAGGAGGCTTGTCTCATGATATAAACGGAAGGCGTGTGAGAAGATTGATGACTAACTCAGCTCTGCATACTCCTTTTTCTATTAAATTGAGACCAAGGCATGGAGAAGTTCTTGTTGTTTTGGATGACAATCCCGATCCTGATCATGAACCTGGGGAAGATGACATTAAAAAAGCTCCTTTTGATCATTTGAATTTGATTGAGGAGTAATCATCTATGTGATAGGATAGACTTCGAAGATTTTTGATTGTCTAACCTCAATTTGCTATGGATTATTTGAATGATATTTCTGCTTCGTTGCAGACTTCCGTGCTGGGATTTTACGATTCCGTTGCCCTTCCACCTATGTACAAAAAATACTTGGTTTTGCTGGGCGGGATTCTTTTGATCTATCTGGTTTTCAAAATTGTTGTGCCTGTTGTTTTGAGGAGGTTTGAGAAATTGGCGAAGAAGACAAAGAATGATTTTGATGAAGAGGTTGTGACTATTTTATTCAAGGTGAGGTGGCCTGCTTGTTTGGCTTTGGTTTTGGCAATTGCAAATAATTATGTGGATTGGCCTGAGAAAATCACTTGGGGTGTGAAGGTTTTCTTGATTATTTTTGTTTCGTATTGGGTGATCAAAATGTTCACTATGATAGTGGAATATGGATTCAAAAAAGCTTCTGAAAGGAAGGGTCCTGATTCAAATGCTCTCATCCCTATTTTCGCTAAGATTACTAATGTTTTTGTTTGGTGTATTGGTATCCTGTTTGTCATCTCGAATTTGGGATATGAGATAACGCCGCTGATTACTGGACTAGGAATTGGAGGTATCGCCATTGCTCTGGCTGTTCAGAATATTCTGGGGGATCTCCTCAGCTCTGTAACTATTTACATGGACAAGCCTTTCAAGGTGGGAGACTACGTCGTGATTGGTAAGATGGAAGGAACTGTTAAGAGTGTTGGGCTTAAGACTACTCGTATCGATGCTTTGAGTGGAGAAGAGTTGGTGATGCCAAATAAGAAGATCGTTGAATCGACTATCCATAATTATAGAAAGATGAGAAAGAGACGTGCGCAGTTTGATGTTGGTGTTACTTATGAAACTAAGAAAGCTAAATTGGAAAAAGTTCCTGGTTTGATTGAAAAGGTTATTAAAGGGGTTCGTGGTGCTGAGCTTGGACGTGTTCACTTCAAAACTATGGATGATTTCAGTCTGACTTTTGAAGTTGTGTATTATGTTCCAACGAACAATTACGTTAAGTATTTGGACATGCAGCAAAAAATCAACTACGGATTGTTCGAGGCTTTCTCAAAAGAAAAGATCGAATTTGCTTATCCTACTCAAAAGGTTTTTGTGAGTCGATAGGTGTGTTCTGCTAGTTTTTTGGGGTGATTTTTAGAGCTCCTGGGGTTTTCACTTCTTCTTCTACCACTGGTTCTTCTGGTTTTTCTACAATTGTAGATTCTATAGTTTGAGTTTTTTCAATAGATTTCAGACGTCCTTCTAGCTCATCTGAGTTTTTGATACTCAACAGGATTCCAACTACTACTGTAACCACTATCAATCCAACAACTCCTCCGAGAATATAAAGCTTATTCTTTTTGAAGAAACTTTCGTCTGGAGATGCTATTGGTTTGTCGAGAACTTCTGAAGTCGGAGCCTCTGGGGCTTCTGGAGTTTCAAGCGCCTCTGGGGTCTCAAGTGCTTCTGGAGTCTCAAGTGCTTCTGGAGTTTCGAGTGCTTCTGGAGTTTCGAGAGATGGTTCAGCTGCAGGTTCTACGGCAGGCGCTTCTGGCTCTGGAGTGACTTCAAGGGTTGGTTCAGCTGGTTTTACCTCAAGATCAGGAGTATCAGAAACTTCTGGCGTAACTTCTGGAGTTACTTCTGGTTCAACTGGTTTTACTTCAAGATCAGGAGTGGCTGGAGCTTCAACAGCTGGAGTTTCCTCTACAGCTGGTTCAGCCGCTGGAGCTTCTGGAGTTGCCTCAAGTTCTGGTTCAGCTGGTTTTACCTCAAGGTCAGGAGTTGGAGCCTCTTCAACAGCTGGTTCTGCTGCCGGAGCTTCTGGTGTAACTTCCGGTGTTGCTTCAAGTTCTGGAGTAGCTGGAGCTTCAACAGCTGGAGTTTCTGCTGCATCTCCGTCTGTTTTAAGCTCAGTAGGTTCGAAAGTTTTATCATCAGTCATGTTTGATTGGTTAGTTTTTTATCCTTCTAAATGCGTATGGGATAAATGGAAATAAGAAATAAATTAATACTCCAGGGCCGGTTCCTGCTGTGGTTCCTCCCTGGGCGTTTTGCATTGCTATAGTTGCATCATCTTGGTCTGGAGTTTTGTCATCTGGAGCTCCATCTCCTGGTTGAACGCCTCCTCCATCTGGATCTTCAAAGTCCCCTACTCCATCTACGTAGTCAGAACTTACTGTGATTGGCCCTTCTTCTGTGTCTTCCAAGCTTGGGTAATCTTCGTGAGTCGCTGTGATTTTATATGTATATGTTCCGTCTGGGACGATTTGTCCCGAGTTTTTATTTGTTTTTGTTCCGTTCCACCAAAGGGTGTAATGGCTTACCCCGTCTTTCTTGTCTTGATCTTCGTCCAATAATTCAACTACCACTTCGTCATCTGAATCGATGATCTCTATGGTTACGTGAGCATCTTCGCTTAGTTTGTAGAATAGTTTTACTGAATTTATTTCTGGATTGAATGTTGTCCTACTTGTTCCATCGTCGAAGACATCAATGTCTGCGTCATCTGGAATATCGCATTCGCTGTCGTCGTAGTCTGTATCACCGTCTCCGTCATCATCTGCTCCGTTGTCGCATATTTCGTCTGGTGTTGTTCCTTCGCTGTTTTCAGTTGTGTCTTCTGGACCAAAGCATCCTTCGTCGTTTGGCCAATCAATTTTGCCGTCTCCATCGTCGTCGGTAGTGTTGTTACATTCTGGTTGGGTTGGGCAATCTACTGTGTCATCAGTATCGATAAGACCGTCTAGGTCGTCGTCCTGTAAGTTGTCGCAGATTTCTGGGGTTGGTTCTGGGAGTGCGACTTCTACCGTTATTGGATCTCCTGGGAATTGTGGTAGAGCACCAGCAAGTAATAGGAATGGACTCTCTATTACTCCTAGAGAGATGTCGTATTTTCCATTTACATATTCTCCTACCGTACAATTTGATTCTTTATTACATTTACCATCCCAGCTAAGAGTTCCTGCTTTTGCCAAACTGTTAAAATCATCTACTGACATTGTAACTGTATTAAATACACTTTTAGTATAGTCTTCCCCTTCTAGAGTTATAAATATCATCTTAAAAAGTGAATCTATTGCATGATCTACTTCATATGAGATTGAGACTTCATCGCCTTCATTTTCTATTTTGTCTGGTGTCACAGAAAGGCTATTTAATGTAGCTGAATTATCACTAGTTACATTGAGAGTTACAGAAGGGTCGGAAGGGTCCCAATAATAATGTTCCTCACCTCCTAAGGTTGAGTACATAAAAATCACGTATGTTCCTTCTCCTATTTCGTTTCCATTATTTGGGTTGAATTCGGAGTTTACTGAAAAGTCCCATTCCATAGTCCCTTCTTGCAAATCACTAGGCACTTCAGACTGGAATACGGCAGTAAGGCCTCCTTCATCTGTTTTGCCAACCATTATATAGTGACTAATTCCTTCTATATCCTGATCCATTTTGTAGTGAAATTTTATGGATGCTCCAAGGTTGGTACCGATAGTAAATTCGGTCTTTGGGTCAGAGGCATCTCCAAAATAAAGTTCCTCTAATGTAGGAGGAAAATCGTCTATTCCTCCGATCTCTCCTTTAAACAAACTTCCTTGTAAAGAAGGCCATAGAAGAACCCCTCCACCAATAACAACCACAGTTGCCACCGCGCCGACTAGCCACTTTTTGGCTTTAAGCCATTCACCGAAGCTAGGCTTTTTGTCGTTTTTAGGTTTCTTCGGAGTTAGAGGTTTATTCTCATCTCCCTGCCCTACATTTAATGGGTATATTTTTTGTTCCATTTTGTTTTTAGTTTTTGTTTCTTATCTGTAAATTATAACATATTTCAGCGTGTTTATCAAGAGTCTGGCCGGATATTCAGGCCTATTTTTTCATTCGCTGATAAGCCAGTGCCAAACCTGGGAACAGCAAGTATATCAGAGCTTCTGGGCCTGTATCTGAAGTAGTTCCGCCTGCTGCGTTGTTCATTGTTTGAGTAGCCAAGTTTTGGTTGTCTGAATTTGAACCTGAGTTGCCATTTCCTGATCCTGAACCATTTCCGAATTGGTCTTCGAAGTCAGAACCATTGCCATTCCCTGAACCGTCGCCCGAGCCATCTCCATCGCCTGATCCCGAGCCTGAGCCATTTCCGTTGTCGTCCCCATTTCCTTGGTTTGCTAAGTTGTCTGTGTTTTCTGAGTCGTCCTCTGGAGATTCGCAGCCTGGGTCGCTAAACACTGCCAAGACGCCTTCTCCGTAATCTGAAACACCATCTCCATCATCATCTATTTTGTTACTACATTGAGGAAGTGGAGCGTTATATTCGTCGTCATCTTCGGGTGATTCGCATCCTGGGTCGAGCATGTCCACAAGAGTGTCTCCATCATCGTCTATCCAGTTACTACACTTGGTAGGAGGAGATTCCGCGACTTCGTAGTCCAGCTCGATTATTCCCCATTCTGAGTTTGCATCCATTACCAAAATTGTGACAGTATATGTGCCTGCGGCCCCATATTTGTATGAAAAAGATTCCTGAAGGTTGTTCGAAGAGAGAGTCTCTGTATTATCATCGCCGTATTCTATATTGTATGAGAAAGGAGTCGCCCCTACGCCCAGGATTTCAATTGTGAAGGTTATCTCTGTTGTGTATGGGTTCAAGCCCTCTGGGGTTATCTCTGCATCGATTTCTATACTTCCTGTGTGAGTTTCATCGTATGCTTGAGTGGTCACACCTTCTAGCTTTGAGCAAATCCAAATAGTCAAGATTGCCGCCATGAGGGCAGTCATGATTTTTTCAAACCTGTTAGTTGTTTTTTTTAGTTTGGGTGACATTTTTTGTTTTTATTTTTGGTGGTGACCGGACCTAGGAAATCTATTCCTCTGCTTCTGGAGCTGACACTTGAATCTCAACTGTTTTTGTCGAGACTGTGTTGTTGTCGTCCAGAACTTCTAACTCAACTGAATAAATTCCAGGTGTATCAAATGTGTGGTTTGGTTTTACGTCGCTTGAACTTTCTCCATCTGCGAATGTCCAGTTGTATGATGTGATTGTTCCTGTACTACAATCTGGATCGAATATAACTGTTAAAGGTGCTTCTCCTTTTTTTGGAGTCGCATCAAAACATGCTGAGACCTCTATCGCTCTCACTACTATGTGAACTTCGTCGTCGTCTTTTGCGTTGTCTGTTCCTATTACTGTTACTGTAGCTGCATATTCACCAATTTCTGTGTATTTGTGATTGATTTTTGCTGAACCAAGGATTGGGTTTGTTCCGTCACCGAAATCCCATTGGTAGCTAGATATATCAGCTCCTGGATGATAGGAAGCTGAAGCGTCGAAGCTAACCGTCATTGGAACTTCTCCACTCAAAGGATCTGCATTCAAAATTGCCTTCATTCCTTGTGGAAGAACTTTTACTCCGACTGTTGTTGAGTCGTAGTTATCTTCTGCATCTACTACTGTTAATTCCACTGTGAAAGTACCTTCTTCTGTGAATAGGTGTGTTGCGGTTTTTCCAAATGCATCTGCTTTTCCATCGTCATCAAAATCCCATTCGTAATCCACGATGTTGTCATCAAAGTCTGTTGAATCTCCTCCATCGAAGTCTATTTCCAATGGCAATTCGCCTTGTACTGAAAGTGCTCCTGAGACTATTGCTGGAGTTGTTGTGATCATTGCTTTTGGCATTCCTGGTTTTTCACCTAGTATTACTTCCAACAATGACTCCCCTTCTTCATCCTCTTCGTCTGTAACCTTTAAGATAACTTGATAAACTCCTTCTTTTTCAAATTCGTGACTAACTGTTTTTGTAGTTTCTATGTCTGAGCCATCACCGAAGTCCCATTCGTATCCTACTATGTCTCCGTTTGGAGATGTTGAGTCTTCTGCTCTGAAGATATAGGAAACTCCTTTTTCAAATACTTGCGGATCGTCTTGGACTGTGATCACAGCTTCTGGATTTTCTCCCATTCCTACTACTATTTCTTTCTTTGCGATGTTGTAGTCGCCAGAAAGTGAGGTTACTCTTAGGGTTACTTCGTAAAGACCTAATTTTGTATATTCATATTCGAATTCAACCTCGTCATCGTATTCAATATCAAACACTCCATCTCCATCCAAGTCCCATTCGTATGTGTCTATTTTGCCGTCTGGATCGACTGAGTCAGAGGCATCGAATTGGACCATCAATGGTGCTTCTCCTGATTGTGGATCAGCTTTGAATGTTGCCGCTAATTCTTGGTTTGTTACGGTTATTGTTTTTGAATATGTATCTTTTGTTTCCTCTGCTGTTAGTTTGAGGCGTTTTGTGATTGTGAGGATCACATCGTAGCGTCCTTTGTTCTTGTATTCATGTGTGACTATTTTGCTTGTTCCAGCTTCTTCATCACCGAAATCCCAATCGTATGAAAGGATCTGGAATTGATCTGAATTTACTGGAGCGTATGTTGCGTCGAATTTGACTATAACTGGTCCTGTTAATTGAAGAGTATCTTCTGGTTCTGTGAGGATTGGTGGGTTTTCGATATTTATTCTCAATACGTCCCTTCTTCCTTCAAGATAAACAAAGGCTGTAATCCAAGCGACCAAAATCACGAACAAAACTACTCCTGAAATTATTAGATGTTTTTTTGCTGATTTCTTTTTCTCGAGTTGATCTTTCTTTGCAAGCATCATTTTGAACAATGCGATTATTAGCCAAACCACTACGCCCAATGCTATTAGCAGAATCACAATATGAATCCCTGTAACAAGTGTGTTCAGGAACTTTGCAGCCTGCATTCCAAACATTTTTGTGAGTGCGAAATCTTTACCTTCCTCAGCCATCCCTATTGTTAGGAAAGCGAAAACCATATAAAGAAGTGCCAACCCTCCGAAAGCGGCTCCGATCAAAACAAATGGGTTTTTCTTCTTCTTTGGATTCGTGTCCTTTGTTTTTGTCAAAGGAGCTGTTGTTTGCTTTTTTGTTTTTGAAGGTGATTCGGGATTTATCCCGTAGGTCATTTTCGGATTTTGTTTTTGCTTATCGTCTTCTTTTTGGAACATATGAGGGTATTTAATTATTTAAATTTAAATTAGTTGAATTGAATTTCTTGGACTGTTGAGCTCTTGTTCCCATATATATCTATTACCGTGAGCTTTACTACGATTTGTCCCCATGCTTTTTCAAAGTTTGTGGTCCATACTCCTGGCAAACTTGTTTTGAAATCTTCTTCGTCGTTTGGTATGTCGTTTTGGTTGGTGTCATAATATATGTTTTTGTCGAAAATGTAATAGGCAATGTCGCCGACTGAGTTTGAAAAATCAAAAGTTACTGTTTCCGATTCTCCAGAAAGTTTTATTACTCCGTCTGAGTCTGGTAGTGGACTTGTCAGGATGACCGCTTGTAGATCAGCTCCTTGCCCGCCTAGAGCTCCTCCCGTATTTGCTCCTGGCTCATCGTCTAGACCTCCGCCGGTTCCTGGATCTGTGTCACCTCCTTGTGGTGGCATTCCGAAGCTACCCGGTGTTGTTCCATCTGGATTTGTTCCGCCTGGTGTAGACGTACTTGAACTACCTAGAACTGTTATTGTGTTTGTAACTGTGTTCTCATTTCCGTGAGTATCTTTTACTATTAATTTGATCTGATATGTGCCAAATTCATCGTATTCGAAGATTGGAGTTTCTTGAGTTGAGTCTACGTCATTGTCTTTGTTTCCGTCTCCGTCTGAGTCGGCTGTATCGAATTGTGAGTTTGTATCGAAATCCCAGATGTATTCAACTATTTCCATCCCTACTGATTCGTCTGCGGTTGAGTTGTTTGTGAATTCCACTAGCTTCCCTCCAATCGCCTCTGCTTTGAAAGCTGCTATTGGATCTTCTGCATTTGAATCAACGTAGACCGGTAGTGCATTCGAAACAGCTTCTCCGTATTTGTCGTCGATTACTTTTAATTTCACGTTATATCCTTCAAGGTTCTTTTTTGAATATGTGTGTGAAACTGTTGATAGTGATGTTGGAGCGTTGTTGAAGAATCCATCTCCTTCAAAGTCCCAAACGTATTTTATCAATTCTCCGTCTGGATCGGTTGAAGCTGATGAGAAATTCACTGTCTCTCCTGCTATCACGCTAGTTCTATCAACGTTAAATTTAGCTATTGGAGCAGCGTTTGCTCCATTTGTTACTTCTAGAGTTGGTGCTTGTCCTACGTCTAGTTCTTCGTCTGTTGAAGTTGTTTGATTGTCGTTGTCTGTTATCTCAACTCCAAATCCATAAGTCTTCTCCTCGCCTTCAGCTCCGTTTGTTCCAACTGTTAGGATTGCGTATGGAGCGTCTGTGATTTGAATTCCCAAAATGTCTTCTGGGTCGTTGACGTTGTAGTACCACCATCTGTATTGAGTGACTTGTCCGTCTGGATCTTCAGCTCCAAATACTTCTAGATTTACAGTCACAGGAGTTACTAAATCCTGTCCTGCTTGTGGAAGTGCTTGAAGTGATGAGAATTTTGGTGGCTCTGGAACTACTGATATTTTCAATTCAGCTGAGTTTGTAATTTCTGTGTCGTCTGTGTCGAAAATTGAGAGCTTTGCAGTGAATCCTTCTGCTGGACTCAGCTCTTTGTAGAAATGCATCGCTTGTTTTTGAGAGCTTGTTTTTGTATCACCGAAGTCCCATTGGTATTTGAGATCTTTTGCGGTTCCATCTAAGTTCTTTGATTCTGATGCATCGAATGTAATCATGTCAGATCTGCTGACCGTGAGAGGCTCATCGAAATCAATGAGTTCCTGTCCGTTCACTGAGACTCCAATTTTTGCGATAGGTTTGTCTCCTCCTCCTATAAATATACTACGTTTGATTTCATTGCTGTTGTCCTCGTCGTCGTATACTCTCACACGAACGTCGAATTTTCCTGATTCTCTGTATGTGTGATTAGTCCCTGCTATTGTCACTGGTGTGCTTCCTATCTTATCGAAGATTCCTGTTTCTGTTTCACCATCTCCGAAATCTATCTCGTATGCGACTGCTGAATTGCTTGAGAATGAGAAAGGAATTTCTACTTCTCCATCATCACCGAGTGTTGCTGTGGAGTCTTTGTTTTCCCAAGATACGTCTAGGGTGTTGTCTATTGTGAATGTCTTTGTTGTTGTACTTGTGTTAGTCCCTTCTGACACTGTAAGGGAGATTTCGTAATCCCCTGTTTCTCCAAATCGAACGATCTTTTGATATGATTGTAGATTTGGGTCTAATACATCTGTGATTATAGCTGGATCTTCTTCCGTGAATTCTCCCCATGAGAAATCCAAGTCTCCGAATTCACCGTCTGGGTCATAACTTTTTGATGCGTCGAAATGAACTTCTGATGGATTTGTTGGATCAGGAATCTCAATCTCGATCATTGCGACTGGAGATTGAGAGTCGATTATTATTATTTCTTCTTTTGTAGCAGGCTTCAGGGCTTCATCAATTACTTTCAATTCAACACTGTATGCTCCTGATCTACTAAAGGTGTAATTGAATATCTTATCTTTGTTTTCGCCTTCTGGAATTAGTTCTATAGATGTCGCCGTAGGTCCTATTTTCATGGCTTTTGATGGAGACACTTTTTTTATACTCCAGGTGTATGATTTTATACCTCCAGCTTCACTTGCTGATTTTGATGCGTCGAAAGTTATAGGCTGTCCTATAATTTTTTGTCCAAGAGGGCTTATGCTAAATCTAGCTGCAGGCGATCCTACGATCACGTTGAATATTTCAGTTGCTTTTTTCCCATCGAATGAGGTTGCTTCAAGTATAACTGTGTATGTTCCTTCTACTTCGTATGAGGCTGTCTGAGTTGCTCCTTTTTCTGTTTCTCCATTTCCGAAATCCCATACATATTCCTGCATGTTTCCTTGTTGTGGTAGGGCTTCTGTTCTACTTGCATCAAAGTTGATTGTCACTCCTTTTTCTGTGATTGATGCATATTTTCTATCCTCTACCAAATCACCAGTGTTCTCGTTGTAGTCTTTTATGTGATAGGTATCTCCTGCTGCAGAAACAGCTATATCTAATTTTAATTCTGGTTCTCTCACTCTAATGTCTAATGAACTTTCACCTGAGCCGTATGTATCTGGATCAGATGAATGTATCTTTACTCTGGCTCTATATGCTCCTGGTTCTCTATAAATACAGTAGTTTGAGAATTCTGTTCTTACAGATTTTCCTGCCTCATAACATTCCATGTCTGTATCTCCCTGAGAGGGGTAACCATCACCCATAAGATCCCATTCGATTTGTTTTTTAGCTGGATCTGTTGAAATTGTTTCACCTGAAGGATCGACTGAATTTAAAATGTTGAATCGAACTACCAATGGAGCCCCTCCCTCTACTTGATTTGCGACTAACTTTGTTTCCACAAATTGCACGTCTTTGATTGCTTTGGCATAGTCATCTAGTGAGTATACAACGTCTGATAGAGATTGGTTTGTTACTATTAAGTCCTGCCCTAAGTTCAAATTATTGGCCTGACTCGCTAAATCATCCATATATCTCTCTATATTAGAGTACAAGTCTGATAGAGATGTTACTTGGGTACTAACGTCTAATTTTCCTATCGATGTTTTTACTTCTTGTATTTTACAAGCTTGATTTCCTAATATTCCTAGTCCTGAATAATTAGCGCATTCAGTCTCATTAAGTAATGCCATGTTCAGCACAGAGTTACCTACGAAATCTTTTTTCACTACTTCCAGTAGATCTGCTAATCCGAGCTTGTTTTTTTCCCCGCCTCCATTTTTCATTGAGTCATACACGTCGTCACTCCAAATCCCTTGCAATATGTCGTTGGCAACAACTTCCTCTTTACCATCTTTCTCCTTCACTACAAATTCTGGCTGTACTTTTATTTCGTCGATGAATCTCTCAACATCACTGACTGCTTCATTTATATATGCTGATGTTCCTGAGAATGCTGGGGCACTATATTTGATCTCTAGGAATGCGCTTTTTGCTTTTGATAAGTACTGAAGCATCAAAGCTTTGTTTACTTCGTAGTCATCTTCTATCGTCAAACTCGCTTTTTCTAGATCGTCTTTCAATTCATCCAAAGACGAGAAGGCTTTGTAATAAAATCTATATCCATCGACTATTTCTTGGACTGCGTCTGTGATGGCTTGAGTGTTTGCGTTGAAGCCATTTGATGCATACCCCTGTATCTCTCCTTCAATATTGTCCCCTCCGTCGAAAGGGCCAGTGAGGATTGTGTTCACTATTGCGTATGAACCCAGTATTAATATGAGTCCTATTGCTGTGTATCCAATTGTTTTCTTTGCTTTGTCTGTTTGTTCTGTTTGGCCGCCTGCTGTCAGGTACATTACCCCAGCATAAATTATCAATAAAATTGCAACCAATCCCAAGAATGAGAGTGCGTAATTTACTATTTTTTGGATAAATTCTCTTACACTTTCTGATCTCACTAGCGCGGGATCATATCCCTCTGGACTTATATTCACTAATTCGCCTTTATACTGTCTGAAAGAAATAGCTTCTACTTCACATGTAAGAACAGGAATATCCTCGCATGGATCGTATGCAGCATGGGCGATATTTTCATTTGAACTGAAAGTCCCAACTGCTGACAGCATCATTGACGAGGCTGCAATCACCAGCAGTGAAGACATGATTTTTTTGAATATTTTCATAGGGATAAGGGGTGAGGGTGTTATCAATTTTTAAGTATATAATCAGATTGCATTTTTTCAAAATTTTCGTTCTATTATTCGTCCTGTTTACAACGGTTGATCCTCAGTGAATTGCTCTGGTGGAATGTATTCTCCTTCTTCTTGGAATGTTATTAATGTGTTTGTTATTGCATACGCTCCTAGCGCTAAGATCAAACCTATCACCGCTCCCATTAACAGTTTCTTTACCTTTTCTCGAGCTGTTTCTTCTGAGCCTGCAGCTACATATGTGTACCCTGCGTACAATAGCATTACAAAAGATATTGTCGCTACAAATCCTGAAATAAAATTTGTTATCATCACGAATAATTCTTTTGCTGCTTCACCGGATGGCAACGACTCTCCTTGTTCTGGAAATACGATTGCCCTGATTATGAAATCTGCAAGAACTACCAATATCAAACCTCCAGCTGCATACCCTATGTTTTTCAATCCTTTCTTTCTGTTTTCTTCTTCTGATCCTGTCACCATTATTCTAATTCCGTTTACAATTATTATTAACACAGCGACTGCTCCAAGAACCACTTGAATCATACCTATGATTCCGCTGAGTTCCGCTACTCCTTCAAGTGCAAATTCTTCAGCACTCGTTTGATCAGAAAGAATAGTTCCTGCTGTTGATCCTTCTCCAAAGAAAACCTTTTTCACCAAAATATCTGCGAGCTGAATCACCAACAATCCTAAAATTGCAACTCCCAGTCCTTTCTTTGCCTTTGTTACTGTTTCTTCATCACTTCCTGATACAACTAATTTTATAGCTATCACGACTATCATCACAAAAGCAATAGTGCTTATTACGAATTTCACTATATCTATCGCTACGTATGCTATGGATCCTATAGTTCCTACTCCTGGGGTGTCTGCTGTTCCAAGAGGTGCTTGAGAATGCTTTTGAATTGTAAAATCTGGCAAACCGGTTTGTCCACCCACTGATCTGAGATCAGAGTCTGGACTTTGTGCTATCAATGTATTTGCAGCATATGCACTGTTAGAATGCTCTCTCCCGTTTTGAGTTGATTGTGAATCGAATTGAAACGCACTAACGGTAAGTGCGAGATTTATTAGAAGAAAAGCTGTTAGTAAACTTTTCGCTATTATTTTCATTATTTATTGGATTAGGTTTGGGTCTATGGCCGAAACGCCTGCAGGATCTATGAAGTACCCGGAAACTACCGTACTGACTATTCCGAATGCTCCATATATAACTATGACACCTATCAATGCTGCTATAATTAAACGTTTCGCTTTATTCATATTTTCTTCTTCCCCACCTGCTGTTATGTACATCACTCCACCTACTAATATAAGAAGCATCAGTAATGGTCCGATGAAGCTCACTATGAAATTTGTGATCCCTACTATCTCCTCTACTCCTCTTTCTATATTGACTGTTGGTTCTACACCTGTTGTTGGCAAGCTTTCTTTGCTTACAACGTAGAATACTTTGTTTATGAATATATCTCCTAGATAGAAAAGAAGTAGTCCAAATAATGAATAAACTATTCCGTTTCTTGCTTTTTTTACATTTTCTTCTTCTCCACCACCTCCTACTAATTTTGCACCGTTGATAACAAGCATCAAAACAGCAATTACTCCAATCATGTATCTGATGAATACCATTACAATATCTACTTGCCTATCAAATAATCCGACTTTCAAAAGGGTATTTCCTGGCTCTAGTATCCCTCCCGTGGAAGTTCCCTGGTACGATAAATCAGGGAAAAATCCAACGATTTCTCCTACCTGTTCGGCAACACTTATAATTGCAAGGGCCAAGATACTATATATAAGACCTGTTGTTGCTTTCTTTATGTTTTCTTCGTTTCCGCCAGATGTTACCAGTCTTACTCCCATGAATATAATGAATAGCACTGCTACTACTGAAGCTAGTACTTTTGCGTATTGAACTATCGTTTGGATAGCTATGGCGACCAGTTCTTGACCTGATTCTGTTCCTCCTGGAGGGGTGGGTAGTCCCGCTGAACTATAATCCCCAGCATCTGGAAGAGGAATGATCGCTGTTCCAGGTTGGCTTTGCTCGGTTGGGGTTGTTGGAGATGCGTCTGGGATTGAGGGAGTTTCTACTGGAGTTCCACTGAAATCTAAAGGGTCATCTGAGTACGTTGCATCTGGATCATAATCACCTCCGCTGAAATCTAACCCTTCCGCGTACGAAACAGCCAACCCAAGGTTAATTAGGGTGAAAACTGCAAGGAAACTGGTGAGAAATTTCTTCATATTTATATTTATTTTATTAGTAAATTATATCATATTTCTACAGGTCTGTAAATGGGGCTTAAGACCCTTTTTTCATTAAAATTACTTGCAATTTACAGGGATAGATTGTTATACTTTTCTTACTTCTATTAAGCCCTCGGGATTTTTAGGGGTACCAACATTTATCTCAAGTTTAAATTAAGAACCAAAATAATGAAAGACGTAAAAGAAAAAGCTAAAAACAATGTAGTTACGAACTATGTTCGGGAGAGTATGCAGGAACTCACTAAGGTCACTTGGCCTACAAAAAACCAAGCTGTAAGGCTAACTGCTATAGTTCTTGGATTTTGTGTAGTATTTGCTGCTTTTTTGGCGGCTGTTGACTACGTAGCTAGCACTGGTTACACAGAAGTTTTGAAATTTGCAGCCCAAAATGCTGCTCCATCTGTTGAAGAGACTATCTCACCTGAAGCTATGCCGTTCGAAATTGACGTAAGTGGAGCTGAAACTGAGACCGGAGAAACTATAGAGCTTACTCCTGAATTTACGACTGAAGACGCTAGTGATACGGCTGAATAAATCATTTAACTAAATTTGTCTCATGGCAAAACAAATTGAAGGAACAGGTAGGAATTGGTACGTAATACACACATATAGTGGGTATGAGGATGCTGTGAAAGAAGCTTTGCAGCAACGTATTGAATCACTTGGGATGCAAGACCTGATTTTTGATGTTGTTGTGCCGAAAGAGACTCAAATTGTTATCAAAAAAGGTCAGCCTGTGACTGAGGAAAAGAAAATTTTCCCAGGTTATGTTTTGGTTGATATGCTTGTTACTGATGATAGTTGGTACGTTGTTCGAAATACTCCAAATGTTACTGGTTTCGTTGGTTCTGGGACTATTCCTGTGCCTGTTTCTGCGGAAGAGTGGCATGTTGTGAAGAAAACCATGGGCAAATCTGAGCCAAAATTCAAAATCGATTTCAGAGAAGGAGACAATGTTGCTATTTTGGATGGTCCTTTTGCAAATTACGAAGGTCTTATCAATGTTGTTGATGAAGAAAAAGGTAAGGTCAAAGTCTTGATCACTATCTTTGGACGAGAAACTCCTGTTGAGTTGGATTTCACCCAGGTGAAGAAGAAATAATTTGCACTTTCTGAAGTTCCAATATAATATTTCAACAAGATTTGTTTTTGCTATCCCCCATTCCTTATGCAAAAATTTACGGTTTTCACAGTTTTACTCACTATTCTTGTAGTTGTTGTTGCTGCAGAAACTTTTGTTAATAAATATCTTCCCGCTTTGTCTGATGATGGCGGCGCGAGTGTTCTTGAAGCTGATGGAAGTGGTTATTCATTGCCGGACGAGTTGGATCTTTCGGAAGCTTTGATGGATGGTGGGATTGTAGATAGTGGGATTGTGGATGGTGGAATTGCGGATGATCCTATTTTTGAGCTTGAGCCTGTGTTCGAACCAGTTCTTGAGCTTGAAGAACCTTTAGGTGATGGATTTCTGGAAGTTAATGATGGTGGAATTTTTGATATAGAAGATTTTTCGGACGAATCTGACGTGGCGACTCCTGGCCAGTTAATAAGAGAAGATCAAGTTGTGAATGCTGGTTTTGTCGGGGCTTATTTGGTGGAAGAAGATCATGATGGATATTTGTATAAGACTATTAATATAGGAGATTTATATGGTGTAGATGTTGCAAAACATGCGATAACGAATGGGACGACTACTTATGTGAAAGTCTATTCAATATCCACAGAAGATCTGAATCAAATAGACAATGTTTATAATGTTTTGAAAGTTCGTGCTGCTGAAGGAACTCAGTCTGAGGTAAATTCGACAAATGAGTTTGGAAGTTCTAGTTTTTATATGAATGATGCACGTCGTGAGAGTGTTGCTTTTCTTACTTCGCGTGTTGGATCAAGGATTTATGGATTTAGTTATCCAAAACAGTATCATCCTCAGATCAGAAGCTTGATTTCTATTTTAATGTTGGATGGGCGGTAATTGTTACTCTGTGACCGGTCATTCAATCGGAAAACAGATTGACTTTTTGTGTATTTTCTCTAGAATACCCCACGTTACGCACTCAAGTCTTATTACTTGAACAAACAAAAAAAATGGCAAATAAACCACAAGGACCAACCCTTATAAAATTACAGATCCCAGCAGGGAAAGCTAATCCAGCTCCACCTGTAGGTTCTGCGTTGGGACAACATGGAGTTGATATACAAGCATTTTGTAATCAATTCAATGAACAAACGAAGGAATTGGGAGACTCTCTAGTTCCTGTAGTTATTACAGTGAACGAAGATCGTTCTTTTAGTTTTGTTACAAAAACTGAACCTGCAGCTTCATTGATCAAAAAATCAATCAAATTGGCGAAAGGTTCTGGAGTTCCAAACAAAGACAAGGTTGGGACTATCACACGTGCTCAGCTAGAAGAGATTGCTAAGACTAAGATGAAAGACTTGAATGCAAATGACATCGACGCTGCTGTGCAAATTATTTCTGGAACATGCAGAAGCATGGGCGTTGAAGTAAAAGGATAATTTTTATTTAGTGGGAGGCGCTTTAGCTTTTTGGATTCTCTCCTCTTACGAGTCGAGAATCGGCGACTTGCGTCGCCTGACCACTTAACCCATACAAAATGGCAAAACACGGTAAAAAATACCGCGAAGCTCGTGAACTCGTTGAGGCAGGGCTCGCAGACAAAGAATCTTTCTCTGTCGATGAAGCTATCGAGCTTCTCAAAAAAACTTCTACAACTAAATTCGATTCGACTTGCGAAGTCCATTTTCGACTTGGTGTAGATCCAAAACAAGCAGACCAAAATATTCGTGGAACTGTATCTCTTCCTCACGGAACTGGTAAAGAAGTTCGTGTAATCGCTTTCGTCGATGATGCTGGAGTGAAAGATGCTAAAGCTGCTGGTGCAGTTGAAGCTGGAACAGCTGATTTGATTGAAAAGATTGAAAAAGGATGGCTTGAATTTGATGTAGCTGTTGCTGATCCATCTCAAATGAAACATATTGGTAAAATTGCAAAAATCCTTGGTACAAAAGGATTGATGCCAAATCCAAAAGCTGGAACTGTCACTCCTGATGTCGTTAAAGCGATCGGAGAGATTAAAAAAGGTAAAGTTGAGTTCCGTGTAGACAAGCTTTCTAACTTGCATGTTGCATTTGGAAAAGTTTCTTTTGAGCCTGCGGCTTTGAAAGAAAACTTATTGTCAATTTTGAAAGCTGTCTTGGATGCAAAGCCAACTACTATCAAAGGTGTTTATCTAAAAGGACTTTCTACGACCACTTCAATGGGTCCTGGAGTTCCTTTGGATGTTAATGCGGCTAGTGCTGAGGCTAGATAGTTTTCTCCTTCTCAAGAGCTATCTTAAGTGAATTCAGAGCGACTTCTATTTGGTCGTCAGTTGGTTCTTTTGTTGTGAGACGTTGAAGCCAAAGGCCTGGCGCTACAAAAAGGCTCGTCCATTTCTTGTGAGTATAGCGAGCGGAGATTTTTAAATATTCATAAGCAATACCTGCTATCAACGGGAGGAATGCCAAACGTATCAAGAGGTTGGTTGTGAATTCTGGTTGCTTTGGAACGAAAGTGTAAACAAGAATGCTGATCACGAAGACTATCAATACAAAGCTCGTCCCACATCTGGGGTGAAAACGTGTTTGTTTGCGTGCGTTTTCGACTGTGAGGGGAAGTGATTGCTCGTAAGTAAAGACTGCTTTGTGCTCTGCACCGTGATACTCGAAAATTCGACGGAAGCTTGGGAAAAGGCTGAGTATAAATATATATGCGATGAAGAATGTTGTCTTGAGGATGCCGTCTATTACGTTGAATAGGATCCAGTTGTCTTGGATTGTTTGAGAATAAGTTTCGAGCGCTGTTGTGATGTAGAGTGGCAGGAACTTGAATAGGAATATAGAAAGAGCAAGAGCCATCACGAGCGAAAGTGCAAATGTCAGGGCTTCTACTATTTTCACAGTAGTAGATTTTTTCTTTTCAGGTTTTGAGGATTCTTCTTTCGGCGTTTCATCTACGAATTCGTTTGCAGAAAAGTTGATCGCCTTGGTTCCAACTACCATCATCTCAAAAAGATTTATCACTCCACGGACGAGAGGAATGTTCAGTGCTCTTATGCGTTGAGTCAGCGTTCTGTACATTCGTTCTTGCGTTTTTATTGTGCCATTTTGTTTGCGTACAGAAATAACTATTGAATTTGGAGAACGCATCATCACTCCTTCAATAACTGCTTGTCCCCCTATTGCGAAATCAATTTTTTTCTTCATTTTTGTTTGTGCGAACGTGCAATTTTTTATTTGATCGTTTGTGCGATTTACTTTATCTTACCCTTACTATGAAAGTCAAAATTAAAAGAATAGACCCTGATTTACCGCTACCAGTATATGAAACTGATGGAGCGGTTGGATTTGATATCCTTGCTCGCGAAGATGCACTTGTACCTGCTGGAGATATAATTCTGGTACCTTCAAATCTGATAGTTTCTGTTCCTGATGGGTATATGCTCGTGGTCGCGTCGCGGTCTAGCACTCCTCGCAAGAAGGGGTTGTCGACTCCTCACGGATTTGGAATTATTGATCATGATTATTGTGGGCCTGAAGATGAAATAAAAATTCAGGTTTATAATTTTACGGATGATGATGTTGAGATTGTGCGTGGAGATAAGATTGCTCAGGGAGTTTTTGTGAGAATTGATAAGTTTGAATTGGAGGAGGTTGCGGGTCCGGACTCAGGCGATTTTCGAGAAGGAAGCAGAGGAGGTTTTGGGAGTACGGGGTGAGGTTCAAGTCGGTGGGGTCTGAGTTTGCTGGAATTGAGATGTGGTTTCTCCCGGATTAAAATTAACAGGTTACAATTAACAGGTTAGGGAAAAGATCCGGATTAAAACCACCTGATTAATCCGGATTAAAATTAACAGGTTGTCACTAACAGGTTGGACACTTAATCCGGGGAACCTATTGCCAAAAAGGCATTACGTCAACCGATCAACCACAACCACAATCAACAACTATGAAAAATGGTGCGTTCATCACAATTTATGGAATAAATAATATCGGCAAATCTACTCATGCTCAGATTTTGACTGAGCGACTGATAAATGAGGGCTATGATGCTGAGTTTCTTAAATATCCAAACTATACAGTTGAACCGAGTGGACCTTTCCTCGATCATGTGTTGAGAGGGCATGAAAAACAGCCAATCACTGAGGAAGAACTCCAACTTTGGTTTGTGTTGAACCGTTATCAATTCCAGCCTGAGATTGAGCGTAAGCTCACTGAGGGGAAAATTTTGGTGGTTGAGGATTATGTTGGGACTGGAATTTCTTGGGGTGTTGCAAAGGGTTTGAAATTGGAATGGATGGAAGCGATCAATGATCATCTTCTAGGTGAGGATCTTGCGATTTATATGTCTGGACATCGCCACATGCAAGCGAAGGAGGCAAAACACATTCATGAGCAAGATGATGAGCTCGCAGAGCGATGCAGGAAGCTTCATGAGAAGCTTGCGAAGAAATATAAATGGAAAGAAGTACAGATGCAGGTCGAGATCAATGATACCGCTGCTTTGATGTGGGCTGAGGTTGAGAAATTTTTGAAGTCGCGTTGATTGCGGCGCTAGTTGTAGCGCTGATTTTCTATTGAATTTCCTGATCGTTTTTGTTATATTTTTGGTGCCAATGGGAAGCGTGAAAATGCTAAAGAGGACCGTTGGCCTTTATTTTTTCTCCCAACTAGGATGGCAACATTAATTGACGGCCGCAAAATCGCCAATGAGATGTACGAGACTCTCAGTAAGAAAGTAAGAGAGTTGAAAAAACGACACGACGTACATCCAAAGCTTGCGGTTATTTTAGTTGGAAAGGACCCGGCGAGTCTTTCCTATATCAAACAAAAACAAAAGGCTTGTGATAAGACTTTTATTGATTGGGAACAATTTGATTATGAAACCAATGTAACGACTGAAGAGTTGGTTGAGAAGATCGAAGAGCTTAATGAGGACCCTTCTATTCACGGAATTCTGGTTCAACTTCCTTTACCTGAGCAAGTCAATGTACCTATAGTTATTAGGGCGATTGACCCGAAAAAAGATGTGGATGGATTCACTGCATACAATATCGGCAAGATGTTTTTGGGAACTGAATTTGAAGACCTCGCATCATGTACTCCGCTTGGGGTGATCAAGATGCTTGAATATTATAAGATCGATCCGAAAGGGAAAGAAGCCGTTGTTGTTGGACATAGTAATATTGTAGGGAAACCTCTTTCGACTATGTTGCTCAACAGAAATGCGACTGTTACGACTTGCCATATAGATACACAGGATTTGGCTTTTCATACAAAACGCGCAGACATTCTGTGTGTTGGTGTTGGGAAGGCCGGCCTAATATCAGCTGACATGGTCAAGGAAGGAGCTGTCGTGATTGATATTGGTACAAATCGTACAGAGGACGGAAAATTGGTTGGAGATGTGGATTTTGAAGAAACTGAAAAGAAAGCTTCATTCATCAGTCCTGTTCCTGGTGGAGCTGGACCTATGACTGTCGCAGCACTCATGTTAAATGTCGTGAAGGCTGCTCTTAGATTACATAATATAACCGATTAAATATGTGTGGAGTACTCGGCATCTATGGTCATCAATACGTAGCTCAAGATATCTATGATGGATTGATTAGCCTGCAGCACAGAGGGCAGGATGCTACTGGAATGATTACTTATGATGGCAACCAGTTTCATATGAAAAAGGGACTTGGTCTTGTCAAAGATGTTTTCCGCACAAGAAATATGCGTCTCCTTCAAGGAAATGTAGGAATTGGGCACACTCGCTACTCTACTATTGGAAGTGGTGGGGCTGCAGATGCTCAACCTTTCTTGTCACAGGCTTTTTACGGGGTTGCGATGGGTCATAATGGAAATTTGTTCAATTCTCATGAATTGAAAAAAGAGTTGTTTGAGAAGGATCGACGTCTAGTGAATTCTGATTGTGATGTAGAGGTTTTGTTGAATGTTTTCACAAAAGCTTTGACCAAACAAAAAGTTGAAGGAAACGTTGAATTTGACCATATATGCAACGCTGTTTCTAGTGTTTTCAAAAGATCAAAAGGCTCATATAGCGTCGTTACATATATTGCAAAACAAGGAATGGTTGCCTTCCGTGATCCTCATGGAATAAGACCTTTGATTATGGGCAGAAGAAAAAAGGGAATGTATTATGATTATATATTTGCTTCTGAAAAAATTGCACTCGATATTTTGGGATTTGAGACCGTAAGAGATGTTGATGCCGGTGAAGTCATATGGATTGATCAGAAACGAAAAATGCACTCAAAGGTTCTGACGAACAAAAAACATACACCATGTATATTTGAATATATTTATTTTGCGAGGCCTGATTCTATGATCGATAATGTTTCTGTGTATAAAGCTCGTTTGAGAATGGGAGAAAGGCTCGCTTCTCAGATCAAAAAGGCTAATTTGAAAATCGATGTTGTGATGCCTGTTCCTGATTCTAGTAGGACGGCTGCTATGGCACTCGCTCAAAAGCTTGATCTCCCCTATCGTGAAGGTTTGATCAAAAATAGATACATCGGACGAACTTTCATCATGCCGGGACAAGAGGTGCGCAAGAAGTCTATCAAATACAAACTTAACGCGATGGCTCTCGAATTCAAGAAGAAGAAGGTTCTACTTGTGGATGATAGTATTGTCCGTGGAAATACGTCTAAGGCAATTGTTAAAATGTGTAAGGAAGCTGGAGCATCTAAACTATACTTCGCTTCGTATTCGCCTCCTGTGAAATTTCCTTGTGTTTACGGAATCGACATTCCAACTTCTGAGGAATTGATCGGATATGAAAACTCTGTGGAAGATATACGAAAGTTTATGGGGGCAGATGCTTTGTTTTATGGAACTTTGAAGGACACTTTTGATAGTTGTAATGTAAAGAAAGCAGATGTGAAGGATTTCTGTATGGCTTGTTTTGATGGAAAGTATAAGACCGGAGATGTTGATAAGAATGTATTGAAAACAGCTTCTGAATCGAGGTTGAACGAAAAAGCGTGTGGTGCCTTGCAAGATTCGGCTGATACAGGTGAACCCGGCGGAGATCAACTTACAATTGTTTAATATTTTTACCGATATTACTATGAAGAAAAAAGTTCTTTTAATAGGCAATGGCGCTAGAGAACATGCTATTGCTGAAGCCCTAATGCGCTCACCTCAACATGTTGAACTGACGGTTATTGGTAGTGCTGTGAATCCTGCAATTCGCGACATGGCTGAGCGATATGAGGTAGGAAGTGTAACTGATTTGGATTTCATTCAGGGCATTGCTAATGAAGTGCGGCCTGACTTTGCTATTGTTGGACCTGAAGGCCCTATTGAGGCTGGAGTTGTGGATATGCTTCTTGAGAATGAGATTCCGTCTTGTTCTCCGATGAAAACTGTTGCGCGTCTTGAGTCTTCGAAATCATTTACTCGTGACTTGCTCGCGAAATATTCGATCTATGGAAATCCGCTGTTTAAGGTGTTTTTTGATGAGAAAGGATTGGAAGAGATGTTTGATGAATTGGGAGACGACTTCGTCGTGAAGGCTGATGGTTTGAAGGGTGGAAAGGGTGTGAAAGTGAGTGGCGATCATTTGAATGGAAAGGAAGAAGGTCTCGCGTATGCTCGTGAATGTTTGGCTGAAGGTGGACGGGTGATTTTGGAGGAGAAATTGGTCGGAGAGGAGTTTAGTTTGATGAGTTTTTGTGATGGGGTAAATACTGTAGAGATGCCTTGTGTGCAAGATCACAAACGCGCGTATGAAGATGATAAAGGTCCAAATACTGGTGGAATGGGCTCATATGGAGATGCTGATTTGTTGTTACCGTTTTTGACTATGTCTGACGTAGTGGCAGCTCGTGAAATCACCAGGAAGGTTGCAGGCGCTTTGCGTGAAGAGACTGGAACCAAATTTGTTGGAATTATGTATGGAGGATTCATCGTTACTTCTCGTGGCGTGAAATTGATTGAATACAATGCACGATTTGGAGATCCTGAAGCGATGAATATCTTGCCTATTTTGAAGACTGACTTTGTAGAGATTTGTGAATCTATGATTAATGGAACTCTTGATCAGGTTGAGATTGATTTTGAAGATAAAGCAACTGTTTGTAAATATGTGGTTCCAAATGGATACCCCGATGACCCTTGTAAGGGAGAGAAGATTGAAGTTGGTTCGGTGCCTGAGGGCGTGCGTGTTTATTATGCATCGGTCGATCAGAAGGAGGATGGATTGTATTTAAGTGGGTCTAGAGCGGTGGCATTCGTAGGAATTGCTGATAGTTTGGAGGAAGCTGAGCGTTTGGCTGAGAGTGCAACTGGATCGGTGACAGGGCCTGTCTTCTATAGAAAAGACATCGGGACAGCTGAGCTCGTCCAAAAAAGGATTGATCATATGAAGGAGTTGAGAGGGTAGGTTATTGAGTCTATTGTCACTTGTACCTATGAGTTGTATCTGTGTTCGATTTTCTTATAGAAATTTTCTCGCGAACCTATTGCTAGAAATATTATTGAGATTTGTTTTTTGTGTATTTGGTAAACAATTCTGTAGTCGTTCCTTTTATATCTGAATGATATTTTGGTGAAGTTTGATAGATTTTTACCTGAAAATTTGTCTCCGATGTATGGATTTTCTTTTATCTGTGGGACCCAGTTGTTTACGACCTCTCTTTGGACTTCTTTTGGTATTTTTTTAATGTCCTTTAAAAAGGATTTTGCAAATGAGACGTTGTACATGCCTTAAATTTTCAATTGTTGTTTTAATTCTTCAAAAGAGACAGTCCCCTCTTTCGACCTATTTTGTAGTTCTTTTTCGGAGATACCATATTCCGTATTTTCGATAAATTCCTCCAATAGGTCCAAGTCTACCATCGCAACTTTTGCCTCTCCGTGAATTGTAAAAACATAAATCTTTCCATTTTCATCAACTTCTTTGATTATTTTAGGAAGATTTTTACGACCTTCTGACGTGGGAATTGTGGTAAGAAGCATAGTGAAATGATTATTTTACCTCACTACTATTGTACAAAGTTTTGTACAAAATTTCAAGCTATTTCTTCTTCTGAACCTTCTTCACTGCTTTAGATGCTTTTGTTGCGGCTTTCTTTGCTTTGCCAACTGTTTTCTTTGCAACTGTTTTTGCTTTCTTGGTCTTTTTGTCGACTTCTTTCTTCGCTTTTCTTAGATCGTCTTCTGTAATTCCGTAGTTTGCTTCAAGCCAAAGAATTGCTCGATCTTGAACGTCTTGTGTAACTCTTTTTCCTTTTAGGAGGTATTCTTTTACGTCTTCGTGCTTTGCGACTTCTCCTGCGAAGTCACCCATATCTTTTCCCATTCCTGCGAATGCGTTCTTGAATGCGTTCAATCCGTAATTTCCACCATCGATGTCTTGCTTGATGCTGTTTCTGAGGTCAGAACCTTTTTTTGGAGCGAATAGCATCCCGACGAGTCCGCCTAATGCTAATCCTGTAAGGAGTCCTTTTAGTTTTTTCATAGTTTTGAGGGTTAATTTATTCAAGGCCATTTCCGAGCGATATCGTAACATTAAATTAATAATAGAAAAAGGCCTCTTGATTTAGAAGCCTTTTTCATCCCTCCAATTTTCCTTCGAAAGTATAGTTGGTGAGCGTGCTCCGCTCACGTCGCGCGTTCTCTTAGTCTATTAATCCAGCTTTGTAGAAATTGTACAATAGTTCTGCCATATCAGCACGAGCAAATTTCTCTGTTGGGTTGAAGTAAAGTCCGTTGTCGCCTGTTAAGTCGTCGTATTTTGCGTAACAAACGGCATCTGTGTACCAAGTGTTTTTCGCTACATCCATGTATGGTTTCACGTTGCATGATGGGACTACAAGGTCGCTTTTTATCTCGGCTGCTCTTAATAGCATTACTAGGGCTTCTGCTTTTACAACCTGTTTGTATGGTTGGAAACTTCCGTCAAGATATCCTTTTGCAACGCCGTTCATCTTTGCAGTTCTAACGTATTTCATGTACCAAGCTCCTGGAGTTACATCGTAGTAACCTAAGCTTGATCCAGTGTCTGATAGGATGTTGAAATCTAAAGCGAGTAATATAACTTTCAGTGCTTCAGCACGATTGATTATTCTGTACGGTTCGAATTTACCACTTGAGTATCCGACAAAGATATCGTTATCTTCAGCCCATTCAATAGCATCACATGCAGGGTTTGTTTCAGATACATCTGTGAATCCTGCACATTTTTTGTTTACATCTTTCTTGTCTGATTTTTTGCTATCTTTGACCTGAAATTTACCATATTCTTTTGATTCTCCTTGGTTGTTTTCAGCTATGATTCTGTAATCATAAACTCCGTCATCAACGATGTCTCCATCACGGTCAACACCATCCCATTCTATTTCGTGAGAACCATCTTCAAGTTCTCCTTCGTATACAGTAGCGATGAGTTTTCCTGCGTCGTAGATTGCAACTGTTGTGTCTGCGTCTTTTGATAGTTTGAATTCGAATTCCATTTCGTCATCGTCGTCTTTTGGTTCAAAAACGATTGGACTTGTACGATCTTTGTAAATGTTTGGAACCTTTACCCATTCGTCATCATCTTCTATTTCAATTTTTCCTTCTTCCTTGTCTGATCCTTCGCTATTTTTAACTTTAACTTCATAGGTATAATCACCTTCTGAGGCGTTATCATCGTCATCGTCTTCTCCGTTCCAAGCTACTATATAAGTTCCTGGGTCTACGTCCTTTTTGTTATATAGTTTGTTTACTTCATCGTCATCATCGTCGTAGATTTTTACTGTTACATCAGATTCAGAAGTTGTGGTGAAAACAATGTATGTTTTTTCACCTGCACCTGGATCGAATGATTTCTTTGTAACGAATACGTCTTCCAAACGAGCGTCTTCAGTTTCGCCACTAGAACCTTCTTCTACCTCTACTTCGATAGTATCAAGGTCTTCTTCACCATCGTCTGTTTCAACAGAGACTTTGATTTTGTAGTCATCGTCTTCAACGATGTCTCCATCTTTGTCTTTACCGTTCCATTCGTATGTATATTCGTCCTCGTCTAGGTCTTCGTCGTCTTCTAGGGTTTTAATTAGTTTGTTGGTGGTTTTTGTGTAAACTTTTACAGTTAGTTCTTCAACGTCTTCGGTTAATTCAAAAGTGATTTCAATTTCTTCGCCGTCTTGCGGATCGAATTTGTTGTCACTTACTTCTAAATCTTGGATGAGGTCTTCTTCGTCCCAATCATTGTCGTCGTCGTCATCATCATCATCTGAATCATCTGCGAATTGGAACCAACCTGATGCGTTTTCAACATCACTAGCTGAATCTTTATTCACTGCTTTTATCCAATAAAACAAGTCGCCTTCTGCTTCATCACCGTCCTCGTCCTTTTGATCCCAAAAAGATGAATAACAAACTCCACTATGTAGCTCATTTGTTGAGAGCATTTTGACGGTGTAGTTTCCTGCGTTTGTTGATTCGTATATTCCAAGTGTTACGTAGGCATCTGTGTTCAAACAAAAATCTATGAAGTAACCGTAGTAACTTCCTATTGTTACTTCTACGTCTGTTAATTCAAGATCTGTTGGTTCTTGAGTTTTTGGAGTGACTGTGATTGTCTTCGTGATGTTCGGAATCACTTTCAGGTCCATTATCGTAACTGCATGTGCTGCAGGTATCGCTGTTTGAAGTGCGAAAGTTGTTGCAGTCAATGTGATGATGGCTTTTTTAAGCCATGCTTTTAGTCTTGTTGATTTCATAGCAAATTTAGTTAGAAATTGGAAAGGATGTGATTGTACGTCAAACTTGCTATTTTGTCAATAGTATTTTGTGGTTGTGTTTCTTGGGGCGTCCCGAGCTTCAGTAGGGGCATTAGTTAAGCTCGAGCTCTATAGGCTCGAGCAACACCAACCCCTTTACTTGAGTTCGGGAGAAGCGAGTTAGAGGATTAGATGAGTTGGACTTTGAATTTTTTGAGAAGTTTTTTGATTGTATATATAGGAAGACCAACTACGTTGAAGTAGTCCCCTTCTATCTTTTTTATGAATAATGAACCTTTGCCTTGGATCGCATATGCAGCTGCTTTGTCGTCGCCTTCGCCTGAATCGATGTATTTTTGAATCTCTTCTTCCTGCATTTTTTCCATTGTCACTAGGGTTTCGGTGGTTGCGGTGAGGGTTTTTGTGGGTTTTCCTCGGTGTGTTCTAATTATTGCTACCCCTGATACCACCTTGTGAGTGGTGCCTGAAATCAAGCGAATGAGCCTTTTTGCATCCTCGCGATCTTTTGGTTTTCCTAGAATGTGATTGTGGGACTCGCCTACTGTGTCTACACCTATGATTATGGCGTCTTTGAAGCGTCTAGAGGCTTCTTGGGCCTTGCCGAGAGCATTGTGGAGGGATATAGAGTGTGCGTCGTCAGAGGGGGAAGAGGCGTTTTCTGAAGGGTTTTCGCCTGTTTTCTCCTGGAATTCAGGTGAATATGTCTCGAATTCGAGGCCGATTTCTCGGAGTAATTGGATTCTTCGTGGACTTTTTGAGGCGAGGACTATTTGCATGGGGCAAATTTAGCACAAATATTAACCTGATTAAAGTTTGACAGTGGGCTTGACTTCGAATAAACTGGCCAGGCAAATAAATTTTAACCTTATATAGATGCCAATTATAAAGTCTGCAAAGAAGCAAATGAAGCAGAATGTGAAAAAGAGAGCTCGAAACTTCCCTGTTAGAACTGAGCTAAAGTCTAGCTATAAAAAAGCTTTGGTTTTGATCAAAGAAGGAAAGTTGGAGGAAGCGAGGAAATTTTTGCCTTTTGCATACAAAATCATAGATATGGCTTCAAAGAAGAACATTATTCATCCTAAGAATGCTGATCATAAAAAGTCGAGAATTGCTTTGGCTTTCAATGAGTTGGAAAAGAAAGGAGGTGCTAGCGCTCCTGCTGCTGAGGCGAAAGCTGATGTAAAGGAAGAGGCTCCGAAAGAAGCTGCTCCAGAAGTAAAAGAGGAGAAAGTTGAAAAAGAAGAAGGAAAAGAATAAACTCTATTGTAGTTCGTGTGCGGTTTGAACTTTGAAAATTTGGGCCTGTAGCTCAGGGGTTAGAGCAATCGGCTTAAGGAGATGGATTCTAAGTTTGTTAAATATGTTTCTATCTCAAAGGGCTGCTTAGAGAGTAATCTCTAAAGTATAATCTATCAAATTCGGGGAAATCTAAGGTCTATTCAAGACTATGACAATCCCGAGCCAAGCTTCCGCTTCTAACGGTTGAAGGTGTAGAGACTAGACGGTAGACATCCCATTTGGGATGAAGGGATAGTCCAGCTTACAAACCCGAAAGGGGCCACGAAAGTGGTGGATGAGATGCATAACCGATTGGTCGTTGGTTCAAATCCAACCAGGCCCACCAAAAATAGTCTTTGACAGTATCCCCTTTTTCATAGTATCTTTCTCTCCTGTATTTTTAATCTAAATCAATTATGGGAATTGAAGCTGATGAACTCTTTGCTCTTAAAGACGGGCTTATCAATAGCGAAATTGGGCCTGAGGACCTTTTTGGACCGGATAGTGATATGACGAAACCAGCTATTGGAGATAGAGCTCCTTTAGAGAGGACTATCTCTATTGCTGCTATGCATATTATGGGAGCTAATAATACCTTGAATGGTGTGTATCAAACCTCCGATATTCAACCTGAACTTTATCCTGATGTTCAAGATTTTTCGACTCTTCCAAAAACTCCTGAATCTGCAGATGATAGATTATTTTCTGCAACTTTGGTACTTTTGTGTTTGAGGGATGTTAGAGATAGGATTCGCAAGTTGGAAGTGGGAGAAAATGAGAATGACAGATTCCATTTAATCACAGCTCTAAAAGCTGAGGAGTGGCTTTCTCAGTTGGCATCGTCTGTTGATGAAGACACTTCAGATCATTTGAGAAGCATGGGAGAAGCTCATCGCGAGCTGGGAGTAGATTTAAAAACTGCTGCTATTGTCGAAGAATTGATGCCTGAGAACAGGCATGATCTGGCTGAAAGTCTGCCATCACCTGAATCTATTATTAAAGAAGCAACTAGAGTTCCTGAACATATTAGGAAAATTATAAAAAACTGGTATGAATCTGAACATGATACTTTTTCACTTGTTCGCCTGGCCCTTGGTGACATAAAAGAGTCTACTCTCCTAGAAAATTCCCAATCTCTAGTTGGACGAATGCTTCCTAATGAAGCTCCTTATCGAGTTGCAAGAGCTCTTGGGCCTGATGAGATGCACCAAATTTTTGATTGGATAGGTGTTGATTTGGAAGGAGAATTAAAAACTGATGATGATGGGAAATTTGAATATGAGCGAATCCCAGGGGAAATAAAACCAGGTATTTCTCCTGAAAGAGTTCATCATAAGGTTGATATTCTAATCCATTATCTTTCACATCTTATAAGGCGTCCAAATAGTGGACCCATAAAGGGTGGTTTAACTTTTGAACAAAACAAAACTGCTAAACATATTTTGAGTAATCTTGAAGAGAAAAAAGAGTCCGGAGACACATCTACACCTTTTGCTGGTGTTGGGTTAGATTTAGATCGCGCCATATATGCATTTAAAGGATTATTTAGGATAAGACCTAATCACCCTATTGCACAGGCTATAATGCAAGTTGATGGTGTTATGGAACAATACCATGATGCTAGAAATATGGTTGTTGTAGCTAGGGTTTCCCCTCACAGAGATGAGTTTGCTGCAGGAGATGATTTTAGAACTGCTGTTCGGAAGCTCAGATATGCTTCTTGGCAATTACAAGAGTTAGTAGATCATTATGAGTCACGTTCTTTTAGAGAGCCTTCGGCGTTGTCTTTGTAGTAGGTTAATATTATTATATTGGACTGCTTCGGATTTTATTTAAAATATTAGTACTGTGCTACTATTCGTTCGTCATTTAATAATTTTTTATTATGAAGAAAATTTTACATCTCTCTATGGGGGGAACTATCAGTGGTTGCGAAACTGATTATCCTCAGATTGAAAAACTTGCACAGTTTTTCCCTAACTCTGTTGATATAGGGGTTTATTTCACGCACTCTATGAAAATTCCGGCGGAGTACTCTGCGAAAGAAGTTTGCAAAAAAGACAGTCGCAGTGTTACAGATGATGATAGAAAAATTTTGCTCCAAGAAATTGAGAGAGCGTATAAGGAAGGTGTAAGGGATTTTCTAATTACACACGGCACTTTCACAATGCCTGAAACAGGAGTGTTTTTGTTAAAAAATCTTAAAGAAGATCTGTTGTCAGAGGCAAATATCGTGATTACAGGGGCTATGTATCCCATGAATTTGATTGGAGGCGATGGCCTTTTGAATTTGGGAGCCGCTGTTTCTTCTTTGATTAATACCGAGAAACCTTTAGGTGTAGTGATAAATATGCATGGAAAAAATTGGGATCCAAGGAAGATAAAAAAGGATGCTGAGAATCTTATTTTTGAGGAGGAATAGGGGGGTGAAATTGAGCTTAGTTTTCAATGATTGCATCAGGTTGACATGTGCTTTTTGGCTGTTATACTAACGTCCGTTTATTTCTATGTACCCGCTTGGCGGTCTTTGAAAATTAGCGCATAGTAGAAATTCATTTGTTCTTAATACAATGTTGAGCGCATTTGAGAATTTTTGACGTTCATGAGGTCAGAAATTTTCACAGAGCAGCTCCTTTGTTGAGCACAAATTCTCTTTCTACTATGCTTTCATATGCTGGTAGGAAGTTTTCATATGCTGCACCTCGAGTGTGGCGGGTTCACTTAATCCCTTTGAACAGATTGTCCGGGTCGTTTTGCGATCCCGGGCTGTCGATGACATATACTCTTTCTACTGGCTGTTTCTATTGTGTTTGGAATGTTTGTCCAACTTACTTTGAGGTAACAATAAATGACAACCTTCTGGAACCTTTTCATCCTAACCTCTGGCGTCTTGGCGATTGGATTCGCCATATACAGACGTCGATGGGTCCTTTCTCAACCATACTCTGGGTCAGATCTGGACCCTGAGACTGCGAGCGACTTGGCTCGACGTATGAAGGATATCGCGCGTGGCGCGAAGACCTTCCTGGTCGCAGAGTACAAGCGACTGATTCCGATCACGGTCATCCTTGCGGTCATCCTGGCAGTCCTCAATCTCGGTGTACCCGGTTCACACTGGAGCATCGGATTGTCGGTACTCGTCGGGGCCGCCCTGTCCTCCCTTTCGGGATGGGTAGGAATGACGACCGCGACGGGGGCCAATGCCCGGACTGCGTACCAAGCGATCCGGAAACTCAACCCAGCGCTGAGCGTTGCATTCCTGGCTGGAACCGTTCTCGCGCTGACTGTGACCGCCTCTGTCATTCTCGGCATCTGGGCCCTCTACCAATTCTGTTCCCATTTCTGGCCCGAGGCCGAGATGCTCCCCAGAGTAATTTCGGTCATCTCCGGCTACTCGCTGGGTGCTTCCACCGTCGCGCTGTTCGCACGAGTTGGAGGAGGCATCTTCACGAAAGCCGCTGATGTAGGGGCAGATCTGGCAGGAAAGGTCGACGAAGACCTCCCTGAAGACTGTGGAGTGAACGCGGGAGTCACGGCGGACAACGTCGGGGATAACGTGGGAGACGTAGCCGGCATGGCTGCGGACATCCTGGAATCCTTCGCCGGAGCTATCATCGCCACGATGATCACCGGGGCTGCAGCACTCACCGCAGTCGAATACAGTGCCGAGATCGCTGAACTCCGGGAAAGCCTGGTACTTCTCCCCCTCGTGCTCGCGGCACTGGGGATTGTGGTCTCAATTGCCTCCTCCTTCCTGGTTCGAGTGAAGGAAGGTGGCAACCCTCAGCACGCTCTCAATTGGGGGACATTCACCGCAGTCGGTGCAATGATCATCCTCTCCATTCCCATCATTCATGGGATGTTCGGGAGCCTGGTCTACCTGCACGATGGCGAGTCCTTCGGAGCCTGGGGGATGTGGGGAGCTTCCTCGATCGGAGCTGTTTCCGGAATCATTATCGGATTGACCTCTGAGTTCTTCTGCTCCGCAGAGTTCTTCGGGATCAACAAGAAATGGCTCCCGGTTCACAAGATCGCAAAAGCCTCCGATGGAGGTCCCGCGAACAACATCATCGCCGGCATCGGTGCCGGAATGAAGTCTGTTCCGTTCGTTATGATCTTCCTTGCGGCCACGATCCTGGCCGCATACTACTTCGCCGGACCGTACGGTCTTCCCCTCGCAGCAGTCGGCATGCTGGCCACCACTCCCATCCAGCTCGCTGTGGACGCCTTCGGCCCCATCGCGGACAACGCTGGCGGACTGGCTGAATCCTGCATGCTTCCGCCCGAGACACGGGCTCGTACAGACAAGCTCGATGCTGTTGGTAACACGACCGCAGCAATCGGAAAGGGCTTCGCAATCGGTTCTGCCGGACTCACTGCCATGGGCATGTTCGGCGCCTACACCCTGATTATGCAAGATCTCGACCTGAGCATCTCCAACACCAACACCGTCATCGGTGTGATCATTGGAGGTCTCCTTCCGTTCGCATTCGCAGCGCTCACCATCGAAGCTGTCGGTATCGCTGCACATGCCATCAAGGATGAGGTCCTCCGTCAGATCAGGGAGATTCCCAAAGTCCAAGCGGCTGCAGCACTCCTGAAGAATCTCAAGGGTGAAGCTCCGAACGCCGAACAGGTGAAGATCATCCGTGAAGGAGAACTGGCAACTGATCCCGATAAGTGCATCGAGATCGCGACCGTCACTTCCTTCAAGAAGATGACCCTTCCATGCCTGATTGGCATCGTGACTTCAACCCTGGTCGGCTTCGCGGATCCCAACGCCCTCGGCGGACTGATGCTGGGAGTCACCGTCTCCGGACTCTGTCTCGCAATCTTCATGTCCAATGCGGGAGGGGCATGGGACAACGCGAAGAAGTTGATCGAAGAAGATGATGAGGCCTACGGCGGCAAGAACAGCGTCGCCCACAAGGCCGCGGTCGTCGGCGACACGATCGGCGACCCATTCAAGGACACGAGTGGTCCCGGCCTCAACATCTTCGTGAAAGTCGTATGCGTGGTCCCGGTGGTAATCGCGTACGTGCTTCGCAAGTGGCACTTCGGCTTCTAGCCTCACCACCATCACCGGGTTCCTGGGTTAGCCACCCTGGATCCCTAGTAGAAAGAGAAAACTGAGACCCACCGCATCTTCTGAAAAGAAAGCTCCCCCACACGGGGCAGCAATCTGAGTACGGAGATGCGGTGGACGGTTTTTTTGCATGTGCGGTTGACTTTTGGTTCAAAAATGGTATATTGCGCGCCTTTAATGAAAACTAATTAAATTGATGGCAATCGAAGCACCTAAAAATACGGACTTTGAGGGAATATATAAAGGCCTAGATGGAACTCTTGTGGGATGCAGAAAAGAGAATTGTAGTGTTTCTTGCTGTGAGCCTAAGATTAATCCTGAGACTATCCCAGATCCAACGGTGTATATGACCGCCATGCCTCCAGGTGAATTTTTGTTTCAGGTTGAAAAGGGTTGGATTGATCTTGATCAAAATCAAGTTGATCAGTTTTTTTCCACAGGGAGGATCGTTGCAAGGAACGGAATTTCTTTCACTTTGATTCAAGTTAATTTTGGAGATACTCATGGGATAATGATTAATGTTAATCATTGTAAAGATGAAGTTACTGGCGCATGTAAGTTTGTAAGAAAGTGTCTGGCTTGTACTTCCTTCCCTTTTAATTTTGATGCAGAGAAGGCCATTGCTAGAAAAGATTGTGCAAGTGAAACGAATTGCACTTGCCCTCACCGTGATGAGATCGTCGCAAGAAATCCTGCGTTCATATTGAAGATACTTGATATCCGCAAAAAGATTGGAAAAACGGATAATGGTGCTTGGCAAAATACTCTTTGTAGAATTTTGAGATCGGGGCGTTAAGAATACGTCTTCGTCATATCTTTGATGTTTGACAAAACCACCTCCACTGCTATAATCCTCCCGAACGTTTTCTAACTTTCTACCCTCGATTTTTCGAGCGGTCAGGTTGATCGTTCACTTTGAAAATTAGGGTAGTATTGAAAAGTCCACTCATAGCGTGGCAAACCGAAGGAGGATCGATGGCGAGACATGGGACCAAAGAAGAACGGACTCGAGAACGCAGGCAAGCGAAGAGAGATCGCCGCAAGGATAGGGGGAAAAAGCCCAAGGTCAAGAGGAAGAAGGGCAAGTAGCCCTTCCCCCACCCCCGGGTTCCCCCGAGTCTGTAGGCGTAGCCTCCATCCCCCGTTCAGCGAACTTTCCTTCTTCGAACCTTTCAATGCTACCCTACAGACTTTTTCTTTTTTCGTAATAAATTTTTACCGAAGCCGTTTAAAATGGTAGACTTTTCTCATACAAAATAAATCACAAAAACTATGAAAATTCCTCGATTTTTGACCTCTTTTTTCATTCCGCTTCTCCTTTTGACCACCCTTCTGACCTCTACTGCCAGCGCCGATGGATTCATCATCATTGATCCGATAACACCTTCAATCAACCTTTCAGTAAAAGAACACCATGTCACCGTCCAGATCGAAAACCAAGTCGCGACCGTCGAAATCGACCAAACTTTTCACAATCCAAATGATTGGGAAGTGGAGGGAACATATTTGTTTCCTATTCCGGAAGACGCTGTGATTACGGACTTTGCGATGTGGGTTGATGGGGACAAGTTGACCGGGGAGATTTTGGACGCGGATGATGCGAGTGCGATCTACAATGACTATGTGATGAAGATGATTGACCCGGCTCTTCTTGAGTACACAGGCAGCGGCCTGTACCGAGCTTCGATCTATCCGATCGGGGCAGACGAGGACAAGAGAGTTCAGATTTCTTATGTTCAGGCGTTGCCTCTTGAGGGAGGTTATCTGGATTTTTGGTATCCTTTGAGTACTGAGAAGTATTCCTCGGACTTGCTTGATAGTGTGAGCATACAGGTTGAGATTGCTACAAATGAGGCAATCAAGTCGGTTTACTCCCCTACTCATCCAACTTCGGTTCAGCTTCTCAGTGATACGACTGCGACAGCCTCATATGAGGCGACGAACGTGCTTCCGGATCAAGATTATGAGCTTTTGATCGGGTTGGATTCTGAGGATTTTGGTTTGAATGTGGTGACGTATAATGATGGAGAAGAAGATGGATATTTCATGTTGATGGCGGCACCTCAAGTTGAGATCGCAGAGGAGGATGTGATGCCAAAGGATATTGTTTTTGTCCTCGACGTTTCTGGATCTATGTATGGAACGAAGCTGGATCAGGCAAAAGATGCATTGGAATATGTTTTGGACGAGTTGGCTGATTCTTCGACTGACGATCGGTTTAACATCGTTGCTTTCAGCGATTATATAAGTGTGTTTTCGGAGAGTGGACTTGTGAGCGCTACGAGCGACAATCTCAGCGCTGCTGAGGATTTCGTAGATGATCTTGAGGCCATTGGCGGCACGGACATTAATGGATCGCTGCTCGAAGCTTTGGATGATCTCAGTTCGGGAGGAGTGGCTTCGCAAGTAGTTGTTTTCTTGACTGATGGAGAGCCGACTGTTGGAGAAGTTGATACTGGTATAATTGCGTCAAATGTTGAGGCTAGCAACCTCGCGGATGCGAGGGTTTTTGTTTTTGGAGTCGGCGATGACGTGAATACTCACTTGCTTGATGCAATTTCTGGAAATAGTCATTCTGTAAGCACTTATGTTTCTGAAGATGAAACTATTGATAGTGAGGTGGCATCTTTGTATGACAAGATTGCTTATCCTGTCTTGAGTGATCTTGCTATTTCTTTTGAGGCTGACCCGAGTGATTATGATGTTTATCCAAAAGTTCTGCCTGATTTTTATAAAGGATCACAACTACTTTTGTTTGGAAGATATGATGATGCAGTCGGTCCTACTACTGCGACTTTGACGGGGACTTTCAAAGGAGAGCCTCGCACTTTTGAGTATTCGGTTGATTTCCCTGGTGACAGTTCGGGAAAGGACTACATCCCGACACTTTGGGCTACTCGAAAGATCGGATATTTATTGGATGAGATTCGTTTGAATGGTGAGACTACTGAATTGGTGAATTCTGTTGTCGATTTGAGCAAGAAATATGGAATTGTTACTGAGTATACTTCTTTCTTGGTTGATGATGACATTCTTGATTCTTATGGACAGGAAGGTGAATGGGAGGAGGCTGCTACGAAGAGTTTCTCTGATGCTTTGGAAGATGCTCAATTTGCTCTACCAACAGGATCAGGAGCATTCGATGCGGCTGAAAGCACTCAAGAGCTGAAGAGAAATGAGACTTTGGAAGATGCTCTTTCTTCTTATGAAGTGGTTAAGACGGTTGGAGCCAAAACTTTCTATTATTCAGATGAGAGGTGGGTTGATAGCACTTATTCTTCGCAAGGTTTGACCACTTTGAATTTTGCTTCACCTGAGTATTTTGCAGCTGTTGTTGACGAGCCTGCTCTCGCTCCTTATTTCGCTATTGATCACAATGTAACTGTTTGTGTTTCGGATGTTTGTTATGCAACTTATGGAAGCGGGGAGGACTTCGTCTTCTATGATATCTTGGGACATTGGGCTCATGAAATTATTATTGATTACTATGAGGGGGAGATCGTTGATGGTTATAGTGACGGAACTTTCAGGCCTAATGACTCTGTAAGTCGTGCTGAGTTTGTGAAGATTTTCGTTGAGTCTTATGAGGCTGTTGTGGATTCGATTTATTGGGGAGACGACTTGATGGATGTGCCTGATGTAGCTGTGGAGACTTTTGATGATGTGAATGAAGGAGATTGGTTTGTGAATCATTTAAATTTTGCTCTGGAAAATGAGATCGTTTTGGTTGGGGAAGATGGTTTATTCAAACCAAAAGAATTGGTTTCACGATCTGAGGTTTTGGCGATGCTTTCTCGACTGTTTGATAGTATTTCTATAATCGACTTCGATAGCTTTAAAGATGATTCGTATGAATTTTCTGATATCCACGAGATGCCAAGCTGGGCTTTGAAATATTTTGATGCAGCTTATGGCCTTGAGCTTATCAGTGGGTATGATGATGGAACAGTGAAGCCACTGAAGGAAGTTACCCGAGCAGAAAGTTTGAAATTTGTTGATAACGCTATAAATGCGTTGGTTGATTATTTAAAGGGAACATTGGAGGATTTGTAAATTGATACTTCCCTCCTTTTATCCTATAATCGCTATTGAATTCCTCATTCATAAAAATCTTTATCATGTCTAAAAAACCCTCCAAGAAAATCGATGTCAGCGGTTTTATTAAGAAAAACTATAAACCATATAAAGGCGATGCGTCTTTTCTTGCTTCCCCAACCAAGAAAACAAAGAAGGTTTGGGGCAAAACCAAACTACTGCTCAAAAAAGAGATCAAAAATGACGGCCTTTTGGGAGTTGATACAAAAACTGTTTCGACTATCACGAGTCACAAACCCGGCTATATCGACCGCCGCAATGAATCAATAGTCGGAGTGCAGGCTGACAAGCCTCTGGTTCGCACTTTGAAAGCGAACGGAGGAATACGGCTTGTAGAACGATCACTCGAAGACCTCGGCTACAAACTCTCCCCTGAAATTCACAAAACCTACACCGAAGCTGTCACCACTCATAATGACGCTGTGTTCGATATGTATTACAACTGGGACGATTTCTTTACTGCTGACAAAAAACTTTTTCGAAAGGAGGGATTGATTACTGGGCTGCCAGACAATTACTCACGTGGACGAATTATTGGTGATTATCGAAGAGTTGCTTTGTATGGGATTGATCTCTTGATCGCTGAGAGGAAAGATGAGGAAAACACGAAATTCGATTACATGAATGAAGAGAACATGAGAGCTCGCACTTTTCTTCACAAACAGGTTAAAGCGCTTGAAGCGATGAAAGAAATGGCCGCGTCTTACGGCTTTGATATTGGGAAACCGGCAAAGGATACCAAGGAAGCTATTCAATGGATTTATTTTGCTTATCTTGCTGCTGTGAAGGAGCAAGATGGAGCTGCGATGAGCATGGGCCGACTTGATGCGTTTATCGACATTTACGCTGAGAAGGATCTTCGCAGTGGCCGCTATACCGAAGATGATATTCAACAATTTATTGATGATTTTGTTGTGAAGTTGCGGATCGTGCGTCATCTGCGCCATCCTGAATATAACGCGTTGTTTGCTGGGGATCCGACTTGGGTTACTTGTGTTCTTGGAGGTATGACTGCAGTTGGACCGAAGGGAAAGGCCGGCAAGTCGATGGTCACAAAGACTTCGTTCCGATTCTTGAGGACTTTGGAAAATCTTGGACCTGCACCTGAACCAAACTTAACTATTCTTTGGGCGGATGGGTTGACTGAAGGGTTTAAGGATTATTCTTCGAAGATTGCTATTGAGTCGAGTTCTTTGCAGTTTGAAAATGATGATTTAATGCGCCCTTATCATGGTGATGACTATGGAATTGCTTGTTGTGTTTCTGCGATGACTATTGGGAAGGAGATGCAGTTTTTTGGGGCTAGATGCAACTTGCCGAAATTGTTGTTGCTTGCTATCAACCAGGGTCGAAATGAGCTGACTGGAGGGCTGGTTTTGGATGGAGTAAAACCTCTGAAGAATCTTTCTGTTTTGGATTACAAGGAAGTAAGTGAGCGTTTTTTCGGAATGATGGATTGGTTGGCAAAGAAATATGTTGAGACTATGAATGTTATTCACTATTGCCACGACAATTACCATTATGAGAACAGCCAAATGGCTTTGCATGATATGGATATTCACAGGTTTATGTCTTTTGGGATGGCTGGGATGAGTATCGTTGCAGACAGTTTGTCAGCAATCAAACACGCAAAAGTTCGGCCGGTTTGGGACAAGAAAACCGGCATAGCAAAAGATTTCAAAATCGTTGGCAAATGGCCTGCTTTTGGAAACAATGATGAGCGAGTTGATGACATTGCAGTAGACCTTTGCAAAAGATTCACAAAATCACTTAGGAAGTATCCGACTTACAAAAACGCTGAACACTCTTTGAGCTTACTCACTATTACTGCGAATGTGGTTTATGGAAAGAAAACTGGAGCAACTCCTGACGGACGAAAGGCTCATGAACCTTTCGCGCCTGGAGCGAACCCAATGCATAACCGTGATACAAAAGGAGCTCTCGCTTCTTTGAATTCGGTGGCGAAGCTTCCTTATAACTTCTGTCGTGATGGGATCTCTAATACGTTCTCAATCACTCCTCAAACTCTTGGTAAAACGGAAGATATGCGCATTGAAAATTTATCGAACATGCTCGATGGCTACTTCAAAAAAGGAGGTCATCACATCAATGTAAATGTATTGAATCGAGAAGTTTTGGAAGATGCGATGAAGAAGCCTTGGAAATATCCGCAACTCACAATCAGGGTTTCGGGATATGCGGTGAATTTCATCAAACTCACAAAAGAACAACAGAAAGAAGTCATCTCTAGGACTTTCCACAAAAAATTCTACTAACTTTTAAACTGCTATGATTTTGATCAAAAGCCGAGCAAACCGATGTAAGAAATTTTGCAAAACATTCACTCCGGATGAAAAGAAAAAAGCGAAGCCGGTGCATAAACTGGCTGGGATGATTCATTCCTTTGAAACTTTTGGTGCGCTAGATGGACCTGGAGTAAGATTCGTTGTCTTTTTCGAAGGATGTCCTCTTCGGTGTGTGTATTGTCACAATCGGGATATGCTCGACTTGGCAGATTATACTGCGATGACTGCACGTGAATTACTGGAGGAAGTTCGTGATTACAAACCGTATTTTGGAAAGAAGGGTGGGGTCACTATAAGTGGTGGAGATCCCATGTATCAGCCGAAGTTTTTGCTCGAGTTTTTGAAGTTGTGTAAGAAAGATGGAATCAATACAGCAATCGACACTTCCCTCTTCACTTCGAAGAAAATAATTGATTCGATTTTTCCTTATGTTGATACCTTCATGGTGAGTTTGAAGCATTTTGATACTGGGGTTCACAAATGTCTGACTGGTGTGCCAAACGAACAGATTTTGGAGAATTTGCACTATTTAAGCAGACTCATCTCTCAGACAAAGCGGACTCCTAGACCAAAGTTGCGCCTTCGATATTTGATCTTGCCTGGCTATACGGACACTCGTGCGAATTTGGCAGACTTGAAAAAGTTTCTATGCGATGTTGAATTTGAGTTGATCGAATTACTCCCCTATCACACTCATGGGATTTACAAATGGGAGGAGATGGGGTTGGAATATGATTTAAAAGGGGTTAAAGCGCCGAGCAAAGCATCTGTTCAACGGATCAAAAAAATGCTAGAAAAGGAGGGTCATAAAGTTTTAATAAATGAATAAATTCGCTCGCGTTTCTCGCGGATTACAGAAAGGTTTTGGAGGGGGTTTGCACAGGCTTCTGGATGGAGCTTTGTATTTGATTCCTCTTTTTGTTGTTGCTGGGATTTTTGATTATAGATTTCATGGGTATTTTTGGAATGGGCTTTCTGCGTTGAGACCTCTGGGCGGAATTGCGATGTTTGATCTGTTCTCTGTGGCTTCGTTGTTTGTTTGGATTTTGTTGGGGTTGTATTTGTTGACGGCGTTGTTCGTAAAGGAAGTGAGACCTCGCGCGCGATTTCGGTGGATTTATATTGTGATTGGGATGATTGTTGCAGGGTTGGTGGTGAGTCGGGTTGCTTACGTGCCGCTGGAGCCAGTTATCCGATCTTATTGGTTCCAAGCTTATATAAATTATGTCAGTCCTATTTTGATGGGATTGGTTGTTTTGTTTTCTGCCGGATCCGGTGGTGATAATTCAGCGCGATTTTTGAAGAGATTTAAGATGTCATGGATGATCGTTTTCAGTTTGTTTGGAGCGGCTATTTTGTTTGAATATTTCACTGGGTTGTTTCCTGGAGGAACCGGTGATTTCTTGGAAAGATTGGCTTGGCCTTATATAAACCCTCTTGGAGAAATGGAGGCTGAAAGTGCGAATTGGCTTTCGTTCTTGTTTGGGCCGATGGTTATTTTGAGTTTTATTGGTTTGTTTAAAAAAGTTATTTCGCGTGATTCTAATTGGAAGAGTCTGATTTCTGTAGAGTTGGTTTGTGCTGTGATTTCTGGGCTGATTTTGACTCTTACTAAGTCGTACACTGGAATTGGCGTGGTTGGGTTGATTTTGATTGGAATTTTGTTTGTGTGGTTGCCCGTCCGATTGAGGAAGTATGCAGTGATTGGTGTCGCACTGATGGCTGTGGTTTTTGTGGCGACTCAATACAACACGCGCAAGTTTCAGATTTTGATTGGAAATGATTCTCAGGAGACATCTTTGAATAGGCGAGCGCAAATTTATACTTTGAATTATGAAGCTTTCAAGGAATATCCCCTGGAAGGGATAGGACCTGGAAATTACCAGGCTTTCTTCCGAGAGAATGTTGACCGGTATTTGCCAGATAATGATATTCCGGAAATAGAGATACCTCCACATCCTCATAACTTGGTTATGTTTTGGTGGAGTGATTTGGGGGTGTTTGGATTTTTGGCTGCGGTGATGATATATGTGATGGTTTTGCTTGGAATTTCCCGAAAGACGGGTGGTTCCCGAAAGAAGAGAAATGCGTATTTGTTTGTAGTTTTATATTTCCTTGGGCATGGACTTCTTGATCTGCCGTATGCTATGGAAGAGAACTCTTTGATGTTTTGGGCTCTTCTGATGATGGCAATTGCGTCTGAGGATGTTATTTAGAAGAAGTATCCGAGATGTTTCTTACTATGTAAGAGTCGTTTGTTACATCATACCCATTGAAATCAAATCTTTCTTTTAGTGACACTAAATTTTCTGGCTTCTTGTATGTGCCTGACAAATGTTGTCGTATTAACGGGTAATTGCTATCTGCTCCACTGACTCCCGCATATAATATTTTATCAATACCTCTTTTCTTTGCTACCACTTCTAACTTGCCTATAAATTGTTCTATGAAACTCCCAATATCAATATTCTTTTCATTTGGCACATTGAAAGCGCGTATCAACATGGCTTTTTCTCCAGTTGCTGTCTCTACTTCAAATACCAGTGTTGATCCAATGAATTCTGGGTTTGAGGGGTCTGTTCGATCTATGAATTTATATGGAGTTAATTCAGGTCTTATTTCAAGCAGTGGGTACTGGTTCGTATAACAAGCGTTTGCCAAATAGCCCGACATTTCTCCAACAATCGACCTGTCTGGAATTACCTGTATCGTCCTTCCAGCTCCTGCTACTTTTTCTATTTCAAATTTTGATATTGTATCTCTGAATTGAAGGGTTGTTTCGGTAAACAATTTTCTTATGTTCATTGTTTTTGATTTATCTCTTGCCTTCTTGATTTTACTCCAAGTTGACTTTCCCCAATATCCGTCCTCATTATTTCTTTCTATGTTTAAGATGTGATCTTTCACTACATTGTCTAATAGGTTTGATATTTGTGTGATTGATTCCGGCGAGATGCCTTCTTCTATTTGTGTTAGTAACTCATTGATCATTTCTGGAGAATAATTTCTTTCAAATATCTTACTAAGTACTATTTTTCTTACAACTGAGTCTAGTCCTAGCTTTTGAATTTCTTTTCTTTGTAAATCCAGTATTTCTCTTAATATACTTTCCAGGGCTTTACCTGTGGTCTCTTGTGTTGCCTCCAATCCCTCTATCCTTTCTATCATGCTTTCTATTTCTTTCACTTGTTTCTCTATGAATTTATTGGGCTTTTTGGCCAATATATTTTTTAGATTTGATAATTTTTGTTGAAGAGGTTCGAGCGTTTCTCCCTTTATTTTCGCCAATAGTCCAGGTCCTTTATCAATGACTTCACTTGCTTCTAGTAAATCTCGTCTTATCTCTCTAAATTCTTTTTCTATCATTTTCTGATCGAATTTGATTTTGACTTTTCCTGCAACTACAGTCTCTGTTTCATATCCTGGAGGAGTTTCACCTACCTTCCCCCTACTTCTTGCTGCTTTAAATTCACTGATTATTCTATCAGGGCTAATTCTGGTCCATTTATGGGTGTTATATCCTGTTGCTTGAAGAAAAAGTTCTTTTTCAAATTGGCTGTCTATTTGGATTTGAATGTCTTCTGGCTTTTCGCTGTATAAACTTTTTTGCATATTTTCTATTTTGGTTTTCAAATCTTCAACCGTTCTAATTCCGTTATTCAGCATCTCCATCGGAAGTTGGTCTATTTTGCCCATTTCTTTAAGCTTTAGCTGCTTGAAGTATTCGTAAATTTTTTCAGATTTTGCTAGCTTGAAGGATTTCACGTAGCTTCTTAATATATCAAACTCCAACTCGCTTCCTAAGAATAAGTTTTTTTCTGCTGCAAATTCCATAAATTGCGATACGCGATCGTATTCGTTGTGAGTAAATGCATTTCTTTTGTCGTCCCTATTTGCATTTTTTAGCAAATCTTCAACTTTTTCTTTACCGAATACATCCTTCCATTCTTCTTTTGTAGCTATTTTCGTAAAGATCCCAATGATATCTTCCATCTTTTTGCCACTAGCTAGAAGATCTTTCGCTTTGATGTCTAAATTTTTAAAATTGATTGTTAATGCCCTGTTAGAAGCGTTACCTTTTAACATTATTGAGATTGTTTCTATTGCTTTATTTGTGTCTAAATTCCCTTCTCCTGTAAGTAATTTTTTTATAAATGGTTCTGCCTCCGTTACGGCTTCTGCCATAGCGTAATGGTAATGTTCTAGTAAGTATAAGACTGTTTTGTTTTCAAGTTTGGCTGCTATTTTCAATGCGGCTTTGAAGGCCCCCTTACTGTTCATAAAACCGTATCCACGATGCGTTCCAAAAACTAAGAAATCGCGTTCCAACCCGTTTTGTCTCATGAAGTTATCGACAGATTCCATCATCTCCCTTAGTTCTTTTGGATTGGTTGGGAGTAGGTTTTTGTCAAAGCCACTGATTTCCTGGATCCCTACCTTCCCCTCTCCAATGAGTTTCACTGTTTCTCTGAATAGATTAATGTCTCCTTTGTAAAGTCTATCTAACCCGCTTAGACTCTGGTTTTTTTGAGTTAGTTCCTTAATTGAGTCTACAACTTCTATGAATAATTGCAGGTCATCTCCATAAACGTTTTTGGCTTCTTTCAGTGCACGAAGATTATCAGCATGTTTATGAGGACTATCTATCATTAATTCCTCGCATTTATCTTTTACAATTTTGGCTTTTTCTATATCATTTCCGTACACATTTTCTAATTCCATAACCAGATCTCTAACCTCACGTCTTTCACATTCGAATATAATTCTGAATATTTCAATATTTTCTTTGTACGATTTCCCTTTTTGGGCTATAAATTCATCGAGAGTATAGCCTGTAAGTTTTTCTGTAATTTTCATAAATTCTTTAAACCATCTAATGTCTTTATTTTTCAAAAAATCTTTTATTGATTTGTTTCTTCTGGCTGCGAATATCGAGGTTATGGATCGCTTTTCTTTCTGTATGGCTCCGTAGCGTTCATCTATCTTTGCCAATATATCTGCTTTTTCTTTTTCTATAGCCTTTTTCCTTTCTCTAATTTTTGCTTTTACTTCTTTAATCTCTTTTGACTGCAGTCCAGAGAGCACTCTGTCCAATGGGCCTTTTGTTAGTTTTGCTAAACCTTCTACTTCGTGATCTTTCATATTATCGATGTCTTTCCCTGAAAATCCTCCAAGCCAGGACATGCCGAGGAATGATTTATCAATTGTTGGATCAGATGGTTTAGTTAAGGTCTTTTTTAACGCTCTAGCTGGGACTCCTATCAATCCTTGACCGACTCTGATACCGAGAGAGAGTACTAGGTTTTGTCTCCAAACTGCCGCTATCTCTCTCTCTTCTAATGGAATGCCTGATAGGCTTGCTAGAGCCATGTTCTGTCCGGTCAGTGCAAATGAGTCTGCTACTGTTGCTACTCCACTGCTTGTGAATATTGTCATCGGCATAGGTCTTCCAGGTTGTCCTCCTATTTTCGCTAAGCCTTTCAGCGGCAAATTCACTACCCTCAGGGTTCCGAGAGTTAAGATACTATGACCTATTGCTTTTAAATGTTCTTCCCAATCAACTAGTGCGGAAAAATCTTTACTTCTTAAAGCATGCAAAACCATGCCAAATTCAGCAAATGCTACTGCTTCGGCTAGGAACCCTCTCATCCTTGTACCCGCCAGTCTTCTGGCTCCTTTCTTCCCAACAGCATCTACAATTTGTTTAGAACTTAATTCTGCGAATTCTTTCATTGCTAACTTCATCCCACCTTTTTCAAAGGCTTCTTGCAATCCTAGTTTTGTAAGATTCTTTAAAACGAATTTCCTTGCGCCTTTTTCTACGACCTTTCTACCAACTGTTCCTGCCCCACCTGCTGTGAGAATAATAGATGCAATTTCTAACGGCACCTCTTCCTTGAACCTGTCCCATTCTTCGGATGTGAATTTCAACAATTGGTAAAATTTTCTATCCGCTTGAAGTATATCTTCGTTGTATTCCAGCCAGACTTTCTTTGCTTCCTCCCAGGCTTCTTCTTTATCTACTTTTTTTTGCCATGTTTCATCGTCTAGTCCTTCGTCTTCTTCCACTTCAGCCATCACTCCTTCTAGTGTTGTGAAATCGCTTGCGTCTATGTCTATTTCGTTTTCCTCTTTGATAAATTGAGTGATCCTTAGTTGGATATCTTTTTTCCAGTCCCCTTTTATAATTTCCTCTATCAAATGTTCTTTCTGCTTCTCTGACATTTCAACTCCCTCCTTCTTTTCGTATTGTTTGGCAAATTCTTCTACTTTCTTTGTCATTATCTTCATCTTATCTTCGTCTGCCTTTACTCTTTTTGTGAATGACTCCAAGGTCAGTTCTCCAACTGCTGTTTGCTTGTATAGATCTTTGAAATAAAGATCGTACATTTGTTCTGAAAGTGAGTAGAGTCTAATTTCTTTATAATGTCTCGCTTTTTCCAAGATTTCTTCCTGGCTCAAGTCGCCTGTTTGTTCTATTACCGTCTGTATAGCATCTAGCTGTCTTACGGATTCATGTTTATTTCCAAATCCGCTTATATAAAAAGCTATTCCGTTCTTGTCCCATGACCCGTAGCTTGATCTGGCTGATCTTGCCTGCGCGTAATTAAGTCCTAGATTCATTAGGAATGATTCCATTTGTTCATAGTCTACAGATTCCAGTTCCATTATTTTTGCCTGTGCACCTTGAAGTGTCAATATTCCATTGTCCGCGTTGATCAAATCTTTAGCCAGTTTCAATACTTTTCTTTGACTGTTAATAATTTGTTTAGCGATTCTTTTATTTGTACCAAAGTCATGAACAGCTTCTGAATCAACAAAGTACGATCTGTATACAGAAATTGATTTTTCTATTCCTGTTAATTGATCTTCTGCTATAGCTATTTCTTGTTCTGCAATTAGCTTTAAGTATTCTTTTGCTCTTAATACTTCCTGTGAATTGAGAACTTCTTCTTCCATCCCTGGCTCAACTTCGTATTTTTCAAAGAATTCTTTGTATAGTTTTTTGGCTTCTGAGAGCTCCCCTTTCGCTATTGCTTGGTTTGCCTTATAAAAAGCGATCAGGTGAGGCCTAGACTCTATTTTTAACATTTCGGCTTCGGCTTTCAACAATGCTTTTGTCTTGAATCCTTCCATTAGATTTTGAACTTGGATTTGTTTTGCTACGTCTAAATTTTCAAATTCATCTTTGTATACAAAGCTAATAGAACCTTCGCCTTTCACTATTAATATATATTGATCCATGTTCGCTCCTAGAATGGATTCCAGCCTCTTTATCACGTCTTTTTCTAATGTTAGCGTACTTTGCCCTATCAATGTGTTAGCCACTCGCCCTTTTATATCGTTGAAATCTATTAAGAGCGTTGTGTTTGTTCTGATCTGTGGTAGCTCCGCCTCTAGTCTCTTGAAGTCTTCTACTATGTTGTCTGGTGATATCGCTGAAAGACGGAAATATTTTTCACCAAAATCTCTTAGAGCCAGTATCTCTCTTTTTTCTTCTTCCAATCTTTCCAATTCATCTCCTTTGAACATCGTCTTGTTTTGGAGTGTTTTAAATTCTGCTATTAGATCATTGATTGCTGTTATTTCTTGATCTAATTCGTTCTTGAGATTGTCTGAGAGTGCCCTTTCAGTGAGTATTTTCGCTGATATGTCCATGGCTCCGTTGTGAGTTTCTAACCTTTGCTTTAATGCTAGGTATCTCGGCAACGCTTTTGTGGCTCTATTTAGTAGATCTAGGGTTGTTTGATTTTCTTCTCTTATGGCTTTCTTTGTTTCTGCTATGATCCTATCTATATGAGCTATTAATTCCGGATATTCTACTGCTTCGATTTTCAATAATTCCAAGTCTTTGACTTGTTTTTTGTAGTCTATTTTTCCTTTGTTTGTTTCGTGCTCAAATTCTTTGACGTCTGATTCAAATCCTTTTTCTTTTTCTAATCTTTCTTCCACCCTGTTTGTCCAAAGCAAAATTCCTGATGAAAAGTTTCTTTGTGTTTCTTCTGAACCGATATTTTCTTCATCAATTTCCTTGAATTCTTCCAGAACATATCTTCTTACTGATTCTTTCAATTCTGGTGATTTGATCTTTGAAAGAGAGGCCATCAATTTATTTACGTTTTCAAAGTAAATTCTTGTTAAATCTTCTTCTTTTTCTTTTCCCAAAACTGAGACTTTTTCGTCTGTTTTTTTGTCTAGATCGTCTAGTCTTCTTTTTTCATTGTTTATTTCTCTCATAGTTCTGTTAATAGGTTTTCTAATACTTTATTTTCTTCTTGTTTTTCCTCTTTTTCTTGGCAGTTTGATGTTTTGCGTTTAGCTTTTTGAATTACTCTCTTGAAGGTATCTTTTCCGTTGTTTTCTATGAAGGCTCTCGCTGCCGTCTCTTCTTCTTCGAGAATTGCCAAAAGCCCCTTCTTTTCTTCTTTTGAGGCTTTTTTTAGAAGTTCCATTAATTTCTTTTTTTGTTCTTCGTTCAAAAAAAGTGAATTGGCGATCAATTTTTTAATTTTTGTTTCTGTTTGCATCCTAATATTTTATCATAAATCCACCTTTTTATCAACGTTCTTCAACCTGTTACAAGACTTCACTGTGATGTTTTCTGCAAGGCCAATTTTTTGCTAAAAAAATGGAATATCTCTAAATTTGTGTAGCTTTATATTTAATCGCGTCGTAATGCCAGAATCAAAATCAATCAAACCATTGAAAGCAAAAGTTGAACTACTTTCTTATACAAAGGATCCTTTTGATATTGCGGTTGCGAGTGCGCGAACTTGTTATAGTTCGAATTTGATAAAACCTTTTGAAGTCACTTCAGGGCAACGCGAGCGAATCGGCGGATTGATTTACGATGCTGGGCATCACACTCCTTTCCAACATCCGACTTTTGTTTTTGGGATCAGTGGAGTGAGTCGACATTTTGTTTGGTCATTCCTTCATAGTCATCCTTTTTATAATTCTGAGCAACAAAGCCAGAGGTATGTTTATTTTGATGATCCTGAGATTTACATTCCACCTTTTGAAGCTGAAGGCAGTGGAGGTCGAGCTGGTGTTGGGATGGGAACTACTGGTTCGGGAGGAGCGAAATATGATGGATTCAAGGCTGCAAATTTATTCAAAGGAGCTTTTTTGAAAGCCTATCAAGCTTATGAGCGACTTTCTGAACTTTTGATTGAGGATAATTTTAAATTGATGAGCAAGTTGGGATCGGTGAAAGGACAGACTGAAAAGCAAGTGCGTACTGACTCGGAGAAGAAAGCGATTGAAAATGCTCGTTATGTTTTACCTGTTTGTGCTGGAACGACTCTTTATCATACTGTTTCAGCTATTACGCTGCAGAGATATATTCGACTCGTGAATGCGTGTGACGTGCCTTATGAGGCAAAGGTTGTTGTGGATGCGATGATGGGAGCTTTGAATCAAGCTGATCCTACGTTGCTGAAAATGATTGGAGAAATTCCTCGGACGGCTGACAAGACTCTTGAATGGGGATCTGCTATATCGAGTAAGATGGTCAATGGAGATAAGTTTGCTGCTGATTTTGATAAGGATTTGGATGGGCGTATGTCGAAATTGGTTGGATACCAAGGTCGTGGAGAATTGGATTTGGCTGGTGCTGTTCGTGAGGTATTGGGAGTTGGTCGAGAAGATTTAAATGATGAGGAGGCTATTGAGCTCGTGATGAATCCTGCGAAGAACCCTTACCATATGGATACTTTAAATAGTTTCACACACTCCCCTCTTATGCGTGCAATGCAGCATGTTAATTATACTTTCAAAAAGAAAATTACACATACAGCGGATAGTCAGGATCAAAGACATCGTATGACTCCTACCTCGAAGCCTTTGCTTTCGCGAGTTCATACTACGAAGCCGGACTATCATGTACCTGAAGTCGTTGAGCGAAATGCGGAAGCGGCTGCTCTGTATCGTGAAACGTGTGACATGCTTTGGTCAGTAAAGAATGAATTGATCGATATGGGTGTTTCTCCTGAATATGCTGTTTATCTTTTGCCAAATGCATTGAATTTGCGATTCACTCAGAGTGGGAATTTGCTTGGGTTCTTGCATAAGTGGCGTTTGAGGACTTGCTTCAATGCACAACTTGAGATTTATAATGCTTCGATGGATGAGATTGAGCAGGTCAGAGAGATTCATCCTAGGATTGCCCGTTATTTAGGTCCGCCATGTCTTACTCGTCACCAAGGAGGTGTGCGTGGAGATGAAGATGGTGAAATGCTGCGCGAAGGACCATGCCCTGAAGGGGCACATTGGTGTGGGATTCCGGTTTGGATGAATTTCCCTAAGGTTAGACGGCCGTTTTAGGCTTGTGGGCGGAGGTGTGGGAATCTTTGGTATGCTTCTTCTAGAGCTTCTGCGAAGTTTTCTTGGCTGTTTGTGTTTTGTACTGTCCGGACAATCGCCTCTATAAAATGTTGAGGAGATTGCTTGCCTCTGAGCATTTTATCGATTAATTCGTGTGGAGGGACTGTTAGCCTTGTTCTTTCTAGTAACTCGCATGCAAACATCACGGTTTGGACTGTCAATTTTCCTACATCTGCAGATTCTTCCAGTGATTCTAATATTGTTTCCTGGCTTTCTTTTGGTTTTTTACTTACTAAAGATGGTCTGTTTAGCAAATCGTATATTCCTGCATTTGGATTTATATCATCTGGATATCCTGTTTCTTTTGATTTCATTATATTTTGGTTATTTTATTTTGAAATATTTAAAATTCTTGTTTTGCCTATTGGTTTTACTGAGATGATTCCTTTTCCTATATCTCTTATCGTTACGTGTGTTGGCAACACTCCTGGGTAGCTTGTCGAGCCAAGCATATTTGAGCCTATTGTTGTGCTGCCTAAAGTTTCCCCATCGAAGTGACTTCTAATTCCTTTCTTTTCACTAATTATTTTAACCATGCTCCTTTCTCCACTTATTCTTATGTATCTCATTCTAACTCCATTCCCAATTTCTAAATCGATTGAGCCCTCGTTATCTAAACTGTAGTAGTATTTTTCTCCGATTTCTAAGTCACCTTTTTTTTCTATTACTGTGCTTCTGTTTGTTTCGACGACTCTTATTGGGTTACTTGAATCTAGCGAATATATTTCCACTCTTCCTTTTCCTAAATTTTTCACACCTATCTGAGCCTCTACTATCATAAATGAGCCTCCTTCTGTTATCAATTCCCCTGCAAAATCTACTGCGCCGTTTTTTAGTGGGTTTAATTCATATGATATGCCACCTTTTACAATTTGTATTTTCTTTCCTGTCGTATTGAATCCATGCAGAACTAAGGGGTCAATGTATTCGTTTAGTTGACCTGGCATTCTTCGTGGGTTTCTATTCACTGCGGACTTCACCACGGTTACCACATCCCCAGGATTTAGAACTTCTACCATTATTTCGTTTATTCCTCTCTTTTTGATTGATACTGATGGATTTGGGTTTCCTATTTTTATCTCTTTTTGTAGAGGGATCCGTCCGGTTTCACTCTCTATGAAAGTGGTTCCCCCCATGTCTTGATGAATCGAGTGTTTTTCACCATTTATTGTTAGTTCCATTGAGCTTTCTGCTGTAGAAAATTTGTATGGGATTCCTTTTTTTAATCCAGTGTTTAACTTCCCTTCTAATTGAGGTTTTCCCATTAGTCTTACGTTGCCATATCTGTCTGCTATTTTTGCTTTTGAAAGTCGGATTGAGTCTATGTCATTGAAATACTCCATGAACTGTTTGTATGTTATCGTTTTTGTTTTGCTTTTCGTTCCATGTGGATTGGCCAAGGTTACTGTTCTCTTTACTGGGTCTACCCCAACGATCGCATATGCATGTTTCCCCACAAATTCAAGTTGTGGATCTGCGTAGTATTTCTTTATTTTTTTCGTTTTTTTCTTTCCTTTTTTTTCTATTTCATATTCTATTATTCTTACATATTTTCTATTTCCTTTTGATCCTGCTGTTGCAATGTATAGATCTGGATTCGCCCCTATTGAATCCAAAATCGTTTCTGCTTTCTTTACCTTCCATCGACTATGCAGTCCTTTGCCAAATGCTTTATGACTCCATGTTACTACCGTTTTCCCTTCTAATCCGAACATTGCTTTGAGTGTATTAACTGATAGCCCTCCGTTGATCGCCTCTCTGTAATATTTTTTAGCTTTCATTCTTGCTCCTCGGAAGTGATGATATAGATATTTTGTTATAGCCATGTCGAGAACCTTGTCCCCTTTTTGACCGAATACCGTTTTCTTTATTTCTACTTCCCCTGTGTGTTTGTTAATTCCCTCTGTTCCTTGCAATTCTCCTTCATTAACGCCAAATACTGTTCTTTTTTTCTTTGGACTATTGAATTCCACATTCCATCCTTCCATGTGTCTACTTCTTTTTATGTTCTTTGCAACAAAATAAGCGAAGATTGGATTTCTCTTGGCTGCATGAAGAGCCGCTAGAAAGTGGCAGTTTCCTATGTTTTGCTGCTCTATATGAGAGCTTTCTATTCCCTCCGGGAAGAGTTCTAATAGTGTTTGTTTTTCTCCTGTCGTTAGTCCTGGCATATCTTCTACAGTTTCTTCTCCTGTCATCTTCTCTTTTGCTGATTTTCCTCGGAGCTTTTCTGTTTTCTTTTGTCCTCCTCTCTCAAAAAGCGTTTTCCCTGCATTCCAAAATCCTTGACCTATAACCCCTAATCCTGAATTAAGGCCGCCTCTTGTTATTGTGTTGTGAAATTCTCGTCCTGCTTCTATAAGTCTTGGTTTGCTCGTTGGTTTTCTCATTTGTGCGATTTTTTTCAGTCCGCCCTGTCCTGCACGGATTCCTACTGAAAGAACGACATTATCTCTCGCGAGTACCGCAATGTCTCTTGAACTCATTGGGCTGTCTCCAATGCTTGCTAAACCTACATTTAGACCTGTCAGAGCTATCGAGTCTGCTATTGTTGTTACTGTTCCTCTTGTAACCGCACCTTTGACTCCTTTAATCTTTTGTAGACCTTTGAGCGGCCCATTTACTACTCTCAGAGTTCCTAATGTCAGTGCGCTATGCCCAAACCCTTCTAGGTGTGCCTCCCAATCAACTAAAGCTGAGAAGTCTCCAGTTCTTATAGAAGAAGAAACCATTCCCAGTTCCGAGAATGCAAGTGATTCGGCTATGAATCCTGCTGCTTTTGGTCCTAGCTTTGCGGCCAATGTTTTCATAGCTAATTTTAGGCCGCCTTTTTTGAACGCTTCTTTTATTCCTAGTTTTGCTAACTCTTTTATTATCACTTTTTGTGCTATTTTTGCTGTTGCTTTTTTCCCTACTGCTCCTGCTGCACCTGCGGTCAGCATTAACGCTACGATTTCTATTGGTAGTTCTTCCACGAATCTATCCCATTCCTGGCATGTAAACTTCCACATCTCGTACCAATCTCTGTCAATTTGCATAATGTCTGAATTGTATTCATCCCAGACTTCTGAGTGTGGCGCCTCTGTTATTTGTAACCTTACGTAATCTTTCCATTCACTTTCTATTAGGTTTTTTTTCATCATTTTTTTCTCGTCCGGACTCAAGACCTTTCCCTCTTCTTCTTCGTACTGTTTTTCGAAGTCATCTATCATTTCGTTGATCTTTTTCATTTTTTTCTCGTCCTCTTCTAACCTTCTTGTGAATTCTTTTAGGGAGTAATCCCCTGTGTTGTATGCTTTATATTTATCTCGGAAATAGAGGTCATACATTTCTTGTGCCATATCGTACATTCCCATCTCTTTGTATTCCCTGGCCTTCTTTAAAAGTTCTTCTTTGGAGAGTTGCGCTGTTTGATCAGTCACCATTTGGATTGCGTCTAGGTTAGCTAGGTAATCTCCTCCGAAATTGCTTAAGTAATACGCAGGCCCTTTCGTCCCCCAATCACCAAATACTTTGTCTGCATCCATTGCATCTGACAAGTCCATTCCCAGACTGTGAAAATATTCGGTATCATCGTGTTCGAGCTTAATGCCTTTTATTGCTTCTATTGCATCTTCGAATGTTAAGATTCCATTGTCTGCTTGTATAAGATCCATAGCTATTTTCAAAACTTTCCTTTGAGAGTCTATAATTTTCTTAGCTCTTTCTTTGCTTGTACCAAATTCGTGTTCTTCAAATGGCACCCATGATCTATATGCCTGTGTAGATTTCTCCATTTGGGTGAGTCTGTGGCTTGCTTGTGATATATCTTGGATTGCGATTATCTTCAGCATTTCCATAGCTTTCTTTACATCTTTTTCCTCCAGATCAAATTCTTCCAGCCCTTCTGTTAAGGGATAATCTTCAAGAAATTTCATGTATTTTATTTTTGCTTCATAGGTATCTCCTTTTGACATTGCCTGGTTCGCTTCGTAATAGGCTTTCATGTGCGGTCTTGTTTCGACTGTTAACAATGCTTTTTCTGCTTTGAGAGATATTTTTTGATTTATTTTTGTAATTATTGTTTGGAGTTCTAGTTGTGACGCAGCGTCGAGTGATTCTACTTCTTTTGATAGTATGTACTCTTTGCCTTTTTCGGTTTCTTTTATTTCGAAGTATTTTTTCAGATCACTGCCATAAGCTTTTTGCAGTTCTCTTTCTATTTCTTTGTCCATTGATTTGGTTGCTCTTCCTATTAATTCTATTTTGAAATTTCTCAAAATTTCTTCCGCGTCTTCTAGAAGAATTGGGTTATTTTTGGATATGAGTTTTTGTATGTTTTGGTAGTGTCTTCTAATCTCATTGTCGTTCAAATCTCTTTTGTTTATTTCTGCGATCAATGATTTTCGGGCTTTCAAGTATGGTTGGCTTTTCTTTAGGGCTTCTAGTGGTTTTACATATTGAGATTCTAAGAAATCTATATTGTCTGCTTCTATGTCGATTACAAATATTTTTGATTTTCCTATTATTTTCGCAAGCTTTGTGAATTCTTCTTTTTGTTTTTCTGCTTCTTTAATTTGCTGTTCTATTTCTCCTGTCAGATTCTCTAAGTCACCTTGTTCTATGGCTGTTTTTGTCAGTTCATCAATTTTTTCCACCCCACGGAACATTTTTTCTGTGAGTTTTTTGTATCTTATTAATGCTTTTGCTTCTTCTATTCTTTTTTCGCCTACTTTTTCGTCTCTAAATATTCCAAGATCTGCTTTGTCGTATTTTATTTTTTCTACTTTTCTTTTAATTTCGGATAGATCTTTTAGTAAATATGCTATTTCTGTTTTTATCCATTCATCTTCTTCTCCTAGGGAATCATTAAATTCTTTTAATTCTTTTATCTGATCATCGATATTTTTAAGTAACTTTTGTTTTTGTTTTTCTTTATGCTCTTTGTTAATTCCTGAGACTCGATTAAGCTTTTCTTGAGTTTCCTTAAACTGTTTGTCCATCGTTTCAATTCGTATTTTATCGTTTTCTTTTTCTCTTATTCTTTTTCTGACTTTTCCTGTCCAGCGTCCCACTGATGACCTAAATTTAAGAACATTTCCCTCCAGTTCTTCTGTTTCATCAATTTGGGTTAAATCTTCTAAGATTTTCGCTCTCACCATTCTGCTTAGCTTTTCATCACCAAGTTTTGAGCAAAACCACATCAGATCATTAACTTCTTTTATGTATGCTTTTGTAAGAGTTTCTTCTTTTGCTGAACCTAGGACTGAGATTTTTTTATCCTCAACTTTGTCCATTTTGTCTAACCTTCTTTGTTGGTTTTCGATTCCTCCCATTTAAAGTTCTGATATTAATTTTTCTATTTGTTTTTGTTCGTCTTTTCTTTCTTTTGATTCTTGCACCTGAGAGACTTTTTTCTTTGATTTTGTTAAGATTCTTTCCATATGTGCTACAGCTCCTTTTCCTTCTTTCCCTATATACTCCTTGATAACCTTTTTTTGGGCTGTCTCTTCTTTTTTTAATATCTTAAAGAGCTCCTTCTTTTCTTCTTCTGTTACGTTCGCTAAAAGACCTTTAATTTCACTTTTTTGCTCTTCTGTCAGGAAAAGTGATTTTGCCATCAAATCTTGTATTTTTTTGTCTGTTTTGGTGTGGGTTTTGCCCATTTTTGATTCAGTTATATCCAATCATTATACCACAATTAACAGGTTTGAACAACCAATCATCCACTTTCAAAGTGGGTGTTTTTCTGTTAAATTGCATCCATGCAAAAATTATCAGATATCGATTTCAGCAAATTCAAGGCCGCGATGTTCGACTATGATGGAACTCTCACTGAAAAAGGTGAATGGATCATCGATTCTGACCTGGCCAATAGGATGGGAGAGCTCTTAAATGCTGGTTTTCCGATTGCGGTTTGTACCGGTAGGCAGGTGGGATCTTTTGCTAAGAGATTTGGGCCGACTTTGCGCATGATTCGTGAAAATTTTGGAGATGAAGCTGCTGGTCGATTGTATTTGCTCGGGGAAAATGGTTCTGTTGGGTATGAGTTTTCAGGGAAGGCAGGGCTTGAGGATAAAGAGGAAGGTTGGCAGATGTTTTTTAAGGCTGATTGGCCTGCTGAGATTCCAAAAGAGAAATTTGAAGCTGGGTTGGTGGAGTTGCTTGGAGATAAGGTTGAGTTTTTGACTCATCTTGTCCCGATTGTTCTGGCTCCTATTGGTCGAATGGATATGAAAATTGAAGATGTATACAAAGCTTCCGCTGAGGTTTATAGAATTGCGCATAAGTATGTTGAGGAGTTTGAAGTTGCTGGAGGAGGGAGTGCTTTGGATCACTTGCATCTTGGAGATTCCGGGCTTGGAGTTTTGATATGTCCGGCTAAGGGAGACAAAGATAGCGCTATTCGAGTTTTTTATGAATTTTTGGGTTTGGGTGAAGATGAAGAGTGTCGTAAAATTATGGTTGTGGGAGACAGTCCTCACCGTGAAGGGAATGATTATTATTTTTTGAATGGTCGATACGGGACTGCTTTCTCTGTTGGAACTCCTCCTGAGGATGGGGTTCAATGGCCTATTGTAGTTCGGGATGATGATGGTAAAACAGTCATGAACTCTCGGGGAACTTTGCATTTACTCAATAAACTTCCATTTTAGGCAACTTGATTAAAAGTATGATTATGTAATAATTTCGCTTTTTTGCCGTAATAAAGGGTTGTCATATCCTACATATATACTATGATAGTCGTCCTGCGCCAATAAAATGCGCTTTAATATATACTTATAAATATTTAACCCAAAATATATGGTGAATAAAATTATTTCACTTTTGGGAGTTGTAGGTCTTCTATCTACTTTGATAGTTCCTACGGCTTTTGCTGACGACACTAATCTAGATGTCTATGGTGCCTTTCACATTCTTGAAGAAGGTACAGCCTCGACTACAGTTGATGTTGTTAAACTAGATGGAGATGCTTTAACTGCTCTGTTTGTTGAAACAGCTGGTGGTGAAAACATTAGAAATCTTATGACCGTTGAAGGCTTTGATTGTCTTGATACAGCTACTTCTTGTACTGTTGAATGGGACGGTAAAAATAACAGTGGTGTCTACGTTGATGAAGGTGCTTACAATGTTTACCTTTATTTAAACGCTGAAGGTACTGCAACTGATTTTGATCCAATCACAGTCACAAAAGATACTTGGATCGAATCATTTGACGTTACTCCCCTAAATTGGGATCCAGCTTCTGATACTAATCTTGAGGTTAGTTATGTTCTTAGCACAGATGATTCTGTTCAAGTTGATATAGTTGACTTTAATGGAACTGATGATGTTAATGACGATTTTGCTATCAAAACTTTATCAGGAATCACCCTTGATTCTGCTGGAAGTGTTCTTTGGGATGGTGAAAATTCAGATGATGAATTGATGCTTTTCGATGGAGTCGATTATGGAGTTATACTATCAGCTGGTGGTGAGAGTAAAGATGTAGTTGAAGTAAAGGTTAACTACATGGACTCACTAGCACCTGCTATCGAAAATTATGACCCAACACCAACAGTTGACGGTTCTGCAGCTTATTCTTTTAAAGCTGATGACGACGAAGTAGAGGTTTCTTTTGATATCTCTCACTCAGCAAAAGCTGTAGTTGAAATCGTTGATAGTAATGGAAAAGTTGTTTACTCTCCAGAAGATCATGGTGCAGAAGATGACTTGGATGAGGTTTCAGATGTTTCATTCGATTGGAATGGAGCTGAGCCTATCCCTGTCCCATCAGGACTTTACACTGTAGAAGTTACTATAGTTAATGAATCTGGAGCTATCTTTGATGACTCTCTAGTTTTGGATGTTGATTCGTCAGGAGTTACTGATTACAACTATACTACAAGTAAAATTAAGAGTATCGATCTAGACCCAAGTGGGGACTGGGATCCTCTTGAAGACGAGTTGAGAATTGAATGGGAAACTACTGTTGATGAGTTTGATAGTTTCACTATTGAAGCTTGGAAAGGCAGCGAAAAAGTTGAAATTTTTGACGAGTCTGACTTGGAAGAAGACGACAGACACAGACTTGATTTTGAAGGGTTGGATGATGACGGAGATTATCTTGAAACTGGTGAATGGACTCTTTATTTCATCGGTGAAGTTGATGATGTAATTTACTACAATACTGATACTTTCACAGTTGATTATGAAAAACCATCAATCGACAAAACTTATGTTACAAAAGATGAAATCGATCCTGAAGAAGGAGAAGGTGTTTACTTCCTATTCATGTTGGAAGATGACGCTCAGATAACTGTTGAAGTTTATGAAGGAACTAAAAGCGAAGTTGAACTAATTGAGGAAGATGATGATCAAATCGTTGAGAAAGACAAATGGTATGCAGTTTATTGGGATGGTCTAGCTGAAGATGGAGACGATCTTGATTATGACGATTCTTTCAAATTCGTTCTTACAGCTTGTAGCGTAGGAAGTGATAATGATTCTGATTGTGACGAAGATTCTGAAAAAATTGATCTTGATGAAGACACTGCTTCAAGTACTAGATCTAACATCACTCAAGATATCACTATCCCTGCAATTATCGAACAAGGGGATGACCTTGAATTGACTTTCAATATTGAAGATGCTGCTGACGTTTCAGTTGGTATCTGGAAAGGTACATCCACAAGCGGAAATGCTGACATAGTTCTTCTTGATGAAGTAGCTCTTTCAGCTGGTGATTACAAATTCGTTTGGGATGGAAGAGACGAAGACGGAGACAAAGTAAAAGACGATGAGTACATTTACAAAATCACTACAAAAAAATCTGGTTCTTCAAATGAAGAAACTGAAAAAGGTACTTTCCGTGTAGGTGATCTTGGAGAAGTATTGTCAGGTCCATCATCAGTTAGTGTTGATGAGGACGAAGATGATGATGACACAGATCTTTCAGACAACCCTTACCTAGTCATCGACGATGATGATGACGTAACAGGTAGTTCTGAATTCCCTGATGTTCTTCCAACAAACAAAAACTACAAAGCTATTGTTTGGGCAGCAGAACAAGAAATTTTCGAAGGTAATGATAATGGAACTTTCCTACCTTACGACGAAATCAACAGAGCTGAGGTTCTAGCTGTAGTATTGAGAGCTTTCGATCTCCCATTCTACGCAGCTGATGGATCAAACCTTGGATGGACTGACGTTAACGCTTCAGCTTGGTACATGGGGTACCTTAAGAGTGGTAAAATGGCTGGCCTTCTAGAAGGTGATGCTGGTTCTACTACTGTTAGACCTGGTGACGGTGTTAGCCGTGTTGAACTGCTGAAGTTCATCTACGAGTCTGCTAAACTAAAAGGAGTTGCTGGTGTTGGTTCATGTTCATTCAACCCTTACGCTGACGTTAAAGTTGGAAGCTGGTATACAAACTATGTTTGCCAATCTAAAACTGACGGACTATTTGACACTGTAGGAGATGTATTCTTCCCAAGTGTTGAAGCTTCAAGAGGTGAAGTTGCAGAAGCTCTTTACAGACTTCTTAAGTAGACGTCGCTACACTTCGTCGCCACGCGATGAAAGTAGACGTGACCTAAAATCACAATCTGGAAAGGCCTTTCGTTTGAATACGGAGGGCCTTTTCTTTAAGATTGTGACCGGTCTCTAGGGGACCGGTCAATACTTTCAGCTGAAGCGATGACCGGTCATGGTAACGCGGTAACACCATTTCTTGTTCTCCGTATTAGATAACCATTTTACTTAACCCATATAATTATGAAAAAGAAAATTTTGTCATGGTTGTTGGCCCTGTCTGTCGTGAGTGGTCTTTTGACCATGCCTGCTTTTGCAGCAGATGATGATTCCATTGTAAGACTCCTCGACGAGGACCAAGGAACTATCGATCCTTATGCTGGGGATCTAATGAATGCAACATTTACTCTTCCTGAAACAGCAATCGAGAGTTCTTTAAATGCAACAATTGTTAATAATGTTGCTGCTATCCCTATGGATATAAAAGATTTATATCTTTCTCCTTATGGGGAATGTGATGTTGAAGGAGGTTGCCCATATAGAGTTAGTTGGGATGGAACTGATGAAGATGGAGACATTGTGCTTGAAGGAACTTACGAGCTAAGAATAAGTGCTCAGGTTGTTCATGACACCGATGAAGACATTGCTTATATAACTGTTGTTCACACTGAAAATTTGGTTAGAGATATTGAAATAGATAAAGACCCTGTTGATTTTGAGGCCGATGAAATTCTGACTATTATTTATGAAAGTGTTTATGGGGATACTGGGGATTATTTTGAGTTATTGATTTTGGATGAGAATGATGAGACAGTTAAGACTTTTGCTACAAGTACAAAGGTTGGTGAGAATGGAGAAGCTTGGATTTGGCAGATTTTATGGGACGGGAAAGATGATCTTTTGAATTTGGTTGAGGAAGGCACTTACACTGTTAGTATTACTCTTTCTAATATTGATGAGACCGCTTTTGATACAGATGAGATGGATTTTGAGGTTGTTTACACTCCTGAGAATCCTGCTTTTGAGATCGAATCTTTCACTGTTGATCCTGATGAGCTTGAGCCTAACAATGACGATTATGCTACTTTCGAATATCAATTCAACATGCAGGCTGATGATGTAGTCTTCTATATCTTGGATTATGATGGAGATGTTGTAAAATCTTCTTCTATGGGATCTGTTGATAGTGGAACTAATATTTGGGATGGAGAGGATGTTTCTACAGGTCAATATAAAGGTAAGGTAATTGCTGAATATGATGGTGAGACTTTCTATGAAGAAGCTATCGTTAATATTATTGAAGTTGATCCAAAAATTGAATACGATTGCGGATTCCATGATGTAGACGACGATCATATGTATTGTGAAGCAATCGAATGGTCAAAAGATGCTGGAATCTTTGAAGGTGATCCTGATGGAAATTTCAATCCTTCTGAAGTCATCAATCGTGCAGAAGTTTTGGCTGTTGTAATGAGAACTTTCAACCTTGCTCTTTATGATGATGATGGGACCAACCTTGGATGGAGTGATGTGACTATTGGAGAATGGTATATGAAATATTTGAGAAGCGGCAAGATGTATAGTCTCCTACATGGAGATGGTTATTCTGATACTGTACGACCTGAAGAGGGCGTCAAAAGGGTTGAATTCTTGAAGTTTGTTATGCAGGCGGCTTTGATGGACCACGACAAAGCCTTCACAATGGAGTCTTGTTATGACTCCCCTTACCAAGATGTTCTTGCTGAACAATGGTTCACTGGATATGTTTGCAAGGCAAAGTCTTTGGTCTTGTTTGATACTTATGATAATCTTTTCTTGATTTCGAATGGAACGACTAGAGCTGAGGTTGCCGAAGCTCTATATAGAATGTTCGAGGCTGAAGAATGGGGAATTTTTGGTCCTCCGGTGTAGGACGTTAATTATTTAAATTGTCCTGCTGCTTGCTGCCTTCCAAAGGCGTTGGTGGCGGGATTTTTTTATAGGGGTTTAACGTTGAGTACCGCAAAAATATACATATATAGTGTTATAATTATACTTTTTTTCGCGATTTTCCTCAGACCGACCACTCCTGTTACAAGGGCTTTTCTTGTAACGTCTTTTGATTTTCTTCGTTAAAATGCTTGACAAGTTGTCAAATTGTATCTAGGATGACCTCCTTGTCTCAATAACTACGAGACTTTAAATATATAATTATAAATTTTAACCACTTAACTTATGTGGAAAAAATTCTTGGCCGTAATGGCTATGATAGGTGTCCTTTCTACTCAGACTGCAGTTGCTGCAGATCCTGTTGAAGGAGGTCCTATCGAACTCACACCGCTTATCGCTGGTGTAGAAATGTCTGCTGATATGTTCAATCCTGCTGAAGACGCTCCTATCGAACTCGCTATCCGAGTTAATGAGGACGCTTTTGTAAAAATTGATCTTCGTAATGCTGAAACTAAAGCATTGGTAACTACTATAGTACCTTCAGCTACTATTTCTGAAACTGAAACTTTTTACACTACTTTTGATGGTGTAGTAAGCAATGAGCAAGTTTCTGACGGAGAATACTATTTCAGCATCTTGGCTGGAACAGTTGCTCACAAGACTCAATCAGTTGATGAATACTTCACTGTTGTTAGCGGTCCTGTATCTCTTACAGTTGAGTCTCTAGACGCTTCAAACGAAGGTGTTCTTGATCTTACTATGGATTCAAGCATTACTTTCACTTGTAGTGTTAATCTAGATGCTACTGTTGAATTGGCTATCTATAATGAAGAAGGAGATCTAGTTAGAACTCTTACTTCTGATACATGTGAATTCACATGGGATGGTCGTGATTCAGAAGGTGATCTTGTTGAAGCAGGAATGTACACAGCTACTTTGACAGCTACTACAGCTGACGAAACTGCTACTTCTAGCGTCACTGTTGAAGTTAAATATGACGGTGGTGCTGGTTCAGACATCCTTACAAACATCGAATTTTCAGACAATCCTTGGGATCCTTCAGAGGACGAGCTTGATATTGAGTTCGAACTTGAAGAAGACATTGAGGAATTCACTCTTACAGCTGAATTAGTTGGAGATAGTGATGACGTTGAACTATGGGATGATGAAGAGATGGATGCTGACGAATATGAAATGACATGGAACGGTCTTGATGACGATGATGATTATATAAAAGAAGGTACTTGGAACTTTATGTTCGAGCTTGATGGTGAAGTAGTTTATGGAGGTTCTGTATTGGTTGACTACGAAGAGCCACAAGTTGAAGATGATTTATTTGTTACAAAAGAGTCTTTTGACAACACTATCGGAGAATTCACATATGTAGTTTTCCGTGTTGATACAGATGCTCTTGTTACTGTTGAAGTAATGGACGGTAGCAAAGACATCGTTACTTTGATGGACGAAGAAGAAGTAGGAAAAAATGATTGGTACGCAGTTAAATGGGACGGTATGGACGACGATGGTGATGAAGCTGATGAAGATACTTATGAATTCAGAGTAACAGCTATGAACATCGCTAACGATGACGTTGAATCTTTCAGAGAAGTTGACGTTGAAGTTAAAGAAGACGAAGTTTCAAGCTCAAAAGCTAACGTTACTAACGACGCAATGTACCCAGTAATCGTTGATAAGAACACAGAAGACAAAGTTGAAATCGAGTTCACAATCGACGAAGAAGCTGAGGTTACAGTTGAGATCTTCAAAGGAGGTAAATCTTCAAACGAAGAACTTACTATGCTTGAAGATGAACTTCTACCTGCAGGAGATTACAAACTTAATTGGGACGCTCGTGACGAAGATGGAAAGAAACTTGATAAGAACGAGAAGTATTCATACTTGGTAACAGCTCGTGTTGAAGGTTCTTCAAACAAGACTGACAAAGAGCGTGGTTACTTCGTAATAGGTACTGAAGGAACTGATCCAGTTGACCCTGTTGATCCTGTTGATCCAGTTGATCCAGTTGATGGATGTGGATTCTGGGATGTTACAACTTCTTCTGAATACTGTGAAGCTATTGCATGGTCTAAATCAGCTGGAATCTTCGATGGTTACACTGAAGACGGATCATTCAGACAATACGACTTTATTTCTAGAGCAGAAGCTCTGAAAGTTGTTCTTGAAGCATTTGATGTTCCAATTCTACCTTCAAACTACTCAACTCTTGGATTCACTGATGTAAATCCATATGGTTGGTATGTTAAATACTTGAGAACTGGTAAGTTCTACGGAATGATTGATGGTTACAAAGGAACTACCTTTGTTAAACCACACGAAGAGATCAACCGCGTTGAACTTCTAAAATACGTTTTGGAAGCTGCTGAAACTGTAAAAGGATACGATGTACCAGTTTGTAATGTAACTTACTATAACGATACTGATACTTCTGATTGGTATAAGGACTATGTATGTTTTGCTCACGATTACGATCTGTACAACACATACGCTGGTTACTTCTACCCAGGAAACCAAGTAATGAGAGGAGAAGTTGCGTTACTACTTTACAGATTAAGTAATGCTGGATTGTTGAAATAATTCTTCACTCTGCTGGGGCTCGGTGCTTTTGCCCCTGGTAGCGGTTGGATGGGTTAGCCCACCAAGATGGATCCGCGAATCAAAGCACACTACACACTCATACGATTAGACATTTTCATAGGAATGAGGGGCGAAAACCTTCCGCGCAAGCGGGGGGTTTTTGCTTTGTGGGGGTGGGGTTTATGCGAACTTTTTTGTGGTTTTAGGCGATTTCACAGGTTAGAATCTGTCCCCGGGGACAGATTTGATTTTTTCTAAGTGTGTTATCTTGAGAGCTCACACTTGACACATGTTAATTTTGTTATTCCTAGGCTTTGTAAGCGGGGTTTGGGTTTGGGTTTGGGTTTGGGTTTGGCAAATTAACCTCTTCTCTGTTGGGAGGCTTATAAGGCGAGTTTCGCATGGTTTTTGAGTGCTTTTCCAGCACTGTTGTAAGGGAAATAGGCATTACGGACGTAGTTGGTGTGAACTGGTCATCTAAATGAATGGAGAGGCGCAATGCCTACTTCCCTTGTTCAGACCAGTTCGGGGGTCCCACCGCTAGGGGGTTGATCCAGGGGGGTGGATCACTGTGGTGGTCCCAGGCCGAATGTGAGTTCGACCATCAGAGACAGGATGTCCTTTTCTGAGTAGGAGTCTCCTCTGGGGGCCCGATCGACCGGCATCTCACTAGAGTACTTGAAGAGAATGCCGAGTGCCGCGATGTTGCGGAACTGGAACATCGGTCCGGCGGCTGCCTCGAGGTTGAGAAGCCCGTCCCCATCCGACATGTTGGTCGGGAAGACGTACCCGGTTCCGATCCCAGCCTGGAACCAGAACCACTTGCTACCTACTCGGAATCCACCCATGGCGTCCGGGCCCCAGTATCCGTTGCCGGAGCTGAGGTTGCCGGCCTGGAGACAAATCCGAGCAAAGAGCTGGAAGTATCGCCAGTAGTACGTGAAGTCGTACCCAGCCTGGATCTCGGAAATTATCTTGTCGTCATGGACGCCGGCGATGGAGATCCCACCACCGACAAATAGGTGGTGGTTGCGTGGGTTGTTGGCCCACTTCTGGAGGTTGGTGATTGTTTCGTCCTTGTCCTTGAACTCCTCCTCGATCTTGGACGACTTCTTGGCCTTCGCTGCTTTCTCGACCGCGATGCGTGCCTTCATGCACGCGGTGGTGAGGTTCTTCAGCTCAGCGTTGAGCTTCTGGAGGGTCTTGAGCTTGGCCTTCAGGTCGTTGAGTTCGGCCTCGTCGGGATTGGAGATGAGGGTCTCGGCCGAGGTGATCTTGGTCGGGTCGATCTCGGTGATCTTCTTGTTGAGCGTATCCATCTTCTTCTTCAGTTCGTCGCGCTCATCGTCGATCTCGGTGATGCCCTTGGTCTCGGTCCATACCTTGAGTGACTTCGCGTACTCCACCTTCGCAGCCTTGATCTCGAGCTTGATCAGCTCGATCTGGGCCTTGAGGACAGTGACGTAGTCCTTCGTGGTGTCCTTGATTGCCTTCTTGGTCTTGCCGAGCTCCTCGGTTGCGATCTCGAGTTCGGTTTGTGCCTTCTCGAGAGCCTTCTTGATCTTCGCGGTGGATGCGGAAGCAGCGCGCTTCGCGAACCACTCATCGACTGTGTCCTTGTCTGCGGTGTTGATACAGACGCCGAGCTTGCTGCTTTTGTGGCGCTTGTAGCAGGTCTCGCTACACTTCGAATCGTCACAGCATACAGTCACGCACTTCCACTCGCCGAGCCAGTACTTACATGTCTGACCATCGGCGCAACCTTCGCACTTGTCGCCCGCGAATGCGGGGTTTGAGTTGAACATGAATGCGACCATAAGAACGGTCGCGGCCTTGAGAACTGTGGTGATGAAATTTCTCATCGACGTTTCCTCCAATAGAAAGTCTTTTCCCTTCACGCACCGTGCGATCCAGGCTTTTCAACATATCCAGACGCCTCCTCCTTCATGGAAGAGACGATCAAACGGTTTTTAATAACTACTATATCAACGCTACTCCCCCAAGTAGCGGTAAAAACAGAGGACAATAGGAAGAAAGGCCACTTTACAACCAGTTATCCCCTATTCTTACCGCTCCTCGAGTGGAGTGATTGATATTTAATCCGTAATGCCTATTTGTTAATGAACACTGACCAAAAATCTCCTAACACAAAAAATAATTAGCATGACAGCGCTAACCTGTAGCAGGGTCGATAACTAACGCCCAAAAGGGACATGTGTATTAGGTTATAAAGTGGCCAGGCTGCGAATTGTACATACTCCGAGTGGTTTTGTCAAGGTTTTCCCTTTCGTTTTACACATGCGGTTCCAAGGCTGTTTTCCTTGACATATCTATCTGTTTCATGTATATTTCACCTCCTATTTTTGTTTCTTAATAGGATGCTCGCACCATGCCCGTATTCATTAGGACATCAAGGCAGATTACTTGGTTGGGCCGATAACGCCCTACCTTAATGGTATCTGCAGTAAAAATAGGAAGATCTTTGAAAATTCGACTGGATGTAATTTTATTTATATCTTTTGATATGTTTCTTTTCGAGTCGTCATCGTGGAGATAATTCCCTTCTTCAAGCGGGCACAGGGGTGTTGTCTCCATGATTGGCGATTCGAATACGAATCAAGATGTCAAAACCATTTTTTCGATCCGTTTTGATAGGAGGAAACGATATGTACAACCGGACCAAAGAGTTATTGAAGTTCGCGGGAGGTCTGAAATTCAGCCTCCCTGTGTGTGGGCCGTACTCCACTGGGCCACCTTAGGCCTGGAGGAGTACTTTCCCTATCGGCTTCGGCTGGTAGGTTTGCGTTTCTGTTTTGATAATTGCTGGGCGGCTATTCGGTCGCTTGGTGAAAGTTTGTTTAGGCTTTTTTCGGAGGAATTTTAAGGCCATGAAAAATCACGATTACCGATCTGTTTCCAAGGCGGGCCTGATTGGGGCCCTCGTTCTGTTAACCTGCACCCTGGCGATCACCGGGTGCCAGAAGGACGATCTCCCGGGTGGGACGATCGTCATGGACACCCAGTCCGGCAACGGCTACCACGAAGATGACGCGTACAGCGGGCAGCAGCCGGATCCGCCGACTGAGCCCAACCTCTGCGAGATCTACTCCCTCGAGTGCAACACCGATGCCTTCGGGCACAACTGCGGCAAGTGCAGCACTAACCACACATGCCTCAACAACTTCTGCGTCGACAACTCGCTGGTTCCTCAGAAGCCCAACCTCTGCACGGCCTACAGCCTCGAGTGCAACTTCGATGCTTTCGGCAACAACTGTGGCTCCTGCGACTCCGACCAGACCTGCCTGAACAACTTCTGCGTCACCCCTCCGACCCAGCCGGATCCCCCGACCGAGCCCAACCTCTGCGAGATCTACGCCCTCGAGTGCAACACCGATGCCTTCGGGCACAACTGCGGCACCTGTGGAGCGACCCAGACCTGCCTGAACAACTTCTGCGTCGATGACTCGCTGGTTCCTCAGAAGCCCAACCTCTGCACGGCCTACAGCCTCGAGTGCAACTTCGATGCCTTCGGCAACAACTGTGGCTCCTGCAATCTCGACCAGACCTGCCTGAACAACTTCTGCGTCACCCCGCCGACCCAGCCGGATCCGCCCGAGAAGATCAACTTCTGCGTCGAGTTCGGCTACGAGTGCAACCACGACCAGAACGGCAACTTCTGCGGCTCCTGCCCTGGTAACATGATGTGCCTCGACAACTTCTGTTACGACGGCCCCATGGACACCAACCTCTGCATCGAGTTCGGCTACGAGTGCAACCACGACCAGAACGGCAACAACTGTGGCTCCTGCAACCTCGACCAGACCTGCCTGAACAACTTCTGCTACGATCAGTCCGACCAGCCGGATCCGCCCGAGGAGATCAACTTCTGCGTCGAGTTCGGTTACGAGTGTAACCACGACCAGAACGGCAACTTCTGCGGCTCCTGCCCTGGTAACATGATGTGCCTCGACAACTTCTGTTACGACGGCCCCATGGACACCAACCTCTGCATCGAGTTCGGCTACGAGTGCAACCACGACCAGAACGGCAACAACTGTGGCTCCTGCAACCTCGGTCAGACCTGCATCTCGAACTTCTGCTACACCCCACCTGATATCTGCACCCCGTCCTGCACCAACAAGCAGTGCGGCGCAGACGACGGCTGTGGCAACCCCTGTCTGACCGGCATCTGCCCGGTCAATCAGACCTGTGACATGGGCGTCTGCATCGACAATACCGAACCGATCGAAATCTGCAACAATCACGCGGATGACGATCAGGACGGACTGCACGACTGTGACGACCCAGACTGCTTCACTCACCCCGCGTGCGAAGAACAGTGCGATCCGGACTGCATCGGCAAGACCTGTGGCGATGACGGATGCAACGGCACCTGCGGAACCTGCCTGGACACCCAGACCTGTACCGACGGTACCTGCACCGACGACCCCGTGAACCTCACGGAACAGCTCGTCGGATTCCAGATGACCGGTAAGCTCGTATGGGATGGTCAGGGAGTGAACGTCACGGACTGGTGGGGGGCGACGTTCTATCCCAACCAGGATGCCGATCCGGATGGCATCGTCAGGATATTCATGGAGGCCACCTCGGTCCCCGCGCCTCCTCTCTATGGCGGCGTGTACTCAGAGCACACCTTCAAGCTGGTGGACAACTGGACCGAGGTCTACCCTCCGAGCTGCTCGGATGGCTTCACGTCGATTGACCATTTCATCGACTACGACGCCAATCCCGGGGCCCCGCAGTGGCCCAAGCAGTACTGGATCCTCCTCTTCTGCCCGTAGGGTAAGAAGGGTCGAGGACACCACCTCCCGGACGGAAGCCCCTACCGCACACTGCGAAGGGGCCCGTCCATGACATCTTTCCAGGAGTACCCGTTCGACCACACTGGCGACGGAACTCCGATCAAATAGTCCTTCCGGGGACGCGCTTCGGTCACTCGGATTTCAACCAAGTCGCGTCCCTATTTCCCCCCGACACCACCCCCGACGGCCTCCCGGCTATTCGGCACCGGTGTCATATCCTTTCCTTGAGAGTGTGAGGGGTGGTCCCGTTCTGCGGCGACCACCCTTCCCTCTTGAGGACTTGGGATTTCATTTAATACATCCAGTCGAATCTCTTTTTTTCAACTTGAGAATCTTCTGTGACAAACTAATTCACAGTCCAACTTCACCTTTATATTAGAGGGCTTTTTTGATATAAAGTCATAGCTTAATCATTTAAAAATCACATTATGGCTGAAGACCCTCAACCAACTGACCAATCACAACAACCCGCGCCTGCACAAACCCCAGCTGGAGATGCCGCTGCAAAGAAATGCGTATATGTTGACCCTGTTACCTGCATCGGATGCACACTTTGTACTCAAGTTTGCCCAGGAGTTTACGAGATGCAAGCAGATGGAAAATCGAAAGCGGTGAAACCTTGCGACGACACCCCAGAAAAGCTTGAACAATCAATTGAGGCTTGTCCTGTGGATGCAATTAGCTGGACTGATTCGCCTCCTGCCGCCTAACCCGACCCTACTTAAATGCCAAAAGATAAAGACAAAAAATTCGTGCCTTGCTGCCAAACCGGAGACAAAGTCTGCGGGAAAGAAAAACGTGCAAAGCAAATAAAGACTGCGCCAAAAGATGCTGGTTCAACAAACGCAAACATCCGCAAAAATGACAAGGAATGGGTCTACACAAATACAGTGAGAGATCACTTTTTCAATCCGCGGAACCTTCTTATACCAGAAGAAGAATCTTCTTATGAGGCAGATGGTGTTGGAGAAGTGGGATCGCCTGCTTGTGGTGATGTTATGAAAGTTTGGATCAAAGTTGATCCTGCTGATGATCCTAAGAAAGGACGCATCAAAGAATGCAAATGGCAGACTTTTGGTTGCGGAAGTGCAATATCTTCGACTTCGATGATGTCTGTTATGGTCACTGAAAATGATGGAATGACTATTGAGGATGCCTTGGAGCTCAAGGCAATGGATATCAACAGTAGGCTTGGTGGACTTCCAAATGTGAAACTTCATTGTAGTGTGCTTGGGGATCAAGCACTGAAGAAGGCTATCGAGGATTATTTGGGGAAGGCTTAACAGCGGAATGAGCGCTTTAGCTTTGGCCGGGGAATCCCACGAATTCTTCTATAGCCTTTTCGATTATTTTATTGAGGCTTGTTTGGCTAGCCTGCGCAAAGACTTTTGCGTATTCATGAAGCTCGGGCCTTATTCTTAGGGGAATTTTCCCAGAAGATTTTTCTTTGTTTTTACTCCCATTAAAATCCTCTTTGGGCATCTCTACACCATGTTTTTCCCTCGATTTCATATCCTCTTCTATAGTTATCATCACCATCTCGTCAAGCTCTGCCAATGTGTCGGCAAATACATGTAGATTGGGGAATTTGGGAATTACGGCTTCGTACCCTATTCCATCTTCATCTCTAAGAGTTCTTACCATGTAGTTGTAATTGTATTTTTCATATTTCTCCATATGTTTTTTTGATTATTTCTTTTATTCTTCTTACGTATCTTTTCTTTATTTTGTTACTGTGCACTGGAATTGTTATTTTCTTGAAATCACTATTTCCATTGTATGTTTTTTCAAAAATAAAGTGACTCCCTCTCATCCTTATGATTTCATAGCCTATTATTTCTAAGACCTTCCTAGCTTCATAAAAACTGGCTTCTCCTTTTATCTTTTTGAACCTTTCAATTCTTTTGTCTTTCTTCGTCATTTCTCTTTGCGGTTATATGATATCATTTCTGATATCACTTTTCAAGTAATTTTTGTGTGATTTTTTTCATAATTTCACTCTACCAACCAACCCTCAAATTTTTCTCAAATTTTCCTCAAATCTATGCTAAGATGTGTTACAAGAACTCTAACCTCATTTCCATGTACGATTTTATTATTATAGGTAGCGGCGCAAGCGGGCTCTCTGCTGCGATGTATGCCGCTCGTTTGAATTTGAAGACTTTGGTGATTGGTGAACAGCCTGGAGGACTCATTACCACTACTCATATTGTTGAGAATTGGCCTGGCACGGTTTCGATAAGCGGTCCTGACCTTGGGATGGCTTTTTTTGAGCATGCGCAGAAGAGTGGTGCTGAATTCAAAAATGAGAAGGCTGTTTCTGTGGAGAAGACCGATGGCGAAGGTGGAAAGCCTGTTTATACTGTGAAGACCAGTTCTGGTTCGTATGAAGGTCGATCGCTTCTGATTGCGACCGGGACCAAACATCGAACTCTTGAGATTCCTGGTATCAAAGAATATGAAAACAAAGGTGTTTCATATTGTGCTTTGTGTGATGGTGGATTTTATAAGGAGAAAGTTGTTTCGGTTGTTGGAGGTGGAGATAGTGCTGCGAAGGAGGCTATCTTTTTGTCAGAGCATGCTTCGAAAGTTTATGTTTTTGTTCGGAAAGATTTTTTGCGAGCTGAGCCTATTAACCAAGAATTGATAGACAAAAGTGATAAGATTGAAGTTAAGTTCAAAACTGAGCTGGCTGAGGTGGTTGCGGACGAAAGTGGAGAGAAGGTTGGAGGTGTAAAAACCAAAGGTGGAGAAGAAATTAAAATGGAGGCTGTGTTCTTGGCGATCGGGCATCTTGCTCAGACTGAGCTCGCCGAGGGTCTTGGAGTCGAATTAAATGATCGGAAAGAGATTAAAATCAATCGCGAATCTGCAACTAATCTACCTGGTGTTTTCGCCGCTGGTGATTGTGCGGATACTGGATTCAAACAAGCTATTACTGGCAGCGCCGAAGGTGTTACTGCCGCTTATTATGCCTTTAAATTTGTTAAAGAAGGTAGCGCGTTCTAGCACCCCCCCCTCAACCTAACCCCTCCCCCTATGTCTAAAAAAGTAAAACAACAGCTTCAATACATTGACCTCAAATACAAACCAAAAAGTACCAAGGTTCTTGTTCTTTATAAGCCGAAATGTAAGAAGGGCTTCACTATTGAATACGCAGCTGAAAACCTGGCAGCAGAATCTTCAATCGGCACATGGACTGACCTCTGCACGATGAACAATAAAATTGCACGACTACTAAAACCGCACGTATATAAAATCGATAAAAAAACCGGACTTGTGTATATCGCCTACCCTATTAAACTCTTCGAAATTGGAAATATGAGTGGGATTTTGTCGTCGATTTGTGGAAATATTTTTGGGATGGATTTCCTAGATGGGCTCCGTGTTTGTGACATCAAATTCCCGAAATCAATGGTTACTTCTTTTCCTGGTCCATATCACGGAACACAAGGTATTAGAAAAATCCTCAAGAAAAAGAAGGGGCCACTTACAGGCACAGTCGTAAAAGGGCGGCCAGTGACAGGAACGATTATCAAACCAAAAGTTGGACTCACTAGCAAACAACATGCACAGGTTGGATACAATGCTTGGATTGGGATTGATGGAAATGGGCTTGATATAGTGAAGGATGATGAGAACCTCACAAGCTTAACTTTCAATCAGTTCGATACTCGAGCCCGACTGACTGTGAAAGCAAAGAAAATCACTGAGAAAATCACGAAACAGAAGAAGTTGTGGCTCGCGAATATTACTCATAGTAATTTTGATGAGATGATGAGAAGAGATGCGTTGCTCAGGAAGCTTGGCAATGAAGTAACGATGCTCGACGTTGTGACACTAGGGTTCAATGCAGTTCACACCTATAGGATGCGAAATACGAAACAAATCATTCATGCACATCGTGCGATGCACGGAACTATCACGAGAACTCCAGGGTTCAGTATGTCGATGTTGATCCTTGCGAAGGTCTACAGGATGCTTGGTGTTGATCTGTTGCATGTAGGAACTGCTGGGACAGGAAAGATGGAAGGAGGCGCTCAAGAAACAATGGTCCTCGTAGAGGCTATTCAAGCTGACAAAATCAAAGCTAGTCCAAAGGATGAAACTCTCGGCCAGGATTGGTTTGGGATGAAACCTGTGGTAGCTGTTGCCTCTGGAGGTTTGTATCCTGGAGCGATTCCTAAAGTAGTGAAATATATGGGACGTGATATCGTCTGCCAAATGGGAGGTGGATGTCATGGTCATCCAGATGGAACTCGTGGAGGTGCGACTGGAATAGTCGAAGCCGTAGATTCAGTCATGGCTGGTGTGCCAATCCGCACTTATGCGAAAAAACATGAGATGATAAAGAAAGCGCTTGATAAGTGGGGAGTGTAGATTCCGTCCCGAGCTTCAGTAGGGGCATTGGTTGCGCTTGAGCCTATAGAGCTCGAGCTTCAGTAACCCCTTTACTTGAGTTCGGAAAAAGTGACAACTCCGGCCCCTGTACTACAGATTCTCCAAGAAATTGATGAGTGTTCTGACGGCTGCGCCGGTTCCTCCTCTTTGTTCGTATTTTTTTGGATCTCTAGTATATGCAGTTCCAGCTATATCGATGTGAACCCATTCGTTTTTTTCAACAAAGTTCTCGAGGAATACTGCAGCTTTGCTAGCTCCTGCTAAGTGAGCTGTTCCTTCGTCTGCGTTACGAAGATCTGCAACTTTTGATTTCATTTTTTCTCTGTGATCTTGATGCATAGGAAGCTCCCACATCAATTCGTCCACCTCTTCTCCTGCTTGTACTATTTTTTTATTCAGCTCTGGAGTATTTCCTAGGACTCCTGCGTATCTATCCCCTAGTGCACCCATTACTGCTCCTGTGAGAGTTGCTATATCTATGATGTGTTTAGGTTTGTATTTGCATGCGTAAGTCAAAGCATCAGCGAGGATCACACGACCTTCTGCATCTGTGTTTCCTATCTCTACTGTTTTACCATTAAGCATTGTTATTACGTCGCTTGGACGGACGGCTTTCCCGTCTATCATGTTTTCTGTTAATGGAATTATCCCGATCACGTTTTGTTTGATTTTAAGTTCTTTGAGTGCGCTGAATATCCCGATGACTGCTGCCCCACCTGCTTTGTCTTGGTGCATGTCTTCGATGTATCGTGAAGGTTTGAGGTTGTATCCTCCAGTATCAAAAATCAATCCCTTTCCCACGAGTATAATAGGTGCTTTGCTTCCGCCTCCTTTGTGTTCAAGGATTACGCATTTTGCAGGTTTGACTGCTCCTTGGTTGATAGCGAGAAGTCCACCCCATTTCATCTTTGTGAGTTTGTCCTTGTTGAATACTCTGACTTTGTAGCTGTAGTCGTTACCCAGGTGTTTTGCAATTCTTTCGAAGTAGCTCGCGTCCACTATGTTTGCTGGACCATTGACTAGGTCTTTTGTGACGTTTGTGGCTTGGGCTATCACGAGGGCTTTCTTTGCTTCGTTGATGATTTTTTTGTCCTTTGATTTTGTAATAAGTGTCACTTCTTTAATTTCCCTTTTTTTCTCTTTCTTATTATCCTCTCCTGTTTTGTACTTTGAGACTCTGTAGTTTTTGAGTGCAATTCCTTCGATGAGCTCTTTCATATAGATGTTCAATTCTGGGGTCACGAGCAGTGCAATCTTGGTCTGTCTTTGAGAGTAGGCTTGTTGATAAATTGATGCTCCGAATTCGCGTGCAAGTTTTGCCGAATACTTTTCACGTTCTCCTCCTCCTACAAAAATAATTTTTTCAGGCAAGGTTTTGGATTCTACTGTGTAGAATTCTTGTCTTCCGAATTTTCCATTGAATGATTTTTCTTTTTTGAACTTCTTTATGAATGTCTTCAACTCTGCTGTGAATTCTTTTGGTTCGTCAGTTAAATAGTCTTTAAAAAAAGGGACAATCAATAGTTTTGTATCCTTTTTGGTCTGCTTTAAAGTTTTGATTTGCATTTGTATGGGAGGTTAAGAGAAGCGCTCTTAGTTGGAGCGTACTTAAAAATAACAGACTTGCTTCTGATTTGCCAAATCTTTATTCTTGGAAACTAGTTGGCAAATCATCAGTTCCTTCTGCACCTACTTCATGATCGAGGAAATTTTCGGCTTTTTGGAGGAGATTTTTTGCGTTTTCGAAAGTAAGTTGCTCGAGAGCTTCTTCGTATGTTAGCCAAAGAAAGTCTTGGTGTTCATGAGAGATGGTTATCTCTTCAGCATCAGATTGTGCTACGAAGAAAACAACTAGCTTGAGAGAAGTTTTTCCTTTTCTATTGTAGGTGTAATACATCTCCGATCTGAATCCTGGGATTATCCTACCATCTGCTATTCCTGTTTCTTCTTCTAGTTCTCTGAGTGCTGTTGAGTGTTCGTCATCTTCTTCTCCTTCTTCCACATGGCCCTTTGGGTAATCGAAATGTCCGCTTGGGTAGTGCAAAACCAGGTAGAGTCTACCTTGATCTGAATTGCGGAATAAAACTGTTCCGCATGATTTTTCGTCTGGATTTTGGTCTGGCGCTTGCGCCGGGTCTATTTGTGCCATCCTTTTTTTATTAATGCATTTTTTGCTGCGTCTTCTTCTGATTTTTGTTTACTTGAGCCCTTACCTTTTTCTATTAATTTCTCGTCTATATAAACTCCGCTGATAAATTTCTTGTCGTGGTCTGGTCCTTTTTCTTCTAGGACTTTGTATTCTGGAGTTACGTCTTCTTTTTCCTGAACGATCTCTTGGAATCTTGATTTTGGATCAATGTGTAAGTTCTGTTCGATGATGTCGTCGAGCTTTATCAATATGAAATTTGTAATGAAAACTTTCGATGGAATGAATCCTTGATCTAAGTAAATAGCTCCAATAAGTGCTTCAACTGTGTTTGCTAAAATGTAGTTTTTTTCGCGGCCTCCTGAGTTTTCTTCGCCATGACTCAATGACAAATACTGTCCGAGCTCGAGGTCTCTTGCAATTTGTGCAAGATGCTTTCCTTTCACAAGTGCGCTACGGAAATTTGTCATCTCCCCTTCTGCTTGTTCGGGATGATTTCTGAAAAGATATTCTGTTGCAACTAGTTCCAAAACAGCATCTCCTAGAAATTCGAGTCTTTCGTTATCCTCTAGATCTTCATCCTTGTGTTCGTTGATGTACGATTTGTGGACAAAGGCTGTTTCTAAGAGTTTTTTGTTTTTGAACTTGATGCCGATTTTTTTCTGGAGGGCGGCGAATTTTTGCATTTTTTGTCGTTAATATTTTCATTCATGACGGAGCTTAGTACTCCGTTTATGAATTTTGAACTATTTGTGTCACCAAAATGTTTTGCAATTTCTATTGCTTCGTTGATAGCTACAACTGGAGGGACTTCCTCTACAAATACTATCTCGTAAGTCCCAATCTCTAAAATAGCTCTATCTATATTTGCTATCTTATCGAGTGGCCATTCTGGTGCGTGTTTTGTGATTATTTTTCGTATCTTTTTGTACTCTTTTAAAATCCCTTCAAGCAGGTCATATGCAAAATCTTCGTTCTTTAAATTTGGGGCAAATTCTTTCAAAACCTCTTTCAACATTTCTGAAGGTTTCTGCTTACAAAACTCATATGCAAATAGTGTTTGCATTACACATGTTCGTGCGAGGTGTCTGTTGCTTGCCATGTAAAGTAACTATTAAGCTTTGATCTTTGTGATCTTTTTCATTTCTTTCTCTACATCGAGAACTTGTCTTCCTTTGTATTGTCCACATTGCTTACAAACGGTGTGAGGTGGAACTTTTGCTCCACAAGAAGAACATTTAACTAAATTTACAAGATTTGCTAACTTGTTTCTTACTTTAGTTTGAAAGCTTCCATAGCGATTTCTGCTACGACTTCTACACAATTTCTGTTTTGGGGTAGGTTTTTTTGCCATATTTTTCTTGGTTTATCCTTGGGTAATCCCGTTACAGCTCGTAGAGCATACCGGAATCAAAGGAAAATGCAAGATAATTTCTTGTCTAAATAGTTCTGTTGTATCGATCGTTTGATACTTTGTGTCAACGTACCCTACTTCTTCTCTTTCTTCTCGGTTGCGCTTGTCTATCACGTATTGCTTTTCTGCGAATGGAATTTGGACTTTTTGGGTGAATTTCTCTAAGCATTTTGAACATTCACATTCTACATCCACCTCAATGTCTCTGATTTGGACGTTGAATTCTCTATCTATGGTCATTATCGTCACTTCTCCTTTCATATTTCCTACTGTTTTCACCTCTGGATCATCAAATTCGACGGGATCATTTAATGTATATACTGTCGTTGTACCTTGAGGCTTTGAAGCTATTTCTGAAATATCAAATACTAATGGATTGTCCATTTGATTGGTTGTTAGGCTAATTAGTCGCGGCTGGCCATCATGAGCCTTAAAATGAATAAGAACAGGTTGAAAATGTCTAAATAGAGTGCAAGTGCTGCTTCTATGTACATGTTTTCTGGATACTTTTTGATGCGTTGGATGTCATACATCGTGAATCCTGTGAATAATAATACTCCGAATGCTGAATATACTATTTCCATTGTACTTCCCCATGGGAAGAAAATTCCTAGAATTCCTGTGATTATAAGGCCGATGATTCCGATTACGAGGAATCCCCTCATCCCTGACAGGTTCATGTGCGTTGTCCAACCAAATATTGCTGCAGCTGCGAATGTAAATACTGTTGCAAGCAATGCCTTCATCAGAATCATTACTCCTCCGTAACTAGCTATCACTATTGCTACCAATGGTGCGATTGTCATTCCTGTTATGAATGCAAATGCTGCGAACATTAGTTTGTTAAGTGGGGATTTTTGGCTCCATTTTCTTGATGTGAGGATAATGAGGATTTCTGCTCCGAAAAGCACCCACATGAGCCATGGGTTTGTGATGAAGTATCCGATCCAATAATTGAATGTTACGAAAGTTCCTGCTAGTGATGATGCGATTGCGAGGGCGAAAAATGACATCACTTTTCCGAAGAAAGTTGTTGAGTAGCCCTTTCCCATTGTTGGAGCTTGTGGTTGTTGGCCGTGTTGTCGATTGAACATGATTTTTAGGTTATTTTCGGGATGCCGGGAGTCGCCCGGGGTTTTTGCTTGGCGATTATATCACTTCTTCGAGTGAAGTCGACAGAAAATCTTGGCTCATTTATATAATGTTGCATTGGTTCCCGGATCTATCCTTTAACCTGTTGGGCTTAACCTGTTAGTTTTAATCCGGATTAAAAGCACCTGATTAATCCGGATCTTTCCTTCAACCTGTTAAGTCAAACCTGCTAGTTTTGATCCGGGAAACCAAGGGGCTATTTGACCATCTGTCTACCTCCCCAGACGCCATAGTCGACAATAAAAAAGCCCCTTCCTTGTTATTTGGCAGGGGCCTCTTGAGTTGAGCTTTATGCGAACTTCGTACTTGGCTTACTATTTAACGTTTTTCCACGCACCCATTACGGTGTTCATGAAATTGTCTGTGAAATCTTCAGCAACATCGATAGCCACAATCTCGGTCCCTTCATCCAAATTTATATTTTCCCCATCCTCAGCTATCTCCTCGGCGAGGACAACACTCGACATTACGTTCTTCGCAACGTTCGCTTCCGTACCTGGGACTAACACCAAAACTGCTAGCCCTAGTAAGAGAGCCATCAGCATTTTGGGCCTTTTCTTGCAATCGCACTCTTCGCAGCCGCACATCTTGCAAGAGCCACAGCCCTTTTTGCATTTCGCCATTTTTAAATGGGTTATATATTTATTTTTGTTTTGAAAATCTTACATATCTTTACCCTGATACTATACCATATTCACACCTGTTTGTAAAGTCTCTAAGGTGGGCCTCCAGTCCTGTTTTTGGTATAAGTATGTTCGTAAATTTCACACGCATGAACATATGAAAGATCAATTAAGTTGGGTGGAAATCTCTCGTGATGCACTCTCCCACAACATCAAAGCGTTGAAGAGTCGAACCGGACAAGGAGTCATTTTATGCCCTTGTGTAAAGGCAAATGCGTATGGCCATGGTTTGGTTGAAACTTCACGGATTTTTCTCGAGAGTGGAGCTGATTGGTTGGCGGTGAATGCTTTGTATGAGGCTGAAACTTTGAGGCAGGCTGGGATTGATGCGCCTATATATATAATGGGCCATACTTTGTTGAAAGATTTGGCACGTGCTTGGAAATTGGATTGCCGTATTGTTGTTTATGATGATGAGACTTTGGATGCTTTGGCTGAATTGTCTGGGCGTTTTGAGAAGCCTTTGCGTCTACATGTTAAGGTTGAAACTGGTAATAATAGACAAGGTGTACAGGTAGAGAACTTGGTTGATTATGCTCGTCGGATTTCTGAGATTGATGGTTTAGTTTTGGAAGGCATTGCTACTCATTTTGCAAATATTGAAGATACTACAAACCACGAATACGCATTCAAACAGGTCGAAAGGTTCAAAGAGGCTGGCGAATTGCTACGCGAGGCTGGAATTGGGGCTCTTGAGGGCGGCAAATTCATGATGCATTGTGCAAATTCTGCTGCGACTATTTTGTATCCAGAAACTCATTTCGATATGGTTCGTGTTGGGATTGCTGCTTATGGAATGTGGCCTTCTAGTGAGACACGTGTCAGCTATCAAAATCTTCATAAAAATGGGTTTGAGTTGAGGCCAGCTTTTACTTGGAAGTCTGTCGTAGCCCAAATCAAGGAGGTTCCCGCTGATAGTGCTATTGGTTATGGATGTACTTACAAAACTACTCGTAATACTCGGATGGCAATCGTGCCTGTTGGCTATTACGATGGGTATGACCGGGGATTATCGAATAGTTCTTATGTATTTATTCGAGGACATCGAGCGAAGTTGCTCGGTCGCGTTTGTATGAATATTATTATGGTTGATGTTACAGATATTCCTGATTTGGAGATTGAAGATGAAGTTGTTTTGATGGGTGGCTCGAGTGATGGTTCTGACAAGATTAGCGCTGAACAATTTGCAGAATGGATCGGAACTATTAATTATGAAGTCACTACTAGGGTGAATGATCGGATTCCTAGAATTTACACCTAGTCATCTATGAACAACGTTGTTTATGAACAATAAAATTGTACAGATTGAGATAAACGATAATGATGAACCGCTGATTGATATTCCGGGTGATTTTCTGTGCGTGCCGATGTATTTCAAACAGGGGTTAGCAAACGGATCTTCGATGAAATTGAGAGAGGGACTTGTTGAAAAATTACTTAAAGCGAAACGTCAATTGCCAAATGGTTGGGACTTTATGATTTGGGATGGGTTCCGTCCCCTTTCTGTTCAGGACAAATTATATAAGGGTCTTTGGGATTTGCGTATAGAGGAAAATCCAGATTGGAATGAGGAGCGTTTGAAGGAAGAGGTTGGAAAATTTGTAGCACATCCAAGTTTTGACAAGACATGTCCATCTCCGCACAATACTGGAGGTGCCGTGGATCTGACAATTGTTGATAGAAACGGAGAGGAGTTGCCAATGGGAACTTATTTTGATGAATTTCATGAGAGATCTTATGGGGATTATTTTGATTTAAAGCCTGGCCTCGAGGAGGAACGTTCTGGTGAATTTCAAAAAAACCGTATTCTTTTGCGAGGATTGTTGGCTGAAGAAGGCTTTGCCCCATACAAATGGGAGTGGTGGCATTTTAGTTTTGGGGATCGGGATTGGGCTAATCATCATGGAGAGGAGGTTGCTATTTATGGTTCAAAAGAGCTATAATCGGGCCTGGCCTGTAATCTAACAATTATGTCTAAAAAAATAGTTGCAGTAATTTTCGGAGGGAAAAGTGGCGAGCATGAAGTCTCATTGGTTTCGGCCGCAAGCGTTCTTCGCGAGATCCCACGTGATAAATATGAAGCTGTGGAGGTGGGAATCGACAAAGAAGGTCGTTGGTATCGTGGAGAGGGCGTAATGAGTGCTTTGACGGCTGGCTCAGTTGATGGACTGGAGGCTGTTTCGTTCGAGAAGGCTTTGGAAGGATGCGATATTGCTTTTCCTGTTTTGCATGGGCCTTTTGGTGAAGATGGAACTATTCAAGGTTTATTTGAGATGTTGGGGATGGCGTATGTTGGGTGTGGAGTTTTGGCGTCGAGTGCGTGTATGGATAAAATTATTTGCAAAGATGTTTTGGCGCAGGCTGGTGTTCCGGTTGTGCCTTATGTGAGCTTTTTGAGGTCTGAATGGGAAACTGGTTCGGATAAGTGGATCGCGCGCGTTGATAAAGAGATTGATTATCCATGTTTTGTAAAACCTTCAAATATGGGTTCGTCAGTGGGGATAACAAAAGTCGCAGATTCTAATGGTATCAAAGAGGCTATAGATTTGGCTTGCAAGTTTGATAGTCGGATTTTGGTTGAGAAAGCCGTGAATGCTCGGGAGATTGAATGTGCTGTGCTCGGAAATGACGAGCCTGAAGCAGCTGAGTTGGGAGAGATTTTGGTCGGAGGTGAGTTTTATGACTACAATGACAAGTACGTTGATGGAAAATCTTCTACTCAAGTTCCTGTAGAGGATTTGAATGATGATAAGAAATCTGAGATTGGGGATTTGTGTGTGAGAGCGTATAAGGCAATGGATTGTAGTGGACTTTCTCGTGTGGATTGTTTCTTGGATCGTGATAGTGGAGATATTTATTTGAATGAGATAAACACTCTGCCAGGATTCACTTCTATAAGCATGTATCCGAAGATGTGGCAGGCATCTGGAGTCACCTATCCTGAGCTAATTGATCGTCTTATACAACTTGGCTTTCAACGTGCAGACGAAAGGTCAAAAAATCAAATAAGTTTTGACAGCGGCAGCAACTGGTTTAAAGCTTCTTGACGACAGATTGATGCGTGCGTATATTTAATAGGCTTTTTTTGGTGCTTTTGTGGCATCGATGGGATCAATACCTCATTTATTTTTTATAGCATTTTTTAATGCCCCTCTTCCGAAGGAAAAAATCGCAGAATCAAGGGAATGGCAATTTCATTGCTTTGGATATTGGTACAGATGAAGTTAAAGCTTTGTTTGTTGAAAGTGATGGGAAGAAAGGTCGGATTTTGGGTGTTGGAAAACAAAGACAGAAACTTGGAGACATGCAAAGTGGCGCAGTGACAGATATTGCTTCGGTGATTGCGAATTGTCATGCGGCGATACGTGATGCCGAGAGAAAAGCTGGAGGTCGCGCTAATCAAGCTATCATCGGAATTGGTGGAGAATTGGTAAAAGGAGCTACCACGACTGTTTCTTATGTTCGCCGTGATCCTACTTCGAAGATCGACCTCGCCGAACTCAAAAATATCGTTCACAAAATTCAATGGAAGGCTTTTGACCAGGTCAGGAGCCAACTCTCACATGAGACTGGATACAATGAAATCGACGTAAAACTGATCAATGCAGCTGTTGTAGATGTGCGCATCGATGGATACAAAGTCACGAACCCAATCGGGTTCCAAGGAAAAGAAGTCAGCGTCAGTATTTTCAATGCATTTGCTCCTTTGGTGCATTATGGTGCATTGCAGACTATTGCTTCTGAGATCGACAAAGAACTCCTTGCGATCACGGCTGAGCCTTATGCCATCACGCGTGCTCTGGATAATGATGATGGAAATTTTGGAGCGATTTTCATTGATGTTGGTGGAGGAACTACAGATATCGCGGTTGTTAGAGATGGGATGCTCGAGGGGACGAAGATGTTCACTCTGGGAGGACGTACGTTTACGAAGAGATTAGCGCAAAGTTTGAATATTTCTTTCAATGAAGCTGAGGAAATCAAAGTTGCTTATGCCTCTGATAAACTTGAAAAACAATCTCATCGAATCGTTCGTGAAGCTATGAAGAGTGATTGTGATGTTTGGCTTTCTGGAGTTGCTTTAACTCTGAGTGAGTTCGATCATATTGATATTTTCCCATCGAAGATTCTTTTGTGTGGAGGTGGAGCGAATTTGCCTGAAATCAGAGAGGCTCTTGAGTCTCGTGAATGGGTTTCGTCTCTTCCTTTTTCAAAAAAACCACAAATAGCATTTGTTAATACAAAATATATTTCTACCTTGATTGATGAGACCAAGACTTTGAACCAATCTGAGGATGTCACTCCCCTAGCGCTTGCGCATTTGGGGCTTGAATTTACTCGTGATGAACAAGTGCTCTCGAAAGTTTTGAAAAAAGTAGTTCGCTTAATGCAAATTTAATTTTAGCCGTCCATGGCAAAAGACAAAGGAAAGAAAAAATCGGAGAAACCTAACAAAGACGAAATCGTCAAGGTTGATGAAATCAAGGAAACTGCTAAAAGGCAGATCAGTGAAGAATTTGAGGCTGGAGATGAGAAAGTGGATAAAAGTCAGGTTATCTCTGCAAAAAAAGTTGTTTATATTGAAATTGACGATGAAGTTACTTCTGTTTATGACAGGGTTCGCAATCTGAAAATCAAACATATTTATTTGGTCGTGCCGCGAAGGGCCGTTCTTTTTCAGAGTATTGTTAATTTGAAAATTTTGAAGAGGAAAGCGGATGATTCTGGAAAATCTTTGTATATTATTACGAATGACAAAAATGGGATTTATCTAGCTCAACAAGTCGGACTTTCTGTATACGACAAAGTATCTACCGAAGGAAAGCCTGTTCTTTTCTCGGCTGAGGATGAAGATGAGAAAATGAGAATAACTCCTTTGAAGGCCAGTGTTAATTCTGTTATTGACGAAGCTCCTACTCGTAGAACTGAGCGCAAACTTTCTATTTCTGAGATTTTGACTTCGAAACGATCAAAGAAGAGATCCCCTCTGCCTGGACCTTCGTTTGGGAATTCAAAAATGAAAGATCCTCTGGCTGGACTTGAGAAAAAAGAATCAAAATCTAAACAAAAAAAAGAAGACCGTGTTCGCAAACACAGATTGGTAATGGTTGCCCCAAACAAGCAAGCTCTTATCGGTCTTGCAGCTATTAGTATTTTGATTTTGATGGTGATCTTTTATGTGGCTTTGCCTGGAGCTACTCTTTATCTGACTCCAGCGGCTAGCGTTTTGGAAAAATCTGCAAATGTTGTTTTGGCTGAATATGACAAGAACTCTGCTGAATTGGAGGCTGGGACTCCTCATATGATTGCGAGTAGCAAGGTAAGTGCGCGGGTGGAACGAACTATCACTCATTTTGCAACTGGGAAGGAGCTTTCTCCAAACGCTTCGAGTGCTAGTGGAAATATAACTGTTATTAATAATGCTAATTATTCGTGGCCTTTGGTTGAGGCGACTCGTTTTCAAACGAATGAAGGACTTGTTTTCAGGATAACAAATTCTGTAGATGTTCCTGCGGCTTCTTCTTCTGGACCTGGGAAGGTTGATGTTTATGTTGTTGCGGATGCTCAAGATGCCTATGGGCAGATTGTTGGTGAACGCGGGAATATTGGCGCTACTAGCTTCTTCCTGCCTGGTTTGAAGGAATCTTCTAGAAGTGTTTTGCACGCTGAAAGTTATGTTGAAATGGCTGGAGGCGTCACTGATTATCGAACTTATGTTTCTGAAGAGGATATTGAGGCTGCTAAATCAAAGCTGACCGAAACCCTGATAAAGGCTGTCGATGACGAATTGGAAGTTGAGGTTGTGAAGAAGAATGATCTTAACGACACTGATTTGGTTCTACTTGTCGGAGATGGAGCTATTTGGACTGGAGATGTGGTTGTTAATCCAGTTGATACGCCTGAGGGGGCTGACATGGATCAATTTGAGGTTAGTGGATACTTGACCGCTGCTGGTTGGGCTTATAGCCAAAATGAGATGGTCGATCTTCTCACTCAAGAGTTACTGATGAAAAAGAGTCCGCAGAAAAAATTGGTAAGGGTTAATGAGGATTCTATTACTTATCGAATTTTCGAGAAGGACACTTTGAAAAACAAGATCAAGGTGACTGCAAATATTAAGGGCATTGAGGAATTTGATATCGATCCTGACAAAGAGAATGGCGCTCGTTTGATCAATAAAATCAGAGAACATATTTTGGGCAAGAACATAGAGGATGCAAAAAATTACATTCAAAATCTTCCTGAGATCAATAAGGTTGAAATAGATAGTTGGCCTGCTTGGTCACCTACCGTTCCGAATGTTCCTGACAATATTGACGTTGAGGTGAGGGATGCGGTGAAGGCTGAATAGGCTGCGGGTGGTGACCGGTCATCAGTCTATGCCTGGGCTCGGCGTGCGAGTGGTGCGCGAGCGATTTTTCTGTTGGTCAGGTTTGTTTTGTGGTATAATTGCTGAAGTTAAATTCTAACTCCTATTCCTATGTTTAAAAAAGCTTTAGTTTCCGGCAGCATATCTGTTTTTATTGGTATTTTGGTAATGAGCGTAAGTGTTGCGTTTGGTGCTCAGATTCCGACTGAGGCTCCGCCTGATGGTATGGTTCATCCGACGTTTAGTGGGTTGAGTATAGGGCAAACTGAAAATTTTAAAATTGTGCCTGGCGGGACAATTGATAGCATATCCATAAAAAGTGACGGAGTAACTTTTTTTACCAATAATCAGGTTGGAGAAATTCATGATGTAGTTATCAGTAATGGTTCTTTACAAACCAAAACCGTTGAAGGTGTGGAAAATTTTGAAGGTTATGTAGACAGCACGGTCACTATATCTTCTCGAAAATGGGGGGGGACATCCCTAGATCCAGTTCCTGAGACTTCTTCTTCTATTTCTTTAACACCTAGTGCTAAGGGTGGTTCTGTCACTCTTAATGCGGGAGATAATTCATTTGAAGTTGCAAATGATGAGATTAGTACGGTGGGTAGTTTTTCTTTTGATGGAGACTTGTCTTCTTCTGAAGGTCCACTGAATGTTGTGGGAGATCTCACTATTGAAGGTGGATCTATAATAGCAAACGGAGAGGATGGAATTGAAACCTATCTTGTAGATTATGAAAATGGCGGCCAGGCCAATGTTTCTTGGCCTTTTAAGATTAATGATAATGTCGAAATCATCGGAAGGGTATTAAGTGATCTCACCGTTGAGGGAGATCTTAAATTTTTCGATGGGCCAGGCCCTCAGCCAACAATTTCTGGAGTCCTAAGTAATGTTTTGGGATTTCCTGTTACCTCTATTAATTTTGATGCGGACAAATTAGTAGTTGATGGGGATTTGACAGTGGCTGGACATTTGAAGGCGGAAAGTATTGGGATTTATCAGCTAAAATCTTCTATTACAAAAGCTGTGAATACTGGGTCCAGCGGAACCGTTACAACTCCTGCTTGTGACGCAGGTGGAACTATTGTTGATTGTAGTATGGAAGCATATAAGACCAAAACATGGAATGGATTTTCATACGTTTATTCGAGTCTTAGTGCTTATTCTTTTATGACTCATAATATCAATACAAAATTTAACGATAATAAATGTGAAGTTAAAGCAAAAAACATATTAGATGGCGATAACACCAGGTACTTGAAAGCAGTCGCTACTTGTTTTTATCCGAATTTATAAGGGGAGTTCCTCTGCTATTTCTTTACAGTTCAAAATATATTCTTCTGAGCCGATTTCCTCGCAAATGGATGAGTCTTTTTCTGTGACAGCTTTTTCGGTCAATACATCAAATCTACATAGATACCTGTTATCATCATTCTCTATTTCATCACACATTTCTACATCACCAGCATCGTAAGCTGCCTGCATTTGTTCTAATGTTTCTCCTGATGATTCTTTCATCTTTTCTGTCGCTTGATCTTTTCCAACAACACTTTCTACTTTGGCAAAACATATTTCTTTATAGCGATCCAACCCTATCTTACTACATAGCGAATCTTCTTTTATTTTCACTGCTTCTTCTATCAGGAAAAGGCTTTCTATAACTTCTTTGCATTCTTTTTTGATACTTGCCGTTACTATTTCATCACACTTATCTGTACTTTTTAAATTCACTGCCCATTCATAAATTTCTTCATCGAGTATGGTATCTGCCGTTACTCCCTCCTCTCCCCCATCGAATAAACCACATCCTGCGAGTGTGAGGATTGAGATCAAAGCCATTGTAAGCATTTTTTTCATAGGATTTTTTGTTAAAAGGTTTTTTTAATCAAGTTTTAGGGTATTATAAGCCCCGCTTTTTTGCAAGTTTAACGCGCCATGGATTGCGCATCATGAAACATGAAAATTCTGATAAAAACATTGGGGTGTAAATCCAATAGAGCTGATTCTGATCGATTGGCTGACAAGTTGGGCGATGAGTTTGGATCTGGTATTGAGGTGGCTGAGATCAACAATGCTTCGGATCTGATCTCTGATTCGGGCCCGGGGGCGATCTCTGTCGATGTTTGTGTCGTGAATACTTGTACGGTAACGCATGTTGCGGACCGCAAGTCGCGTGCTCAAATTAAATTGTTCAAGAAAAATTATCCTGAAGCTCTTTTGGTGGTGATGGGATGTGGACCTCGAGTTGATAGTGAGGCTTTTGAAGAGATGGGGGTTAATTTCATAGGGGCGGGAGTTGAGGATGTGGTGGGATATTTGAAGGGGCTAGATAATTTGCGTGCGACTGAGGTTGACGGTGATGTCGCGAGTAGAGAGACAGCGGGTGTGCGAACTCGTTCGGTCGTAAAAATTCAAGACGGCTGCAATAATTTTTGTACTTACTGCATCATTCCTTTTGCTCGTGGTCGAGAAAAGAGTTTTCCTTCTGCTGAGGTTTTGCGGGAGGTGCATGCGAAAGTTAAGGCCGGGTATAAGGAGGTGGTTTTAACAGGTATAAACATTGGGAATTGGGAAGAAGATGGGTCTGGGTTGGCTGATTTGATTGTTCGTATTCTTGAGGAAACAGATGTGAAGCGTTTGCGACTGAGTTCTATTGAGCCACAGAATTTTGGAGAGGGTTTTGAGAAGTTACTTAGCGATCCTCAGTATGCTGGGTCTGGATCTCAGCATGCGCGATTTTGTCCTCATCTGCATATGTCTTTGCAATCTGGATCTGACCGCGTATTGAAGCTCATGCGTCGAAGGTATGGGACCGAGTTGTACAAAAAAGTTGCACAAAGAATGAGAGAGTTGAGTCCGGATATTGCGCTGACTACTGATGTTATAGTGGGATTTCCTGGTGAAAGTGATGCGGATTTTGAGGAGACTTGTGAGTTTGTTCGTAAGGTTGGGTTTTCAAAAGTTCATGTATTCCCCTATTCAAAAAGGCGCGGGACCAAGGCAGCCGTGATGGATGGGCAGATTCAGGAACAGGTCAAAAAGAAGCGTGCACGTGAGTTACAGGCGATTGCTAATAAGTTGAGAGATGAGTTTTGGGAGGGGCAGGTTGGTAAGGTTTCAACTGTATTGATTGAGCAGAGAGTTGCGCGTAGTGAAGATGAGATTTGGGAAGGATTCACTCCTAATTATATAAAAGTTCGTATACGTTCGGAGCGTGATCTGACCAATGAGATAGTGGAAGTTCGTTTGTATCGTATTGCTGATACGGACAAAACAAAGGCCGCTTATATGGAAGCGACCCTTGTGTAAACTTTGTTGGGGCTCGGGCTTAGAGTCCGAGGTTTTTTCTAATTTCGTCTGCCTGTTTGGTGTCTTCTGCTTTCTTTTGAGTGTGCTCTACTTCGTTCTCTAGCTCCATCCATTCTTGATAATGTTGCTCTGCGAGCTTTTCAAGTTGTGGAGTGTGCTTTTGAGAGAGAGCTGCAAATTTTTGCTTCTCCTCTTCAAAGATTCGGATTAATTCATCGATTTGTTCTTGTTTCAATTTTGGCACTGATTCAACTATTTTCTTTTTCTCGTCTTTTGAAAGAGAGATTGATCCTGCTAATAGTGTGATGAACTTTTCTTGGTCGAATTTAAGTTGATTTGCTGGGCATTTAACCTTCAATACTTTTGGAAGTTTAGTTCCAAGCTGAAAGTTTGCCGGAGTTGTGTCGTCCTGACCTGCTGCTCCTGGTTGTCCTCCTTGTGGTGGGTATCCCTGTGGTGGTGGCGCATATCCTCCTTGTGGTTGTTGTGGTGGGTATCCTGGAGGTGGCGGTGCATATCCTCCTTGTGGTTGTTGTGGTGGATATCCCTGTGGTGGCGGTGCATATCCTCCTTGTGGTTGTTGGTATCCTTGTGGTGGATATCCCTGTGGTGGTGGCGCGTACCCTCCTTGTGGTTGTGGTGGTGGATATCCCTGTGGTGGCGGTGCATATCCTCCTTGTGGTTGTTGTGGTGGGACCGGTGGTTGCGGTGGTGTTGGTTTATCGTCTCCCGCTGGTGGTGGTGGAGGTGGCGTTGGTTTGTCATCTCCTGCTCCGCCTGGTGGTGGAGGTGGCGGGGTTGGTTTGTCGTCTCCTGCTGGTGGTGGTGGAGGTGGCGTTGGTTTGTCATCTCCTGCCGGCTTTGGATCGTTTTGTGGATCAGTCATAGCAAAATTGATTAATTTTAGATATAAGCCTAGTTCATTTTACTATCATTTTCAACTAAAACCTAGACTTTTTGAAGTATTGTGGTTAGAATCGCTATCGCTTTTTGAAAAAACTTGGGGCCCTCGGGCGGTTAGCATGTTGCTTACCCGCCCTACGTTCGAACTCTCTGAGAAAACTTTGTTCTCTCTCGAGTTCTCTCTCCGGGCGGTTAGCTCAGTTGGTTAGAGCGCATCGTTGACATCGATGAGGTCGGTGGTTCGAATCCACTATCGCCCACCAGATCCTGTTGCACTAACAACGTTAGTGCGGTATAATTTTGGTGTAATAATAATAATAATTATAACAATGACTACTTTAACTATTCGTATAGAGGATGAGTTGAAATCAAAAGCAGCTAAGCAAGCTGAAAAGCTTGGTATCCCCCTTACCCTGATTGTTAAAAATGCTTTGAGAAATTTTGTTGAAACACCAAAAGTTATTATTGAAGAACCTGAAACTATCATTGTCACTCCTGATATTCAGGCTAAAATGGATAAAATAGGGAAATTACTGTCTAAAAAATAATACTATTGAAACTTGTCCTGACTGCTTCTATTAAGAAAGCTGAGTTTGAGCCACTGAAAAAAACCTTCTCCTTGGAAGTTATCAAAATTGCGGCTAAGAAATGTCTCGAGGGTTTGGGTAAAAACATCAAATCTGCTGCAAAAATTCCTTCAACTTCATTAAAAAAGATACCTCTGACAAGTATCGGAGGAGCAGGCCGTGCTGCGTTCTTGTTACAAACCGAGGATGGTAAAGCTATTTTAGCAATGATTAGACTTAAAAATGATAAAAAAATTGGAGCGAATATGTCGATTGAAAACCCTAAATTCAAAAAAATATTAGAAAAGAACTTCCATCTTCTCTTTAAGGATATTGAGAACGGCAATTATGAAGAGTTTGAATTGTAAATTCTACTACGCAAAAACCAGAACACAAACAAGTTATAAGTAGAAAAAGGCTTGTTGCCAGAATATTAAACTAAACCGTTTCCTCGTTGTATATCTATTGAAGTTCTACAATTACATCCTGGGCATGCAACTCGTGTTAGGTCTGCTGTTAATTTTCTATATAATTCTACGGTTGTGCTTTTTCCTTCAGCAATTCTATCTAATTCTGCTAACGCCGTGTTCGCATAATCGTCATCATCGTCTGTTGGACCAACCATGCATGTACAAACTCCAAGTGTCATATCTTCTCTATCAGGCCTTTTCATCACTCTGAAATTTGGTGTAGCTATTAACTCCTCTCTATCCCTTGTGACAAATGCGCATCTTTCTTTACAATTGGCTCTAAATCCCTCTGTAACTGGTTTGCAACATTCAATCATATTATCGAATGTTCCCTCTACATTTAAAAATGTATTAGGATACAGTTCTTTTAATTGGCTTAATTTATGAACTACTCCTTCCATTTCTTCACGATTGCTTTCATCCAATAGAATTTCTGTATTGGTTCCCATAAGCAATCTTCCAGTTACACCAGTACCTTCCAAAGCTTCCTCAGAATGAATTGTAAGTGGAGCAATGAATAAAACTGCTCCAGATTCCAAAACTTGTTTTGCTATTTCTGGGATTTCAGAAAGATTTTCTTTGGATATTGTTGTGAATACACGGAAATTTTGAGTTTCTTGGTCTTTTATGTACTCGTCCTTATTTCCTAGCATTGTCCAGGAAGGATTTGATTTCTCCTCTCTTTGCATTGTTGGGTTGTCTTTTGGTAGAGCATCGACGCTTAATGCTACTACTGTTTTCATCCCTGTTTTTTTAGCGGTTTCTAGGTCCGCAGCTGTTTTGAATAATCTTCTAATAGCTTCTTCATCCTTCTCCGCATCACACATAACTGCAAATTGAAAAAGGTTATTGGCTCTGGCAACTTCCAACATAGCTTTTATGTCTTCTTCAGACATTTTGTTGAAAACTCCTGCACCACCGATAAGTTCTACAATTCTGCTACCTATAAGTTGGTGGTCAGTTAATTGTGCAACTGAATCCCAATATTTTGATAGTGTTGTTATTGCTTGTGCAATTTCTTGAGATGAAAGATTTTGAAGTTGAGTTTCTTTGAAGGAGCATCCTTCGCAATTTCTGACGCATTCTGTTCCAATTTCTACAGTCGCAGCTTGTGGGACTGGTGTATTGTCATATTTTTCTGCAAGCATAATAAGTTGGTGTTAGACTTTGAAGGGAATAACAATACGCTAAAATCCGATTAAGTCAACACCTACTCATCCACTGATGACCTGGGCGTCTTCTTTCGTACTCTGCTGCAGCTTGCTTTGTAATTTTGTGCCAAACTATTCCCTCTTTTGCTCCAACTATTGAGGCTAATCCGCATCTGCATAGAGTTGGTTCGAATCTTATCAAAATCTCTTCATAGACTTCATAAGGGTCGCGCTTCATGAATTCGTCAGCATCTTTTATGCCGATTTTCCTTATTTTTTCTGCCATTTTTTGGCCGATGTTTGGGAGTGATTCTAGGGGCTTTGATTCTCCAGGCATATTTTATATGTTACGAAGGAACAATAGTTGTCCCTCTACCTTCTGTCAAAGCTTCATACCCATCATCTAGTGGTCCAACCCATGCTGTGTTTTCTGTTTTACTTACAAAGTCACCAACAGCTTTTGCTTTTGGCCCCATGCTTCCGTCTGGAAGATCTGCATCCATCTGGGCAAGAGCTGCTGCTGTTATTTCTGGGATTGGTTTGACTGAAGTATCCCCTCTTTGTTTTTTCTTAAAATCTCCTGGCTCGTATATCCCGTCTTCTGCTGTGAAAATTGCTAACATTTTGATTTCTAGAAGAATAGCAGCTAATGCTGCTGCAGCATCTTTATCAATCACTGCATCAACCCATACTATCGTTCCATCTGGTTTGAGAATAAATGGAACCCCTCCTCCACCAACACAAATTGTTACTATTTCGTTATTTATCAATAATTCGATTCCCTTAATTTCCTCTATTCCAATAGGCTCAGGAGATGGGACTACTCTTCTAAAAGGCTTTCCTTCTGGCCCGTCTGTTCGTTCTTGTATCTCCCATCCATATAGTGTTTTCATTTCTTCAGATTCTTCTCTGTTCATGAAGTCCCCTACAGGTTTTGTTGGATTTTCAAAAGCTTGGTCCTTCTCGTCTACTCTTACTTGTGTTCCTACTTCCATTACCTTCCCGTGCAAAGAAGTGTCTTCATTAACTACTTGTTTCGCCATGCTCGTACCTATCGCTCCCTGAGAACTAGCTCCTGCATTACGCAAGTGTACTGGATGCATATTGTGTGGCTTTTTCATTGCAATATCGCTACGCTTCCCCATCCATCCTACTTGGGGACCATTTCCATGAACTACTAGTATTTTTGATACTACTTGCCTAATAGCAGCTATGCTTTGTGCTGCTCTTGTCATCGCTTTTTCCTGGGCTTCTATTGTTTTCCCATCTGGTCCTTTTCCTTTCAAGGCGTTTCCGCCGTAAGCTAGGGCTATTGAATCTGGAAGAGTTGTTGTACTCATGTTGTTTGTTTTAAAAAATGGAGATAAAAATGGAGATTAAGATATCCTGCTCCTGCTTCACTGTCAAATCTTTTAAAATTTTCACTACGTGTGCTAATATTTTTCCGATATAAAATAATCATTTTTGTTATGAAACTTTTTCTAGACTCAGCTCTGATCGATGAAGTCCGTGAGGCGGCAAGTTGGGGAATCATCGATGGTGTTACTACAAACCCTTCTCTCATAAAGAAGTCGGGGCGGGATTTCAAAGAGGTCATCAATGAAATTTGTGATGTTTTGCCAGAGGGGGCAATCTCAGCGGAGGTTCTCTCAGAGGATTCTGAAGGTATGCTTCGTGAAGCTCGTGAATTTGCTGCTTGGAAGCCGAATATTGTGATCAAGATTCCGATGACCGAGGAAGGCATCAAGGCAGTCACAGTTTTAGCAAAAGAAGGGATCCGCACAAATGTCACTCTAATCTTCTCAGCAAATCAAGCTCTGCTTGCAGCGAAGGCGGGCGCGACTTATGTCAGCCCTTTTGTTGGGCGGCTCGATGATAATGGACAAGATGGAATGGCTTTGATTTCGGAAGTCGTACAGATGTATATGAATTACGAATTTGATACTGAGATTATAGTGGCGAGTGTTCGTCATCCAATACATGTTCATGAATCAGCGATGCTCGGAGCTCATGTTGCGACTGTGCCTTTTGGAATTCTTGAAAAAATGTTCAAGCATCCTCTGACGGATTCGGGGATTGAGAAATTCTTGAAGGATGCGGGGGTAAGGTAATTAATACCCTCTCAGGAAGAGTCTCATTACGTATGCTCTGTTACGTGCTATTCTTTTGGGGATTGTTTTTCTATTTCTTTCCCCTAGTCCAAACCAACTCAAAAGTATGGTTAATTTTGCTTTTGGTATACTTGTTTCTTCTCTTCCTCTTGTCATAAATGCCATTGTTCCGCGAGACACAAAGTCATCTGCTAGTAATATTGCTGCCAAAACTTCTTTTTGTTCTGTTTCTTTAATTATTCTCCAAACTTCTTCTGGCATGTCATAGCCAATACAGTCTATCCATTCTTGGGCATCTGCTTCTGTGACACCTTCTTGTTCCAATAATTCCTCTACAAAATTCCCCAAGGCATTTCCACCTGCCTTCCCCCATGTTTCCCAGACTTGAGGGTAATCTTCCCCTTCATAGCCATCATCGCCATCTTCTTGGTTTTGCCCCTGCATCTCTAACATTTGAGAAAAATTTAATGTTTATTTGAGGAAAATTTGAGGTTTGGTTGATATTCTAGTTTTATGAGTAAATATTTCAAGGTCTTATACAGGTTGCTTAATATTATCTACCCTACCGAATGCTTGGGATGTGGGAAGAATGGGCAGCTTGTTTGCAGTGAATGCCTGTTGTCTATCGCCCCTTTGGAGACACAAGAGTGCCCCAACTGTAGAGCATCATCTGAATTTGGCACTTTTTGTAACAAGACTTGTAGGGAGCGTTTTCTGAAAGTTGATTGTTTTTTTGACCATCTAATTGTCTGCTCAAAATATGATAAAACTAGCTTGCTAAAAAAACTTATTGAACGTCTTAAGTATAAATTTTCTGAAGAATTGACTGATGATTTGAGCTCTCTTCTGCAAGCCTGTGTTTCGAGCTCTGCGTCGAGCCCTGAGTTGATCAACTTTTTTGATCAACTTTTTGTGGAGGGTGTGTTTGTCATTCCCGTTCCGTTGCATAAAAAAAGGCTGAGAGATCGTGGTTTTAATCAAGCTGAGTTGTTGGCTCGATCTTTGGGACGACCTATTTTTGATGTGATGATTCGTACTGTCTACACTCCTCCTCAAGCTCACCTAAATAGACGGAATAGACTTCGAAATCTGACCGGAGCTTTCATACTTAAAAAAGGGCAAGATGAGTTGGTAGCTGGGCGTTCAGTGATTTTGATTGATGATGTTTGTACTACTGGTTCAACTCTCAATGAATGCGCGAAAGTTTTGAAACAAGCAGGTGCTAGCAAGATTGTGGCTCTTGTTCTTGCGCGAGGAGATAGGCGTTGATATGCTGTTGTGGCTATTAATTAGAATTCGAATGAAAATAGGTATAGATGCGTCGAGATATGGGCATGAAACGGCTACCGGAGTTGAGTGGTATAGCTACCATATTATTAATGGGATTTTGAGTGAGGCTTTGAAGCATGAAGATACTGAAGTCATTCTGTATTCTCGTGATGAAGTTGTTATCCCAAAAGAGTTGGAGCATCCTCGTAAAGTTCGACGACGAGTTCTTCCCGCAAAGAGATTTTGGACTCTTTTCAAACTGTCGCGAGAAATGAAAAAAAATCCTCCTGACATTTTATTTGTTCCATCACATACCCTTCCTCTGAAGAGACCGCGTTATTCTGTCATAACTATCCATGACACAGCTTTCAAATATTTGAGGAAATCTTATTCGCGGTTTGCTTATTGGCATCTGAATTGGAGTACGAAATACGCTGTGAAGCACGCGAGCAGAATCATCGTTCCTAGTGAAGCGACAAAGCAAGATTTGGTTCAGTTTTTCAAATGCCCAGTTCACAAAATAGTGGTCGTGCCTCATGGATACAAAAAACCTCGCAAAATAGATATAAAAGAAGTTTCAGAAAATCTTAAGCATTTTGGGTTTGGTATTCACGAGTCTTCTCAGACCGAAACGCATTCCCCTTATATCTTTTTTATTGGACGGCTTGAGAGCAAGAAGAACTTGGCACGACTGGTCGAATCATTCAAGGATTTCAGTGACTCTCGTCCGGATTGGAGACTTGTACTCGCTGGGAAGCAAGGCCTTGGCTTTGAAGAAATCATTTCCAAAGTTCGATCTTTAGGGCTTGAAAACAAAGTGATAATGCCTGGGTATATTGATGAAAATGAAAAAGCGTATCTCTATCAGAATTGTAGGATTTTTGCTTTCCCTTCTTTGTATGAAGGGTTTGGACTTCCTGTACTTGAAGCTTTTGCTTATAAGAAGCCTGTTATGACTTCGCATGTTTCGTGTTTGCCTGAAGTTGCTGGAGATGCTGCGATGTATTGTGATCCTTTTGATAGCGGAGATATGGCCCGATGCTTGGAACGATTGGCAAATGACCGAGAATTCGCTGATGGACTTGCTCAAAAAGGACATGACCGATTGGATCGTTTCAGTTGGGAGAGATCTGTGAAACAGACTTATGATGTTTTGGTTAAATAGTTAAGTTTACACTTGATGGATAATAAAAAAATCTCACAAATTCTTCAGGAAATTGGCGACATCCTTGAGATCAAGGGTGAGAATCGTTTTCGTGTTAATGCTTATCGCAATGCAGCTATTAGTGTTTTGAATTACCCAAAAGATTTGCGTGATATTGTAGATGAGAATCCAAAATTACTTGAGAAGATTCCTGGGATTGGAGAAAATATAAGGAAAAATATTGATGAACTTGTTGGGACTGGGGCTTGCCGTGATTTTGAACAAATTCGGAAATTAATTCCGGCCGGGCTTCTGGATATGTTGCGTATTCGTGGCGTGGGACCAAAGAAAGTTAAATTGTTTTTTAATGAGTTGAAAATCAAAGACATTGCGGCCCTCGAACAAGCTGCAAAAGATGGGATTCTGGCTAACTTGCCTGGGATGGGAGAGAAAAGCCAGAAGGAAGTTCTCGAGGGCATAAAAGAGCATGCCAAATTTGATCTTGATAGGGTGTTGATCAGCGATGCTTTGATTGCAGCAGAGCAATACATTGAATACATGAAGAAATGCAAAGAAATTTCTCGCATTGAATACGCAGGAAGTTTGCGTCGAAGGAAGGAGACGATTGGTGATATTGATTTACTTGCAAGTACTAAGGGGAAAGATCCTGAGAAGGTGATGGATCATTTTGTGAAATATAAAGATGTGATGAGAAAGCTGGCGAAGGGCTCTACCAAATCTATGGTTCTTCTAGAAAGTGGGATGCAAGTCGACCTGCGAGTTGTAGATGATGATGTTTTTGGAGCTGCTTTGCATTATTTCACAGGGAGTAAATCTCATAATATCCGTGTTCGTGACATGGCAAAAAAGAAAAAATTAAAAGTCAGCGAATATGGAGTTTTTAAAAGATTGGCAGGTGGTGGATCCGGAAAAAGGATTGCCTGCAAAACTGAAGAATCTGTATTCAAAGCAGTGGGACTTCCCTACATCATCCCTGAAATTCGTGAGGGTAGTGATGAATTTCAAGCTGCTTTGGCCCAGCAAAAAGCTGGGAAAAAGATGCCACGTTTTGTGGAGCTGGAAGATTTACAATGTGACCTGCATACGCATAGTACGTGGAGTGATGGGAAAAGTTCTATAGAAGAAATGGCTCGTGCATACAAGAAGGCGGGGTTGAAATACATGGCAATGTGTGACCATTCGTCTGTGATGGGAATTACTGGTGGATTGAACGCGAAAGATATTCGCAAACAATGGAAAGAAATTGATCGCGTAAATAAAAAACTGAGAGGGTTCAAGGTATTGAAAGGGAACGAAGTTGATATATTGAAAGATGGCTCTTTGGATTTTGAAGATGAAGTTTTGAAGGAGCTGGATATCGTTGTCATCTCCGCTCATATGTACACACGTCTTCCGAAAGCACAACAGATGAAACGACTCATTGCTGCTATTGAAAATCCTTATTCGAATATTCTTGGTCATCCTAGTGGACGAATGATAAATCGTCGTGGACCCATGGAGATAGATATGGTTAAGATCATAGAGGCGTGCAAACAAAATAATGTTGTGATTGAAATTAATTCTAATCCTTTGAGGCTGGATCTGAATGACAAACACGCCAGGATTGCCAAAGACAAAGGTGTGAAAATTTCTATTAATAGTGACGGACACCATTCTTCTCAGCATGAACTCTTGAAGTACGGAGTGTTTATTGCGAGACGTGCTTGGCTCACAAAAAATGACGTAATAAACACCTACGACCCAGACAAGCTTTTAAAGATATGGAAATAGTACCGGATTGACTTTAAAGGAGTGGCATGAGAGTATTTTCGGGTAATTTTTTAACCTTATAAAACATGAAGAAATTAATTATTTCTCTTGTAGGTCTGTCTCTTGTCCTTGGAGTTTTTGCTGGCTGTGGAATGGGAAGTGAAAAAGATCGATTTGTATCAGCTTCTGTAGAAGTAGGATGCGCTATCTTTGACAATCCTGATCTGTTTGCTGATGCTGAAGCTGTTGATTCAAAAGCAATCGCAGTTTTCTCTGAATATGGATTTGATGCCACAGATGAAGACGCTATGCTTATCTTGACTGAGAAATACCAAAATGATGAAGAGATTTTGAAGGCTGTTCAGGAAGGAATAACTGAATGTGCTGGAGACGCTCTTGGACAGATGTTGATGGACGAAGCGAACTTATAATAGTCTTAGAATTTTGAATTAAACTAATTGGCTGCTAGAATTCTAGCAGCCTTTTTTTTAACTTTGCGCCTTGGTCGCCACTGGCTGGCTGGGCGCGCACCACATATGAAAGTTGCATTAGTACATGATTTCCTGTTGAAACTTGGAGGAGCCGAAAGAGTTCTGAAGGTTTTTGCTGATATGTATCCTGATGCGCCTATTTATACTCTTTTGTATGATGAGAAGGTTTGTGGGTCGGTGTTTCCGGCTGAACGAGTGAGGACTTCATCGTTACAAAATCTTCCTAAATTTTTGCGTCGAAGACATAGATGGTTAACGGGACGAATGCCTCGGGCTATTGAGGAATTGGATTTATCTGAATTTGATTTGGTTTTGAGTTCGAGTGCTGCTTATAGTCATGGATTGATTGTTCCCATCGAAACACAGCATATTTGCTACTGTCACTCCCCTATGCGATATGCATGGGATCACGCGTCCGAGTATCTTGAAGAAAATAAAGTTCGTGGCGTTCGAAAAGTTTTGTATTCGTGGTTGATTCGTAGTTTGCGTGAATGGGATCACATAGCAGCTGATCGCCCAGATAAATATCTAGCGAATTCGGAGACTGTCTCTCGACGATTGGAGAAATATTATAGGGTTAAATCTGAAGTAGTCTTTCCTCCGGTTGATGTAGACAAGTTTAAGGTGAAAGAAGGGCATAGCGATTATTTTTTAATTGTTTCTACTCTCACCCCTTACAAAAAGATCGACTTGGCTGTTCAGCTTTTTAATAAAATTGGACGTCGTTTGGTTATAATTGGGAACGGGTCTCACCGAGAATATCTTGAAGCTATTGCTGCTGATAATATTGATTTCCTTGGATTCAAATCGGATGAAGATGTGCGTGAATATATGCAAAATTGTCGGGCTTTGATTTTTCCTGGTGAAGATGATTTCGGGATCGTCCCTGTCGAAGCTATGGCTTGTGGCAAGCCGGTGTTGGCATACGGAAAAGGTGGAGCACTGGAGACTGTCGTAGCTGGGAAGACTGGGGAATTCTTTTATGATCCTACCGTTGAATCAATGGAGGATGGACTTGCTAGACTTATGTATAACGAAAGAGAATACAAACCTTTAGGTATTCGCAGGCATGCGAATCAATTTAGTAGAGATGAGTTTGAAGAGAAGATTAAAAAGGAGATTGCCAAGGTTATTTAATCTCCTGTCAATTCCTAGATTTTCTTTTCCGTTAATTTTTTGTTTTGCTATGTTAGAATATGACTCCTAAATATGGCAAAGATAGCACTCTACAGAAAGTATAGACCATTCAATTTCAAAAACCTCGTTGGACAGGATCATATTAAAAATACTTTGGTAAATGCATTTAAATCTGACAATCCATCTCATGCATATCTTTTTTGTGGACCGCGAGGGACAGGGAAAACCAGTACTGCTCGGTTGGTTGCGAAGGCTTTGAATTGTGAGAATGTGCAAGACGGTTATGAACCTTGTAATGAATGTACTTTTTGTACTTCTATCAATGATGCTAATTTGATTGATTTGATTGAGGTTGATGCTGCGTCAAATCGTGGTATTGATGAGATCCGTGATTTGAAAGAGAAAATCAATTTTGCGCCAACTCGTGCGAAGGTGAAGGTTTATATCATAGATGAGGTTCACATGATGACGAAGGAAGCTTTCAATGCTCTTTTGAAGACTTTGGAAGAACCACCTTCTTACGTTTATTTTGTACTTGCTACTACTGAAGTTCACAAAATCCCTGAGACTATTATTTCTAGATGTCAGAGATTTGATTTCAAACGAATCGATGAGAAAGCTCTTATGAGTCGACTTGGATATATTGCTCAACTTGAGGGTGTAAAAGCTGAGGACAAGGCCCTAGAGGCTATAACTCGGCACGTGGAAGGAGGTCTGCGTGATGCAATCCAACTTCTTGAACAGCTGACTGTTGAAGGAAAATTAACCTTTGATCACGTTAAGGATATTTTGGGAATAAGTGATTTTGAGACTTTGGATAAATTGTTTGAAGCTTTGGTTGCTAATGACACAAGTCTTGCACTCTCAACTATTCAGAATGTTCATTCCCAGGGATATGATCTATCTCAATTCTGTCATGAATTTATTGATATTGTTAGGAAGAGACTTCTCGATGCCGTTGATGACAACCAAGACGCTTTGATGTCGAGATATTTAAAAATTATTGATACTTTCCAGACTGCTCGTGATCGACTTAAGTTTTATACGATTCCTCAACTTCCACTTGAGATTGCTGTCATTGAATCAACAAAAGATTTGGCTGGAATTCAACCAGCTCCTGTTGAGACGAAGAAGGCTGTGAAAAAAGAAAAGCCTGTAAAGGAAGAGAAGATCGTTGAAGCCGCTCCGGCTAATCCTGTTCAAGAAACTCCTACTGAGGCTGCTCCTACTGCAGAAGCCCCGGTTACAGCGCCTGTTTCGGGCACTCCCTTAACTATAAGTTACGTAAAAGAAAACTGGCCGCGCATCACTGAGCGCGTTGATATTCCCGCATGCAAACGGTCTCTGATGGACGGTGAAATTTCAAAAGTTGATGGCAGCGAAGTCACTCTAGATTTCAGATCTAATTTCCATAGGAACAAAGTCATGGAACATGAGAACCGTATTGAGATTGAGAAAATTTTCCAAGAATTTTTCGGTGTTGGTGTTAAATTATTGGGACGTGTCAAAGATATTGAAATAGATTCTACTATTAGCAACGACACTGATGAACGTGCTCATAAAGGATTGGAGGATGAAGGAGGTGATCTTGCTGATCAAGCCCTTGAAGTTTTTGGTGGCGAATTTATTGAAGATGAAAATTAGTCTGTTAATTTTTCTAGTTCATTTTTTTCGAGAGTTTTCACTCCGAGTTCTATCGCTTTTTTCAGCTTTGAGCCTGCATTCTCGCCCACCACTAAATAGTCCAAATCTTTGGTGATACTTGAAAGTACTTTTCCTCCGTTTTGTTTTATTAATTCTTTTGCTTGGTCACGCGTCATCCCGTCCAATGTCCCAGTGATCACAAAACTTTTACCCGTTAGTTTCCCTTCCCTACCTACGTTTGAGATGTCGAGTGTTATCCCCACTTTGTAAAATTTTTCTAGAAGTTCTAAGTTTGTTGGATCGCTAAACCACTCATAAATATATGCTGCAACTTTTTCCCCAACTCCATCTATATTTTCGAGTTGTTCGAATTTAATTGATTGGATTGTTTTAATCAAATCAAGTATCGAGAAATCTTCTTTTGCATTAGTGTTTTCTGTTTTTTCTGATTCGTTAAAGAGAGTCAATTCATCCGGTTCCTTTTCTATTTTATTTAATGATTTGTTGGATTTCTTTTTGTGATGAAGGATGTAATTCGCAAAATCATAACTAGAAGTCTCCCCCATCAATCGGATCCCCAAGCTGAATAGAAATCTTTCTATAGCTATGTTGCTCGCTTCTTTTGTTGAATCGACTAATTTTTGGGCACGTTTTTCTTTGAAGAAATCGAGCTGCAGTAGTTCTGATTTTTTTAATAAGAAAACATCTGCAAAATCTTTTATCAAACCGTCATCTAATAATTGAGCTACGACTTTTTCTCCGAGACCATCTATGTTGAATCCTTTTTTTGATACGAAATGTGAAAAGCATTCTTTTTGTTTTGCTGGACAGATTGGGTTATCACATCTATATGCTGCCGCTCCTTCTTTTCTTGAGATTGGCTTGTCACAAACCGGACAGTTTTTTGGGAAATGGAACTTCTTTTCTTTGCCGGTTCTCATATCTTTGAGGCTTTCAACTATTTCGGGGATAACATCTCCTGCCTTTTGCATTATCACGGTGTCGCCTATGCGAACGTCCTTTCGGTTTATTTCATCTTCGTTGTGAAGGGTTGCGCGAGATACTACAGATCCTGCTACAAGAGTTGGTTTCATTACTGCTACTGGCGTGACAGCGCCGGTCCTGCCTACTTGCAGGATGATGTCGAGGATTTTGCTGGTCACTTGTTCTGCTGGGAATTTGTATGCGACTGCGTAACGTGGTGTTTTTGCAGTTTTCCCCATCTTTTTTTGTTGGTCTAATGAATTCACTTTTATCACCACTCCGTCTATTTCATATGGCAGTGAATTCCTTTTTTTCTCCCATTTATTACAGAATTTGATTATGTCTTTTATGTCTGTTGTTGTTTCAAAATGCTTTTCGACCGGGAGTCTTAATTCCTTGAAAGTTGTTAATACTTCTTTCTGGCTTTTTGGTTCGATGTTGCTTTTTCCAATCTCATAAAAGTTTACATCCAGACCTCTTTCTGCGGCGACTTTTGGGTCGAGTTGGCGGATTGCACCTGCTGCTAGATTTCGTACATTTGCGTATAATTTTCCATCGATTTTTTCTTGTTCTTTATTGATTCGTTCGAACTCTTTTATTGGCAGAAAAACTTCTCCTGAAACTTCGAGGTCTATTTCTTGTGTTAGTTTTAAAGGGATTGCTTCTACTGTTTTTGCAGCATGGGTTACATCCTCTCCTTCAACTCCATTTCCTCTGGTTATGGCGCGTTTGAATGCTCCTTTTTCGTAATGAACTGTCATGTTGAGTCCGTCCAATTTCAACTCGCAAACAAATTCTATCTCTCCTGTTACGAGTTTTTTTATGCGTTCATGCCATTCTTCTATTTCTTCTGATGAAAATACGTCTGAAAGGCTTTTTTTGACTGTTAAATGTCTGATTTTTGCAAATTTCCCTGAAAGTACGCTCCCTACCCTCTGGGTTGGAGAATCCTCGGTTACGAATTGTGGAAATTCTGCTTCTAGTCCTATTAACTCCCTCTTTAATGAGTCTCTAACAGATTCGTTAACGGTCGATTTATCTAATACAAAATAGTCGTAATTCAGTGTTTTTATCTTCTCTTTTAGAAGGGAGATGCGTTTTTGAGCTTCTTGTGCTTTCATCATTGAAAATAATGTGTTTTTCTGGTATAATTCTAGGATAAATTAACCTTATTAGCAAGCCATGACTGATAACAAAAAAATGATCCAGGAAAGTGGAGAAAAGTTAAAAAACGCTCTCAATGAGGCTTCTGACTTACCTGAAAAAGAGCAGAAAAAGTTGAATGAACCTTTGGTTGATCCTGAAGGTCTTGATGAGGCAAATAAACAGTTCTTGGATGATGTAATGGCGAAGCTGGAAAATGGTGAAATAGACCTACACACTCCTGATACCATCATCAATCAAGATGTATATTCAAAACTTGGTGAGAAGGTTCAAGGAGAGACTGATTTGTATGCGGTGACCATGCTCGCTCGGTTACGTGAAATCAAGGATTTGCATGATTTTGGACAGGTTGAGAGTTATCAATTCAAAAATTTGGTTGAACAAGTTCGTTTAACAAAAGAGCGTCTTGAAAAAGATGCTGGCAATATATTTAAAATTTAATTTATGGGTGACAGTCCAAAGAAAAAATTCGTGCAGGAAAGTACTGAGACTGGAAAGATTAGAATAGTTTCTCAGGAGGAAATAGCTAAGGGCACTAGTTCCAGAGGAGATCTTTCTGCAACAGTGGCACCTCCTGATCAGCCTATTGATGCTCCTCCTTCTAATATTGAAGCAGTAGATACTAGTGATAAAAAATCTGCTATGCCTGAAGGGAAAGAATGGCTAAGCAGGGCTCATAAATTTTTGAAGGAAGACTTTGATAAAGGCGAGAATTCCAGGTTTCGACATACAAAATTTGGACCAGCTATGATGTATGGACTTGGACTTTTGAACACTATGTTTGGATTTGCGCTTGATCCTGTTTCATTCAACAAATTGTCATCGAATTTATATCCAACTGTTAATTTTGGGGATGAGACTAAAACCATATTGAAGAAGAGATTGTCAGAGAGGTATATAGAATTGAGCAATAGCAAGGTCACTACCAACTCTGAATTTAACAAAAAGGTCACAAATCTAAACAAGTTGGAGGCACGTTTGTTGAAACTTGGCATGACTAAGGAGGATATTGAAAAACTTGGAGAAGTGAAACTTGGTGGAGAAACTCTTGATGAGAGGTTGAAACAGCAATTAACTGAACTCAATATAAAGGAAATGATGGACAATGATGAAAAATTCAAAAAATTAATGAAGACAGACCGGGCAGATTCTGTAGCGTCTGTTTTGTATGTTTATCGTGAGTTGGGAGCTTCTTATCCTGTCCCTGATGAAGGACAAACTTTGGGTGCAGCCTATGACGCTCATGCCTTAAACTCAAGATTACAGAATGCTAAATTTACAGATAAAAGCACATATGAATATAAAGTTCATGGGACTGATAAGATCATCAAGCACGATAAATCAACTATGGAAAAGCTTTATGATAAAGAAGAAAATGCGAGCAAAGTTCTTTCTGCATATGTTGCAGGGACGTTGCCAGCTGGAACAGTTGTCTTCTTTGAAAGAGCTGGAATCTTGATGACGGGAATAGTTAATTTGGATGGAAAAATCAGATACCAGACAAAAGATGAGCTCAATGTTTTGGAAGACTTTTCTGGTGAAGATTCAACTGGTAAAAAAATAATGAACCTTGTTGATGATTATAAAGTCACTGCAAAAGGAGCTGAATTTATTCCTGCAAAGAAATCTGAAGATGTAAATTCTTCACAGAAATTTTCAAGCTTTATTGATATGTTTGCTCAAGGAGGTTTTAAAGGAGCGTTTATTCCAAATTTTGGACCTGATACTCAGGAAGATGTTGAGTATGCTAATAAAGGTTTTGAAGAATATAATACGGCAAAAGAGGATAAAGAGAAAAAAGATGAAGCTAGAGAAAAGAATAAACTTCCTGAAGAGGATAAGGGAAAAACCCTCCAAGAACTTCGTGCTGAACTTGCTGAGGAAACGGCAACTGATACGGCAACTGAGGCTGATTCTGAGCCTGTGGCTGACGATGTTGAGGCTTTGGATGAAGTTGTGGAAGCTGCTAGTTCTACTGAAGAAGATAAAACTCCTGAGAAAGTAGCTGAGGATGAAGCTGTCAAAAAGGTAAAAGAAAAACAAACAGTTGGCGAGGGAGAAGATGCTGGAAATGCAGCCAGTTAATACCTTTAAGTCAATTGCACTTTAAATTCTAAAATATATAATCAGAACATGGCAGACGACAAAGATTCACAACACGATCCGAAAACCGGGAAAGGCAGCAGCACTCAGATTAAAGCTGACTCATCAAAAACAAATGAGCAGTATATAGACGAGGCTGAACAGCATTACATCATCCCAAAATTGGTTAGGGAGGTATTTCCTGATCTAGTTAAATTGATTTTTGAAACCGAATCAATGGATGCTGATGAGCGTGAATATTGGTTACAAATTTTGCCTATTATGACTGAGGATCAAATCAAGAAATTCAGAGATATTTTGGTTAATGAAAAAGAGCAACTCACCAAATTGGACAAAGAGTATGAGGAAGAGATGTCTGGCCTTGAAAAGCAACACAAGACACAAATCAATCAAGAAGAAGTTAAACAAAAACGAGAAGAACTAAGAGCAAAAGAATCAGCTGCTGAAAAGGAAGAAAACCAAGCAGAAGAAGATCTTCTTAAACAACTTGAGGACCTTTAATTACTGTGTTTCCATCAATTCCGCTGTCACGACGAGGCGTTTTAGGTTTGTGCCGATTGGGGTACAAGTTATTAGCGTGAGTTTATTGGCTGGAGTTTGTTTTAAGACTTCTAGGTTTGATGGAAGAACAACTTCTATATTTGAAACCTCATATATGTATTTTTTTTGATTGTGATACATCGCTATTTTGTCGCCTTCTACTACTTCGTGAAGAAGGGCAAAAACGTCCTTGAAACGTCCTGGATCCCATGGAAAATACGAACTATGACCTGTGATAACTATATTGCCTGTTTGATTCGGCAAACTTGTTCCAGGGTAGTGAACTACTCCATATTTCAATGCTTCCTGCATTTCCGATTCCAAGGCTCCCCAGTCTTTATTTATCAGATGTTCACTTGATACCCTAACTACTGGAATGTTTTGATTGATTCTTGGAATCACCAGTCTTGTATCTGGTGGCGTTATCTCCAAGAATAGGTCTGGAATTGATTTCACTTGAGTTTCCGTACTTTTGTCTGTATCTGCCAATTTTGGCTTTGGTTTTGGGGTTGTGCTTACCATCTCCTCAAGACTGCTTTCCTGTTGAGTCCCCGTCCATACATCAATCTTGTATTTTACATTTATGTATAGTGCACGCCAATTCATGGCCACAAATGCAACTACCAGAATAAGCATACTCACGAAAATCTGTCTTCCAGCGTCTTTTAAGACTGTTTTTATAGTCTTTTTTCCAGAGGGTTTATTTTCTGGTGGCTCGTGTCCGATGTGTAAGAATGTGTTGTTCATATTGTTTTTTATCTGTTAATTATACCTGAAAGCAGCTTTTTTTTCAATGGAGGGCCTTGCGACCCACTAGACAAAAAGTTTGACTTTGGCTTAGTTTTATGTCATATTTATTATCACCTTAAAGTTATTATGGAATATCCCCCAGATTACAGCGAGTTTTTTGACCTCAAAGAGATGATTTCTAATACCAAGAAGTATCTCCCTAATTTTGATGTTAAAAAGTTTAAAAAGGCTTTTAATTTTGCTGAAGAAAATCATCGTGGACAGGTAAGGAAAAGTGGAGAACCGTATATTATCCACCCTGTTGCGACTGTTCAAAATCTGATTCATCTCCATGCTGATGAAGACTCGTTGATAGCTGCTTTGCTGCATGATGTACCTGAAGACACCAGTGCGGACATCAATGAGGTTAAGCAAATGTTTGGAGATGGAGTCGCTTTTTTGGTTGATGGGATTACAAAATTATCGAAAGTTTATTATAGGAATGATATGGAAGAAAGACAGGTTGAATCTCTGAAGAAACTTCTGATTCACACAGCCAAAGATCCTAGAGTTATTCTGATAAAGCTGGCTGATCGTCTACATAATATGAGTACTTTGGGGCATATTTCTAAACCAGAAAAAAGAGCTCGTATTTCTAGAGAAACTCTTGAGATTTATGTTCCTATGGCTAATTTGCTTGGGATTCAAGATTTAAAATCTAAACTCGAGGATTACTGTTTTATGTATCTTCACACTGAAGATTATGATCAATTAAAAGCTCGTATTTCAAAGACTGCCAAAAATCATAAAGAGACCCTGTCAAAGATGATGAAGAAAATAAATTCCGATTTGGAGACACATGGCATCAAAGCGGAAGTACAAGGGAGGGAGAAGGGGCTTTATAGTATTTATAAAAAAATTAAATCTGAGAAAAAGTCTGTCGAGGATATTCATGACAGAATTGCACTACGTATTATTACGAATAACAAATCGGATTGTTATGCAGCGCTTGGGGTTATTCATGACTTGTTCAAACCCAAACCTGGTAGATTCAAGGACTATATTGCTGTGCCAAAAGTGAATGGATATCAGAGTATTCATACTATTGTTTTTGGTGTTAATGGGATCCTTACTGAGATTCAAATCAGGACGGAAAAGATGCATATAGAAGCTGAATATGGGATTGCTGCCCATTATTTTTATGATGATGATAAGGCTGGTGAAGATAAATTAAGTAGTGATGAGAGATCTGCTTGGGCTACTAAAATCTTGGACCTTCAGAAGCAGCATGAAGGGCATGAGGATTTTATTTCAAATCTAAAAATAGATATTTTCCAGGATAGAATTTTTGTTTTCACTCCAGAGGGGGAAACTCTTGATCTTCCCAAGAATGCGACGGCAATTGATTTTGCTTATGCTATTCACTCTGAAGTTGGTAACCACTCTGAAAAAGCTGAAATTAATAATGAGATAAAACCTATCACTACAATTTTGAAAACTGGTGATCACGTGAATGTTATAACTTCTGATAAGCAAAATCCTGAGCTTATGTGGCTTTCTTTTGCGAAAACTAGTCTGGCGAGAAATCGCATCAAATTATTTCTTAAAAAGGAGAGTGCTAAAAAGAAAATCGAGGATGGAGCTTCTATGCTTCAGAAGGAGCTGGACTTGGCCGGACTGGGACTTGTTGAAGATTTGAGTTTTAGGAAAGTAAAACAATTGCTTTCAGATAAATTCAATATGAATATTTCAACTCGGAAAAAAATGTTTTCGAAGATTGGAGATGGAACTATTCAGGCTATTGATATAATCCGAGCTCTTCGAAGTGTTAAGGGAAGAAAAGGTGAGGATGACAGTACGTTTTCTATTAAAGTTGTTAGTGATGACAGATCTGGCGTGATGAAAGATGTTATCGATATTTTGGTTAGTTATGATGCTGATATTTCTTACTCTCATGCGAAAATAAGCTTCTTGAGCAAAAATGCCGTTATGGTGTTTCATATAAGTTTTGATTCTCTTAAGGATTTCAGTAAAGTTTGTCAGCATATTGAGCAAATAGAAGGGGTGTCGCGAGTTGTTAGACTCTTCAAACAGACTACTGTTTCTTTTTATTCGGTTGTGTTTACTACGATGTTGATTTGGGGTTTGCACCCACTATTTATTAGGAGTTTGGTTAGATTGCCTTTTGCTAAGGAGTATCAGTTCTTATCTAGCTTGTTGCTTTATATTGGACTGTTTATGCTCTTGTTTACAGTTATTTATTTAAAGAAGATTGTCCAAAAAAGTTTCCCCGGTTTCAGAAATGAAAATTCTGTTTGGATTACTACATTCTTGGCTTTAACTATTGCCGTGTTTGCTCTTTTACTTGAGTTATATACGTTCAAAATATATTTCAACTGGGTAATTATATTTGGAGGGATTCTATTTATTTATGCTTACTTGGCAGCTCAATATTTGGACAGAAAAAATTCTTTCAAAAATTAATTTCATTTCAAAACTTCAAAGATAGTCAACTCTTTCATACTTAGCATTCCTTCCAACAAAGCTTTTCCTATGTAAACTCCTTCCACACGGATTTTTCTCAGAAGATTCAGATGTTTTACTTTTGAGATTCCTCCGCCCAAATACACTTTCAAATCGGTTGTTGAGAGAATTCGTTCGACTTCATCGTAGTTTGGGTGGATCAATGTTCCTTGGCTCCAGATATCTATGTATAAAAGATTTTTCACATTTAAGGCTGAAAGTTCTTGGGCAAAATCGAAAACTTCATATGGGTTTTCTTTCGAAGTATATTCCGAGATTATTTTGTTGTCTTTTGCTTTGAGTCCGACGTAGATTTTGTCTGGACCATATTTCTTGATGGCTTTCGGAATGATCGGCAATCCTGAAACTCCTATTACTACTTTTTTCACTTTGAGTTCATTGAAGGCTCGGTCCACTTCTTCCATTGTCCGAAGGCCTCCGGTGTATTGGACTTCGAGTTCTGGGTTTTCATCTACTATTTCTTTGATTATTTTTGTGTTGGTGATTTTGTGTTCCTTGCTGGCATCGAGATCTACTACGAGGATGCGTGTTGCGCCTTGTTTGTGAAATTCTTTTGCGTAATTTTGAGGTTTGCGTGGGTAGGTTGTTTTCTCGTCAAAATCTCCTTTGTATAAAGAAACACATTTTCCTCCGATGATGTATATTATTGGATTTACTTCCATTGTGTTTTTTTAGAGTGTGGGCTCAGAGGGTGGAATCAATTGGCGAATTTGAAATGCATGATGTCTCCATCTTGTACTTCATACTCCTTCCCTTCCATTTTCATTTTCCCCTGTTCTTTTGCTGCGTTTTCGCTGCCTGCGTTTTTGTAATCTTCATATTTTATTACTTCTGCTTTAATGAATCCTTTCTGGAAATCAGTATGTATTACCCCGGCAGCTTCTGGTGCGAGAGCGCCTTTTTCTACTGTCCAAGCTCGAACTTCTTTTGGACCTGCAGTCAGGAATGTTATCAAATTCAATGTGTGGTATGCCGCTCTAATTATTTCGTTCAAACCTGTTTCTTCTAGGCCTAGATCGTTCAAATATTCCAGGGCTTCTTCTTTGCTCAAATCACCTAACTCCTCTTCTACTCTTGCACAGATTGGGATGATTTTTTCTTGATTTTTGATATCGAGAATCTCTGCATATTTTGATTTGTCGAAGTCTTTTATCTGATCTTCATGCAGGTTTACTATATGAAGATTGGGCTTGATTGTGAGTAGGTGCAAATCACGAATCATTAATTTTTCTTCGTGTTCTAGGTTTAGGTTGATTGCTAGATCTCCTTCTGCCAAATGCTCGTATAATTTTTCTATTATTGCTAAATATTCTTTCTTTTCTTTGTCTGGAGATCTCGCCTCTGTTCGTGCTTTATGCAATCTCTTCTCTACTGTTTGTAGGTCTGCGAGGATCAATTCAGTGTCTATAATTTCCCGATCTCGTTTTGGGTCGATCTCACCATGAACGTGAATGATATTTGAATCTTTAAAAAATCTGACAACCTGGGCGATAGCATCACACTCTCTTATATTTGCTAAAAATTGGTTCCCAAGTCCTTCTCCTTTGCTTGCACCTTTGACCAGGCCAGCTATATCTACAAATTCAATTACGGTCGGAATTATGCTGTCTGGATTGTTAATTTCTGTCAGTTTTTTCAGACGTTCGTCTGGGACTTCTACAACGCCCACATTGGGGTCTATCGTGCAAAATGGGTAGTTAGCCGCCTGAGCACTTTTCGCGCCTACTAGGGCGTTAAAAATCGTTGATTTTCCTACATTGGGGAGGCCTACTATGCCTATTTTAAGACTCATGGGTATATTTGTTGAATTCTTTGATTGTTATTTGGCCTGGCGCTGTCTTTGCTGTGGTTTTCGAGGTTGCTGAGAAGTACATCATGTGATTTCCAAAGAGATGCCCGGAGATCCTCGTGAGAAGACCGTTCTCCCCCATGCACAAGCAAATTGTGTTCTGTCCCTTTTTACTTAAGTTTGCGAGAAAGTCAAGCATTCTGAAGCTGTCCACTATACCTTTTGAGTGAGTAGCAAATTTCACTATGGATTTTGAGTTCTTGGTTTGAGTCGAAAGTTTGCTTGTCATCTTCTTGTATATGCTATTAAGATCTTTCTCATATGGAGTTTCCTTGAAGTTGTGATAAGAGATTATTAAGGTGATTTTTGGATTTAGTTTCTTTATCTTTTTGAAGGTGGATTTTGGAGTTTTGTAGTCGATGTCTATGTATTTAGCTTTTTCTATGATTTCTTCGTTGAGTTTTTTTGGATCTGCTTTTTCTAATTTATAGATAAAAGGTTTTTTAATTCTTTTAAGAAGGGACGCGTGGTCTTTTTTTGGAATTCGATCAAACCACACTTCTATAATATCTGCGTCTTTGGTATTGGTGAGCTTGTTGGTTTGGATTGGAATTACTTTATACATCGATCATCATTAGTTGTACTGCATCTTCTACGTCTTTTGTATTCGAGAAGTTTGGATATATCCTGATGTGGTTCGTGCGACTGAGATTGTAATATGCTAGTGAACTCAAATCGTTATCTATAATAATATGCGGATTTTCTTTCTTTAAGAATTCAGCCAATGTGTCTGGTTGTTTGTTTTCTGGTTTCAGCGTTTTTCTATATTTTTTCAGAATTCTATTTCCTTTTATATCTACAAATTCGTACGCCTTGGTGGTTCTCAATGTGCTTGCTATTTTTGCTTTTAGGCCACTTCCTACTCCTGTGATTGGGACTCCGATTCTAATCCTTTTTGATTTCGGGATGTGAGTGTGAATTGTTAAATCTTTGATGTATGGATTTTGTTCTTTTATTTTCTTATCCATGATTGCTAACTCTTCTCTCAGGTCTATTAAGTCTGCAAATGGGTTGATTTCGATAAAGGCTTCTCCAAAAATGAAAGTCCCTGCACGACGCATTCTTATTTTTTTGATTGATAACACTATCTCTGTTTTTTCAAGTATTATTTTGCGGATTTTCTTTAAAAGTTTTGGGTCGTCCCAGTAGTCTAGAAGGAAGAAGAGGGCTTCTTTTGTGCTTTCGATTCCGACCTTCAATATCATGAGGGCCATCAACATACTTATGACACTCTCGACGTACATTACTTGATATAGATTTGCGAGGATACTCGCGATGACTGCAAAACTAGCTATTATATCTAATTTTTTGTCTTTGGCGTTGTTCATCAATGATATTGAATTGGTTTTCCTTGCAACGTCTGTAAGTTTTGTCGCAAGTCTAATTGAGAAAACTATTGATACGGCAGTAGTTACAATTCCCAATATGTGAAGTTGTCCTGTTGGAACGTCTGTGATGCTTGTGATTGCTTGTTTGAAGACGTCGTAACCGAAATATATAATTAGCAGTGAGACTAGAAGAGCTCCGAAGGTTTCTACCTTGTAGTATCCATATTCGAATTTTTTGTCTGCTGTTCTTCTTGAGAGCTTTAACCCTACATAACTTGCAAAAAGGCTAATTATATCTGTCAAAGAGCTAATGGCATCCGCGAGCAAAACAACCATCCCTGTAAAATAAGCTATTACTGCTTTTATGGCAGTTACTACTATCAATTGGATTAAGCTGTTTCGTGCTATTACCTCTCCTTGTTTTAAGTTTCTACTCCCACTCATGTGTAAATATTTTTTATTCTTTGTGATTTTTTGGAATTTTATCACATTATTTTTTTAAAAGAAAACAATTGGAAGTCCCTGAACTACATCACCTTTCCCTCTTTGGTCAATCCTTTCAGGTTATTTCCTTTTTACTTTTTCCTGTTAATTACTATAATTTACAACAAGTAAAAATATTTCCTAACCTTCGTATCATGAGGAAGTTTTTCCTTGGTCTAGCGGTACTAAGCATCACAACTCTTTTGGTTGGATGTGTACCATCTGAAGACGCTACTGAAGAAGAGGTGACTGAAGACGCAGTTGTAGAAGAGGTTGTAGAACCTGAAGCAACTGAAGAAGCTGAAGTAACTGAAGAAGCTGAAGACGCTGAAGCAGTTGAAGATGCTGAACACGTTGAATAGTCTCTCTAGATTAGTAGCTACTAGACAGAAAGGGCGGTGAAAATTGTTTCCCCGCTTTTTTTGTATCTATAGTTTGCGAGAGTTCGGACTGACGTTATGCTTCCAAGAATTCTCTTGTGTGACGATCTTCTTTTACTGTTTCGTGAACTGATGGTTTTCTTATAGAAGCGTGTCTTCTTGCTTGTACTTGGTCTTTCTTTAATGTGTCTTGGAATTTCTTTACCTGTGCAACCAATCGGTCCTTTGAGAAGTCGATCGCTTTTGTGATTGTGTGGCTAGCTTCTTTAGCTTTGAGAGTCTTCATCGGCATTTTCAGGATAAGCTCTACCTCGTAAGCATCGTGCTTCTCGAATTTCTCGATATTACAATCTAGAATAACGGCATCTTCAGCAAAATTGGTCAAAAGATTCTTCAATTGCTTCAATTTCCCTGGTAAGTAGTTGTCGAAAATCTCTTGCTCATGCGGCGAGAGGTTCTTGTAGGTATGTGTTACCTTCATGGAAGATGGGTTAAGGAATTTTAGGGGAGGAGTAAATTATAACGCATGTGAGTTTGGATAGCAAAATGGAAATTATTACCATCTTATTGGCCATTTTCTTATGTATCCTGAGCCTGGGAACTTTTGCTGTGTATCTAGATGTAATATATTTGGATATCTCCCAATTCCACCTCCACCTCTCTTTTTCATAGCCTTTTCAGCTAGTTCGATGATGTGATCTCTAATTTTTGCTGTTGTGTCTAGCCCGCATGCTCCTTCTATGCTTTGCTGGCATTTTCCTCGAAGGAATGCTCTCGTCCTTGCTAGGTTTATATCCATTGCGCTTCCTGATAAGTGAATGCTTTCCGAGGCTGCTCTGGTGTTGTGGTTGTGAACGTATGATCTATATGTTTCGTCGGGGCATATTGCAAATCCATAACTTCTTCTCACTTCTTCTAGAAGATCTACTAGTTCTGGGTTTATTCTGGCAACCTTATATAGGTATAAAGTTCTTTTTTGGCCCGAGTTTAGAGGGTCTGGGGCTTCATATTCGTAATAAAATTTTGGATCAACGTTTCCCGCTGCGATATCGTTGGGATCTATTTTTGCGAATTCCCAAGCCTGGAAGTGATCTGAAAGCTGGGTGGTTTCGTTTCCTTCTATTCTTACCAGGGGGATGTTTTCTTTTCTTGGGTTGTATAAATGGCAATCACTTCTTATTTTGCCCATATCTTTTTCAAAACTTAGATCGTCACATCCTTTGTAGTTTTCAGGTTCACCCCATTCTACTAGTGGTAATGACTCCCCACTTGGGAATTCAACTGATCTGGTTTCCTCTGGATGTTCAGGGAGGGGTGGTTCTTTGGGGTTTGGTTCTTCTGGTTCAGTTGGATCTTCAAGTTCTGGAAAAATACTTTCTCTTACTTTAACCTTTACGGTGTGTACTATTGGTTCAACTTTATGATCGCTTGGTTGGATTGCCTCAGATTTATTATTGCAGCCTGGTGCTGCCAGCGATAGTGCGCAGGTTAGTATTAATGAGCTTGTTGTTAGGTCTGGGGTATTCATTGTTTTGTATATGATCAAAAATGAGTATTGTAGTTTAATACTATTGACTAGGTTTGTCAAGGCTCCTAGTGAGTTTTGTTCCTAATATAGAAGTGGTGCCGCGAGGTAGAATTGAACTACCGACACCAGGATTTTCAATCCTGTGCTCTACCACTGAGCTACCGCGGCACGTGTAAAAAGATTTACGTCCGAGATTCTAATAGGTGTGAGAAGTAAAATCAACTAAAAAGCTCACCCCTTTCGAGATGAGCTTTTGATTTCTAACATTGTGACTAGGTCTATTTGTCTGCTTTTTTAAGCATTGGAAGACCTGTTCTCTTGTTTTCAACTACTTGGTATCCTTCTGGCATTGCATCTAGAGCATCATTTGGTTTTTCTTCACGAGCGAAGTAATAGATCCTTTGTAGTCGTCCACCTCTTAGAGTTACCTCTTTTGTGTGGAGGAAGTAAGTTTGTCCCTTACTGTTTGTGTGACTGTAAGCCATAGAAAAATGGGTTAAAAAATTTTTCTAAGAAAAGCCTACCTGATGACAGGTTTGTTGTAAAGGGGCTGGGCCTCAATCCTTGATTCTGTCAAGCTGAATGTTTTTTGGCTTGTCTTGGAGGTTTTTAAGATTTAGCTGCTTGATAGCTTCTTTCGTAGTAGGTTAGGCCTGAGCCTTTTACTCCATATTTCCTTCCAATTTCTCCTGGAGATTCTACTTTTACGCCTTTGCTTTTTGCAAACCTAATTATTGATTTTATATATGACCATTGATTCTTAAATGAACCATATCTTAGCCCTACCATGCTGAAGGCCTCTCCCACTGATTTTGCATATCCTGCGGCTATTAGGCCCCCTGCTAACGCAGTTTTTGCTCTGTGTGTGCCATGCTTGCAATGGACGTGGACATCTTTACCTTCTTTCAAATATTTGGCGATTTGATTGAATAGTTTGATTGAGCTAGGACCGAAGGTAGTCGACATATGTCCTCTGTAATAGTCTAGACCTACCTCATTTGCTGCTCTTTTTGTAGCGGTATGATTGGATAGGCTTACTATTGCTTCGATCCCTCTTTCTTTTAATTTTCTTGCTTGTTTTATTGCTAGGGGGATATTTCCAACTTCTTTAATATATGGATCTGTTGTGACACCTAATCTGCCTGAGGTTGATATTTGAATTTTGCCTTTAGATGTAGAAAGTGTGTTTTGAAAATAGTGATAAGGTCTTTCTGTGGTCCCTGATCTTGGATGTTTGTTTACATAAAAATCTGCTGATACGAGTGTTTCTTCTTCAGGACTTTCCACAGTTTTGATTGCTGAAGATTCCAATGTATTCCAAGCAAGTTGGTTTTGGGTTTCTGGTAATGGATCTTCGAATCCCGAATCTGCTGTTCGGAAATACACTGCATTAATTGCTCCAGTTTTTTCGTCAATGTCTATAACGGCTGCAGACTTTACTGATTGAAGTCGTTTATTATTGAGTCCATAATAATTAATTCCCATACCTCCTGGGTTCAAATAGTTTCCTATAACATTTGAGAAGTGAGTGTGTCCGCTAAGTATATAGAAAGGTTGTCCCTTATCTTCTATATTTTCTTTTGCTATCTTTTGGATCTCTTTGAAATTTTTCAAGTCACTCTGCCCGTTTTCTGGGAGACCAGGGCCAAAAGCATTTTGGTAGGGAGGAACGTGATTTATCAAATAGACTGCTCCTGGTGCCTCCTTAGATTTCTTTCTGAAAAATTCTGTTTGTTTTTTTGAAATTGATTTACTCCCTTCGTTGAAGACTACAAAAGTTGCATTCCCAAATACGAAGCTATACGCGGATTTATCTCCTTCGAATTCTGGAAGTTTATCCTTGTATAGATCCAGCATGTGATCTGTTCCTCCTGAATTTCTGTCATGATTTCCGAGTGCTAATGCAAAAGGAAGAGTTCCAAATTCATTAAATTCTTCTTTGGCGTTTTTCACTAATTCTTTGTATCTTTTGTCGGTTCTGTTTCCGCGGTCGTAGATATAATCTCCTACCCCAAGTGCAAAGTCTGCCTGCCATTCTGGGCATTTTGCTTGGAGTTGTTTGAGGTGAAGTTGGTCTGTGTTTTTTCCTGACTTCGCATCAGTATCTCCAAAAACCACCATCCTTATTACTCCCTTTGGTTTTGCAGGAATTTCTTTTGTGCTTGGCGTCTCTGGGATTATAGAAACTTTTGATGGGTTTAATTTTTGTTTAATTTTCTCTGTATGTGATTTGTATTCATCTCCTACACTTGATGAGATTTTTTCCGGTTGTCTAATTGCCTCTGCGTAGTTGATTGGGGCTGAAGTTGGAGTGTAGCTTGGAGAACTGTATCCTCCACTATAACTCCCGCCACGACTACTACTATGACCACCGCCGCCGCCGCCACTAGAAATATGGATTGGTTTTTCTAATTCGTTTCCGATTGCTTGGTGATGTTTTTTGAGTTGTTTCTTTGTTTGTTGTCTCGCCTCCTTTTTCATGATTTCAAGAATCTCTGTTTTTGATTTATTGTCTATATCATCTGGCGTTATTCTTATTGTTGCGGTTCCCTGTTCGGGAAGACTTAGACGTGTAATCTTTCCTTTTTCATCTTCATGGTAATAATCAATATTTCCATCTAAATCTCTTCGTTCTACAACTTTCTCTTTTTCTCCATTTATACTTATTGAAAAACTTTTCACGTCTGGAGTAAGCACATCTTTTGCCGTTAGTTTTTTATTGTCAGGACCAAGTGGAATTTTTTCTAAATCTATTTCTATTTTCACCGTTCCTTTTTCTTTGTCTTCCTTTGTGACCTTTATTGTTTTTGCCATGTCTGACAATTTTTCTGCTGCGTCAAATAAAACTTCTTTGTCGGTTGGGACAGATGAAGGTTCAGACACTGTCTTGGGAGTTTTTTTAGGCTGAGATTTTTTGTCCTGAGATTTTTTAATTTTTCTCTTTTTTTCAGCTTCTATTAAAACTTCACCAAATACACTTTCTGCTATTTTGGGAGAATTTGTTTCCAATGATTCTTGAAATTCAGATTTTTCAATCTTCTCTTCTTGATTTTTTGGATCTAGTTTTAAAACAAATTTTTCTGGCATTATGTTGCTGGGATATATTCTGTTTTTTCATTGTCGTAGCTTCTTTTGTATCGGTGATATGTTTCGAGGAATTTTTTTAATTTAGGGTGGATTTCATCCATCTTCTTTGCTAGAACAAGATCTCTTTGCTTCTTTGCAAAAGCCTTGCTTCTAAATGCGTAACGAGCTCTTAGATAGACAACTCTATGGTCTGATAAATTGTTGAATTTGGTTCTCTTCCCTCCTTTATATTTGAGGAATGCGGCTGAAGCAGCTACATCTACTAATAGATTATGTCCTCTGTCAATTTCTTGTCCTGGATAGAATTTGCCTACAAATTTTCGGAATTTTTCGTAGTATGATTTGGTCTGAAGATCGCTCCATGTACCTGCCATAAATTGTCCTATGCCTTTTGGATGGTCTCTTTTGTATGAGGGCCCTACTAATCCATGTTTGAAGTCTGATTCGTGATCAAAAACTGCGTAAAGAATGGGTTCTGATACTTCAAAGTAGATAGCAACCTGTTGAATTATGAATGCAAGTTCTGGGTTTATTTCTTGAAGATCACCGAATTCTTTGACTGTTATTTTGTTTTTTGCTTTTCTTTGAGCTTCTTCCACTATCTCTTTGGTTATGCCAAAATTATCCATAGCCTCAAGCATATCTTCTTGAAGAACCTTTTTTGAAGGTTTTGGTTTTTGAGTTGTTTGATCTAATTGTTTTTCAAATTTTTCAAATGCCATTGGTATATTATACCATATTTTGACATTATTTAAAATGCGTAACCATCTGAAATCAACCTGTTGAAGCGGTTTTTCAGGGCTTGAATTTCTGTTTCACCTACAGGACTGTTTTTTGCGTATTTTTCTTCTACTATTCCCAGTTTATCAAGCAGCTTATCGTATTTGTCTCTCTTTACTCTGTATAAACCGGTTTTTGGTGGGATTACCATTTCGCATAACAATACCAATCCAAATTCTTCAATTAGTGTATCTATTCTCTTCCTCGCTAAGTGAAGATCTTGTACTTGAATATTTATTTTTCCGTTTGTTCCGTTTTGGTATTGGACTTGGGGGACTGTTGATTGGTTTTTTCTAATTATTCCTTTTTTTGCTTGTTCTACTTTTTTTTCAAGTTTTGATTGGAGCCCTCCTAAGCTTGTTCTCATCCTTTTGAGCTCTGAGTCCAGTTTATCTCTTAAGACTTCTAATCTCTCTATGTGTGCGTCAATCTTTGCGTGTTTTTCTTCTTGTGCTGAAATGATTGCTTGCTCTGCTGCCAAGGCTTCTGCTGCTATTTTTTCTTGGGCTTCTTGGGCAGCTTTTGCAGCTTCTGTTGCGGCTTTTTGAGTTCGTTCTTTTGCAACTTTTTTTTCTAATGCAATGGCTGCTCTTGCTGCTTTTGCTGCTTGTCTTTCATCATCTTTGGCAGATTTTGTGGCTTTGACTTCTTTAGCCACTCTTGCTTTTTCTTTTGCTCTCTCTTTGCGTTCTTGTTCTATTCCTTCAGCAAATTGATTTACCAAATCTTCATCTGATATTTCGATGAACACTATGTCTTCTACTGACCTGATTCTGAGTCCATGTTTTTTTAGAACTATATAATTCAATTCTCTTATTATTCTTTGAAGATTTTCTTCTGTTGTTTTAAGTTGTTCTAGTAGGTCTTCTCTCTTTATTCCTCGTGGATTTTGTGCAAGCAGAGTTATGAATAATTTTCGTTCTGTTAATCTGATTCTTTTTGATAGCTCTATTAGAACTCTGAGAGCAGTTTCGGAATATGATTCATTGGTATTAGGTTGCTTTGCGACTTTATTATCTGTGAAGTCTTTTTCCATTTCATGTTTGGGGAGAGGTGGTTTTGCTGTGGGCTTGGATCTACCGGTTACCTCTCTGAGCTTGTTTCTTTCCATGAAAATTCTTCCATTTACCCTTCTTATTCTATATCCGTAGTATCGAAAACAGTTTTTGTTTTGTTGATCTAGAAAGCTTTTTATTTTCTTTTCGTCCATCTTTAAAATTCTTTGTGCTTCTTCCTGACTCGTTGATAAATTTTCTACTGCTAATTTTTTGTAAAATTCGACAGCTTCATCTTTGTTTGATCTTGATGCTATTTGTAATAACACTTCTTCTGGAGAGGGAGGTTGTATTTGGGTTTCTGGTGCTGGGATGTAAATGCGTTCTTCGGATCCCATTATTGCAACTCCATTTCTGATGTGCATTCTTAAGTTCCGTTTTCTAAGTTTTTTGTTTCTTTGAGTAATTTTCTCCATAGCATCTTTCCCTATCCCCCTCATATTTATTCCTTTTGGACTACTCATCACCTGACTCATCACTGTTGCGGATCTGGCATCCGCCCCACCTTTTCCTCTTGTAATTGATTCATCAAGAGCGGCCTGAGCTCTCTCATTTATGGCTTTGAAAAGACTTGTTACTAAAGGATCGTTTGCAGGAACTAGATGTGTTGTTTCTGATTCTATTCTCCATGTTTCTGGAAGATGGTCGGTAGATTCTAAGATGTTTAGTCTTATGTAAGTATCTGCGAGACTGGTTGCTATGTGTTCGCCTATATCACCTATTGTTTGCCAATCTACTGCTGTTTTGGACAGAGTTCTTTCTATCCATTCCCTTGTTGCTTCCGAAGTTGTCGATATTGCAGATAGTACTTCTTGTGTCAGTCGATCATTTGGACCTATGGATTCTTGGGCAACCTTGATTTCTTTAGCTGCTGCTAAAGTCAGAAGTCTCGTATTCACTGTTTTCTGCTTGTCTTGTTCGACCATTCTTGTTTTTTAAAGGAGGGGTATTATACCCTTTCCTTTCGGTTAGTCAACCAGTTAAAGCCACGAATTTCGAAAGGTTTTGTTAAAATCAAATTTGTTAGAATTAAAAATAATTTAACCATTTTTGTTCATGAAAAAGTTTTTATTTCTTGTAGCGATTGTTTCTCTATTTGCTGGTTGTGGGGCGCCTGAGGTACAGCCTGACATGCCGGTAGTGGATGATTCCCCTGAGGCTGTTACTGAATCTGAATATGATTTCACTGGGGAATGGTTGGTCATTATTCCTAGTACTGAAGGGATTTTGAAGGAGACTGTTTTGATCAAAGAAAATGGTAAAGCTGAAGCTATCCGTGCTGTACTAGAAAGTCCTACCGTGAATGGGGAGGTGGAGTTGGGAGGACACGAGGCATCATATGAAGTCTCTCAGGATGGCGCTGAGGTTGTGTTAGAAGCTGACAATGGTACAACAACGTTCATCGGTGAGTTTGTTGACCAAATACACGTAGAAGGAACCTGGAAACATAATTTCCGTGGGACTACGGGGACATGGACGGCGGAGAAGGTTGGATCCTAAGCTTTTTGACTGAAAACTGAACACCCATCACAAGTATCCAAACGACCATTATTATGAGTAGGCTTTTGAAGTTTATCATTGAAACTATTTCCTCACCTGCGACGTAGACTACGACTAACCAAAAAGTTGCCCAGAATGCAAATGCTGCGAGTGAGTATTTTATAAATGTTTTTGTTTTGATTTGCAAGATACCTGCTGCTGTTGCCGTTAGAGACCCTACATGGGGATGGATGTAACTGATCATCAGAATTTTTAATCCATGTTTTTCGATACGTTTCCTCATATTGTCGATTTCTTTTTCCAAGCCAAATTTGAGGAAAATTTTGTGCCAACCGTATTTACCCATGTAGAAATTGACGATGGCCATCAGGAATAGGCCTGTCATTACTAACGCTACTGTGATTGCAACGCTCTGGGCCCCCTGTGTTGCGAAAAGGGTTCCCATTACAACTACTATCGATCCTGGGAAAAACCAATTGATGAGGAGAAACCCTTCTGCGAGAGCTGCTACAAAAACTACCCAATATCCGTGGACTTCGTATTGTGCCTGTGCGAAGGCGATGATCTCATCATATGCGGGGAGGTTGAGTGCCTGGTATGTTAAAAGAAAGATTCCTAAAAGTATAAAGAGCGTTATCGGGAATGCTGCGTATAATGTGAATTCTTTTAGGTTTTTGGTCATGGTGGGAAGTCTAGCAAAAACTCAAAGATAAGACTACCTCCTCTTTGGAGTGGCCTGTGCCAATCTTCGTACGATGGCTTCTGCTTTGGCTTGGCTTTGTTTTCCTACGATTTGATTTCCATCATGTGAGTGAAGTCCGAATGGACCGTTTGTAGCTAAAAAGGCTTGAGCTACAGGGATTCCTCTTCTTGTTGCTTCTAGAATTTCTTGCAATCCACTCATTCCTATGACGTCATCGCCTTGTGCCCTGAATTCTACTTTGTCACCTGGCCCTTCGAATTGTGGACCTCCAATAAATCTTGCTTGAGCCCGAGGACAATGTCCTTGGATTAAGGTAATGGCTTGTCTGACTGTGTCAAAAAAGAGATCATTGTTGGCATGGAGTCCTTCGTTGTAGAAATCCTCGAAATCACCTGCCCCAAACGGAGTTGATGGTCCTACTAATGCTGTCTTTATATCATCTGCGATTGCGATGTCCCCTACTTTGATAGGATCTTTTCTGCGTCCTCGGTGGGCCCAACCCACAACATCCAAGATTGCTGTCCTTAACATGCTTTTAATTAGTCCTTGGTCTCTGCCTACACATCCATGCAAGTGTCCAACACCGTTGGTCACCAGTAATCCATCCATACACTCATCTATAGCCCCTATTACTACAGACATGGCTTGTCTCAAGTCTGGGTGAGTCCAGTTTTCATTTGGGTGCACTCTTCCAGCAATGATGACTGGTCTCCCCTCTACGGTTCCGAGCCTTAAATCTTTTGAATGGCCTTCTACTTCGAATTCTGATCCTGGAACATTTAGTTCGCTATATGGAAGTCTTTTGTCTTCTTTAAATGCTGCTTCAATTCCTTGTTTCCAACCAGTTCCTGGTGTTATTGCTAATGCTCCTAGATTCTTGCCGAATTCTTTTTCTACTACTTTCTGTGCTTCTTCTGTCCTATCTTCTAGTTCTGCATTATTCATTGAGTGTTGATTTAAAAGTTTGGAGGTAAGATTATCTGATGGAGGGAACTGTGTCAAATTTTTTGGAATACGTGTAAAATGGAACCATGCCTTACAAACACACACAGATCGGATACTTGATGATAGGGGTTATAGTTGCTCTTGTTTTGTATTTTGGAATGATTTTCATGATCGCTGATCCGGAGCCAGCTTTGATGCCAATAATTTCTATTGTTCTACTTCTGCTTGCTTCCTTTCTTACCCTTACAGTTTCAATTGACGGCAATGATCTGCGGATCAAGTTTGGTTATGGAATTTTCAGTAAGCGGTTTTCTCTGAGTGAGATTGTGTCTGTGAAAGCCGTGAGGAATCGTTGGTATAATGGATGGGGAATAAGATTTTGGTGGAAGCCTCGTATGATGATTTTCAATGTCTCTGGCTTCGATGTGGTTGAGATAAAGATGAAAGATGGCAAGATATATAGAATAGGCACGGATGAGCCGAAGAAGTTGGAGAAGGCTATTCGTGGAGCGGTTCGGTTGTAAAAAGGGCCACTCCTCATATTGAGTGACCCCCCTTTCTATGAACCCTCTTTTCTTAATGGCTGTATTATTTTTCTATTCTGACTGAGCTGGACATCTAAGTCCTGCTCCTGCTGGGAAATCTATTCCTGCTTCTTCCATCATTGAGTGAACTTGTTCCATAACTTCTTTTTGCTCATCTGTGAGTTCTGGCCTTTCTCCGCGAAGACCTTCCCCTTTGAAACTGTGGCCCATTCTTTTTGGAGGCTTGATGCCAAGCTCATCCATGATTTCTTTCGCACCTTCTTTGTCCCCTGATTGCATCAGTTCACGAGCTTCTTGCATTTGGGTGAACATTTCTTCGGTGAGTTCTTCCCCAGTCATTTCCAGGTGTCTGGTTGAGGCTGTTTCATACATATCTTCTCCTCTAGCTCCCCCGAAACCTGAGCTAGCGAATGCTGCAAGAGATGATGTTACCAAGAGTGCTCCTACAACTGATAGAGTTGTAAGTTTTGACTTTAGAGTCATTGCATTTGGGTTAGTAATTATTGCGTACTTTGGCCGGCACTAGATAGTACGCATGAACCCTTTCCTTTCTTTCAATGGAAGATGATTTATCATTGAAGGTTTTAGTGGATTGCCTTTCCATGGGCGAAGATCTTCAGCTTTGAAAACTCCTTCCTCTACGGTCTTCCCCATCACTCCAACACTCATTCCTTTCTTCAATTTTACAATCATTTCTTGTGGCAAGTCTCCTGTGTTGATTGTCCACTCCTCACCTTTTAAATTTTCGATTTTCATTGAGCCTTCTTGGATCTCGAGGATTTCTCCAGCGATTAAACCTTTTTCTGTTTGAGACCACATATCTACCCTTTGTTTGGAATGCATCGATTCGTATAAAGGAACGTGCTTTAGAGCCTGCTCATCCATGTTCTTTGCGATTCCAGCCCCGAAGAATGCGAAGCCCAGCACAATGCTCCCTAGAATACTTGCTGTGATTGTGAGAGGCAGTCTGAATTTGAATCCTTCTTTGGTATGTTTGAAGTTGTAATATGCTAGAGCTGCGAATGCTGCGAGAATTATTAACCAGAAGTATGGCATTGTTCTGAGGCCGAAGCTTATTGGATGTTGGCCGAGCCTTCTTGCAATATCCCAGTCTGCGGTCGTGATTCGGAAGATTGCGACTGATGATGCGAGGCCTCCTATCAGGATTGAAAGTCCGAATGCTCCCCAGAAAATATAATTTTTGAGCAAGAATTCCCATTTTGGTTTGGGTTTCAGGTGGTCCTTTTTTATCTTTTGGAGAACTTTGTTTGATAATTTTTCTTTACTCATATTTTAAGAGGTTAAATTGTTTTTGGTTGCGAGTTCTTTGAATTTGTTTTTTGCTCGATTAATGAGGGTTGCTACTGTGCCCATTGGTTTCTTGAGGATGTTTGAAATTTCTGTGTAGTCTTTGTCTTCTAAGTATTTAAGTATGAGGACTTCGCGGTATTTTCTGTCGAGTTTTGAAAGGAGAGTTTTGATTTTTTCTTTGAGAAGAGTTTGGTCTGTTTCTTCTTTTATGTTCAAGTCAGCTGCGAGTTTTTCGTATATAATTTCATTATCTTCCAAGGATATATCTTGCTGTGATTTTTTGTTTTTTCTGTAATGACTGATTGTGTGGTTGTGTGTGATTCTGTATATCCAACTCGAAAATTTCAGGCTTTGGTCGAAGTCGTTTAGGTTCTGGTATGCTTTGATGAAAACTTCTTGGAGAATGTCTTCTGCGTCTTCTGTGGAAGCGTTTGTTATACGCTTTATATACACTAGAAGTTGGTGTTCGTACTTTGTGATTATATGCGCAAAGTTATCAGCGTTTTCGAGAGCTGCTTTTATGAGTTTGGTGTCGGGTTGTTTTGCTTGATTTGAAATAAGTTCGTGATTTTGATCCGGTCTATTCTATTATACGCGAAAATGGAGAGATTTCTTTCAAAATCACCTTAAGATTGTTTTGATCGATTTATAGAGGCATTTCAGCTTGTACTTCTTTTGATGAATAGGAGGGATTTTTGTGTTTAGATTTAATAGTTTTTTCACGGCTATTTTTGCCGATCTTATTGAACATTCAACTGTGAAAACTATTTCATTTGGAATCTCGACGTACTGTCCGATGAAAGCCAGATTTTTCGATCCTTTTGGTACAACTTCTGGTCTATCTCGTTTTCTCCTGGGTAAGAATTGGCTGGTCATGTACGGCATCATCGCTGGGATGCAGATTGCGGATTTTGTTATTGAGCGTGCTTGTTTATTTGTGTCCATGTTGCCCCCCATGTGGAAGAGGACTTCTTCTAAAATTTCTTTTCCGCTGCAATCGGACATTTTTTTCTTTATGTAGTTGCCAGGTTTGTCGGGCTTCAGTCCGTAGCCCCAGCAAACAAAAGTGTTTTTTGGTTGGTCCATGAAATATGGCTGATGTGGCAGTGTAATTGTCATTAGCCAATTCGAGTCTTTGAATGTTGTTAGACATCCTGTCCCTGCTTTGTTGCCTGTGAATTTCTCTACAAGATTGAAGAATTTTTTGTCGCGGAAAGTCATGGTAAATGACACTCCTTTTGATTTTTTTATTGAGCTACTGAATACGGATGGATTTCCCAGGTTTTCAAATTTCCCGGCTATTTTTTTCCAAAGATCCCAAGATTTAGATTTCTTCGCTGTTGATGGTGGTGGTTTATTTGTTGAGCCTATTCTTACGTCAGTCGTGATTGATCCGTTTGTTATGAAGACCAGGTCGTCTTTGTTTATGTTTATTTTGCTTGGCTTTGTGCTTCGCTTAGAATTTTTCAATGAAATTGCTGTGACTATTTTTTTGCTTTTGTTTGGGCTTTTGTTTGTGGCGAATTCGATATCTGTTACCGTCTTGTTGTATTTGAAATGGACTCCGTTTTCTTTTAACAATTTCAATGTGGGTAAAATGAAGAAATCGTGTTCGCAGTATGGCGCGCTCAAAATGCAATCCATGATGCTGTATCTTGGAGCATCATGCACAAACCTACAAAGATACCTTCTCATTTCAACCAAGCTGTGCCATGGCTCAAATGCAAATGTAGTCGCCCATTCGAACCAAAAATTAGTTTTAAAGAAATCCTTTGTGAAATAATCTTGGATTTCAGATGTCCCAAAAGATCTTTCGGGCATGTATAAGAGCTCCACCAATCTGAATCGATCCCGCCAGTTTAGTTCCATCGGACGAGCGTTGATGATTTTGCCATTTTCTACCAGCCTGGCCTTGTCGTAGACTTTCACTTTTTGATTGAATTTGAAGAACTCATCTTTCAATGTTTTCCTCGGATTTGTGAGTGATGGGACTTTTGATAATAAATCATAAGTTGCCAAATATATTGACCTCTCAAACATTCTATATCCGCTGCATACGTATCCACTTTTGGCTGAACCTTTGCCATCGAAGCTGCCGCCGCTTTCAGAGTTCTTGTCCAAAATCGTGATGTTTTCGCCTTTCATGCCGGCATCCTTGATCAGGAAAGTTGCAGCTGACAAACCTGCAATACCATTGCCGATTATGTAGGCTTTTCTGTTTTCGGACTTCTTCATGAGTCCTATTTTACCTGGGAATTGGGAATAGTCCAATCAGACAGTATCTCTTCAATTATATTTATAGAATCCAAGTCGTGCCCGTCGTGAGGGATTATTCTTTCTGGGATAGATTGTCCAAGCCTTTGTCTTATGAGTTCTGTGTGTTCTTCCCCTATGTGCTCGTCCTTGCCTCCTCGTATTATTTGTACTCTACTGGCGCTGACAAATTCTCTCAAATCACCGATCGCTCTGTAGAATTCGTCGCCGAATAGTTTTCTGTGTTCTTCAACAAGATCTCCTTCCACTTTATATACTCCCTCACATTCCTCCAGAACTTTTCTTAATCTTACTTCTTGTCTTTTTGGTGTGAGCATGGCTTTGTCTGTGAGAAGACGTGTGTTTACGATACTTAATGCGATTTTGGGATCTTGTGTTTCGGTAGCGATCTTTGCGAATGGGGAAAGGAAATGAACAGAGTCTGGTGCTGGTCTTCCTGCCTTTTGCATCTTTCTCAATGCTTGTAGGACTGCTGCTGCTCCGTAGGATTGTCCTACGAGATGTAATCTTTTTGAGGGGAGAGCTGCTTGTATATCTCGAATGGTGTCAGATGCATTTTTCATGTATTCATCAATGGAGAATGGCTCTGTGAGACTTTGTGACGGAAATACAGCTGCAAAGTTTCCTTCTCCTTTAAGGAGCTCTATTGCTTCGTCTTCCATTCTTTTTCGCCATTCAATGCCTGGTAGACCATGCTGAACAATCACAACGTCATCAACGTTTATGAGACGATCAGTTTCTCGTGGCATGATTATTTTATTTTCTGGCATGGTGGGTTGATGAATTTCATAAAGAGGCGATCCTACTATAGGAGGTGGGGATTGTCAATTTGGTTCATGAAGATTTGAGGAAAACTTGATAAAAAGTTGAGGTCTGGTTGATATTGTGGATTTGTCGGGGGCAAAATGGGCCTGGAGTTGGTCTCGTCATCGGATTTAGCACCCATTTGGTTCGGGTTCGATTCCCGACAGGTCCACCACTGACAATAAAACCCCGCAAGCTAAGCGGGGTTTTTATTTTGGAGTGTTCATCATAGGATTTAGCGCTTTTATTCTAGCAAAATTTCGATAAGTTTTCAATGGAGCTCCATAATCACAGATGTTAGAACTTTTTGGAGGGGGTTATGGGTAGCGGACGTAAAATAAAAAGGTCTAATTAGTCAGATAAATAATCACTTTCCTCAATGACTTCTCGAAGAGCGTTTTCCCATATAGCTTTTAGTTCAGGTGTTCTTACATTTTAAGACCATTAATGACTGTCCGGATGCTTTCAACCCACGAATTAGGGGTGTGTCCGTACTCTTTATGTGGTCTATCTTCACGAAAGTATTCGGCGGTTGCTTCTGCTATATATTCTTTGATTTCATCTGGATCAGTGAGCATCTTGGCTGCTGCGTCCATCCAATTCCCTCCGGAATTGAATCTTTTAACGCGTTGATAAGGTGTTTCTGTATGAGTTAATTGTTCTCGGTCATTCATATTTTTTTATTTAAATTGTTAGTTTTAAACAAAATCCATGTCCCTATTATATCAGAGTTCTATTGTTCTGCCATGAGTAGACGTAAGACAAGTGCTGGAGCTCCATAATCACAGACGTTAGAACTTTTTGGACCGTGGAGGATGCTCGAACTAGAACTATTCTTTATTGAAGTTTGGATGGTATTCGGAGAAAGACAGATAGTACCATTCTCCAAAGCTACTAATGCTTTCCGCTCGTTCAAAAAAAGAATCTGTGTCCATCGCTTTGTCTATCATTTTGAAAGCATCTTCAGGGAATTGTTTGTGTTTGAAAAATCTCTTCAGAAAGAGCTCATTATCATAATTGCGATCCGCCATATATTTTACATCAATGTACTTCTCAGCGAGAAACATCCACGTATCTCTATGTAGACTCTCCCTATCCAGTAAAGCGAATGAGAAGCCAAGATCGATTAACTTTCTTTCTATTTCAAAGCCCAACTTTATTGATGAATTTTCAATAGTTTTGTAAAGAAATTTTGACAAGTATGATTCGCTATATCTTAGCAACGGAGTTTTTTTATTTACTGTTTTAAGCAGGTTATTAAGAGCGTCACTAAATTTTCTTTTTGGGAATTTTGGTGACTCTAGTGCAAAAACTCTCAATAACAACGGGGCTTTGTCATCATTTGCAATTTCTATCAATTCTTGTTTTGAGAGTTTATCTACTTGTTTTTTCAATTTCTTTTCTAGTTCCTCTTTTTGGTTGCGCAAATTTTCTGTTGAATCTTTTACCTTCCTGACTTCTACATTTGAAAGTTGTTTTGCTGTCTGCCTTTCATCTTCGTATTTTTTTGGTTTTTCTAATTGTCCCATTTTTTAAATATTTATTGTTTTATCCGCAAGGTTGGATAATTCATTTTTTACTTGTTTTTTCTGGTTATACTTATCGAGATATAGAAAACATCCCTTGAGCTCTTTTACTTCTTTAATTAATTGAGTCTTGTTGTTTTTTTGTTTCTTTTTCACAGAACAATTATATCATGAAAGCAAGTGCCTGTAAATGGAGCTCCATAATCATGGACGTTAGAACTTTTTGGAGTCATTGCTTCTAGATCACCTTGAATTCGCGTTCGAAATGCAATTAAAAGGGACATCTTAGTTGGAGTATGATGTTGAAGCAAAACAATATCATATAATCCAAAAATGATGTCCCACAGACAGATTAGCTCAAACCAGCGTGTAGTGCTAGAGAGGCTTTTTCGCGCTAGGAAAAAGCAAAAGGAGATAGCGGAGATTTTGAGACTTCCTTCGTCAACAATCTCGAGAGAACTAAAAAGGAATAGAGGTAAAGATGGTCAATATCGAGCTAGAACGGCTATTAAAAAACTCAAAAAACGTAGAAAGCTCGCGAACCAAAAATTCAAAAAATTAAGTTCAAAATCTCCGCTTAGAAAGTTTGTAGTGAGAAAATTGAAGAAATATTGGTCACCGGAACAAATTTCAGGATACTTGCAACGCAAACAGCAAAAACAAGTTGTTCATTTTGAAGCAATATATCGTTTCGTATACATAGATAGACCTGATTTGAAAAAATATTTGCGCTGCAAGAAAAGAAAATACCGCAAAAGACATGGCACATCGGCGCGCGAAAAAGCCAGGGAGCTGGCAAAGAAAAAGTGGATTGATTCCAGACCCAGTATTGTTGAGAAAAGGGAAAGAATTGGCGATTGGGAAGGAGACACAATCCGTGGAGGAGACAAGAAATCAGCAGTTTTGACGCATGTTGAAAGAGTTAGTGGCTATCTGCTCGCTGACAGACTTGTCAGAGCTTTTGCGGAGAAAACAAGATGGACAACCATTGAAAGATTTGAAGAAATTCCAAAGAAGAAGAAACACACGATTACCTACGACAACGGATCTGAATTTGCTGAACATCAGACTACTGAGATACTCACGCAGATAGCCATATATTTTGCTAACGCCTATCACTCCTGGGAACGTGGAACCAATGAAAATACAAATGGGTTGCTTCGCCAATTCTTTCCCAAAGGTACTGATTTTACAAAAATTACAGATTTTGACTTGCAAAGAGCCGTGGATTTGATAAATACTAGACCCAGAAAACGGCTTCAGTATCACACTCCCAAAGAAGTCTTCTCAGGGAAAGTTGCATTTCGAATGCGAATCTAGGAAATGTAACTTGACTTCTCCAGTAAACCTGTTAAAATAACAGTGTACACGTAACTAAATTCACCTATGTCAGCAGAAAAACAAACAGGGGATGAAGTGGAAAAAAGGGAACAGCAAGCCTCTGAAGGCGTTACCGATTTAGAACAAGATTTTGAGCAATCAAATCTAAGCAGTAAAGTAGAAAATCTTTTAAGTACTGCCGTTGTGGATAATGCGGAAATCGCAAAATACGTTGATTCTTTGGTAGACGCACAATATACAGGCTCAGTTGATACTCTCAAGACTTTCAACCTTTATAATCCAGAACAGCCAAAGGAAAGCGACGTTCCTGCTCCAACCATAGAGCAGGCAAAAGAAATACTAGCCGCTCACGTTACAGCTGAACAACTTGAAGTTATCAAAAAAATGGAAAAGCCGACATTACAACTTATCCCAGTTACTTCAATGGAGCGATATTATGAAGCTCTGAATAGCTATAAACCGATGGATCATCAAAAACGTGACGCATATGTGTCATTTGGGTGTCTTGACGAATTTGATAGAGCTGACACAAGAGATACTGGCAAGAATGCTATTGTGGGCTGGAGAATTGCTGTTACAGAAGGTGCAGAAAACCCGAAATTGCTTGAAGGAGATGATCCAAACAAAAAACTTATGGATAGAGCAATACAGTTTTCTAAAGAATTTAAAATGAAAGGCGCTTCTGGAGTGGATCTAAAAAGAATGATTGTTTTGATGATGAGCTCATTAAAAGAAAGAAAACTTGTTGATAACCAAACTACTGGGACCTATGTTAGTGAAAACTCCACAAATTTTCGCGCTCCATTTGTATATTGGAATGACGAGTTTCATTGTTTCTCATTTGACTATACTGAGGCCACAGGTTTGAGTCAGTACGCTCGTTTCCGCCCCTCGGTGATAGTAGATGTGCCTAGTTCTTGATAAAGAAATTGAAATAATTTTTACTCCGGACTCAGAGGAAACAGATATTACTTATTCTTCCATCCCCTCTTTATTGAGAGATGTTGGCGAAAATGGTTTAACCTGCTTAGATCCAATACAGTACGCTATTCTCTTTAGAACATTATTTGATAGAAATGTTGAGATTGTTCTTCCGGGTTTATATGCCCCGTTGACCCCTCAAAATGCAGATGATGCTTATAATAATCTTTATAACAAGCTTCTACCTATCAACAGAGATCATCGTAAGATGAAAAAGTTGGGAATTGTTTTGCCTGATCAATTTAAAAAAGTTGTTTTTCCAAACATTGCTAAAGAATCAAATGTATTTACTATAGAATTGGAATGGGCTAACAATCTAAGTCAATTTGGATTCAGTGTGTGGCCCCATGAAAAAAAGGATCCATCAGAAAGTTTGTCTACAAAATTCTCTGTAAGAACTGCTTTTTAGATTGGAGCTCCATAATCACGGACGTTAGAACTTTTTGGAGTGGTTTTGGGGTTTGTCACCAAGAATAACCTTGACGGATCGCCCTAAAACACATATAATCCCCCCTTTATAATAAAGAAATTTTTATGCCCCCTTTATGTATCCCACCCCTAGCTGTGTTGATTGCTGATCACCCTGAAATAGGTGCCGAACTAGCTAGAACGTATGAACCTAAATATGTGTCTGAAGCAATAGAGCAAGCAATTGCACTTACAGCTTCTGGTTGTGAAGTTCTTTCCCTCACGGGGGTACAAGCTACTAAGCTAGCTAATGTGCTTTCATGTTGCCCTCCTGATATACTTGTAGATGAGTATGGTGTTGAACTTGCTATATTTTGTAGTATTCAAGGAATGATTCAGCAGAATTCACTTCGTATTAACATGCATTTGAGTGAGTCTGCTGATGTCAAAAGTGAATTGTTGGAACATGCAAGACTTGGAAGATGGAGAATGTTTCATGACGTGAATTTTAGTTCGATTCAAGCTATTTACAACCTCTTGTCTTCACTTAAAACTGATGAATTTGACCAAGAGGAATTTCGTCAATTCATCTTTGAACAGGAAAAAGATGAGGGTCATTTAAGTCAAACGAGATTGAAGGATTACCGAGTAGATCTACTCCATCCCAAACATGATGTTGGTGCAGCTGGATATGATGAGATTTGGGGGAGGCGAATGCATGAGAATGGTAAAAAATATGACATTTGGCACGATGCTCCAATGTCGCTAGGGTTGATGTATAAAGGTGAACCTCAAGCAATAGTAGGTTTTACAGCTCTTGATTCCGAGACATTATTGGTGATTCAAATTCAAGGGACTCGCCCAATGACGAAGGATGGAATCCGCGGTTCTCGAGGACTTGCTAAATTTAGTGATTGGTCAGGGACGATGATAAAGTACTTGGAATTCTCTGCAAAAAAATGGGGATTTGAAAAAATATGCATTCAGGGTGCAGAGGGTAATATTTGGATTGGAGAAAATCACTTACCAAAGGATAAGGCTCTTGAAGTTTATGATGGGAAAGCAGAGTACTTGGGATATGATCCTCCTAGTGAAAACGGGAGATGGTTGAAGGAATTGTGATTGGAAGTGGACTTTAAGTTCGAACTTCACATTTGGGGTATGCGAAATCCAACCTGTTAATGTACTGGAGCTCCACATTGAAGGACGTTAGAACTTTTTGGAATGAGATTAATACTAATTCACCCTCTCTTGAGAATACTTAATAAACTCATAAATCCAGTGGTCATTCGTTACATCTGTTTCTTCTAGCAAGCCAGTTACTCTAGAAATTCTATCTTTTATTAAATCTTTTACGTGCAAAACAGCACCACTTGAATTGTACGCTTGAATCATCCAATCTAATTCTTCATCAGCTATCTCTAAATTACCAAAATTAGCTTTAAATCGTGGCCAATCATCACAATTATTAAATGCATACAGCGATAAAGGATTCATTTTACCTTCTCTTATATCATCGCCTAATCTTCTACCTTTATTTTTTTCGACATCAATATCCATTAAATCATCAAACAGTTGAAATACTATCCCCATATGTAGACCTACTTCTCCCCAGGTTTCTTGAGATTCTGTATTATAAGCGCCTATTCTAAACATTTGTTCTATAAACCTGGCGGCAACACCTTCAGCTTGCCTTATCAAGCTTTCTTCGTCTATGTCTAAATTATTTCTAAATTTAATGTCATCTATTTGAGCTAAATTAACTGAATCATAAATTTTGTTATATGCTGAAACACACTCTTTTTTTAAGCCCTCTGGAAGACCTGAATTGATAATTATTTGAATTCCAATTGAATGTAATATTGCTGCAAGTAGCAAAGCAGAATTTCTTTCATGACCAGAGTCTTCCATTACAGCAGGTAAAGTAGGGGCATCTCTTCTTAATTGATGGTCGTCAATGATGTCATCATCAACTAAAGTTGAGTTATGAAGAATTTCAAATGCAACTAGTGCATCAATAACCCCTTCGATTTGATCGCGAGTGCCCCCCATCATTGATGATACTATAAACGGTCTCAATCTTTTCCCTCCATTGAGCACATATTGTTTTATGCTTGTTTTTAAATCTCCTAGTTGATTAGGGATATGTCTTTCCAAACCTGCGGCTAATTCTGGTTCGAATTGCGTTTTAAAATGCTCCAATCTTTTTTCTATACTCATTAATTTGATTTGAAATTCAAGGTGCCATTATAACCAGAAATTTATAAATATCAAATTGGTGGAACCCCAAATACACGAAACTAGCGATTCCTGGCTTGTTTAAGCGGAAAATTCGGTTCTATCTGGAGCGGGTAACGAGAATTGAACTCGTATCTACTGATTGGCAACCAGTCGTAATAGCCATTATACTATACCCGCGAGATTACGCCCGGCCCGGATCAACCAGGACCTAGACCTGAGCGCCTACTAATTTTTATTGAGCGTCGTCTTTTATGTCTTTAACTTTTGGGATGTCCTTTGAAGCAGGAGCTGCTGAGGGCTTACCTTCCAAAGCTGCCATGCTTGTTAGGTTGTATCGTCCTTGTGAATCTATTTCAACTAATTTCACCTTTAAGGTGTCACCCATTTTCACAACATCTTCTACATTGTTCACACGTTCCTTTGAAAGTTTTGAAATGTGAACTAATCCGTCTCGGCCTGGAGCTAATTCTACGAATGCTCCGAAGTCCATTATTTTCACAACCTTTGCGTCGATGATGTCACCTACTTTTGGTTTGTATGTGATCTTTTCTATCCAATCAACTGCTTTTTGACCTTTTTCTTGGTCTGGAGCTGTGATTGTTACGATTCCGTCGTCATCGATGTTTACTTCAACTTCGCATTCTTTTGAGATTGCTTGGATTGTTTCTCCACCTTTTCCGATCACGACACGGATGTCGTCTGTATCAACCGTTAGGTTCATTATTAGTGGTGCGTATTTTGAAAGATTTTCGCGTGTTGTTGGAATTGCTTTCAACATTGAGTCGAGGATTTCTTGTCTCGCTTCTTTTGCTCGAGCGAGAGCACGTTTCATCAATTCAATTGAAAGTCCTTTTACTTTGATATCCATTTGCAGAGCTGTGACTCCTTCTGTAGTACCTGTGATTTTGAAGTCCATGTCTCCAGCGAAGTCTTCTGCTCCTTGTATGTCTGTGAGGATAGTGTATGAACCGTCTTCGGTTGAACCACCGTTGAATTTCTCTTTGTCCACAACAAGTCCCATAGCAATACCAGAAACTGGTCTTGTGATTGGCACACCTGCGTCCATCAATGAAAGAGTTGATCCGCAAACAGATGCCATTGAGCTTGATCCGTTACAACTTGTAACTTCAGAAACCAACCACATTGTGTATGGGAATTTGTCTTTGCCTGGAAGGACTGGGATCAAAGCACGTTCAGCTAGATCTCCATGACCAATATCACGACGAGAAGCTCCACGAAGCATTTTGATATCCCCTACCGCGTATGGTGGAAATTTGTAGTGGTGGAAGTAACCTTTTTCGCTATCTTTCTCCATTGTATCTACGATCTGTGCATCTTGTGGTCCTCCAAGTGTTGTAATTGTGAGAACTTGAGTTTCTCCTCTATTGAAGAGGCCTGTTCCGTGAGTTCGTGGAAGAACTCCAACTTGTGAAAGTAATGGACGAACGTCATCTGCGTTCCTGCCGTCAATACGTTCACCTTTTTCTAAGATGTTTTGTCTCATTCTTTTTTCAAATTTGTTGAGGATGATTTCTTTTAATTCTCCTTCTGAAAATTTATCCTCTTCGATTTCTGCTGCAAATTTTTCAAGAACAATTTCTTCAACTTTGTGAAGATTTTCTTTGACTTCTTTTTTGAGAACTCCTTTGATTGAGTCAAGCATGTCGTCTGTTAATACAGAGTCGACGGCTGCTGCAGCTTCCTCTGAAGGAAGGCTGAGTTCTAATGTAATATCTTTTACTTCATTGTTCTTTTTGAATTCTTCTGCGAAATCTTTTTGAAGTTGGCAGAGTTTCTTGATCTCTTCGTGAGCTATTTGTAGAGCCTCAAGAATTACTTCTTCAGATACTTCTTTGACTGCTGCTTCTACCATTGTGATTGCGTCTTCTGTTCCTGCTACAACTAAGTTTAGCTTTCCTTCTTCACATTGTTGGTATGTTGGGTTGATTACTAGTTCGTCATTGATGTATCCCATTCGGACAGCACCGACAGGACCTTCAAAAGGAGCTCCTGTGAGTAGCAATGCTGCTGAAGCAGCGTTGATCGCGCTTGTGCCTGGATCTACTTCTAGATCAGCTGAGAGGACACTACAAATGATTTGAACTTCGTTTCTTGTTCCTTTAGGAAAAAGAGGACGTAGAGGACGATCAATCAAACGCGCGGTTAGAATCGCGTTCTCAGATGGTCGACCTTCACGTTTGACGAATCTACTTCCTTTGATTTTTCCAGCAGCGTACATGTTTTCTTCGTAGTCTACTGACATTGGGAAATAGTTAAATCCTTCTTTGCCTTTTTCAGACACAGAAGTGTTAGCCATGATTACAGTGTCGCCTAATGAAGCGATAACGTAACCTGTAGCTTGTGTTCTAATTGGGTGTAACTTGAGCTCGAACTTTCGTCCTGCTATGTCACACGAAAAACTTTTTGGTTCCATTTTTACGTGGTTAAATTCCCCGCTCTACAAAAGAGCGGTCACCTTGGAACCGGAGAGGGCTTAAGTAACAAGAGTTGAAAAATTTCTAGCCGCCGCGTGAGATGCGTCGATGAAACTTTCCGGCTTTTGCCACCTAAACTACCCTTTGCTCCAAGGTTCTAATAGGTTTTGTGCTTGTGCGATCTTAGTTTGGCCGCAACTTGCACTATATTTTAAAGATCAATTTATTTTTTTGCTTTTGCAGCTGGCTTTTTTGCAGCTGCTTTCTTTGCTGTAGCCTTTTTTGCTGGGGTTTTCTTTGTGGCTGTTTTTTTGTCTGTTGCCTTTTTGGGTGTTGCTTTTGCTGTCTTTGTTGTCAATTTTCTCTTAACTGTTTTTCTTGTAGCTGCTTTTTTTGGATTTTTAAGCTTTAGTTTTTTCAGTAGTTCCTCGTATGAATTTTTATCATGTAATCTCAAATAATTTAGATGTCGTCTTCTTTTACCCACCATCTGAAGAAGCCCCTTTCTAGAATGATTGTCTTTCGCATGTGAAATGAGATGATCTTGAAGTGCTGCTATCTTTTCAGTCAGTATTGCAACCTGTACTTGAGCTGAACCTGTATCTTTTGTATGTACAGCGTACTTTTCTATGAGTTTTTTCTTATCTGAGCGATTCATGGTGTATTTTGGGTAAAAAAATTCTCCCTTCCGGGATCTACAGGTAAGAATTTATCAAATTTTTGGGATTTTGACAAGAGCTTTTTTTACAAAGGTGTTAAATTTGGTATAATCCAGTATTTTACCACCACTTTCTGTACTTAAAAAAACCGATCATAGACAGACCTACTGCCGCTATTACTCCTGCTACTATCCAGACTGCTTTTGTCGCGTCAGCATACCAAAGGCCTTGAACATTCATTCCGTAAAAACCTGTTATGAATGTGAGTGGAAGCATTATTACCGACAGAATTGTAAGAGTTTTTATGACGTTGTTTGTGTTGTGAGAAATTATCGATTCGTTTGTTTCTTGTACTGAAGTCGTCAATTCTTGAAGATTTTCAATGTTGTTCCAAATTTTCTCAATTTTATCTACTGTATCGTCGAAATATACATCCAGCTTATCTGGTAAGAATTTTTGGTTTTTGTGCTCGAGTTGGGCTACTACCGCACGTTGGGGCATTATTATACGACGATAGTTAATCAAATCTTTTTTCAATAAGAGAATATCTTTCAATCGATCTCGCGTGTACTCCATAGCAAATACTTCTGCTTCGAGTTCATTCACCTGGTTTGTGAGATCTTTTACTAGGGGGAAACATGATTCGAATAAATCATCCACAATCATATATAGCAAATACCCTGTTCCATGTTTCATGTAGTCCTCTTTTGCGCTTTTCTTTTTTCGGATTAAGTCTGCAATTTTTGGGATCGTACTGTTGTCGTCGTGAAGAGTTATCAGATAATTATCTCCTACAAAAATCTTTATTTCTGAATTCACTATTCTTTTTCTTTCCCCACGACCTTTGTATTCTGGGATATGGAGAACAAGGAATAAATAATTGTCGTATTCGTCGATTTTCGGCCTTTCAGTCGCTGATAAGCAATCTTCGATATCTAAGTCATGAAATTTATGCTTTCTTTGAAGTTTTCTCAAGGTTGCCGGCTTGTGACCATCTATAATCAACCAAGTCAATTTATCTGCTTTTATCCTTGTTGTTTTTTCAACTGGCTCCATTGATAGATATGTTAAGGTAGGGCAAGGAAACTTTCTTTGCTCGTACTCTCTTTACTATTAAAGATTGGAAATGTCAATCTATTGATAGGGTAAAAATTTGCTGCTATACCTGGAAAAGTATTATAATTCTTTGGTATTGATTCTTTCCTTCTTATGAATTACAAAAAACTGATCGCCGATTCTTGGCGTTTTACTCAGGAAAACAAAGGTCTTATCTACTGGTTTGGGTTCCTACCATCCCTTTTAAGTACAACTATTGGTATTGGATATCTTTCTTATCAATTCTTTGCTTTCAAGAAGTCTTTTTTGTTTGATAATGCTGAAACGAGTCTTTTTCGTGATGTAGCTAATTATGGATGGGGGTTTGTAAGTGAACATGCAACTCTGACAATTCCTTTGGTTGTTGTTGGGGCTATCGTTGCTATTCTTTGGTTGTTAATTCCTACCTTGTCGAAAGCAGCTTCTTTCCAAGCTATTGCCAGATCGAAAAATGGTCAGAAGTCTGGGGTTGGAATTGGCTTGAAGTATGGATTGATGGCTTTCTTGCCTCTTTTTGAATTTCATCTTTTGGTGAAGACTTTTTCTCCAATGAGCATGGTAACTGAAGCTAGTTTTGTTGTGAGGAATTTGGGAATGGGGATCTTTGCAGCTTTGGCTCCTGTGTTTATTGTTATTTCTGTTATTTCTTTGGTGCTGATGCTTCTTTTTACATATTCTGATCTTTATATCGTTATAGATGGGGAAGGCGTTCTTGCATCGATGAAAAAGAGTGCAAAGCTTGTGATTTTGAATTGGCAGCATACGATCCTGATAACTATTTTAATGCTGATCATTGGAGTGAGAATTGTAATTCAAGCTTTCTTAATATTCCTGGTTCCTGCTATTGCTCTTTTGACAGCCGGGTATCTAGCTACTTTGGCTCTTGAGATCACGGCCTTGATCATAGCTGGAGTGGTCGGTGTCCTTGGATTGGTTTTGGCTGCTTATCTGGGGGGAGTTGTTGATATATTTGCTTATACTGTTTGGACTTATACTTTCTTGGAATTGACCAGCCAAGGCGAAATTTCCGCTAGAGATCAAGCAAAAGTGTCTAGGACTGATCCCCCTTCAGAGATAGAAACTGCTCCAAAAGAAGATCATTCTCCAAAAATGCAAGTTCAGGAGCCTGATGAAAGTGATTCTGTTAATCATCGCCCTGAAGATGATTTACCTCCCGATATTTCTGGATCGGATGATTCTATTCCGGGATTGCTTTAAATTATCATTCCTACCTGTCAGAAAGGTTTTAGAGGGTTGACTTTTGGCGTGTTTTATTCTAAAATAATTTCTCTCGATTTTGCTGAATCTCTGTTTTTTTGATTCGGGCAAAATTGGAGTGACCGTTGACAACTCGTACTAAAAACTAGCACATACAGATGTGTTTTCATATATTACAGAAGTTCACACGGAGATCATTTTGGAGGTAGTGAGATGAAGACTTACGGCTTTGTAGCATTTGCAGTTATGATGTGTGTCATTCTTTCGGCATGTGGTGCCGGTACTACCATTACGAGCAGTTTCGATGTCGATGCCGACCACGTAGAGATATTGGGAGAGTGGGTCGAGGGAGAGTGGACAGAGGGAGAGTGGGTCGAGGAGGAGACACCTCCTCCAGAGACTTGCGATCCAAAACTCTTGGCGTTTTACTGCAAGAGCGACAGCGATTGCGTTGGAGCGCCGCAGCCTTGCTATTCCGTCTACGGCAGTTGTGGCTGGGTCCAAGACGGACCCATCTGTAAGAAGGACTGTTCTTACGAGCCTCTTTGCGAGAACGACGAGGTTTGCGCGAACAACGTCTGCTGCAAGCCCCAATGCGACGGCAAGGAATGCGGCGATGACGGTTGCGGAGGCAGTTGTGGAAGTTGTGGGGATGGCTACTGCTCTAACGGAGCATGCGTGTGCACCCCCAGTTGCAAGGACAAAGAGTGCGGCGATGACGGTTGTGGCGGAACTTGTGGAGTATGCTACGTACCCGGAGAGGGGTGCGTTGACTGGGAATGCCAGTGCATTCCCAAATGCGATGGCAAGGAATGTGGCTACGACGGTTGCGGAGATGAGTGCGGACTCTGTCCCAATGGCAAGTCTTGCCTTGATGGAGTATGTATCCCCGACGTGGAACAGGTCTGCAACGATGGCATCGATGAAGATCTTGATTTCGATGTCGATTGCGAGGATGAGGATTGCTGGGGAGAAGATTTGGGGAAACTTCTCTTTACTATCCAGCAGTCTTCCAGCTACTTGATCATAAAGTGCTGGGAGGGATGGAGCAAGTATTATTGCTCTCTTTACTCTTCCTCAAGCGTTTTCTCATATGAGGAGTACTATGAAGACTCCCTCAACTGTTCCTACAGGGCTGTGGATTACTGGATTCACACGGATGGGAGCATTATCGTAGACAACTCCGCTGATCCGTATATAGCGGAGGTCTACGAAGACCCCGATTGTTCCGGCAGCCATGAAGAGTGTAGTGGCTCAATCGACTATGCTGGTGATCACACTGTTCCAGCGTTGGGCGAGCTTACCTTCCCCAGTCCTGGGGAAGACCGAATTCTGATGGTCCGGTGGAAATACTACCAACTCGAGCCACCAGATGACGGATGATGAACGCACGCTAGCGCAGGACGTGTACGGCCAATCTTCGCCGACACGTCCTGCTTTGGGAGTTTCCCTGTTGCTTTATTAGTACGAGTTGTCTTTTCTATTTTCCCCTGTTTGACCTGTTTCGATGGTTGACTTTTAGCCTGTTTTGTTCTATAATTATACTAAGACGAATAGAAATAAAAACACATATGCTTTCACTCACACAAAATAATAAGATTGCGGTGGTTGCTGTTGCTATCTTCCTTGTATCGTTTTCGGCCATGGTCCTATTCCTTGGTGGAGATAGTACGTCACCTGACTTTCTGAAGTCCGATGTTTTGGAAGCCGCTAAAAATGGTGGCGGACATGGTGTTTATTTCAGTAGTGATGATCATGGAGAAGAAATTCACGAAGAAGACACTCATGAAAGTGAGCATGCTCCAAGTGGACATGCTGAAATTTCAAATGGTGATCTTGAAAATATGTATAGGATTGTGATGGATGATTTTGATCAACCTATCTTTGTTTTGGAACCTGAAGGGAAAGTTAAATTTGTTAGCAAGAATTTTGTGATTGATTACGGATATGATGTTGAAGAAATGAAACCTAGTTACTTCTCATATATTTATCCTGTTGATTTGGCAGACTTTGTCACTGAGTATACTTCTGTGATTCAATCTGGCACTTCTTTGGACGGCGTTGGACCTTATCGATTCATTGAAGATGGTGGCGCAATTAGCGTTCATCTTGTTGACTTGATGCCTGTTGTTGATGATCAAGGGAAAGTGATCGAAGTGATAGGTTGTGTGAAAGATATAACTGAGAAAGTTGAAGTATTTGGTGAGTCGATTGAGGAATAGCTTGTTTTAGGTTCTAGTTTTAATTAGAATTTAGGGGCTTGAAATTATTAGCCTCTTTATTTATGCATGCTTACGATGCGACGAAGGTCGAAAAGAAATGGCAAGAGAAATGGGCTCGATCGGGATCGAATAAGCTTGATGCTGGAAAAGCCGGTAGCTCGAAGAAGAAATACTATAATTTGGTGATGTTCCCCTATCCATCTGGAGACAAACTCCATATTGGACACTGGTATAATTTTGCACCGGCAGATAGTCATGGGCGTTTTATGCGAATGCAAGGATATGATGTTTTTGAACCGATGGGATTTGATAGTTTTGGATTGCCTGCTGAGAATTATGCGATCAAGACTGGCGTGCATCCTACGAAGAGTATTTCTACAAATGTTAAGAAGATGGTTGATCAGCTTTCGAGGATTGGGGCGATGTATGATTGGGACAAGACGTTGGCGACGAGCGATCCTGAATATTACAAATGGACTCAGTGGTTGTTTTTGAAGATGTATGAAAATGGATTGGCTTACAAGAAAAAGCAGGGCGTAAATTGGTGTCCTTCTTGTCAGACTGTTTTGGCGAATGAGCAGGTTGAGGAGGGGGCGTGCGAGAGATGCAAGAGTGAGGTTGAGAAAAAAGATTTGGAGCAATGGTTTTGGAAGATTACTGATTATGCTGAGAAGTTACTTGACTATAAAGGATTGGATTGGCCAGAGAGAACAAAAACAATGCAGGAGAATTGGATTGGGAAGAGTAAGGGGATAGATATTTCTTATAAGGTAGATGGAATTGATGCAGAAATTTCTGTTTATACTACTCGGCCGGACACAAATTTTGGAGCGACTTTCATTGTTGTTGCCCCAGAAAGTGAATTTGTAAAAAATCATTTTGATTCTTTTGAAGATAAAAAGGCAGTTAAAAACTATGTTAAAGAGGCTAATAAAAAAAGTGACATTGAACGTATTGCTGAAGGACGTAAAAAGACGGGTGTATTTACTGGCTTATATGCGATCAATCAATTGACTGACAAGAAGATGCCTATATATGTCAGTGATTTTGTATTGGCACATGTTGGTACTGGATGTGTAGTTGGTGTGCCTGGACATGATGTTCGTGATTTTGAGTTTGCACAGGAAAAAGGCCTTGAGATTATTAGAGTAGTTGTTGCGTCTGATGGAGACACTTCACCTATCACAAAACCCGAACAAGTTCAGGAACACGAAGGAACCATGATAAATAGTGATTTTTTGGACGGAATGGATATCCATAAAGCGACTGTAAAGGTTATGGACCATCTTGAAGAAAAAGGTTGGGGAAAGAAAGTTACCAACTACAAACTCAGAGACTGGCTCATTTCACGTCAACGATATTGGGGATCGCCGATTCCAATCATTTATTGTAAGAAGTGTGGAGAGGTTCCTGTGCCAGAGAAGGATTTGCCGGTTGAATTGCCTTTGGATGTAAAATTTGAACTTAGAGGAGATGGACAATCGCCTTTGGCACATAGCAGGAAGTTTATGAATGTTTTGTGTCCGAAGTGTGGAGCAGCAGCGAAGCGTGAAAGCGACACGATGGATACTTTTGTTTGTTCGAGTTGGTATTATTTGAGATATCCTTCGATGGGCAAGAGTGCGGCAGCGAAGAAGGTTTGGTCGAAGAAGGCTTTTGATCCGGCCGTGACGAAGAAGATGCTTCCGATCGACATGTATATAGGCGGACCTGAACATGCTTGTATGCATCTGTTGTATGCGCGGTTTGTGAATATGGTTTTGAATGATCTTGGATACGTTGATTTCAAGGAACCATTCACTCGTCTCGTGCATCAAGGGATGGTCACGAAGGATGGGGCGAAGATGAGTAAGTCGAAAGGAAATGTTGTGAGTCCGGATAGTTTTGTTGATCAATATGGAAGTGATGTTTTCAGAATGTATTTGATGTTCATGGGACCGTTCACTCAAGGAGGTGATTGGAATGATAAAGGGATCAAAGGTATTGCGCGATTTGTTGAAAAGTTTTGGACAATGGTTGATGGCGCTGTTTCAGAGGGAAAGGTTAGCGACAAAGATGGTTTGAGACATATTTTGCATAAAACAATTAAGAAAGTTACTGGCGATGTTGAGAAATTCCATTTCAATACTGCGATAAGCTCGTTGATGGAGTTTTTGAATGCTGCTGCGGTCACTGGAGTGGATGAAAAGACTGCGCGTGTTGCTATTCAGTTGATTGCTCCGATGGCACCACATTTGGCTGAAGAGTGTTGGGCCAAGTTGGGTGAAAAGGAAAGTGTGTTCAATAGTGGCTGGCCAAAATTCAATCCTAAATATATAGTAGAGTCGACTGTTACCTATGCAATTCAAGTGAATGGGAAGATGCGTGGGACAGTGGATGTTGTGGCTGATGCTGGACAGAAGGATGTTTTTGCGGCAGCTCAGGCACTTCCGAATGTTTCAAAGTATTTAGATGAAGGCAAGATCGTCAAAGAGATCTTTGTGCCGGGGAAGATTGTGGGGTTTGTGGTGAAATAATTAATCCAGAGCAGCTTTGATCCACGAGAGGTCTTTTGTTGGTGGATAGGTGTCTATTTTTTCTAGAACACCTGTTGAGACTGTTGTTTGAAGGGTAACTGTTGGAATGTTTTCTCCTGGATAGTTTTCTATTTCTGAAGCCGAAGGTTGCATGCTAATAACTATCGTCACATTTGGATGATATTGAACGTCTGCTTCTGCGAATGCTTTGTATGGATCTTCGTCTGGCCACAGGATGAACTTCAATTCTGTTATAGAGCTCCTTAGAGGTGAGATGGGAGAGAAGGGTGACTCTGATAGTCTAAATGTCTCATTCCCCGGTTTTAGGGGAAAGCTCAACCCTTCCGTATTGAATGAATCAGGATGTTCAAACTCATAATTATCCAAGGCTAGAGCATCCTCTGTTCCGCAAAGTTTTTCCACTTTGTGATCGCATGTAAATATATCAACTATGCCATTGTTGTCTAGGTCTAATCCTTCCATTCTGAGAATTGAAATAACATAGTCCCCTGTAGTTTCGAGTCTTTGCCTGATGATTGTAGTTTTCTCTCTTCCATCTTCTGAAATCAGATATAATTCGCCGTGGCCTTTTTCTGGTTTGCTGCAAGCGCCTGCTTTCACAGCTGGTTCACAAAAGGCAGAGGCTTCTTCTACTCCATCATAGGGATGAATGCCGAGATTCTTGTCCACTGAAAGTGGATAGACGACGAATTCTTCATCCGGGCCAGCTTCATTGCCTTCGGCATTCAGCCATTCAACTCCTAAGTCAGTTGGATTTGATCCTGGTTCTGGAGCACCTCCTGCTCCTATTTTATGTCCTGGGTCATAAAATCTACTACCATAAACTCCTCTATTCACGCCATATATATCTGATTGTAAAACTTCTATGTTGTAATATTCTTCATAGTCGATTGTCCCTTCTCTGATTTCGTTTGCCATGGTTTCCAAAACAACTCGAGCGTCTTCATACAAGGCATTTGCGAGTTCTGTTTTTCGTTCTGAATGAGATATGTTTATAAAAATGTTCGCGCCAACCATCGCAACCATCGCGAAGATTGTTGATGCTATCAATGCCTCCATTAATGTAAAACCTTTATTTGTCATGGTTTGTGATAACTGTATTTAATTCGTATGTTTTAGGGGTGGATTTGTTTAGCCATTGGACTGTTACTGTCACTTTCATTTGCTCTTCTCTGAAAGTTTTTTCAAGGTCGGCCTCTTGGACCTTGTCAAAAACTACCATTCTGTAAAAGTCTGGTTTTGGAGCTATTTCTGGTTGAGAGTCGGGGATTCCGTGGACATACAGGTTCTCAGCTGTGACTGACAATTTATATCCTACGAATGACTCTTCGTCGGAACCATCTCCTTTTAAATTTAAAACTAATGGGCCTGTTTCTTCCAAATACAACTCCCCACTCGCATCTCTCTTCACCAAGTATGGCTGGTTTTTTGTAATAACATTTGCTTCTAGATTGTCTGTGCAGTCTGTGCTATTCAACTCTTTTCTCATCCAACAATTTGTCTTATTTGCTGGGAGGTTTAACCAATTTGTATTCCTGTAATTCACAACTTCTTCAATCGCTTCACGTGCCAAATTTTGCGCGATCAAATACTCCTTTGAAATAGCAGTAGTAGTCATGACAGACAAAACGACGGTCACCGCTGCAATGCCAGCCACTACAATACTTGTAAGTGCTGCTATCACCTCGATGAGAGTCTCTCCTTTTTTCGAGTTTTTATATTTCACTTTATAGGTCATCTAATGAATTAAATGTTTCAGGGTTTCCTGCTAACTCGAACAATACTATGAAATTCTCGCGGTCTGGTTTTTCTATTTCAAAGATCCTGATTGCGAGAAATCGTTCGTCTATTTTTCCTGGTAGTTCTGATGTCCAGAAAAAGTCAGCGTTTGTTGGTTCGTAAAATAGAGTCAGGGATTCCAATGGGGTTTGGACTTTTGCGTTGTAGATTTCGTATTTATATACGTCTGGAAGTGTATATGTTTTGAGAATGCAATCATGGTTTTCTTCGCCTGGGGCGTTGTATTCGTTTCTATTGATAGCTGGCGTCGGCATGTCTGCGAAAATGACAATCTCCATCTTTGTAAGATCGATGAATGCACCGTATCTGTACGGGACTATTTGAGTTGAGTCTGGGTTATCTACTTCTTCTGGCACAGTTTTGTTTGCCAAAGCGTATCCTCTCAATTCACGAACTATGTTTGCTGATGATTTGACCGCTCCTCTGAATGCAAACTGGTCTTGAGTCTTGATCAACCCTGTTATTGCCGTTATTGAAAGCAAAGCAACTATCCCAATAGTTATCAATAACTCCACCAAAGTGAAGCCTTGAGTTTTTTGAATGAGGTTTTTTTTTGCGCGCATATTCTGATTATATTATTTCCTACCCTTTACAACAAGAACGAATTCTCCTTTTGGCTTTTTCATTGTGAAATGCTCGATCGCTTCTGATATTGGTTGGCGAAGAATTTCTTCATATATTTTCGTTAATTCTCTGCAGACTGCGATGTCTCGATCTCCCAAGTATTCTTGTAGTTGGTTGAGTGTTTTGATGAGTCGATGTGGGGATTCAAATATTACAAGTGTCCTCGGTTCTTCTGCTAATGACTTCAACAAAGTTTGGCGGCCTTTCTTGAGGGGAAGGAATCCTAAATACAAAAATTTATCCATTGGGAGTCCGCTCGCGACTAATGCAGCAAGCAAGCTAGATGGTCCTGGGATTGGGACTATTTCTATCCCCTCCTCTATGGCTCTTTTTGTCAGTGAATAGGCTGGGTCTGAAATTCCTGGCGTTCCTGCGTCTGATACTAGAGATACCGTTTTTCCTTCTTTCAGGAGGTCGATGATTTTTTCTAGTTTTGTGTCGCTTGAGTATGAGTGGAAGCTCAGGGTAGTTGTTTTGATTTCGTGCTTGGCTGTGAGTTTTCTTGTTTGGCGAGTGTCTTCAGCTGCAATGTAATCTGACTCCTTGAGCATTCGGATTGCCCTGAGAGTGATGTCTTCCAAGTTTCCTATTGGTGTCGATACTATGTAAAGCATTTGAGTGTGGTTATTTTGATTGGGTTTTGATTGGCTTTGGTTGGGAAACACTTGGCTCTTTTATATAGAGAGGGTGGACTATTGATTTTGGCGCTTTTTTCAGGTCTTTGGGTTTGAGATCTTTCAATGTATTTGCGAATGTTTTTTTTGAAGATTTAAAGTTGGGGATCGATTCGGCTTGGTCTGGGAGGAGTTCGCCATGTACGGTGTTTCCCGATGGATTTGATTGGACGAGTTGTTCGGCGGCTTCTTCTAGTTTTGTAATAGTTGGTTCTGCTCCTTCTTTTTCTTGTATATAGATTTCTTTTTTTCCTGCTAACAGAACTATTGGTTCAGTTGGCTTGGAGTCGTTTTTTCTACGAAGCAATGTGAACGTGTCCACTGAATGGACTGGAATTTTCTGCAAATTTGCAATTAGGTTTGCTACTGTCACTCCTATTCGCAGACCTGTGAATGATCCTGGGCCTTGGACTACGACGAGACGAGTGAGATCTTTGAAGTCGAGTTTCTTTTTTTTGAGAAGGCTGTGAATGTTGGGAAGGAGTTTTTCTGCTTCATCGTTTTGGGTTGGCCAAGAATTTTCGACTAAAACTTCTTCACCTTTGATAAGTGCGATCGCTGTCGTGCGTGAGGCTGTATTTATTCCTAGTGTTACCATATTTTTTTAACTTTTGAGTTGTTGTAATAATATTCGAGTATTTCTGTATATGTTGAGCCGGCCTCTGCCATCCCCTTGGCTCCGCATCCGCTCATTCCTACTCCGTGCCCGCGTTGCTCCTCTCCCGCGCAATACGGGTCATCTTTTGATGTCAGATATGGAGCACTCCAATTCCAAACTTCTTTTGCGCTTTTTGTTTTTCCGTTGCTTGAACTGAAGTATGGAGTTTTTATTAATTGTCCTTGATATGTCACAACTTCTCCCTCTGTGTCTTCAACTGCTTTTGCGATGTTTGGTGCTCTGAGTTCGTATCCATGACCGAGGTATTTCTGTGAGACGGCTGGATCGTCATTCAGGTGGTATGGTTTGTCTAGGAATTTTTCTGCGTAGTGCATGTAGAATTTCGCGTATGAGCGAGCTGCTACTGTGATTGCTTTTATTTTTTCGTATTCTGCTGAGTTTGGTTCTTCTGCTAGCCCTTTCAGATAATCTTCTAATGGCAGTTCGTTTATCACCATATACTCTCTGTTCTCCAGCCGGAATTCGATAGCGCCGCGGAACAAGTTGTCGTTGTAGTCTGGATTCCAAGCTGCAATTCTGCTGAAACTTTCTATTTCTAAATAAGCGTCTGACTTTGCTTTTAATTGAAGTGGTTTTGTTGATTTTGCGATGATTTTGTTTTTGATTGCGACGTACTTGCCTACTGATTTTTTTAGACGGATTGATTCTCCTGCATCGAAAGTTTCGAGCAAGTCACCATCGCTGTCATACAAGTAGAATTCTTTATTGCTTGTGATTCTTGGCGGGGAAAATGTACTGATTCTCACTCTGATGTTTCCGCCTTCGGCTTCTGCGAGATCTGCATTTGAAACTGTTATATTGTCTGCGTCATATGCATAGACTTCACTTTTTATTTCTTGCTGCTCTTCTGCCTGCGTTTTCTTTTTCGTTACCTCATATTTTATAGAAATCCGATTTTTCACAAATCGTTCTCCGTTGATTTTTGGGATTACTACAAATGAGTTTGCTTTTGAAGTCTCTGTATTTGCATCTATTTTCACAGTTATTGATATGGCCAAAACTTGACCTGGCTTTGTCTCATCTCTGCTGAAATGAGTGTTCAATACTTTTATCGAACTTGGTTTTCTGTATAAGAGATCGACGTCTTCTTCTTTCCAAGTTTCTGAACCGGTGTTCTTCAACTTCACTGAAAGAACGTATGAAGTTCCCCGTTGGAGTCCCCTTGCGGCGGTGAGATCTACTAATTCTCCTTTAAGACCCTGCTCGTTTACGCTTGTTGTGAAAGATAAGTGTTCGTCAGAGTCTTGTTGCAGATCGCCGTTACCTTTATATTCAATCATGAATTCTCCATAATACTGGCCTGGAGTTTCTGGAGCTGTGTAGAAATAAGTAAATGTCGCGTAGTCACCTTTCCCTGCTTTCACCTCAGACATGACTCCTATCATCTTTCCATTCAGAGTTATTGAAACTCTGTTACGACCAATTCTTTTCCAATTTATATTGCCTGTGTTTTTCAGTTTTATTGTTCCTTTAAATCTCTCTCCTGGCCCCATCACTTCAGGTGGATAATCTATGTCTGATATTTCATATGTGTAGATTGGAGCATTTACTTTGACTGGTAGTACTTTGTAGTCCCTTATTTTTCTGACACCATCTGCTACTACAGTCAGATCGAGGAATACTAATTCGCCTTTCTCTCCTGCTTCTATTTCAAAGGTGAAAGTCCCTGTTGATCCTGGCTTAACTTTAGATTCTTTCATCTCAGCTAGTCGAATTCCTTCTTTTTTTGGAAAGCTCACAACTCCCTCATGTTTGGCGTTTTTGTTCACCAAAAGGTATGTATCTTTTCCCCAAGTTTTCTTTCCAATATTTTCTAATTTGATTGTAACTGATTCTGTTTCTTGGGGTTCGAGCTGTAGGTAATATACGTTTGATTTGTCTATGAACTCGTAGTCTTTAAGATACTTTTTGCGATCCTCATCTGCCATATTTTTTGCCATATTTGCGATGAGAGGCAGTTTGCTATAAATGTAGTCTCCTGGACAATCTGTACTCATCACGTCTTTGTGACCTAGTATGTTTGGTAGGAACTTCCCCCTGAAAGATGATAAGCCTTCTGGATTGATTCCATGGATTTTTGATTTTATTGCTATGAGACGAGCGAGAGATTCTATCGCTGCATCTGGGACCTCGTCGTCATCGTAACTTCCTAGGATTGCTATCCCTATTGAGCCAGTATTTCCTGGGCCTGCATGTCCTCCCACAACTCCTTCTCCTCCGTAGCGACCTTCGTATACGCGTCCCTCTATATCTATGATATAATTGTATCCAATGTCTCCCCAACCGCGGCTGACTGCGTGATATTTGTAGATATTTCTTATTGCTTGTTTTGGGTCGTCGAGATTTTTTGTTGTTTCGGTGTGATGGACTATAAATTTTGTGGTTTTTGCCGGATATGCTGGTGGCCATTTGAAAGCACGTCCTTTTGAGTCGTGAGTGGTCGTTTTCCGGATTTTTAGTTCGCTTGCGTAAGTGGTCGCGAAATCAGGGTCGAGTTGGACTAGATCGGGTGCTGAGTCATTGTTTGTCATATATAAATAATCCTCATTCGCCCCCCATTGTGCGCGAGTGATGATGTCTTTTTCTGATTCGAAATATGAAGCTTTTGCAAACGCTTGATTGTCTTCAAAATTGAATCCTGCTTGAATACAAGTCAGTGATATTAGTGCTGCGAGAGTTGTTGAAATGATTTTGTTCATAGTGGGAGTATATCTTACCTTTCAACTGATTTGAATAGATGAACTCCTTGTGATGAATAGACTTCCTCATATAAAGGATTCTCCTCAAGCTCTACTATTTGGTTTATCAAGTCATGTTTGCCCTCAAATGGCCAGATATTAGTGTCTTCAACGTTCAATATTACATAATCGCTATCTTCAATTTGTGGCAACAAATAAATCCGATCATTTTTCAGATGTGGAACAATTGTATTTTGAGCACTTATGGATTCTGCGTCTTCTATTTGATTAATCGCGATTTCTAAGCTTTCTCTGTTTGACATCTCATAGTAATTTGAGTCAAAGATTCTAAATATTGTTTCTCCGTTATAAAAATTCACTTGTGTTAATATTGCTATGTTTATCAACACCAATAAGCTCAAGGAGATACTTCTAACTCTTGTGTTTTTTAATGTAGAAAGGAACAAAACTGAGCCGATAGCTATGACTGGAGCAAATTCAACTGAATAATGGAATGTGTATCCCCAGAAAGCTGGTTCGTCAGCGAAAAATTTCTGACCTATTACTGGTAATAGTAGAATAAAATATTTGGGCTTCAAAAGTGCCAAGGCCCCTCCTGAGACTAATATCAAGACCCACATCTTAATTTTGATTGGATCGTCGAAAAGCAGGAATAGCGTTTGGATTGGATGGAGTAATATAAATTTCAATGCTTCAATAGGAGATTCTCCAAGTGCCATATACGGCCAATGATCATAAGAGCCATTCAAGTATTCTATTGTTTTCAGAGATATGAAAAAGTACAACAAGCTCACTAGCAGAGTGATAGCTCCGTGTTTTTTTATCTTCTTATCATCGAATATCATTATTGATATCCCAAGTAATATAGTAATCAAAGCCATGTTTTCTTTAGACAGCAGAAATAAGGCTAATATTAAGTAGTATGCTTTGATTTTTCTTGATGCCATAAAATATAATAGCCATGGGATCAACATCGTTCCTATAACATTGTTGTGGTAATCAAAGGCAAGCGCTGTGAAAATCCCGAAAAACAATAAGAAAACTACAGTCCCTACCAAGGCAATTGATTGATTGTTCTTGCTTTCTTTTTTCACTAATAAATACACTCCAAAGGATCCTAAAAGTATTGATCCGATCTGAACTAACAATAATGTATAACTTCCGAATATCCAGTAGAGTGGTGCAAATAAAAACATTGTCCCTTCAAAATGATCCGCAAATAGACTTGGAACACTGCGCACTGTGTTTGGTCCTATTTGGAAGTTGGCGTATTGCTTTATCGCCTGGTTGAAGATCCCTAAATCAAACGCATTGGTTTGGAAATTTATATGTGGGACTACTGAAACTAAAAAATATATTATTCCAAAAAATGCAAGGATTGCTATCAAATATATTTTCTTTTTATTATTCATAGTTATCATCTTTATGATACCTTCCTCCCCAAAGATTTAATTTAACATAGATTAGATCTTTCAGAGTCCTTAGTCCGTCCTTTACAGGCCTCACTCTGCTTTCTGATGAATTGAACCAACTTACAGGAACTTCTACTATTTTGTATCCTAATTTTTCGCCAATCACCAATGCTTCCATATCGAAACCGAATCTCTTCACTTTTTGAAGATTAAAAATTTCTTTTGCAGTTTTGTGCTTAAATAATTTGAATCCACATTGGGTGTCTTTGATATCATCAACCAGAAATGCTCTTATAAGAAGGTTCCCTGCTCGGCCCAATATTACTCTGTATTTAGGCTGTTTTCTTTTGATGTTGCTTGACTGCAAATATCTTGAACCTATGGCTATATCTGAGTCTGTTTCTTTTAATTGTTGATAAAGATTATCGAGTTCTTCTATTGGGGTTGAGTTGTCAGCGTCAGCAAACACTATATATTTCCCTCTGCTTTTTTCCACACCTGTTTTTACAGCGAATCCTTTCCCCTGATTTTTTGTATACTCAATTAGTTTGAGGTTTTCTATTTTGCTTTTGAATCCATCCACCACTTCCCCTGTGTTATCGCTACTACCATCACTCACGACTATTATCTCTGCATTCATGTTATTTGACCTCAAATAATCATCTACAATCAGCAAAGTGCTTTTGATTCGGTTCTCTTCGTTGTATGCAGGGATTATTATTGAAAATTTAAATTCGTATTCTGTGTGTGTATCTGGAAGATTTTTGTTAAGCTTGAAGGTCCATAACTTGTTCCCAAGGAAATTCCATGTCAGTACTATCAAGGAAGTGACTGCTTTTGCCAGCATGTACCATGTGCCAAGCATATTCACTAATACGTACATGCACAGTAGCGTCAGCCCAAGTCCTATCACTGAGATTATCAAAAATTTTATATATAACTTCCTGTAATTCTTTGATTTGCTTTTGAAGGTCCAGGTCTTGTTTAAAATGAAGTTGTTTGTGACGGCAAGGAGGAAAGAGAGCGTTGTTGCTGGAATTACAGCTATTCCAACATATTCCACAAAAACAAAAAGAGCCGCTAAGTCCAGTAGAGTGCCTAATACTCCAACTACACAATACTTGAGGAACGGCTTAAATTTTTTCACGAAATCCTTAATCATGAGCGGATTATAACATAGCCCGAAGATTTTGGTTGACATTTATGGCCGTTTTTCTTATAGTGCGGCCGCTAATCTAGTTATTCAGTCTTTTATATTTCAGTACATGCAAGTTTCGTACAACTTGAAGTATCGCAAGTCGAACTTCTCTAATAAGATTTTGATTGAGAAGGAGGGCGAGGTCATTATTTATGACAAAGGCTTCCGACTCAAAGGCAAAGGCGCACAAGATAAAGGTGAATTTATCAACTATTCTGATATAAAAGAATTCTATTATCGAGGTGATCGCTTGCTATTCATTACATTCGCTAAGGCAAAATATACTTTGAGTGGTGCTGGAGCTTTATTTGATGAGTTTTTGAGCACTATCTATAAGACCAGGAATGATTTCTTGGTTGAGGCTTTGTTTATGAAGCAAGGTCGGCTAAAGGCAGAGTATGATTGTAATTTTGAGCGATTCAGTAAGTTCAGCAAACCTATAAATAAAGGGAAAGCTAAGATCCGTTTGTATGAAGGAAGTATCGTTTTGATTCCTGAGAATCAGGATGCTTTTGGTCTGAATTTCAATTTTGTGAATTTTCATGAATTTGATGAAATGGAGTATATGCTGAAGGTAACTATGGATGATGGAAGTCGAGTTGAGGTTTCTCAGCTTGGTAATGATTTTGAGATGTTTGAAGAGACTGTTAATGAGTTGCTTGGAGGAATGTATGAGACTTTGGTAAATACTGATTTGAAGCGGGTTTTTTATGAATTTGATGCTGGGACTTTGTTGAAGTTGGCTTACAAAATAAGAGCGGGAAAATCTGTAGCATTTAAGGATGTTGAGAAAATTGATAAGGAGTTGGCTGATCGGATGATGGGTGTTTTCTTTGATGATGAAAGTGCTCGTGAAAAATTCTCTCTGTTTGATGAGATGACTGATGAATATAGCAGGTATTTTGGGATAGCAAAGGATCCTATCGTGAAAGAGGGATATTTGAGATGGGTAATGTATGCCGTTCCTGAATATAATATTGTGGCTTTCAGTATTCTTCCTAGATACAATCCAGATCTTCGTGAGGATGAAAAGCCTGAGGTTGCAAAGCAACCTCTTCATGACACTTACTTCTTCAAAATTATAATGGAAAAAGGTCTCCCTTCTGAAAAAGTTGGAGATAAAGTTCTTGAAATTGAACAAACTTTGGTAAATCTTCACTTTGCGAAAGACCCTTGTTATAAGGACAAACGTGAACTTCGGAACTCTCCTTATAAATACGCTATTCGAAAGCTGCCATTTTTGAGGATTTTGAGGAAATCTTATTGTGGTCGGGCTGCTTCTGATGACGTAGCTACTTGGAAGAAGCAAGCAAAGGAAACCATGGAGAAGTCAAAGCTAAAATCGTAGAGTTCGGTGGACTTTTTGGGGTTTGATTTGTATACTTCGGTGGCGTTTTAAGCAAATATAACCTCTTTTAAAATGGCAAAAGCATTTACTGATGAGAACTTCGATGAAGAAGTTTTGCGTTCTGATAAACCGGTTTTGGTTGATTTTTTCGCTGAATGGTGTGGGCCTTGTAAGATGATGGGACCTGTTATTGATGAATTGGCCGAAGAGATGGCTGAGAGTTTTGTTATTGGAAAGTTGAATGTAGATGAAGCGCCAAATACAGCTGGGAAATATGGTGTTCAAAGTATTCCAACTGTGATCATATTCAAAAAAGGAGAGGAAGTTGACCGATTGGTTGGATTCCAAAGTAAGGAAGCGTTGAAGGCTAAGTTAGCCTAATTTTTTTGCCTCCGCGAAAGCCAACTCGTCCACCTTGTTGTTCTGTTCGTCTGTGTGGTGAGCTTTTACCCATTCCCATTTGATATTGAGCCAGGCTGTGAGCTTTTCGATGTCGGCCCAGAGATCTGTGTTCTTTTTCTTTTTCCAACCTGAATTGAGGGTTTGTACGATAAGGTTTGAATCTATGAAAAAGTGGATTTGGAAATTTGGGAGTTGGTCTCGGCCGTATTTTTTGTGAAGGTATTTGAGAGCTTCAATTACAGCCATCATTTCCATTCTGTTGTTTGTGGTATCTGGATCATTGCCGCTGATCGGAGTGTCTTTGCCATCTTCTGTGATAATCGCTGCCCATCCTCCAGGACCTGGATTTCCAAGGCAACTTCCGTCTGTGTAGATTTTTATGGTAGGATCTTTCATGTGACGAATTTACCATATGTACCTGTGCGATGAAAATCCAAATAATACAAGTCGGCAAAAATAAAGACCGTTATATCGAGGAAGGAGTCCGAGAGTTTGTGAAAAGATTGCAACAGTTTTGCAATCTCGAGATAGTCACTTTGAAATCTGCCTCTGAAGGTGGCAAGATGCCACGTGCGAAGGTTGTGGCTGAAGAAACCAAGAAGATCATGGCTGCGCTTCCTCGGGATTGCCATTTGGTTGTTTTGGATGAAAAGGGTCGGGAGATGGAATCGCGCGAGTTTTCTGATTTTTTGGGTGGATTTAAAGATAGAGGGGAAACTTTATGCTTTTTGATTGGTGGAGCTTTTGGGTTACCTGAATCGTTGAAAGAAGAGGCTTCTCGGACAGGAACATTACTTTCTTTTTCAAAGATGACATTTACTCATCAAATGATTCGGCTGTTTTTGCTAGAGCAAATCTATCGAGGATTTTGTATTTTAAATGGGAAAGAGTATCATTACTAACATGAATTTAAAATATTTTGCTTTACTGGGGATCGCTGGCGCGTTCTTTATGCTTTTTTATATGAGTCCACAAGAGATGGTTCAGGTATCTGTGCAAAGTGCTTTGGAGGAGGTTGTGGCTGAGAAATCGACAGAAGTCGTAAATGAAGACGTGATGGCCGGGATTCTTCCTTACAAAACAACTCATCCTTCAGTAGTGAGCGATTATTTGGAGAATTTGGCTGATATGGTTTATGTTGGGACTTTTTCTTTGGTTTTTGAGGGAGAAGTTGACGAACAATTGGAGGAAATGATTTCTGATAATTTTCCAGGGACGAAAATTAAATCGTTTGTTTTGGAGGAGGATATGTCAAAAAAAGAATTGGATGAAGTTGTTGATGATTTGGATGGATTTGTTTTGGGAATTACCGATTTTTCTCATTATTTACCGAAAGGTGTTGCTGATTTTCATGATGAACTTTCTCGGACTGTGATTGAGACTTTTGATTTTTGGCAGTTGGATGAAGTTGAGGTTGGCTCATGGCAGACTTTGTATGTTGTGATGAAATATGCGGAGGAGGTTGAGGCTCAAGATGTTGAAATTGTTGATCACACTAATAGTAGCAATGGAGATGATTTTGAGGATTCGGTTAGTAGTTTTTATATTTTGTTTAAGGATGGAGAAATTTCAGCGGATCGGGCTGTCACTGTGATGGCTTTGGGGGATATAATGATGGGAAGGTATGTTAGGACTTTGATGGATAGAGAAAATAATCCTGCTCGTTCTTTTGAAAAAATTCGCGGGAAAGAAGATCGGTTCTTTTATGGGGCGGATACTTTTTTTGCTAATTTGGAGGGGCCCATAAAGGGTGAAGGATATCGGTCGGGGACTTCTGTTGTTTTTGGTTTTCATGAGGATACGGCTCCCCTTCTTAAAAGTTTTGGATTTGATGTTTTGTCATTGGCGAACAATCATATTTTGAATCAAGGTTGGGATGGATTGGATTCTACTTATGCTGCTCTTAACAATTCTGGGATGACTGCATGTGGGCATCCAACTGAGATAGATCGTTCCAGTGTTGTTCATAGATATTTTGGAAGCAAACACTATGCGTTTGTTTGCTTTGATGATGTTGCTCATAGGATAGATAGAGGTGAAGCTGTTGAGTTGATTGCTGATATTGATGAGGAAACTGATTACACTATCGTTTCGATTCATTGGGGAGTTGAATATGCACATACACCTCATAATTCCCTGCAAGTTGAACCTGCTCATGCTTTTGTTGATGCAGGAGCTGACGTTGTGATTGGGCACCATCCACATGTTGTCCAGACTTTTGAAATCTATAATGGGGCTCCTATTTTCTATTCACTCGGGAATTTTATTTTCGATCAATATTGGTCTTATGATACTGAGGAACAACTTGGGGTGGGATTGGCCCTGGGGGCTTCATCTGATGATGGTGGTTCTGTGTTGCGATTCTATTTGTTCCCTATGCACAGCGACAAAAGTCAACCATATTTAATGAATGAAAGTGAGCAAGAACGCTTTTATGACAGGTTCATTAATTGGGGTGGTTATGACGATGACATGGCTACCCAAATCAGGAGTGGGGTCATTGAGATTGAGCTGTGAATATGGTATAATATAGGTGTTAAAAGGTGTAAAAATAGATTTAAAACAAATATAAATGTTAAAAATTCAATTTTGTGGAGCTGCTAAGGAAGTAACTGGTTCGAAGCATCTTATTGAGTTTAAGGGGAAGAAAATTCTTCTTGATTGTGGAATGTTTCAGGGACGCAGAAAGGAGGCTTCCAAGAAAAACTCTGAATTCCCATTTGATCCAAAAGAGCTTGATGCAGTTATTTTGTCACATGCTCATATAGATCATAGTGGAAATCTTCCGAGACTTACAAAGCTTGGTTATGAAGGGCCTATTTATTCGACTTATGCGACGCGTGATCTTTGTAATTATATGTTGATGGATAGTGCTTATATTCAAGAGAGAGAGGTTGAATGGATGCGCAAAAAAGGGAAGGAAGTGGTTGAAGATCAGTTTTATACAGAAGAAGATGCTACAAAAGCTTTGAGTTTGTTTCATGGAGTTGGATACGAACACAGTTTTGTTGTGATGGAAGGAGTTGTTGCATGTTTTTATGATGCGGGACATATTCTTGGATCGGCGCTTGTTCATCTAATGTTTTATGATAAGGATACTGGAGAACGAATGACATTGGCCTTCACTGGAGATTTGGGACGAGCGGGCCTTCCAATCCTTCGTGACCCACAAGTTATAAAAGAAACAGATGTTTTGATCAGTGAAACTACTTACGGTGATCGTCTTCATGATGCTTTGCAAACAATCGATCAGGAATTTGCAGATATCGTAAATGGGGTGGCTGAGCAGGGCGGTAAATTGATTATTCCGGCGTTCTCTCTTGAACGTACACAGGAAGTGGTTTACCACCTTCACAAGCTTACTAATGATGGGAAAATCCCTGATATTCCTATCTATGTAGATAGTCCCCTCTCTGGAAATGTGACTGAGGTTTTCCGAAGTCATCCTGAATGTTTTGACAAAGATGTTTACAAGGAATTTATAGAGCATGGAGAAAATCCATTTGGTTTTGGGAATCTGAAGTACACTCGTTCAGTAGAGGAATCTAAAAGTTTGAATGAGAAGCCTGGTCCAATGATAATCATCTCTGCTTCAGGAATGTGTGAGCATGGGCGAATCCTTCATCACCTAAAAAATAATATTGAAGATCACAGGAATGCGGTTTTGATAGTTGGATATCAGGCTGCTCATACTCTTGGGCGAAAGCTTCAGGATGGAGTAAATCCTGTGAAGATTTTCGGTGATCCTTATAGAGTAAAAGCGAAAATATATACTATTGATGCCTTCTCAGCTCATGCTGACAGAAGCGATCTCCTCGACTATATTCACAAAGTAAAAGGTGTTAAGAAGTTGTTCTTGGTTCATGGTGAAGAAGATGGACAATTACAATTCCAAAAGGCACTAAAAGAAAGTGGATATGAATCATACATCCCATCTTTGAATGAGATTGTGGAGCTCTAATAGTCCAACATGCTTTCGACTGGAGGTTTGATCCATTTTGAACTTTCCCCGTCTTCCAAGAAGGTCCATTCTTCTGGAGTCCCCTCTTTTCTTTCGTCTTCTTGTGCGTAATACCATCCTTGTCCGATCTCTTCATCCGTAACTTGCTCTTCGTTTCCAAAGTGGCAGGCCGTGAGAGTTGTTGCTATCAGGATTGTGAGGATTGATAATGTGAGATTTTTTTTCATTTTGGTTTGCGTTTAATTGCGGTTTTAATTTAGCATTTTTAGGAGAAAAGAAAAACCCTCGAAAAATGTAGCTACAAGACTGAAAACATTAACTTGTGCAAACAGGTTGATTCTTGATATGGTCTGAGCGCTTTAACAGGTTTTAATGGGCAAGAAGTCTACGAACAAAAAGGAGAGAATTTTGGTTGCGATGTCTGGCGGAGTTGATTCGTCGCTCGCTGCTGTGTTGTTGCAACGTGATGGATACGAGGTTGTTGGTGTTACTTTGAAACTGGTTGATGGGTCTAGGTGTTGTGATTTGGAAGCAGTTGGACATGCAGCTGAGGTTTGTCGAAGGTATGAATTTGAGCATCATGTTGTAGATGTTTCTAAGGAGTTCGATAAAGTTGTTATTGGATATTTTATTGAGGAGCTGGCTGCTGCTCGTACGCCAAACCCGTGTGTTATTTGTAATCGATTTTTGAAATTTGATCAGTTGATGCAACTGGCTAAAGAGTTTGGATGTTCGAAAGTAGCGACTGGTCATTATGCTCGAATTCGTTCGGGTCGTGATGGAGGCTGGCAGCTTTTGAAGGGGAAAGATAAAGATAAAGATCAATCTTATTATTTGTCTTTTTTGAAGAACAGTTGGTTGAAACGGATTTTGTTCCCGATTGGGAGTTTTGTGAAGGCGGACATTTATAAAATGGCTGAGAAAGAAGGGTTGGACTTTTTGGTTAGCAAGAAGCAGAGTCAGGATTTGTGCTTTGTGGATGATAAACTGCGTCGGACTTTTATTGGAAAGCGGCTGGAGGATCGTGAAGGAGAAATTGTGGGGGTTGATGGACAGATTTTGGGTAAACATGATGGAGTTCACCATTATACAATTGGACAGAGAAAAGGACTGGATATTTCAGATGGTCAGGGGCCTTACTTTGTTGTTGGGATTGATGCTCTTCGTGGGCAAGTTGTGGTGAGTCGTGATGGCGATGATCCCGCTTTGTTTTCAGAGGTTGTTGCCTTGAAGAGCGCGAATTTTGTTTCCGTGCGTGTGGATAAAGATTGTAATGTTATGGCAAAGATTCGTTATCAGCAGAAGTTGTCGAAGGCGAGGTTGGTGGTTTCCGGACGTCGTGGTGCGGTTTTGAGGTTTGATAAAAAACAACGTGCTGTCACTCGAGGGCAGATTGCTGTTTTTTATCAGGGTGAGGTTTGTGTTGGGGGAGGAATAATTAAATAAATAAAATATGTCTTCTGAAGATTTGGCTAGTCAAGTACGAGAGCTTGCGAAAGAAAGGAACGCTGTTATTTTGGCTCATAATTATCAAGTAGGTGAAGTCCAGGATGTGGCTGATTTTGTGGGAGATTCTCTTGGATTGAGTCGGAAGGCTGCTTCCACTGATGCGGATGTGATTGTTTTTTGTGGAGTTTATTTTATGGCTGAGACTGCAAAAATTTTGTCGCCGGATAAGACTGTATTAATTCCTGATCCTGAGGCGCGGTGCAATATGGCAGCTATGATTGATGTTGATGGGTTGAGAGCGTTGAAGGCAAAGCATCCTGAGGCTGCGGTGGTATGTTATGTGAATACGACTGCTGACATTAAGGCAGAGAGTGATGCTTGTTGTACTTCTGCGAATGCTGTCGATATTGTGGCTGGACTTGATGAAGAGGAAATAATTTTTGTTCCTGATAAATATTTGTGTGCTTTTGTTGAGGAGCAGTTGAAAGAACGCGGAGTTTCTAAAAAATTGATACCTTGGCAGGGATTTTGTCCAACTCATTTGAGGATCATTCCTGATTATATTCGGGCTTTGCGGGAGGAGAGGCCTGGAGCGAAAGTCATGACTCATCCCGAATGTACTCCTGAAGTAAATCAGTTAGCGGATGGTGTTTTGTCGACTTCAAAAATGAGCAAGTTTGCAGCTGAATCGGATGCTGATGAGTTTGTGGTTGGAACTGAAATTGGAATGCTTCATAGATTACAGGCTGATAATCCAGAAAAGACGTTTGTGGCTGCTACTGAGCTTGCGATTTGTCCGAATATGAAATTGATCACTCTTCAAAAAGTTTATGAGTCATTGAAGGATATGAAATTTGAAGTTGAGGTTGAGGCTGAAGTCGCTGAAAAAGCTAAGAGGGCTATTGAGAGGATGATGGCGTGAAAACTTCTCTCTCTTTTGTTTTTGTAGTCCTCATTCCAGAGAGATATTTTCCCAGTATTTTTGTTAACACAAATTCCGAGAGAGTATTTTCCCCTTTGTTTAATCGTTTATGAAGACTTTCGAGATATTGGTGAGCTCTACCAATCCAGTTTTCAAGATAAATCTCTGGGTTTCTCATTTTTATAAACGGACCGATAATTCTACCTCTGCTATATGTGTCGTGATAACTTGGATCTTCCGGGTGTTTTCCCGATAACAAATCACGTTCCAATCCTGTTGTAACTTCAAGACTTGTTCTATCAATTGGAAGAAGTCTACCTTTTACTCTTGAATCTCTTATGTATCCCTCTCTTATTTGTCCTTTGACCCAAATTTTCGGGGTTACTTCAAGTTGGTATGAGATCACATCTCTTTCCTTGAACCCGGTAGCTGGGTTGTCGGATTTACCATTATTTTTTTCTTCTTTTAGAGTTATAGAGTGAAGTCCTCTCCTATGTAGAAGACTTTTTCGTAGAATTCTTCTCATTTTTTCTAAATCTTTTTCTGATGTTGAATTCGCCGGCATGACTGTTATCCTGTTGTCATCAATACTTTCTTTCCCCTCTTGAACAAAATATTTCATTACTCTTTTTGCAAGACCTTTCAGATTCACAATACCCTCTTGTCTAGCTCTTGGTTTTTCCGAATCACCACCAGGATACAAATGTACTTCCATGGGTTCTTCTTCGCCGTCCGGATCTATTAGTATTGCTGTAATCAGTTTCATTCTCTTTGTGGTTTGAACCCATTTTCCTTGTTCATTCATGTATGGCATTTGGATCATTTTTGTTCCTGTCATTTCAAATATTTCTCTTGTCAAAAGATCATCCCAGTATTTTTTTACCGATTCTTTAAATCTGTATTGTTTGTTTTCTCTTACTTTTGAGATAGCCAGGAATAAGGCAAGTTTTACACGAGCATCATCAATTTCTTTGAGTTTTTCTTTGGTAAGATTTGCCGGCCAGTTTAGTTCCCTTAAAATAAGGTGAAGATCAAAGATGTTAGTACATTTATTCACCCTTTCACAAAACATATTTTCGTCTGCGTTCTCTTGTTTTGCATAAAAAATTTCAAGTATTGCTTTCCATACTTTATTTGCTTTCTTCATGATTACTCTCTGTTTTCTCATTTCATGTTTTAAAATTGCTGAGTTTGGAATTTCTCCACCATATTTCCCGACTCTTCTCAAATGTTCTGCTTTAGCTTCGTCTGAACTAAATTTTGGATCGCTGTTGTTCCACATTATTCTTGTAAATTCTAAGTGGTCCTCAAAAAACATTTTGGCAAGTTCATGGATATTTATATTGAGAAGATCCATATCGTTCAAATCGCTCCATACTATTGGGGCTTGTGCAGATGTTTCGGAAATTGTTTCTATTGTTTCTTGTGTTTGTGCTTTCCCTGTTACTCTCTTTTTGAGACCTAGTATCCCTTCTTTTATGGATTCATAGAAATCGTCTATAACTGGTAATTTACCACTATCTTGTTCTCCTTCCGACGTATTGGAAATATTGATAATTTTTCTTATGTCTAACCTATTTTCTTCTAAAAAAGCTAATTCTTCTCTAGTAAATCCACCTTTTTCTCTTATAACATCTATAATTAGATTTATAAACTCTTCCGAATTGAAATCCAAATTCACTCCTGATTGTTGAATATCTTGTTTGATTTTTTTCATAATATAGCTTGCGTATCTATATGGAAATGGAATTGCTTGAAACGTTATCCTTCCTGTTTCCGTTGCCCACCAAATCCTTCGACCCACGTGGATTGATCTCTCTATTCCTTCCCTTACTTTATTAAGTATTTGAGTGATAACCTCTCCTTCGGGGAGAACTTCATTTGAATCACTAACTGCATGTAGATCAGTATCTGATTGGACCTCATCAATTCCATGTACGTCGGTAGCCATTACTACTGCATAATCATTGATTGCTGATTGTTGGCCTGGTTGTGAGTCTGGTGATTTCTTCATTTCAGGTTTATATTTTTCAAGCTGATATTCTACGGGGTATTCCTTGTTTTGTCAACCCCATTCAAACCTGTTACGATAATTTTGCGATTTTGCAAAATCTCGTTTTCTCACTAGAGAGGCACGAGAGTCGATGGATAATATGTTTCCGGATACTTTTACCTCCTAGTGATGAGGTGTTGTAGCAATCTTGAGGAATACGAGAGTCAAGAATGAGAATACCAACGCCTGTATGAATCCTACGAAGATTTCAAGGCCGTAGAACGGCATTGGAGCGATATATGGTACTAGGAAGGTAATAACTAGTAGAAGCACCTCTCCGGCGAAGACATTACCGAATAGACGGAAGGTAAATGAAATCATCTTTGACACTTCTGACATCAACTCCAAAATCCCTACGAAACTTCCGATTGGGTCTTTGAATGGATTTATGAAAAATTTACCTCCGTATCCTTTCATTCCTAACATTGCGAATCCAAAGAACTGACATGCAACAACTGATATTGCTGCGAGAGCTAGAGTCATGTTCACATCTGCGAATGTTGATCTCAGGATTGGTACCAAAATTTCATGTCCGTGATGAACTTGCCATACCCCAATACTTCCGAATCCTGGAAGCAGTCCCATCCAGTTTGAAATTAATACAAAGAAGAAAATTGTTGTCACTAACGGGAAGAATCTGCGTGTTTTTTTCTCGTCTCCGACTACTTGTACGAAAAAGTCGAACATACCACCTATTGTTGCTTCTACTAAATTCTGGAATCCTCCTGGTACAAGAGCGTATTTTTTACGTCTTAGGATTAGACCAGCTATTATAAGCACAAGCATTGTCATCAATGCTGTGATGATTGTGTTTCTGACTTCAAAGCTTCCGAGATGGAAGATTGTTTCTGACGCTAATGTTGGTGGTATAAATGTTGCCATAATTATTTCTTAGGTTTAGGGCCGTCTTTCGGCACTCCTTGTGAGATTATGTCTTTGGTTTTGGTGTAAACGATCATTAGTGAGGCCGTCATTGCTAGGAAGAATCCTACGAGGATAAATATTGGGAAACTGTCTAAGTATTTATCGAGGAGCACTCCTCCGACTCCAAAGACCAGTATTGGGACTACGATCATGTATCCTAGACTCAGAGCGAGTCCGTACGCTGACCAGGTTTTGTCGTCGGTCTTTTGAGCTGACTTTTTCATTGATCTGATTAATTTAGGTTCATTCTTGCTTTTGATCCTCTTCTTCGTTTTCTTACTATTTTAATTCGTGATAGTGAGCGTTCTAGTTCTGCAACTGCGTCTGCGTATCCCTCTTCCCCACCTCTCTTCTTTGTCATCAATTCCTTTGCTGCTTTCGCAGCTGCAGCTGCGCGTTCTTCATCGATTTCTTCTGCGTGTTCTGCTGCATCTGTCAGGATTGTTATTGTTTCACCGTCTACTTCGGCAACACCTCTCATGACTGAGAAGTATTCTTCTTTTCCACTTTCTTTAATTCGAAGTTCACCAGGTTTCATTCCAGCCAAGATTGGAATATGGCCTGGAAGAACTGTTATCTCTCCTTCTACAGTTGGGATAGATATTGATTCTACCTCCTTATCTAGAAGTATCTTTTCCGGTGTTACTATTTTTAGGTGAATTGTTTTGCTCATTGTGTGTTTGTTAGACTGCTTCTCTAATTGCTTGATGAGTTTCTTCTTTGATTGATTCAGCGGTTTCCATAATGATTGTTACTACATCACCGATCACTTCAGCTACTAGAACTCTTGCATCTAAAAATATTTTGGGTCGACCACCTTCTTTTTCGATTACTAGAGACCCATTTTCCCCAAGAGTAAATAGTGGAATATGTCCTGGTAGTATCTGTGATTGTCCGCCCTGTGTTTCAAACGTCACTGATATTGCTTCACCTTCATGGATGAGTCCTTCTTCTGGCGTTACTATGTTTAGTTTAAATACTTCTGATGTTTCTGCTGATCCCATTTTAATTTAAGTTAATGTGATTATTCTTTGTTTTTGTCCTCGGCTTTAGCCTCGTCCGACGCTGGCGCGTCTGATTCTTTTTTAGCTGCCTTCTTTGAATCGACTTCGTCGATTCTGCCTTTCATGTAGAATTCGTTTTCGTCTACATCGTCCCATTTACCTTCTAGGATTTCTCCGAATCCTCGGATAGTTTCTTTGAGTGAGACATATTTACCTGGTGTACCTGTGAATACCTCAGCTACGAAGAATGGTTGAGAAAGGAATTTTTGTACTTTTCTTGCTCGGCGGACTGTTAGTTTGTCTTCTTCAGAAAGTTCTTCCATACCTAGAATCGCGATGATGTCTTGAAGATCTTTATATCTCTGAAGCATTTGTTGTACTCCACGAGCAACCTTGTAGTGTTCTTCTCCTACGATGTTTGGATCCAAGATAGTAGATGTAGAATCAAGAGGATCAACCGCTGGGTAGATACCGAGTTCAGTCAATGCTCTGCTCAGTACCACGGTAGAGTCGAGATGTCCGAATGTTGTAGCTGGAGCTGGATCAGTCAAGTCATCTGCAGGTACGTATACCGCTTGAATTGATGTAATTGATCCTTTCTTTGTAGATGTAATTCTTTCTTGGAGTGCACCCATCTCTGTCGCTAGGTTTGGTTGGTAACCAACCGCTGAAGGGATACGTCCGAGAAGTGCTGATACCTCAGAACCTGCTTGTGAGAATCTGAAGATGTTATCAACGAAGAGAAGTACATCTTGTCCTTCTTCATCACGGAAGTATTCAGCCATTGTAACTCCTGTAAGTCCGACACGTAAACGTACTCCAGGTGGCTCGTTCATCTGTCCAAATACTAATGCTGTTTTTTCTAATACTCCTGAATCTTTCATCTCGTAGTAAAGATCATTTCCTTCACGTGAACGTTCTCCTACTCCGGCAAATACTGAATATCCACCGTGCTCTTGTGCGATGTTTCGGATCAACTCCATAATTACTACTGTTTTTCCTACTCCGGCACCTCCGAATAGACCTACTTTTCCACCTTTGATAATTGGGCAGATAAGGTCGATTACTTTCACACCTGTTTCTAGAATTTCGATTTCTGTAGATTGGTCTTCAAATTTTGGCGCTGGTCTGTGAATTGGGTAAGTTTTCTTTGATTTTGTCTGTGGTTTGTCATCGAGTGGGGTTCCAAGTGTGTCTACCATTCGTCCTAGTGTTTCAGGACCTACGGGGATTGAGATTGGAGCTCCTGTGCTTGTTACCTCTGCATTTCTCTTGAGTCCGTCTGTTGTTCCCATCGCTACTGCTCTTACTTCATTTCCTCCCAAGTGCTGTTGCACTTCAAGAACCAAAGTTTCGTCTCCAAGTTTTACTTCAAGCGCATCATAGATTTTAGGCATTTCTTCTCCTGTAAAGCTACAATCCACGACGGCTCCGATAATTTGTGATATTTTTCCAGCCATATTTTATTAGGTTATTTTTTAATTTATTACGGCACTACCAGCTGAGATTTCAGCGATTTCTGCTGTAATCGATGCTTGTCGTGCTTGGTTGTATGTTAATACTAGGTCTTCTAGTAAATCATCTGCTGCTCCTGTCGCGTTTTGCATCGCTACCATTCGTGCGCTGTGTTCTGAAGCAGTTGTTTCAAGAACTGCTTGGTAGAGTTGCATTTCTGTTAATTGAGGTACGATGTTGTCGATAATATATTTTGGTGATGGTTCGAGTTTGTAGTCGATTTCTTTTTCTGTTGGTTTCACTACTTCTGAGAATTTTGATCCGAGTTCTTCTAACATCTCTTCAAAAACATCGAGTGAAAATGGTAAAAGTGTTTTTGCTACAGCCTTTTGAACTAGTGTAGAAACAAAATCTGAGAATACGACTACTACCTTGTCATATTTCCCTGCTTCGAACCCTTTGAGGGCTTCTTTGCTTACTGGGAAAATGTCTTTGAATGATGGGTTGTTTGTATATGCTGGATATACAAATCCAACTTCTTTTCCTGTTCTATGTAGGAATTCTGCTCCTTTTTTACCTGAAGCTACGTAGTGAATCTTTGCTTTTGGATGTTCTTTTTCTAATTTCTCAATTGTCTGTGCAGCTTTCTTATATAGGTTTGTGTTTAGACCTCCACAAAGTCCTTTGTCTGTAGTGAAAAGCACTAGAAGTACATTTTCCACTTCTCTCTTTTGGAAAAATTTGTGAAGATTTTGGTGCTTCTTTGAAAGTTTTGAAAGAATGTTCAACGACATATAACCGTATGCTCGGAGTTTAACTGCGTTGTCGACTGCTTTCTTCATTTTCGAAGTTGCAACCAGTTCCATCGCCTTTGTGATCTGGCGAGTGGATGTTATCGATTTTATCTTTCTCTTTATGTCTTTTCCTGATGCCACGTTTAATTTGGGTTATTTAGGCTTCTTGTTCCTGCTTATCAAATTTCATTTCTTTGTTAAAAGCTACTAATGCTTTCTTTAATTTTTCTTCTACATCTGCTGACAACTCTTTCTTTTCTCTAATTTCTTTCAACAAATCTTTATGTTTTGCTTCCATGTATGTATGTAGCTTTTCTTCGTATTCAGGAACTTGTTCTACAGATACGTTTTCTAGATATTCGTTAATACCTGCGTATAAAATTACAACTTGTTTCTCTACTGGAAGAGCTGAATATTGAGTTTGCTTCAAAATTTCTGTAAGTCTGTCACCTTTGTTAAGTGTTCTTTTTGTTGCTTCGTCTAGGTCAGAACCGAATTGTGCGAATACTGCCAATTCTCTGTACTGAGCTAATTCGAGTTTTAATTTACCTGCTACTTTCTTCATCGCTTTTGTTTGAGCAGCAGATCCTACACGTGAAACTGATATACCGATGTTCAATGCTGGTCGCACACCTTTGTTGAAGAGATCAGATTCCAAGAATATTTGTCCGTCTGTAATTGAGATCACGTTTGTTGGGATGTATGCAGATACGTCTCCTGCTTGAGTTTCGATAATTGGGAGAGCTGTAAGTGATCCTCCTCCGTATTTTTCGTCCAATTTGCAAGATCTTTCCAAAAGTCTTGAGTGAAGATAGAAGACATCACCTGGGTACGCTTCACGTCCTGGAGGTCTTCGTAGGAGAAGTGATACTTCTCTGTATGCCCACGCATGTTTTGAAAGATCATCATAAACAACAAGTACGTCTTTTCCTTGATCCAAGAAGTACTCACCCATCGCACATCCTGCGAATGGAGCGATGTAAGTAAGAGTTGCTGGATCAGATGAACTTGTCTTTACTATAACTGTGTAATCCATTGCTCCGTGCTTTTCGAGTTCAGCTACGATTTTCGCTACTTTTGATTCTTTTTGTCCGATCGCAACGTAGATACAAATCATGTCTTGTCCTTTTTGGTTGATGATTGTGTCAATTGCGATAGCTGTTTTACCAGTTTGTCTGTCTCCGATGATAAGCTCACGTTGTCCTCGTCCGATTGGGATCATTGAGTCGATTGATTTCAGACCTGTTTGTACTGGTGTGTTCACTGATTTTCTTTTAATTACACGAGGTGCAATTTTTTCTACTGGATAGAATTTGTCGGTTTTTATTTCGCCTTTTCCGTCTTGTGGAACTCCAAGTGGATCTACTACACGTCCGATAATTGCTTCGCCTGTTGGCACTGACAGAATTTTTCCTGTTGTTTTCACTTCGTCTCCTTCTCTAATTTCTCTATCCTCACCCATAATCGCAATACCAACTGTGTCTTCCTCAAGATTGAGGGCTACTCCCATCTGTCCGCTTGAAAACTCTACCATCTCTTGTGAGGCAACGTCAGAAAGTCCTGATACACGTGCAATTTTGTCTCCGACTTCTAGCACGCGACCAACTTTTTCGACCTTGGCGCTTGATTGAAATTTTGTGATTTGCTCCTTGAGGGAGTCCAATATTTGATCTTTTACTTCAGCCATAATTTTTAAGTTTAATTATTTATTTATTAGCAATTGAGCTTCTTAGCAGCTCAAGATTTTTCAGTACGGTTCCGTCTATTATATAGTCTCCGAATTCGATCTTCATCCCCCCTATGATTTCTTCGTCTACCTCAATTGATACAATCACCTCTTTATTAAGAGCTTCTGTGAGTAGTCTTACTATTTTCAGTTTATCTTGGTCTGTTGGCTTGTATGGGATGGTAACGTTCACCTCTAGCTGCCCTTTTTGGCTTAGCCATGCCTTTTTGAAAGCTTCAGGAAGTTCTTTAATGAGCTTACCTTGTTTTCTTTTTGTCAAAAGTTTAAGCAAATTTTCAATTTTCTGCTTAACTTCTTTTGCGTCCTTCTCGTCTTTCAAGACTTCAGCTAACGCTTGTGCGTATTTTGTTGTTGAAACTTTCATTTATATATAGGTATGTTTTGCGCGATGCGGTGATCCACTCGTGAATCCACGATGCGCGAGTTTATAACTTTGTTGATTTGAGCTCATCTTTGATAGCTTCCTCCAAACGTGATTGGTCATCTTTTTTGAATTCCTTTCTGATGATTTTCTCACTACTCTGAACGATAAGAGCTGCAACTTCTCCTTTAATTTCTTGAAGCATTTGCTTCTTTTCTTCTTGAAGTTGACCTCTGTATCTTTCTGCCAAGCTAGAAATCTCTTTCTTAGCATTTGTGAGTATCTTTTGTTTTTCTTCCTCTGCTTCCTTTTTAGCTTTTTCGACTGCGGCCATTGCTTTTTCAGATGATTCAGCCATGATTTTCTCTTTTTCTTCTTCGATTTTCGCAAGACGTGCTTCTATTTCCTCTGTGTTCTTTACGTTGTCTTCGATCATCTTCTTTCTTTTGTCTAAAACGCCCAAAATAGGCTTGTATACAAGCTTTGTAAGGATTGCGAGCAAGATCAGGAAGTTTACAGCCTGAGCTATAAGCAACTTTAGGTCTATACCTAGTTTATCTATTAGATCCATTAATATAATGGTTTATTGAGTATTCGCTCCTGGCTCGCCCACGCCTACGGCGGGGTTCGCGTGAAAAGATTGCCTTTGGCAACTTTTCGCTGTTAAACGAATTTGATAATAAGAGCTACTACTAAAGCGTAGATAGCGATAGCTTCGCAGAATGCGATTGCAAGGATCATTGCTGTTTGAATTGATCCAGCAGCTTCTGGGTTTCTTCCCATAGCTTCCATTGCTTTAGATGCAAGCCATCCAATAGCGAAAGCAGGCATAGCAGCTCCTGCTGCCATTGTTAATGCGACGAATAGATTCTTATCCATGGTTTTTGGATTAAAAGATATAAATTATTTTGAATTTTGCCCTTATAAAAGGTCGGCGAGTATACTAGCAAGAAAAAAATAAAAATCAATACCTTTAGGGCGTATTTGGAAATAAGGGCTTGTAGGTGTCAAGTAGAGTTAATTTTGTAGTTTGAAAGGATCTAGATCAAAAAGCTTGAGAGTTCGCTTGAATTCTTTTGGCAGAGAGTCTTCTATAATAATTTCCTCACCTGTTACGAAGTGTTGGAAGGTGAGTTTTGCTGAGTGGAGAAAGAAGTGGCGGAATTTAACTACTTTCACCCAATACTTGTAATCTTTGCGATCCATATATTCCCTATCCATCAATAAAGAATGGTGAATTTTTGTAAAATGGCGTCGGATTTGGTGATATCTGCCTGAGGAAATTCTTGCTTCTACTATTGAGATAGAGCCCTTATCTATACGCTTTGAATCAATGACTTTGTATTTAGTCTTTGCTTTTAGCACCTTTCTTTTGTCTTGGCGTGAAGGAAGTGGAAAAGTGATTGTGCCTGAACGAAGCCTTGGAGTTCCTTTGAGTATGGCTATATATGTCTTTTGAGTTTTTGTTGAATTGAATCCTGTGTCTGATTCTTTTTTCTCATCAAGATTGCGATTACGATTGAGGGCATTTTCAAAACATTCTTTTGTCTTTGCGAAAAGTACAATGCCTGAAGTCCCTCGGTCGAGACGGTTGAGTGGTCGAAGACGAATGCTTTGCTTTTCGTATGTATGCTTTAGTCTATTTAGAAGATTTTTTTGACCTGGCTTGTTTCCAACCGTTAATAGTCCACGCGGTTTTGATACTGCGAGGAGATGGTCGTCTTCGAAAAGGGTCTTTGGTGGTTTTGGTGGCATGTGTGTATTCTAGGAAAGTTCGATGAAGAAAAGCAAGGGGTAAAAGCTAAGTGGGGATTTCCCTTGTTTCTACATCATGGTCGGTGCTTTTTTCTCTGATGGTTCTCCATCCACTTCTAGCATTTGATCTTTTCTGGCTGTTGCACATTTAGACATTGCTCTTCCTAGTTCTTCTTGGACGTAGACCTCTTCATTGGATACTCCTATGGGCTTATCAGTTTGAAGGCTTCTTGCAAGAGCGAGACATTGAAGAATTTTAGCTGCTTGTCCCTCACATATATTGCATGGGACCTCTCCTTTTCTTAACTTCTTTGCTTTTAATAAGGTTTCTGCTGCACATTCCCCTATTTTATCTTTAATTGGAATTATTTTAGGATCTTCACCTTCAAATTCCATCAATCTACTTAATCTTAATTTGAGACATTGAGCTACTTGAAATGCTGACACTTGGCATTGCCTTTTACAAACAGGGCCATGCTCCATCCCATGTACGACTCTGGGATTTGTCATTGAATCCATTGGTGGATGGACTATTCTCAACTTCGGACTTTCATGAATTGACATGCAATGAGGGGTTATTTTTTTGATTTGGAGATCAATTTCTCATTTCCAGTTTGGACTGTCAATTTTTTGGTTTAATTTGGGATTGATGAATCGTAAAAAACATTGGGAAAAAATTGATCGTGAGATTACGATCGAGGTTGGCAGTTGATTTGATGGATTGGCCACTACATTTCAATCCCTTTTATCTCTTCAAACAACTTCACCGTGCGTCTTTTGACATGGCATTTTTTGTCTTCTAGAATTGAGTACATTATCTCACCCTGAGAGACTTGATCTGCGTATTGTATTGAAAATAGCAAACCGCACATTGGAGATATTAGATCTGTTGTTTTTGCTTTGGCTGGCACATAAATCGTCCCGACTTTGTCTCCACGATGAACCCTTTGTCCAAGTTTTTTTGTGAGTTTAATTAGGCCTGCATCTTTTGAAACCACTCCAAATCGGTCTTGAAGATAGTATTGTTTTTGTGGGATTTTTGGGTGACCTGGTAACATTTGCATGTGCTTCAAAATATTCACAATTCCATCCAATCCTTCCTTCAAAAATTTATCTGCGACTTTCAAAGCGCCTCCAATTTCTATAGTTAAAACTGGTAAATGATATTTGTTCATCATTTCTATTGCTAACATTCCTGGTTTTCCTTTTCGTTCAACTATAATTTTTGATCCGAATGCTTTTGCCATTTCTTTGGTGCAATCTTCACAATTTTTACCTTCTCCCCAGTGCACTCGCGTGTGTGGAATTAGTACGTTCCGTTTCCCTGAATCGTGGCAATCAATTGCAATATCAGCCTTAGAATAAAAATGTCTTTCGATAGCGTTTGCAATCAAGTTACTTGCTGTTTTTTGTTTGCGCCGGAAAGCTCTGTTTAGATCTTTTTTATCATATGTTACAAGTCGTGTGTGTTCTTCAAACCCACTTTGATTCAAAATCGGGAAAATGATCAACTCCCCTCTGAGATGGTTTTCTATATTTGATTTTTTGCAATATTCTATGAATCTTTGAACGAGAGCTATTCCGTTCACTTCGTCTCCATGAACACCACCTGAAATCACGCAGCGTTGATCTCCTTTTTTCCCTTTGATGCGGATATAAGGTATCTCTAGAATCTTTCCTGGAATGCGAACTTTCATATACTTCATTGTTTTTTATTATAGGATAATTCTTGTAAAAATCAAAAGTTTGATTTTTTGAAAATTGAGTGTATCTTATTTCAGGTTTAATCAATATATTATGTCTGAAATTTTCTTATATTCTGTTGCGAGTGTTTTGATCGTTAGTTTGGTGTCGCTTGTTGGGATTTTAACAATTTCTTTGAGCACAAAAGTTTTGGGGAAAATGCTTGTATATATGATAAGTTTTTCGGCTGGTGGGTTGCTCGGAGATGCTTTCTTACATTTATTGCCTGAAAGTGCGTCACATAATGGATTTGGTATTGAGATTGCCTTGTATGTTCTGTTGGGTCTTTCGATTTCGTTTATCCTAGAAAAAATAATCAGATGGAGACATTGCCATCACGTTACTTGTGATGATCATCCGCATCCTTTTGCATGGATGAATTTGTTTGGAGATGGAGTTCATAATTTCATTGATGGATTAATTATTGGAGCAGCCTATATGGTGAGTATTCCTGTTGGGATTGCTACTACCGTTGCCGTTGTTATGCATGAGATCCCTCAAGAGATTGGAGATTTTGGAGTTCTTTTGCATGGGGGGATGTCAAAGAAAAAGGCGTTGATTTTGAATTTTGTTACTGCTTTAACTTCTGTGTTAGGAGTATTTCTAGTTTTTGCTTTGAGCTCTTTCTTTGAGATTGGAACTGGATTCTTGGTTCCTTTCGCTGCTGGAGGATTCATTTATATTGCAGTTGCTGATTTGATTCCTGAAATGCATAAGGAAGTGGGGATTGGCAGATCCCTTGGTCAATTCACGACTTTTCTTCTCGGGATTGGACTAATGTTTTTGATGATTTATATGCCTGGCCATGAACATGCGCATGAGCATGGTGATCATGATGGCCACGTTGAGCATGGTGAAAGTGTTGAGCATCACGAATTTGAATTACCTCCTGACAATTTATAAATGGAAATAAATAATGTTTTATTAGCCTTTGGCTTAACTTTGTTTGCTGGACTCTCAACTGGGATCGGAGGAGCTTTTGCTTTGTTTGCAAAACGTACGAACACCAAATTGCTATCTTTGTCGTTGGGCTTTTCTGCTGGGGTGATGATCTATGTTTCTTTTGTTGAGATTTTGCCTGAGTCTGTGGCGAGTTTTTCTGAAATGTTTGGAGATGTACGGGCTTCTTGGTATGCGACTTTGTGTTTCTTTACTGGGGTTTTGATTGTACTGGTTTTGGATAGGCTGATTCCCTCTTTTGAGAATCCGCATGAAATGCATAGGATTGAAGAAGTTGATGTTTGTGGGAAAAAAGATGGATGTGGCAGACGTGGCAGAAGAAAAATGAATAGGAGGTGTAACAAGCTTTTCAGACTTGGGATTGTAACCGCCATTGTAATTGCTCTTCATAATTTTCCGGAAGGGCTTGCTACTTTTTTCTCTTCTTTAAAAGATATAAAGCTCGGGATTCCTATCGCTATTGCTATTGCTATACACAATATTCCTGAAGGTATTGCCGTGGCTATCCCTATATATTGTTCTACTGGGAAAAAGGTGAAGGCATTTTGGTATTCACTTTTGACTGGCTTTGCTGAGCCTGTTGGAGCGTTGGTTGGATATTTCTTTTTTAGGAATGTTTTGAATGGTTTGTTTATGGGGGCTTTGTTGGCTGCTGTGGCTGGGATAATGGTTTTTATTTCATTGGATCAATTGCTCCCTGCTGCAGAAGAGTATGGAGAACATCACCTTGCTGCTTATGGCACTGTAGCTGGAATGGCTGTAATGGCTTTGAGTTTGTTGATTATTTAGGCGCGGGTTTCATGCGCGGGTTGCGAGAATGTAACCAAGGTTTTTGTCGTAATGGTTTTGTTGAGTTTGCGTTTTGAAGCCTTGTTTTTCTAGAGTTTGTGTTAGGGTCTTGTGATTTTGTTCAGGCGTGAATTCGTGATATTCGATGAATAGTGTTTTGATTTTCTTGAAAGTTTCTGGCTGTGTGGCTGCGAGGATCTCATATTCGGCTCCTTCGACGTCCATTTTCACTAGATCGCATTTGTCATGGTTTTGAAGTATGCGGTCGAGAGTTGTGGTTTGGGTTGTGATTGTTTCTTTTGGGTTGTTGGCTGCTTCTGCGATGAGAGAGTGGTTATGTGAATCTTCGCTGACTGTGAGTTGTCTTTGTTGGTCTTCTTTGCCTGCTACAGCGAGATTTTTGGCTTTTGTATTGTGGATGCGGTTTTGTTTGAGGTTTTCTTTTAAGAGTTTGAAATTTGAAGGTTCTGGCTCGAATGAGATGATTTGGGTTGTTGGGTTGAGAGTGCTTGCATATATCGCGAAATAGCCTGTGTGAGCGCCTATGTCGAGGATCAGGGTTTGAGCTTTGGTGATGGTTGAGTCAAGAAGTTTGTAGTCGCGATCGATGAAGATTTCTTCGAAGACCGATTCATCTGCTTCGGATCGGATCTGCGCTGTGATTTTCTTTTTGTTGAGTGTGAGGGTTCGGGTTTTCATTTTGTGAAGGATGTTAGAAGTTTTTTACTATTCAGACTTGCTTTACCTCAAGATCAATCTCTGAATCCATCCACTCTTGTTCCTTTTCAATAATTTTCTTTTCAATTTCTGCTAAACGCTTGTTTTTTTCTTCAGAATACTCTGTTGGATTTTTTTCAAACCACTCCAATAAAATTGTTTTTTCTTCTTCTAAACCAATTATTTCCTTTTCTAAATATTTTAATCGTTTTTTCACTTCCTTTGTCTTCTTCATCAATGCCTTTCTCTCCTCCTTTTCTAAATTCAAAGGTGGTTCATCAATTATGCCTAAGTCTTCCTCAATGTTTTTTTGCAGATGATAAACATATTCTTCGTAATTGTGATGGTAACGCGTAACCCTCTTATTTTTCACTTCAACAATGCCGTTGGCCACAATTTCCACAAATGTACGATTATGACTCACAAATATTACTGTCACATTGGAATCCCTCAATGCTTGCGCCAGTGCTTCAACAGTTTCAAAGTCCAAATGATTGGTCGGCTCATCAAGCAAAATCACCTGATTTTTTTGTAATAATATTTTTGCTAAACAAAGCCTGGCCTTCTCGCCTCCACTCAATACAGGAAGCTTTTTTTTCAATGCTTCATCTTTGAATAGGAAATTTCCTGCCATTTTGAAAATTTCCTGCTCTGAAATATCGGGTGGAGCTATCCTTTTCAAATAGGCTTTCACCGTTTCGTCAAAATCCAATGTTGCAGGTATATGCTGCGCATAATAAGCAATTTTAATATTGTGCCCCCATTTATAATTTCCGGAAAGTTTATCGATTTCTCCGGCAAGAGTTTTCAGTAAAGTTGTTTTCCCCTGGCCGTTATCCCCTAGTACTGCAATTTTTTGACCTCTTTCTATCTCCAGGTCGATTTCCTGTGCTATTGATTTATCACTATAGCCAATTTCCAAATCTTCTGTTTTCAAGGCAATCCCCTTTTTGTCTTCTACACGTGGAATCGCGATCGTTGTCGTACTCAGAGGATGATTCACTTCAATCGTTTTCAGCTTTTCAATTTGTTTCATTTTGGACTGAGCTTGAGATGCTTTACTAGCCTTTGCCCCAAACCTATCAACAAAGCTCTGCAAATGTTTCTTCTTTTGTTCTGTCTTTATATTAAGACCCTCTATCCTCGACAATTGCTGTTCTTTGTATACTAGATATTCCTCTATGGAGCGTGGATACAAGGTTATCTTCCCATGCTCGATTTCTATAGTTTCATTGCAGGTTCTCTTAATAAACTCGCGGTCGTGGGAAATTAACAAAACACTTCCCTTATAATTTCTCAAAAAATGTTCCAACAAAAGCTGAGTAGATAGATCCAAATAATTGGTAGGCTCGTCCAAAAGCAGTAAATTTGGATCCTGTAAAAGGGTGGCGATCAACTTAACCCTCATTTGATATCCACCTGCTAGTGAAACTACTTTCGCATGTAACTGCTCTCCTTTTATTTGAAAGCCCCCTGCCATTTTCCCGCATTCCCAATCTTTCTTTCCACTAGCTCTCATCAAATAATCAATTACACTTTCGTCTTCTTCGTATTCACTATGTTGGGTTAAATAACCAATTCTTGTGCCTTCGTGCACATTAATTTTTCCTTCATCACATTCTTCACTTCCAACAATTATTTTAAATAAAGTCGACTTACCTGCCCCATTTCTGCCAATCACTCCGATCTTTTGCCTTTCATTAATAACCAATTCAGCCTTCTCTAAAATTGTTTGTGCCCCATAGGACTTGGATAATCCATTAATTTGCAACAAGGTCGCCATAAAATTCATTCAATAAATTTGATGCAAAGAGGATACCCTTTCATCTCTGGCTTGGGAATGGGAATCTTGTAGGGTTTTGCTCACATATCTGCAAAGCCCATTTGTACTATGCCTTCAAGATCTGTTGTCACTGCCAACTGTCCTCTTTGATCCTCCCATAATATAGCTTCCCATGACACGTTGGTTGCTGTCACAGTCCTTCCCTTTATCTCAAGAACCTGCTCAAATGGATTGCGCTCGGGATCAAATCCCGTTAATCCTTCTCCAGGGGTTGGGATCTCGTCTTCTGTTAGTGGGGGTAAGTTTCTTTGTCTATTATTTCTAATAATAGAGGTCACTTTTCCATGTATGGTTGTTTTTACTTGATCCCCTGCCTCTATTGTTTCCCACAACAGTTTTCCTCTCTCCCTCCCTAAACATACCAGTGTGCCTACTGATCCTAGTCTTACTTGTATTCGATGTAGCCGTAGATCTTTTTCTGGATCAAATCCTTCCAGAACTGCTCCAACGCTCATTCTGACAGGCAGAGATACCTGGGCTGGTCCTGCTGGTTGTGGTTCGTCCGGAACTGTTCCTATTAATAGCTTTGTTACAGGAGGTGTCTTCCCTGTTCCTGTGCCATCTCCACCTATAATTTCAAGTCCTTTTTTGCTCATGAGTTTTGTTATGCTTAGCTCGTTTTATAACACCAAAAAGAAGGCGCGTCAAGTTTAGGGACTCCACATTGGACGATGTTCGAACTGGTATTAGTACTTTCAATCATCAATTTATGTTAAAATATGGTCGATCTAAATTGTTCACATGAATTTATATAAGAAAATTTTTAAAGAGCTGGAAAAATCCAAAATCAATTATCTAATAGTAGGTGGTGTTGCTGTGAATCTATATGGATATGCTCGTTTTACCGGGGATATTGATGTTCTTATTGCACTAAATCCTGCTAATTTATCGAGAATGGATAAATTGATGTGTAAATTGGGCTATATTGAAAGACTTCCGGTAAAGGTAAAAGAGCTTGGAAATAAATCTAAATTGAATGAGTTTATGAAGAAAAAAGGTTTACAAGCCTACACATATGTATCAAGCACTCAGTTTCAACTTGATATAGATATAATTGTAAAAGAGTCCTTGAAATTTAAAGATTTTGATGAGCGAAAAACTATTATTAAAGTCTGGGACTTGGAGTTGCCTGTTGTGTGTATTGATGATTTAATAAAAATGAAGAAGTCAGCAAAAAGGGACAAAGATTTAGCTGATTTGGAAGCATTGTTAAAACTTAAAGAATTATGAAGCGAAAAAATTTGGATATCGAAAAATTGAAACGTGATAAATACAGTAAACCAGAATCAAAATTGAATTGGTTATATTCTGCTTTGGAATTTGGGAGAGTAAAAAAAACTATAGTAAATAGGAAAGTTAAGGCTTAAGGGTTGGATTTGGAGCGGGTGACGGGAATCGAACCCGTATCAACAGCTTGGAAGGCTGTGGTAATAGCCGTTATACGACACCCGCTAGTTTTCAATGGAATTGCGCATGTGAGCGATTAACTAAAACAGTCACAATGCAAACGAGATTCTATACAAAAATTTGCATAAAGACAAGATTTTTTATAAGATTCGTTGGTCGTGTACTTTTGATCATTCCTTAAATGGCTAAAAATAAAATTAAGCTCCCTAAGATTGCTAGCCTACAAGAGAAACTTTCCAACTCTTTATCTCTTTTGAAGAGCAAGATGCCTAAGAATTGGCAACCTTATCTTATTAAGAAGAATTTCTTGATTGGATTCATTGTTCTTTTCTTTCTTGTTCAATACATGCAGGTCAGCAAAGTGACAGGAGGAATTTCTTCTTTAACAAATAGTGGTTCTTCTCTTGTTGATGAGGTCGGGCAGTTGAATGAAGTCACGGCTATGTTGGCCCAGGATCTGACTGAGGTTCGAGGATTTCTTTTGTTGCCTACTCGGCAGTATGCTTCTAGTTTGGATTTTGAGGAAACGTCTAAAGATGATGGGAATGAAGACAGTCTTCAAATTGCACTCTTTAAATATGTTGGTTATTTGGGTGAGCAGGAGAATTTAAAACAGAAGATGAGCACGAACAGTTCTTATTTGGATGCTTTGTATGAAGATTACTTCTCTGATTTTTTGGACAGCAAGAATTTATCTCTTTCGAAAATAGTTGAGACTGATGATAGAAGCGAAGTTTATATTTTGGATGAATCGGGGAATCAGGTTTTGTACTTTTATTTAGAAAATGAGACTGGGAATTTATATAGAGCGACTGTTGCTTCTTTGGATATGATTGATATTGATACTGAAAGTGAGTTTTTGATTGGAGCTGAGCAGTTCCTGACTGACAATTTGAGTTCTCTTTTGTCTTTGATTACTCAAGTTGAAGAGACAAAAAAATATATAGTTGATTCTTTTGCTGCTGAGGAAATTGCTAAATTACTTGAGACTGAGAAATTGACTTTTACTGCTGAGCCGAATGAGAGTGAGATAGGTCTACTTTATGATATTGAGAACTATGTCGGGGAAGTTGTTGCTCAGGTTTCTTTTGGAAAATCTGATTTGGCTATAACGTTGATCGACATTCGTGATGAAGATAACATTGTTTTGCAAGTTACTGATTTGGCTACGGCTTTGCCTCCTTTCATTGAAAAGTTGGATGTTTTGCCCGCTGTGCAAAAGAAGATAATAGATGCTCAACTTGGATTGAAGGAAACTTTTGAGGATGAGGGCTTTCGGTTGTTGCTTGAGGAGACTGGGCTTTATGTTGAGTTTTCTCCGCGAGAAGATGAGTATAGGTTCTATTATGACATCAAGCTCGGTGGGACCGATGGAACTCTTTTGGGATCGATTGTCATAGAAAAGAATACAGGGATGGTTGAGGTTGTAGATCCGACGGGGGCCGATACGGTGAATTTACTTTTCTTTGAAGAAGGGCTCAAAAAAAAACTTCAAATTTAGAAATACCGACTGATTTGTCTGATTATTCTGGAGGACCTGTTCATGAAGAAGGTTCTTTCAATATATTGATTGCTGGGAAACATGGAAGTTTGATCGATACTATGATTTTCGTGCATTTGGATGAAACTGAACGCACTATTGATATGATCTCTATTCCTCGAGATCTCTACTATAACGGGCGGAAGATAAATCACTATGTTTCTTCTTATGGGATGGAAGAATTCAAGCGAGTGCTTGGAGATATTACTGGTTATGAATTGGATAAATTCATTCTTATTGATATGTATGCGTTCATTGATGTTGTTGATCTGATTGGCGGTATTGATCTGTATCTGGACCAGGCTGTGATCGATCCTACTTACAAGACTTTGGATGATGGGGTTTGGGGAACTCTTCACTACGAACCAGGGGCTTATCATATGAATGGGCGCGAAGCTTTGCGTCTTGCTAGGACCAGACACACAAGTTCTGACTTTGCTCGTTCTGAAAGACAACAGACCATTCTTGCTGCTATCCAGAAAAAAGCACGGAGTTTTGGATTTGGAGATGCAGGGACTTTATATGACATTGTAAAAACTGTTCTAAAGAAGACTGAGACCGATATTTCTGTCTCGGAAGCTATTCAATATTATTTCCGTTATCAGAGTTTTGAGATGAAATCTGCTCATGTGATTTCTAGTGGGAATATTTTGTATGTACCGGAGTATGTTTCGACTAAGCAGTGTGGAGAAATGATCACTGAATGGGAAGAAGCTGGAGGAGCTGATGGTGCAGCCGAGGCTGGTGAGCGACCTGATTGCGAAAATACTTTGAATGCTTACACTCTTCTTCCACGTGATAATAATTGGAAATTGATAAAATGGTATTTCAGAGAGATCTTTGATGGAGATGGATTGGATTATTAGTCGGCGGTTCACGCGGCGACAGTTCAATCGGCGGCGAGAGTGTCTTCAAATTGGTATGGAGATTCAGGAAACCATTTTCCGTATAGATCTTTTTCTCGCATGTCTTCTATGATGGTTGCTTTGGTGCGGGCGTATTCTTCTGGGCTGTATTGCCGGTTGAGAATGCAGTATTGTTTTGCGCGGAGGGAAATGCAGCCGAAACAATCTTTGCAATTTTGGCATGTGTCGCAATATTCTAGGTTTGAGCTGAACCAAACTCCTATAGAGAAGTTTATGTTGAATCCCCAATTCGAAACGCCTTCGTAGCACATCTCTGCCTGTTCTAATGCAAAGATGTCGTAACAGTCTTTGATTTTGTCGACGGCTTCGCAGATGTAGCCACAGTCTTCGCTGTCGTTGATGTCGAAGCTGTCGTGGCAGTTTTTGGAGTTGTATATGTAGTCACCTGTGCAGTTCTCTGCATTGATCATGTGTACGTATTTTCTTGGGGTTTGTTGTTTTGTTTGTTCAGTTAAGTCTGCGAGTTGTTCGTGGGCTTGGGCTGGGTTTATTTTTTGTGCTTGTGTGATTTTTGTTAGCATATGGAAATAGTCGTCCTTGCTATATTGTTTGTTAAAAATTTTATATTGGGCGTGACGTTGGCCGGCACACCCGATGCAATTGTTGCAACCGATGCAATCGTAGCAATAATCACAATCTGTGCAGTTCTCACAGTCTTGGAGGTGGTTTGAGTTGTAGCATCCGTTTGAATCTAGGCATTCGTAGCAGAGGGTTGATTTGTGCATATTGTTGCAGTCTGTGCAATCTTTTGAGAAGTAAAGCCACCTGCACCACATACAATCTTCGTTGTGATCTGCTGCGAAACACATGTAGCAGTTTTTGTTGCTGATTGACCACGTACAGTATTCACTGTTTGTCGCTTTCATGTTTACCAAAGCGATGCGTGGGGCTTTCAACATGAGCTGTTTGTATTGTTGGATGAATTGTTCGGCTGTCATGAGTTTTTGGTCATTTTGGGACCCGGGTTCAAGTAATGGGGATATTTAACCCCGGGGCTGAAATGGAGATGCACCAAAAAAACTACCTCAAGATTAAGATCTGGCAATTTTTGAGCAAAAAAGCCTGAATAACAGGTTGTGTCAATTTTCATGATTTAGGAAAAATTCAACCTTCCCATTCCTCTCTCAACAACCCGTACCTTACTTCGTCGTAATATTTGCCATCTTTGTAGACCTGGCTTCGGAAAAGTCCTTCTTTTTCAAACCCATTTTTTTCTAGGACACGTTTTGAGGGCTCGTTGAGGTCAAAAGCTTTTGCTTGGACTTTATAAAACTCAAATTCTCCGAAAGCTAATTTTAAAAGTAGTTTAGCGGCTTCGGTCGCATATCCTTTGCCTCGATCTTGCGCGCGAATCAAGTATCCGATCTCTGTATTCCGATGGTCCCAGTTCACAGAATGCAGTCCACAAGATCCGATCACTTCTCCTGTTTCTTTTGAAATGATTGCGAGTTGATATGCTTCACGAGATTCACCTTGTTTCAAAGATTTTTCTATAAATTCAATAGCATCCTTTTTCTCATACGGATATGGAATCACATATGCCAGAGGGCGATCTTCTTTTTTTTTCACGTTCTCAAAAATCTGCGTTGCATCCTCCAATCGGAGTGGGCGCAAGAAGATCCGTTCCCCTTCCATCTTTATTTCGTTGTATCGGATCATTGTTTTTATCTATATGACCATGTTTCTGTACGGCTGTTGGCCTCTTTAGTATTATATACAATCCTCCTCTTATAGCCAATACACAGTCTGTGGGAGTTGGCTCTTTGCAACTTAAAAGATCTCCCCATAGTGGATTTTGGGATTTGGTCATGGCAAAAATTCGAGCTGATTTTCTAGGGTCTCTTGGGAGATTTTTCAAAAAATATGTTCCAAAATAAACGTTTTCTACGGAGGTCCCTATTGTGGATATTTCTTGAGGGTCACCAGTTGCTTCCTGTATGGCCTCTGCATCAACCGCCAATGGATATCCATAGATTTCTTCGGTTGGTCTTCTTGGAATTGATCCACCTATTCTCATATTAATCTCTTAAACTTGAATGTTTTTGAAGCCACATGGATTCGAAAAGTTTTTTGTGGAGGTCTGAGACAGCTTTATTTCTGATTATGATTCCTTGGAAATTGTCTTGGTCGTCTTTTGTCCAGATAGATGTGGTTTTTGATTTATCGTAGGTGTAAACCCAAGTGTTCTTGAGTGAGTTTTCTTCTACGATCAAAGATTCTCTGAGTTCGTTTTTGTCTCTGCTTGTTACATCTTTTGTGTACATTCCGTTGCTGTTGAATATACCTTTTCCTTTTTTTCCTTTCTTGATTCTGTTGCAGATGAAATTCTTTTCGTGTTCGAATCCAAATTCCTCACAGAACATTTCAAAATCTCCGTAGGCAAATACTGTATCCCAGTCTTGATCAAGGATATCAAAATAGTCTTTGTGGATATCTTCTCCTTCCAATATTTCTATACTCGCATCTTCCTCTTTGCTGTCTAAGTATGGAATTAATTTTTCCATTTTCTTGAGTTTGTCAGATGTTCTACCCAAGGTTCTGCGCTTGCGATCCAAGTCTGTTGTGAGAGGCTCTAAGCTTGAAGGAAATACGAATTTGAACTGGCCACTACCTGTGTATCCAACAATTTTCCTTTCATAAAGATCTGAAAATGCTTTATATGATTTGTTCTTTGAAAGGCCTGCTTTTTTCCCAACTTCATAGATCGATTTACCTTGGTTCCCAAGTAAAGTTATGTAGAATCTGATCTCATCTTCTGTGAGACCTGCTTTTATTAGCAACTTTTTGATACTTTCACGAATAGTCATACTTTTTTTGATAGGGTTTATTCTAGCACTTTTCTATTTTTTGGCAATCCCCTTTTTGCGAATAATGAAGTATGCGATCGCGAAGAGTATTAGTGCGAAAATTGCACTGTATAAGATGTCGATTGTTCTATAAGTACTTGATTCTTCTGATACTGCCAAAATTGTTCCTGCTAAGGATAAAACACCAACCACTACGAATAATGTTGCCGATACTATTTTTAGGCCTCTTTTGAAGTCGAATACTGATGGTTTGCTTTTTTGGACTTTATCTTCGAAACGAGCTTTGTTTATCAGATATTTCAATTGCATTGCCATGAAGATCATCAGAGGGATTACCAATACCCACATCCATGATTCTGACATCAAAAAGAAGTCATATAACCCGTGATAAAGCACTGCGATCCCAAACCCTTTCCAGAGTGTTGACCTTGTGTCCCATGGGGTTTTTTCGAATTTTGCTTTACCGATGTAGTATCCCATTATCCCAGAAAATAGTGCGTGAGCTGGAACTGCGAAAACTGCTCGCACAATTCCTGTCACCATTCCTTCTTGTAGAACATAAAGAAGGTTTTCAAGCACCGCAAAGCCGAGACCAGCTATCACCGCATATGTTATCCCATCCATTATTTCGTTGAATTTTTCGTGTGACCAGGCTTGCTTTTTAACTACCCAAAATTTCAATCCTTCTTCTATAAATGCCGTCACTACAAACGCGATCAAAAATAAGTATAACCATGACGGTGTTCCTTTTGGGATTATTGATTCAAGGTTTATTTCCAATCCAGCGGCTATAATTGTCGTGATTATTCCCCAGAGGAATATTTTGTTTTTTAGTTTTCGAGGTTCTTTTTCTCCTTTGTCCTGTTTCTCGAAAAACCAGAGTAAAAAAAGTGCCGGTAATATCGAAATTAGTACTAGAAGTGTTATGTGAAATATTTGTGCCATTGGATGAGGTTTAGAGGATCTGGTTCATTCTACCAGCTGGCAGGTGGTATTTGAAGCTTATTTATGGTATAATTTGTTAATGGCAAAAGATGATAAAACATTAAGACCAGGGGAAGAACCTCCTAAAGAGGAGACTCTTGTTGAGGATGTGTCTGGGAAAGTTGGTGATGTTCTTGAAGGGAAAACTCTTGAAGACTCTATGACTGAAGACCCTAATGCAAAAATTCTGGAGGCTTATTTGCGAGAGCTGGACAAAGAGAAAACCCCGAATGCTATAGATAAGGTTCGGAAGATTCGAAGAATTTTGATGGTTTTGAGTGAATATGTTGATGTTAAACCGGGGAAAGTGCTTTTGAAAAAACAAGAAGGTCTGACTGTAGGAGAAGCGTTTGGAGATCATATTGAAATTGATCCGGTCCTTTTTGATGGGGAAACTATTACTGAGGATCAGTTCACTCTTTTGAGGCATGTTCTTCTGCATGAAACTCTTCATTTGGAAAAAGATATTGCGAATGAGGGATTTGTAGAATTGGCTTCTTCTACTCTTGCTTCTGATGAAATCCAGGACTATCATCATTTGGTTTATAACGTAGCTCAAGTTACAAACTCTATCGCAGAAAAGTATCATGGTAGTAACAAGAAAGGTGCAATTCTTGAGATGCTTAATTTGTATGGAGAAAAGAAATATGATGATCTACACGATAGATTTGTTACATCTTATCAGGGTAAGAATGCTGATAAGGTTTTCCAATTAGCATTCCCTGAACTTCACTTTGTTGCTGAAGAAGACGGATGGAGAGAAGATGTATATGCGGCCGAAGAAATGGCTGCGAGTGAATTTGCTCCAAGCTTGGTCTAACCTTTCAATCCCTTCACAAACTCTTCTGCTTCTTTTTCGTTTTTGATATTTCCTGCGAGTTGTTCTTCACGAACTTCTGCGAGGATTTTGCCTATTTCCTCCCCTGCTTTGATTTTGAGTATTTCCATTACTTTGCTGCCGGAGATTAGGTTCTTTGGCATTAGTTTTAGTTCGGCGATTTCGTGTTTGTAGAGTTTTTTTAATTCGTGATATGCAGAAAGATCTGGAGGATCTATTCCGAGGGCATCCGCTCTGTATAATTCCAAAAGTTCTGGGAAACCATCTAGTAAGAACCAGTGTCTTTTTCGTTTCTCTGGCATTTCCATCAATGGAACTACCATCATGTGATGCTCTATCAACCAAGCAACTCTATCTATGTCTTTTTTTGAGAATTTCAAACGCTTTAAAATTGAGCGAGCGAGTTCGGCTCCGTGTTCTGCGTGGTGGTCAAATCGAATTCGTTCTTCGTCGTATTTGAATTTGTCTGGCTTTCCTATATCGTGAAGAAAAGTCGCCCAACGCAGGTTGAGACTGATTGTTTCTGGTAATGGATCCGGGTCAAAATCTTCGTCTGTTAAGTTTTTAAGTGCAAGAAGTGAATGTTCCCATACATCTCCTTCGTGATGATAAATCGATGGCTGTGCCACTCCCTTCATCTTACAAGCTTCTGGAAGTATGTGTTCAAGCAGTCCAAGCTCATATAGCTCTTCAAAGCCCTTCTCTGCATTGTCACCTTGGATCATTTTGTTGAGTTCGTCGCGGATTCGTTCTTTTGAAATTTTACTTATGAGTGCTGCGTGTTTTTTTATAGCTTGATATGTATCTGGGTGATATTGAAAGTCAAAATTGTTTTTGAATCTCACTGCACGAAGTAGTCTCAAGTGGTCCTCTTTGATCCTTTCTTCGGGGTCACCAATGAATCGGACGAGTTTTTCTTTGAGGTCCTTTTGTCCTTCCATGTGATCTATGATCTCGTCTTTTGTTGGATCATAGAACATTGAGTTTATAGTGAAATCTCTGCGCTTTGCGTCCTCTTTTGCATTCGTGAATTCGACAGCGTCCGGACGTCGACCATCTGAGTAGCCACTGTCTGAACGGAAAGTTGCTACTTCAAAGTTGTGACCATTTTGGACTGCTAAAATCACCCCAAATTCTTTTCCAATTGGAATTGTGTGTTCTAGAAGGTCTTCAATTTCATCAGGCTTCGCGCTCGTAACAATATCGAAATCTTTGGGCTTTGTTCCCAATAACATATCTCGAACACAACCTCCGGCCCAGTATGCTTCATGGCCAGCTTTCTTTAGGATTTCTATGATTTGGATTGAGGTTGGTTTCACGGAATGATTATACATTACTTGACTGCCTTTTCCCTACTCGTTAGAGCAGCGTCCAGTTTGCTTTTTTTCTCTTTGCGTTCATCCAATTTCTTGAAATAATCTTCTGTCATTTTTTTATCGAATTCCGCTAAACTTTTTTTGTTCTTTTTTGCTTCAGCCTGTCTTTTATCCATCGCTCTTCTTACTGTGATTTGAGCCCATTTATTTCTTCTTGTAATGGCGAGTTTTCCTTTTGAAGTTTTGGCTTCGTCTGGATTTTTTATAAAAATTTTCAAACCTCCTGCATACTTTATAATCAGTTCTGGTTTTTTTATTAGAATTTTCACAACCGCATCTTTCACCCAAGGCTTGTCGTATAGACCTTTAATTTTCTGGAGGTTCTTAACGAGTTCTGATTCGTTGCCTTTTACTGCGTGTTCTACAATGTATTCACCCTCCTTGAGCAATAAAAATTGATCTGCATTTTCCACAATCAGTTTCGGATTTTCTCCTAGCATTTTTTCCAAGGCTTTTATATATGTTGATCTTGGATATTTCCTTAATTTGCCTGCATTTTTTGCTAGAACTTCTGGTTTTTCTTTTATTACTTTAGCGAGTCTATTTTTAAACCATCTTTCCCCTTTGTATTGATATAGGAGTTCTGCGTATTGAATAGTTAATTCTGGTTTGTCTTTGGTAGCTTTTTCGTAGATTTTTTCTTTTAGTTTTGGGTCGAGTCTGGCAATTTCGCTTGAATTCATAAAGACAGCTTCTGGGCTATTTTCTGCTATGTCCAAAAGCAAGTTCTTCCCCCATCTTCCTCTTTCTGAAAGGCTTTTTGCTGACTTTAGAATTTCGCTTGGGTTTTTGCTTGCTAAGTCTACTTGGTCCCCTTTTTTGTCTTCTGTTTCGCGCGCTTTTTTCAGGAGTTTTTTTGCCCAAGGATATCCGTCCAAATTGCCTGCGTATATGTAGAGATTCAATGGATTATTTACAGCCATGGTTTCGGCTGCTTTCTTTATTATTTTCTCTGATTCTTTTATGTGTTTTTTTATTGAGTCGATGTTTTTCATTATCACTGTTCCTGACATAGTTGCATGCCCTGCTGCCATATCAGCTGCTTTTGCGAAGAAGCCTTCTGTGTTGTCGAAAGATCCAGCTATCCCATCCATATTTTCTATGATTATTTTGGGCCCTCCAGCCATTTTCAGAGTCTCATCGGCTGCTTTCTTTATTATTTTTTTGAAGTCACTTAACCTTCGGAAGCTCTGTACATTTTTCATTATCATTTTATGTGCTTCAACTCCTTCTTTTGCTATTGCGTGATCTGTTATTTTTTTCAAAAATTTCAAACCTTTTCTTGATCCTGAAAATGCTTCTGCATTATCCAAAATAAATAATGGATTCTTGTATCCAAATTCGGATATTTTTTCTCTTCCATTGGGTGTTTCCAATAAAGTTACTGCCTCTTTCAAAAATCTAGCTGGGTTGGCTTTAAGTTCTTTTGCTAGAGCCTTTTCAATCGGCTCTTTTGCCCACTCAAATCCAAGTTCAATTAAATCTTTTGAGTATTTGATTATCTCGTGGGCTGGTGCGCTGTAATCAGACGCATCAATAACTCCGTGTTTCACCCCTAGAATTTCTTTGAGAATATCCTCTGTTACTTCGCTGTCCACAGCCATCATCTTCTTCACGTTTGGAAGTACAAGATCAGCTTTCATTTTGACGGCCATAACCATTAGATTCGTAGTTCTCTCATCGTTGCGTAAAATCGGAAGGTCAAGATTGTTCAAGATCAAGGCTGCTATCTCTGCTGCACGTTTTGAAGTTGCTCCTTTCAGAGATTCTATTTTAAGGACGTTTCCGAGAGCCTTTTGAAGTTTGTGTTGTCTGTTACTCATATTTTGGAGGTCTTCTGCAAGTTTTGGGTTCCCAATTTTTCTCCCTATCTTTTGAAGGTCCTCCCAGTTATTCGTCATTGCCCATGGCGCAACAGCTGCGGCTTGTTCCAAGAATGGAACTAAATTTTCTCTGGCCATAAATTCATGGAGGTTGTTGAAAATATATTCAGCTCTCTTTTGATCCATTTTCTTTACTTTCACTTCTTTGAGTTTGTTGAATTTAGTTGGGTCTGTTTTTATTTTTGATTCAGTTTCCTCAGGTTTTTTTGGCTCTTTTATAACTTCCTTTTTTGGTTCTGGTTTGTCTACGCGGGCTTTTCCTTCTGTTGTTAACTTTGTGTTTGTTTCTGCTTTTGTAAATTTTATTGTTGCCCCATCAAAGATAGGAATGTATTTGCTTTCTGAAGTGTATAGACCACGTCTTTTTCTTTCTGTGGCTTTGGCGTCATCACTTTCCTTAAAGTATTTTGCGATGTCAGTTACTTCCTTGTAGTCAGTTCCTTTTCTGCTTTGACCTCCAGTCACTGATTCTATTCTTTGAATTTGAGCGTCTTCGAAAAGGTTTGCGATTGAGATTTCGTTTTCGATCATTGCAGCGACTGGGCTGGATTTTGGGTCTGAGATGCCAAGGATGTCATATACTGCCTTGAAGTTTATATTTGCTTCTACTGCTTTTTTTGGGACTACTGCAGGGGATACCATGTAGTGTTGAAGCATCAATCTGTTTGATTTTGTTTTGAGCATCTCTTTTATTCCTCCTTTGCCTTCTCCTACCGCTATTGCAATCTCTAACTTTAACTGGTCATCGGAAGTATTACCCACTCCGAGACTTTCTCTGAAGAACTCTTTGTTTTCAGCTAGTGATTTCGCTTTTTCTTCTGTGATTTCACCTTTTAACACTTCCTTCAAATCTTCAGCACCAATATCAACCGCGCCCGTGATTTCTGCGAGAATTCCTTCTACGACCGCTTCTGCTTCGGTTTTAGCCACTGCCAGTTTTCCCCCTAAGTCCGTGTTGATCGTGGCCACTTTTTCTTCAAATGCTTTAAGTTTTTTTTCCTTATATTTGTCCTTCTTGTCACCCATGAAACCAGCCGTGTATTCGATAGCTTTTTGTCCTTTGGCTATTCGTGCTTGCACTTTTTCACCCCATTCGAGTTCTGTCTTTTTTTCCTTATCATCCGCTTTCTCATGCTGAGCCTCCGCTTTTTCAACGGTATCGACGAGTGCTTTGAATTGATCTTGTTTTTCTTGTGATCCTGGCATATTTATAAATTGGCTAATTCATTGTCTAAATTCTCATCTGCTTGAGATGATTCTTTATTTTGGACTTCTGTGCGGATTTCTCGGACCATTCCCTTCTCTGCCTTTTTTATCTGGACTGCGGCTTCGTCATAAAGGGCCTTCACATCCAAAGATTCGAGGATTTGCGCTTTCTGTTCCTCTGAAAGTTTGTCCAAATTTGCGATCAATCGTTCTTTCAAATCAGGTCGCAAAAGTGTTGAATTTTGTATTTGTGTTTTTAGATCCATTTTTGGGTCTATTTTTGGTTATATTATCCCTATATAATACCATTTTTCAGGTTGTTTTTCAATGGAGAGGGGCTTCGGAAAGAGCTCAAAAGCCCCTAAAATGCTCGTTTCACCCATTCGAGGGTTGACATCTGGTGTATTTTTACGTATTATCACTCTCTGTAATCTGTTAAATTTCCCGATGGATAAAGATATAGACGTAGTTGCTCAAGCACTGGTCCCCAACCTGTATGAGAATAATGATTCTTCAGAATCTGGTTCTCGAGTACTGAAATCTGGGGAATGTATTACATATGAGGATGTTGATTTTATTGTGCATGATATTTCCGCTGGTTTGAGAGTGGTTATAGCTAGTCCTAGTGATGTCAGACCTGGTCATGAAAGGAATGTTAGTGCTTTTCAGTCAGGCTATATGATGCCTCTGACTTCTCCCTTTACTGAACCTTTTATTGATCCTTTGGTTGAGCACTTGAAGGAAACTGATTCGGCGACTGTTTTTTGGTCAACTTTTGGGAGAGGAACTGAGGATCCGAATGAGAGGTTGGCACATGTAACTGCTGAGGATATTAGAAGGGAAACGGCTAGATGTCTGCATTTGATTTTTGAGAGATCTGGGCTTAACAAAAATCCTGAGAAGAGATTTGTTTGTGGACATAGCTTGGGAGGGCAAATGAGTTTAAGCATGCTTGGGAATGCACAAGATTATGGTTTCAGATCGGATACTTTTGATGGTGCAATTGCGTACAATCCGATTCCTGTTCCTTATTCACAGACTATTTTGAAGGGGAATGAAGGTATTAATACTAAATTGTGGACGGGACCTGTTCGGCAAGGTGCTTGGCCAGTAGTGAAGTCTGTGATGACTGGAGATGGAGTTAAATTTTCTCGCAAAACAGCGAAGAAATTCTTCTTTGAAGGACGCGACCACATAGGTGAGGAAGCTATTTTGGATCGTACTTTTAAAGATTCAGCTGTTTATTTCTTGGAAACTTTGGCTTTCAATTCTTCTAAGAGAGCTACTGAGGATTTGAGAGGGAAGAAGGTTGGCATTGTAACTTGTGCAGATGATCCAATTGCTACTGTTCCTGGAGCTGGTTTGACTGCTAATCATTTTGCTTCTAGAGGTGCTGAATCTACTATAGTTCCTTTAGCTGGTGGTCACTTTTCTGCCTTCTATCTGCCTTCGGATGGCGATACTGATAGGATCAGGAAAAATCTTTTCTCCGCTCATAGTAATTTATTCAATGTTGTCTTTTCTGAACAGAAATTGTAGGCTTTGGACATGAAAATTCTTGGTATAGAGACATCTTGTGATGAGACCGCTTGTGCCGTTGTTGAAAATGGCGTTAAGGTGCTTTCTAATGTGATTGCTTCGCAGATCGATATTCACGCTGCAACTGGTGGTGTAGTGCCTGAGGTTGCTGCTCGCGAGCATATTTTGAAGATTGTGCCTGTTATTGATGAGGCTTTGAGCAAGGCGGGATGTGACTGGGATGATATTGATGCGATTGCTGTGACAAAAGGTCCTGGATTGATTAGTTCTCTGATTATTGGAACTGAGGCTGCAAGTGCTATTTCTTACCTGAAAAATAAGCCTGTAATTCCTGTTCATCATATTGTTGGACATATTTATGCTAATTTTTTACGTTCAGAGGAATTCTCGGCTGCTTCACCTGCTAGAGGAGGAGATGGCGTTGCTGAGCCTGAGTTTCCTGCTCTTATTCTCACTGTATCGGGAGGGCATAATGAGATTATTTTGATGCGTGAGCATGATGACTTTACTATTCTTGGTGAAACTCGTGATGATGCTGCTGGTGAAGCTTTTGATAAAGTTGCTCGAATTCTGGGGCTTGGTTATCCAGGAGGACCCGTTATTGCAAAGATTGCTACCGATGGTGATCGTGAAGCTTTCAAACTACCACGCTCTTATCTTGAGGAAGGAAGTTTGGATTTTAGTTTTTCTGGTTTGAAAACTGCTGTTTTGAATGAAGTTAAAAAAGAAGCTTCGCGGATTAATGAAGGAGGAGAGCTTGGAAATTATTCGCAGATTTCGGCTGGATTGTCTGAGAAGTTCAAAGCTGAGTTGGCAGCTTCGTTTCAAGAAGCTGTTGTAGATGTTTTGACTGACAAGTTGATTCAGGCTTTTCTTACTCTCTTGGAAGAAGGGACTAAGGTCCGGGAGATTCATCTGGCAGGTGGGGTTTCGGCAAATTCACGTCTACGTGAAATGCTTACTTCAAAAATAAATAAACTTATTAAGGGGAAACATATTTTGGATGTCCGACTTCGGTTTCCGCAAAGTTTAAAATACTGTACTGATAATGCTGCTATGATTGCTGGAGCGGCTTACTTCCTTCGCGAGAAGGCTCAGAAAGCCCCACACAACGTCACTCCGACCACAAATTTTGACTTGTTCTAATCGTTGGCCTAAGATGTGGATCATGAAAACTATGAAGAAAACTGTCGTTTACTTTCTATTACTTTTTGTGGGGGTTGCTCTATTTGTTAATGTGATTATTAATACTGGTGTTTCAAATATAATTGAAACTGTTCGAAATTTCTCCATCGCGTATTTCATGATCTATTTCGTTGTTCAGTTCGTTAATTTTGTATTTTTGACCTGGAGGTGGCAGGTTATTTTGAAGCATTACAAGAGTAAGGTTAATTTCGTGAGGCTTTTGTTGCACAGGTATGCTGGTTGGGCGATAAGCTTTTTGACGCCTTCTATGCAGGTGGGTGGGGAGCCTGTAAGAGTTATGCTTTTGACTGAAGATGGTGTGCGTAAGCGAGAAGCCGTGTGTTCTGTGGTTGTTGATAAAGTTGTACAGCTGACTGGTCTGATTATATTTATTCTGCTTGGGTTTTTGTTTCTGATCTCGAGACAATTGGTTAGTGGAGATATTTTTTGGACTTTAATGATTTCATTAGCATTTTTCATTGGGCTGCTTTTCTGGTTTTATTATGCGTCGGTGAAAAATATTGGATTCTTCTCCTCTATTTTGAAGGTGATGCAGTTGCATAGGTTTAAGAGGTTTAAAACAACCTTTGAAAAGGTTGTGGTTGTAGAAGAGGCTCTTCGTGATTACTACAAAGGACATTGGGGAAAATTTTTATGGCTTCTCTTTTTGTCTGTTTTGGCTGAGGCCTATGAAATGCTTGAGGTTTGGTTGATTGTTCATTTCATGGGAGTCGACTTGGACTTCTCTCAAACGTTTATTGCTAGAAGTTTGCCATGTCTGGCGTATTTGGTACCTATTCCTGGCGCTCTTGGTGTCTTTGAAGGAGGTATGGCTATTGTATTTGCTCTGCTTGGAGTGAATGTAAATGCTTTTGTTTTTGCTATGATAAGAAGAGTTCGTGACCTGATAAATGTCTTTATTGGACTTTCTCATATTTCTGGAAGTGGAGTTGGTGCAGTGAAAAAGTATTTGAGCAAAAAATGGGGAGGAAAATCATTTACAAAAAAACGGTTTAAATTGTTTGGATAGAACCGAGTTGACTCGTATGCTTGAATTTCTTCTAATTAGTGGTATATTTAAAGCTAATGTAACCAATCTACTCATGTCTAGCCAAAAAAAGTACCAGACGCCGAAGGGAGTTCACGATATCTTACCGAGAGATCACGAATACCACACTTTCATAAAAAAGGTTGTTAGACATAGGTGTAGACAAGCTGGTTTCAAGAGAATCACTACTCCAATTTTTGAGTTCACGGATGTTTTCAGAAGAAGTATTGGGGATGAAACAGATATTGTTAGCAAGGAGATGTATACTTTTGAAGATAGGAAAGGGAGAAGTTTGACTTTGAAGCCTGAGAGTACTGCTGGGGTTGTGCGTGCTTATATTCAAAATGGGATGCAAGAGTTGCCTCAACCAGTTGAGCTTTATTATATTGAGCCACATTTTCGATATGACAGGCCTCAAAAAGGTCGATACAGACAATTTTGGCAACTTGGGTTTGAAATAATCGGAGAATCTGATCCAGCTCTTGATGCTCAATGTATTCAACTCGCAAATTTGATCAACGAAGATTTGGGAATTGCGGACAACTTCACTCTTCAATTAAATACTATTGGTACTCCTGAGTCTCGTGCTGAGTACAAGCAGGTTTTGCAGGATTATTATGTAGGGAAGGAGCGATCTCTTTGTGAAGATTGTGTGAGAAGAATGGAACATAATCCGATGCGTTTGTTGGATTGTAAAGAAGAGGATTGCCAAATTTTGGCAGATCTTGCTCCGAAGATGAAAGATTATTTGGATAAAGAGTCTTTGGAATTCCATGAAGAGTTGAAAAGTTATCTTGATGAAATGGGTATTGAATATGAAGAAAACCAAAGATTGGTTCGTGGGTTGGATTATTACAGTAAAACAGTTTTTGAATTCTGGGATAAACATGAAGGTGCTCAAAATGCAATTGGTGGTGGAGGACGATATGATGATTTGGTTGAATTGATGGGAGGACAACCTACTCCTGCAGTCGGATATTCGGCTGGGATAGAAAGAATGATAGCTAATATGAAAATTGCTAAGATTCGTGTTCCTTCGAAAGATACTCTTCATGTTTTTGTTGCACAGCTCGGCACAGAAGCAAAAAAGAAGTGTCTTCCTCTTATTGGGGATATGAGAAAGGAGGGAATCAAAACTATGGGTGCTCTGGGGAAAGGAGCTATCAGAAATCAACTAAGTCTTGCTGATAAGTTTAACGTAGATTGGACTGTTATCATAGGAATTACAGAGGTGCGTGAAGGGACAGCCATCATCCGAAATATGGAGAAAGGAACTCAAGAAACAGTGCCAATGGATAAGGTCGTTTCTACTTTGAAGAAGAAAATTGGACCAAAGAATCTGGATAAGTACAGCCCAGGTGAGCTTCTTTATTCATAATAAGATATGATTCGTCACGGATTTTTTGTATAATTCGGGGTACCTAATGTTTCCTATAAATTTCCTATGAAAAAATATCTTGGTTTGATTACAGTTCTAGCCGTGTTTTTAGCTTCCTCTACCGCTTTTGCCGGTGTTTTTCCTGATGTGGCAGAAGACCATGACAACTACAAAGCTATCGAGTATATGAAAAAAGAAGGCTATATAAATGGTTATTCTGATTTAACTTTCAGGCCTGACAATGAAATCAATCGTTCTGAAGCTGTGAAAATAATCGTTTCTGCTTTGGACATCCCCTATGACGGGGACTATCTCGTTTTGTTCGGAGATGTTCCTGAAGACCAGTGGTATTTCCCTTATGTGATGGGAGCCCATGAAGCGGGGATCGTGAGCGGCGGTGATGATGGCAAGTTCAATCCTGGGACAACTATTAATTTGGCAGAAAGTCTGAAGATTGTTTCTGAGGCTTTGGAGGTTGATATTCCTGAATTAGCTGAAGGAGAGAAAGCTTTTGCTGATGTTGGGGATGGAGAATGGTATGCCGACTATGCGTTGTATGCTCGTGATAAAAATATTGTCCTGATGGATGATTATGGGATGTTGAATGCTGGAGATCCTATGACTCGTTCTGATTTCGCAGAAATAATGTATCGATTTTTGATTGTTGATGAAGCTGGTGGAACTCCTTTTCCTCTAGATGATAGCTGGGACTATTATGAGTCTGGAGCGTTGCCTTTCAAGGTTAAATGGCCTGGGAATTGGGATATATTTTCTCGTGTAGATGGATTGAATGAAGTTGTGTTTTGGAAAAATGACAGAGGATATTACCAGTTTTCGCCTGAGAGGATTTATCCAAATACATCAAAGTTTGTTGTTAGTTTGGATTTGAATGAGGATGGCCTTAGCAAGAGCGAGTACTTCTCAAATATTAAGAAAGTTTTTGCGAGTGGTTCTTCGAATGAGTTTGAAGTTGGCGGCGATTCTGCTTTGGAGATTTCCTATGAAGGTGATTACATAAAAGATTGGTATATTTATTTGAATAATGGGCAGGTACTTGTTGTCTATACCCAAAATGGATCTGGAGTTTTGGCTTATCAGAACCGTAAATTCCTGGATGCTATGTTGGGAAGTTTTGAATATTCAGAATCTACTGTTGAGGTTACTGGTTCTGGTGGAGATGGGGGTGCAGATTTAAAGAGTGATATTTTTCAGAAAATTTTGGTTGAAGGAGAAGGTCAAGATGTCTTTGGAATGCTTTCGGATGAATATATTGTAGAGACTGATTCTATTGGTGTTGGGACTGGTCCAATTGATTATTATTACAGTGCTGAAGTTGATCTGACTTTCAAGTATGAAAGAGCTGGAGATGTGATTTTGGATTATCGTGAAGGACAAACAACTGCATTTTAATATTTCATTATGTCTGTTTATTCAAAAAAATATTTAGCTTGGGTACTGGCCATTTTGGTTGGTATTGCTGCGGCTGTGTTTGGTGTTTCTCAATGGTTTGTAGGGCAAGATGTTCCTGAGGAGGTTGAGTCTGTGGTTGGAGAACCTTCTACCGGACTACCGACTTCTGCCCCTTATGTTGAGCCACCAACAAGCCCTCCACCTGGCTATTAAAAATTATTTTCATGGTTGATATCAAGAAAGCTGCTTTGGCAGCTCATAAAAAAGCACGGGGGAAACTTGAAACCGGGCTAAAAGTTTCTGTTTCTGATCGGCATGGTATGAATATTTTCTATACTCCTGGAGTAGCTGAGCCTTGTAGGGAAATTTCTCGCAGACCGGAAGCTGCTTACGAGATGACTTCCAAATGGAATACGATAGCTGTTGTAACTGATGGTTCGGCAGTTCTTGGCCTTGGAGATATTGGACCTACCGCAGGATTGCCTGTGATGGAGGGAAAGGCTGCTTTATTCAAGTCATTTGCGGATGTGGACGCTGTGCCTATTTGTTTGGACACTCAGAATGTTGATGAGATTGTTCGTGTTGTGGAAGCTATTGCTCCTGGTTTTGGAGGAATTAATCTTGAAGATATTTCAGCGCCTCGTTGCTTTGAGATTGAAGAGAAATTGATTCGAAGTTTGAAGATTCCTGTTTTCCATGATGATCAACATGGGACGGCTGTTGTTGTTTTGGCTGGTTTGATAAATGCGTTGAAGGTTGTTGGGAAGAAGGCTGCTGATGTCCGGGTTGTGATAAGTGGAGCCGGTGCTGCTGGAATTGCTATTGGTCTTTTGCTTTTGAAATATGGGTTTAAGAATTTATCTTTGGTTGATAGCAAAGGGGAGATTTCTACCTGTAGGAAAGATCTGAATAAATATAAACAAAAATTTGCTAGGAATAAATCTTGTGGCGTGGGAGCTGGATTGAAAGAAGTTATTGTTGGGGCTGATGTTTTCATTGGAGTTTCAAAGCCTGGAGTTCTCAGTAAGAAGATGGTTGCGTCTATGGCGAGTGATCCTATTGTTTTTGCTATGTCGAACCCTGATCCTGAAATCATGCCTGCTGATGCTCTCGCTGGTGGAGCTCGGGTGGTTGCTACTGGAAGATCTGATTATCCAAACCAAATAAACAACGTTTTGGTTTTTCCTGGAATTTTCCGCGGGGCTTTGGATGCGAGAGCTACTCGTATTACTGATGAGATGAAATTGTCAGCTGCTGTGGCCTTGGCTGGTTTGATCACGCGACCTGTGGCTGGGAAGATCATTCCAGACGTTTTTGACAAGAAGGTTTCAAAAGTAATAGCAAAAGCTGTAAAAGATAACGTTTGATTCAGGTAAGATTTGATTCGATTAGCTTTTCCCTTTATACTTTCCCTGCTTTTTTAGGCTTTTAACCATACTAAATATGTCTGGACATTCGAAATGGGCTTCGATTAAACATAAAAAAGGAGCTGCTGATGCTAAGCGTGGGAAGATCTTCACTAAACATGCAAAACTTATAACTATAGCTGCAAAAAATGGAGGTGACCCTGACATGAATCCGGGGCTGAGATCTGCCATTGATGGAGCAAAGTCTGCAAATGTGCCGAATGCAAACATTGACCGTGCGATCAAGAAAGGTTCTGGCCAAGATAAAGATGCTGTTACTTATGAAGAAATTTTTTATGAAGGATTTGGCCCTGCTGGAACTGCTCTTTATATTCAGGTTTTGACTGATAATAAAAATCGTACATTATCTGAAGTGAAGTCTGCTTTGACTAAAAAGGGCGGAGGAATGGGATCTGCTGGAAGTGCGGCTTGGATGTTTGAAAGAAAAGGGTTGATCGTTGTGCCACTTGAAGAGGGGGTTGATGCAGACGAGGTTGAATTGGCTGCTATTGATGCTGGAGCTTCTGATACTGCTCGTGAAGGATCTGTTTTGGAAGTTCATACTGGGCCTACTGATCTTGCAAAAGTGCGCGATGCTTTGAAAGAAGCTGGGATAAAATTTGAGGAAGCGGACATCACCTATATTCCAAAGCAAACTGTTAAGATTGATACTGAAGAAAAGGCAAAGAAGGTTTTGGGATTGATTGAATTGATAGAAGAGAATGAAGATGTTGCTGAAGTTTACTGCAACTTTGATATGGATCCTGAATTAATGGAACAGGCTGGTTAATCTTCGAACTTGTAAGTCACACCTGGTTTGATTTTAGAAGCGGGTTTTGGTGTTTCTGGAGTTGGTTTTGGATTAACAAATTTTTCTACTTCTTTTTCTGATGGCATTGCCTGTTGTGCCATTTCTGCTTCTTTTACTTGAGATAAGAGTTTTTCTACATCAATTATTGGTTGGTCATCTGATTCCTGAGTGTCATCTTCTGCTTCATCTGATACTCCTAGGCGTTCAGCCTGGAAATCTCTGATTTTTCCTATTACTTCTGCTTCGTGTTTCTGGAAGTTGCCGTCTGGAATGCGGAAACCGGCTGCTTGGCCGTGTCCACCTCCTCCAAACATTTCAGCGATTGCTGATGCATCTACTGATGGGTTGGTCGTCCGGATACTTCCTGAGATGGTATCGTCTGAACGTTCTTTCAAAAGCAATACGACTTCCGCTCCTGGAGCGTTAGTCATTAATTCATCTATGATGTCACCTGTTTCTGCTTCCTTACTTTCGGTGTCTTTGAAATCCTGTTGAGAGACTGTTGACCAGACGATTTTGTACTTTTCGTCTGTTTGGATTTTTGAAAGTAGTCGTCCCCAAAGTTTTAATTGGCTTAATTGTTTTGTTTTGTATATGTGTTGGATGATCTCTTGCTGTCTTGCTCCGTATGCAATTAGCTGTGCTGCGTGAGCAAAAGCTTTTGGTGTTGTATTTGCGTTTTGGAAGCTGCCTGTATCTGTGATTATTCCTGTTAAAAGATGTGTTGCGATGTCTTCGTCTATCAGTTCCTGTTCAAAATCTTCTTCCATTCTTTCAAATAAGGGGAGAAGAAGTTCTGTAGCTGATGCAGACATGATGTCTACGTAATTTATCTTTCCGTAATGTTCGTTTGAAATGTGATGATCGATATTGATCACTGGAATCTCGTGGAACATTTGAGTGTTATCTGTATAAATTTGTCTGAGCTGTTGAAGTTCTGCAGTGTCGACTGTAATAATCAGATCGTACTCGTCGAGACCTTCGTTGAAATGAATTTGGTTCTCTGTGAAACGACCTTCTTTTGGGCTGATTATTATATTAACCTTGTTCTCTTCTATGTTGCTCTTAATTTCATCCACTTTTATATCTCTTGTATCGATCGTTACTATGAAGTCTTTTGAAGAAACTAGCTTGTCCCCTATCACTTGCGTTTCTGGAAGGAACCCAAGGAGGTCAGGGATTGGTTCCGCACAAACTACAGTTACACTCTTCTTTAACTTCTTAAGAACTAAGTAAGTAGCCAGTGCACTTCCAATTGCATCTCCGTCTATTGGAGTCGAAGGAAGGACGAGGATCTTCTCGCTTCTTTTTACCAAATCAATTATGTTCTTTTGAATGTCTGAAAACTTCATAGTTTAGTTTTGCTGGGTTTATTCGTTTTTTACAGATTTATTCTTTATATTATACTTGTTTTCTCGTGATGAGTCAAGGGGTAGGGTTGGGTCGTTTTGTTGAGCGAAATGGGGGTAATTCTACCAGGTTTGGTTTGGGGCTGTCTATAGCGATTTTTTCGTATATGAACAAAGCCCCCGGCACCATAGAAGATTGGGCGGGGGCTTGGACTTGTTCGTGGGATATGTGTGAGGATTGGGGAGGGGAGAACTACCAGATCGGGTCTAGATCGTGGGGATCTTCGAGCTGGCGGTCGAGCTCGGCCTGTTCAGCCGGGGACAGATTGACATTTTCGTTGTGCCAAACTGGCTTGAATTCCTCGGCCTCGTCTATGAGACGTTGCGCTTCCGGCGACAGATTGACCTGGTCCAGCCGCCAAACCGGCTCGCGGGGATCGACGATGTCGTCGTCCGGCAGGAAGCAACGGAACGTCAGACTACAGAGCATCCCCTTAGGACACGCGCCGCAGAACCCATAGCAGCCGTCCGGACCGCACTCCTTGCCTGCGCAGTTGGGAATGCAATCGGCCCAGCCCGATATCTCAGCTGAGACGTCAGGCCTTTCGAGAAGCCTGTCGGCCTCCTCGATAATCCTCTGGTTCTTCTCATGAGCCCGGTCGAGCCCACGCGGTCCCCAGAAGAATATCATCATGACGAGTGCGAACAGGCAGATGCCTACGGCGATCCACAAGGACCAATTAATCGGCGTTTGTTCTTCTTTCATTCTTCTCTCCTTCGGCCTAAGCCTCAAAAAAAATCACACATAAATACGAACAAGCAAAGTACCTGTCTGTCGCGAGCTTGTCAGCTCAGTGCTGCAAACCAACGAATCGAAACAGACAATACCCTACTTGAAAAACTATGATTTCAATGAGCGCAAAATAGCCTTATTTTTACCATTTTTTGCCCGAATTGTCAACCCTTGATGAGGCGCCTCCACTCATCTTCATATCTACCACTTCTGCTTGAATATTTTTCTTACCATTCCATTCGTTGAAGTCGATATGACAAGCTAGATCCAGAGATTTGTGTTTTCTCAAAGTGTGAGCCAATTCACCCATTCTGAACCCAATAGCCCCCATATTTACCTGCCCTATTTCTGCTTCGAATTTCAGATGATCACCAGCTCTTCCTACTGTTGAAATGGACTTTGGTTTCACGTTTTTTATTACAAAAATAGGCCTTTTATTAGTAATCCCAAAGGGCTTCAATTTGAGGATTTCTTCGATCAATTCATCCTTTATGCTAGAGCCTTTTAGTTCGCAATCAATTTCTAAGCTTGGACGTACATCTTTGTTTTTGAGTTGCTTTGCTGCGTATTTTTCAATCTTTTCTTTGAATTTTTTGTAGTTTTCTTTTTTGATCGTCAAGCCAGCGGCTTCCTTGTGACCACCGAAAGTTATGAGAAGTTCTTTTTGTGAAGCAATCGCTTCTACTATATTGAAAGCTTCTATGCTTCTGGCTGATGCAACCAATGTGTCGCCGAGATCCTGAAATATGATTGCTGGTCTACCAAAATTTTCTGCCAATCTTGATGCTGTGAGTCCAACTATTCCGACATGCCACTCTGTGCTTTTCGCTACAAGAATGAAAGGCAAAGCGTTCTGATCATCCATCTTCCTGAACTCGTGCATCGCTTGTATTAGCGTTTCCTGAGTCATTTCTTGCCTGCGACGGTTCAATTCTTCTAGCTCCTTTCCGTGTCCATATATTTCTGAATCGTTGGTTCCTATGAGAATTTTCAATGCGGTATATGGATCGCCTATTCTTCCCGCTGCGTTGAGTCGTGGGGCTAGACGATAACCGACCTTCACTGGACAGACTTCTTCTGCTGGTTTTATACCCGCTATCTCTTTTAGGATTTTTAATCCTGGAGATGAAGTTGTTGTTAAGTTTCTTAGTCCGTGTTTTATTATTTTGCGATTTTCGCCTTTTGCTGGTCCCAGATCTGCGACCGTTCCCATTGCCGCTAATTCGATGAGGGGTTCTATTTCATTTGTCGCTTCTTTCTCTCCTAAATTGTGAACAAACAATCCATGTGCAAGTTTCAAGGCTACTCCTGCTCCTGTTAAATCTTCGAATGGGTAGTTGCAGTCTTTTTGTTTTGGATGGTTGATTGAGTGAGCATCTTTTGGCGGAATTTCTGGGACTTGGTGGTGGTCTGTGATGATTGTATCTATATCGTTTTCTCGTGCGTATGAAATTTCTTCCGTGCATGAAATTCCTGTATCAACCGTGATTATTAATTTGACGTTCAACTTTATGAATTCATCGATGAATTTTTTGGATAGACCGTATCCGTCCTTTTCGCGGTTTGGGAGTCTTATTGAATGTTCTGCTCCCAGGGTTTTCAATGTATGGAAAAGGATTGCCGATGAAGTGAGGCCGTCCACATCGTAATCCCCGAAAATTATTATGCGTTCTTTTGCTTCGATTGCCTGCATTATTCGATCGACCGATTTCTGCATATCTTTCATTAGAAACGGATCGTGAAATGATGGAGCTTCTTGAAGGAATTGGGCTTTTTCTTCCGTTGTGTTGACTCCGCGATTTTCTAGTAGTACGTCCAAAATCGGCTTGTCACAGCCTTTGGATTTAACAATCCATTTCTTTCCTAGAACCGACATTTTTATACTTTTTAAGACGTGGGTGTGCGGTTTTTTATTCGCCGTGAGGCTAGCCTTCCGCCTGGCTTGTTTCCTCTATTTCTTTCTGCGCTGCTTTGTTTTTGTTCCACATTTCAAGTGCCTCTTGTGGTGTGTTAGCTTTGTCTTTTCCGAAGACCCAAGTGTGTCGGGTGCGGATTTTCTCGTCGATATCTTTGATTACATCTTTCATTGTGAATTTGCCTTCTTCTTCTGCAATTTGGGCTGTCAAAACTATATTGAACAACACATCGCCCAATTCTTCGCGGAGATTTTTCCAGTCTTTTTTCTTAAAGGCCTCTTGGATTTCTTGAGCCTCCTCTTCTATGCTTTCTGCCATGTCTTCCATTGTTCGCGAACGATCCCAGGGACAACCTGTTGGAGAACGAAGTTTTTTTGCGAGTTTTTGGAGGGCTTTAAATGAGGCCATGCGTGAAATATATAATAGATTTTCATTTTACGATAGGTTAAACTCTTGATGTGAATAAAAAATGTGTCAAATGCGAGGCGAGTTTTGAGATCACGAAAGACGATCTCTCTTTTTATGACAGTGTTTCTCCTAAATTTGGTGGGAAAAAGTATGAGGTCCCCTCTCCGACGCACTGTCCTGACTGCAGGCAACAGAGACGGATTTCTCACTGCAATGAGCAGCATTTATATCCTGGAAAGTGTGGACTTTGTGAAAAGTATACTTTGAGTGCATTTCCGCCTCATCGTGAACAGTTTGTTTATTGTCGGGATTGTTGGCACAGCGACAAATGGGATCCGCGGGATTATGGGCGGGATTTTGATTTTGATCGGCCGTTTTTTGAGCAACTTGCTGAGTTGCGGAATTCAAGTCCGTGTTTGGCTTTGAATAGTCAGGGGGAGTGTGTGAATTCAGATTATATTCATATGGCTGGTTGGTCGAAAAACTGCTACCTCATCATGCATGCAGATTTTTGTGAGGACTGTTATTACGGGTATGGATTCAAGAAGAATTTGTTTTGTGTGGATGGTTTTTATAATTTACATAGTGAGCTTTGCTACGACTGCGTGGACGTTCACAAATGTTATGGATTGAATGGATGTCAGGATTGTAATACGTGTAATTCGAGTGCGTTTTTGAGGGATTGTATTGGATGTAATGATTGTTTTTGTTGTGTTGGGTTGAGGAATCAGAGTTATTGTTTTGAGAATGAAAAATTGGGCAAGAAAGAGTATCAGGCCCGGATGGCTGAGATCGATTTGGGGTCACATAAGCAGTATCAAAAGTGGCGGGCAGCTCGGCGTGAGCTGGAATTGAAACACACATTCAAAGAGTTCCAGGGGAATAATTTGACCAATTGTTTTGGGAATCATTTGAATCACTGCAAAGATACCCAGTATAGTTTTGATTGTGAGGATGTTGAGGGTGGGAAATTTTGTTATCAGTTGGTTTTGGGTGCGAAAAATTGTTATGACATGAATCAATTTGGGACGAACATCCAGCAGTGTTATGAATGCGCGATTTGTGGGGAGAATTCTTATCATATAATGTTTTGCGATGATGTGATGATGAGTTCAGCGGATGTTTTTTATTCTTGGTATATGGAAACATGCAAAAATTGTTTTGGATGTACAAATATGCACGGGAATTCTTATTGTGTTTTTAATAAGCAATATACAAAGGAGGAATATGAGAAATTGGTGCCACTGATTATTGAGCATATGCGTGGAACTGGCGAGTGGGGTGAATATTTTCCGCCTTCGTTTTCACCTTATGGATATAACAAGACGACTGCACATATGTATTATCCTCTTTCGCGAGAAGCGGCTGAGGCTGCGGGTTATACGTGGGATGATTACGAGACGCCTCCGCCGGATGTACCGGTTGTTTTGGAGGCTGCAGATTTGCCTGACAATATTGCCGATGTGGAAGATGACATTTTGGATGCGGCTATTAAATGTGAGGTTGATGGAAAATTGTTTAAGCTGACAAAACGCGAGTTGAAGTTTTATCGGCGAGTTGGATTGCCAGTGCCTAGACGCTGTCCTGAGCAGAGGCATTTGGATCGATTTGCATTGAGAAATCCTCGGCAGTTTTATGACCGTCGATGTGATAAATGCGATTGTGAGATTCGCTCAACCTATGCTCCAGATCGACCGGAGACGGTTTATTGTGAGAAGTGCTATATGGAGGTGATGTATTAGAGATCTTCAGGTTTGATCCAGTTTATCTGCGGATACCGCCTGAACCAAGTCCCCTGCCTTTTTGCGTAGTTGCGGGTGTTTTGTTTGAGGGTTTCTTTGCATTCTTCGAGGGTTTGTTCGCCGCGGATGAATGGGATGATTTCTTTGACACCGAGTGATGACATTGAGGGAAGGTTTTCATCGTATCCTTTGTCGAGGAGTACGGTGACTTCGTCTATGAGGCCTCTGTATTCTTGAGTGTCGACTCTTGTGTTTATACGTTCGTATATTTCTTCGCGTGGGCGTTCGATGCCGATCATGAAGACGTCCTCTGCAACTTCTGGGGCTTTTGTGTCTTGTTTTGGTTTACCGGTTTTCAGGTTTATTTCTAGTGCGCGGACGACATATCTGAGATTGTTTGGGTGGATTGCGTTCGCGGCTTCTGGGTCGAGTTCGGCGAGTCGGGCGTGAAGTGCTTCTTGTCCTTTCTCTTCGGCTTCTTTGTATAGTTTTTCACGGAGGGCTTTATCTGGTGGAACGCGAGGGACGTCATAGTCTTCGGTGAGGGCTGATATATATAGACCTGTTCCTCCTACTAACATTGGAATGTGATCGCGTTTGCGGATTTCTGCGATGATTTTTTCAGCGTCATCCTTGTATTCAGCGAGGCTATATTCTCTGTCTGGATCGACTATTCCCATCATGTGATGAGGGATGCCTTCTTGCTGGTCTTCTGGGAGAGCATCTGAGCCGATTTCAAGTCCTTTATATATCTGACGGGAGTCAGTTGAGATGATTTCACCTTCGATTTCTTGTGCAATTTTCAGGGATATGGCCGTTTTTCCGCTGGCAGTCGGTCCGAGGATGACTACGAGTGGGGTTTTGGCGGTTTTCAGGAAGGATTTGAGTTGTTTGGTGAGATTCATGGCTGGATTTTAGCATTTTTTATTGACTTTTATAAGAGTGTAAGTAGAATACTCCTGTTGTCACAGACAGCAGGCAGCTTTAGATCTGGTCGCGATGATCACAAACCTGAAGCAGAAGTCCCGCCGAGACGTAAATATAGATTCATCCCGTTCGGGGAATCATTATATCTCATCTGTCTGTGCACACGATGAGATTTTTTAACACTTTATAACCATGGCAGTTACAAGGCAAAAAAAGGAGGAAATGCTAAAAGATTTAGTTGATAAATTTAAAGAGGCTCAATCTGTTGTTTTTGCACAAAACAAGGGATTGACTGTAAATGAGGTTCAAGAATTGAGAGAAAACCTTCGAGAAAAGAATGCAGATATGAAAGTTGCAAAGAAGACTTTGATTAAGATTGCAGCAAAAGAAGCTGGATATGATCTAGAGATCCCTGCAGAGTATATGGAAGGCGCTGTCGGAGCTGTTTTCAGTTATGACGACATCGTTTCTGGAGCGAAGGAGGTTTATGATTATGCAAAAAAGCATAAAGCATTGGCGCTTCTTGGAGGTCTTTTGGAAGGACGTGTTATGACATTGGAGGAAGCGAACACTCTCGCGACGATTCCATCGAAAGAGGAATTACTGACAAAACTTGTCTATGTATTAAAATCACCTATTTCAGGTTTCCATGGTGCGTTGAACAATACTCTTGGAGGATTTGTTCGTGCACTTGATGCAATAGCTAAAAAATAATTAACATATATATTTAACCAAAATTATTATGGCTGATGATGTAAAAAAAGAAGATGTAAAGGAAGAAGAGACTAAGGCTGAAGAAGCTGCTCCAGAAGAGACAAAAGAGGAAGCTCCTGCAGAAGAACCTGCAAAGGAGGAACCAAAAAAGGAAGAGCCTAAGGAGGAGGCTCCAGCTCCTGCTGCTGAAAAGACACCTGAACCGGTGGCTGAACAAACAGTAGAACTCGGCAAAGATGCACAAAAGATCATGGATCTTGTCGAAAAACTTCCAGTTCTTGAGCTTGCTAACCTAGTAAAAGCTCTAGAAGAAAAATTCGGTGTATCTGCTGCTGCTCCAATGATGATGGCAGGAGGTGCTGCTGCTGACGCTGGTGAAGCTGATGCTGGTGGAGGTAAAAAGGACGTAGTTCTTACAGGTGCTGGTGGTAATAAAATCGCTGTCATCAAAGTAGTGAAAGAAATCACTGGTCTTGGTCTTAAAGAGGCAAAAGATCTAGTTGATGGAGCGCCTAAAGCGATCAAAGAAGGTCTTGATATGGCTGAAGCTGAAGAATTGAAGAAGAAAATCGAAGAATCTGGTGCATCTGTTGAGTTGCAATAGATTTCTTGTAGGCTTCTTATAGCCTAAATGTTAAGATTAAGCGATAGGCCGACCCCCATTTTATGGGGATTGGCCTATTTTTGTGTTTTCAGGTTAATCACCCTTTACGAACAGGTTAAAATTTGGTATAATGTTTTGATAATTTAAATAAAAAATCGTAATAAAAAAAGTGGCAAAAGCACTAATACCAAAACTAAAACAAAAGACCTCCTTTTTTGATAAATTAAAGGGGAAATTGCCTTTTGAGCTTGGGAAAGGGAAGAAAAAGGATGAGGATGCTGAGAAAACTCCTGCACCGGCTCCTGAATCTACTCCTGCTCCTGAAATGGTAAAAACGCCTTCGGCGCCAAAAGCACCAAAGCGTGGACTTTCGGATATGATTAAAAGTACTCTAAAGACGGGGAAAAGCCCTACTGATGATAGGATTTTGGATGCAGCTCCTGAAGTTGATGAATCTCTTCTTGAAGACATTGAACCTCCAAAAAGTATCCTTCTATATGTATTGAAGGGTTGTTTTGCATTTTTGATTGCCATTGGGTTGAGTGCTATTTTGTTTTTCACAAGTCAGCTTTCAACTAGATTGGATTTTGCGACAAACCTTTTGAATGTGCCTTCTGCTCTACATCAACTCGAAGACACCAATGATGAAATCAGTACTCTTCAGACAGATTTGAATATGTATAAATTTTTGGAAGGAAAGTTTTATTTGAATCAGATTAGTTATTACGGTGATGAGTATTTGAGAAGCTATTATATTGCTGGTAACAAGACTATGTCTGACGATGAAAGAGAAGAGGCCGTGGAAGAAATTGAGGACTTGAGAGTGAAAATCGTTGCTGCGTTCAAGGCTGCTAGCGTGCTTTTGACTCAAGATAAAGGAATAGTATTGGCCGATCTTGATATAGAGGCTGAAAGTGATTTCGAAGGTATTTTCTCAGACTTTTTACAAACTCGTTTTGCAGAAACGGCTGAGGATCTTTCAGACAGTGAAAATCCTGATGACGTCAGAGATTACAAATTATATAATCAAACAAAAAAATTAGTTTCGAATAGTGATTTGGTTTCTTATTTCAAAGCAGCTGATGTTGATGCGTTGAGCGAGCTTGATTTGGCGTTCATGATCATGGATGTAAACGAGTTAGTTGAGAATGAATTAAGTACAATCCAAAAAATTAAGGAAAGTAGAATCAATTGGTCTGATATTATCAATCAGATTGAGCTTGAAACTACCTATGTTGATCAATACTTCAGTGAAGGATATTATGATGAAATTGGAGGAATTCAGTACACAAGTTATGACTTTGATACAGATACCGGATTGGTAACTATAACTGGTGTGACAAAGCGTTTTGATACCAACAATTTCACGATGATTTCGAATCTTATTGATCAATTGAATTCGAGTCCATATTTCTCAGGTGTTGAAATGAAATCATTCACAAAGAGTGGTTCTGCGGAGGAAGGATTTACTTCTACTTTGAGGTTAAATCTTTATCTTCAAAAGGATGCTCTTGAAGATCTTGATGAACAAATTTCACCTGAAGAAATCCCTGAGTTCTTGGAAAAGAAAGCGGGAATTTCTATAAGCGGAGTTGAAACTTCTAACGAATAAATTTAAATATGCCAAAAGCAAACTACAAATCGATCGCTAGAAAACAGAAAAAAAGTATCACATTTTATTCTATTCTTTGTGGACTGTTTGTAGCGTTGATTGGATCTTATGTTTATTTCAAGTGGATCGATTATGGATTGTATAAAGATGCAATATCTCTGAATGAAAACACTATAGAAACTTTGAAGACTCAAGTTGTTGCTCAAAAGAGTAATTACATTAATAAAAAGGATGATTTTGATGAGCTAAGCGAAGATATTGAAGACAGTTTGAAAGAGGTATTCCCTCCTTTGAATAGTTATACCGAATTGACTCGTGCATTTGATAAATTTGAAGAAGAAACAGATCGAAATAACAATCCTTTTGTTATCTCAAATATTGAATATCAGGAGATCCAAGATGCGGAAGATAGTGATTACAAATACCTGCCTTTGAGGATGACAATCTCGAGTTCGGCTGAGAACTTCACGAAGTTTTTGCAATATGCTGAGAAGTCGGGATCGTTGTTGGATAAAGTTCGTTTGATGGACATTCAATCAATTCATTTGAGTTTCAGTGAGTCTGGGGACGGAGGACTCCAAGATACGATTAATTTCTCAGTTAAGATTCATGCTTATTTCCAAAAAATTTAATTTTCAATAGTGGCTGAAGAGAACGCACAAAATCAGGTTCCGAAAGTAGCACCCGCAAAAGGTGTCGCTGCTGCACAGCCTGCTCAAGCTCCAGCTCCGGTCGCGGCTCCAGCGGCTGCCGATGCGAAACCAGCTCAGGCGACTCCAGCTGTCGCTCCTGTGAGTAATTCCGTACCTGCTGCAGGGAGTCCTGCTGCGCAGGGAGTAGCAACAAGTGCTACTCTGCCAAAATTGAAACAACTTCAAGATTCTATTCTGGCTGCGAATATACCTCAGCTTGTGATGATGTCTATCTCACTTGCTTTGGATATGAGATCTAGTGATATACATATGGAACCAGAGGAAAATCGTGTAAGGGTTCGATTCAGAATTGATGGTGTTTTGCAGCAAATTGTTGAGTACCCTACAAACCTTCATCCGGCTGTTGTTTCTAGAATCAAAATCATGTCCAACTTGAAGATCGATGAACAAAGAATCCCTCAAGATGGACGTACTGAAGTTACTACAAAAGAAGGAAAAGATATGGACCTCCGTGTTTCAACTATGCCTACTGTAAGTGGTGAAAAAGTTGTGATGCGTATCCAAGATAAATCACGAAAAGTTCTTGATCTACCAGACCTTGGGATCAGTGGGCGTGCGCTGAAAAATATTGAAGAAGCTTTGTTGTCTCCAAATGGAATTATCCTAAATACAGGACCAACTGGATCTGGTAAAACAACTACTCTTTACTCTGCTTTGATTCGTTTGAATCAAGTCGGTGTAAACATTCTTACCATTGAAGATCCGGTGGAAATACAAATAGATGGTTTAAATCAAAGTCAGGTTCATCCGAGTATCGAATACACATTCGCTTCTGGGATGAGGTCGGCTTTGCGTCAAGATCCTGACATTATAATGGTCGGGGAAATCCGTGACAAAGAGACCGCAAACACAGCTATTGAGGCTGCGTTGACTGGACATCTCGTTCTCTCAACTCTCCATACAAATAGTTCGGTTGAAACAATTACTCGTATTTTGAATATGGGGATTGCTCCTTACCTACTTTCTTCAACTCTTGAGATCGTTATCGCGCAGAGATTGGTGAGAAAGATTTGTGATCATTGTAAGGAAGAACACCCAGCTGATGCTGAAACTATTGAAGGCATAAAGATGGTTTTGGAAAAAGCTGATTTGGAAGGTGAAATCGATCCTACTTTGTTGGAAGAGATGAAATTCTACAAAGGGAAAGGATGTGATAAATGTAATAACACTGGATATCATGGACGAGTTGGACTTTATGAAGTTTTGAGAATTGATAACGAAATTAGACGTGCTATTTTTGATCAACTTTCTGTTTTGGAAGTGCAAGAAATAGCTTTGAAAGGAGGAATGCTTACACTAGAACAAACTGGTATTATTAAAGCTCTTGAGGGTTCAACTAGTCTTGAGGAGGTTTATCGTGTTTCGAAAAAAGGTGAGTTTGACAAGAAAACCAAGAAGCCTAAGAAGCCCGAAGCGGAAACTTCTTCTTCGCCTGAAGCTGAGGTCGAGGTCGCTGAGCCTGAGGTCATCGGGCCTGAGGCTGATCAAAAAAAAACTAACGATACTGTAGATGCCAAAGAAAGCTAAAGACTTTGAGTTCGCTGGCAAAGAAGTCTTCAAGTTAGGTGACGAGAAAAAAAAGGATGTTAAGTCCGGGAAAGAGCCGATTGTTTTGAACATTGATGATGATGTTGTTATAAGTCAAAAGGGTAAGAAATTTCTTACTGGAGAAAGTGCTTTTGAATTTGAAGAAGGTGGCTTTTTTCTTACAAATTGGTTCAAAAAACTCAATCGTTACCTACTCAAACATTCGAGTGTAAAAGACGATGATAAAGCAAATTTTTTCCATCTACTTTCTGTAATGATCAATGCGGGAGTATCTATCGTGAAGTCGTTGAAATCGCTTCTGGGACAGGTCGATACGAAATCGCATCTCTTTTTTATCATCAAAGATTTGCAGGAAAAAGTTGAGGAAGGTAAGAGCCTTTCTGAATCTATGGGATATCATGAAGGTGAGTTTTCTGATATGGAAATCGGGATGGTTGAGTCTGGTGAAGCGGCTGGTCAATTGAACAAAACTTTGGACAATTTGGCTACTGATATTGCTAGACGACAAGACATAAAACATAAAATTAAAAGTGCATTAATGTATCCGATCGCTATCATTCTTTTGTTGATAGTTGTGTTGGTTATAATGATGGTTTTTATCATTCCAAAATTGACTGCGCTGTTTGAAAGTCAGGCTGCTGACCTTCCGATGGTTACCAAGATTGTTGTGGGAATAAGTGACTTTTTGATAGAGTATGGATGGTATGTGTTGGCTGGGGTTATTGGATTAACTATCTTTGCAGTAATGGCCAGTAAAAGAAAACAGGGGAAATATTTTTTAGATAAAATTAGATTGGCAGTGCCTGTTTTTGGCGGGCTGTTCAAGATGACTTATCTTTCTCGTTTTGCGAGATCTCTTGCTAATTTGATGAGTAGTGGTGTGCCGGTCGTTAAGACCCTGGAGATCACTGCAAACTCTGTCGGGAATGAGGTTTATAAAAGACGAATTCTTCTTGCAGCTGAGGATATGAAACAAGGTATCCCTCTCGCTGAGAATCTCTCTGACAGTAAGTTGTTTCCTCCTATGATTGTGAACATGGTTGAAGTTGGGGAAAAGACTGCTCAGCTGGATGAGATTATGTTGAAGGTGGCTTCTTATTATGAGGAAAATGTGAGTGATACGGTGAAAGGGTTGGCGAAGATTTTGGAGCCTGCAATTTTGATCGTGATCGGTGTTTCGGTGGGTATCATCGTGGCCGCTGTCATGCTTCCAATTATGCAACTTTCTGATGTTGCGAGTGCGATTTAGAAGATTTATAGAGGCTTGCGTTATCTTTTGATTGTGGTGGATTTTTCTTGCAGATTTAAAGCTTGTCTGTATACTTTATGTTAAGGTCTAAGACCTTTTAATATATTTCTAGATATTTTAACCTTATTTCTATGAAAAATCGATTCAGCAAATTGGGGTTCACCCTGATTGAGCTACTGATCGTAATTACGATCATCGGAATTTTGGCAGTTGTATTCTTGCCAAGTATCCTTGGAGCGCCAGAGAAGGCGAGAGACGCCGCTAGACAGGCGGATTTGAGTAATATTGTGCAGGCTATTGAGGCGGGGAGATTGGATGGAAAAGTTGGACTTGGTGATGTTGCAGATGGATGTTTGGAGGATGGAGTTGCAGACTTTGAGGAGTTCTTTGGAGGAGGAGTTTTCCCAACAGATCCTAGAGGAGATTCAAGTGCAAAAGTTGGAGGATGTGCTGATGCAGGAAAGTACGCTGTAGATGCTGGTGATTTTGCTGTGGAAGGATATGAATACCGAATATATGCAAGAATGGAATTGGAAGATAACCAAGGAGGAGAATGTAAAGATGATCCAGAAACCAATGAATGTTATTTCGTAGATGTAACTCAATAGAATATTTTGAAATCCAAAGCCGCTCTTCTTAAATGTTGAGCGGCTTTTTTGTTGTAGAAATTCCGAACTTTGCTTGCAATTGACATGCTGTCAATTCGAATACCTGTCCAACAGGTTTAATTCATTGTTTTTAGGTGTGTTTGTTTGGTATATTTTGCAGTTGGAAAGCCACTGCTATATTAAGGTATAAATCTCAATGCAAATTCCCTCATTGCTAAAGCTAGATTTCAGAAAACCAATAATCCTATTTTTGGTCTTCTCTTTGCTAGTTACTCAGCTTTTGGGGTTCCTTCCACATGTGGATGGATCGTTCTGGCCAGTGCCTGAAACAGCTTATGCTGCTGAGACTGCGCATGCCGCGGATCTGGGAGATGGAGAGGTTTTTGATGTTGTTGTGTTGGTTGTGGAGGAAGATTTGATTGAAGGGAATCATTTTCCAGGGGGACTGATTGATGGAGAGTATAAACAAGAAGAGTACAAACAAGAGTTGATTAGTGATGACACTTTGAGTGATAGAATTTATCGTTTTGCTGAGGACATACAGAAAGACACTCCTAGAACGGTTGTTCGGATGCTGACTTATAACAAGGCGAATGATGACTTGCTCGATGTTATAACTGCTTTGGAAAATTTTTATAAGAATGGGGATGAGACTGTGAATTCGAGATTGGCTGGGGCTATTTTTATTGGAGAGGTTCCTTTGCCAGTTGTGAACAAGAATGGGAATAGGTTTATTTCGATGTTTCCTGTGAGTGATTTTGATGAGAAATATTATGAATTCAATCCGTTGACGGAGGCTTTTGAAGTTAATGCAGATGTTGTTTTGCCGAAGGTGGAGATTTGGCATAGTGTTTTGCGGGCTCCGCAAATGGATGATGATCCTGGGGTGTCGAGCGCTGAATTGAATAAGCTTGCGGTCTTCTTTGACAAGAATCATCTCTATCATTTAGGAATTGAAGAGTATTCGGAATTTGATAGGAAACTTTTTTATGGAGATTTGATTGATGAGGATAAGAGGTTAAATGAGACGACTTACGGATTGTATCAAAACTTTCTGGAAAATATGGACGACTTAACATATAAGAGATTCAATAAACATTGGGCGAAGGATTTGACGGGGAAAGTGGCTGAGGATTTGGAGGATGCTTTCAATGCAACTCAAAATGCTGATATTGACCCAGAGTTTGTTGATTTGGAAAAAGATGAAAGTTTCAAGGATCCTGACACTGGGTTGGCTCCTGATGAACAGCTGCTGGCTGCTGTTCAAGGAGTTGGGAACACTGATCCGATGGATAAAATGCCAGACATGCACACGAAAGGTATTATTGAAAAATTCCATGTTCCTTATACGGAAATTGTTTTCAAGGCGATTGCTCAGTCGAATGACTTTGCAAATTTTACTGCGAGATATGCGGTAGAGCATGGAGGTATGAATTCTGTTCCTGCTTTGATATCGATGAAGGATGAGCTTGCAAAGCAATATTTCAGAAGTGTTAATGATGCTATTGAAAGGAGGGTTAATGAATTGGTTTCTGTGATTTCTACTGCCTATCCTTTGGTGAGATCTACTGAGGTAAAAGGGACTATTGGGGAAGAGCCTTTTGTGGCTAAATTTGGCTTGTCCTTAATGTCAGGTGGTAAACTTTCAGACCCACCATTCGGTGAGAATATTAAATATACAACTTTTGACAATGCTCTTCTTGATAAATCTTTTGAATTTATTAATCATTATCAAGACGAAGGAAAGATGTATATAAATGGAGTTTCGGAAGATTTGATCACGAGTCCAAAGCAATGCTTTCCTTATCTCGGGACAATGTATGACCCTACGAGTGATGACTATTCTGTACTAACTCGCTCTATCAGATCTGATAATCCGATGACTGGAAAGTCGGTTTATGGGCTTGGGGTCAATGGTTTGGGGCTTCCTGCTAGTGAAGCGCTGAAGGCTACTGATGACAATTTTGATTATGGGATGGTAGTTGATGACAATCTTGATTATGGATATCCTGCTTTTTACAACGACAGTCCTTTGGAGGGATTTATTGATAAAGGAGATGTTCTGTTGGCAGTTGAGGAGGTTACTTATGTCATCGACTCTATGTCGAACATTCCTCCTTCGATAGGTTATAAGATTTCTGAAGACAAAAACTTTGCCATTCCTATTGAAGATCTTGGATTCACTTCTTTCCCTGGGAATGGGGTGTCTTTTAATACCAATGCTCCACTCGTTGAGTGTACTCCTTGTTCTGATTACAAGGAAAATCTTGAATCTGAACCTCCTGTGAATGGAGTTGATTATGATTACAAAGTTGAAGTGGAAAATGATGGAGAGCTATCTCCGGTTTTGATCGAGGCTTTTCCAAAAGGATTCTTTGAAATTGATGACAAATATTATTATCTTTCTGCACAGCATGATCTTGATCGAAAAGATCTTATCGATAACCTCACATCTCTGGAAGCTTTCGTAGAAGAGTTTTATGAGACAGTGGGGCCTGAGGACAAAGGAGGAATGGATGAAGATAAAATTTATTACAATGATAAAAGTTATTTCACTGTTAGATATTACGATACAAGTGCCAAACAGGTCTCTACGACCGGCCCAATTTACTACAACGACCTAGTGCCAATCTTCTCTCTGGAAAAAGATGACGATCACCAACATGCGTATGGGATAGATCACGACAGCGGCAGCTCTTCGGACTTGAATTGGTTGAATGGGTGCTTTATGAGTTCGACTCTAATGCATGACGACAGGTGTTTTGCTTTGACTGCTAGATATCCTGTATTGGATCCTGCCGGAAGTTTTGAACCATTCTCTTATGGGAATAGTGGCGTTTTGACTGAGAAAACTGGAGAAGATGAAGAGGGGTATTCATATGATACTACTTATGATGAGAGTGACACTGAGTCGGTTGCAGCGAATGACTATGTCTACAAACATGAATTCCCGATCGGAAATGACGTGATTGAATATGACGACACGAATCCTCCAGGGGTTTATGATGTGGCCGAATATGACATCCATAAGTCTATGTTTGATCTGCCAGATGGCAGAACTTTCGATGATGTTGATGAGATCTATTATGATGGTTGCTACTACATGCTCCAAAATACTTCTGATACAGGAGCTTATACTCCGGACAATGGAGGCCCTCCTATAAAAAAGGGCATTGATTGGTATTCCGAAGTCACTGGAATGATGTTGGGTTTCAGTGCTTATACCGGGCACAAAAACAAGCACGTACCTTATGGTGGATCTGGTCGAAATGTTCCTTTGATTGATTCTGTGGAAAAGTTTGTTTTGAATGAGGATACTGATTTGACTTTGGCTACTTTTGCTAAGTACTATGGATTGTATGATGGGATTGATAATGATGAAGATGGAAATATTGATTTCGAGAAAAATGAGGCTGATCTTCTTGAACTCGATATGGATGAGGCTGACATAAAATACAGTCTAGATCCAAACAATGTATACATGGTTAGCCGAGCACTGCTTGGTCCAAGATTTGGGAAATGGAACAATCCTGATCTTTTTTACAATCAAGATTTTTACGATGAGGGCCCTATGCCTGAGGGGGCTAATGAGCCGGCGGAATATTGGTATCCCCTTCTTTCTGATCTGACTGATGATATGACTGACCTGAGTGGGTCTGGAGAGTTTGATCCTGAAGAAGATATTATTTTAAAAGTTAAACCTGATATTGCGAAATATATTTCGAGTTTGATAGTTCATAATGAACCTACTGCATTTACTATATCTAGTCAGATAGATGCTGGTATCACAATGAGTTTGCCTATCGATGATCCTCGTTACGTTGCGTTCTTGGATCGTAATGGGGATGTTCAAAAACTCGAATACCCTAACCTTTTTGATGAAACTATTATCAATAGTGGAGGTGCTAACAGTGGAATTTCTCAGTTTGGTGCGAATGTTAATCTCTTCGCGCTTGATTTCTTGAAAGTTCCTGGTTCGGATAAGGTCACTGCAGGAAATGTAACTAAGTATGTGACGGATTCTATCCTAGAGGTCACTACTCAGTCTGAAAAAGAAGAGTCTGAAACTGAGAATTACGTTAAGACTACTTTGGTGAGCGCTGATGCGGATGTTTTGAGGGATTCTTTGGAGTGGATCAGCCTGTCTATTGATGACAAGCATGAATATATATTAAAGCATTATTTGAACGATGACTTGCAAGCTTATATCCGTGATGACAATGGATATGAAGCCGCTTATTTGGTTTTTGACGGAGGCTCTAGAGCTGAGGGAGATTATTTTGACATGGGATTCAACAGAGCTATTGAAGAGGAAGAAAATGAGTCTTTCAATGAAGTGATTGCAGATTATGACGAGAAATTTGATGAGAATGGGTATCCCCTTCCGTCAGATAATGATGATGATAAGGAATGGTTTGAATACTTCTTCCTTCTTGAATGGTTCGTGCGGGAATTTGTTCCGAAGATGGATGAGATAGTTGATTTTGCTGTTCATTTTTCTGACAACATTACTCTCCAGCCTATTTGTGGTGAAAGTTGTGAAACAAATGGATGTGACCAAATTTTGACGACCCTTGAGATAACTCCTAACAAAGACTCTGCCTATGCAGATGGTACTGATTCTATAGAAATTACCGTCACTGGTTATGATGAGGCTGGTGCTTTGTATACGAAGGGCGAGTATCCTTCTTTGGAGATTTTCGTTTCTCAGGATGATTTGAACGCACCGTTCAAGCTTGAACCAGCTGACCTAGAAAAAACCCTGAGAGAGGACGGGACCGCTCTATACAAACTCAATACAACCGATGATGTTGGAAGTGCTGTCATCAGTGTGATAGCGCGCTTTTCAAAGAAAAGCGAATTGGAAGATGTCGTCAGCAATCAGGTACAAATAGACACAAGTGAACGAAAATTAAACATTGTGGCAGATACTTTGGCCCTCACTGCTGGTGATGAAGCAGAGATTGAAGTTACAGCTCAGTTGATGGATGACAACGGCTTAAATCAAGAGGCTAACAATGAAGTTACCTTCACTGTTTCTGGAGACGAAGGGGACCTGTTGGAGTTTGTGGACGGGAATGTTGTGAATGCTGAGAATGGACTTGCAACGGTTCTCATCAAATCAAAAACTGATGTTGGACTGTTTGATATACATGCGAAAGTTACGGATGGTGTTCATTATGCTGTTGGAGAAAAAGAATTTGCAGTCGTTCCAAATGTCCCTGCTAAAATTAAAATAATATCTGACACAGACACCCTAGTTGCCAATAATGAGTCGATGGCTCATGTTCGACTTGAGCTTCATGATGCGTACGACAACTTGGCTTATAATGCTTTTGCAAAAGTTGCTTTGTTTGTTTTTGGAAATGCTAGACTGGATAATTCTGCGGACTTGGATGCTATCATCCCTGGTTTGCAAATGATCTTCAAAGACGGGATTGTAAATACAACCTTGTATAGTCGAGATAAGATTGGAGAGGCAAATTTGTATGCAGTTCTTTTGGATCATGCTTTGAACGATGAAATCGTTGAGGCGAAGATGAATGATGAACCAATTGATTTCTTTGGTGTGATTGGGGCTTCGAAGAACTTCACTATTTTGTCGGATTTGAAACTTCAATTGATTGCAAAGGATGTTCAAATAGATGCTGATGGATCTTCAAATACTAGAGTTTCAGCACAGCTTTCAAAGATGAATGGTGATGTTATTAGTGGGTTTGATGGAGATATTTCATTTACTGTTAGTGATCCTATGTTGGGATACTTCAGTGAAGATGTCCCTTTGAAGATGGAGAATGGTGTTGCTGGAGCTGATGTTTTTGCTACTACAAAAACCGGAGATCTTACTATTGAGGCGAATGTGCCTGGCTTCGCGAAAAACTCGATAGACGTCACTACCCTGCCTGGGCCTGCTGTAAAAATAGAGCTTTTGAGTGAAGATGATATTATTTTGACTGACTCTACGGCTGGAACCAAATTGAAGGCCAGGCTTCTTGACCAATATGACAATCTGGCTTATTCGAGCCAGGCTATTATTAATTTTGATACTACTTCTGCCACATCTTCTTTGGTCGATTTCAAAGGACCAAATGTGAAGCCCACTATTAAAGGTGAGGCCCAAATCACTATCAACTCGACTGGGTTATCTGGATTTGCAAATTTGATGGCTTCTTTTTCTTCTCTTGAAAAAGGAACTTTGACTTTGTCTATCAAAAAGAGAATTTCTGAGAAAGCTGATTTTGACGAGATGAGTCCGAAAGCCCTTTATATAAATTTATTGGGAGGAGCTTATGGAGATCTTGGCAAAAATGATTTGGCTTCGTCTTTGATTTTTAATGGGGAATCTCAAGTTTTGGTAACTACCACTGCTGAGATCGATGATTTCAAGAGACTTATTTTCGTTGATGGTTATGGGCAAATTGAAACTATTGATCAGAATGTTTCTTCTTATTTATATTTTGGAAATGATTCGTCCCCTCATAATACTGTAAAATTTGTGGATGAGATTAAGGGAGAAGAGGTTGGAGAAATGTTTGTGGTTTTGGAGGATGATCTTGATTTGATTTTGGTTGAAGAAGGAAAGGATTTTAAAGATTATAATGAGGGAGTTCTGGTTCAGGCGCTTTCGACTGATTCGTCTGATCCTACTTTTAAAATGACTGAGGATGAGGATAAAGTTTTGATAATGAGTGGAGATGTGGTTTCTGCTTCTGTTGATAATGAGGGAATTGTAAATGTGATTGATAGCGATTTTGAAATTGATATTCCTGGAGAGACAGATGAAGTGGATAAGTCGTATTTCAGTTTTGTTGTTAAGTGGAAAGGAAAGACTTTGGGACAAATTATGTTCAAACAGGATTTTGAGGCTGGGATTGTTACTATTGCATCGGATAATGAGTTTGAAGACTTCTTGCCTGGTATTTATATCAGGCTGCAGGATGATGATGCTCACTTTGGGCTTGCTTCTGCATTCTCTAGATACTCAACTGACTTTATACCTGGAAAATATTTTGTAGATCGAGATGAACCGCTGGATTCATCTATGGCTCCTGGATTGAATTACACTTCGTTGGAAAATGCGTATGACTCCCCTGGGGTCGGGTTCAAAGGAGGAAACAAGAACATGCTCCTCTTCGCGGCTGGAAACACTGCTGGAGAAGCAAATCTCCCTTATGCTGCAGAGGCTGGTATCCTGATGGGAGATCCTACTGTCAGGGTCGATAATACTGAGGATGATCTTGTGGGTGATCTCTCTGGATTCACACAGGACATTGGACAGCTTGTTTATACAAGCAGTGAAACTATTCAGGAAATAATTACATTTGAATATAATGGTGACGATCGTGAAGATCTTTTGATCGTGCAAAATGATGGAAAGATACGATTGCTCCAAAATGAATTAAGTAATAAGAAGTTCCGTGATCGTGGAGTGATGCTCGATATTGTTAATGGTGTTTTGAGTTTGGCAAAGATAGACATCAATAATGATGGGGTGGATGATTTGATAATTGGCTCGAAGGATAGCTGTCTGAAAGATGAACAATGCTTATACTTGTATGAGAACGACAACGGCCAGTTTGTGAGGAATAATTTGGCTTTGAATACTGCTTCGAAGGTTTATGAGATGCATACCGCTGATTTGAATGCTGATAATTATCCTGATTTGGTTTTGTCTGATAGCTCTGGAAATGTTTATGTTTTCTGGAATGAAAATGGACAGATCGATTCTATTGGAGATCATCTTGGGAATTTCAGTGTTACTATGAATGGAATTGATTTGATTGATGATGTTCTGTTGAGTTACGGCTCTCTTCCTTCTGATCAGAGCAAGTATTTTGTAAATATGAATGTTAAGGAAAAAGAATATGACTACTTTATTCAAAGTACTGAAATCTATGTCAGACCTGGTTACAATGGTCCTATCCCCGATCCACCGAAAGCTAATCAATATGGAATCAAGGAATATAAAAAATGGTACTTTGATGACTATGACCAGAACGACCTTCCTGAAACTTACTCAAAAGTTTTTGATTTCTTGTTACCGAAATATGATGACCGATTCAAGGTCGGTTCTTCGAAGACTGCTATTGATTTGAATGGAGCTCCAGTTGGGCTTGGGGATATTATTGAACATAAGATTGTTTTGAAAAATAGTTCTGGTTCGAGTGTTTCTGATCTGAAAATTTCTCTACTTGCTTCTTCGGGACAAGATTTTGATGAGGATTCTTTGGATTGTTTGGAGGCGAGTTGTGATGGTGATGATTTGTACTGGGAAGACACAAGTTTGGTTCATAGACCAAAAACTATATCTGGGCTTTCTATCCCTGCGAATAGCACAAGAACTATTACATACTTAGCGACTGTAAAAGAAACTCCGAAGGTGACTTTGGCTCTTGGAGCTTTTGAAGAATCGGCTGTTCCTGGAGATGGTCACGACGTTTATTTTGATATTTTGGTTAGGCCTGATTCTCCTCAAATTGAAGAAGCTACTTATTTCTATTCAAAAAATAATTTGGATGCTGGTGGTAGAGTTGAGTATGTTAAATACGATCCTGAACCTGTAGGAAGTGATGTGGAAATTCCTTTGTTTGAAGATTTGGCTGGGGTGACGGCTGATGACAAAGCTACTATAGTAGCTGAGATGGATGCTGCCAAAGCTGCTAATTCTGATACTGGAGATTGTGATGAGGATGCTGAGGATGATGAGGCTTGTGGAAATGCGGATTCGGCATCTGAAACAGGTGGAGTGGAAGGTGGAAGCTGGAAAGAAGATGTTAAAGATGAAATGAAAGAGATGTGGGGGATGTTGAATCAAGATGTGGATTTTGATGGAATGCCTGATTCCTGGGATGACGTTGGTGGATTTGTGCAAGATTCATTAAATGCCGGTATTCAGTTTGCTGAGAATTTGGCAAACATGGTTGCTGATAAATTGGAAGGTGCTCTGAAGGCTTTCAAATGTTCTGGGGCTGGATGTCTTCCTGTCCCTATTAACTGGGCGTTCTTGGTTCCTTCTGATCCTTTCACTGGAGCAGGTGGGATTTCTATATTTTCTTGGGGAACCCCTAGTCCTATTGGAGTTTCTTTCTTCGCTCCATCCATTACTCCATCTTCTGGAAGGTTGTACTTATCACCTACTCTAACTATGGGGGTTGGTATAGCTGTGTGTACAGGTCCTATGCAAGCTGCGGCTTGTTATGCATTCTCTTTGCCTATGAGAGCTATGCTCGGAGATTTATGTACGTTCCTTGAGGACAAGATACAAGAGGCCTTGAATTGGGCTGCGGAAATGGTTGCGAAGGCTGTTGATAAAATTGAAGAGGGAGTTAAAGCTGCCACGATTGGAATGGTCTCAACCAGCAGTGGTGGAAAGAAAGACACGAACGTCGGAAATGGAAATTATGGAAGTGGGTCTGATCCTCTTCAATTTGATTTGGATTACAACATTTCGATCCCTGGGTTCCCCTCTGTGTTTACTAATTGGATGGATGCTCAGATAAAAGAAGTCTTCAACAAACTTCTTGATGGACCTGATTTCTATTTGGTTCTTCCTGATTTTACTTCTTTATATAAAGACAGTATTGCTGCATTCAAACAATTCGGGAATATTTCGAGCATTCAACATTTGAAAGATATTATTAAATACATCAGTCAGATTCCGTTGATTCAAATAAAAGGAAAAGAAGTGAAATTAAAGATTCCTGTTTTGCAAAAGGAACAAATAGAGAAGTATAAATATCAGTGGCAAACTCTTGTTAAAAATTTGAAGACACAAGCCGAAAAAATCAAAAAGACTTGGACGTGTGATAAATCTGCAGAGCATGAAACAATTTGTGATAAAGTTAAGGGAGACATTAACAATATGATTTCGAGTATTCAGCAAAATTTGGATGCTATTGAGTCATACAGAAATCTCCCAAAAGATCTTCTTCAATGGAGGACTGTCCAACAAAAATACGCAAAGCAGATCATCTGTTATATGGATGCGATCATGGATCTTGTTGGTGGTTATATCAAGAAACAGGGACGAATCATTGGAGATTGGATCAGGGCTATAACAAAAATTGTTGAAGCTGTGAAGAGTTGGAAAGCTTTGGTTAAATTGATTCTTGAATATCAACAGAGCTGTGATAAGTGTATGACGGAGAGACATGGAATGCTCGGACTCATATTGCAGCTTTTGGTTGTGATCCCTAGCCCTCCTGTTATACCTCTGCCGAAATGGCCGAACTTCGTCTTTGATCTATCTCAGATCGAGATGGGAGTGGAAATTTTGTGGCCGGATATTGCTTTTGTTCATGAACCTATAATTCTACCTGATTTACCTACTATTAATCTCCCTGATGAAGTTCCTGAGATTGCTATAAAGATCCCTGCAATACCTGTTATTCCAACGTTTGACTTTGGATTTGATCTACCTGACCTACCACCTCTGAAGATGCCTGTACTTCCTGATCTTCCAGAACCATTCAAGGTGCCATCTCTGCCGAAGCCAATCGTCCAACTAACGGCGGTGATAAAAGCTATTTTGAAAGTTCTCTGTCTACTGAAACAAGGATTCTTGCCTATTCCTGAGGTTACTATGGCTCCGATCCCTGCGGCGAACTTAAAAACTCAAATAGAAACAATGACAAATCCTCCTGTGACTCCTGTCTTCCCTATTTCTCTTGCGTTATCAATGAACTGGCCGGAGATCCAATATGAAGCACCTGTTGAAGTGAAGTTTGAGCTGCAACAAAAATATGGAGTAAATACTTCTGCTATTTATTGGGCTGTGGAAAAGGCCGCTACTTGGTGGAATGACAAGATCACATTGTATATAGGTAAGATCAATGGCTACTTGCAAGGAATCGGAGATAAGATATCTGAATATGCTGATATTGAGAAGCAGTTGGAAGATGCTTTGAAAGAACAGGGCATTGAGATACCAACAAAATTAGAGTTGGATCTTGAAGATGGGAACGTTGATGTTAACGTTGAGTTCGATGGTGAAAGTTCTGATTATATTAGATTGCTTGCTTATGATAAGGATTTTGATTTGGAAGCTTCTGAGTATTCAAAATATGATGTTGATCTAGGAGAGATGCGACGTTTGGCTGTTGATCAGTATGAAGATCCTTATTTGAGAGAGTTGGCGAGCTTGAGGAATTCAATCTTTGATTACGCTAGTGAAATGAGTAATACAGATCAAGTTTTGAGTGAGATAGATGACTATGAGTCTTTTGTTAGGATTTTGGTTGAAGAGGATGAGATTTTGGATGAAAAGATGAGTTGGGTTGCTGATTCTTCTTTCTCTGCTGATGTTGAACCTATTTCTATGAGACAAGCTCAACAAGATTTCAGGAGGGTCAGTTCTCCTGCAAAATTGTTTGATATTGATGTTGAGGGATATGAACAAGATTTCGAGAAGATGTTTGTTGCGTTGAATGCAAATGATTTGGTTGATCCTTCTGAGGGAGCAACTGGAGATGGTTTTGGGGAAGGGATTGGAGCAGAATCTCTCACTGATGGTCTCGAGCAAATTCCTACTGATGGAATAACAGTTGCTGTTGGAAATCAAAGTGAGGAAATCCTCGCATATACAGAAGAAATAAATGAGAGCACTCAAATAATGTTCATTGACGTTGATTATGATGGAGATGATGATGCTGTTTATTCTCTTGGTGGAGATTTATATTTGAAAGAAAATTATAATGAAAGTCCTGATGAGCCATCTGAATTTGGTGGACTGAAACAGGCTTCAAAGATTTCGGACTATTCTGATGGGATGACTCTTTCTGTTCAAGGATTCAGTAGTGATTATGAAAACAGTGGCGTCGCAAAAGTTTCATTCAAGCCTTCGAAGGATCCTTCTGTTGTGGGATATGAAGTTTTGATTTATCCGTCTTTGATCGATATAGAAGAGGATGACTATAACGGAACATATCACTTTTTGGCGGTCGAGAATTTGAATGTGACTTTTGGTAATGTTGATGACGTTGATGGACTTGGGAATGAATTAACAACTGCTTCAAAAGAAATAATTGATGCTTTGGCTGAGATTAAAGCTAATGAAGGAGATACTTTCTACGCTGTTGATGATTCTGGTTTTGCTGTTTATTCTTCTTTGAATCTTTTGGTTCAAGAAGTTGAATTGGATGAGGGAGAATTCTATACAATTCCTGAACAAGACCGTGGCTCTAATGTGACTGTCCAGCTTATTTCTGGAGCTTTGCAAAAAATGAGTCCTTATGGTGATGAAATTGTTGAACCTCTTCTCCCTGGAGTTGCTTTTATGGAAGGAGATAAATTGGTAACAGATAACAATGGTGGAGCTGATATTATCTTCAACAATGGAGCTGAAGTAGTTGTGAATGAGAATGAAATATTTGAAATGCTTGAATATGCTGATCCTGATTCTCCAAAGTTGAGTCTAAACATAGATAACGGCAATTATTATGCTGTGGTTTATGCTCTGAGTGATAATGGGTCTCGTAGTATGATTTCTGAGACTCTGCCTCTCTCACCTTCTGTTTGTGCTGATGATAGCGCTCCTCTTCCAGCTCTGTCTACTGATTATATTGAGGTGGCTGTTATGCAGAAAGCTTCAATAGATGCGTCTGCTTCTATTGATCCGTCTGGTGATATTGAAGGATACTATTTGGATCTGGATGTTTCTGTTGATGCTGACAATGATGGAAATCTGAGAAATGACAAAGACTACAAGGCGGACACAAATCTATCCGAGGATGGACCTGATCTGGATAATGATCCAACTAATGATTTGGATTTGAGTGTATTTGAACTTGGGCCTTACGAAGAGGTTGGTAATCATTATTATGCTTTGAACATATATGATACAGGCCACAATCTTTCGACGAAGGATGTGACTGTACATGTGTATGTTCCGAAGATTAATTTGAATACTGTTTATGCGGAGATCCTTTCTCCTGCAACTGGCGACACAGATCCTTCTACTGGGAATATGTTCTACAAGTTGATTAGAGAGCGTTATGTTCCTCGTGTGATTGATGAGAAGCTAACAATGGTGAAGGATACCTCCCCTATTGAAACATCTGCTGCTGATGATAATGGTCAGTACTTGACCTACAATGATGGTACTTATTCTGTGAGTGACTTCAATTTGGAAAATATAATCTTGGTGAAGAATGCTGCTGGAGAAGTGATTGCGGAAATTGATGGTGACACTGGTAACTTCTATGTTTATGAAGGTACGAGTTATGTTATCAAATCTGCTATTCCACCTGACCAATCAACTCATGTTGAGATTTTGGATGATGATGGAAATGTTGTAGCCACTATATATTATATTTCTGAGGGAAATTATGAGGTGACTGTACATGAAGAAATCGAATTCACTTCTGAGAGTGTTGAAGACATGATGGGAGTGAATGTTAATGACGTGAACACTTCAGATCAATTCGTATTCAAACAATTCCCAGCTTCGGATCCGAACTATCCTGGTGGAACGTATTTGTATTATTTGAATGAAGAAAAACAGATGGTCGCGATAGATACTGCTGGAAATATATTGTTACTTGATGATCGGATGTCTTTGACCAAACTTGAGAATCAATTCAATTATGACCCTATTATTTTCGAATTGTGGTTTGATGAAGCGAAGGTCGCTCAAGTGTATCTTTCTACTGGAGATAGGTTTGAGGAGGTGCAGATAGTTGGTCCGAATGATGTGCCACGAAAATTCCCAAATAGCGTAAGTCCTTCTTATCTTGTGGAAGAAACCGCTGCGGTTTTTGGAGATCCATTTGAGGGAACTGGCGGGACTTTGCATGATTATGCTATGAGCTTGTTCTATAAAGGGATCATCGATGATGATGGAGATTTGGGTGACTTATCGACTCGTGCTGATTTTGCTGAAGTGTTGTTGAAGATCCTTTGTATTGTTCCACGTGAAGAGGCTTATGATGAGCCTTCTGTCTTCTCTGATATTGATTTCGTAGCTGGTGATTTGGCTAGTTATTATCCTTTTGTTAAGGAAGGGGCATTGCTTGGATTGGTTTATGGTTATGGGGAAGAGGCTGATGCTGCGAGTGGACTAACTCCTTTCAAACCACAAAACCCAATCGCATTTGCAGAGGCTGTTGCTATGATCTTGAGAGGACTTGATTTGAAACACATTATAAATATGGAAGGTGTTGCTCCGGAAGTTGGAGAGGCTTGGTATGATCCCCTACTGGAAGTTGCACAGAATTTGAATTCATACGTTGAAAGTGGAGTTGATTTGCAGAGTGCGAGTTTTGTGACAGAAGATGAGCTGGCTGATCCTGGCAAGTTGCTGACCAAAGGAGATTTGATTGAATTGGCTTTCAGAGTTTTGGATGCTTATGACTGTCATGAAGTTGATGCTGATAAAGATGGGATGGCTGATTATTGTGAAGAGAAATACGGTATTGATGATCCTGAGGCTGATGTTGATAATGATAATTTGAAAAATTCTGATGAATGCTTGTATGGAACTGATCCAAATAATCCTGATAGTGACAATGGTGGGCAGTTGGATGGAGATGAGGTTTGGTCGCATGGAACTGATCCAAACTTCACTGACGATGATCACAAAGATACTGATGGGGATGGTCTTCTGGACATTGAGGAGACTGTTGTTTATGGCACTGATCCTAATGTTTATGATACTGATGGTGGAGGTGTTGGTGATGGAGATGAGGTTGAGTTACAGATTGATCCTTTGAACGGAGATGATGATCAACCTAATCCTCCTGGCCAACTCTATGAAACCGAGCCAGGCGTCTACTTGGTGCCACCTCCATGTGTGGCTTGTCCTTGTTTCAGCACATTCGAATACAAAGCTGATTTGAGGAAAGGAGATGTTTTGTATACAATCATAGTTAATAACGATCCTGATAATCTAAAAATATATGCTAAAAGTAACGAACAAAAAGTTCAGTAAAGAACCCCGCCCTTACAGACGAGGTCTTTGCTGTCACCTTCGAATTCCGCTACTGCAGAATTCGTCCCTGGACGGGACAAGCTTTAGCCCAGGTGACAGTAAAAAATTAGTCGCTTGTTTAGTTGCGATTTTAATGTTTTTGAATTCGTTTGTGTTTTCGTCTGTTGCGTTTGGTGCAGCTGAATTTTTCTCTTATGAGAATTGTGTTTCCGGTATGTCATCTATTATTGACTCTAGGCAAAAAACATTTCTTCAATATTTGGAAGATCATTTCAAAAGCAACAAACAGGATAGTCAGTTGGTCGATGATGCGGTCAATGCTTACAGAGATTATAAAGAAGAATTGTGGGCTCAGCTCGGGCAATTCAAAAAAGGAAGAGCTCCAAATAAAGAACAACTGGAAACTCTTGATGCATGTATAAGATTGGTTGAGGGTTCTGTTTTGAAAGCAAAAGATATGCTGAAGTTGAGAGCTGGTTCGTCTATGAGATTTAAAAGTACATCCATCTTACTCGAGAAATATAAGGTAATTAATAATAAGCTCTCTGGGCTGAATTTTATGCTTGCTCAGATAGTTGCGGCTTTCAAGACATTTAATAATAAGATGCCTTGTTTTGTAAAAAATTGTTTAACCAAATAGATTTAAGTGCGCAGATTTAAATTCACAATCAGAGTTATAGCTAGTGCGTTGGTGACGTTCCTGATTTTGACTACAAGCCAAGTTCTATTTGCTGAGGAGAAGTATTCTTTTGAAGATTCTTGGGTGAGTGGATCTTTTGGTTATGCTGGCACAAAATTCTCATATCACAAACATATGAATTCGTATTTCAACAACAAAATAGAATCAATGTTGAAGATGAATATGGATGATCCGAATTACAAGCCTCCTGAGGGCGATGAAGAGTGTTCGGATGATAACGTTAGCGTTTACTGTGTCGCAATGGGAGCTTTGGATAGATATTATTCTTATATGAGTATTTTGGATGAGATTAATGGGCTGTTTACTCCTTGGTCTTTTGACTTTAAGGCCAGGTTTATTAATGACTTGCCTTTGATTGGCCGCGATGTCACTGGCTTTGGCACCACTTCTGTGTCTGATTTGCTTGGGCTGGCGGGAATGTTGAATGATGCGATCCGTAGAGAGAGACAAAGCGCTTTGGAAGCGATGGAGCTGACTATCTCTGCTTATAATGAGCTTAGGCTTGCTTATCCAATGCATAAAAAATATGAAGAATTGCTGACTGACCTAAATAGTTATAGAGATATGGTTTTGGATGTTGAGAGTCGAGCGGAATGGTTACCAAAAAAATATATTGGAGCTAGTAGTAAAAAAGGTTGTGATTAATTATGAAACATAAAAAAGACATCATTTTAGGCGTTTTGGTAGGAGTTGCTGCGTTTGTGGCAATGACTATCGTCATACCTTATATGGAGGCGTCTGAGCTGCGTGCAATGGCAGATGATGTTGATGATCCAATCACCAATACTGGTCTTTGGAGTCAGATGATGAAATCCGACTTTGCGAAGAAGATTCCTTTGACTGGCAAAATTGATCCAAACTCAAAACTTGAATGGAGTGATATCATGGATGGGATCACTTATAAGAATATTTATTTGATGATGTTGAAGTTGGATGCGGTTGATCCTGAAGAAAATTCTTTGGCTGAAGTGGGCATGAGCTACGGTCTTACTCCGCAGGAAGCACAGGATGTTATTGGAGGATCTTTGGATCCTATTTGGAATATCATCCCTGGTTCAGCGCGTGATATTACTCATGCTGAAATTTTGTACACTGCGAGTCAATTCAAAAGAGATTATGAGGAGATATTGGAAATTGCTCAGTTGAAAGCTGAGCTTGGAACTTCCGCTTATCTTTCTGAAATTTTCTCAGATGGAGATGTTATGAATTCTGGATTTGATCTTGTTTATGATTTAAATGAAATTGAAAGCCTTTTGTTTGACACTAAAACTCCAATTCAAGGAATTGATTTTGGGGATGATGATGGTAGTGGTAGTGATGAGACTCCTTATCAGCCTGCTGAAGACAATGAACCAGAAATTGCTTCTGTTTATCAGGCTTTGGAAGTTGTTGAAGATGAAGTTGTGGTTGAGGATGAGCCGTTGGAAGATTTTGATCCTGAAGAACTGGTCACATATTCTGATGAAGATGTTTGCCCTGAAGAGGAAGATCCTATAGAGGATGCTGTACTTGATTATGATGAAGTAGTTGAGGAATATTTTGAAGAGAATCCTCCTGAGGAAACTCCTGAAGAGGTTGAGGCAAAAGAAGAAGAAGAAAAAAGTTTTGGAGAGAAGTTGCAAGCTGAACCTCCTGCTGATTGGACTAGAAAGGAAAAGTGTGACGGGATATTGATGTTTGACAGTCTTGGTTACGGAGGAAAAGCTCAAACGGAAACTGAGGATGATGAAGGTATGCCTCTTGCAGAAGCTGAGATTTATATTTGTTTAACAAAGACTGTTAAGTGGGAGACTTATTCTTCATATGTACCTGCGGCTCCATGTTTCTCATGTGCTTTTGAAAAGATCTTGGCTTACTTTGATAAGACCCTTTCCAATGCGATGCTTCCGAATAAATTGACGGGAAATTTAATGGAGAGTTCGTTGTGCAAGAAGCAGCTAGTGAGTTTGAATGCTATTGATATAAACTTCATTCTTGTTTGGGCGCCTATCCAAACTCCACCAAATGACGAGGCTATATTTGGGAAAAATATTTGGGAAGAATGGGATAAGTTTGTTCAGAAGACTCACCCCTATTTATTAGAGACGGCTGATGGAAAAACTCTTGGTTATTCATTACTTGGAGAGCATGAAAATAATATGGCCACTTCTTGGGTTCTTCAGAATCGTAAAGGTGATGAGACTGTCGCTGAACTGATAGAAGAAATAAATACCGTCCAAGCTCAAATGGAGGCCGAGACAGCAGCTCAAGTCAGTGAATATAAGGTCACTTCTCAAGTGGAAGATTTTGCTATTTATTCTCAACAAGTCATGGTTGAGGTAGGACAGATGACTGAGTACTTCAAAGTATTCAATGACATGTTCAAACAAATTGCTGAGCAGAAGGAATATTGTGCCGGCATAATTACTAAAAAATCTTGTGATGATTAAAAAGGTCCTCATATCTCTAATGTTAACTTTCACCCTTCTTACAGGAGGTGGAGTTGCTAGCGCTAAATCTGATGTAGCTGTCACTGTCCAAAAATGTAAGGATGGTGGATTTGAATTTATTGCATTCTTGAAAGTCACTGCTGGATTCAATGGATTTGATGGGATGCTCGAGTACTGGAAAGATTTCCTTAGAAATGATTGTCACGCTTTCGATCTGTACAGCTTGGATGATCAACAAGATGCCGTGAAGAAATCTATACAAGATGCTTTTTTGAACTGTGAAAGTCAAAAAGTTCCTGACCTGGAACAGCAGTACAACAAATTGGAAGCTGAAGTTTATTACGTCAGGAATTTGACGAAAGTTTCTGCTGTTAATGAGACTTTATCTTTGGGCATTGCGAATACGGGTATTGAAGACCTCACTTTGAATGATGATGCTTATATCAAGGATCTGATGATTACTAAGAAAAAATTTAATGATAGGATTGAAGATTTCGATAAGTTTTTTGAAAGCTTGGGTTCTAAGTATTCTGATAGAAAGTATCAGTATATTAAATGTGAGGAAACTGGCTGGGAAGAAGTCGTTGAGAAATTCAAGGAATTTATTGATAATTTGGGAGGTTTAAAAGAGGGAGCTGAATCTGTTGCGAATGTTGTTGAGGAAGAGGCTGCTAGGTTCGATAATGCTACTAATTTTCCTAAGGGTACCCTTGGCGGATTTGTTAAGAATGCTTTTGCTATAAAGGTTAATAATCTCCCTGCTGCGAAAGGATTGTCAGATATAGCTGAAGATATTAGTGCTCAGGATTTCTGGTCTTCTTATGGAGAGCAGAGAGAGTCTTCTGCTATTCTCAATGCAGCAGGAAAAGCTCGAACCGAGAGAGAGTCTCTGATCAATCGTACGGTCTTAGAGGCTAAATACTCTGCTTTGTACAAGAGTACAACGGACGCGAGCACCAAAGAGTTTTTGAAGGCTGTTGATAATCTTCAATTTTATATAAGCGAAGGCATAGCCAGTTTGAGAAATGTCTTCTCTTGTGTAGATACTATGGTTAAGAAACAGTGTCCGAAGTAGGATCTCTCATCTTGAGAGGATCTTGCCCATTCCAAACAAAAATGTTAAAGTCACCCCCTATTTTTAAACAATCAATAAAAAAGAATGGAAGGTGAATCTCAAAAATTAACAATCAAAGTATTAAACGTATTTGCAGACCCAGACCATGCGAAAAACCCCTTAACAAAAAATGCTGAGAATCCCAAGGAAGCACGGGAAACCATCGAAAGACTGCAGGTGAATTTTCGAGAAGCAATTAGAAAAGCAACAGACGATGAGGAAGCAACAATGGAAACAGTTTGGGGACCACTCATGCAGGAGATAGGAGAATCTGAAGAAACCCCATCCCGAGATGAACTTTTGAGATCCGTTCAAGGGACAAGAGAAAATATAGAAAGAAAATTGAAGGAAATTGAAGAAACACCTGCAAAGGCAGCTAAAGAACTCACCGAAGCCCTCAAAGCAATAATACAACAAGTCCCCGCGGCTATGGAGAAACTATTCGAATTTGACTGGGATTCAAGACTTACTCCCAAATTGATTGGTAGGGTTGTGGAGGAAACCCTAAACGAAAGACGAGGAAAAGAGGCTGGGGAAGATTTCCCCCTAAATCTAATAATTAGAATTGCAGCAGAGATTGGAAAACAACGCAGACGTGAAACCTATGAACTTTCAACAAGCCCCCTCCCATATGGATCAGCAACAAAAATCATTAACATATTTGGAGCTCTTCCAAGAAAAAAAGCAACCATCTTAGGTTTAAGTGTATTTAAAAATTTATCAGTAAAAATAATAGCAAGAATCCTGAAAACAGACGAAGGAGAAGTCACCCAAATTATAAGAGACGGCGAGGCAAAACTAGAAACCATCTTTCCACCTGAAACAAGACAACAACTCGATAAGCAAAAAACCGTAGACTTACTAGGACAGGTGAGAAGGAAAATAGGACCAACTAAAAAACAAGACAAAAAAAATGGAGAACTCCTTCTACTCCTTTTTAGAAATCCAGAAAGGTTTGAACAAGCAAATGTGGACTTGGATGAGTTCTTTGGAGATTAAGTCTGCCATATAGTCCAATAAAGAAGATCCATCAGACGCAAAAACTCCCCGGAGTCAGAAATCTGAGGGGGAGTTTTTAGGGCTTTTCTAGGGCTTTTTATAAAGGGCTGAAGATTTTTATGTAATTTATATGTTTAGGGCAAAACAATATATGTATTTATCTGCGCGCTAGCGCTTGTAGGAATCCTATCTTTATCGTTTCTCTTGGTTTTGGTTTAACTGGGATTCCGTTCGATTGTAAGGTGAGATCACTAATTTCTGCCTTACAGTATGGGCACGCCAATTGATGGCTAGATACAGATTTGCCGCATGTAAGACAGTGAATGATCATAGGAATAGGTTTTAGAGTGTGAGGGGAGGGGTGGGTCATGAGGAGACCCGGTTTCTAACTAGATTTTGTAGTATTCTTCTTTGTGTTCTGCTTTTGGTTCTTCGTCGTCCAGGAATTCTATTTTGTGAGCGGGTTCTTTAGGCTGTTTTGGTTCAGGTTCTGTTTTTTTGTCCTCGCCACTTCGCGGCTCGGACGGCGCTTCCACTGTCGTTTCAGCACCTGCTAGAAATTTTTCGACATCGCTTTCCTTGATTCTGTACATTCTTCCGATCTTTACCCCTTTCAACTTTCCAGACTTTAAATACTTCAGAACCGTGAATGGATGAACCTGTAGCTGTTTTGCAACCTGTTCGGATGTTAGATATTGTTCCATTTGACTTAACTTTAGCAAATTGGAGACAATCCTAGCACAAACGAGCAAACTTTAGCAATCTCTATTCAATTCTATTAAACTTCTCTCAATCCCGTCAAAAGCGAACGCAATTTATCACGTTTTACATAATTTTACAATACTTTTGTAAAGTCTATTTAATTTGATCCAAGTTTAGACAATTCCATTAAAGACCATTAAAGTTTATTAAACTCTATTAAACACTAGACAACCTTTACAGGTTTGAGAAACTTGCCTGCCTTGGGCTTTTTACCTGGAAACTAATATGGAAGGGGCTTTACAAGATCTTCTTTAACCATTGACCTGTGTATGATTCCTTTACTTGCATCACTTCTTCTGGAGTTCCTTGTGCAATGACTTCCCCTCCCTCATCACCACCTTCAGGTCCTAGATCTATGACATAATCCACTGATTTTATGACATCCAGGTTGTGTTCGATAGTGAGGACTGTATTTCCTTTATCGACTAGTTTTTGGAGTACTTTTAAGAGCTTCTTAACGTCTGCGAAGTGCAAACCGACTGTTGGTTCGTCTAGTATATACAAAGTCTTTCCTGTCGAGCGTTTTGCGAGCTCTGTTGCAAGCTTTATTCTTTGAGCCTCCCCTCCGGATAGAGTTGGGGCTGATTGTCCTAGACAAATGTATCCAAGTCCTACTTCGCTTAGAATTTTGAGTTTAGTTTTTATTGAAGGAATTGCTGCGAAAAATTCGAGAGCTTCTTCGACAGTCATATTCAATACGTCTGAGATTGTCTTGCCTCTATATTTAACTTCGAGAGCTTCTGCGTTGTAGCGTTTTCCTTTACAGGTTTCACAAGGCACATATATATCTGGTAAAAAGTGCATTTCGATCTTTTTGATTCCGTCACCTTTACAATCTTCACAACGACCTCCTTTTACATTGAAGCTGAACCGACCAGGTTTGTATCCACGAAGACGTGACTCTGGAGTCTGAGAGAAAATGTCGCGAATGTCTGTGAATACTCCTGTATAAGTTGCTGAATTGGATCGAGGAGTTCGTCCAATTGGAGATTGATCTATGTTTATGATTTTATCGATATATTTGATGTTCTCTATCTTCTCGTGTTTGCCTGGAACTGGTTTTGAACCATGAAGTTCCTTGTATACGCTTTTTACCAGAACCTCATTTATTAAGGTGGATTTCCCTGATCCTGAGACTCCTGATACTCCGATAAATGTTCCGAGAGGTAAATCTACTGATACTTTTTTGAGATTGTGCTCTTCAGCTCCGATTATCTTGATAGATTTGCCATTCCCTTTTCTTCTTTTTGCTGGGATTTCAATCTTTTTTGTTCCAGCCAAGTATTGGCCAGTAATTGAATTCTTGTTTTTGATAATTTGTTGTGGAGTTCCTTCAGCAACGACCTCTCCCCCATGCTTTCCGGCTCCAGGACCGATATCCAAAATATGATCGGCTACCATCATCGTATCTATGTCATGTTCGACAATAATCACAGTATTTCCTATATCTCTTAGCGAGACCAGTGTTTTGATGAGCTTAGCGTTATCGTTTTGGTGCAAGCCGATAGATGGTTCATCCAAGACGTAAATAACGCCTGAGAGCTTCGATCCAATTTGAGTTGCTAGACGAGTTCGCTGTGCTTCACCTCCTGAGAGTGTATTTGCCTTTCTATTCAGTGTGATGTACGAAAGTCCCACATTTTCCAAGAACCCAAGTCTATTTTGAACCTCAACTAATATTTGGCGTGCTATTTGTTCTTCTGTTTCAGTGAATTTGATGTTTTGAAAGAAATTGATAGCCTCTTTCACTGAAAATTCTGTTATGTCTATGATCGATTTGTCATTAATTATCACTGATAGGATTTCTGGTTTGAGTCTCTTTCCTTTACAAAGAGGACATTCCAATATGCGCATGTAGTCTTCTATTTTTCTCCTTATATAATCAGAGTCTGTTTCCAGGTATCTTCTCTCCAGGTTTGGGATAACTCCTTCAAATTCTGTTTCATATTCACCTGTGAATTTGCTTTTTGTATCATTTGCTCCCATTTCTACAGAGTATTTCTCTCCGTTTCCTGGTCCATACAATATAAGTTTGATATCTTCTTCGGATAATTTTGCTATTGGCTTGTCCATCGAGAAACCGTGTTTTTTTGATACGGCTTCTAGAATTCTGTTATACCAAGTGAGATGTGAAGTGGTTGCTGACCAAGGCATGATTGCTCCTTCTGCAAGGGTTAATGTCTTGTTTGGAATCACGAGTTCTGGGTCTATCTCAAGCTTGGTTCCCAATCCATGACATTCAGGGCAGGCTCCGTGTGGGCTGTTGAATGAGAAGCTTCTTGGTGAAATTTCTGAGATTGAGACATTACATTTTGCGCATGCAAATTGTTCTGAATATATTTTTTCTTTCTTGGTATCAGCGTCTTGTACTAGTAGAAGTCCATCTCCAAATTTCAGGGCTGTTTCAACCGAATCTGCAAGTCTGGTTCTATTTGGGTTTGGAAGTTCTATTTCTTCTCCTGATGAGAGCTTCTTTGTCTGTTTTCCTAAATCTTTTATGGCAATTCTATCTACAACAATTTCTATTGAGTGTTTTTTGCTTTCTGTTAGGGTGAACTCTTCTGTTATTGGGTGGACTTCTCCGTCGATTCTGACTCTTACGAATCCTTCTTTTCTAATCTTTTCTATTGATTGTTCGTGACGGCCTTTCTTGTCTCTTATGATTGGGGCAAGAATCAATATTTTCGTCCCCTCCTTCATTCTTGCAATGTCTTCTGTAATTTGAGTCGGAGATTGTCTTTTGATAGGATCTCCACACTCCGGACAATGAGGAGTTCCAACTTTTGCATATAAAAGCCGAAGAAAGTCATAAATTTCTGTGACTGTTCCTACTGTTGAGCGTGGATTTCTAGGGGCTGTTTTTTGATCAATTGAAATTGCTGGAGAAAGTCCTTCAATAGCATCAACATCTGGCTTTTCTGTCATTTGCAGGAATTGCCTAGCATATGTTGATAGGCTTTCTACATATCTTCTTTGCCCTTCTGCGTATATCGTATCGAATGCCAAAGTTGACTTCCCTGAACCTGATAAACCAGTGATTACTGTCAATTTGTCCCTTGGGATTTCGACGGTTATATTCTTCAGATTGTGCATCCTCGCACCCCTAACAATTATCTGCTTTTGATCCATATTTGTTGCTCAAAATTTGTAGCTGATAGTTTAGCATTGAAGTTGGGATTTCGCAAGGATTAGAGGGGGAATATTTTATATCCTCGTCCAAAAAAAACTGGCACATGATCGCCTTCGGCTTTCTGTGCCTACCTACCGAAGATTCTCAGTATGAATTTGAAGTAGTTTTTGTGTGGGTTCACTGGGTGGTTGTTCTCTCCTTCATATAAGTGACCATATTTTTTGTGGCTTTGCTTCTTTGCCAACATATAAGTCAGAGTGATGTATCCTCCAACCAGGAATGGGACTGTGAGGAACGTAAGGTTCATCTCGAGGAAAATATTGAAAATTGCGTGGAGACCGACTGCTATCAAGAGGCCTTCTGCAAGTTTCTCTTGGTGAAATAATTTGTCTCCTCTTATTGAAAGGATTTTGTGAAATAGAATTGTCCAGTGTTTTCTGTTGGCGCGGATTTCTTCCTGGAGAATTGGCTTTGCGAAATGGGCTATACCATAGTAGTAGCCAAGGACTCCTGAGAACATTATGTGTGCGAAAGTGGAGAATAACGATCGGAAAGCGAATGGGACAAATAGATTATCGATGCCGTCTACTACCCATATATTGAAGAAGTAAAGTATATTTTCTGTGAATGAAAATCCTAGCGCTGCTATTATGAAGAATATTATTGCGTCGTCTATTGTCAGAAGGTTGTTTCCTGCCCCTGTTTTGACTGCTACATACTTCATCACCTCTTCTATTATCCCAACTATCATGAAGGTGATTATAATGCTGATAGGAAGGACTACAAAGTTTGAGAAGCCTATGTAGTCGTATTTGTAGAGGTCTGCAAATTTGAATGCGTTGAGCCATGGGAAATACTTCCAAGACATTTTGTATAGGAGTATTGGGAAAACTGATATTGCCCCTGCCAGGAAGGTCCATGTTGAGAGCTTGCGGTTTTCTGGGCGTTTCAGGTAGAAAAGCACTCCCCAAACGATAGCTGGGACAAGCGCTAGTAAAATAGATCCTATAAGTTGAATGGGGTGTTCCATTGGGTTGATTGTATCAAAAGGGACGCAGATTTAGTAGTGTAAACATTAGAGTTAAACTCTGACTACTTGTGTTTTGGATTTTTTCAGTGTTTTCGGAGGATTTTCGGTTGTTGTTATAATGGTCTGGCAAGGTTCGATAGCCTCGAACAAATGAGCCTGCCTTTGTTCATCAAGCTCTGAGAATACATCATCCAATAGTAGCACTGGATAAAATTTACGTGTTTTTTTGATATAGCTGATTTCAGCGATCTTCAAGGCGATTAGTACGGTTCTGAATTCTCCTCTAGATGCGAACTCTTCTATTGGCTTGGCTTCCAGAATGAATCGAATGTCATCCCTGTGTGGGCCTATAGATGTCGTTCCGTAACGGACGTCTTTGTCTCGTTTGAGTTTGAGTTTTTGGGTGTATGTTTCTGTGTCTTTAATTGAAGTTTTGTATTTGATTTCGAGAGTTTCTTTTCCTCCCGAAATTTTTCTGTATGTCGCTTGGATTTTGCTGTTGAAATATTCTATTAGTTCTTGGCGTTTTTGTATGAGAATCGTTCCTGCTTCTGCAATTTTCTCATCCCATATATCGAGGTCGTCACGGGATCTTTTACCGTCTGAGATTTCGTCGAGCAAGGCGTTTCTTTGCTTGAGCGTTTTCGTGTAATTGGAAAGGGCTTCAAAGTAGTATTTGTCTGTTTGGCTCAGTAGAAGATTCAGATATTTCCTACGAAGACCTGGCTCAAGATAGAGCATGTTTAGGTCCTTAGGATGAAAGAGAACTGTTATAAATTCACCAAGATATTCCGCGTGAGTTTTCTTTACCTCGTTGATGTGGAAGGTTTTTATTTTGCGTGGATAGGTCGAAAACCCAACCCCCATCACCTGCTGATCTTCGCTGTCTCTTTTTTGAATTTCGCCTTTGACAGTGAAGTAATCCATCCCCCATTTAATCAAATCTTCTTGATGAGCTCCGCGGAAAGTTTTTCCAACTGATAGCAAGTAGACTGCTTCAAGAATGTTTGTTTTTCCTTTGCCGTTCTCCCCTGTGATTAAAATGGTTGGCTTTGACGTGTCGAATTCAAGCTCTTTTGAAGCGTAATTACGGAACGAATTGAGTTGAAGTTTCGTTATTTTCATAGTAGGCTTGGTCCGCGAATATATTTCGTCCTCACCGCTTTGCGGCTTGGACGGCGCTCCGCTATGCTGAGCGCCTGAACAAAATTATACAATGGCAAAAAAATCTGACCAAAAAATCGATGTGGAAGCAATGAGACATTCATGTTCTCATGTGCTTGCGCAAGCTGTCTTAGAAATGTTTCCAGAAGCAAAACTTGCTATCGGTCCTTCGATCGAAAATGGGTTTTATTATGACTTCGATTTACCGCGAACGTTGATTCCTGAGGATCTGCCATTGCTTGAAAAAAAGATGAAGCAAATTGTGAAGCAAAATCAAAAATTCATAAGTCGTGTTGAGCCAATTGATGAGTCTATTAAGATGCTGAAAAAGGCTGGTGAAATTTACAAACTTGAGATGGCTTCCGACTTAAAAGAAGAAGGTGAAAAAGAGATTAGTTTTTATGAAAATGTTAGACCTGCTGATGAGAAAATTATGTTCGTTGATATGTGTCGTGGACCGCACCTTGAGTCGACTGGAAAGGTCGGCGCTTTCAAACTGACTTCGATAGCTGGAGCGTACTGGAAAGGCGATGAAAAGAACAAAATGTTGCAAAGGATTTATGGAGTTTGTTTCCCTACTCGCGAAGAGTTGGACGAACATCTTCGCATGATTAAAGAGGCTAAAAAACGTGACCACAGACGCATTGGAAAAGACCAAGATTTATTCAGTTTTCATGAAGAAGGACCAGGATTCCCATTCTTCCATCCGAAGGGAATGAGACTCAAAGATCAGATGATGAAATATTGGTTCCAAGTTCACAAAAACTATGGCTATGATTTCGTTCAAACTCCTATAATTTTGAATGAGGAGTTGTGGCACAAAAGTGGACATTGGGATAACTATAAAGAGAACATGTATTTCACAAAAATTGATAAAGGTGACTTTGCGGTAAAACCAATGAATTGTCCGGGACATATTTTGATTTATAAGAATAAAGTTCATTCGTATCGTGATCTTCCGTATCGTTGGGCTGAGCTTGGACTTGTTCACCGACATGAGATGGCTGGGGTTTTGCATGGCCTTTTCCGTGTCAGATCTTTCACTCAGGATGATGCACATATTTTCTGTCGTGAAGATCAAATGAAGGATGAGTTAAAAAAAGTCATCGCGTTGTTCCAAGAGGTTTACGAACATTATGGATTCTCTTATAAGGTTGAGCTTTCAACTCGTCCTGAAAAGGCAATTGGGTCGGATGAAATTTGGGAAATGTCTGAGAAAGTGATGAAAGAAGTTTTGGAAGAGGTTGGAGTTGAATATGAATTAAATGAGGGAGATGGAGCTTTTTATGGACCTAAATTTGATTTCCATTTGGATGATTGTTTGGGACGAACTTGGCAGTGTGGAACTATCCAACTCGACTTTTCAATGCCTCAAAGATTTGAAATGAAATATGTAGACAAAGACGGTGAGGACAAACAGCCTGTGATGATTCATCGTGCTTGTTATGGGTCGCTCGAGAGATTCCTCGGGATTGTTGTCGAGAATTATGGAGGAGCATTCCCGGTTTGGTTAGCGCCTGTTCAGGCTCGTATTTTGCCAGTGAGTGACAAGTTCAATAAGTACGCTGAAGAAGTTGGCAAGAAGTTGATGGATGCTGATGTTCGATTTGAAATTGATGATTCAAATGAATCGCTTGGCAAAAAAATCCGTAATGCAGAGCTTCAAAAAATTCCTTATATGTTGGTGGTCGGGGAGAAGGAAGTGAAAGATGGGACTCTTGCTGTGAGAGACTTCGCAACTAAAAAACAGGTCGATCAAAAAATGGATGTGTTTGTGAAAAAGGTCGTGAAAGAAAGTGAGATTTAATTCATCTCATTTCCCCAATCTGTGAAGGTTTTACTTAGCTCATCATCTTCTGAGTACATGCTTTGTCTCCTTTGTTTTTCTTCTTCGCTCATGTGCTCAGGCATTCCTGTCAATCCGGAAGAATTTATTACAGCTATCATTTTTCGTCCACCGTCTGCCGTTACAACCTTTTGCACTTTATTACCAAAATCCAGTATCGCATCTTCAATTTTTTTCTGCACTTCTTTTTCTTTTGAATCCGTGTCTGTGTGCATTAGTTTAACCATCTCAACTAGCTCAGCTCCTCCAGGATCACTAGAGTATGCTTCTGCTACTCGTTCAATAGCTTCTTCCATTTGTTGCCGATGCCATCCTGTGTGTCTTTGATCTACAACTGATGGTCTTTTCCAGAAACTTGGACCTATTCTCGCGTAGTTATTCTTGTCTTTGTATAACCTTCTAGACATTATTGAATTGAATCTTGCAAATCCTCTTATTGTATTTAAGACCTTCGCCTTTTCACCATTTCCTGCAAGCGTTTTTAAATATTGATTGTATCCTGGATATCCATTTGCGTATCCCTCAGTAGTGAAGTATCTTCGTGATCCAGATGAGTTCTGACAGATGTTGTCCATCAATTCCTCATCCGCCAAAGGTAGTATAAAATGTGCATCGTCATGATCCATTTCTTGCGCGTTTCTCAACCCTTTGTTGTTTCGAATGATTGTTCTTTCATCTGTGAGTACGTTCTCCCAAATGAAGTCTACTACTTTTTGATTTGGTTTATTTTTGTCATCTCCAGACGCCCCTGCATCCCATTCTGCACACCATTTTCGAAAATCCGCTATCGTCCATGGTGTTGTCGTTCCGTCTGGTCTTGGGACATCTCGTCTAACGAGATAATCCATCCACGGAAGCCTGTTCAAGTAGTCACCGTTAATAGAACCGATACGATCAAAACTCATCAAAGTTGCTCCAGTTGTTGGGCTTGCGATACAAACTCCTTCCATTATATAATAAAGTTTTGCCTCCATTGACCCTTTTCCATAATCGATCATGAAGTGTACCAATCCTTCGTATTCGTGTGCGTCTACGTATTCTCCTCTTTTGTGTTTTTCCAAAAGAATTTTCAATTCACCAGCTATACTTCCTGTGTTTTTCGGATCTCCTTCAAGCTGTTTACCTTTCTCCCAATATTGTTTAAATTTCTGATTATAAGTGCTGTTGTTTTCTGAATGCCATCCTTGGTATTGACCTTCTCCCCATAGGTAATCGATCGCTCCTTCGATGTAATCAAATCCTGTTTTCTGTGTTTTTGAGTCAATAAAATTCGCATTGTCTCCTGGGGGAATAGGGATCATCAATCCTTGTGGAATATATTCATTTATCTTTCTCCACATATCCACGTCATCCCAACGAAGATGTCCTTTTTTAACTAATGTTTGGAAACATGCTTTAAGTTGATCTTTATTTCCGGCTGTTCTCAAAGTTTCCTGAATTTCCCAAACACCCCAGTCTTCCATTGCTTCCATATTTTGATTCACTTCTTCGTTTTCTGCCTGTTGAGCTATTCTGTTCATTTCAGTTCCGTATCCAAGTGGCAATTCCTTACCTACTGTTGCGTATTTTTCTTTTGATCGTCTCTGCCATCGTCTTTCATAATGTTCGTATATTGTTTTGAAAAAACCACCCCAATCGTCTGTAGACAACACTCGTGTTCTCCTCCATAACCCTTTCAAATAACCTCTTTCTGACCTGTGAGCTTCCCCTTCTGCTTGTGTAGCACTTTTTGGTAAAGCTTCGCTTCTGAAATGCCGGCTTCCTTTGTCTGAATTTTTTAGAGCTTTTTGTTGTTCTGCAATTTCTTCTTTTAGAGCTTCTTTTTCTTCTGGGCTAATATGTTGATTAGCCATCAATTCTGGTGACAATCCCTGAGGGACTTCCATCCCTTCGATTGCTGGTTCTCCGGTTTCTGTATTTTGTAATGCGTATTTATTTTGTGCCTGCATCAATCGTGCAGCGGGGATATCTTCACGAACTATGTGTCTATTGTTTGCATCCAAAAAGTTTTCTCGGAAGGTTGGCGTGCTTTCTAGTGCTGCTATTTGTCCCGGAGTCATCATTCCTCCGCCAAAAGCTCCTCCACCATACTTCTTTAATGTATTGGCTAAGGTTCCTTGTTTTGTTAGATGTCTAACTTCTCCATCTCCTCCTGCACCAAACTCATACCAAAATGGTTGAGAGTTTTCATCTAAGTTTACTTTTGGAGAATCTTCTCCGATTTGGACCATGTTTCGCCTCATTACCCATCCAAGGAATGCTCCTAGAGGAAGTTGCTTGGCAGTCTGATTGACTCTTATTGAAGATGAATATTTAAGCTCTTTTTCAGCTCTGTATATTAATGGGTTTTTTGGATCTGGTGTTTCCAAATAGACAATTCCATTTTCAATTTTCCTTACTTCTACAAGTGAATATTGAGGGTCCCCTTCTCCTTCAGATTGGTCCAAGAAAACAGCTCCTGGTTTTACATCGAATTTGGATTCAAGAACCTCTTCTGCTTTTGAATTAACCTCTTCTACATCTTTGATGTCTTCAAACACATCCTCTGATGCGACCCAATTCAAGAACTCTCTGTGTGGCATCCTGTCCAACATTTTTAGACCACTTTTGCCTGGGTATTCTATTGTTAGATATAGTATTCCTTTGTGTGGAGGATTTTTCCTCCAAGCTTGGTCTTGTTTGTATTCTGCTGCTCCTTTTTCACTTGGATCATAGCTTTGTGGCTCGTATTCTATATCGACTATTTTTGCTTTTTTTCTATTGTATTTCGCCTGACCGTCTGGGGTTTTATTGAACTCTCCAGTTGGGTCTGCATCTTCTGAAAATTCATCTTGATCAGCCCTCTCTGCAAGAGTTTTCATGTCCTCTTTTTTGTAGCTCAATTCAATTTGGCGAGGATAAATGTCCAAACCATCTTTCTTTTCAGTTAGTTTTATTCCACAACTTCTCTCGACCATTTGGATGTGATTTTTGAGATCTATACAAAGACCTTGCCATTGGTTGAGTCTATTTGAACTATCTAAGTATTCGCTTCTACTATCTACGTTTTGTTTTTCGTGTTCTGCATATGCAGTGACTTTTTCTCGTGCTTTTTGAGCGAGAGCTTCGTCAAGGATTGGGTTTTCTATCTGGTATTTATCTTCGATTTTTTTAACTGCTTTTTTCAATTCTTCATCAGGGGTTTCTACCATTCCCTCGACTACATCTTCTGCAACAGTACTTACAGCCCTTTCTAATTCAACTTCCAAAACAGTCTCCAAAAGGCCATTTTGAATTGAGTCTTCAGCAGCTTTCATCAAAGCTTCTCTAGCTGGAGCTGCCTCTTTTGCTGCTAAGAATTGACCATGAATTGTTTCTGATTCTTTTAATACTGTTGGTGTTTGTTCTCGTGAGTATGAGCGTCTTGCTTGATCGAATTCTTTTAATGCTTCAATTAGAGCTGGGCTTTCATTTGTTTTTTTCAATGTTTCTGCAGCTCTTTTCAACAGTTCATAATCCGCCATTAATCCTTCTAATTTTCCTTTTGCAAAGTCTGGATCGGATTCTATTTTTGCACGGAGTGCTGTCTTTGACGCTGCCAATGATTTTGATTCTTTCATTACTTCTGCCATCTCATCCATTCTCTTTGTGGACTCTTCTAGATAGCTAGATAAACGTTTTACCATCTCTGGGAAACGTTCTCTTTCTGGGCATTCCGGTAGGATACCAAGGTCTACTTGTTCTGTAATTTCGACTGCACCTTCTCTTGTGCTTGCTCCGTCGTCGAGGAGATCTACTGCTCCTTTTACTTGATCTTTCAGGTCTTTAGGGTTTATGTTCAGCTTTCTTCGTCTGATTATTTCTTTGCATAAAGCTGTTTCTCCGTTTGGTGGGAAAGTTCGTCTTTTCAGAAATTTCTTCACCTGTTTCCTTGTCAGTTCATCTTTATCTTCTAGCGCATTAGCCATGAATTGAAAATTTTCTCCAAAGCTCTGGAAGTGCCCTTCCGCTAGATGTCTTACCAAATGTTCTGTGTTTTCATCGTCCCATTTGTTTCCTTCGTGAAGAAGTGCATAGGCTTGTTTTATTACTTGTGGACGGATTGTTCCATGTTTCATTTTCGTCAAAAGCTTCCCTACTTTGCCTCCCCATCGTGATCCGTTTTTCTCCAACCATTCGAGCATGTACCCTTGATTCTTGAAGTGCCCTAAGATGCGTTCTTCTTTTTTCTTTGCTTCTATTTCATGCAAAGATTCCAAGCTGTTTGCTTTCTCTTCAGCTTGAAGGGTTTGGATACTCTTGTTGTTAGATTTTTTGTTGGCCATTTGTTAGTTAGGTGGTTGGGGTTGATCCATCTACTGGGGTATCTGTTGTGACTGGAGTCTCTGGGGGCCACTTGTCATCGAATGCTTTTTTAATATGTGCTGCTCGTTCTGCTTTTTTAGCGGGAGTTGAGTCTTTAGTTCTCTTGTTCATTTCCTTTATAGCGAACTCTGTGGCTTTTTCTTTCGAAGCAAATTTGCCTGAGTTTTGTAGAGCTTCAACTAGCTTTGGGAGAGTTGTCGTTTGGTATTGGGTATCTGGTCCATCTGTGGCTTCGTTGGTAGATGCGTCATCCAGTCTTTCTTTTATTGATTTGAGTTGATCAAATGCTTCTTTTTCAGGTGGAGTTAGAGCTGCACCCGTATCAATTCTCTTTTTCAAGTCGCTAACCATTTTTGGGTCTAGCAAACTCGCTGCAGCTGCATCCTGCAGAATAGCGGTGTTTGCAGCTTTTGTTGCTGCTGGTCCTGTTGCTGTCTGGTCTGTTGAACCTGGATTTTCTTTCTCTTGTTTCTCTCTCCACTCGTTGTGTTTTTTTGCAGCGTTTTGGAGGGCTTTCACATGAGAGTCTTCTAAGTCCCCATGTTTACTTTTGTTAATTACATTTATCATTTCTTTGGCAAAGGCTTTTTCTGCAGGGCTACCAGTATTCAACATAGCTTCCAAATCTGCCATAGTTTTTGATCCATGAAGTACTGCCAGCTTTTTCTGTGTTGCCTCTGAGTCGTCTTTCAAGGCTTGTTTCAAGTTTGTATTTTGCATTGTTTCTGACAAATCGCTGGTGCTCATTGTTTCGCTGATTCCATCTAATCCTATATTTGGTTTTGCTGTTCCGAAAACCTTTCTTGCCTTCTCGTTTCCTGAATTTTCGACTGTGCTTTGAAGCTCTCTTGCTACAGTTTGCATACCGGCAATACTGACAGGCTTAGTAGATCCATCTTTGCTTTCAACAGGTACCCAAGGTACGTATTTGAATGGAGCTGTTGCGATCCAGCTACCAAATCCTTGGACCTTTGATTTTATAGCTTCTGTGAATGTTCCTGCAATTGTTTCGTTTGCGGCTGCGAATACTCCCACCCAAACTACTGCTACGGTTGCTATACTTACTAGCAATCCTTGGAGTGTTTCCAATCCTGGGATTGGTAATGATGGAATCAGAACTGATCCTGTCCCTGCGAATCCGCCACCTGTCATTGTGCTTTTTATTGCGGTTAGCATTATCCATCCAATAGTCATTGATAGAGCTATCGTGATTGGTGCTATTGCGTGTGCTACGAATTTCTGGGTTAGTTCTCCCATTTTTAATTTTTCTTTTGCGATTGGTACCGCGATACTCAAAGCTATGATTGGCGATAATGCTATTCCCAGCCACAGCACAACCAAACGTGCTAGAAGTACTAGGAATAAGACTCCAAATGATATTCCGTACACTATATATAGTAGTAATGAGAATATAGAGTTGATCGCTAATGATTCATATGAGCCACTACCAAGTGATGAGGACGCTTCGTTGTAGAACATCACTTCCCCCATGTTTATAGCCATGGCAAGTGCTGCATTTGAGCTTCTGTATTTCTCAAAATATTCTGCTCCATGTGAGCTTAGGGTGAAGGTCGTATCCGTCGCATTACACAATGATAGGCCTTCTAATCTTTCTAGTTCTGCTGCAAATCTGGCTCCTTGCCCATTTGGCAATTGCACCCCTACTTTTTCGATTGTTGCTGGGGAGAATTTTGTGTCTAGATTATATTGCCTTGCTAATTCTATTAAGGCTTGATTTCTCACAACTCCCCCAAAATTGTCTATTTTGGTGCCTTTTTTTGAGGAGATTCCATATACCTCTTTACAGAATGCTTGTGTTTTTTGATCCGAGGATCCTTCTTTTAGGATCGGATTGTCCATCCCTTCTATTTGGGCGGGTATCGCAAAAATTGCTGATGTAAATACACTGATTGTATCCAGGAATACTTTCATTCCAATGAATGAGAAGTTCACTGCTATTATTCCCGCAATCAATTTGGGCAGCATCGTTTTTATTGAGTACTGACTGTTTTCGCTATTGATTCCCAAAACGCTATATAGAGCGAGTCCAACCAGAACTATTACAAAGATTATATTTACTATGTTTCTGATCGGCACCCATATGTCGTATAGACGATCTTCCATTCCTGCTCCGAATAAGATGTCATTTTCTAACAATCCACCTATCAAAAATAGTATCGGCCATAGAAGTTTATTTAAGGCCCCTTCTACTGCTGCTATGACTGCTACTAGCTTTGATATCGCCTCTTGTGCTGTCTGAGATTCTCCAACATCTTTTCCTGCTTCTGTTGGACATTTGTCCGCTTCTTCTTTTGGAACATAAACTCCTTCTCCACAGTCTTTAAGTTCAGCAAGATCTGTTTGACACATATTCCCTATCCCTTGTACTGGGTAGGTTTTTGCTCCACCCTGATCGGGACAACTTCCCTCTACCATTGGAATAAGTGCAGCAGAAGCTGAGCTAATTCCCATAGACATCACTATCCAAACTAGGATCCCTATCCCTATTTTTCTAACCCATTTTTTGTGACTTCTTTTTTGCATTTAAATTTTTTATTTAAGCTACATAATTATTGAGAACATCGTTATGCCTCCTCCGAACAAAGCTCCACCTCCCACTCCGTATCCAACTAACTTCTTTAGGACGGATCCTGATTTGTTTTGTGGGGTTGTTTTCTTTTGCCCATCTTCCTCCACTCCTGCTTTCTTTCTTTGGTTCGCTTGTTCTTCTTTTTTAAGATTCTCTTTTGTGTGTCTACCAAGTGGTCGCTGTTGTTGTTGGGACTGTTGTTGTTGTGGGTTTTGTTCTTTTGAAGAAGATTCTGCTGTATATCCTGTTGGGAGTCTCAATCTTCCTACTCCACCCCCTGATTGTTCGTATTGTTTATAAGGGATTCTTTTTCTTGTTTGTTTTGTTGTGGGTTTTGTTGTTGAAATCCCGGATTCAAGTGATTGTCCTTGTGGGATTAAAAATATGTCTTTTGAGTTATTTGTGTCTGTTGGTTTATCTTGGACTGAAAAGCTCGGTAATTCTGATTCCGATTCTGTTTCTTCTTCTTCTAACCCAACTGGTAGAACCATTTGTGGGTCTGGTGATACCGGGTTTTGAGCTGGTGCCTGGTCCGGTGCTTGGTCCAAGGTTTCTTGTGAAGGATTCGATACAGCAACTCCAATCAAAAGAGCTATATCTCTTGTTTTCGCACCAATGAAAATCCCAAGTCCGCTATCTGAATTCTCAACTTTGAAAGCATCTGTTCCATCTGAGTTTTCAAAAGCTATTTCTTCCGGTTTGTTTGGGTTTATTTTTACTGTTAGTACTTGTTTCTCCGGGTCATTTGGATTTATTACTTCACCTTCTATCAATTGTGTTTTTCCATTTAAAGCTAATGGTTTTACCATAGTTAAGTTTCCTGCTTCTGTGAGTTTTTTCTCTGTTTGTTTTGTTATAGTTTTCACGGGTGGAAGTGGTTTCAATTCCACCCCAGTTTTTGCTGTCAGTGTGTCTGCTAGTCTGTAGAAAAGAGTTGTTTGGTGTTTTGTGAAATCTCCATTCTGATTTGGTAAATATAAGTGAGCCATTCCATCAGAAGCGTCTGACTCCATTTGTTTGAAAAGTTGATCTACAACTTCCTCTCCACCTTCAATAGATTCCAGATATTCCTTGTAAATTTCTGTCTCCTTGAATTGGATTTTGTTCTCTTCTCTGAGTTCAAAATAGTCCATAGACGTTTTCCCAGATGCTTTAACATCTGTGAATAAATCTTGCAAAAATGATACTAATCTAGATTGCTTCATTTCTTTGGTTTAGTGCTTCTTTATATGAGTCGTCTGTTGAGACTCTTAATTTAGTAAATACTGCCATGAATATTCCTAGTTCTTTTGTTGCTTTCTTTGATCCTCTGTCTGATAAAACTTCTTGGAATTTATCCGAAAGTTTTGGCTTGTTCTTTTTTGGAATTTCGTTTTCTTTCAAATAATCTAAAAATCCTTCCGCCGATAGTCGTCTTCCAATTGTTTGATTTTTCAAATGTTTTTTGTAATCATAAATTAAGCCTGGGGCTCCGTCTGTCTCCAGAAATTCAGCCCAATCGTTTGAGTATCCTAACAAGTCATTGAATAGGCCTAGGGCTTTCTTTCGTTCATTTTGTTCTCGTGTTACAGATCCAGTTAAAGAATCTTTAATTTTCTTCCCTTGATCTGAATGTCTCAGATATGAGAACAACCCCACACCTCCCCATAAGTAGGGGTTTTTCAGAGCTTCCACTGGATCACTCATGAAAAGAGATCTGTTCGCAACTACGTTCGCAAATATTGTCATTATCGATGCGCCATATCCTATTACTCTTCCTACGCCTTTGAATGTTAGCTTTTTCAGAGCTGGATTTGTTTGATCTTTTACTGACAGTGCGCTAAACATTTTTGTAGCACCTTGCAATGCATTATATCTTTGGTTGTATGTTTTTTCATATTTATCAAAATCTTTGATTTCTCGAGCAACTTTTTTGTTTGTTGGGTCTTTTTTTTGAGCAATTTTCAGAAGTTTTTTCACATTGTTAGATGTGAAGACTCCCTGACAATTTCCTCTGTCGATAAATTCTGCGGCTAGATCCGTGTGCTCCTTTACAAATTTTTCTGCAAATTCCATTTGGACTCCTTCTTTACAAGATAGAAGGACGAAGAAAGCTATATCAGAGCTCTGTTGATCCAGAAATGCTTCTTCTAGGATTTCCCAATGTTTCGGATAAAGTTTTGTTGATTTTGTTAACTGTTCGTAAATCTCAGTCAACTCTCTACCTTTTCCTGTCGTCATCATTTCTGTGTAGATGTTTGCTGTTGTTAGCATTTTTGCTATTCCCATGCGCGTAAGTTTTCCTTCGCCAGCAGTCATTTTTTCCAATACTGCCAATGCATTTTGTACTGATAAGTCTATTTCTCTATTTAATTTTTCGTTTAATTTTTGTAATTCTGGAATTTTTTCTGCGTTGGAAGTTTGTGCATCAAGAATAGCATTTTGTTCTGCCATGAAGTCGTCCCAATTTTTACGAAGTGGAATTTTTAAATTCCTTGCAACACCTTCAGCAACGTTCAACTGATACCATGCTTCTCTTTCTGTAGTAGCTTTATTCTTTACTGCTTTTTCTATTTTTCTTTTGCCTTTTTTGTGTTTTCTTTCAGCTTTTTTCTTTAAAATTCCTATTGTTTCGCTGCCATTTGTTTTTTCACCCATCTTTAAAGTTTTAATAGTTTTGATATATTGTCCAAAAATCCTGGCTCTTTCCCTTCTAATTCAGGGATTCTTTGAGCCAAAAACTGATGAATTTCTGCTGGATCTTCATCTTCTAGAGAGATCTCTACTTCTGATACGAACTCGTTGTATACCTCTAAGTGTAGTGTTTTTTGGAAAGGTGGATTGTATACAATCCAAAATGCTCTAATTCTAGAATATTGATAGACTCTGGTTCCAACTTTTACTCCTATTTCTGATAATTTTACTGGGACTTTTTTGGGCTTTTTCTTGTCTGCCAAAAGATATACAACTGCAAAAACTACGAGGGCTAAAGAGAATGTCCAAGAGTTATACCTGAAAGCCAGATAAGAGCTACCACCGAAAATTAGGACAAATATTGAATACCATAACCACCCTTTTTGATGGATTGTATATTCAGGGGATTTCCAGGTTAGAACACCTTCATCGTATGCTGTTTTTCTCCCCTCTTTCGCTATTGAAATCGCCTCTTTTTTCAAGGCTTTTCGAAGAGATTTTTCAGTCTTTTTTACCTTTCTGATTTTTAGTCTTTGTTTTATTTTTTTCATCATACTATTATACCAAAAAATCCCCTTGAAATCAATCCTTTAGAGGGGATTTCCATCTATAAAGTCGATAAATCGCTATTTATTTGATGAATGGAATCAAAGCCATTTCTCTTGCTCTTTTTATTCCAGTTGCAACCATTTTTTGGTGTCTTACACAGTTTCCACTGTAGTATTTTGGGACTATTTTCCCGAATTTTGTAAGAAATCTGCTGATTGAAGCTACGTTTTTGTAATCAACGTATTGTACTTTTTCAGTGCAGAGCTTACATTTTCTTCCTTTATATGTTGGCATTTATATTATGGTTAAAAGATGTTTTCTTCTGTATCTGAAGGCATTTCAGCTTCCATTGCAGGTTCGCTTGGTGCTGAATCTGTTTGTGATGACTCTCCTCCTTCTTCACCTTGAGGCCTTTTATCAAGCATAATCATATCTTGAACTACTACTTCTGTCTTGAATTTTTTTACACCTTCTGGTGATTCCCAACTTCTTGTTTTCAAATACCCTTCAACGTACACAAGTTTGCTTTTTTTCAGGTATTTTTCGCAAATTTCTGCAAGATTTGACCATGCTACACATTCGTGGAATTCAGCTGATGATTTTCTTTCTCCATCTGATTGAACCCATTCTCTGTTTGTAGCTATACCAAAAGTTGTTACTTTTTGTCCATTTGGAGTTTCTCTCATTTCTGGATCTCTTGTTAGGTTCCCTACAAGAATTACTTTGTTTACTGATCTCATTTTTATTTAGGTTATAGAGATATGTCTGGATCGTCGATGATTGATTTTAGTTTTGCATCAACATCTTCAAGGTCTTTTCTATCTGATAATTTAAGTTCTGGTTCTTTTTCTTCGACTGGAGTTACTTCTTCAACTACTTCTTCCTCTGGTTCTGGGGTTGTTTCTTCAACTACTTCCTCAACCACTTCCTCAACGACTTCTGGTTCTGGAGTCGTTTCTTCCACTACCTCCTCAACCACCTCTTCTGGTTCTGAGACTGCTTCTTCTACTACCTCCTCAACGACTTCTTCCACTTCCGTTTCAGCATCTGCTGGAGTTGGCTCTTCTACTGGAACTGGTTTTGGAGCTGGTTTCGGAGTTGGTTTTGGGGTTGATCTTGAGTCTTTTTCTTCTAATTCCTCTTCTTTTTTTCTCTTTGCTTCTTCAGCTTCTTTTTCCAATTCTTCAAATGTTTTGAATTCATAATACTTTGGTGCCTTCAAAAGCATGTATCGAATTAGGTTTTGTTCGAGAGCTAATTCACTTTTAAGCTCTTCTAATTTCACTCCAGAAAGATCGAAATTCAATACAATGTAGTATCCTCTTTCGTTCTTTTTTATTTTGTACGCGAGAGCTTGAACACCCCAAGTATCCTCGTGAGTTATACTTCCTCCGAGGTCTGTGATGAACTTTTTGATCTTATCGATCTGTTTTGATGTAGCTTCTTCCCCTAGTTCAGGGTCTATTATAGCCATCATCTCGTATAGAGAATTTCCTTCAGTCATGTTCTTTGGGTTAGGTTTACTTCCTAAGCTCTATTCATCTGTTAAACAGAGCAGAATTTGTGGCGGAACATTAACAAAATTACTGCCCTTTGGCAATAGCTTCGCACGTACTTTCAATACAAAAGTCAAGTATTTTTTTGAATTTGAGATTCTGACTAGGCTTTGAGTTGAGGGCTGTTTTTTGGCTCCCAACAGGTTTAAACCCCTCTTTGACCTTGACAATTTAATTATTTTAGACCATAATCCTCTTCGCCTGTCAATTTTCTAACTTTGAGGTAATTAGATTAAAATCTGTATAATTTATAGGTCTAACTAAAAACTTAACAATGACGACAGATACAAACGTGTATCAAATAGAGCAGGTCAACAAGATGGCTCAAAAGGAGCGCCACCTGAAGGTTTTCACACCTTGGTTCGTGTTAACAAAATGGGTTAAACGGATGATTGGAGCCCTGTCTTTCCCTGTTAATTATCTTAAATCTTTAGGTATTTTTAATTTCCATTTACTTCCAATTGCTCCTCATAAGAGATTAATGTCCCAGATAAGCGTGTTTGCAGGGGCTCTTTTTATACTTAGTGGGGTTTCACCTATTTCGAATTTTTCGACTATTTCTATGAGTTATGAGACTGATTATATAAATACTTATTCGCTCCCTGGAGACGTGTTAATAGCTGATTCAGACGGTTATTTGATGAAAATTAACCCTCAAACAGGGAATGCCAGCCGTATTGGGATGACCGATTATGCTATCCATACTGTTGAAGGTGGGGAAACTTTGTCTGAAATTGCAGAGAGATTTGATCTGAATGTTGAAACTATTATGTGGGAAAATAATATTGGTAACGCGAATATGGTTGTGATGGGGCAAAAACTTGTAATTCCTCCTGTTAATGGGGTCAGTTATACAACTATTGAAGGTGATAATTTAGAAAAATTGGCTAGCAAATATACTATTGAGATGGATTCTATCGTTGCTCAAAATGACTTAACTACAGATACATTGGCGATCGGACAGCATCTTTTCTTACCTGAAGCGAAGCCTCTTGGTCCTGCAAAGCCTGTTTATGCGGTGGGTACAGCGACTACAACGTCTACAGTGGCTTTATCTAACAGTAGCGATGCTCCTGTTGGTGCGAAACCGTTTATTTACCCAACTCGCGGTGATATAACGCAGGGATATCGTGCAGGGCACTATGCGATTGATATTGCCGATGTGAGCAAACCTCCTATTTGGGCCGCTGCTGGAGGAACTGTTACCAAGGCATCTTCCGGTACATGGGGAGGAGGTTATGGTAATCACGTAATAATTGATCATGGGAATGGACTTGTGTCTTTGTATGCGCATTTGGACCATCTGACAGTGTCTGAAGGACAATGGGTGGAACAGGGACAAGTAATAGGTCAAATGGGTAATACTGGACGTGTATATGGGGCAACTGGAATACATCTTCATTGGGAAGTAATTAAAAATGGTATTAAGCAATATCCTGGAAACTATTATTAAAATTCCTCGTAAGATTTTGATGGCCTTAATCCTTTGGTATCAGGTTAATTTTTCGCCAGATCACAGTCCAAACGGCAAAAAACGTTATCCACTTGGATACTGCAGATTCACTCCTACTTGCAGTGAATATTCTTACAAGGCAGTTGAACGCCATGGCGTTCTGATCGGGGGCTTAAAAGCTTGCTGGCGAGTAATAAGGTGTACTCCTTGTAGCAAGGGTGGCTACGATCCTTTGAAGTAGAGGCTTGTCTTCTTTTGAGATGAAGATTGAACCTTGTTTAACTTGCTCTACAGCACGATCCAAAATTAAAGCTGCTTGCCCTCTTGTTATTTCTTTTTTTGGTCTGAAGGTGCCATCCTTGTAACCTGTAATAAGGTTGTTTTTCTCTGCTGCAACTATGTGTTTGTAAGACCATTTTGTATTGTCTACGTCTGAAAGCTCTGTTGTTTCGTCAGCGTATTCGTCTGCATTTATCCCCATCATAGAAACTATTACTTTTGCTGCTTCTGCTCGTGAGATTGGATTGTTTGGCTTACATTCTCCTGTGTCGTATCCTTCAATTGCTTTTTCTTTGTATCCAAATCTAAGGATTTCGTAGTGCCATTTTGTAGGGTTTGCATCGTTACAAAAGCTTGTTGGAGCTGTAGGCATTGGCCCTGCTAAGAAAATATTGAGCTGACTACATTTGAAAAGAGATAATCCCATTTTCATAAGCTCTGCTCTTTTTACTGATTTTGATGGTCTATATTCGTATCCAGAATCTGTTTCATATCCATTCACTACTCTTCCGTCTTCTGTTGTGTATTGAGAAAGGTCTGTCGCTGCTTCTTTTTGTTCTTGTTTGTCTGAATCAAAGTCTTGGAAACTAAGTTTTGATGTTGTGTTTAAGCATGAGAAAATGCTTACTTCTTCTGGTTCTTCTACTTTTGGTTTTGGTTTGGGTTTTGAAGAGCCTCCTCCTCCTCCTCCGCCTGGGTTGTTATTTACAACTGGCTCACCTTCACCTTCACCTTCACCTTCACCTTCACCCTCTCCTTCACCCTCTCCTTCGCCTTCTCCTTCTCCTTCTCCTTCTCCTTCTCCCTCTCCTTCTCCCTCTGCTGGTGGTGGACAATCGTCTCCTTCGCAGGATGGTTCAGCGCAGTGATCTATGTCAAATCCAAGTTCGAATAATTCGGTTAGATCTTCCTCTGTGAAGACTTCTGCGAAGATCATTACATTTTTTAGATATCCATTGAAATAGCTACCACCAAATATTAAATCTGAATCTGTATCAATCCCTCCAAGGAGTGGAACGCTACGAGCTGGCAGGCTTGCCTCATGTCCATCTAGATAAGTTCTTATTTTGCCTTCATTTCGATCCAAAACCCCTGCTACAAGGTGCCAATCTCCGTCTTGGGCGAGGCCTTGATATATGTCTGTGTATATTTCCGGATGATATGTACCATCGTACAAGTAGCTGTATTGCCCATTGTAAGTTGATTTATTATCTGGAATTCCTTCTGCTTCTTTTGGAGTGCCATCCATGAACCAAAATATACTTCTTCCTCCCCATGCTGAATTTGTTCCTAGGTCATATTTCCATCCCCTAGTTGCTCCATCCGCTGTCTTCGTTTTGCTAATTACATTATTCCATACTAATTCTTCCCATTCCGTGGTCTTTACCCAGAATGCAAGAGTTATACTATCTGCTCCCATATCTAGAGATTCGCTGTGAGGAATTAATACTGTTTCTTCTGCGTCTACTGTGTTTGAAAATTTCAAAGTACCATCTTCCCAGACTGCTCCATTGATGGTTCCGTTATCTTCAGCTACCAAGTCAGCTATTTCAATGCCTTCTCCTTCGTTGATTGGCCAGTAGTGAATCATGTCGTCAAGACATGCTGTTGGATGATCTATATCTTCCAATTCTTCCTGTATCCATTCGTCTGGATCATCCACTATAGGTGGTGAAATTTCTGGATCAACAGAACAGTATGCATTCCCAGCCGATGTCATTTCATACAGAGCGGCAATTGCATCTTCTGTTAAAGCTTCATTATAAATTGCGAATTCATCTACGAAACCATCCAAAGACATGTACTCCAAAGATGTGTCTCCTCCTAACGTTAAAGCCCCTCCATAGTCTCTCAGCTGTTTGTAGTCTTCTGAGCCAGATTCTTCGCCATCAACATAAAGTTTTGCTATAGCTTTGCTTTCAAAAACTGCGGCGATTTGATGCCATTCTAGATCATTAAGGATTCCTGGCTCTGATATATTTATATCGCAGTTACTTGGCCCTTCGCATAATCCTTCATTGTCATCTGAATGCCTTAAATTCACTGTTCCATTTGATGGAATCCACAAGAGCCATCCACCTGTATTTGATCCTCCAACATAGTGATCAAATATATGTGCTGATGATGGAGATTTCATCTTTACCCATCCTACTATTGTTTTGTCTTGATCTGCTGCATTGAAATCATCTGAGTGAGGTATCAAAATTCTTGAATCTGTACCGTTTAATTCTATTGAATTCCCAACTATTCCCTCGGACCAAACTGTGTTTGTGAGAGCTCCTTGATGGTCTGCTATTCTGTCTGTAGTTGTTTCTCCATCGCCTTCACCAAAGTTGAAGTAAGTTGCTAATGGGGTTTCACTACAGTCTTGGTCTGGTTCTGGCATGTATGCATCTGGTATGTCTTGTAAATCTGCCTCTGCAGCACCACAATAGGTCCCTGCTGGCTTGCCATCGTGGAGAGCTAATATTTCATCTTCTGTTAAAGCTTTGTTGAAATACATGAAGTTTTTCATTCCGCCTTTGAATTGGTTGTGCTCTGGATATAATACTCCTAGGTAGAATGCGCCTGAATTTGAAATGTCTTTGTCTTTTGTGTTGGCTTGGGCAGGGAGTTGCAGGAGTGCCACCAATTCTCCATCCTTATATGTTTTCAAAATGTCAGGGTTCTCAGGGTTTTCAGGATCTCTTTCCAAGACGGCTGTAATCATCTGCCATTCATTGTTTTGGAAGGCTTTTGCTGATGGGTATGAGCCTGCCATGTAGTATGCTTGCCCAGCTTCGCTTAGTGCGAACTGAGGTTTATTATTTGTTCTTAATCGATAATAGAATTGATTTTGGTTATTTTGTCTTTTTGTGAAAAATGTATAGTCGTCGTGATGTCCATCTGTCAGTGGATCTAGATCTTCTGGGTTGATCCATGCGTTGAAAGAGAATTCTCCTTCTCCAATGTTTAGATTTTCGTTGTGAAAAGCCTTTATGTAGGTTGTGTCTCCGTTGAAGTATAGATGGGTTCCAGCTTCTTCATCTTCTTGCCAGAGACCATTATGGATTGTTCCACTGTTGTCAGATATTTCGTCTATGGCTGCTGCTCCGACTCCTTCTGTTAGAGGCCAGTATGAGACTAGGCCTGGGAGACATGTGAATTCAGCTGCCTGAACGTCTGGTTTGTTATCAACGTATCTTTCCAAAATTTCCTCCTCGCTCAGGGCTATACTTCGGACTTTCACTTCGTCCATAAGACCGTTCCAATAAGTTCCTTCATCTCCTCCTGCCCCACCTCCGAAACGTCCAATATTTACGAAGGCTGTAGCTGGATTTACAGGGTCTTTTATTTCGCCTGTGATATCTTGTTCTCCTACTTTTTGTCCGTCTATGAATCCTTTAGCTTTTTCTCCGTCGTATGTTAATGCGACGTAAGTCCATTCGTTGATTTTGTGCTCACCTGCTTCTATTGTTACTGTTGATTCCACATCTCCTGCCTGGAGGAAGAATCTCCATCCTTCATTTATCATAGACATTCCCCAAAGACCGTATCCGTTTGAATGTTTGTATATTATGTAGTTTTGATTTTCTGGTGCTTCTACTGGTTTTACCCATGCCTCTAGAGTTATTGCGGTTTTCACATTGTCTAATACGACGCCTGCATCCAAGTAATCGTCTTCTCCATCAAAGTAGATTGAAGATCCAGTTATTCCTTCTTCATTCCACTCAGCATTGTTTATTAGCTCTGCGTCACTGTTTCCTATCTGGTCTTCGGCCGTTGTTCCTTCATTTTCGTTGAAATCCCAGTATGCCCCTGGAGCTTCTCCAAGTGGGCCTTGAATCATCACGAATCCATCCGCATATTCTAAAAACTCTTGATAAAGATCTAATATTTCGCTTGGGGAAAGTACTTTGTTGTAGAGGTTTACATGGTCGTATTGTCCGACGAGAGGCCCGAAAGTGAATGATGATGGTATTGGTTCGTCTGATGCTATGATCACTCCTCCTTGCTCTTGTTGAGTTTCATCTGCTGCTGGGACTTCCTCTGCCGCTGGGGTTTCGTCCGCTGGGGTTTCTTCTGCTGGAGTTTCGTCCTCTGGCGTTTCGTCCCCTGGCGCTTCGTCTGCTGGGGCTTCCTCCGCTGGCACCTCTTCCGCTGGAGTCTCGTCTGCTGGCGTTTCGTCCCCTGGAGTTTCCTCTGCTGGGGCTTCCTCTTCCGCTGGAGTCTCGTCTGCTGGGGCTTCGTCCGCTGGAGTCTCGTCTGCTGGCGTTTCGTCCCCTGGAGTTTCCTCTGCTGGGGCTTCCTCTTCCGCTGGAGTCTCGTCTGCTGGGGCTTCCTCTTCTTCTGCTGCTTCGGCTTCTAGCTCTTCTTCCAACGCTGCTGCTTCTTCTGCCGACATATCTGGAACCGAAGCCATCATTAATTTATTTAGTGGAGTTTTCTGTACTAATTCTGGCATTACCGACCCTCCTACTGAAGATCCATTAATGTAAATTTCTACTTCTGCAAATGGATCAATTGTAACTACTAAATGAGTCCATTCGTTTAAGTTCATAACCGGAAGAGGAGTTGTTTTTGATTCTTCCCCTTGTACAAATTCAATCTTTCCGTCTGGTTTTAGATTTAAATTGAAAACATCTTCAAGCCCCATAATTCGCCCAGGTTCCTCTGCATATAAATACATTTCAACTGACGCTTCTGGATTCTCTATTATCACGTGTTTTGTGAAGGAGCTCAAAGAATTTAGATTGTCTGCACATGGTGTCCCTGTGATACAACCCTCTGTTATTAGCTCTGAATCCGTCCATTCCATATCTGAATCTGTTCCTATCCCTTCTTCAATATTTTCGAGTATTGGATCTGGTGCATCCATTATCTGCATTGTTCCCTTTAAATAATCAGAAAGATTCAAAAAGTAGAATGCAAATGCCAGCCCAACTATAAGAAGTCCCGCTAGGATATACCTCCAGGTTTTCTTTTTGGCTGGTGGAGCCGGTTGCTTAGGTGGTGGGTCCTCTTGTCCCACCAAAGG